>Ga0187892_10000006_pt1 | contig 420400 bp, 412 predicted proteins | sample MA1701073metaG_FD_139345 | JGI IMG/M metagenome (GOLD analysis project Ga0187892, IMG submission 139345) | Bio-ooze microbial communities from a basaltic lava cave in the Kipuka Kanohina Cave System on the Island of Hawaii, USA - MA170107-3 metaG ...
GCTGATTGCCGGCGTGAAGTTCGTTGACGGGGAGCGCGTGCAGGCGCGCAGCCGACAGAATCAAAGCGTTCAGCAGGTCGCCGCTTGATCAACCCGCCGTACACGAGATTTGACGATAGCTCTTCTCGCCGTGACGACTCATACAATTGACGCCATTGTAGCAACTGTATAACCATTCAGTATCGTCACAAGGTGCCTTACTTAACGCCCGAATAGCGGTCCCGGTTAACGGGGGAGCCGCAGCCAGGGCTGCCGGCGGCGCAGTCGCTCAGGAACGCCGGCAGGGGCAAGTCTCAACTCGTGCCTGCGCGCCGCCTCGTGGCTTCACGGTCAACTATGTGGAGTCGCAATGCTGCTGCGCGCGGCCGCACGTTTCGGGTCCTTCCCCCACATCCTGGATGAGGGGAAAGCAGGCCGCGGCCGGGACAGCCGGAGGGCGAAGGCCCCGGACGGCCCGGCACGTGCAGCTTCTTCTTCCCCCCGTCCAGTAATACGGGGGGAAAGTCCCCCCGTTGCTATCATCCACTTCGAGGGCGGGCCAGAAAGGAGACTTTATGGCCCGTAAGACCGGACTCCACCGGCGGCGGGACTCTCGTTTCTGGTGGATCAACGTTGCATTACCAAACGGCCAACGCCTACGCGCAAGCACTGGGACTGAAAACCGGGAAGAAGCAGAGGCCTACCTAGCGAAGCTGCAACATGAGGCTTACCAGGCAGGCTATCTCGGGATCAAACCCAGGCGCAGTTGGCAGGAAGCCGTTGTCCGGTATCTCTCGCTGAAGGCGCATTTGCGGGACGTAGAGAAGCAGCGCCGGTTGTGCGTGAAGCTGGATGCCTATCTCGGGCGCCTGACACTGAACGCAATAACCGGGGATGTGCTCTGGTCCATTGTCGAGGGCGAGCGGAAGAAGGGGAACAAGCCTGCAACGATCAACCGTTGCCTCGCGCTTGTTCGCAGCATCCTTCGGATGGCTCACTTCGATTGGCAGTGGATCGATTCCATCCCCAAGGTGCGGCTCTTGTCCGGCGAGGTAGAGCGGGATCGGTGGCTGACGAAAGAGGAAGCGGCGAAATTGTTGTCCTTCTGCCCTCCTCACTTGGTGGCGCTGGTCCGGTTCGCCCTGGCTACGGGGTGCCGAGCGCGGGAGATAGCAGGCTTGGAATGGGATCGGGTGGACCTGGAGCGCAGGACCGCCTGGCTGGACCAGACCAAGAATGGAACGCCGAGGGGCGTACCGCTAAATCGTGATGCGGTTGCTGTGCTGAGTGGTGAACGCGGAAAGCATGAGCAGTACTGCTTTACGTTTCGCGGCAGGCCGATTCGTTATGAGTTGACGAACACGGCCTGGCAAAACGCGGTGCGCAAGGCGGAGCTTGGCGATCTGCGCTTCCATGACCTGCGGCATACCTGGGCGTCTTGGCACCGGCAGGCGGGAACGTCTACCGACGAGCTGAAGGAGCTTGGGGGCTGGAAGTCGCGCAGCATGGTGGACCGCTACGCGAAGTTTTCAACCGATCACTTGGGCGCGGCAGCAGCGCGGATCGAGTCCAAACGTGGCCGGAACGTGACCGAAATGGCACGTTTTCGTCACGCTCGGCCAAAGCCGGTTCTGAGGCTGGTAGCTAAGTCTCTGAATCAGTAGTGGGCCGGGTTGGAATCGAACCAACGACCAAGGGATTATGAGTCCCCTGCTCTGACCAGCTGAGCTACCGGCCCGCCGCAAAAGCTTACTGCAAAAAAGAAGGGCCGCTCTACGCGGCCCTTTCAACTCCCTCTTCCTCCGGTGTCTGTCAGCCTTCCTGGTCGAGGAAGCTCTTGAGCCGTTCCGAGCGCGACGGATGGCGCAGCTTGCGCAGCGCCTTCGCTTCGATCTGGCGTATGCGCTCGCGCGTGACGTCGAACTGCTTGCCGACTTCTTCCAGCGTGTGGTCGGTGCTCATTTCGATGCCAAAGCGCATGCGCAGCACCTTCGCTTCGCGCGGCGTAAGCGTATCCAGCACTTCCTTGGTCACGTCGCGCAACGAGGCGTAGGTGGCCGCGTCCGAGGGCGCCATGGTCGACTGGTCCTCGATGAAATCCCCGAGGTGCGAATCGTCGTCATCGCCGATCGGCGTTTCCATCGAGATCGGCTCCTTGGAGATTTTCAGGATCTTGCGGATCTTCTCCTCGGGCATCTCCATCTTCTGCGCCAGCGTCGCCGGATCGGGCTCGGAGCCGGTTTCCTGCAGGATCTGGCGCGAGATGCGGTTCATCTTGTTGATGGTCTCGATCATGTGCACCGGAATGCGGATGGTGCGCGCCTGGTCGGCGATCGAGCGCGTGATCGCCTGGCGGATCCACCAGGTGGCGTAGGTCGAGAACTTGTAGCCGCGGCGGTATTCGAACTTGTCCACCGCCTTCATCAGGCCGATGTTGCCCTCCTGGATGAGATCGAGGAACTGCAGGCCGCGGTTGGTGTACTTCTTGGCGATCGAGATCACCAGCCGCAGGTTGGCTTCGGTCATCTCGCGCTTGGCGCGCCGCGCCTTCGCCTCGCCGGTGGACATCTGCTTGTTGATTTCCTTCAGATCCTTGATCGAGATGCCGATCTTTTGCTGCACTGCCTGAATCTTGCCGAGCAGCTCGAGTACCGAGGGCTCCAGGCGCACCAGCCCTTCGCTCCAGGGATTGCCGGCATTGAGTTCGGTGGTCAGCCAGCGCTTGGAGCCTTCGGCGCCGGCGTAGACCTTGATGAAATGCTGGCGCGGCATGTTCGCCTTGGTGACCAGGAGGTACTGGATCTGGCGCTCGTGCGAGCGGATCTCTTCGACCAGGGCACGCACGCTGTCGCACAGACGCTCGACGTTGCGCGCGGTGAAGCGGATCAGCATCAGTTCGGCGCCGATCTGGTCGCGCACCCGCAGGTAGTCCTTGTCGCGCGAGCCCTTGTTCTCCAGCACGCGCTTCAATTTTTCGTAGAGGCGGCGAATGCGCGCGAACTTCTCCAGCGACTCGGTGCGCAGCTTGAGCAGGCTCGCGGTCTGGGCGGCGTTTTCCTCCTCCTCGGAGGCGCCCTCGTCTTCCTCGATCTGCTCTTCCTCCTCCTCCTCGGTGACCGGCGCCGCCTTGCGCGGATCGAACTGTTCCTTGGCGTTCGGATCGATGAGACCGTCCACCACCTCGTCGATGCGCATCTCGTCCTTTTCGACCTTTTCGGCGAGATTGAGGATCTCCTGCACCGTGCTCGGGCAGGCGCTGATCGCCTGGATCATGTGGCGCAGCCCGTCCTCGATGCGCTTGGCGATCTCGATTTCGCCCTCGCGCGTCAGCAGCTCGACCGAACCCATCTCGCGCATGTACATGCGCACCGGGTCGGTGGTGCGCCCGAACTCCGAATCCACCGTTGAGAGCGCCGCCTCGGCCTGTTCTTCGACATCGTCGTCGGTCGTCGTCGCCGCCGGCTGGTCGGGGCTGATGAGCAGCTGTTCCTGGTCCGGCGCCTGGTCGTAGACCTGGATGCCCATGTCGCCGAAGGTCGAAATGATGGCTTCGATCTGCTCGGCGTCTACCAGGTCATCCGGCAGATGGTCGTTGATCTCGGAGTAGGTGAGAAAACCGCGGTCCTTGCCGAGCTTGATCAGGTTCTTCAGCCGGGTGCGGCGCGTCTCGGCGTCTTCCTTCGGCATCTCCGGCGGAATCAGCCAGGCATCCTTCTTGCCCTTGCGGCCCGGTCGGCCTTTCTTCGATTTGGCCGCCGCGACGTTGGCTTCCAGCAGATCGAGCGCCTGCTTGGCGCTCTTGATCGTCGGCTTGACGGCGCCCTTGCCCTTTTTTTCTTCCGGCTTGGCGGCGGCCCGGGCGGCGGCCTTGAGCGAGACCTTCGCCCGGGGGGCGGCGATTTTCTTGGCGGGAACCTTCCGGTGTGGCTTGCGCGCGAGCTTCGGTTTTTTCCGCGCCGGCTTGGCGCGATGCGCCGATCGTTTCTTCAAGAACTTGATTTTCTTGATCTTTTTCTTGGCCTTGGGGACTCGTGTGGACTTCGATTTACGCTTGAGTTTGGCCATTATTGCCTCGTGAACACTCCGTGGTTGCCGGAGTGGAAAAAGGGCCGGATTCTACCCTATACGCGCGCTCAGGTGCGCTGCGATTTCAACTGCGCCAGTTCTTTGACCCGCTGATTCAGCTCAGGGTTCAACTGAGGATTGGCGCCGACACGGCCCTTCAGCAGCTCGATCTCCTGGTTCATGCGACGAATTTTGAGCGCCAGCTGGATCTGCCTGAAATCGTGCTCGGCCGAGTCCGCGCCCAGCTCCTGTTCGAGCGCCGCCGCCTGCGCCTGAAACACGATCTGCTCGAATTCAGTTCCCTCGAAGCGGTCCACCAGCAGCGCGCCGCTCACGCTGCTCGCCTCGTCGAGTTCGGCGATGGCGCGCAACGCGCCGCTTTCGGGAAGGTCCGGATCGAGCAGCTCATCGTCGAGGTCGGCCGCAAGCGCCGGTTTCGCCAGTACGCAGCGCAGCAAGTTGCGCTCCTGGCTGGCGGAGACCAACGCGGGCGTCTTCGGCGGCGCGGACCGGCGATAGCTCGGTGCGGTCCCCGAGCCGAGCAGCTGCTCGAGGTCCTCGGGCGTCACCTGTGCGAGCGTCGCGAATCCCCGGATCAACTGCATGCGCAGCGCGGGGGCCACGATCTTTTCCAGATGCGGCTTGGAGGCGGCGAGGAATCCGGCGCGCCCCTCGGCATTGTCCAGATCGTGCACCGTGCGCAGCTCGGCGATGAGGAACTCCGATAGCGTCGGGGCCTCGCCCAGCAGCCGCTCGAAACCCTCCTTGCCGTGGCTGCGAATGTAGCTGTCCGGATCGTGCTCGGCCGGCAGGAACAGAAAACGGATCGGCTTCGCGTCGGTCGCGAGCGGCAGGCTCACTTCGAGCGCGCGCCAGGCCGCCTTGCGCCCGGCGCTGTCGCCGTCGAAGCAGAAAACCATCTCGTCGGTGAGGCGCAGCAGTTTGGCGACGTGCAGCGGCGTGGTCGCCGTGCCAAGCGTCGCCACCGCGTAGCCGAGGCCGAATTGCGCCAGCGCCACCACGTCCAGATAGCCCTCGACGACCAGCACGCGCCCGGTGGCGCGCATCGCGTCGCGCGCCTGCACCAGGCCGTAGACTTCGCGCCCCTTTTCGAACAGCGGCGTCTCGGGCGAATTCAGGTATTTGGGTTCGCCATCGCCGATCACCCGGCCGCCGAAACCGACCACAGTACCGCGCGCGTTGAGGATCGGAAACATGATGCGGTCGCGAAACCGGTCGTAGCGCTTGCCCTCGTTCGCGATCACCAGGCCCGCATCGACCAGCGACGGCTGTTCGTAGTCGGCAAATGCATTGCGCAGCCCCTGCCAGTCGTCCGGCGCGTAGCCGATGCGAAACCGCGCGGCGATTTCACCCGTCAGGCCGCGGCCCTTGAGGTAGTCGATGGCGCGCGCTGATTTCTTCAGTTCGGCGCGGAAGAATTCCATCGCCGTTTCCGTCACCTGGGCGAGGCCGGTCTGCTGCTCCTTGCGTTCGGTCTCGCGTTCGGCTTCGACTTTCGAGCGCGGCTGCGCTTCCGGTACCTGCATGCCGACCATGGCGGCAAGGTCCTTCACCGAATCGACATAGCCGAGGCCGCCGTAGGACATCAGGAAGCCGATCGCGTTGCCGTGCGCGCCGCAGCCAAAGCAGTGGTAGAACTGCTTGGCCGGGCTGACCGTGAACGAGGGCGTCTTCTCGCCATGGAACGGGCACAGGCCCTGGAAATTGGCGCCGCCTTTTTTCAGGCGCACGTAGCGCGACACCACCTCGACGACGTCGACGCGGTTGAGCAAATCCTGCTTGAACGACTCTGGAATCACGGCGCGGGCGGCGCCGCAAGATTAACCGGCAAGCCTGGCTTTGACCAGAGCCGAGACCTTGCCAATGTCGGCGCGGCCGGCGAGCCTGGTTTTGAGCAGGCCCATCACTTTGCCCATGTCCCTGGCGCCGACGGCCCCGGTGTGCGCCACCGCGGCCTCGATTTCCTTCGCCACCTCGGAATCGGCAAGCTGCTGCGGCAGGTAGCCGGCGAGCACGGTGATCTCGAATATCTCGGCGCCGGCAAGATCGTTGCGGCCGGCCTTCTCGAACTGGGCGATCGATTCGCGCCGCTGCTTGAGCATTTTCTCGACGATCGAGAGCACGTCAGCGTCGCTCAGCGCGACGCGTTCGTCCACTTCCTTCTGCTTCATCGCGGCGAGCAGCATGCGCACCGCGGACAGGCGCGCGCTGTCCTTGGCGCGCATCGCGGCCTTCATGTCCTCGCTGATCCTGTCTTTCAGCGCCATGAAATCAAAACGCCCCGGCATTCAGCCGAGGCGCCCGTGTTTACCGCCGTTGGCGCTCCTAGTACATCTTTTTCGGCAGCAGCTGGCTGCGCAGGCGCTTGTGGTGGCGCTTAACCGCGGCGGCGAGTTTGCGCTTTCTTTCCGTGGTGGGCTTCTCGTAGTACTCCCGAGCGCGCAGCTCGGTGAGCAGCCCGGTTTTCTCCACGGTGCGCTTGAAGCGGCGCATCGCCACTTCGAAGGGCTCGTTTTCCTTGATGCGTACAGTCGGCATGCAATCCCCGGAATCCGGAAAAGGGGCGCATTTTATCAGATGGCCCCGTTCCGAGGCACAATCGACGGCTGGACCCCCTCCCATGTTGATTCTCGGCATCGAGACCTCCTGCGACGAAACCGGACTGGCGCTCTACGATGCGCGGGCCGGCGGGCTGCTGGCGCATGCGGTGCACTCGCAGGTCGCGATGCACGAAGTCTACGGCGGCGTGGTTCCGGAGCTTGCCTCGCGCGATCACCTGCGCCGCCTGGTGCCGCTGTGCCGGGAGGTTTTTGCCCGTAGCGCGCGCAGCCCGGAGGACCTCGGCGCTGTCGCCTACACGGAGGGGCCGGGCCTCGCGGGAGCGCTCCTCGCCGGGGCCGCTTTTGCGCGCAGCCTCGCCCACGCGCTCGCTGTGCCGGCAATCGGCATCCACCACCTGGAAGGGCATTTGCTATCACCGCTGATGGCGGCAAGTGCGCCGCGATTCCCGTTCGTTGCGCTGCTGGTATCCGGCGGCCACACCCAGCTGATGCACGTGCAAGCCGTGGGTCGCTATGAACTGCTCGGTGAAACGCAAGACGATGCGGCCGGCGAGGCCTTCGACAAGACGGCGAAACTGCTTGGCCTCGGTTATCCCGGCGGCCCGGCGCTGTCGCAGCTGGCCGCGGCCGGCCAGCCCGGGCGCTACCGGCTGCCGCGGCCGATGCTCGCGAGCGGCGACCTGGAGTTCAGTTTTTCCGGTCTCAAGACTGCGGTGCTCACATTGATGCGCAAGGAGAAATCACCGGTGTCGCATCCCGATCTCGCCCGCGCCTTCGTAGACGCAGTGGTAGAGGTGCTGGTAGCGAAATGCGTGCTCGCATTGGAGCGCACCGGGCTCACGGAACTGGTGGTGGCCGGCGGGGTGGGCGCCAACAAGCAATTGCGCGCGGCGCTGGACGTCAGGGCGCGCGCTACCGGATTCAGCGTCTTTTATCCTGAGCCCGAGCTTTGCACGGACAACGGCGCCATGATCGCCTACGCCGCCGCGCTGCGCCTGCAGGCGGGCAAACCCGCCGCGCCGCCGCAGCCGGCGTTCAGCGTCCGGCCGCGCTGGGATCTGGCCTCGATCAGCTAGCGTTTGCAGCGCCCGCTTCACGGCGCTTGCGCGCCGCATAGGCCTCGAGGTGCGTTGCGGCGATTTCCAGCACTGGCGTGGCAAGCGCATGCTTGCGGGCCGTCACGAGCAGATCACCAAGGATATGTTCGCCCTCGGCCTGCCCTCCCGATTCGACATCGCGCAGCATCGAAGCGGAAAACGCGGAGCCCTTGCGCGTCAGCAAACCGCGGTAGTTCTGCAGCACTGCTTCGGGGGTCGGCCGGCCTTCCGCCTTCGCTACCGAGACGCACTCGCCGAGCAGCGCCAGCGTGATCTTCTCGCCCGAGCCGGTGGCAACGATGTCGCCGACCATCGTCCGCATCAGACAGGTCATGCCTGCCAGCGTCGCGAGCAGCACCCACTTGTCCCACAACGCCTGCTCGATGTCGTCGCGCTGCTGCCAGTCGAATTTCATGTCCTTGAGCGCGGCAGAAAGGCGTTCACAAACGGCCTTCTGGCCGTCGGTGCGCGGGCCGAACGCGATGCGATGAAATTCATTCAGGTGGCGAATTTCGCCACCCGGCGCGAGCGTCGAGCCGATGTACGCGACTCCGCCCAGGACTCGCTCGCGCCCAAAGCGCGCATCCAGGGCCTGCAGGTGCGACATGCCATTCAGCACCGGCAGCACGTGGCCGCGGCTTCCCGCCATCGCCGGCGCGATCGCCTCGATCGCGCTCGCCAGGTCGTAGGCCTTGGTGGTAAGCAGGACCATGTCGTAGTCGGGCTTGACCCGGTCCGCGGTAATGCAGCTCGGCTGCAGCCGCAGGTCGCCGAACTTGCTCGAGATGCGCAATCCGGTCCGCGCCAGCAGCTCGGCGCGCTGCGGCCGCACCAGAAACGTGACGTCGGCCCCGGCTTCTGCCATGCGGCCGCCGAAGTAGCCACCCACCGCACCTGCGCCCGGCACCAGAATCTTCATGATTTCTTCTCTCCCAGCCGGGGTTCGACGCCGCGCCGCAGCCGGCCGATGTTTTCGCGGTGCCGCCAGATCAGCAGCAAGGCGATCGCCGCCAGCGTCGGCACGATCGGTGTCATGCCGAACAGAAACAAGGCACAGCCTACCGACAAAACCGACGCGATCATCGACGCCAGCGAAATCATGCGGAACAGCGCGACGATGATGCCGAAAGCGGCGAGCGTGGCGAAGCCGAGCCAGAGATTGAGCGCGAGCACGACGCCGCCGGCCGTCGCAACGCCTTTGCCGCCCTTGAAGCCGTGGAACACCGGATAAACATGGCCGAGGAAGGCCATCGCACCCGCCAGCGGCGCATCGAACCCGGCGACCGCGCTCTCGCCGGTGTACAGCGCAGCGAGGACCACCGCCAGCGCCCCTTTGCCGGCATCGCCCGCAAGCGTCAACGCCGCGGCGAGCCGGTTGCCGGTCCGCAGCACGTTGGTCGCCCCGGGGTTGCTCGAGCCGTAGCTGCGCGGGTCGGGCAGCGCCATCAGGCGGCTCACCAGCACGGCGAAGGAAATCGAACCGAGCAGATAGGCGGCGAGGGCGATCAAGACCGTCTGCATAGGGTCTGGATTCTATAATCTGCGGGCATGGACTCCATCCTGGTTCGCGACTTGCGGGTCGAAGTGCTGATCGGCATCCACAAACGCGAGCGTCACGTCGCGCAGGTCGTTTCGATCGACCTCGACATCGGCGTGCCCGGAAAGGTCGTGTTCTCCTCCGACCGCGTCGCCGACACCATCGACTACGAGCAGGTGGCCCTGAAAATCAAGGCGCTCGCGGCAAGCGGACATTACAAGCTGGTGGAGACGTTTGCCGAGCGCATCGCCCGGCTGCTGATCGACGATTTCGCGGCGCCCTGGGTCAAGGTCGGCGCCGCCAAGATCGGCGTGCTGCCGAACGCCAAGCTGGTCGGTGTTTCGATCGAGCGCGGCAAGCGGCAGGCCGGCTAGTCGCGATCAGCCGCGCGGATGATGCTTGGCGTGCAGTAGTTTCATCCGCTCGCGGGCGACGTGCGTATAGATCTGGGTGGTGGAGATGTCGGCGTGGCCGAGCAGCATCTGCACCACGCGCAGGTCGGCGCCGTGGTTGATGAGGTGTGTGGCGAACGCATGGCGCAGCACGTGCGGCGAGAGCAGCTTGCCGGGGACGGCACTCGCCCCATTGCGCTTGATGTTCTGCCAGAAGGCCTGCCGCGTCATGCCCTTGCCGCGGCTGGTGACGAACAGGTGGTTGGAGGTTTTTTTCTTGAGCAGGAGGGTTCTGGACTCCTTCAGGTAGCGGCGGATCCAATCCACCGCCTCTTCGCCGAGCGGCACCAAGCGCTCCTTGGAGCCCTTGCCGAGAATACGCAGCACGCCAGCGTGCAGGTCGACCTCGAACAGCTTCAGTTCGACCAGTTCCGAGACGCGCAGGCCGGCCGCATATAGAACCTCGAGCATCGCCCGGTCGCGCATGCCCAGCGGTTTCGCCACCGCCGGCGCGGCCAGCAGCGCCTCGACATCGGCTTCGGAAAGCGTTTTCGGAAAGCGCGGCGCGCGCTTGGGCGGATCGAGCTTGAGCGTCGGGTCGGTCTTGATCTTGCGCTCGCGCAGGCACCAGGCGTAGAAGCGCCGGAGGCTGGAGAGCATGCGCGCCGCGCTGGAGGCGCGCCCCCGGCGTGCGGCAAGAAAAGCAAACAGCCTTTCTTCGCTTGCCTTGTCGAGCGGCGTTTGCCTCAAGAAAACCGCGAACTGCTCGAGGTCGCGCCGGTACGACGCAAGCGTGTTTTTCGACAGACCGTCCTCAAGCCACAATGCATCGTTGAATGCATCGAGCTGCGACTGAGTCTGCGGGCTCAGATTGGGACGCGCTCGTGGCGCAGCAGCCAACGCTTGATCTCCAGGTGAAAGCCTTCGCCGTGGTGGCCAAAGCCGCCGATGCCGTTCGCGCCGACCGCGCGCGGCAGGAAGCAGATCTCGGCCAGCGGCGCTGCGCTGATGCGCACGCCCACGTGCATGGCCGCAAATTCATGCGCCAGGTCGAATTTAACCATTGGCAAGGCGTTCGATTTTGGCGAGCAATTCGTCCGCGACCTCGATGCCGCCGGTCTGCAGCTTCTTCTCGGAAGCGAAGCGTCGCGCGCCGGGCAGGCGCACGCCCTCGTCCGCCAGCATGGCCGCGATCACCGTCTCGACGCGGTCGAGGTAGCGCTCGCGGCCGGCCAGCGCGCCCGGGTCGATGGCGAGAAACGCGTGCCCGATCCTCGGCTTGTTGCCCTCGTCGGAAAAAAACGAGTCCGCTTCCGGCCCGATCGCCGAGCCGGTCAGCGCCGCGCAGATGAGCTCTACGGCAAGCGCGAGCATCGCGCCTTTGGCGCCGCCGATCGGAAACAAGCTGCCGCGGTCGATTGCTTCCTTCGGATCGGTGGTCGGCTTGCCGTGGCGGTCGAGCGCCCAACCCTCGGGAATCTTTTCGCCTTTCTGCATCGCCAGCATGATCTTGCCCCGCACCACCGTTGTGAGCGCCAGGTCGATCACCAGCGGATCGCCGCGCTCGCGCGGAAACACGAACGCGACCGGGTTGGTGCCGTAGAGCGCCTTTTTGCCGCCCCAGGCCGGAATTGCGGCCGGTGAATTGGTGAATCCGATTCCGACCATGCCGGCTTCGGCCACCGGCAGCAGGTGGATGCCGAGCACGCCGACATGCGAACTGTTGGCGATGCCGGCAAAGCCGATGCCGTTGCGGCGCGCGCGCTCGATGACCTCCTTCACCGCCCACTCGCTCGACTCGTAGGGCAAGCCGTCGAGATTGTCGATCAGGCACACTGCGGCGCGCTCTGCTGCCAGCTTCGGCCGCGCGGCGCCGTCGGCACGGCGGTTGCGCAGGAAACCGCAGTAAAAAGGCACGCGCGACATGCCGTGCGTGGGCAGCCCATGCTCCTCGGCGCGCACCAGGTGCTGCGCCGCAGCCGCCGCCATGACCGGATTGGCGCCCGCCTTTTCGAGGGCATTTCGCGCCAGTTGCAGCAGTTGGTCCCGCTTTTTCTTCATAATATTGATTCTAAGGGAGGAGCAGACATGGGTACGTTCATTGAACTGAAGGCGGCCGACGGCCACAAATTCGCCGCCTACGTCGCCGAGCCGAGCGGCAAGCCGCGCGGCGGCATCGTCGTGATCCCGGAGATTTTCGGCGTCAACAGCCACATCAAGCAGACCAGCGATGGCTATGCCGCCGACGGCTATCGCGTCGTGTCGCCCGCGATGTTCGACCGCGCGCAGCGTAACTTCGAGGTCGGCTATTCGCAGCCCGATATCGACGCGGGCCGCGCCATCATGGGCAAACTCGATTGGGGACAGGCAATGCTCGATGTCGGCGCGGCAGTGGCCGAAGCGGCCAAGGGCGGCAAGGTTGGCATCGTCGGCTACTGCTATGGCGGCACCGTGACCTGGCTTGCGGCAGCGCGCGTGAGCGGCCTCGCCTGCGCGGTGCCCTATTACGGCGGCGGCATGCACGGCCTGATCGGCGAGAAACCCAAGGTGCCGGTGATGTGCAATTTCGGCGAGACCGACCAGTCGCCCACCCTCGCGCAGGCGAAGGAGATCGCCGCCGCCCACCCGGGCATCACCGCGCACTTCTACCCGGGCGCCGCCCACGGCTTCAACTGCGACCAGCGCGGCTCGTGGAATGCCGAAGCCGCCAAGCTCGCGCGCAGCCGCACGCTCGAATTTTTCCGCAAGCACCTGGGGTAAGGCGAAGCATGGCGCTGCAGAACCGCCAGTACCGCCTCGCGGCACGGCCGGTCGGTCTGCCCAAATCGGCCGACTGGACGTTCACCACCTCGCCCGTCGCGGACCCGGCCGATGGGCAGGTGCTGGTGAAGGTGCTGCAGCTCTCGCTCGACCCGGCGATGCGCGGCTGGATGAACGAGGGCCGCAGCTACATCCCGCCGGTCGGCATCGGCGAAGTGATGCGCGCGATCGGCGTCGGCAAGGTCATGGCATCGAACAATCCCGGCTTCGCCGTCGGCGACCTGGTGAGCGGCGGATTCGGCATCCAGGAATATTGCCTGGTCGCCGACGCGAAACAGACCGGCCTGCACAAAATCGATCCGCGCCTCGGCACGCCGGCGCAATGGCTCAACGCGCTTGGCATGCCCGGCATGACCGCCTATTTCGGCCTGCTCGACATCGGCCAGCCAAAGGCAGGGGAAACGTTGGTGGTGTCGGGCGCGGCCGGCGCGGTCGGGCAGACCGTCGGACAGGTTGCGCGCATCAAGGGCTGCCGCGTGGTCGGTATTGCCGGCGGCAAGGCGAAGTGCGATTTCGTCGTCAAGGAGCTGAAGTTCGACGCCTGCATCGATTACAAATCGGGCAGCGTGCGAGACGGCTTAAAGGAGCACTGTCCGAAAGGCGTGGACGTGTACTTCGACAACGTCGGCGGCGAGATCCTCGACACGGTGCTGACGCGCATCAACCGCAACGCGCGCATCGTCATCTGCGGCGCGATTTCCCAGTACAACAATACCGCCCCCGTGAAGGGGCCGAGCAATTACCTCTCGCTGCTCGTTAACCGCGCGCGCATGCAGGGCATGGTGGTGTTCGACTATGCCGAGCGCTACGGCACTGCGATCAAGGACATCGCGCAGTGGATGAAGGAAGGCAAGTTCATCTCGCGCGAAGACCTGGTGCCCGGCATCGAGAATTTCCCCGCCACGCTCAACACGCTGTTCAGCGGAGGGAACTTCGGCAAGCTGATCCTGAAGGTTGCAGACGGCTGAACGCGCTGGCAGGGCGGGGTGAATCACGGCTCACGCGCTTACCAGGAGTAGTAAGCCTTATACCGCAGGTTCGCTTCGCCGCCCGCGGCGATCTTCACCGGAAAGTGCACCGTTCGCGCGTCCTGCTTCTCGAAATCGTGGGACTTGGCGGTAATTTGCCAGTTGCTCCAGCGGTAAAGGTTTTCCTTCACCATCACCGTGACCGGTTCCTTCTTGTGATTGCGCAGCTTGACCTCGATCTCCTCTTCCATGGTCCTGCGCGAAGTATCCACCGTGAACTGGACCTGCCGGCGCTCGCCCACGATGTCGAACGCCGAGCCGAGCCGGATCATCACCTTCTCGTTGGTCGGCGTGTGGTCGATCGTGTCCTCGCCAATGAATTCGAGCGTGCCGTCGGCGGGGTCTGCCTTGTTCACGCGGATGCGGCCGGCGGGCAGCGGCATGCCCATGCGATTGCGCTCGGCGTTGCGAAAACCAAGATAGACATCCACCTTGCGGTTGCTCGCGACGCCGAAGCTGCGGTCCGTGACAGGGTTGGGTCCGAAGCCGTACGCCGGGACGGCGCCGTAGTACACCAATGTCTTTTCGCAGGGCACACGACGCGCGACCGGGAAGAGCTCGATCTGTTTGGTCGAATTGTCGGCAAGCGTCGTCGGCCGGCCGAGCGTGTAGAGGTGATACTCGAAGAACGCTTTCTCCTCGAAGCCGGCAGCGCGCTCGTTCATCGCCGTGGCGCGCGCGGCAAGCGCGGCGGGCACATTGCGGCCAGTGGGCACAACTTTCTGCACATCCCCCGCCACCAGCTTCAGTTTGGCGTCGGTGTAAGCCGCGCCCGACTGATTGATGATGCTCACCCACGCGCCGACGTCGAAATGACACGCATGGGGGTTGCTTCCCTCGGCATAGGTCAGGTTGTAGTCGGCCCACCACGTGATGCCCGAGGTCTGGTACGAAACGCGCGCCTTGTGCGCGCCGGCACGATTCGCCGCAACGTCCCACACCAGAGTCGGTCGGGTAATCAGCCCGCCAGGCAGTTCCGGAAGACGCACGCCGGCGTTGTGCGGCAAAGTCTGGACGCCGCCATCGGCCCGCCGCAGTGTGATCCCGCCCGCAGTCGATAGCAGCGTCCCGGTGAACGACTCGACCGCGTTGCGGCGCACCTGGTCCACGCTGATCGAGCGGTCGATGTACTTGCGCAGGAGCTTCTCGGCGCTCACCAGGTCGAACTGGAAATTCTGCTCGATGACGCTGGTTCCCCCTGCATCGGTCAACGACTCGAAAGTGACGGTGGTGGGATCGATCAGCGCGGCGACGTCGGTGAAGCGAACCGTATTGCGGCCGCGCGCGAACTGCAATTCGCGCTCGTGGCGCACCATGGCGTAGCCGGGCAGCGGCTGCCCGTGGCCGCCGTGGCGGTAGCTATCGGGCGCGACCGCGCCGGGACGGGCGTTGCTGTAGATAGTGAGCGCATCTCCGGTGGCCAGCGCGGGGCCCGCGGACGATAACGACAGGCAGGCGGCAGCGACGGCGAGGCTGGACGGGACCTTGACGGGGATGTGCATTTTTTCTCCTTTCGATGAATGTCGGGCGATACCCGTCATAAACGAAGGATTCCCGCGCAGGGGTTAATGCGGCCCGGACATTAGTCCTAGGAAGGCCCCATTCAGGCTACTCAACCTCGGGGCAGCAGCAGAGATTCTCCTGGCTTCACCCTGGTAAAGGCGACCGGTTTCATTTCGATTTTCAGCCCGCCGTCCTTCAGGCGCACGCTGGTATAGGCCGAGTGCTCGAGAGGGTCGGCTTCCGGAAAGTCCTCCCGGTAGTGCGCACCACGCGAATCGGTGCGCGCCTGCGCTGCCTCGGCGATCACGCGGCTGGTTTCCACGAGGCTCTTCAGGTTCAGCCAATCTTGCCAGCTGAGGTTGAAGGCGCGGTTGCCGTCGGCGAGGCCGCTGCGGTTCAGTTCGCCTTCGATCTGGGCGAGTTCCGCCAGCCCGGCGCGCAATCCGGCCGCATCGCGGATGATGCCGACCTTGTCCCACATGACGTTGTGCAGCCGTTCGCGCAGCGGTTCCAGCGAGCCATGCGGTGCGCCGGTGCTGGGTTCACATCTTTGGACGGCCTCTGCGATCGCGTACCTGTCCGGCTCCGTGAACGCGCCCTCCTTCGCCACCCAGGCCGCCATCGTGTCGCCGGCCACGGCGCCGAACACGGTCGAGTTGGCGACGCCGTTGCCCCCCAGCCGGTTGGCGCCGTGCACACCGCCCGCGTCCTCGCCGGCGACAAACAGCCCCGGCAGGGCGGTACTGCAATCGGTATCGAACTCGACCCCGCCCATCATGTAATGCGCGGTAGGAACCACTTCCACGAGTCCGCCCGCCAGGTCGAAACCGCAATCCGCGCAGCGCTCGACCATGCCGCGAAATTGTTTTTCGACGAGATCGCGCTGCAAATGGCCCATTGATATGAACAGCCCGCCATTCGGGCTGGTGTTGCCGGCGCGCATCTCAGCGTACATCGCCCGCGAAACGAAATCCCGGGTGGCGCGCTCGGCCAGGGGGTCGTAGCGCGGCATGAAACGTTCCTTGGCGCCGTTGAGCAGGTAGCCGCCCGCGCCGCGCAGCCCCTCTTCCAGCACCGTTCCGGTCATGCGGGTATGCGCTCCCGCGAACAATCCGGTCGGATGGAACTGCACCATCTCCATGTCGCGCAGCGGCAGCCCGGCGCGCAGCGCCATCGCCAGGCCGTCGCAGCTCTTGTCGCCGGAGGGAGTGTGGTACTTGTACATGGTCGGCCCGCCACCCGTGCCGAGCAGCACCGCCTTGGCGCGCACGACGAAGTATTTCCCCGAGCGCATGTCGATGAACAAGACGCCTGCTATTTCCTTTTGATTTTTCGATTTGATCAATTCAACGGCCCGGCATTCCTCGAGGCGGGCGATGTTGCGCGCCCATACCTGCTCGGCGAGGCGGTTGATGATCTCGATGCCGGTCAGGTCGCCTTTGTGCACGGTGCGATCGAAAGTCTGCCCGGCAAACGCCTTCTGGTGCACCGTGCCGTCCGCATTGCGGTCGAAGAAGCAGCCCAGTTCGTTTTCCAGTTCGCGGATTCGTTCAATTGCCAGCGTGACCAGCTTCCAGGCGAGCTCCTGGTCCGGCAGCCACTTGCCGCCTTCGATGGTGTCCATGAAGTGGCGCTCGACCGAGTCGTCCTTCGCCAGCGCCACGTTGTAGCCGCCCTGCACCATGCGCGTGCAGCCGCACTTGCCGAGCAGGCCTTTCACGGCGACGGTGATCGACAGCGACGGATCGGCCTTGTGGGCATGCAAGGCGGCGAACAGGCCGGCGCCGCCTGCGCCAAGGATCAGGATATCGGTCGAGCGCTCATCCATTGCGCAACCGCCGGCAGCGACGGTTACCGGGCTTTTACGCCAAGCGCTGTCAGCACCTGCGCACGCTTTGCCTGACTGGCGCTTTTGACCTGCGCATAGAGGCTGCCGCCATGGCTGTCCATGGCGACCACCAGCGGTCCGAAACCCTTGACGCGGAATTTCCACAGCGATTCCGGATGCAGGTCGTCGAGGTCCACGTCCTCGATCGCCTCGACCCAGGTAGTCTCGAGCGCGGCTGCGCCGCCGATGATCGCCAGGTACGCCCCGCCGAGGTGCTGCAGGGCCTTGAGCGACTCGTCGCGCAGTCCGCCCTTGCCGATCACCAGCCGCACGCCGTACTCGGTCATGAGCGGGCGCGTGAAGCGCTCCATCCGATCGCTGGTGGTGGTGCCGATGCACGCCGGCGCATACCCCGCGGGGTGGGCAGCGCTTTTCTCCACCTTGAGCACGTTGGGCGCAGTGTGGATCACCGCCTGTCCCTTTAGATCGAAGCGCGTCTTGCGGCCGCGGTCGAACATGTGGATCTGGGTCGCGTCGCGGATGCCGAACAGCGTGCCGCTCAAAGTCACCGTGTCGTTGACGCGCAGCGCGCGCACCTGTGCTTCGTCGAGCGGTGGCGTTAGATCGTGGTGGGCCATGCCTAGGACCTGCCGCCCAGCAGCGCCGCCTTCAGGTCTGACTGCACCGGATTTTCTCCCAGCCAGATGCGCAGCAGCGCGCGGTAGAAATCCTCCCCCGGGATCGGCGCGCCGGTGGGCTTGCCCTGTACCGTCACTTGCGTCCCCGCGCCCGGCAGCCAGTCGAGGGTGATGCGCATCCCTTGCTTCGCTTCCTTCATCTGCGCCATGGTCGCGGCGAGCTGCTTGATGCGCGGCTCGAGCGCCTTCATGTCGCTTTCGCTGTGGTTGTCCTTCATGCCGCTCATCAGCGCATCGCTGAACGGCTCGGCGCCGACATCGCGCAGCATGTGGATGGCGACGCGCTTTGCGCCTGGCGCGCCGATCGCATCTGCCGCGGTCGCTTTTTTCTCGGGCAGGTACAGGCCGATCGCATAGACCTGGAAGAAAGCGCGCTTGCGCAGTCCCGCGCCGTTCAGCGCCAGTTCGGTCTGTGCCACGCGCTCCATGTCGTCGAGCTTGACGCCGGCGATCTCGGCAGCGCACAAGGGAAAGGCGATCCAGAGCAGCAGCAAAAACCTAAAAACCATACTCGATCCCTCCGGGACGGAAGATCGCGCGCGCGCGGCGCGCCGAGTGGCATTGCATGTTGACCGCCACTGGGTTCATGGTGATGTGGGTGGCGGCGGTTTCGACGTGCACCGCGAACGCGGTCGAGTCGCCGCCCAGGCCCTGCGGCCCGACGCCCAGCAGGTTGACGGCCGGCGTCAGCGCCTCTTCCAGCTTGGCGCCTTCCGGATCCTCGCAGCGCGAACCCAGGGGCCGCGTCGCGGCGATCTTGGCCAGGTGCACGCACAGATCCGCGGTCCCGCCCACGCCGACGCCGACGATAGTGGGCGGGCAGGTCTTGCCGCCCGCCTCCAGCACGCAATCGACGACAAAAGTCTTGATCGCGTCGACGCCCTCGGCCGGGATTGCCATTTTCAGCCAGGAATTGTTCTCCGAGCCGGAACCCTTGGGAATCATTTCGATCTCGAACGAATTCTCCCGCTCCGTGAAATCGATGTTGATCACCGGTACGCCGCGCCCGGTCGAGGTCTGCTCGTTGACGCGCGTGGTCGGGTGCACGATCGAGGATCGGAACGAGTGCTCGCGCGTCGAGCGCGCGCAGCCGCGCCGGATTGCTTCCTTCAGGCCCGCACCGTCGACCTCGACCCCGCGCCCGATGCCGACGTTGTAGACCGGAATGCCGGTGTCCTGGCACAGCAGGTTGGCGGTCTGTTCGGCAACCTTGATGTTGTGCACCATGGTGCCGAGCATGCGCTTCGCCCCGGCGTCGCTCTCCCCTGAGGCGAGGCGCTCGAAGCCCTGCTTCACGTCGGGCGGCAGGAACTTGAGCGCGCGGATGTAGAGCTCCTTGGCCGCCTCCTCTACCTGCTGCAGATCGATCTTCACTTCACCTGGATTTTCCGCTCGCGGACCACTACCGCCCAGAGCTTGGTTTCCTCTTCCAGCGCCTTGGCCATCTCGGCGGGCGAGTTGCCGACGGGCGTCAGGCCCATGGCGAAGAAGCGGGCTTTCATCTCGGTGGAGTCGAGGGCCTGTTTGACGTCGCGGTACATCTTTTCAATGATGTCGTTCGATGTGCCGGTGGGCGCGACGATACCGAACCAGCCCGCGTTTTCGAAACCCCGCACCGTATTGCCGATCGGCGGTACGCCGGGCATCTGGGGCGCAACGGCCTTGCTGGTGACGCCCAGCGCGCGCAGCGTTCCGCTCTGGATGTGGCTGATCGCGGCGGCCATGTTCGGCAGCATGAAGGTGGTCTCGCCGCCAATCAGGCCGACCAGCGCGGGACCTTCACCCCGGTAGGGCACGGAAACCGCGTCGAGCTTCGCCTGGTAGACGAAATTCTCCGCCGCCAGATGGATTTGGGAGCCGATGCCCGCGTGGCCGAACGTCAATTTGCCCGGCTGCGCCTTGGCCGCGTCGATCAGATCCTTGACCGTCTTGTAGGGAGACTTTGCGGAAACCACCAGGACCTGCGGCCCGGTCACCACGTTGGTGACCGGCACGAAGTCCTTGACCGGGTCGTAGTTGAGCTTGGCATAGATATGCTGGTTGGCGGTAATCACCGAGCCGGACGGAAAAAAGAAGTTGTAGCCGTCCGCCGGACCTCTGGCCGCCTCGGCTGCGCCAACCCCGCCGCCCGCACCACCGCGGTTCTCGATCACCACCTGCTGGCCCCACATCTCGTTGAGTTTCTGGCTCAGCAGCCGCGCCGATATGTCGGTGGCGCCGCCCGGCGGGAACGGAACGATGAAGCGGACCGGCTTCTGCGGCCAGGTCTGGGCGTGCGCCGTGGAAGAGAGCGCGAACGCAAGCCCGATTGCGAGCGCCGACGCGGCCGCAGCCGCAGCGAGGTTCTTCTGCCAGTTACGCCATGAAAGGAATTCGAGCATCAGGATTCTCACGCCTCCAGTAAGGTGAATTGCCAGGAACAGCACGATCGCCCACTCGCTTGCCTTCACGAGCGGCTGTTCGGTCCAACGCAGGAACGATTGTAGCCTCGCTTCGCCTTCCAGTGCCTGCCCCAGCGCCCAGAAATGCAGGGGCAGGAACGCGGCCAGGGCGATTCCCGAGAGCCGGTGCACCAAGGCTAGGCTCTTCACAGGAATACTCCGAAGGCGGCTTTCATTCCGGCCCAGGCAAGAAACAATGCAAGCAGCAGCAAGCCCGCTTCGCGCGATGGGCCGCGCCAGGCGAGCCACTCGCCCAGCACCGCGCGCAGGCCGATCGGCACGTGCACCGCGATGGCGAGGACGAACAGCGTGTAAAAAACAAACCAGGCGAGATTGCCCTGGGTGCGGGAAAGAATCTCGGCTGCCGTGAGCCCGCCGCGCACCGCATAGATCATGGTCGCGAGATGAACCAGGACGCACAACGCGAGCACCACGGCGCTGGCGCGCTGCGCTATCCAGAGATAAGACTCGGTTCGGAAATTCAAAGTTGCCCTCGCACGGCGGCCGCCAGTGTTGCCCTTTTCAGACCCGCAATCCCTGCGGTCGGCGAAATCTGCTTCGGGCACAGCTCGGTGCAACTCATGTGGGTATGGCAGGCGTGGCAGCCGGCATCTCCGGCCACGGCGCGCAGCCGGTCCAGGGTGTTTGCATCCCGGGCATCCCTGATCAATGTCCAAGCGCGATTCAGTGCCGCGGGTCCGAGGTAGTCCGGGTTCCAGGACACCACATCGCAGGCGCTGTAGCACACGGCGCAGCCGATGCATTCGATCCCGGCGTCGGCCTGGACTCGCGCGGGCGACTCGGGTTTTACCTTTTCGAAATCGTCCTTTCGGGAAAGGCGTCCCTGAAACTGCCCTTTGGCGCGTGCCCACTTGTCGAAAAAATCGCGCATGTCGGTCACCAGGTCGCGGATCACCGGCAAGTTGCGCAACGGCGCGATCGTGATTTCGTCGCCTTGCTTCACCACCTTGTCGATATGCGTCCGGCAGGTCCAGCGCGCCACGCCGTTCACCGTCATCGCGCAGGATCCGCACATGCCGACCCGGCAGGCGAAGCGGTAGGCGAGCGTGGCATCCAGCGCGCGCTGGATATGCGTGACCACATCGAGCACGGTCTGGCTGGCGTGCCGCGGCACCTCGAAGGACTGGAATTCGCCTGCTGCCGTGCCGCGCCAGACGCGGACCCGCAGCGTTGCGCTCAAGCAAACCCCAGCAGGATGCGGGTCGTCTCCTCGGGTGCGCTCACCATGGCATTGTGTCCGGTCGCGATTTCGATGAACGGCCAGCCCGGCTTGCCCCGGAAGCGCGACTTGACCCCGGCAATCCCGGCAAGCGCCGGCTTGGTGCAATCGAGGTAGACCTTGGGCAGGCCGTTGCCGATCGGTCCGCCCCAATGCATTTTCTGGTCGAAGCAGCCGAACGGGTGCGGCGTCAAGTGCCGGTCGACCCAGGCTTGGTCTGCCGGGTCGAGAACGCCGAAGAACGCCGCGTTCGGTGCGGGAATCGACACGCCGCCGCTCGATTCCGCAGCCGCCTTGCGGCGCCCGGTGGCTGCCTCCGCGGGCAGCGCGTCGGCCCAGGCCTGTCCGTCTTCCGCCAGCGCCGAATCCAGGTAGACGAGCTGGCGAATCCGTTCCCGGATGCGCGCTGCGACCCCCGTGATCACGATCCCGCCATAGCTGTGGCCAACCAGGACCGCGCCGGAGAGTTCCTCGGCCTCGAACAGCGCGACCACGTCGCGGATGTGCGTGTCCAGATTGATCTCGCGGCTGAGCAGATGTGCCCGCTCGCCCAGGCCGGTCAGCGTGGGGCAAAAGACGTCATGCCCGGCGGCCCGCAGCCGGTCTGCGACGCGGCGCCAGCACCAGCCGCCGTGAAACGCCCCGTGCACCAGGACGAAGGGAGTGCCCATCGATTTTCTAAGCCGATTCGTATAACCGGGTCAGCACGAATTCCCGGTGCCCGAGCGCTTCGGCCGCGGTAAGCCGGCCGTTGGCGGTGCGGAACATGCACTCGAGCAGCTTGTCGCCCGCCTGGTCCGGGCTCAGCTCCTTGCGCAGCAGCCCGGAAACGTCGACATCGATGTGCTCGCCCATGGTGCGCACCGTGCGCGGATTGGCGCAAAGCTTGATCACCGGCAGGATCGGGTTGCCGATCACGTTGCCCTGCCCGGTGGGAAAGAAATGCACCGCGTAGCCCGAAGCCGCGCACAGTGTCACCATCTCCGCGGCGGCGGAGGACGAATCCATGAACCACAGGCCGGGTCCGGTAGGCATTTCGGCTTTGTCGAGCACGCCGTCTACCTGGCACTTGCGGCCGATTTTCTGGATGTTGCCGAGCGCCTTTTCCTCGATGGTAGTGAGGCCACCCGCGATATTGCCCTTGGTCGGCTGCGAATCCGACAGATCGCTGGTCTTGTGGCGGTTGATGACTTCCTGGTAGCGGTCGAACACGAACCTGAATTTCTTGCGCACTTCCTCGTTGCGGCAGCGCGCCTCGACCAGGTGCTCGCCGCCCGTGAGCTCCGTAGTTTCGCCGAACACCAGCGTGGTGCCGAGCGGGTAGAGCTTGTCGAAGGCGTTGCCGACGGTGGGATTGGAGCCGCAACCCGAGGTCGTATCCGACTCGCCGCATTTGGTGGAAACCCACAGGTCCTTCAGCGGACGCTCTTCGCGGCGCAGTTCAGAGGCGAGCTGCACGAACTCCCGCGCCGCCCGGGAAGCGCGCAGGATCGTGTCGTGATCGCCGTGCAACTCGATGCCGAAGCCGATCACCGGCTTGCCGGTTTTCTTGATGCCCTCGACCACACGCTGCGTCCACCCGTCTTCGATGCCGATCACCACCACCGCCGCCACGTTCGGGTTGGAACCGGTGCCGATGAGGGTGCGGAAATGCAGTTCCAGGTCCGCGCCGAACTGCAGGCGCCCGTAAGGATGCGGCAGCGCCATCGCGCCCTTGATGTTGTGCTCTACCGCCTGCGCAGCAGCGTTCGACAGATCGTCGACCGGCAGGATGATGACGTGATTGCGCACGCCGACCCGGCCGTTGTCGCGCTTGTAGCCCCAGAAGCTCGCTTTGGACAAATCCATGCTTACCACCGTTTCGTCTTGAGGTTCTGCACGTGGGTATGCTCGCCGCGCGCAATGGGCGCCACCACCTTGCCGATGTCCACACCGTACTTGATCACGGTGTCGCCCGGCTTGTAATCCTTGAGCGCCAGCTTGTGGCCGATCGGAATGTCGCTTTTCGCCTGCATGCGTATTTCCTTGTCGTCCTCCATGATCCAGCCGACCAGCTCCTGGCCGGCCTTCACGCCCTCGACCACCACCACGCCGACGCCGTCACCTTCTTCATGCACTACGAAATGAATCATGCGCTGCCTCGCTCTTGCCGCACCAGGGAAGGCGGTATTCTAGTCGCATGCTCGACCGCCGCAGCTTTCTTGGTTCGCTCGCCGCGCTGGGTGCGGCGCCACTCCTGGCCCAACCTCGTTTCCGCACCCACCCCTTCCGGCTCGGCGTGGCCAGCGGTTACCCGCACGCGAGCGGCTTTGTGCTGTGGACGCGCCTCATGGGAGACCTGCCGGAGCAGACGATTCCGGTGAACTGGGAGGTCGGCACTGATGATGCGCTGCGCACGGTGGTCGCCTCGGGCGTCGCGCAAGCCAGCGTCGATTGGGCGCATTCCGTGCATGTCGAGCCCAGCGGCCTTGAGCCCGATCGCTGGTACTGGTACCGGTTTCGCGCCGGCGACGCCTTGAGCCCGGTGGGCCGCACGCGCACCGCGCCTGCCGCGAGCGCCAGTCCCGCGCGCCTGAAATTCGCCTTTGCCTCCTGCCAGCACTACGAGCAGGGCTGGTTCAACGCCTACCGCCATATCGTGAAGGACGAACCGGACCTGCTGGTTTTCCTCGGCGACTACATCTACGAGTCCTCCTGGGGCCGCGAGCACGTGCGCAGCCACGATGCTGCCGAGCCCTATTCGCTCGAGGCGTACCGGCAGCGCCATGCGCTTTACAAGACCGATGCCGGCCTGCAGGAAGCGCACCGGTCGATGCCGTGGATCCTGACCTGGGACGATCATGAAGTGGACAACGACTACGCCGACGACCGGCCCGAGGACGGCATGCCACAGGAGCAGTTCCTCGTGCGCCGCGCCGCCGCCTACCGCGCCTACTACGAGCATATACCGCTGCCGGCACGCATGCGCCCCAAGGGTCCGGACATGCGCATCTATACCGAGTTCGACTGGGGAAGGCTGGCGCGCTTCTGCCTGCTCGACGATCGCCAATACCGCTCCTGGCAGGCCTGCCCGAGGCCGGGACGGCGCGGCGGCTCGAACACCGTGGACATCGAAAGCTGCCCGCAGCTGTTCAACCCGAACCGCTCCATGCTCGGCCGCGCGCAGGAGCGCTGGCTGCAGGGCGCGCTCGAGCGATCGGCCGCGCGCTGGAACGTGCTCGCGCAACAGACGCCGATGGCGCAGTTCGACCAGCTGCCCGGCCCCGGCCGGCGCGCCTGGACCGACGGCTGGGACGGCTATCCGGCCGCCCGCCAGCGCCTGCTGGATTTCATCCATGCCAGGAAAATCCGCAACCCGGCGGTGATCGGCGGCGACGTCCATTCCTTCAATGTCAGCGACCTCAAGCTCGATTTCGACGACCCGGGCTCGCCGGTGGTGGCGAGCGAATTCGTCTGTAGTTCGATCACCTCGCAGGCCTGGCCGCAGGAAAAGCTGAACGCCTTCCTGCCCGACAATCCGCACATGAAGCTGGTGGACAGCCGTTACCGCGGCTATGTGCGAGTCGACCTGGCGCCGCAGGGGATGAACGTCGACCTGCGCATCGTCGATTCTGTGCGGGAACCCGAGGCTGCCTGCAGCACGCTCGCCTCCTACACAGTCGAGGACGGCAGGCCGGGGCCGCTGCGAAGCTAAGGACCGCTAACGAATGAACCCGCGACTGCTAGTGCGAGAAGCAGGCGAGCATCTGCGCTCCGGACGGCTGGTACCGGCCGAGCTACTCTGCCGCGAGGCGCTGGCGGCGCAACCGGACGCAGCCGAAGCGCAACTCGTGCTTGGACTGGCGCTGCACGGTCAGGGGCGCGCCGAGGAAGCGCTGGCGCACCTGCAGCGGGCGGCCGCGCTGGCGCCGGATTCATTCGATGCGCACAACAACTTGGGCGGTGTGCTGCTCGATCTGCGCCGCGGCGGCGAAGCGCTGCCGCCCCTCGAACGCGCCATCGCGCTGCAGCCCGGCCATGCCGTGGCGCTCACCAACCTAGGCAACGCGCTGCTGCTCGAAGAGCGGATCGGCGAGGCCATCGAGTGCTATCGCAAGGCGCTCGATCGCGCGCCGGATCACCTTCCCGCGCACTACAACCTGGGCGCTGCCCTCGCTGACTGGGGCAAGTTGGACGAGGCCGTTACCTGCTTCGAGGCCGCGCGCAGGCTGAATCCGAATCTGCCGGATGTTCACAACAACCTCGGCGCCGCGCTGCAGGGGCTCGGCAGGCTGGACGAAGCGCGTGCGAGCCTGCGCGCGGCGCTGGCGCTCGATCCGGAATGCGTCCAGGCGCATGCCAATCTTCACGCGCTGGTGCTTGATTCCGCCGACCTCGCGCCCGCGATCGCCTGCCTGCGCCAAGCCGCCAAGCTCCGGCCTGACGACTTGAGCCTGCGCTTCCTGCTCGGCGCGCTGCTCGAGCAATCCGGCGACGCCCCTGCCGCCGCGCCGCATCTGCAGGCGGTGGCCGGCGGCAGGGCGCTCGATCAGGCGCGCCTGGATTCCTGGCGCTACATGCGCGGCACTTGCGGTGACCGGCTGCGCCTCATTGGCAGCCCGGCGCAGGCGTTTCGCATCGGCCTGGCGGCGGCCAGATCGGAGGGCCTGGTGCTCGAGTTCGGGGTGCGCTTTGGCACGTCGCTGCGCCAGATCGCCGCGCTGGCCGGGCAGCCGGTGCACGGCTTCGACAGTTTCCAGGGCCTGCCCGAAGACTGGCACGCGGAGCCGCGCGGCAGCTACTCGACCGGCGGCGCGCTTCCGGCGATGCCCGCCAACGCCAGCTTGCACGCCGGCTGGTTCGACCAGACGCTGCCGAAATTCCTCGCGCGCCATCCCGGCCCGGTGCGCTTCATGAACGTAGACTGCGATCTCTACAGTTCGACCCGTTGCGTGCTCGAACTGCTCGCGGGGCGCATCGTTGCCGGCACGGTTATCGTGTTCGACGAGTATCTGCTGCACCAGCAGTGGCGCGAGGACGAGTTCCGGGCCTTCCGGGAGGCCGTCGCCACCAATGGCTGGCGCTACGAGTATCTGTGCTTCGGGCTGACCAGCAAACAGGCGGTGGTGCGCATCCTTTAACTCATCTGCACTTCAGGTTGGCCGACCAATCGGTGATCGCCTTGGTGCAGTCCTGCTCGAGCACGCGGCGCGAGGCATCGAGCTCCGGTGCAGGCGTGGACGACGGCAGTTCCCGTTGGGCGCGGACCACGCCGATCACAACCCCGATCGCGATGACCGTGGCCAGCGTAGAGCCGCCCTGCACGCTGACCGAGCCGCCGGTCGAGACTCCCGTCGAGGGTGAGCCGCCGGAACCCACCTGCACGGTGGCATGGCCGCCGCAGCCCGCAACCAGCGCGGACAGCAGGCCGCACACTGCTAGCCGGCTGCGCGCGAAAGTCGATCTGTTACGGCAGTCCATTCTGGAGTATCTGGCGGCGCCTCGATGAGCATTGTCTCGCAACCCGCGCCATCCAGCTCGCGCAACGCCGCGTACAGCCGCTGCGCATAGGCCTGCGGCTGCCGCGGCATGCGGATCCAGTAGTCCACCCGCTCGTCGGGTCTGGAAAAAGCGAGCACCGCGACCGAAGCTGCGCGTTTCGCGATTTCCGCATCCAGCTGGTGCGCCGGCACCAGCCGCATCCGCGTTCTCGGCGCGTAGTGGCGCGCCAGTCCGCCCGAGTGGCGCGGCGCATCTGCGGTTCGCAGCGACACCCGCTGCTGCAGGATGCTTTCAATTTCCTGCGCGCTGACTTTCCCGGGCCTGAGCAGGACCGGCTTCGCTGCCGAGAGATCGATGATCGTCGATTCGATACCGACCTCGCTGGCTCCGCCCTCCAGCACCAGGTCCACTTTGCCCTGGAGATCTTGGCGAACGTGCGCGGCCGTGGTCGGACTGACCGTGCCGAACAGGTTCGCCGAGGGCGCGGCCACCCCGGCACCGAACTCGCGCAGCAGCGCCTGCGCCACCGGATGCGAGGGCACCCTCAGGCCGACGCCGTCCTGCCCGCCCGTGACGAAATCTTTCGCCCGCGCCGAACGCTTGAGGATCATGGTCAGCGGGCCGGGCCAGAACTTTGCCGCCAGTTGCCTTGCCGCCGCAGGCACCTCGCGCGCCCATTCGAACGCGCGTTCCGCGCCGGCGAAGTGAACGATCACCGGGTGATCCGCAGGCCGACCCTTGGCCGCATACAGGCGGGCGACCGCGACGGCGCTGGCCGCGTCGGCGCCCAGGCCGTAAACCGTTTCGGTAGGAAAGGCGACCAGGCCGCCGGCGCGCAGGATTTGCGCCGCGCGTCTGACCTCGGGATTCAAAGCTTGAGCGGCGCGGCCTTGAGCACCGACTCGGTCTGCTTGCGGCGGAAATCCTCAAGCTTTCCCGCCATCGCCGGGTCCGAGAGCGCCAGCGCCGCAATCGCGAACAGCGCCGCGTTGCCGGCGCCCGCTTCGCCGATGGCGAAGGTCGCCACCGGAATTCCTTTCGGCATCTGCACGGTCGAGAGCAGCGAGTCCAGGCCCTTCAGGTGCTTCGAGGGCATCGGTACGCCGAGCACCGGCAGCGTGGTATGCGCGGCGACGACGCCAGCCAGGTGCGCCGCCCCGCCCGCAGCCGCGATGATCACTTTCATCCCGCCCGCAGCGGCGCCCTCGGTCCAGGCGGCGACCGCCTTGGGCGTGCGATGGGCGGACATCGCTTTCGCTTCGTAGGCCACGCCGAATTCCTCCAGCACCTTGGCGGCCGCCTTCATCGTCTCCCAGTCGGAAGTGGAGCCCATTACGATGCCAACCAGCGGTTTCATGGGATTTTCTTTCCAGTGAGTTTCTCAAGCGCTTCGCGGTACTTGGCCGAGGTGCGCGCGATCACGTCGGCCGGCAGCTTGGGCGCCGGCGGGGTCTTGTCCCAATCGAGCGTCTCGAGGTAATCGCGCACGAACTGCTTGTCGTACGAAGGAGGCGAGATGCCGACCTGGTATTGCTCGGCCGGCCAGAAGCGCGACGAGTCCGCGGTCAGGATTTCGTCGATCAGGACCAGCTCATTTTTTTGATTCAAGCCGAATTCAAACTTGGTGTCGGCGATGATGATTCCCTTGGTCGCCGCGAATTCGGAAGCTTCCTTGTACAGGCGGATGCTGATGTCCCGCAGTTTGGCGCCGACCTCCTTGCCGACGATCTCGCACATCTTCTCGAACGAGATATTCTCGTCGTGCCCGCTGGTCGCCTTGGTGGCCGGCGTGAAGATCGGCTCGGGAAGCTTCTGCGCCTGCTTGAGGCCTTTCGGCAAGGCGATGCCGCACACCGCACCGCTCGCCTGGTAGTCCTTCCAGCCCGAGCCGATCAGATAGCCGCGCACCACCGCCTCGATCGGCAGCGGTTTGAGTTTCTTCACCACGATTGCGCGGCCGCGCACCTGCGCTTTTTCCGCCTCGCCCTTGACCACGCTCTCCGGGTCGATCCCGGTCAGGTGGTTGGGCACCACGTGGGCGAGCTTGGCAAACCAGAAGTTGGCCATTTCGTTGAGCACCGCGCCTTTGTCCGGGATTGGATCGGACAGCACCACGTCGAACGCGGACAGGCGGTCCGAGACCACGATCATCATTTTGTCGCCGTCCACGGCATAGATGTCGCGCACCTTGCCGCGGCCGAGCCGCGGCAGGCTCTTCAGGTTTGATTCGTACAAGGACACTCCCATTTTAGGCGACCTGTTTTTCGAGTTCGGGCTTCCACTTTCCCTGCGCGGCGAGCGCGTTCATGTGCGCGCGATGATGAAACGCGCGCTGCGCCGCCCCGACATTGGCGCCCTGCCCCTGCCAGGTGTTGAGGGCCGGGTTCTGCAATGCGCGCGAATAAGAAAAAGTGAGCGGCCAGGGCAGCCCTTTCATCGCCACCATCGCGTTCAGGTGCGCTGTTGCCGCCAGGTCCGACTGGCCGCCGGAAAGGAATACCACCCCCGGCTGCGCTGCCGGCACGGTGCGCTTGAGCACGCGCACGGTCCGCTCGGCAACCTCGTCCACCCCTGCCTGGCGCGAGTGGTTCTTGCCCGAGACCACCATGCTTGCCTTGAGGATCACGTGCTCGACCGCCACTTGATGCGCGGCAAGCGCCGCGTAGGTCGCGCGCAGGGTTGCTTCGCTCACTTCCTCGCAGCGTTCGACGCTATGGGCGCCATCGAGCAGCACTTCGGGCTCGATGATCGGCACGATCGACGCCTCCTGACAGAGTGCGGCGTAGCGCGCCAGCGCGTGCGCATTGGCGTACAGGCAGGCATGGCTCGGGATGCCGTCGCCGATGGTGATCACCGCCCGCCACTTGGCGAAGCGCGCGCCCAGCTTGAAGTAGGCCGCAAGCCGCTCGCGCAAGCCATCCAGCCCCTCGGTAACCTTCTCGCCCGCGCACCGGGCGAGATTCTTGGCGCCGGCATCCACCTTGATGCCCGGCAGGATTTCCTTACCCGCCAGATAGGCCGGAAACAGCACGCCATCGTCGGTTTTCTGGCGGATCGTTTCGTCAAACAGGATCACGCCGGAAATGAACTGCTCGGCGCCCGGCGTCGTGAACAGCAGCCCGCGGTAGGCGCGGCGGTTCTCCTCGGTGCAGGCGGTATTGATCGACTTGAAGCGCGTCTCGCAGGTGCCGCTCGATTCGTCGGCGGCCAGCAGGCCCTTGCCCCGCGCGACCATCGCCGCCGCAGTCCTGGAAAGTAGCTGCTTGTCCATGCCGGATCTCCGAGGAAGGATTGCGAAGCGGAAACTCGCCGCGAGTTTACCGGTTTCGCAGGCGCCGCACCACCCAGGGCACGATCACCAGGGCTACAGTTATCGCCAGAAAGGTGGCCGAAATCGGCTGCGTGAGAAACACGGTGGCGTCGCCCTGGCTGATTGAGAGCGCGCGCCGGAACTGCGTCTCGGCGAGCGGTCCCAGGATCAGGCCGATCACCGCCGGGCCTACGGGTATGTCCCAACGCCGCATGGCGAAGCCGAGCAGGCCAAAGACGTAGAGCGTCAGCAGGTCCACCCACGACTGGTGCAGGCTGTAGGCGCCGAGCGTGGCGAAGACGAGGATCCCGGCGTACAGCAGGTCCTTCGGGATCGTCAACACCTTCACCCAGATGCCAATTAGCGGCAAGTTGAGGATCAGTAGGATGATGTTGCCAACATAGAGACTCGCGATCAGGCCCCAGACCAGGTCGCTCTGCGACTGGAACAGCAGCGGCCCCGGCTGAATGCCGTAGTTCTGGAAAGCGCCCAGAAGGATCGCAGCGGTCGCGGAAGTCGGAATTCCGAGCGTAAGCAAGGGCACCAGAACGCCGGTCGCGGCAGCGTTGTTCGCCGCCTCGGGTCCCGCCACGCCTTCGATCGCACCGTGGCCGAACTCCTCCGGACGCTTCGACAGCTTCTTCTCGGCGGCATAGGAAAGGAAGGTCGGAATTTCCGCGCCGCCCGCAGGGATAGTACCGAACGGAAAGCCGATCGCGGTGGCGCGTAGCCACGCCGGCCAGGAACGCTTCCAGTCGGCGGCCGACATCATCATCGAGCCCTGGAGTTTCTCGAGGGTCTCGGTCAGCCGGCTCTGGTAGGCGGCAACGTAGAGCGCCTCGCCCACCGCGAACAGGCCTACCGCGAGCACCACCACGTCGACACCGTCGAGCAGTTCCGGGACTCCGAATGAGAAGCGCGGCTGACCGGTCTGGCTGTCGATGCCGACCAGCCCCAGGAACAGTCCGAGGAACAGGCTCGTCAGCCCGCGTACGGTGGAGGAGCCGAGCACCGCGGACACGGTGACGAAAGCGAACACCATCAGCGCGAAGTACTCCGCAGGTCCGAACTTGAGCGCGATGTCCACCACCACCGGCGCGAGCAGCGTGAGCAGCACGGTCGCGATCGTTCCGGCGACGAACGAGCCGATCGCGCTCGTTGCGAGCGCCGGCCCCGCGCGCCCCGCCTTGGCCATGCGGTTGCCTTCGAATGCGGTGGCGATGGAAGCCGATTCGCCCGGTGTGTTGAGAAGGATGGTGGTGGTGGAACCGCCGAACATCGCGCCGTAGTAGATGCCCGCGAACATGATGAGCGCGCCGGTCGGATCGAGCTTGGCGGTGAGGGGCAGCAGCATCGCCACCGTCAGCGCGGGACCCACCCCGGGCAGCACCCCGACGAAGGTGCCGAGCGTGACGCCGATGAATCCCCAGAGCAGGTTGATCGGCTTCAGCGCGACGCCGAAACCGACAAGCAAGGCGTCAAAGGCTTCCATAGGCTAGATTCCCGCGCCGCCGAGGATCGGCGCCAGCCAGCCAGCGGGAAGGTTGACGTTGAGGAGCTTGACGAAGAAGAAGAACACGCCGAGCGAGAGCACGAGGCCGATCCCCAGGTCACGCGCGACGCGCGTGCTGCCGAAGCCACGCGCCACGCCGGCAAATAGCGTCGCGCTTGCGAGCACGAAGCCGCCCGTGCCGATCAGCGCCATGTGCGCGAACAGGCCCGCCGAGATCCAGCCGAAGCCGGCGAGGTGGAAGGTGTGCTCGCCCCGCTCTCGCGCGTCATCGGGCGGCGCGCCGCGCCAGCCGCCGCTGAACGCCTCATAGGCAAGCCATAGGCCGAGCAGGCTGATCCCCGCGCCCACCACCCCGGGTATGAAATTGGGGCCGATGCCCGCGTAACCGCCCTCGGAGGGCAGGGTCGCGGTCACCCCCGCCACTCCGAGCCCCAGGGCGAGGACGCCGAGGGAAAGGGCAATTTCCGCCCCGGAACGGCGGTTCACGGAATTACTTCTTCAGCCCAAGGGACTCGATGATGGCACTGACGCGCTTGGTATCTTCGTCGATGAACTTCTTGTAGTCATCGCCGCCCAGGAACACCGGCGTCCAGCCGAGTTTCTCCAGCGTCGCCTTCCATGCTGGGGTGTCGGTCGCGTCCTTGACCAGCTTCACCAGCGCGTCGCGCTGCTGCAACGTGATACCAGGCGCGCCGAAAATGCCGCGCCAGTTGCCCAGTTCGACATCGATGCCCTGCTCCTTCAGCGAAGGAATGCCATCGATCTTGGCCGGCGCCGACTGCGCCAGCGCGCGCATCTTGCCGGCCTTCACCTGCTCGGCGAACTCGCCGATTCCTGCGACGCCGGCCGTGACATGCCCGCCGAGGATGGCCGGCACCTGCTCGCCACCGCCCTTGAAGGCGACATAGTTGATCTTGGCAGGATCGACGCCCACCGCCTTGGCGACGAGTCCGGCGAGGATGTGGTCGGTGCCGCCCGCGGAGCCCCCTCCCCAGGACACCTTTCCCGGGTTCTCCTTGAGCGCCTTGACCAGGTCGCCCACAGTCTTGTGAGGCGAGTTGGCGGCGACGACGATCACCTCCCATTCGCTCGTCAGCCGCGCGATCGGCGTCACCTGCGAAAGGTTCACCGGCGACTTGTTGAGGATGATGCCGCCCACCATCACCATGCCTCCGATCATGACCGCGTTCGGGTCGCCCTTGGCCGAGTTGACGAACTGCGCGATGCCGATGGTGCCGGCCGCGCCGCCCTTGTTGTCGAACTGGACCGAAGAGACAAGCTTGGCGCTCTGCATCGCCGCAGCGAGGTTGCGGCCGGTCTGGTCCCAGCCGCCGCCGGGGTTGGCCGGAATCATCATCTTGAGGCTGGGCTGGGCCGCGGCGCCCAGCACCCAGAGCGAACAAAGCAATGCAGCGAGAATTCTCATGGCTCCTCCTGGCAGAGTAAGAATTCTATCCAAGCCGACGGGTCGAATTCGGCGATAATGCGCCCCCTTGAGATTTGCCGTGCACGCCCATAGTTGATTTGCCGTGCACGCCCATAGTTGGCCCGGTATCCGCTTAAAACCATGATACGCATTGAGAATCTGGTCAAGAGGTTCGGCAGCAAGCGCGCCGTGAACGGGATTTCGTTCAACGTCGAGCGCGGCGAGGTGGTCGGCTTTCTCGGTCCGAACGGCTCGGGAAAATCCACCACCATGCGCATGATCACCGGTTATTACGCGCCCAGCGCCGGCAGGGTCAGCGTGGGCGGCCACGACCTCACCGAGTCGCCGCTCCAAGCCAAGCGCCTGATCGGCTACCTGCCCGAAAACGCGGCCGCCTACCCCGAGATGTCGGTGCACGGATTCCTTTCCTTTGCCGCCGAACTGCGCGGCCTGTCGGGTAGCGCATTGCGCGCCGCGGTCGCGCGCGCAGTCGAGCGCTGCTTTCTTTCCTCGGTGCTGCACCAGTCGATCGACACGCTATCCAAGGGCTACCGGCACCGTACCTGCCTCGCGCAGGCGCTGATCCACGACCCGGAAGTGCTGGTCCTGGATGAACCCACCGACGGCCTGGACCCCAACCAGAAGCACGAGGTGCGCAACCTGATCCGCGAACTGGGCCGCAGCAAGGCGGTGGTGTTCTCGACCCACATCCTGGAAGAAGTGGACGCGGCCTGCACGCGCGCCATCATCATCGACCGGGGCCGGATCGTCGCCCAGGGCACCCCGGACGAACTGGGACGGCCGCTGGACGAAGTGTTCCGCCGCATCACGGTTTCCGACACGGTGAAGCCATGAGGTCGGTCTGGGTCATCGCCAAGCGCGAGCTCGGCAGCTACTTCACTTCGCCGGTGGCCTATGTGTTCCTGGTCATCTTCCTGCTGCTGACAGGGTTCTTCACCTTCACCGCCGGCCAGTTCTTCGAACGCGGCGAAGCGAGCCTGGGCGCGTTTTTCGGCTGGCACCCATGGCTGTACCTGGTGCTGGTCCCCGCGGTCGGCATGCGCCTCTGGGCTGAAGAGCGCCGCGCCGGCACGCTCGAGCTGCTGATGACGATGCCGATCGCGCTCTGGCAGTCGATCCTTGGCAAATACTTCGCCTCCTGGTTGTTCCTCGGCATCGCGCTCGCGCTCACGCTGCCGGTAATTGTGACGGTGAACGTGCTGGGAACGCCGGACAACGGCATGATTTTCGCCGGTTACGTGGGCAGCCTGTTCCTCTCGGGCGCCTACCTCGCGGTCACCTGCCTGACTTCCGCCATGACGCGCAACCAGGTGGTGGCCTTCATCCTGTCGGTGGTCGCCTGCCTGTTCCTGATCCTCGCGGGCTTCAGTCCGGTGACCGACCTGCTGGTGCGCTGGGCGAGCCCGGCGCTGGTCGACACCGTGGCGGCGTTTTCGGTGGTCACCCACTTCGACGGCTTCCAGAAAGGCGTGATTGACACGCGCGACCTGTTCTTCTTCCTGTCGGTGATCGGATTCGCGCTGTTCGCCACCGGCGTGGTGCTGAAAAACCGATGAACAAGCGCGAGCACCTGGCGTATTCCGCGGTCGGGCTGGCGGCCCTGTTCCTGATCCTGGTCGCGTTCAACTACCTGGCCTCGTTTGGCGCGGGCCGCGTCGACCTGACCGAGGGCAAGCTCTACACCCTGTCCGAGGGCACGCGCAAGCTGCTGAGCGGGCTGCAGGCGCCGATCAGGCTCAAGCTCTACATCACCCGCGACGAGCAGGCGATGCCGGTGCAGCTGCGCAGCTATGCGCAGCGCGTCGAAGACCTCGCGCGCGAGTTCAAATCGGTCGCCGGCAGCAACTTGGTGATCGAGACCTACAACCCGAAGCCCGACAGCGAGGACGAGGACGCCGCGCAGCTCGACGGCGTCGAGCCGCAGCAGCTGTTTTCCGGCGAGCAGTTCTATCTCGGGCTGGTGGTGAGCCAGCTCGAGCGCAAGCAGGCGATCGCGGCCCTCTCGCCGCAGCGCGAGCGCTTGCTCGAATACGATCTCGCGCGCGCCATCGCGCGCGTCGCCAACGCCGAGCGCCCGATCCTCGGGCTGATGAGCGCCATGCCGGTGCTGGGCGAGCGCTTCAATCCGATGACGCGCCAGAGCTCCGATCCCTGGGTGCTCGCCAACGAGCTGAAGCGAGATTACGACGTGAAGCCGGTCTCCCTGGGCGCGGAGCTCATCGACCCGCAGATCAAGGTGCTGCTGGTGATCCATCCGCGCGACCTGCCCGAAAGCACGGAGTACGCGCTCGACCAGTTCGTGCTGCGCGGCGGCAAGCTGATCGCCTTCGTCGATCCCTACGCCTACTTCGACCAGCAACCGAGCCCGATGCCGGGAATCAGCGGCGGCGTCACCAGCTCGAGCTTGCCGAGGTTGTTCAAGGCCTGGGGCGTGGAAATGAACATGGGCAAGGTGCTGGCCGACGTGGTGTTCGCCTCGGGCACCGGGCAGCGCTACACGCCGACCGTTCTGACGCTCAACCGCACCGCCTTCAATCGCGACGACGTAGTGACCGGCCAGATCGAATCTCTGCTCTACCCGTTCGGCGGCGCCTTCGAGGTCAAACCGGCGCCAGGCTTGACGGTCACGGAACTGGTCAAGAGCTCGCCGAATTCGATGCTGGTAGACAACGCGGTCGCTACGGTATCGGGCGAGGCTTCGATGAAGGGCTTCCAGCCAGAGAACAAGGTGCGGCCGCTGGCGCTGCGGCTGTCGGGCAAGTTCAAGTCCGCATTCGCCGAAGACAGGCCGATTGCCGACGCGAAGAAGGCGCCGCCCAAGCAGGAGCAAGCCGCGCTCAAGGAATCCGCCGGCGAGAACTCGGTCATCCTGGTGGCCGACGTCGATCTGCTCAACGACGGCGCGGCGGTCGACGTCCAGGAGGTGTTCGGCCGGCGCGTGGTGGTGCCCTCCAACGGCAACCTCGCGTTCGCGCTGAGCATGGTCGAGCAGCTTGCCTCGGGCGACGCGCTGATCGCGCTGCGCAGCCGGGCCGCCGCGTTCCGGCCGCTCACCGTGGTGCGCCAGATGGAAGCCGAAGCGCAGAAACAGTATTTCGGCCGGCTCAAATCGCTGGAAGACGAACTGCAGAAGACCACCGAGAACCTGCAGGAGCTGCAGAAAGCGCGCGGCGCCGCGGCCAAGGGCGCGCTGATCCTCTCGGCCGAGCAGCAGGCCGAAATCGAGAATTTCCGCAAGCGCGTCGTCGAGACGCGCCGGGAACTGAAGGAGCTGCGCAAGAACCTGCGCCAGGACGCCGAGTCGCTGGTGTTCTGGACCAAGGTGCTCAACATCGCGCTGATGCCGCTGCTGGTGGTGCTGTTCGGCCTGGGGGTGTTCTTCCTCAAGCGCCGCCAGCAGAGCCCGGCATGAATGCACGAATCCTCGGGGTCCTGATCATTCTGCTCGCCGTGCTGGGCGGCGGCGCACTGCTGGTGCGGCAGCAGACTGCCTCGCAGCCACCGGCCGATACCGTCAAGCTCGGCCAGCCGCTGCTCAAGGACCTGCAGGCCGCCGCAGTCGCAGCGATCGTCATCCGCCAGCCCAAGGGCAGCCTGACGATCGCCAAGCAGGGCGAGCGCTGGACGATCGCCGAGCGCGACGGCTTTCCCGCCGACTTCGACAAGGTGCGCGATTTCGTGATCAAGGCCATCTCGCTGAAGGTCGGCCAGTCCGAAACGCTGAGCGAGCAGGACCGCACGCGGCTCAATCTCGACGGCAGCGGCACTGCGGTCGAATTCCTCGGCGCCGACGCCAAGCTGCTGGCGCGCATCGCGCTGGGCCGCAAGTACTTCAAGGTCCAGCCGGACAACCCCGACCAGGCAAAGGGCGACGGTCGCTACGTGGCGCTGCCGGATGATCCGCAGCGCGCGCTGGTGGTTGCGGACCCGCTCGCCCAGGCCTCGGCTCTGAGCGCCGACTGGGTCAGCAAGTCCGCCATCGCCGCCGACAAGGTCAAGTCGCTGGAAGTGCGGCACGCCGGCGGCGGCGTCTGGAAAATCGAGCGTTCGGCGGACAACGCCGACTGGAAGCTCGCCGGCGCGCAGGCAAGCGAAAAACTCGACGTTTCCAAGGCCAACATCGCCGCCTATACATTTACCAAGCTCGAGCTCGCCGACGTGGCCCCGAAAGGCACCAAGGCCGAGGACAGCGGGCTTGCCGAACCGACCGTGGTCACCGCGACCACGCTGGACGGCGTGACCTACGCGGTCAAGGTCGGGAAGATCGAAGGAGAAAATTACTACGCCACGATTGCGGTTGCCGGCGAGCCGAAACCGGAAGGCAAGGACGCCGCAGAGCGGCTGAAAGCGATCCGCGAGCGCCTGCCGCGCGAGCAGGCGCTCGCCGGCTACACGCTTCTGATCCCGAAATTCAAGCTCGAAGACGTCCTCAAGAAGCGCGCCGAGCTGCTGGCAGCGAAGGAGCCGGCCAAGAAGTAAGTGCTTGACCCGGCAAGCGCGGGCCGGCAGGGCTTCCCCGCCGGCAGCCCTAACTGATATAAGTGGCTCGGGCAGTCGAGGAGGAGGCCGCTGTGTCCAAGTACCCCATCAAGCAAATCCGCACGCTGGCGCTGGTCGGACAGTCCGGCTCGGGCAAGACCACGCTCGCTGAAGCGCTGCTCGCGCGGGCCGGCGCGATCCCGGCGGCCGGCAGCGTCGAGCGCGGCAGCACCGTCTGCGACTACACCGCGCTGGAAAAGACCTTCCTGCACTCGCTCAAGCTGGCGGTGTCGAGTTTCGAACTCGAGCACGCGCAGGGCAGCCATCGCGTGCATCTGCTCGATACACCCGGCTACCCGGATTTCCTCGGCCACTCGCTGCCGGCGCTGGCTGCGGTGGAAACTGCCGCGATCGTGATCAATGCGCAGAACGGCATCGAGATGATGACCGGCCGCTTCCTGCAGTGGGCGGCCAAGCGCGACGTGGTCCGGCTGGTGATCGTCAACAAGATCGACGCCGACAACGTCGACCTGCCGGGCCTGCTGGCGGAGATCCAGCAGACTTTCGGCAAGGAATGCCTGCCGCTCAACCTGCCCGCAGCCAACGCAAGCAAGGTCTCGGACTGCTTTTTCGCGCCTTCTGGCGAGGCCGATTTTTCCTCGGTCGAGGAGGCGCACCGCAAACTGGTCGAGCAAGTGGTCGAGGTGGACGAGAAACTGATGGAGCTCTACCTGGAGCAGGGCGAAGTGTCCCCGGATGCGCTGCACGAGCCGCTCGAGCGCGCGATGCGCGAGAGCCACCTGATCCCGGTGGTATTCACGTCCGCCAAGACCGGCGCCGGCGTCGCCGAGCTGCTCGACGTGATCGTGCGGCTGCTGCCCAATCCGGCCGAGGGCAATCCGCCCGTCTACCTCAACGTCGCGGCCGGCGACGGCGAAAAAAGCGAAGTTACGCCCCTGCCCGACCCCGGGCTGCATGTGCTCGCGCACGTGTTCAAAATCGAAATCGACCCTTACATCGGCCGGCTCGCGGTGTTCCGCGTCCACCAGGGCCGCATAACGCCCGGCACGCAGCTGTTCATCGGCGAAGGCCGCAAGCCGGTCAAGGCCGGGCATTTGTACGTGCTGAAAGGCAAGAACCAGGTCGAGGTCAGCGAGGCGCTGCCCGGCGACATCTGCGCGATCGCCAAGATCGACGACATCCAGTTCGACCACATCCTGCACGATTCGGCCAGCGACGCGCACATCCACGCCAAACCGCTCGAACTGCCGGTGGCCGTGTTCGGCCTCGCGGTGCAGCCGAAGAAGCGCGGCGACGAGCAGAAGGTTTCCGACGTGCTGCACAAGCTGATGGCCGAGGACCCCTGCTTTCGCCTCGAGCACAATGCGCAGGCGAACGAAACGGTGATGCGCGGCCTGGGCGAGATGCACCTGAAGGTGATGCTGGAGAAGATGGCCAGCCAGTACAAGGTCGACCTGGATACGCGGCCGCCCTCGATCCCCTACCGCGAGACCATCGCGGCGCGCGCCGAAGGCCACAGCCGGCACAAGAAGCAGACCGGCGGCGCCGGGCAGTTCGGCGAGGTATTCCTCAAGGTCGAGCCGCTGCCGCGCGGCAAGGGATTCGAATTCGTCGACCAGGTGAAGGGCGGCGCGATCCCGAACAACTTCATTCCGGCGGTGGAGAAAGGCGTGCGCGGGGTGCTGCAGTCGGGCTTTCTCGCCGGCTACCCGATGCAGGACCTGCGCGTCATCGTCTACGACGGCAAGCACCACCCGGTGGATTCCAAGGAAGTGGCGTTCGTTTCGGCCGGGCGCAAGGCGTTCCTCGATGCGCTGGGCAAGGCGCGGCCGATCGTGCTCGAGCCGATCGTCAACGTCGACGTGGTAGCGCCGGAGCAGAAAATGGGCGACATCGCGGGCGAACTCTCCGGGCATCGCGGCCACATCAAGGGCTCGGATGCGCCGCGTCCCGGCACCGTGCAGATCCTCGCCCAGGCCCCGCTGTCGGAACTGGAGAATTTTCCGGCGCGGCTGAAATCGCTCACCGCGGGCCACGGCTCCTATACCTTCGAGTTCAGCCACTACGATCCGGCGCCGCCCGTGCTGCAGCAGCGCCTGGTCGCCGCGCACAAGCCCGGCCAGCAAGCGGACGACTGAACGGGCGCTAGCCGGCCTCGGGCGGCGGAGCGCCTTCTCCGCGCCGGATCGATGGCGCGGGTGTCTTGAGGATCGAGTCGATATGGCCCAGGTCGTAGCTTTTCTCGCGCAGGTCCAGGGTGCGCTCCTCGACCCAGGCATCGTCGACAGTAGTGGCGCGATAGACCAGGAAATGGATCATCAGCGCGAGCGCCCAAACCAGCAGCGGCCAGAACGCCCACCAGGGCGCCCCCGTGTAGACGTTGGCCGCGGTCAGCGCGCCATTGACCAGGACGAACGCGAGCCGGTGCCGCCGGAACGCTCGCACTGCGCGAGATTGAACAGCGGGCGGGGGCGGCGGGGAAGCGGCCTCGGGTTCGCTCACGCCGCCACGCTCAGCGCTGGCCGGAAGATTCGGCCAGCGACGGGTAGGCGCGCGCGATCGCGAGCAGGCGCCTGCAGTACCAGACCCACAACACCATCGCGGCCACCAGCAGCGTCTTGTCCCCCGCGCCGAGGCTGGAGTGGAAACCGAAGAAAGCGAAGTAAAGCAGCGCCGCGAACGGCGCGCTGGCGCAGTACAGGGCCGGCCAAAAGTTGACGGCGGCGCCAAGCAGCAGCGCGGCGCAAACCTGGGTAAAGGCGTAGATCGAGACGCCCCGCGCATCGCCGTGCGGCAGCTGGTTCGACAGTGCCGCGACCGCGACCATCGCAAACAGCACGCCGGTGATCACCGCGTAGAACAGCGTCTCGTATTCGGCCTGCCGACGCGTCAGGCGCGCGACCGGCACAAAATAGGGCGTGCGCTGGTCGTCCCAGACGTATTTGCGGAAGAACTTGTCCATGTCCATGGCGCCGTGCGGCCGCCACCGGCGCCCTTAGCCGCCGGTCAGGATCTTCGAGGTTCGCTCGCGCAGCACTTCGTCGGGCGCGGCGAGCGCGTCCATGGCGTCCTCGAGCTTGACGCGCTCCTTGCCTTCGAGCTTGATATCTTCTTCGGGCCAATCGAGGGTCATCAGCGGAAAGCGCCGCGCCGGGTCGCCAAAGAGCGCCACCGCCACTTGCAGCCAGACTGAAATGCCGGCCACCAGCGCGGTGACCAGGCCGAACAGCAGCACGCTCTTGATGATCCAGCGGTGCCTCAGACCGACCGTCGAGGCCGAAATCTCGCCCAGCTCGTAGGAGTTGAGGGCATAGCCGTAGGCAAACCAGATGATCGTGGCGCAGAAGGGGACGAGGAAAATGGTTATTCCCCAGAATTCGAGCCAGGCCCGCTTGCGAAATGCCAGGTTCTCCCGGATCAGGTCGACGCGAACGTGCGAGTTGTTGATATAACCGTAGCCCAGCACCAGCGCGAACAAGCCAGCATGGAAATGCCACTCGAGTTCCTGCAGCATGGTCGATTCGAACATGCGGCCAAACACCGATACCAGGAATACCTGCATGCCATGCAAGCGGCCCTCATCGTCGAGCCAGGAAATCTTGCGCGCGATCACGTCGATCATGGTGAAAAAGATCACCGGCAGAATCAGCCAGGAACCCCAGCGCCCGACAAAATCGACGAACCGGCGCAGTCGCTCGCTCAACCGCAGCGCCCAAGGCATGGTCTCGGCGGTCGCTGCCGCCGCAGGCGCGCCAGTCAGGGTTGATTCTTCGGCACTCGCCATCGCTCGATTCCTCAGTTCTACGTCCGGATCAGCCACAGCGCCACGTCCGGATACACCGTGACCACAACCAGCGCGGCAAGCTGCAGCAGCACGAACGGAATGATGCCCTTATAGATGCTCTGGATCTTCACTTCCTTCGGCGCGATGCCTTTCAGGTAAAAAAGCGCGAAGCCGAACGGCGGCGTGAGGAAGGAAGTCTGCAGGTTGACCGCCATCAGGATGATGAACCAGTAGGTGATTTCCTCCTTCGCGACGTGCGTGCCGAAATCCAGGCCGGCGACCAGCGGCGCGAACACCGGCAGCACGATCAGCGTGATCTCGATCCAGTCCAGGAAGAACCCGAGCCCGAAGGTGATCCCCATGATCAGGAACAGGAAACCCCAGTCCGAGAGGCCGGAACTCTTGATCAGATGCTCGACGATGTCGTCGCCGCCGAGCGAGCGGTAGACGTAGGCGAAGCAGGTCGCGCTGATGATGATGAAGAAAATCATCGCCACGGTGCGCCCGGCGGTGTGGCAAACGCCCTTCATCATGTCCATCGTGAGGCGGCCGTTGAACAGCGCCAGCAGGATTGCGCCGAACGCGCCCACCGCGCCGGCCTCGCTGGGGGTCGCAAACCCGCCCAGAATCGAACCCTTGATCATGCCGATCAGGAACACCGGTGGAAAAAACGCCCGCCCCAGCAGGCCTTTCATCTTGCCCTTGGGCACCGACAGCATGTCGGGCGGCAGCGGTGGCGCCATCGACGGCTTGATCCAGGCGAGGCCGACCACGAACAGGACGTAGAAGAACGCGAGCGCCAAGCCCGGCATGATCGCGGCAGTGAACACGTCCCCCGCCGACACCGACAACAGGTCGGCCATGATGATCAGCATGATGCTGGGCGGGATCAGGATGCCGAGCGTTCCCGAAGCGGCAATGGTGCCGCAGGCAAGGCCATGGTTGTAGCCCTGCTTCATCATCGTCGGCAGCGCAAGCGCGGTCATCATCGTCACCGATGCGCCGATGATGCCGGTCATTGCCGCGAGGATGGTGCCCATGATGGTAACCGCAAGGGCGAGCGCGCCGGGCACCCGCTTGAGCAGCACCTGGACGCAGTACAGCAGGTCGTTGGCGATGCCGCTGCGCTCCATCATCACGCCCATGAAGACGAACGCCGGGATCGCCACCAGCACCAGGTTCTCAGCCGCCTGGCCCCAGATGCGTGGCATGAAATTAAAGAACTCGATCAGTTTGAAAACACCGAGGAAGTAACCGATCAGGCCGAACAACATCGCCACGCCGCCGAGGATGAAGGCGACCGGGAAGCCGGAAAAGAGCAGCGACGCCAGCGTCAGGAACATGATCAGCGGCAGGTAGCGATGCACCTGGAACTGGAATTCCTCGCGCGCCTCGCCTTCGAGGCCGGCAATGTACGTGTAACAGAAACCCAGGATGAGAATCAGGCCGATGATGAACACGTAGCGGTTCAGCAGCCGGCCGCCGATTCTCAGTAACAGTTCCATTTTTTAGCGCCTACGGATTGTCGTCATACGGAGGGGGGAACCGCCGGGGCGCCTCCAAGCGCCCCGGTGTCCCGGCCGATGCAGCGGCGCACGTATTCTGTGCACCGCGCCCGGATCATCACTTACTTGAGGTAGGTCGGCTTGAGCGCCTGCGCTTCACCCCAGATCTTGTACTTCTTGCGGAAGGCATAGAAGCTGTCGGCGACCTTCTTGAACAGCGGGTTGGTCTTCGCCTGTTCGGCCAGCACTTCCTGCCAGGCCTTCTCGAACGCAGCCAACTGGTCGTCGGTCCAGCGACGGTTGTTGACCTTGTACTTTTCGACGTTCTCGTTCATCGCGTCCGGATTGCGCCACTCGGTTTCAGCATACGTCGCCAACACCGATTCGCCCAGCCCAAGCTCGAGCAGCTTCTTGTAGGTCGCCGGCAGGGCGTCGTGCGCCTTGCGGTTCATCAGCAACTCGGATACCGAAATCTGCTGGTGCCAGCCCGGGAAGTAGTTGTTCTTCGCGATCTGGTGAAAACCGAGCTTCTGGTCGATTGAGGGCATCGAGAACTCGGTGGCATCGATCACGCCGCGCTCAAGCGCCGGATAGATATCCGCCGCCGCGAGCAACTGCGTCGACACGCCGAGCTTTTGCATGACCTGCGCGCCCAGGCCGAAGAAGCGCATTTTCATGCCCTTCAATTGGTCGAGCGACTTGATCTCGTTCTTGAACCAGCCCGAGGTCTCGGGACCGATCGCAAAGCTGTCGATCGCAATCAGGCCGTGCTCCTTGTAAATCTCGTCGCGCAACTGGTCGCCGCCGCCGTGGCGCTTCCAGGCCATGAATTCACCGAACCCCGGCCCGAACGGCACGGTGGTGAAGAACGAAACACCCTCTCCCAGCTTGCCGGTATGGTACCCGGGCGTGGTCCAGCAGGATTCGACCGAGCCCTTGGAGGCTGCATCGAAGCACTCCAGCGCCGGCACCAGCGCGCCGGGTTCGAAGAACTTGATGTCGAAGCGCCCGCCGCTGGCGTCGCTGACGTTTTTTGCAAACCGCACGCCGGATGTGCCGAGGTGCGGCAAGCTGCTGCCAAAAGCGCTCTGCATCTTCCACTTGACGCTCTGCTGCGCCAGCGCGCTGCCTGACCCTGCCGCCAGCGCGAGGGCGACCCCCGCGGCCATTACCTTGAGCGGTGTTTTAGACTTCATGCTGTTTCTCCTCCGTCCTTGTTGGTCTGCGAATTGGCCGGTCCCGGACTCTCCCAACTCCGGGTCTGGCCTCAGTTGCGGTCCGCTCTCTCGCCGCGGATCAGATAATGGTAATTCACTGGCCGCTGAATTCCAAACCTTTTTTGGGGGGTGGGCGCTGCGCTGCAGTGCGGCGAGCGCGCATGTTTTAGGCGCCCTGCCTAGAATCGGCCGACCTCGGACGTTCCGCCCTGAAGGAGTGCAGCCATGACCGACCTCGTTGAGACACCCCCCTGGGAACGGCTTCGGGCGCTGGCGCAGGCCGGCGACGCCAAGGGCCTCGAAAGCTACGTCGAGTCGATCGGACCGAGCGAGGCGTTCCGCGCGCTGCTGCGCCTCGAACCCGAAGTGCGCGAGCGCGTGCTGACCACGCTTTCCCCCGAGGAGGCGGCCGGCCTGATCGAGGAGATCCCCGAGGAGCACGCTGCCGACCTGATCGAGGAACTGGAAGTGAAAGACGCCGCTTCGATCGTAAGCGAGATGGAAAGCGACGACCAGGCCGACGTGCTGGCCAACCTCGACCCGCAGGACGCCGAGGCGATCCTCGACCGCATGCCGCCCGAGGAAGCGGCGGACGCAAGGAAACTGCTGCCCTTCGCGCGCGATGTCGCCGGCGGCTTGATGGTGACCGAGTACCTGTCCTATGCCGACACCGCCATGGTGCGCGAGGTGATGGAAGATCTGAACCGCCGCGCCGACCAGGGCCTGAGCGAGGACCTGCACGCCTACGCGGTTTCCGGCGCGGGCCGGCTCATCGGCACCCTCGACCTGCGCAAACTGGTGCTGGCGCGCCGCGAGATGCTGCTCGCGCAGCTGCTCAAGCCCGCAGCGCAGGTGAATGCCGAGGCGACGCTTGAGGAGCTCGAGGAATTCTTCGAGCGCGAGCACGAGGCGGCGGTGCCGGTGGTCGACCGGCACCAGGCGCTGCTCGGCGTGGTGCGTCGCGAGGACGTTGCCGCGGCGCTCGCCGAGCGCTCCGAGGACGACTACCGCAAGACGCAGGGGATCGTCGGCGGCGACGAAATCCGTTCGCTGCCGCTCGCGGTGCGTTCGCGGCGGCGCCTGTCGTGGCTGAGCGTCAACATTCTCCTCAACCTCATCGCCGCGAGCGTGATCGCGGCCTACGAGCAGACCCTTGCGGCAGTGATTGCGCTCGCCGTGTTCCTGCCGATCGTTTCCGACATGAGCGGCTGCAGCGGCAACCAGGCGGTCGCGGTGAGCATCCGCGAGCTTGCGCTCGGCATCACCAAGCCCTTCGAGCTGCTGCGCGTGTGGCTGCAGGAGATCAAGGTCGGACTGATCAACGGCGTGGTGCTCGGCGCTTTGCTGGCGATTGCCGCGATGCTCTGGAAAGGCAACCCCTGGCTCGGGCTGGTGGTGGGCGGTGCGCTCGCCGTCAACACGCTGGTCGCCGTCTCGATCGGCGGCACGGTGCCGCTGCTGATCAAGCGCCTGAAGCTCGATCCCGCGGTCGTTTCCGGCCCGATCCTCACCACCGTCACCGACATGTGCGGCTTTTTCCTGGTGCTGAGCTTCGCCACCGCGATCCTGCCGCGGCTTACCGCCTGAGCCGCGACGTTATTTTTTGGGCTTGCCGAACACCGAACGATCGACGTCGTCCAGATTCCAGGTCTGTATGCCCTCGCAGGTCGGGCATTCGATGGTCCGTTCGAAATAGGTCTGGCCCTTGAACGTCTCGTAATCCATATCGATGCCCGTCGGAATCAGCTTCTTGCACTTCGCGCACCTAACGCTCAGCAGCGGCATAGCGCCCCCCTGCCATCTGACCTCGGCGAATACGATACTCCAAAGCACCTGCAATGGGCGGCGTTCTGCGACCAGACCGAGTCGTTGCGGGCAGGCGCGAATTTCTGGATCGCGTCTATCCTTCTTTGCGCCAGGAAACGTTGAGCCAGGTTCGGCCGGCACCGTACCATTGGCCGCGCAACACCGTCGGGGTTGAGAGGGTCAGCTTGTGGAGCATCTCGCGGCCGACGATGGCCTTGGTCGAGCTCCATACATAGGAACCCGTCATCTCGACGGCACAGCCGGAGATCCGCGTGACATAGCCCTGTCCGGTCGCCGGGGCTTTGTCACCCCAATTGGTGGAGACCACCCCTTCTTTCCGTTCCCAGTCGTACACGATCGCGGTTCCCTCGCGACGGATCACCAGCGTGTTGTAGGGATGGGTCCACCGGCCGAGCATCCAATCGCCCGGCGCGGCGCCTGCACGGTCCAGCGTGCATGGCCCCGCAGCGGCGTCGATGACGGGCGCGGTTGGCGCGACCGCGCATTCATTTCCGCTTCTTCTTTTTCGGCAAGGGTGCGGGATTAGGAATCTCTTCTGCCACGCAGAACATGCCGCCCTGGTAGATCTCCGACGTGTGGTCGGCGCCCGGCGTTTCCCGCGCCAACACTTGCGCGGCCTGGCCTTCCGAATCGTCCTGTGGCCGGTAACCGAGTCGGTGCGCGTTTGCGTTGTCGTACCAGCTGCGCTTGTTGTTCGATACGCCGTAGACGATCTCGAAGCGGATCTGCGGATGCTCGATGCCGATGGTGACGAGCTGCGCGAGGTCGCGCGGCGAGAACCAGATCGACAGCCTGCGCTTGTCGATCGGCGCCGGTCCGACGTTGCCGATGCGCATGCAGAACACCTGCATGCCGTACTTATCGGCATACAGGCTGCCGAGCGCCTCGCCGAATACTTTGGACACCCCGTAGCGGCTGTCGGGCTTCGGGTAAACGCGGTGGTCAATGGTGTGATCGCGGCGGTAGAAGCCGGTGGCGTGGTTCGAGGTCGGAAACAGGATCCGCTTGACGCCATTGCGCCGCGCCGCCTCGAACACGTTGTAGCAGCCGACGATGTTGGCGTTCAGGATGCCGGCCCAGGGACCTTCCACCGAGTAGCCGGCCAGATGCACCACTGCATCCACCCCCTTGGTGATGCGCAGCGCATCGGACAGCTTCGAGATGTCGGCGCGCATGAAGGTCTGATCTTCGAATTTCTGCTTCAGGTTTCTCAGGTCGGAGGCGCGGATCCGGTAGCGCGACGCAAGTTCGCGCCGCAGGTGGGTGCCGACGTCGCCGGCAGCGCCGGTGATGAGGAGGGTTTTCATGGTTTCAGCAGCTCCTTGCGTTTCCAGTACTCCGCATTGACCGATCCTTTCGGCGCGCGACCCTGCAGGATCTCGGCCGCCTGCGCCACCGTTTCCATCGACTGGTGCTCGATCGCCGGCCGCGTCAAGCCCGCAGTATGCGGCGTCGCGATCACGTCCGGCCGCGCGGCAAGCGCCGGCGTCGGCATCTGGTCGGGCGCGCGGCCGACATCCATGGCGCAACCCGCGAGCCGTCCTGAATCGAGCGCCCTGGCGAGTGCCGCCTCATCCACTAGGTTGCCGCGCGACGCGTTGACGAGAAACGCGCCCGGTTTCATTTTCTTGAACGCAGCCTCGCCGATCAGGTTCTCCGTTTCCGCAGTGGCCACCGCAAGCGGCACTACGTAGTCGCTTTGCGCGAGCAGATCGTCCAGCGGCGTTTGCTCGATGCCCGTCACGTACGGGTCGCAGACCAGCACGCGCATGCCGAAGGCCTTGCCGATGCGCACCACTTCCTTGCCGATCGCCCCGCAGCCGATCACGCCGAGCGTGCTGCCGCGCAGTTCGCGGCCCATTTTGGCCGCGGCAACGCGGCCGGCATGATAGTCCGCGGCACTGCGCGAAACACCGCGCGACAGGTCAACCAGCAGACCGAACACCAGTTCGGCCACCGAGGTCACGAAACCCGCGCTTGCCTGCGTGACCAGGACTCCCGCCTTGCTTGCCGCCGCCACATCCACGTTGCGAATGTCGATCGCGCAGCGCAAAAATGCGACCAGCCCGGGCAGCCGCTCGAACAGTGCGGCCGGGCCGGGCGATTGCCGGTAGGAAACGATCAGGTCGCAGTCTGCCGCGGCTGCGATCAGGGCGTCACCTTCCAGCGGTTGTGCGGCCTGGTGCAAAGCGACGGTGCCAAGCGCCTGCAAGCCGGCGAGCGCCGGCTCTCCATAATAGTTGGCGAGCGCCTCGGGTGAGTGCGTAAGCAGGATTCTGGACATGCAGCGGTGGCGCAGTATAAATTGTCCGTCCGGTTATCAAAGGGGGAAACCGCCATGCTTCGCCGCACGCTGCTCGTCGCAGTCGCGGGGCTCGCTGCCGCCATCGCTGCGCCTGCTTCCGCACAAAAACAGGTTTGGAAGGCCTCGGATGTCCACCCGCTCGGTTACCCGACCGTGGAAGCGATCCAGCGCATGGGCAAGAAGCTGGAGGCGCAGACCGGCGGGCGCATCTCGATCCAGATGTTCCCGTCGATGCAGCTGGGCGGCGAAAAGGAGATGATCGAGCAAGCCCAGGTCGGCGCGCTGCAGATCGCGCGTATCTCGGTCGGCGCGATGGGCCCGGTAGTGGACGATCTCAACGTGTTCAACCTGCCGTTCGTGTTCCGCGACGAAGCGCATATGCGCAAGGTCATCGACGGCCCGATCGGCCAGGACCTGCTCGAGCGCACGTCCAATGCGCCGACTTCGCGCCTGATCGTGCTGGGCTGGATGGACGCCGGCACGCGGAACGTCTACGCCAACAAACCAGCCACCAAGCCTGCGGACCTCAAGGGCATGAAGATCCGCATGATGGGCAACCCGCTGTTCGTTGAGACCATGAACGCAATGGGCGGCAACGGCGTGGCGATGGGCTTCAACGAGCTGTTCGGCGCGCTGCAGACCGGCGTGGTGGACGGCGCGGAGAACAACCCGCCGACGCTGCTGGCGCAGAACCACTACCAGGTGAGCAAGATCTACAGCCTCACCGGCCACTTGATCATTCCGGAAATCTTCGTGTTCTCCAAGCGCAACTGGGAACAGCTCGGCAAGGAGGATCAGGCGCTGCTGCGCAAGCTGTCGCGCGAGGCGCAGATGGAGCAGCGCCAGCTGTGGGATGCCTATGTCGGCGAGGCGGAAACAAAGCTGAAGGCGGCCGGCATCCAGTTCTTGCAGGCTGACAAGGAAGCGTTCTACAAGGCGACGCAGCCGGTGCGCGACAAGTACGGGGCCAAGTACGCCACGATCCTGAAGCGCATCCAAGACACGAAGTAGTGGGGCCCCGTTACCGGAGGGCGATGGAGGCGCTTTACCTCGCCTGCGTCGTCCTTTCCGGCTGCGCGCTGATCGGCATCACCCTGATCATCCCGCTCGGGGTGTTCATGCGCTACGCCATGAACAATCCCTTGTCCTGGCCCGAGCCGGCGGCTGTGGTGATGATGGTGATGTTCTCCTTCCTCGGCGGCGCCGCGGTTTACCGCGCCAACGTGCACGTGGCGGTGCAGGCATTGCTGAACGCCGTCGGCCCGGGCGCAAGGCGCGCCATGCTGCACGGCGTCGACGCGTGCATGGCCGCCACCGCCCTGTTCATGCTCGGCTACGGCGCGCATCTTTGCGCCATTACCCGCTACCAGACGATGGCGGAGTTTCCGGGCCTGTCGGTCGCCTTCGTCTATATGCCGATCCCGGTGGCCGGCCTGTTGACGCTGCTGTTTCTCATCGAACGGGTCTGGCTCGGCCCGGCGCCCAAGGATTCGGTCATGTACAGCGACCAGGCCGCGGACCTGGAGTAGGCGATGGACGCGCTGGTCCTGTTGGGCGCCTTCAGCGTGCTGTGCGCGCTCGGCGTCCCGGTCGCCTATGCGCTTGGCCTGTCGGCGATCGTTGCCGCCCTCTGGGCGGACATCCCGCTCGAGGCGGTGATGCTGAAGATTTCCGACGGCACCGACGATTTTGCGCTGCTGGCAATCCCGTTCTTCGTGCTGGCCGGCGCGATCATGGCCGAGGGCGGCATGGCGGTACGCCTGGTCAACCTCGCCAAGGTGTTCGTCGGGTTCATCCGCGGCGGCCTGGCCTTGGTCAACGTGCTCGCCAGCGCCTTCTTCGGCTGCATCTCGGGTTCTTCGGTCGCCGATACCGCGTCGATCGGTTCGGTGATGATCCCGCAGATGGTCAAGCAGGGCTACCCGCGCGTCTTCGCCACCAACGTCACCATCTGCGGCTCGGTGCAGGCGCTGATGATTCCGCCCTCGCACAACGCGGTGATCTATTCGCTGGCCGCCGGCGGCACCATATCGGTCGCGCACCTGTTCCTGGCCGGCGTGTTTCCGGGGCTGCTGCTGGGCGTGTGCCTGATCGGGCTGATCGTGTGGATCGCGCACCAGCGCGACATGCCGAAATCCGAGCCGCTGCCGCTTGCGGAAGTGCCGAAGGTGGTGCTGCAGGCGATTCCGGGCATGGTGACCGTGATCATCATCATCGGCGGCATCCTGTCCGGGGTATTCACGCCCACCGAGTCCGCTGCAGTGGCTTGCGTTTACGCCTTTCTGGTCACCTTCCTGCTTTACCGCGACTACCGGTGGCGCGACCTGCCGCACCTGGTGCATCGCGTGGTCAAGACCGTCGCCATGGTGATGATGCTGATCGGCTTTTCGGTGGCCTTCGGCTACATGATGGCCATCATGCAGATTCCGGCCAAGGTGACTGCGCTGTTCCTGTCGATTTCGGAAAGCAAGTACGTGTTCCTGCTGCTGGTCAACATCCTGCTGTTGCTGCTCGGCACCTTCATGGACCTCGCGCCGATGCTGCTCATCTGCACGCCGATCTTCATGCCGGTGATCGCCAAGCTCGGCATCGATCCGGTGCACTTCGGCATGATCATGATCCTCAATCTCGGCATCGGCCTGATCACGCCGCCGGTGGGGCCGACGCTGTTCGTCGGCTGCGCGATCGGCAAGGTCAGCATGGAGCAGGTGTCCAAGGAACTGTGGCCCTTTTACGGCGCGATGTGTTTCGCGCTGCTGCTGGTGACGTATATTCCGGCTATCTCCCTCTGGCTTCCCGGATTGAGCAAATGAGCGGCAGCGACTGGCAACCCAGCCCGCGCTATCCCGACCCCTGCGTGGTGGTGCTGGATGATTCCTTCAATCGCTGCCGCCTGCCGCTTGCCAAGGTCGAGCGCCTGGCGAGCGGCTGCCGCTGGGCCGAAGGCCCGGTCTGGCTGGGCGATTCGCGCTCCTTCGTCTGGAGCGACATTCCGAACGACCGCATGCTGCGCTGGGACGAAGCGAGCGGCGCGGTCAGCGAATACCGCAAGCCCTCGGGCTACGCCAACGGCAACACGCGCGACCGTCAGGGCCGGCTGCTGACCTGCGAGCACGGCGGGCGGCGGGTGTCGCGCACCGAGCTCGACGGCCGCGTCACCACAGTGATGGACCGGTTCGAGGGCAAGCGCCTGAATTCACCCAACGACATCGTCTGCAAGTCCGACGGTTCGATCTGGTTCACCGATCCGAGCTTCGGCATCCTCGGCTGGTACGAGGGCAGCAGGGCGGAGCCGGAGCTGCCGACCAATGTCTACCGGATCGATGCCTCGGGCGCCGCTGCGGTGGTCGCCGAGGGCATCAACCAGCCGAACGGCCTGGCCTTCTCGCCCGACGAGTCGATCCTGTATATCGTGCAATCGCGTTCGGTGCCGCGGGAGATACTGGCGTTTGATGTCGTCATTGGAAAAAAACTTTCCAATCGGCGCGTGCTGATCGGCGCCGGGGCGAAAGGCACGCCGGACGGTTTTCGCGTGGACGTGGACGGCAACCTGTGGTGCGGCTGGGGCATGGGCGAGGCGGGCCTCGACGGCGTGCACGTCTTCAACGCCTCCGGAAAACTGATCGGCCGCATCGACCTGCCCGAACGCTGCGCCAACCTGTGTTTCGGCGGCCTGCACCGCAACCGCCTGTTCATGGCGGCGAGTACCTCGATTTATGCCCTGTACGTGAATACCCAGGGCATCGGGTATTCCTGAGCAGACCCGGATGCAGAACAATCCCGTCAAGAAAAAGCTCGCGGCCGGCGGTAACGCGCTGGGTTCGATGGTCTTCGAATTCTTTACGCCCGGCATCGCGCGCATCTGCGCCAACGCGGGCGCCGAGTACGTCATGTACTGCATGGAGCACACCGGCATTTCCTTCGAAACGCTCAAGCCGCAGTTCTCCCTGTGCCGCTCGCTCGGCGTGGTGCCGCTCGCGCGCGTGCCGGCGACCGAGTACCACTTCATCGCGCGCGCGCTCGATTGCGGCGCCTTCGGCGTCATGGTCCCGCTGGTCGATACGCGCGAGCAGGCCGAGCTGATCGTTTCCTGCACGCGCTACCCGCCGGCCGGGCGGCGCGGCGCTGCTTTCGGCTTCGCGCACGACGACTACCAGGGCGGCGACGTGATCGAGAAGATCCGCCAGATTCATGAGCGCACGCTGGTGATCTGCATGATCGAAACCAAAAAAGGGCTCGACAACGTGGAGCAGATCGCCGCGGTGCCAGGCGTGGACGTGCTCTGGCTCGGGCATTTCGACCTGACCAATTTCCTCGGCATCCCCGGCGACTTCGCGCACCCCAAGTACCGCGACGCCGTGAAGCGCATCGTCGCCGCGGCGCGCCAGCACGGCAAAGCGGCCGGTTACATGGCGGCGGACGCGGCGCTGGGACGCGAATATCTGGGGCACGGCTTTCGCATGATCGCGACCGGCACCGACCAGGGCCTGCTGCAAAACGCCATTCGCGCCAACCTCGACGCCTGGCGCAGCGCCTGATGGCGGGGGCCTTTCGCGTCGGCGTCACCAGCGATATCGTCGACTCGCGCGGCGAGCCTGCGTTCGGACGCGAGCCCCTGGCCGCGCTCGACGCCGCCAACGGCCTCGAGTGGGAATGGCTGCCGAAAGGCATTCGCGAAATCACGGCCGAGCACGCGGCGGCCTACGATGCGCTTTACGTGAACTCGCCGCGCGTGCCGGCTGCAGCGGTCGCGCGCGCCGACCTGCGGCTGCAGATCGTTTCGCGCCACGGCGTCGGCTACGACAGCGTGGATGTGGCCGCCATGACGCGGGCCGGCGTGCTGGTGGCGAATACGCCCAACGCAGTGCCGCGGCCGGTCGCGACCATGGCGCTCACCCTGCTGCTTGCGCTCGCGCACCGCTTGTTCGCCAAGGACCGGATCACGCGCGAGGGGCGCTGGCCGGAGCGGCTCGAGCATATGGGGATCGGCCTCACCGGCCGTACGCTGGGGGTGGTCGGCGCCGGCCGGATCGGCAAGGAACTGCTGCGCATGGCGAAACCGTTCGACCTGCAGCTGCTGGCCGCGGATCCCTACGCCGAAATGCTGGAACTCGCCTACATCGGCGCGCGCAAGCTGCCCCTGCCCGAGCTGATGGCGCAAGCGGATTTTGTCGTCGTCACCTGCCTGTTGAACGAGGAAACGCACCACCTCATCGCGGCCAGGGAACTCGCCCTCATGAAACCGACCGCGTTCCTGATCAACGTGGCGCGCGGCCCGGTGGTGGACGAGAAGGCGCTGCACGCCGCGCTCGCCGCCAGGCGCATCGCCGGCGCAGGGCTGGATGTTTTCGAGCAGGAGCCCACGCCCGCCGACAACCCGATCCTGCGGCTCGACAACGTGATCGTCACGCCGCACGCGCTCGCCTGGACCGACGAATTGTTCGGCAACATCGCGCGCACCGGGCTCAGTGCGGTACTCGCAGTGCACGCCGGGCGGCGCCCCGAGTTCCTGGTCAATCCGGATGCGCTATCGCACCCGCGCGTGGCGGCGCGGCTCGGCTCGCCGCGCTCGGGCTAAAACTCGATCACGCCCTTGCCGGAAGACTGAGTATCGAACAAGCGATAGGCCTCGTCCACCTGGTCGAGCTTCCAGCGGTGCGTGAAAATCCGGTCGAGCTTGATGCGGTTGTCGACGACGAAGCGCGCGCACTCGGCCTGGCCCATGGCGCTGAAGGTCCACGAGCCGACCAGCGTCAGCTGCTTGCGCAGCAGGTCGCGCGAAACATCGAGCGTCACTTCGCCGCCCTCGCCGACAAAGCACACCGTGCCCCAGGTCTTCGCCGCGCGCACTGCCGCCAGCCTTGCCGCCGCCACGCCGCTGCAGTCGATGGCGAGGTCCACGCCCTCCCCGCGCGTCATTTCCTTCAAAACCTTTTCCGCATCATCCTTTGAGGAGTCGACAACCGCCTCGGCGCCGTACTGCTTGGCGAGCGCGAGCCGTTCGGCGTTGGCCTCTACCGCGATGACCCGCGCGCCCATCTTTGCGCCGAGCAGCGTGGCGCTGATGCCGACCGGTCCCTGACCGAACACCGCCAGCGTCTGGCCGCCCGCCAGGTGCATGCGCCGCAGCGCGCCGAACGCGGTGCCGGTGCCGCAGGACACCGCCGCGCCCTCGGAAAAACTGAGCTCATCGGGCAACGGCACCAGCGTGCGTGCCGGCACCTTGAGGTACTCCGCGTGCCCGCCATCGGCGGTCACGCCGTAGACGGTGATGCCGGCGCGGCACAGTTGCGACCAGGTCAGGCGGCAGTGCGCGCAGACGCCGCAGCCGGCATAGTGGTGGTTCATCACGCGCTGCCCGATCGGCGCTTCGCGCTCGGCCACGCCGGGGCCGCGCGCGGCCACCACGCCGCACGGTTCGTGCCCGGCGATGAACGGCTCGGCATCGCCGCCCAGGCCGAGCGATTTTTGCGCCTCGCCGGGCGGCGAGCGGTAGAACTTGAGGTCCGAGCCGCACATGCCCGAAGCCTTCATCTGGATCACCACTTCGCCCGCGCCGGGGACCGGGTCGGGAAACTTGCGGATCTCGAGCTTGCGATTGCCGAGGAATACTGCGCCGCGCATGTCAGTCTGCCTTGTCTAGGGTGGGGAGGTGCCTCGCCGCCATGATACCGGGCGGGGCCGGCCGCCGGCGCGCCGCGCTTCCTTGATCTTGCTTATTGTAAGCTACGCAACTATTATGCCGGCATGTTCCGTGAGGACCTGTCGCGCAACTTCGGCTTCTTGCTGAACGACGTAGCGCGCCTGTTGCGCACCGCTTACGACCGGCGCATCCGCAAGCTTGGCCTGACGCGCGCCCAGTGGTGGGTGCTGACGCACCTGTTTCGCGGCGACGCGGTCAGCCAAACCGAGCTCGCCGAGACCCTGGAGATCGAAAAACCGACGCTCGGCCGGCTGCTCGACCGACTCGAGCACAAAGGCTGGGTGCGGCGCGAGCACGACGCGCGCGACCGCCGCATCTGGCGGGTGCACCTCACCGACGAGGTCGAGCCGGCGCTGCGCACGATGCGCGCGATCGCCGCCGAGCTGCGGCGCGACGCGCTGGCCGGCCTGAGCGGCAGCGACCGCGAGCATTTCGTAGACACCCTGCTTACGCTGAAGGCCAATCTGCAGCGCGTCCAGTCGGCGGCACCCGCCGGCGCCCCCATGCGCAAGCGCAGGCGATGAGCCGGTCGCGAACGCTGCGCAGGCTGACGCGCGTGCTGTTGCTGCTCGGCGTGCCCCTCGCCGTGGGCGCGGTCGCCCTCTATTACTACGCCGAGGGCGGGCGCCACCTGGAAACAGACAACGCTTACGTGAAGGCCCATATCGTCGCGGTCAGCGCCGAAGCCACCGGGCGGGTGGCCGAGGTTGCGGTGCGTGAAAATCAGCCGGTGGCCGCGGGGCAGCTGCTGTTTCGGCTCGATCCGATGCCGTTCGAGTTGGCAGTGGCGCGCGCCGATGCGCAGCTGGCCAATGTGCGTACTGAGGTAGAAACGTTGCGGGCGGAGCACCGCGTGGCGCTCGCCGAAGCGCTCGAGACCGAGGAACAGATCCGCTTTCTCGGCGTGCAGCTGGAACGGCAGCGGCGCCTCAAGGAGCGCGGCATGGTGCGCGAAGAGGCCTATGACGAGGCGCGCCACAACCTCGATTCGGCGCGCGCGCGCCTGGGGGCGGTCCAGGAGCGCGCGGCGCGCGTGGTGGCGGGGCTCGGCGGCGATCCGAAGCTGCCCGCTGCGAACCATCCGCGCGTGCGCGAAGCGCAGGCGGCACGCGATGTCGCGGCGCTGGAACTGGCGCGCACGCGCATCCGCGCTCCCGCCGCCGGCACCGTGAGCAATCTCAGGATGCAGGTCGGCGAAAACGTGTCTCGCGGCACCGCGGTGTTCAGCCTGATTCAGTCCGGCGAGCGCTGGATCGAAGCGAACTTCAAGGAAACGCAACTTGCCAGCATGCGCGTCGGGCAGCTGGCGCGCGTCGTCGCCGATGCCTACCCGGGCGTCGAGTGGCGCGCCCGGGTGAGCACCATCGCGCCCGCCACCGGCGCGGAGTTCGCGCTGCTGCCGCCGCAGAACGCGACCGGCAACTGGGTCAAGGTAGTGCAACGGGTTCCGGTGCGCCTCGCGATCGAGCCAATTGGCGAGACCGCCGCGGGCGCACCTGCGCTGCGCGCCGGCATGACGGTCAGGGTCAGCGTGGACATCGGCCGCAGCCGCGGCCTGCCGGACCTGCGCAGCCTGATCGGCTTCTGAGCGGCGCGTTGTTCGCGTGAACGCGCCCGCGGTCCCGCTTTCCGAAGCCCAGGGTCCCGCCGCGGCGCTCGAGCGGGCGCTGGTGCTGGCGACATGCACCGCGGTCACCTTCCTCTACGCGATGACGGTCACCATCGCCAACGTGTCGCTGCCCCAGATGCAGGGCGCGCTGTCCGCCGCGCCCGACCAGATCGCCTGGGTGGTGACCTCGAACATCGTCGCCACCGCGATCATGACGCCGCTCTCCGGGTGGCTGGTGACGCGCTTCGGCAGGCGCCTGTTGTGCAACGTCTGCGTGATCGGCTTTGCCGGCGCCTCGCTCGGTTGCGGTCTTTCGGACTCGCTCGCCGAGCTGGTGCTGTTCCGCGTGCTGCAGGGCGGATTCGGCGCGCCGCTGGTGCCGGTGTCGCAGGCCATCGTGCTCGATACCTATGCCAAGCACCGGCACGGCGTGGTGATCGCGATCTTCGGCATGGGCTCGGTGCTGGGGCCGATCGTCGGGCCGGTGGCAGGCGGCTGGCTGTCGGAGATCTACAACTGGCGCTGGGTGTTCTACATGATCGTGCCGTTTGCGCTGCTCGCGCTGCTCGGCACGCTCGCCTTCATCCACGACCGGGAATCCACGGTCAAAGCGCGCCTCGATTGGCTCGGTTTCATCCTGCTCTCGGCGGCGCTCGCCACCCTGCAGCTGATGCTCGACCGGGGCGAAAGCGCGGACTGGTTCGACTCCGCCGAGATCGTCGCCTGGGGCGCGATCGCGGCGCTCGCGCTGTACGCCTTCATCGTGCACAGCGCCACCACCAAGCGGCCGTTCCTCGACCCGAAACTGTTCGCCGACCGAAATTTCAGCGTCGGCATCGTGCTGATCTTCGTCTTCGGCATGCTCAATTTCACGCCCATGACGCTGCTGCCGCCGATGCTGCAAGGGGTGAGCGGCTACCCGGACTCGGTCATCGGCTTCGTGCTGGGTGCGCGCGGACTGGGTACGCTAGTCGGGTTCTTCCTGATGATTTTCGCCAGCCGGCTCGATCCGCGTGCCATGATCATGCTCGGGTTCCTGCTGCAGGCCTACGCGGGCTGGCAACTGGCGCAGCTCGACATGAACCCCAGCACCGCGAGCGTGTTCTGGCCGATGGCCATCCAGGGATTCGGCGTCGGCGTGCTGTGGGTACCGATCACCGTTGTGAGCTTCGCCACGCTCGACGCGTCTCGCATCGCCGAGGCCTCCGCGGTCTACCACATGGTGCGCAACATCGGCTCGAGCATTCACATCTCGCTCAGCTTCACCCTCGCCGTGCGCATGTCGCGCGCGAGCTACGCCGAGATCGCCGAGCGCGTTACCCCGTACAGCGACTCCTTTGTCATGCCCTGGATCAGCGGCGCGTGGAATCTGCAGGAAGCGCGCGGCCTCGCCGCCGTCGCCCGCGAGATGGCGCGCCAGTCGGCCATGATCGGCTACCTCGATGCGTTCGTATTCTTCATCGCGACTTCGCTGGCGGTGTTGCCGCTGGTTCTCCTGATCCGCCTGAAACGCAGTTAGCGCGGGTTCTAATCGGCTCGAAAGCGCCGGAGCACGTCCGCGTCCGGGTCGGCGCCCAGGCCCGGGCCGAAGTACGGCGAATGCGGGGCGAGCCTGACCTTATGCTTCGCGGCGAGCGCCGCCACCCGGCGGAACTCGGTGACGCCGCCCACCTTGGTGACCGAGGGCTGCGCGATCTGTATTGCGCGCGCATCGAACAGCGCCGCGAATTGCGTCGTAAAGCAGCAGTTTTCCCCCGCGGCGATCGAAATGCCGCAGGCCTCGCCTACCGCGCGCAGGCCCGCGCTATCTTCGGGCGGAAACACCGGCTCCTCGAACCACTCGAGGCCGAGCGGCGCAAGGCGCTTGCCGACCGCGATCGCCGCCTCAATGCTCCATTCGCTGTTGACGTCGAGCAGCAGTGGCACTTCGCGCGGTATTGCCGCGCGAGCCGCCGCAATCACAGGCTCGCTCACCTCGTGCAGCTTGATGGCGCCAAATCCTTCGCCCAACGCCTGCTCGCAGTAGCGTGCCACGAGCGCGTTGTCAGCATAGCGCAGCAGGCTCGCGTAGCAGGCGAGGCGCTCGCGGCGCGCGGCGCCGAGAAGCGCGTAGAGCGGTTTGTTGACCGCCTTGCCGGCGAGATCCCAGAGGGCAATGTCGAGGCCCGAGAGCGCGAAGGCGGTAATACCGAAGCGGCCGAAGATGTGCAGCCGCTTCTGGATCGCCGCGTGCAGGCCGGCGCTGTCCGCGGCGTCGTGCCCCACGGCAATAGGCGCGATCATGTCGTTCACCGCGGCCACCACGGCGCGCCGGCACGAGTATGAGAAAGCCTCGCCCCAGCCGGTCAGCCCGGTGTCGGTGTCGACGCGCACCAGGCAGAAATCGAGCGCCTTCCAGCCGCCGGTGCCAAGCGCCCAGGAGTCGGCCCCGTAACGGCTCGGGATGGACAGCGGTACCGCTTCGACGCGCACGATCTTCACTTCGCGCTCCGGTCGTAGACTTTGAGGATCGCGCCGCTATCCAGCTCCGAGTGTCCAAGGTGCGCGAGGATGCGAAAGAGGGACAGGGCCTCGCTCATCATCGGCGTGGGCGCCTTCAGCGCAGCCGCGTACTCATGCACCATGTCGAGATCCTTCAGCAGCTGGCGCACGTATCCCAGCGGCGCAAAATCGCGCCGCTGCATGCGCGGGTAGAGATTGCGCAGCAGCGACCCGTCGGCGTGGCCCCCGGCGAGGCATTCGGGGAGGCGCGCCGCGTCGATGCCCGCGGCCTCGGCCAGCACTACCGCTTCCGCCATCACCGCATGGCCGCAGCCGACGATCAACTGGTTCAGCATTTTCGCGACCATGCCGGCACCGGAGGGCCCCATATAAGTACAGCGGCCGGAGAGGTCCGCGAACAGCGGCTGCGCGCGCTCGAACTCGGCCGCTTCTCCGCCCGCCATGATGGTGAGCGTGCCGGCGCCGGATGCGGGTGGACCCCCCGAGACCGGTGCGTCGATCCAGCCGCAACCGGTCGCCGTGCGCAACTTCTGCGCGAAGGCCTTGCACTTCTCGACCTTGATGGTGGAAAAATCGATCAGGAGCTGCGGCGGGCGCAGTGCCGCGGCGATGCACTTTTCGCCGAACACTGCCTGCTCCACCGCATCCGTGGTTGGAAGATTGAGCAGCACGAATTCCGCATCCTTCACTGCATCGGCAGGCGATGTAGCCGTGGTCGCGCCCGCCGCTGCCGCGGCGGCGGTTCTTTCGGCAACGATGTCAAAGGCTCGAACCGGGTAGCCGAGCGAGGCGAGGCGCTTCACCATCGGCAGCCCCATCAGGCCGGCGCCGACATAGCCGATGCGGAATTTAGCGGACACGGGTCACTCCATGGCGTAAATGCGGGTCGCATTGTCGTGGAACAGCGCGCGCTGCTCGGGCGCGGAAAACGCCTTCACGATCTCGCGAAAACCCGAATATATCTCGCCAAAGCTGGCGCACAGGCCGTCCACCGGAAAATTGCTCGCAAACATCGCGCGCCCTGCGCCGAAACTCTCGATCGCCGAAAGCACCACCGCGCGGTTGAGGTCGGGCGTCCAGCGCCGGCCGGGCACGCCGATGCCGGAAATCTTGATCGCCGCGTTGGGGCACGCGGCCAGTGCGTCGAGCGCACGCCGCCAGCCGGCAACGCCTTCGGCGCTTCGATCGGCAGGCAGTCCGGCATGATTGAGCACCAGCTGCGTGTGCGGGAAATCGCGGCACAGCGCCGCGGCATCGGCCAATTCGGTCCACGGCGCCTGCAGATCGAAACGCAAGCCGAAGCGCCCGAGCAACGCGTATCCCGCGCGCCAGCGCGAATCCCTCATGGCTCCCGGCAGCGGTTTGTGGCGGATACCGCGCACGAACGGGAAAGCGGCCTGGCGCTCGAGCACGCTGGCGGCGTCGTCCCGATCTAGCCAGCCTTGCGCGACCACTACCGTGGGAAATCCCGTCTCGCGGCGCAACCGTTCGACCCATGCGGTCTCGCCCAGCGGGTCGCGCGGATCCCACTCCGTCTCCACGTAGACGGTTTTCACCACGGCGTGTTCTCCAGCATCCGCGAAGTAGTCCGCGGGCAGGTACGGACGCCGCAGCGCCGCGTAATCGCCGTAGCGGAATGGAATCGGCGCCGGGTCGCAAAGCCAGGGATGGTAATTGGCGCGCGGATCCCAGAAATGCTGGTGCGCATCGACGATCGGAAACTTCGGGTTCACCCCGGAATCGTAACCGAGGCGGACATTGCAGCGCGCCGCTTCAGCCAGCCAGGGCGCGGCCCAGGCGATCTGCATCAATTCAGGGGCGGGACGGTTTAGACTGGGCGGCCCATGAAGCTACCCGGACACAGCGACACCACACCCTCACGCGAGCCGTTGCCGGCGCGCTTTTGCAATTTGGAGCGCTTGCTCGACGCGATGGCGGCCCGCGGCCTGGAGGGAATCGTCGCCAGCACGCCGCAGAACGTCTATTACCTGACCGGCTTCAACGGCATCGCGCACAAGTCGGACGAACCGCGGCCCTATGCCGTGCTGCTGTCGCGCCATGCGCCTGAGCGGCCGATCATGGTGGTGGCCGATTACTATCTGGCGAGCTTTCTCGCGCAGCCGACCTGGGTCACGGATTTTCGTCCGTTTCGCGCCGTGATGATGCCGCTCGACCTGCCGCCAGCGCGCAGCGACATCGACCGTTTTATTCCGCCGCGCGACGCCGGCGTCGCCTGGCTGTCGGGCGCGAAGCGCAACTACACCTACGACATGGCCACCGCGCTGCGCGCCGCGCTGGCCGATCTCGGGCTGTCGCGCGGCCGGATCGCGTTCGACGACCCCGGCTTTGGCATGCGCCTGGGCTTCGATGAAATCGAGGTCGCGGACGGCTACGACGCCCTGATGTACGCGCGCGCCGTGAAAACCGAAACCGAACTGCAGCTGCTCGGGCGCGCGACTCAACTCAATCAGCAAGCGATCGGGCGCACGGTTGCCGCCTGGCAACCCGGGTTCACCTGGCGCGATCTCGGCCATGCCTATGCGCTTGCCGCCGTCGATCTGGGCGGCTTCGTACGCGACCCGGGCGCCATGGTCTGGAATCATCCGCAGGGCGCTGACGCCTCGCTTTCATTGCAGACCGGGCTGGAGAACCGCGTGATCGAGCGCGGCTCGCACGTGTTGTTCGATTGCCACGGCACTCTGGATCTGTATTGCTGGGACGGCGGCAAGACCTGGGTGGTGGATGGCGCGCCCGAAGGCGCGGGCAAGCGCAATGCCGGGGCGATTGCGCGCGTGACGGAAACGCTGCTCGACGCCATGCTCCCGGGCGCGCGCGTAAGCGACTTGCAGTCCGCGGCACGCAAGACCTTCGGCAAGGCCGGAATTCCGAATCCCGATGAAGCGGTGATCTTTTTCCATGGCCTCGGGCTCTCGCACATGGATATCGAGCAGCGCACGGCGGACGGCAAGCCGAACGTCGACTGGCGGCTCGAGGACGGCATGGTGGTGCCGCTGCACGTGCTGGTCCCGGGCGGCCAGCGCGAGCGCTACTGGCTTGAGGAAGTCGTGGTGGTGGGCAAGAGCGGCGGCCGCCCGCTCTTCTCCTGGGGCTTCGGGCCGATCGCCGCCGGCTGAGCGGTCATCGAGATTGGGCGGTCAGTCCCCCTTCAGAGCGTGCCCGGCGGAAACAGCCGCGGCACCGCCAGCCATTTTTTCTGCTGCCAGCTCTGCAGCGCCAGCTCGGCGAGTTGCACTCCTTTGGCCGCTTCGAGCAGGTCCCAGCGGAAGCGGCCTTCGCCCGCCACATGCCGCAGGAAAAGCTCCCACTGCAGCTTGAACGGATTGTCGTAGTTCGTGCCGGGCACTTCGCGCCAGTTGTCGTAGAAATTGATCGGCTGGGGAAGGTCGGGATTCCAAACCGGCTGCGGCGTCTCGTCACGCGACTGGCTGCGGCAACCACGCAGGCCGGCAACCGCCGAACCGTGCGTGCCGTCCACCTGCAGCGTGAGCAGGTCGTCGCCCCGCACCCGCACGGCCCAGGAGGAATTGAAATGCGCGATCACGCCGCCCGCGAGCTGAAAGGTGGCATAGGCGGCGTCGTCGGCCGTGGCTCTGTATTTTTCGCCCGCCTCGTCCCAACGCACGGGAATGTGCCGCGCGCCGAGGCACGACACCGCCTTCACTTCGCCAAACAGGTTGTCCAGTACGTAGCGCCAATGGCACAACATGTCGAGGATGATGCCGCCGCCGTCCCGCTTGCGGTAGTTTCAGGATGGCCGCTGCGCCGGCTGGCGGTCACCCTCGAACACCCAGTAGCCGAATTCGCCGCGCACCGAAAGAATGCGACCGAAGAAGCCCTGGTCGCGCAGCGTCGCCAGCTTGAGCAATCCCGGCAACCACAGCTTGTCCTGCACTACCCCGTGCTTGACACCAGCCTTCTTAGCCAGCCGGTACAGCTGCAGCGCCGCGGCCAGCGTGGTCGCGACCGGTTTCTCGCAATAGACGTGCTTGCCCGCCTTGATCGCCTTTGTGAGCAGCTTGGGCCGCAATTGCGTGGACGCGGCGTCAAAAAAAATTTCATCGCTCTGATTGCGCAATGCCCCGGTCAAATCGCTCGTCCAGCGTTCAACCCCGTGCTGCTTCGCGAGGCGCGCGACTTTGTCCGGATTGCGGCCGACCAGGATCGGGTCCGGCAGGAGGCGCGTGCCATTCTTGAGCGCCACGCCGCCTTGCTTGCGGATTTCCAGGATCGATCACAGCAGGTGCTGGTTCATGCCCATGCGCCCGGTCACGCCGTGCATGATGATGCCGACGCGCTTTTGCATTACAGCTGCCTCATGGATCGCCAATCCGGCATCGCCGCGCTCGCGTAACCGGCGCAGGCGAGCGAGCCGATCGCCAACCCGCCGTTGGTGATTTTCACACGTACTGCGCTGCTGCTGCGCTCATAGAGGTCCGAATGCCCGGCGAGAAACGCCTCCTGCTCGCGCGGCGGCAGGTCCGCCATGCCGTTCACGTAATGATGCCCGTTGCGTTCCACGTGGCTAAGTCCAAGCAGCGAAACCAGGGCGAGGTCCTGCTGCAGCGCGATTCCCGCCTGGACGGTGAGGTCTTCGCCCGACATGAAGAATCCCTTTCCCCAGGCCGCACAGCGGGCGCGGTTGATCAGCGATTTGTAGATCCCTTTGCAGGTCTTGGAGGACACGCCGCTGTAGCCGAGCGCCTTCGCCTGCGGGAATGCGTCCAGCGAATCATCCGATTCGTCGATGATCACCGGCTTGTCGATGCCCTCGACCGGGCGTTCGAAGGCGCGGTCGCGCTTCACCGGCTGCTCGACGAAGAGAACGCTCGCCACCAGGCGCGCCAGGCGTGCATCCGCCTTCATCCGGCGCCACAGCTCGGCGACGCCCGCCATGTCGTCGTACTGCTCGTTGCCATCCAGCGTGGCGTAATAAGTGTTGGGGATACGGTCGAGCACCGCGGCGATCTCGGCCAGGCGCTCGAGGTCTGCCTTGGCATCGCCAGCCACTTTAAGCTTGAAGTAGCGTTGCCCGTAGCGCGCCACCACTTCCTCGAGGGTTTCAGGCAGTCCGTCATCGACCCGCACTTTCTGCTGCGCCGCCGTGATCGGATCGACCAGGCCCACGGTGTGACGCGCGGCAATGGTTTTCGACGGTTGCAATATGGAAAAGAACGCCCCCAGGTTGATGCCGTCGATATCTCCCGCTCCAACAAGATTGCTGGTAATCGCGTCATAGAAAGACGCCGCGTAGGCACGGCAAAGCGCATCGAGGATTGCGCGATCGAGCAGCGCCGGTCCGTAATTCTCGACCAGACCCTTGGCGGGCGAAGAATGCTGCCACGCGGTAGCCACACCGCGCGCGAGATAGCTCGAGCGGGCAGTGCGCAGCGAGCCTCGCAACTGCTCCACGTTGTCCTCGTTGGACAGCGCCGGGTTCTTGTCGAACCACTTGGGCGCGAGCAATTCGGCAGCGGCGCCTTCGGCTTCCTTGCCGTCCCCGATGCGGATGCGGCAACGCACGAATGCCTGCGGCGTGCCGGTGAGCGTGACCACGCCGAAACGAAACGGCGTGCGCAAGTGCACGTCGCGCTCCAGCAGTTCGACCGTCGTCACGCGGAACTGCGGCGCGCTCATTCGCCGAGCGCCTCGAGAATTCCCTTTACGTAGCCGATGGCGCGCGCTGCCGCGCTGGGCCCGTCCGGCACATAGTCGAAGGGTTCGACCGCGACATCGCCCGTGTAGCCATGACGGGCAAGCGCCGCGAAAAGCGGGGCGAAATGCTGTTCGCCCTGGCCGGGACCGCGCCGGTTGCGGTCGTTCACCTGGACGTGCGCGATCAGGCCGCGCGGCAGCCAGGCGTCCACCAGCGCATGCAGCGGCTCTGACTCCATGCGGCCGGCGGCGCTGCAATCGAGCATGCCGCGTACCGCAGGACTGCCGATCGCCTCCACCAGTTGCGCCGCCTCCCGCAGCGTGTTGATGAGCGGGGTCTGCTCGGAGGAAAGCGCTTCGATGCAGTACAGCACGCCCGCCTTCTCGGCGCGCTCGGCCACGGCCGCGAACGACGCCTGCGCCCGCGCCATCGCCGCCGGCCGCGTGTCGCCGGGATCGATGCGGCGCTGCTGCGGCGAACCGTGCACGAGGTAGCGGCCGCCCAGTTCGGCGCACTGGTCGACGAAGGCGAGCATGATATCGACGGTGCGCTTGCGCACGGCCTCATCGGTGCTGGCAATGGACAGACCGGCGGGTTTCACCAGCAGCCAGTGCAGGCCGGTGATGGCAATGCCGGCGTCCCGGGCCGCCGCGCGCGCCGCCGCCAGCTGCGCCGAGCCGAGCCGGTGCGGCTGTTCGGACAAGGTGTAGGGCGCGATCTCCAGGCCGTCATAGCCGAGCTTGGCCGCGTACTCGCACTGCTGCGGAAACGGCATCGGCGCGATGACCTCGTTACAGAGCGCGACGCGCATTCAGTGGGATCCCATCGCCCGCGCAGGCGCGCGCAGTCGAGGACAGTCTGCGGTTAGCGGAACAACGCCTTCGACCAGGCCGCGTTCCAGTCCGCGCCGAGCATGTCGGTCTCGCGTCCGTCGTCTTCGTAGAACTTGTTGGGAATCTGGAACATGGCCAGCATCAGCCCGCCCTTGGCCCCGCCCCAGGCCTCGTGGCGGCTGCCGGCGGGGCGCCAGACAAAGTCACCCGCCTTGCATTCGCCTTCGCCACACATGAGGCTGCCCTCGAGCACATAGGTCTGCTCGATCAACATGTGCTCGTGGTTGGGCAGCTTCGCCCCCGGCGCCATGTGCACCAGCGCGGTGGTGATCCCGCTTTCGCGATCGACCAGCAGCACCTTGGTCTTCACCCCGGGAAAGCGGGAGGGTTCCCAGGGCAGCGCCGACACCGCCACGAAACGCGAGGCGAGCGGCGGCAGCGCGGCATGATTTTCTGCTTTCGGCGTCACGGCGCTCATCGCTTTCTATGCTCCCCGACTTTGACGATTTTCATGGTATTGGTCCCTCCGGCTTTGCCGATCGGCTCGCCGATGGTGAGCACGATCAGGTCGCCATTCTTGACCACGCCGTTTTCCACCATCACCTTCTCGGCTTCGCCCAGCAGTTCCTCGCGGTCGTGGCCGACGTACTTGACCATCAGCGGGTAGACGTCGCGGAACAGCGAGCAGCGGTAGCGCGTCGCGGTCTGCGCGGTCAGCGCATAGATCGGCACGCCGCAGTTGAGCCGGCTCATCCACAGCGCGGTGGAGCCCGACTCGGTCAGCGTGGCGATCGCCTTGACCTTGAGGTGGAAGGCGGTGAACAGGCCGGCCATCGCGATCGACTGGTCGACGCGCGTGAAGACGCGGTTCAGGAATTCCTGTTCCAGCGCGACCGGCTGCGTCTGCTCGGCCTCGACGCAGATGCGGTCCATCGCCTCGATCGTTTCGACCGGATAGCGGCCACTCGCCGATTCGGCCGACAGCATCACCGCGTCGGTGCCGTCCAGCACGGCGTTGGCGACGTCGGACACCTCGGCGCGGGTCGGCACCGGGCTCGCGATCATCGACTCCATCATCTGCGTCGCAGTGATGGTGAGCTTGTTGTTCTCGCGCGCCAGGCGAATCATCTTTTTCTGCAGCGCCGGCACCGTGGCATCGCCCACCTCCACCGCCAGATCGCCGCGCGCCACCATGATGCCGTCGCAGGCCTTCATGATGTCGAGCAGCGCAGCCTGCGTCACCGCCTCGGCGCGCTCGATCTTGGCGATCAGGAATGCCTTGCCGCCGGAGGCGCGCAATAGTTCGCCAGCCATGTACATGTCGGCGCCCGATTTCGGAAACGACACCGCGAGATAGTCGGCGTTGAGTTTCGCGGCGGTGCGGATGTCGTCGATGTCCTTGGGCGTCAGCGCGGGCGCGGTCAGTCCGCCCCCCTGCCGGTTGATGCCCTTGTTGTTGGAGAGCACGCCGCCATGACGCACGGTGGTATGCACCTCTTCGCCGCGCACCGCCGCTACGTCGAGCACGATTTTTCCGTCATCCAGCAGCAGCACCGCGCCCGCCGCCACATCGCGCGGCAGCTCCTTGTAGTCGAGCCCGGCGCGCTCCTCATCGCCCATCTCGCAGGTCGCATCGAGAATGAACGTCTGTCCCTTGGCGAGCGTGATCTTGCCATCCTTGAACTTGCCGACGCGGATCTTGGGGCCCTGCAGGTCGCACATGATGCCGACCGTGCGGCCCGTCTTGCGCGATATTTCCTTCACCAGCGTGGCGCGCGCCAGATGATCGTCGGCCGTGCCGTGCGAGAAATTCAGGCGTACGACATCGACGCCTGCGCGCACCATCCGCTCGAGCACGGCGGGCTCGGAGGATACCGGCCCGAGGGTAGCGACGATCTTGGTGCTGCGTAGCATGCCGTCAGCCTAAGCCCTTTCCTGCAGCGCCGCCACTGCGGGCAGGGTCTTGCCCTCAAGGAACTCAAGGAAAGCGCCACCCGCGGTCGAGATGTAGCCGATGCGCCCGGCGAGGCCGAACTTGTTGATCGCGGCAATGGTGTCGCCGCCGCCGGCGATGGAAAATGCTTTCGACGCGGCGATTGCGCGCGCGACGGTTTCGGTGCCCTTCGCGAACTGGTCGATTTCAAACACGCCGACCGGTCCGTTCCAGACGATCGTGCCCGCCTCGGCCAGAAGCGCGGCGAACTTCGCGGCGCTCTGCGGACCGATGTCGAGAATCATCTCGTCGCCGGCAACGTCCTTCACGTCCTTGACGAGCGTGCGAACGCGCGCCGAGATCTCCGTTGCCACCACTACGTCCACCGGCAGCGGCACCTCGGTTGCGGCCATGACCCTGTTCGCGTCATCGACCAGAGCGGGTTCGGCGAGCGATTTCCCGATCGGCAGGCCTGTTGCCAGAAGGAAGGTATTCAGAATGCCGCCGCCGACCACCAGGCGGTCCACTTTTTCCGCCAGCGAGGCGAGCATGGTGAGCTTGGTGGAAACTTTCGAGCCGGCGACGATCGCGACCAGCGGCCGCGCGGGAGCGGCCAGCGCTTTGCCGAGCGCGTCCAGCTCCGCTGCCATCAGCGGCCCGGCGCAGGCGAGTTTCGCAAAACGCGCCACGCCGTGCGTGGTTGCCTCCGCCCGGTGCGCAGTGCCGAAGGCATCGTTGACGTAGACGTCGCAAAGCGCGGCGATCCTCTTCGCCAGCCCTTCGTCGTCGGCTTTCTCGCCGACGTTGAAACGGCAGTTCTCGAGCAAGACGACTTCCCCGGGCTTTACCGAAACGCCTTCGATCCAGTTAGAGAGCAATTTGATATCCATTCCCAACATCGCACCCAATCGCTTGGCAATCGGCGCGAGGGAGTCTTTCTTGTCGAAAGCCCCCTCCTTCGGCCTGCCCAGATGGGACGTCACCATCACTGCAGCGCCCCGTTCCAGCGCCAGCCGGATGCCCGGCACGGAGGCGCGGATGCGCGTGTCGTCGGTGACCTTGCCGGCTTCGTCCTGCGGGACGTTCAGGTCGGCGCGGATGAACACCCGCTTGCCGCGCAGCTCGAGCTCGGCGAGCCGCCTGAACTTCATTACTTCGCCTGGTGCAGCGCGACCGTGACGTCCAGCATCCGGTTGGAGAAACCCCACTCGTTGTCGTACCAGCTCGCCACCTTCACCAGCGTGCCGCCGGTCACCTTGGTGAGCGGCGAGTCGACAATCGAGCTGGCCGGATGGTGGTTGAAGTCGGAAGACACCAGCGGCTCGCTGGTGTATTCGAGGATGCCCTTCAGGTCGCCATCGGCCGCCTGCTTGAGCGCCTGGTTCACTTCTTCGACGGTTGTATTTTTTCTAGAAATAAAACTCAAATCCACAATGGAAACATTGATCGTCGGCACCCGGATGGCGTAGCCGTCCAGCTTGCCGTTCAGGTGCGGCAGCACCAGCCCGACCGCCGAGGCCGCGCCGGTCTTGGTCGGGATCATGTTCATGCTGGCCGAGCGCGCGCGCCGCAGGTCGGAGTGGAAGACGTCCGAGAGCACCTGGTCGTTGGTATAGGAATGAATCGTGGTCATCAAACCGGACACCACGCCGATCCGGTCATCCAGCGCCTTGACCAGCGGCGCGAGGCAGTTGGTGGTGCAGGAAGCGTTCGAGATCACCGTGTCGCTTGCCTTCAGCGACTGCTGGTTGACGCCAAACACGACGGTGCGGTCGACATCCTTGCCGCCAGGCGCCGAGATGATCACCTTGCTCGCGCCGGCGGTGAGGTGCGCGCCCGCCTTCGCCTTGCTGGTGAAAAGCCCGGTGCACTCGAGCACGACGTCCACGCCGAGCGCCTTCCAGGGCAGCTTCGCCGGATCGCGCTCGGCCACCACCTTGATGCGGTCGTTGTTCACGACCAGGTTGTCGGCGTCCACGCCCACCGTGCCTTTGAACCGCCCGTGCGCAGTGTCGTACTTGAGCAGGTGGGCGTTGCTGTTGGCGTCGCCCAAGTCGTTGATGGCGACGAACTGCAGGCCGTGCTTTTTCGCGCTCTCATAGTTAGCGCGCAGGATGTTGCGTCCGATGCGGCCGAAGCCGTTGATGGCTACCTTGATCGTCATTTGATTACGCTCCTTGCCGCCTTGGCCACGTTCTCCGGTGTGAAACCAAAATGGCGGAACAGTTCCCCGCCGGGCGCCGATTCGCCGTATCGGTCGATGCCGACCACGGCGCCCTCCAGCCCGACATACTTGCGCCAATAATCGGTCACGCCCGCCTCGACCGCAACGCGCGGCATTCCTGGCACGAGGACCGAGTCCCGGTAGCTCTGATTTTGCCGGTCGAAGACGCTGCTGGAGGGCATCGACACCACCCGCACCGGAAAATCGAGCAGCTTCTGCGCCGCCAGCGCCGGCGGCACCTCCGAGCCGGTGGCGATCAGGATCGCCTTCGCGCCCGGCGCATCCGCAAGCACGTATCCGCCCAGTCGAATTCGATCGACGGCCTGATCGCTTCTGGATGCAAAGGGCACGTTCTGCCGGGTCAACAGCAACGCGGTCGGGCCGCTGCTGCGCTGGATGGCGGCGGTCCACGCGACCGCCGTTTCCATCGAATCGCAGGGGCGCCAGACGTCCAGGTTCGGGATCAGCCGCAGCGCGGCAGCGTGCTCGACCGGCTGGTGGGTCGGCCCGTCCTCGCCCAGGCCGATCGAATCGTGGCTGAACACGTAAATCGTGCGCAGTCCCATCAACGCCGCCATGCGCAGCGAGTTGCGCGCATAGTCGGAGAATACGAGGAAGGTGCCGCCGTAAGGAATGACTCCGCCATGCAGCGCGAGGCCGTTCATCACCGCGCCCATGCCGAATTCGCGCACGCCGTAAAACAGGTAGTTGCCCCCGCCCGCTTTGCCGATCACCTTCGAGGCCTTGACCATGGTCAGGTTGGAGCCCGTAAGGTCGGCCGAGCCGCCGACCAGTTCCGGCAGTGCCGGCACCAGCACTTCGAGCGCGTTCTGCGAGGCCTTGCGGGTGGCGATGGTTTCGGCTTTGCGGCCGGTTTCGGCCAGCAACCGACTTGCAACTTCCTGGTAGGCGCCAGGCAGCTCCCCGGATACTCGCCTGAGGAACTGCTTCGCCAGATCCGGGTGCGCCTCAGCGTAGGCCTTGAACGCTCGCTGCCAGCGCCGCTCGGCCCGCCGGCCGCGTTCTCTCGCATTCCAGCCCTGGCGCACGCCATCGGGAACTTCGAACGGCGGATGCGTCCAGCCGATTGCCGCGCGCGTGGCGGCGACCTCGCTGTCGCCGAGCGGCGCACCGTGCGCGGCACCAGTGTTGGCCTTGGTTGGCGCGCCCTTGGCGATGATGGTCTTGGCGCAGATCAGCGTCGGGCGTTCGCGCTCGCGCTTTGCCTTGCGCAAGGCCCGGTCCATCGCCTCGACGTCGTGCCCATCGACATTGGCGATCACCTGCCAGCCGTAGGACTCGAAGCGGCGCCGCACGTCATCGGTGAACCACTGCTTGATGCTGCCTTTGTCCGAGTCGATCGAAATGCCGTTGTCGTCGTAGATCGCGATCAACTTGCCCAGGCCGAGCGTCCCGGCCAGCGCGCAAGATTCGTGCGACACGCCTTCCATCATGCAACCGTCGCCAAGGAAGGCATAGGTGCGGTGATCGACGATCTCGAAGCCCGGACGGTTGAATTCCGCCGCCAGCACCCGCTCCGCGATCGCCATGCCGACCGCGTTGGAGATGCCCTGCCCGAGTGGACCGGTGGTGGTCTCGATGCCGGGCGCCAGCCGATATTCCGGGTGGCCCGGGGTTTTCGAGCCGAGCTGGCGGAATCGTTTTAGCTCGGCCATCGGCAGGTCGTAGCCGGTGAGGTGCAGCAGCGAATACAGCAGCATCGAGCCGTGACCGTTGGAGAGCACGAAGCGGTCGCGGTTAGGCCAGGCCGGATTGCCCGGGTTGTGCGACAGATTGCGGTGCCAGAGCGCCACCGCGATCTCGGCCATGCCCATCGGCATTCCCGGATGCCCCGAGTTCGCCGCCTGCACTGCGTCCATCGCCAGCGCGCGCAGCGCGTTGGCCATCTCACGTTCAGGTGCAGGCGGGATCATCAAGAAACATTTCCGGGGAAGGCGCAAATTATAGCGAAGCGCTTTCTTATAATTCGGCCATGATCGAAATGCCGTTCACCAGTCCGGCCGATTTCGCCGCCGGCGTCGCCGGGCCCGCCGCGGGGGACGAGGCCTACTGGTTCGTGTTCCAGGCCGACCGCCTGCTGGTTGAGCTCGGGCCGCCCAGCGCGCGCCCTTCGGACGACCCTCGGGTGTCGGCGCGGGCCAGCTGGGCCAAGCTGCCGTTGTTAAAAAACAACAAGGGATTGTGGTTCGAGCCTGCCCAAACACTATATCTAGGGTGCCTCGCTGGGACTCATTGCTGGGCCGCCGAGGCGCCAAAGGAAACCGCCGTGCCGCCCGCAGGCATGGGCTGGGAGGGCCTGCGGGCACTCTTCTCGGTGCTGGAAGACGCGCATTTCGCGCTCGCCGGACGCGCCGTCCAGCTGCTCGACTGGGACCGCAGCCACCGCTATTGCGGCCGCTGCGGCACCCCTACAGTGGCGAAATCCGAGGAGCGGGCGCGCCTCTGCCCGGCCTGCCGGCTGACCGCCTACCCGCGGCTGACGCCCGCGGTGATGGCGCTGGTGCGACGCGAAGGCGAGATTCTCCTCGGGCGCAGCCCTCACTTTCCGCCCGGCATGTACAGCGCGCTGGCCGGCTTCGTCGAGCCCGGCGAGACGCTGGAGCAGTGCCTGGCGCGCGAAGTCGCCGAGGAAGTCGGCGTGCAGGTGTCGCGAATCCGCTACTTCGCGAGCCAGCCCTGGCCGTTTCCGAATTCGCTGATGATCGCGTTCGTCTGCGACTGGGAATCTGGCGAAATCCGTCCGCAAGCCGGAGAAATCGAGGCCGCAAACTGGTTCAAAGTATTGCAATTGCCGAAACTTCCAAGCAAAATCTCGATCGCGCGCAGGCTGATCGACGCAGTGGTCGACGAAATGCGCGGCGAGACACGAACGAAGTGAGCGAAAAGCAGTCGAAACGGGGGCGTTGAAACGAATTGAACGAATCTGACGAACACAGTTGTACGCCGCGAGGCGGTGACGCTGAGGCGCAGCCCGGAAGATCTGGCAGAGGGTTGCGCCTTCGCATTTTTCGGGGAGTACGGACATGAACGGTCTGCATCTCATCGGTGACCTCAGCGGCTGTCGTTGCGATCCGCAGCTGCTGCTCGACGGCAAGCGCTTTGAGGAAGTGTGCGTCGGCCTGGTGCAGGCCTCCGGCCTGACCGCCATGGATGTGCGCTTCCACCAGTTTGGGGAGGGGGCCGGCTTCACCGGCACGGTGGTGCTCGCCGAATCGCACGTCGCGATCCACACCTGGCCCGAGAAGAAGGGCCTCACGCTCGACGTCTACGTCTGCAACTACAGCAGCGACAACTCGGCCCGGGCGCGGCAACTGTTCGACTCGATCATCGCGCACTTCCAGCCGGCGGAAGTGGCGCGCCACGAAGTCGAGCGCGGCGAGCACCTGCTGATGGAGCCGCTGAACGACTCGACCGGCTTCTATATCAAGGCCGGGCGCCAGGTCGGCGAGTGGCAGACCAAGTTCCAGAAGCTCGCGATCTACGACACGCCGCACTACGGGCGCATTTTCCGGCTCGACGGGTTCAACATGACCTCCGAGCGGGAGGAGTTCGTCTATCACGAGAACCTGATCCATCCCGCGCTCTGTGCGCACGCGGCACCGAAAAAGGTGCTGATCGTGGGCGGCGGCGACGGCGGCTCTTCCGAGGAGGCGCTCAAGCACCCCTCGGTCGAGCAGGTCACCATGTGCGAGATCGACGAGGACGTGGTCAAGATCGCGAAGGAGCATTTCTTCGCGGTGCACCGCGGCGCCTTCGACAATCCCAAGCTGCGGGTGCGGATCGGCGACGGCATGAAGTTCATCCGCGAAACGCAGGAGCGCTTCGACCTGATCGCGCTCGACCTGAACGACCCGATGGGGCCGGCCGAGGCGCTTTATTCGACCGAGTTCTTCCAGCAGTGCCGCCACGCGCTCGCCCCGGGCGGGGCGCTGGTGCTGCACATCGGCGCGCCGGTGGCGCGCCCCGATCGCGTCGCCGAGCTGGCCCAGCGCCTGAACGGCATCTTCCGCATCGTGCGACCCTACACCATGTATATCCCGCTCTACGGCGCGCAGTGGGCGATGGCGGTGTGCTCAGACAAGCTCGACCCAAAGTCGCTGACGGCCGACGAGATCGACCGCCGCATCGAGCAAAGAAAGCTGCAGGACCTCAAGTTCTACAACGGCGAGACCCACGAAGGGGTGTTCGCGCTGCCCAACTTCATCCGCGACCTGGTCAACCCGCCGCGCCTGAAGCAGCAGACCCGCGGGCGGCGCCTGGGCGTGGTGCGGGCCGCAACCAAGTAGCGACGCAACGAGAAAACACGGCCGCTTTACTTGCGGGGAGCGGTAACCCTCCCTTAGCAATCGGGCGTACGGCTTGGAAGCTTGTGACCCGACCGCCAAGCCGTTCGCTCAAACGAGGAAACTCCAAGCGTCTGCAGGCAAGGATCGCGACTTGCTGCAGGCTTCTCGCGCGGTGCTACTTGAATCCACGCCACGGTAATAAGCGCGATCCGCTAGACGAGCTCGTGTACATCGTTCTGTCGACGAGGACGGCCGAATCCGTGTTTCGCGGCATCTACCGCGACCTCAAGAAGGCTTTCCCCTCCTGGGAGGACGTCCAGGGCCGGCGGGTCGGTGAATTCCACCGCATATTGGCTCCTGGAGGCCTTTCCACGCTCAAGGCCTATCAGCTCCTGGGCATCTTCTCCGGGCTGCGTCGAGAGTTTGGGCGCGCGACGCTTGCACCGCTAAAAAGGATGACCGACGACGACGCCGAGCGCATCCTCACGACCCTGCCCGGCGTCGGGAAGAAGGTTGCTAAATGCGTCCTCATGTACTCCCTCGACCGCCAAGTGCTCCCGGTCGACGTGCATACCCATCGCGTCGCAGTCCGCCTGGGGCTTGCAGCAAAACGCCGTCCTGATACTTCTCAAGACCTTATCGAGGCTCAGGTTCCGCCGCCGCTTCGTTACGGGTTCCATGTCAATGCAATCGCGCACGGCCGCAGGGTGTGCCTGCCGCGTAAACCTATGTGCGAAGCCTGCGTTTTGCGACAATACTGTCCGTATCCTAAGAAACAGAAGAAGTGAACGCCAATACCGATAGCCGTCCAATCTGCATTGACCTCTTCTCGGGAGCTGGAGGCCTCGCGCTCGGCTTTGAGCAGGCCGGTTTCGATGTCGCCGCCGCGGTCGAGTACGACCCCATCCACGCTGGGATCCACAAGCTCAACTTCCCAGAAGCGCACGTGATCTGCCAGGACGTCCGCGAGCTCACGGGCGATGAGATCCGCCGGCGCGCGGGACTCGGCACGAGATCCATCGACGTGGTCGTGGGCGGGCCGCCGTGCCAAGGGTTTTCCCTCATCGGCCACCGGGTCCTTGACGATGTGCGTAACGAGCTCGTGTTTCACTTCTGGCGTTTGGTGACGGAGTTACGGCCGAAGGCTTTCGTATTCGAAAACGTCGCCGGCATGGCGACCGGCGCTCATCACAAGCTGCTCGAGGAACTCTTCCAGTGCTTCGAGACCGCCGGCTACAAGGTACGCCTTCCCTATCGCATCCTGAACGCGAGCCACTACGGCGTGCCGCAGGATCGCCGGCGACTCATCCTGCTTGGCGCGCGGCGCGGCCTGCGGTTGCCGAAGTACCCGGCCCCGCGCACGGCCCCGCCTAACGGCAAAGGGCAGCGATCGGCCGAGCTCGTCAAAGGTTTGAAGGCGACGCCTACCGTCTGGGATGCGATCAAGGACCTCCCTGATATCGAGCAGTTCGACCGCCTGCTGAACGACGATGTGATGGAACCGGTTAAGTACGGCAGAGGCTCCGCCTACGCGCTGCAGCTGCGCCGCCAGGAGAGCGATCCCACCGATTTCAGCTACCCCCGAGCCGCCGACTGGCAAGGCTTGTCGGGGTGCCTCCGCGCCGAGCATACCGAGGAATCCCGGCGCCGGTTCACCAACACCGCGCCGGGATCGGTCGAGCCGATCAGCCGATTCCTGCGTCTCAATCCCGCTGGGCTGTGCAACACGTTGCGCGCGGGCACCGCAACCGACCGCGGAGCGTTCACCTCACCGCGGCCCATCCATCCCACGTTCGCGCGCTGCATCTCGGTGAGAGAGGCGGCGCGGGTACATTCGTACCCCGATTGGTTCCGCTTTCATAAGACGATCTGGCACGGCTTCCGCCAGATCGGCAACTCCGTGCCACCACTCCTCGGCCGCGCGATTGGGGAATCGATAATCGAAGCGCTGGCACTGAAGCAGATTCGACCGAAACGGGTCGTGCGTCTCGGGCAGGAAGAACTCGCCCGCATGACGATGAAGGAGGCAGCAGCAGCCTTTGGCGTGCGGGCGGACGTAATTCCAGCTCGGCAGCGAAAGAACGCGAGCGAACGTTGATGGCCAAGACCAAAGCCAAAACCGGCAAATCAAAGGGAAAGATTTACGAGTCGTGCATCAAGCACGTCTTCCATAACCGATATACCAAGGGCGCTTCCTCGGTTAACTTCACCCGCCAAGATGTCGAGAATGCGGCCAAGAAGTTGGGGCTGGATCCGAAGAACGTTGGCGACGTCATCTACTCGTACCGCTACCGGCGTGACCTCCCCGTCGGGATCGCCGAATGCGCACGTAAGGGCGAGGTTTGGATTATTCGTGGTACCGGTGCTGCTAAGTACCGCTTCGACTCAGTGCCCATTGATTACGCCTACATCAGGCCGAGAAGCGGCTTGGCGGAAACGAGGATTCCCGATGCAACGCCGGGAGCGATTGCTATGTACGCGCTCGACGACGAGCAGGCGCTGCTCGCACGTGTGCGCTACAACCGCCTGATCGACATCTTTCTAGGAGTCGCGAGCTACTCGCTCCAGAGCCATCTGCGCACGCAGGTCGGCGATATCGGCCAAGTCGAGACCGACGAGGTCTACGTCGGTATCGACCGCCAGGGCGCGCACTACGTCTTTCCGGTGCAGGCGAAGGGCGGCGATGATCGTCACAGCATCGTGCAGATCGAACAGGACATAGCCATGTGCAAGGCGAAGTTTCCGAACTGCATCTGTCGACCCATCGCCGCGCAGTTCATCGGTCGCGAGAAGATCGCACTCTTCACATTCGAAGAAGGCCGCGGTGGTGCAGCTAAGATCGCAAACGAGCGGCATTACATGCTCGTGGAGCCAAAACAGATCTCCAAGGAAGACCTCGAGAACTATCGCAAGCTCGCCAGCAGCGCTGGCGGACTTTGAAGACCTTCAGCCTTGGCGTCTACGTGCTTACTTAGCCTCGTCCTAGGCTACGCCAGAGTTTTCAAAACCTCCCGAACAGTACCGAACAGCTGGTCAATCTCCGCCTTCTGGACGATGAGCGGCGGGGCCAGCGCGATGGTGTCGGCCGTGACCCGCATGTAGGTGCCCTTCTCGAACGCTTTCAGGTGGGCCTCCATGCCCCGCGCCCCGATGGCGCCCGGCCTGGGCGCCAGTTCGATCGCCGCGATCAGGCCGAGGTTGCGGATGTCGACCACGTTCGGGCAGTCCTTGAGCGAATGGGCGCCCTCCTCCCAGTACTTGTCCAGTTCGCCGACCCGTGTCAGCAGCCCTTCGTCCTCGTAGACCTTGAGTGTGCCCAGGCCCGCCGCGCAAGCCAAAGGATGCGCTGAATAGGTATAGCCGTGCGGCATCTCGATCACGTTCTCCGGCCCGGTCATGAACGCCTGATACAGGCTTTCCTTCATGAACACCGCGCCCATCGGCACGGTGCCGTTGGTGATTCCCTTGGCGGTGGTGATCAGGTCCGGGATCACGCCGAAGAAGTCTGAGGCGAACGGCTTGCCCAGCCGCCCCCAGGCGTTGATCACCTCGTCGAAGATCAGCAGGATGCCGTGCTTGTCGCAGATTTCGCGCAGCTTCTGCAGGTAGCCCACCGGCGGCACGTACACGCCTGCCGAACAGGCCACCGGCTCGACGATCACTGCGGCAATGGTGGACGGATCGTGCAGTTGGCACAGGCGCTCAAGGTCCTCGGCAAGCTCCACGCCGTGCTTGGGTTGGCCGCGCGAAAACGCGTTCCTGGCCGGATCGTGCGTGTGGCGCATGTGATCCACGCCCGTCACCAGCGCGCCGAAGATCTTGCGGTTGCCGACGATGCCGCCCACCGCGGTGCCGCCGAAATTGACTCCGTGGTAACCCTTTTCGCGTCCGATCAGGCGAATCCGCTGCCCCTCGCCGCGCACGCGGTGGTAGGCAAGCGCGAGTTTCAGCGCCGTATCCACCGACTCGGAGCCCGAATTGGTGAAAAACACGCGCGTCACACCCTTGGGCAAGAGCGGCGCCAGCTTCTCGGCGAACTCGAAGGCCGCCGGATGACCCATCTGGAACGGCGGCGCGAAATCGAGCGTGGCGACTGCCTTCTGCACCGCCTCGACGATCGGTTTGCGGCAATGGCCGGCGTTGACGCACCACAGGCCCGAGGTGCCGTCCAGGATCTTCCTTCCCTCGGGCGTGTAGTAGTACATGCCTTCGGCGCGCGCGAGCAGCCGCGGCGCTTTCTTGAAGGCGCGGTTCATCGAAAACGGCATGAAGAACGGCGAGTTTTCCAGCGACGTGCTGACGGTTTCGGGACGGGCTCTTTCGTTCATGGGGTGGACTCCTCGTTGACCGCCGAAGTGTAGCGCGGCTCCCGCCGGCGGCATACACCGCCCGTGCTCCACTACATCCGCGTGATCCGTCAGCCGCCGAAGCCGTCGGCCACGCGGATATCCACAAGATTCGGCCGGCCGCTGGCGAAGGCCTCGCGCAATACCGGCGCGATGTCCTGGGGATCGGTCACGCGCCGCGCGGTGAGCCCCATGGATTGCGCGAGTTGTACGAATTCGATGTCCGGGTCGCGCAGGTCCATGCCGGTGAATTTGCTGGTGCCGCGCATCGCCACCAGCCGCTCCTTGATGATCCGGTAGCTGCGGTTGTTGGCGATAATGTAGGTGATCGGCAGCTTGAGGTGCGCGGCCGTCCACAGCCCCTGCACGCCGTACATGGCACTCCCGTCGCCCGCGACCACCGCCACCGGCCGCCCGGGCAACGCGAGGCTCACGCCGACGGCGCCGGGGATCGCGAAACCCAGTCCCCCGCTTGCCAAGCCATAGAACGCGCGCGGGTCGCGCAGCGGCAGGAAACCCGGCAGAGACAGCGTCGAGATCAGGCCTTCCTCCACTACCACGGCATCCTTCGGTAGCGCTTCGGTGAAGCGCAGCATCAGGTATTTCGGATCGATCGGCGCCGCCTCCGCCGCGAGCATGGCGTCGATGCGCGCCTTGTCGCGCTGCGCGCTCCAGTTGCGGGATTTGAGTTCCACCAGCCGCTTTTGCGCACCAGCCGCCTGCCCGGCAGAGCGCTGCGCGCGCAGCAGCGGCAACAGCGCCGCCAGCGTCTGCTTCACGTTTGCCTGCACCGCAAGATCGGTGCGGTAGTTCTTGCCGAGCTCCCAGCCGCGCTCGGACAGGTGGATCACCGGCAGGTCCTCGGGAAGCGGCTCGAGCGGACTGTATACCGACATGCGCAGCAGGTCGGCGCCAAGGCAGAACAGCAGGTCGTACGGCTCGAGCAGGCTGCGCACCAGTTTTTGCGAGCGCGTGAGCGAACCCATACAGGCCGGGTGCTCGGTCGGAAATTGCGCGCAGTAGGCGACCGACGATTGGAAGACCGCCGCGCCAAGCAGCTCCGCGAGTTCCGCCGCCTCGGCAAAAGCGTCGTACATGGCGAGTTCCTGCCCGGCGATGATCACCGGCTGTTTCGCGGCGAGCAGCCGTTCTGCGAGCCGAGCAAGGGTTTCGTCCGACGGCCGGCTCGCGCTGTCCACCCGCACCGGGCGGCCCATATCGAGTTCGACCTCCTGTTCGAGCACGTCGCCCGGCAGGCTGATGAAAACAGGGCCGGTCGGCGGCGTCAGCGCGAGCTTTGCGGCGCGATGCAGGATGCGCGGCAAGTCTTCCGCGCGCGTCGCGTCCACGGCCCACTTCACCATGGGTTGCGCGATCGGCACCAACGGGTCGTAGAGCAGCGGCTCGAGCAGCCCGTGTCCCTGTTCCTACTGGCCCGCGGTCAGGAGGATCGGCGAGCCCGAGAACTTGGCGTTGTAGAGCGCACCCATGGCGTTTCCAAGCCCGGGGGCGACATGAACATTGGCCGCTGCGAGCCGGCCTGAAGCGCGGCAATAACCGTCGGCCATCGCCACCACCACCGATTCCTGCAGGCCAAGGACGAATCGCAACTGCGGAAAATCAGGCACCACTTCCATGATCGGAAGCTCAGTGGTTCCCGGATTGCCGAAAAGGTGCGAGACCCCTTCGTCAACGAGCAGCTGCAAAAAGGCCGCGCGGCCGGTGGTGCGGCGTATTGGCACGTGCTTTGGCCGAAGCTGGAAAGTTTCCGCTACGACGTGTAGGGGACGACTTTCTGCTTTTGCTCGCCCAGGCCGCGGATCCCCAACGTCATCACGTCGCCCGGCTTGAGGTACACCGGATTTGGCTTGATGCCCATGCCGACGCCCGGCGGCGTGCCGGTGGTGATGACATCGCCCGGCAACAGCGTCATGTACTGACTGAGGTGCGAAACGATCTGTGCGCAGCTGAAAATCATGGTCTTGGTATTGCCCGATTGCATGCGCTTGCCGTTGACATCCAGCCACATGTCCAGGTTCTGCGGGTCCTTGACTTCGTCTGCCGTCACCAGCCATGGACCGATCGGCCCCGCGCTGTCGAAGCTCTTGCCCTTGTCCCACTGGGAGGTGACAAGCTGGAACGCGCGCTCCGAAACATCGTTCACCACGCAGTAGCCGGCGACATAATCGAGCGCTTCTTTTTCATCTACATACTGCGCCTTTGAGCCGATCACGATCCCCAGTTCCAATTCCCAGTCGAGCTTGGTCGAGCGCTTGGGCTGGATCACATCGTCGTTCGGACCGTTGATGCAGGTGGTGGCCTTCATGAACACGATTGGCTCGGCGGGAATCGGCATGCCGGCCTCCTTGGCGTGATCGGAGTAGTTGAGGCCGATGGCGACAAACTTGCCGATGCCGACGAACGGCACGCCAAGCCGTGGGCCGTTGGCAACCACCGGCAGCGATTCGGCCTTGACCTTGGCGAGCATCTTCAGGCCCCGCGGCGATAGCTCGTTGGGGCCGATGTTCTGGATCACCTTGGACAGGTCGCGCAGGCGGCCTTCACTGTCCACCATTCCCGGCTTTTCGAAGCCGTTCTTTCCGTAGCGGCACAACTTCATATGGTCATTCCCCCGTCGATCGAGTACATGTTGCCGGTCGCGAACTGCGACTCGTCGGACGCGAGGAACACGAGGATGCCCGTGATGTCCTCGACCGAACCCAGCCGCCCCATGGGCTGGCGGGCGATGAAATCTTTTCTTGCCTGTACCGGGTCGGCAAAGGCATTGATCCGATCGCCGAGCGAGGGCGTATCCACGGTGCCCGGGCCGATGCAGTTGCAGCGGATGCCCTGCTTCACGTAGTCCGCGGCGATCGCCTTGGTCAGGCCGACCACTGCCGCCTTGGTCGCGCCGTAGACGAAGCGGTTCGGCAGCCCCTTCACGCTGGAGGCGATCGAAGACATGTTGATGATGGAGGCCTTGCCTTTTTTCAGCATGCCGGGAAGGAAGGCGCGGGTCACCAGGTACATGGACTTCACATTGAGATTGAAACTGAACTCCCAGTCCTTCGGCGTGCAATCGAGGATGGTGCCGTGGTGCACGAAGCCCGCACAGTTGAACAGCACGTCGATCTGGCCCACCTCTGCCGCCAGTTTGCCGATCGCGGACTCGTCCAGCACATCCAGCACCCGGGTGCGGATGCCGTCCTTGCCTTCCAGGTCGGCAAGCGCCTTGGCATTGATGTCGGTCGCCCAGACCTGCGCTCCTTCGCGTGCGAACGCGAGCGCCGCGCCGCGCCCGATGCCCTGACCGGCCGCAGTAACGAACGCGATCTTGCCTGCGAGCCTGCCTGCCATCGCTTGCCAACTCCTCGGCCGGGAAACTTTCTGAAGGGCGCGAATTATAGCCCAGCGTCCTGTGCATAACTCCCCAGTGCAGCGCAGCATTAAAAAATCGGCCTGACCACTTGACCAATGATCGCTTGCGCCGATACCCTGCGCTCGCTCAGAGATCCCAGTTCACCCCAGCAACAGCTTCGTGTACATGCGCCTGCAGGCCGTCGAGCCTCGTCGTCTCTATCGCCAGATTGCGGACCAGATCCGCACGCTGATCGGCAACGGCAAAGTGGCGCCCGGCGCGCGCTTGCCCGCGGAGCGCGAGCTCGCACTGCAACTGGGCGTTTCGCGCCCGAGCCTGCGCGAGGCGCTGATCGCGCTGGAAATCGAAGGCCTGCTCGACGTGCGCGTCGGCTCCGGAATCTACGTTACCCAGCCCGGCGAGCGCGCTCGCGGCATCGAAATCGCCGGTCAGTCCGGCCCATTCGAAGTGATCCGGGCGCGTTGGATGATCGAAGGCGAGTGCGCTGCGCTAGCGGCGCGGCACGGCAATTCGGCCCAGTTGCGCGCCATTCGCAAGGCGCATGCCGAGGTGCTGAAGGAAGCCACGCGGCACCACAACCCGCTTGATGCGGACCGCGCCTTCCACATGCGCGTCGCGGAAGCGACCGGCAACAGCGCGCTCGAGTTGGTAGTGCAGACGTTGTGGGACCAGCGCGTCGGACCTCTTTACCGCGCGCTCGAAGCGAAGCTGGAATACCCGGCGATGGCGACCGACACGATCGACGAACATCAGGCGGTGCTGGACGCCATTCTGGATCGCGATCCGGGCGCGGCGCGCGCTGCCATGCGCCGGCACATGGACCGGACCAAGAAACGCTACAGCAAGGATTGGAAGGAAGCGGGGCAATAGCGTGGCAGCGGTCGCGCTCGCAGGGGTGCACAAATCATTCGGTTCGACCCGGGTGGTGCACGGTGTCGACATCTCAATTGCCGACGGCGAATTCTGCGTGCTGGTCGGGCCGTCGGGCTGCGGCAAGTCGACGCTGCTGCGCATGATCGCCGGATTGGAGAACATCACCGCCGGCGAGATCCGGATCGGCGAGCGCGTCGTCAACGATGTGCATCCGAAGGAACGCGACGTCGCGATGGTGTTTCAGAACTATGCGCTCTATCCGCACATGACGGTCGCTGACAACATGGGTTTCTCGTTGTTGCTGCGCGGCGAATCGAAGGCTGTCACTGCCGAGCGCGTCAAGGGCGCGGCCGAAATTCTCGGTCTAGCACCCTACCTCGATCGCTATCCTCGCCAGCTCTCCGGCGGCCAGCGCCAGCGCGTTGCGATGGGGCGCGCGATCGTGCGCAAGCCCCAGGTGTTCCTGTTCGACGAACCGCTCTCCAACCTCGATGCCAAACTGCGCGTGGCGATGCGCACCGAGATCAAGGAACTGCATCAGCGCCTAAAGACCACCACCGTCTACGTCACGCACGATCAGATCGAGGCAATGACGATGGCCGACAAGATCGTCGTCATGCACGACGGACGAGTCGAGCAGATCGGCGCGCCGCTCGATCTTTACGACAAGCCGGCAAATCGCTTTGTTGCTGGCTTCATCGGCTCGCCGGCCATGAATTTCGTCGAGGGGCGCCTGCGCACTGGCGCGGCGCATTCGGTTGAGACGGACTCGGGCGCGCGGCTGCCGCTAGCACAGTTGAGCAACGGCGCGACCGACGGCCAAGCAGTGATCTACGGCGTGCGCCCCGAGCACCTCGAGCTCGCCGAGGACGGATTCGAAGCCGAAGTGCTCGTCGTCGAGCCGACCGGCTCGGAGACGCAGGTTTTTGTGCGTTTCGGCGGCCAGGAACTCGTCGCGGTGTTCCGAGTGCGCCATGAATTTGCCCCCGGGCGCCGCGTGCGCCTGCGGCCGGTAGCGTCACAGTCGCATCTTTTTGACCGATCGAGCGGCATGCGGATCTGACCATGCTCGATCCTCCTTCAACCCGATCCGCACGAGGGGGTATCCAATGAAAAACTTGAAATTCACCCGCCGCTCGGTGCTGAAGGGCGGCACGGCGCTTGCCGGACTGGCGGCGCTCGAATCGACGCGACTGCTCGCGTTCGCGAGCGCGTGGGCACAGTCGGCGAAGTTCAAGCCCGAGAAAGGCGCCAAGATCCAGCTGCTACGGTGGAAGCGCTTTGTACAGGCCGAGGATGACGCGTTCCGCGCCATCGTCGCTTCGTTCACGAAAACGACCGGCTGCGAAGTGACGATCCTCGAGGAAGGGCTCGACGACGTGCAGCCCAAGGCGTCGGTGGCGGCGAACACCGGCAGGGGTCCGGATATGTTCTGGGGGATTTACTCGATGCCGCAGCTGTTCCCGGATAAGGCGCTCGACATGAGCGACCTCGCCGCGCACCTTGGCAAGACCCATGGCGGCTGGGTATCGCTCGCCGAAACCTATGGCAAGGCGAAGGGCAAGTGGATCTGCATCCCGGTATGCATCAGCGGCAACTACATCAACTACCGCAGATCCTCGATCGAGAAAGCCGGCTTCAAGGAAGTTCCGAGCGATCTCGGCGGGTACCTCGAATTGATGAAGGCGCTGAAAAAGAACAACACGCCGGGCGGCTTCGCTCTCGGGCACGCTTCCGGCGATGCCAACGCTTGGACCCACTGGCTGCTATGGGCGCACGGCGGAGCGATGGTAGACGAGAAGGATAAGGTCATCCTCGATTCGCCCGAGACCGCCAAGGCGTTGGAGTACTGCAAACTACTCTACGATACGTTCATTCCAGGCACCGCATCGTGGAACGACGCTTTTAACAACAAGGCGTTCCTGTCAGGCGAGCTTCACCTGACTAACAACGGCATCTCGATCTACGCAGCGGCGCTGCGCGACGCGGCGAAAGACGCCAAGCTGAAAGAGATCGCCGATGACATGGACCATGCCTACTACCCGATCGGCCCGGTCGGCAAGCCGACCGAGTTCCAGGTCGCGTTTCCGGTGATGGGAATGAAGTACACGAAGTTTCCGAACGCGTGCAAGTCGCTGCTCGAGTACTGGATGGCGGCCGAGCAGTACAACAAGTGGTTGAGCGACTCGATCGGCTACATGACCCACACGCTGAATGCCTACGATGCCAATCCGGTCTGGACGCTGATCGCCAAGGCGAGGGTATTCCGCGACGCAACCAAGCGCTCGCTCGCCGCGGGCTACCGAGGCTCGATAGGCGAAAGAGCGGCTGCAGCGCTGGCGGATTTCATCATTGTCGACATGTTCGCCAACGTCGCGACCGGCCGCGAGACCGTGGCAGGCGCGGTCAAGATCGCCGAGCGGCAAGCGCGGCGCCTGTACCGCTAAGTCGCGCAAGCCGCCGCCCGTGAGCGCCGTCCCCGTTCCTGCATCAGCCGCCGCCGGCCCGTCGCGCTGGCAGCGTCTGGTCTGGAACAGGGACTGGCTCGGTTTCTGGTTCATGCTGCCAGCGGCAGCGTTTCTGCTGCTGTTTCTCGCCTATCCGCTTGGTCTCGGCGTTTGGCTGAGCTTCACCGATGCGCGCATTGGTCGCAGCGGCGAGTTCATCGGCACCGAGAACTACGTGTGGCTGTGGGACGACACGGTGTTCTGGCTGTCGGTATTCAACACGCTGCTTTACACGTTCGTTGCGAGCGTATTCAAGTTCGCGATCGGCCTTTACCTCGCGCTTTTGCTCAATCGCCACCTCCCGTTCAAGGCGATCATTCGCGCGGTGGTGCTGATTCCGTTCATCGTGCCGACCGTGCTGTCGGCGATCGCCTTCTGGTGGATCTACGATCCGCAGTTCTCCATCGTGTCCTGGACGCTGCGCGAGCTCGGGTTGCTCAAGACCAACGTCGACTTCCTCGGCGACGTCTGGAACGCGCGGTGGTCGGTGATCTTCGCCAACGTCTGGCGCGGGGTGCCGTTTGTCGCGATCACATTGCTCGCCGGCCTGCAGACCGTATCGCCGACGCTCTACGAGGCGGCAACCATCGATGGCGCGAGCCGCTGGCAGATGTTTCGCTTCGTCACCTACCCGCTGCTCACGCCGATCATCGCGGTGGTGATGACTTTCTCGGTGCTGTTTACGTTCACCGATTTCCAGCTCATCTGGGTGCTGACGCGCGGCGGGCCGGTGAACGCGACACATTTGATGGCGACGCTTTCATACCAACGCGCGATCCTCGCCGGCTACCTCGGCGAGGGCTCGGCGATCGCCACCGCAATGATTCCGTTCCTGCTTGCTGCAATCCTCATTTCCTGGTTCGGCCTGCAGCGGCGTAAATGGCAGCAAGGAGAGAGCAATGACTGAGCGCGCCGACTACAGCGAAGGCATGCAGTATCTCGACACCCGGCTTCGGCGCATGGTGACTACCTACTTGCCGCTCGGGTTGATTGTGCTCGTGCTGCTGTTTCCGTTCTATTGGATGGCGCTGACTTCGGTGAAGCCGGATTCGCAGCTGCTCGATCTGCAGTCGGTGAACCCATTCTGGACGCCGACGCCGACCATCAAGCATTACGTAAAGCTGCTGTTTGAGACCGATTATCCGGTGTGGCTCTGGAATACGATGTACGTCGCCATCGGCGCGACTATCCTGTCGCTCGTCTCGAGCGTCCTTGCCGCCTACGCGATCGTGCGCCTGCGTTACCGGGGCGCCCAATGGGTGGGCGGCTCGATTTTCCTTGCCTACCTAGTGCCGCCGTCGATTCTGTTCATCCCGCTCTCCACCATCATCAATGCTTACGGCCTGTTCGACTCGCCGCTGGCGCTGATTCTTGTCTATCCGACCATCCTGATCCCGTTCTCGACCTGGCTGATGATGGGGTACTTCAAGACCATCCCGTTCGAACTCGAGGAGTGTGCGCTGATCGACGGCGCGAGCCGCTGGCAGATCCTCACCAAGATCGTCCTGCCGCTGTCCGTGCCTGGACTGATCTCGGCGTTCATCTTTAGCTTCACGCTGTGCTGGAACGAGTTCATCTATGCACTCACCTTCATCTCGGACTCACAGTCGAAGACCGTGCCGGTGGCGATCGTCACCGCGTTCACCGACGGCGACGTCTATCGCTGGGGGTCGATCATGGCGGGCGCACTGTTCGGCTCGCTGCCGCTGGTGATCCTGTACGCATTCTTCGTCGAACACTACGTGGCGGCGATGACCGGCGCGGTCAAGGAGTAAATTTTCAAGGAGTGCCATGAATCACCTCGACCTCAAGGACAGGACCGCGATCGTCACCGGCGGCATGCAGGGCATCGGCGCCGCCATCGTCAAGCGCCTGGAAGCATCCGGGGCCTCGGTGGCGAACTGGGATCTGGATGGGCCCGGCAAGGTGGATGCTTCAAAGAATGAATCGATTCAGGCTGCGCTGAAGGACGCGCTCAAACAGCTCGGCAGGATCGACATCCTCGTCAACAACGCCGGCATTGCCGGCCCGACCATGCCGGTGACCGACTACCCGATCGAGCAATGGCAGCGGGTCATCGACATCGACCTCACCGGACCTTTCCTGGTCTGCCGCGCCGTGGTGCCGCACATGGTGCGGGCGAAGTACGGACGCATCGTCAACATCGCTTCGATTGCCGGCAAGGAAGGCAATCCCAACGCGGCCGCCTATGCCGCCGCCAAGGGCGGGCTGATCGCTTTCACCAAGGCGCTCGGCAAGGAACTCGCCCAGACCGGCGTGCTGGTCAATTGCGTGACGCCAGCGGCCGCGCAGACGGCGATTCTCGAGCAGGTGACGCCGGAGTTCGCGAAATTCATGCTGGCCAAGATCCCGATGGGGCGCTTCGTGCTGGTGGAGGAAATCGCAGCCATGGCTTGCTGGCTCGCCTCGCCGGACTGCTCGTTTTCCACCGGCGCGGTGTTTGACATCTCCGGCGGAAGGGCGACTTACTGACATGGCGAAGAAAACAGACGGCAAGAAACCCGAATTCCGCTCGATCCAGTGGTTCGGCCGGCAGGACATCTACGGCTTCATTTACCGCAGCTGGACCAAGAACCGCGGCGTGCCGCAGGACCAGTTCGATGGCCGCCCGGTCATCGGCATCTGCAACACCTACTCCGAGCTGGTGCCCTGCAATTCGCATTTCCGCATCCTTGCCGAGCACGTCAAGGCCGGGGTGCTAGAGGCGGGCGGTTTCCCCCTCGAATTCCCGGTCATGTCGCTCGGCGAAACCTTGCTGCGACCGACTGCAATGCTTTACCGCAACCTTGCCAGCATGGACGTCGAGGAAACACTGCGCGCCAATCCCATCGACGGCACGGTGCTGCTGGTCGGCTGCGACAAGACCACGCCGTCGCTGCTGATGGGCGCGGCCTCGGTGGACCTGCCGACCATCGCGGTCTCGGGCGGGCCGATGCTGTCGGGCAAGTATCGCGGCACCGATATCGGCTCGGGGACCAACGTCTGGTCCATGTCGGAAGACCTGCGTGCAGGAAAAATCACGCTGGAAGAATTTCACGAAGCCGAATCCTGCATGCACCGCTCGCACGGGCACTGCATGACCATGGGCACGGCCTCGACCATGGCCTCGATGGTGGAGGCGCTCGGCATCGGCATGCCGGGCAACGCCGCCTATCCCGCGGTGGACGCGCGACGCAATGTGATTGCGCGCATGGCGGGCCGGCGCATCGTGGACCTGGTGAAGGAAAAGATGAGCATTTCCCGCGTTCTCAACAAAAAAGCGTTTGAGAACGCGATCCGGACGAACGCCGCCATCGGCGGATCCACCAACGCCGTGATTCACCTGATCGCGATCGCGCGGCGCCTGGGTGTCGACCTGTCGTTGAACGACTGGGACCGGCTCGGGCGCGGCGTACACACCCTGGCCAACCTGATGCCGAACGGCAAGTACCTGATGGAGGACTTCTGCTACGCGGGCGGGTTGCCGGCGGTGCTTAGGGAGTTGGCTTCCGAGGGTCTGTTGCATGAAAATTCGCTCACGGTGAACGGCAAAACCATCTGGGAGAACGTCAAGGACGCGCCCTGCCACAACCGCGACGTCATTTTCCCGTTCAAGAAGCCGTTCAAGAAGAACACCGGCATCGCGGTACTGCGCGGCAACCTGTGCCCCGGCGGCGCCATCATCAAGCCCTCTGCCGCGACCCCCAAGCTGATGAAGCACCGCGGCCGCGCCGTGGTGTTCGAGAATATCGAGGACTTCCACAAGCGCATCGACGATCCGCAACTCGCCATCGATGAAAAGTGCGTGATGGTGCTGAAAAACTGCGGGCCCAAGGGTTATCCGGGCATGGCCGAAGTTGGCAACATGCCGCTGCCGCCAAAGCTCCTGAAAAAAGGCGTCACCGACATGGTGCGCATATCGGATGCGCGCATGAGCGGCACCGCCTACGGCACCGTGGTGCTGCACATGGTTCCGGAAGCTGCGGCGGGCGGCCTGCTCGCGCTGGTCGAAAACGGTGACGTCATCGAACTGGATGTCGCGAAGCGGCGCTTGAATCTGATGGTCTCTGTTCGTGAAATTCAAAAACGAAAACTGAAGTGGAAGAAACCCAAACCACCGCTCGCTAGGGGCTATTGGAAGCTGTACTTCGACCATGTGCTGCAGGCCGACCAAGGGGCAGACCTGGATTTCCTGGCCGGCAAATCCGGGCCTTTCGTGCCCAGAGACAATCACTGACATGGCCGAGTACGTACTGCATTGTTTTGCCCAGTCCGGCAATGCCTACAAGCCGGCGTTGATGCTCGCGCTTTGCGGCGCCGACTGGGCGCCGCGCTTCGTTGATTTCTTCAACGGCGAAACGCGCAGCACCGAGTACCGCGCCAAGCTCAACGAGATGGGCGAGGTGCCGGTACTCGAGCACCGCGGCACGCGCCTGACGCAATCGGGGGTGATCCTCGATTACCTCGCTGCGCAGTTCGGCAAATTCGGCGCCGCCAACGAAGAGGAGCGCCGTGAAATCCTGCGCTGGCTGCTGTGGGACAACCACAAGCTGACCAGCTATATTGCGACCTTGCGCTTCATGGTCCACCTGGCCAAGGTCGGCGAGCCCCAGGTCCACGAATTCCTGCGCGGCCGGATGAAGGCGGCGCTGGCGATCCTGGAGAAGCATCTCGCCCAGCAGCCTTTTGCCGTGGGCGGCCGGCTCACCATCGCGGACCTGTCGATTTGCGGCTACCTCTACTGGCCCGAGGAAATCGGCGTGGCCTGGAGCGAGTATCCGGCCATCGGCGCGTGGCTCGAGCGCATCAAGTCGCAGCCGGGCTGGGTACATCCCTACCAGCTGATGCCAGGGCACCCGCTGCCGGAAAAGAAATGACCGCTCGGCAGTGACGCTACCGCGCATCGGCATCACCATGGGTGACCCGGCCGGGGTCGGCCCTGAGGTCGTGCTGAAGGCCCTCGCCCACAAGTCGGTGTATGCGCAATGCCGGCCGCTGGTGATCGGCGACGCGCGGCAGATGGACAAGGCAAAGGCGATTCTGCAGTCGCCACTCGCAGTTCAATCCCTGTCGGATTCGGCTCAGGCCAAGTTCGAATCCGGCACAGTGGAAATGCTGGATCTCGCCCTGCTCTCCGCTCCCCTTCCATACGGCAAAGTTTCAGCCGCGGCCGGCGAGGCAGCGTTCCGCTATATAGAACGCGGGGTAAAGCTAGCACTCGAAGGCGCCATCGACGCGCTTTGCACGGCGCCGATCAACAAGGAGGCGCTGAACGCCGCCGGCCACCACTATCCCGGGCACACTGAAATGCTCGCTTCGCTCACCGGCACGCCCGAAGTGTCGCTGATGCTGCTTTCGCCAAAGCTGCGCGTGATCCACGTCACCGCGCACATCGGCCTGCTGGATGCGATCGAGAGGATCGATGCCGCACTGGTCGAGCGGACCATCGCACGCGGCCGCGACCTGCTGCTGCGCGCCGGGCCGAAGGAACCGCGCATCGGCGTGTGCGGCATCAACCCGCATGCCGGAGAAGGCGGCCTGTTCGGGCGCGGCGAGGAGAAAGCGAAGATCGCGCCGGCCGTGGCCGCCGCGCGTGCACGCGGTTGGCAGGTGGATGGCCCCCTGCCGGCCGATAGCCTGTTCTATCTTGCGGCGCGCGGCGACTATGACCTGGTGGTGGCCATGTACCACGATCAAGGCCACGGCCCGGTCAAGGCGATGGGGCTGGAGCACGGCGTCAACGTCACTGCGGGCCTGCCGATCGTGCGCACCTCGGTGGATCATGGCACTGCCTTCGACATTGCCGGTACCGGCAGGGTGGACGAGCGCAGCATGCTCGAGGCATTGAAGTCCGCGGCGGCGCTGTCGACGCGCCAAGATTGAATCAGGAGGATCCATGCTCCAAGCCACCGATCTAACAATCCGACTCAATGCTGCCGACGACGTGGTGATCGCGCGCGTCGAACTGCCGGCCGGGACCACCCTGGTAAAGGAAGCGAACGTCACGGTCGCCGCGCGCGTCCCCGCCGGACACAAAGTCGCGGTGCGGGAGGTGAAAACCGGGCAGCCGGTGCGCCGTTACAACCAGATCATCGGTTTCGCGACGCGGGACATCCGTGCCGGCGAGCACGTGCATGTGCACAACCTGGCGATGGGCGACTTCGAGCGCGACTATGCATTCTCGTCGGAAGTAAAAAGTACCGAGTACCTCATGCCGCAGGCGAGCTTCCAGGGTGTCGTGCGGCCCGACGGCCGCGTCGCGACGCGCAACTACATCGGCATCCTGACCAGCGTGAATTGCTCGGCCACCGTCGCGCGCGCGATCGCGCGCCATTTTGAGAATCGACTGGATGCTTATCCGAACGTCGACGGGGTAGTTGCCCTCACGCATAAATCCGGCTGCGGCATGGCATCCGATGGCGAAGCGATCGACGTGCTCCGCCGCACCATGGCCGGCTACGCGCGCCATCCCAATTTTCATTCGGTGCAGGTGGTGGGGCTGGGCTGCGAGGCAAACCAGATCAACAGCCTGCTCGCGACGCAGAAGCTCAAGCGCCACGACAAGCTGCACGCCTATACCATCCAGGAAAAAGGCGGCACCTCCAAGGCGATCCGCGAGGGCGTGGCGCGCATCGAGGCAATATTGCCGGAGGCCAACCGGGTGAAGCGCGAGACGGTGCCGGCCAGCCACCTGATGCTCGGCCTGCAATGCGGCGGCTCCGACGGTTACTCGGGCATCAGCGCCAACCCGGCGCTGGGCGCCGCGGTCGATCTGCTGGTACGGCACGGCGGCACGGCGATCCTGTCGGAGACGCCGGAGATCTACGGCGCGGAACATCTGCTGACGCGGCGCGCGGTCAGCAGGGAGGTCGGCGAAAAGCTGATCCAGCGCATCAAATGGTGGGAGGACTACACGCGCCGCAACGGCAACGAGATGAATAACAACCCTTCGCCCGGCAATAAGGCGGGCGGGCTGACGACGATCCTCGAGAAATCGCTGGGGGCCGTTGCCAAGGGCGGCACCACCAATCTGGTGCAGGTGCTCGAGTACGCCGAGCCGGTCTCGGCAAAGGGCTTCGTCTACATGGATACGCCGGGCTACGACCCGGTATCGGCGACCGGCCAGGTTGCCGGCGGCGCCAACATGATCTGCTTCACCACCGGCCGCGGCTCGGCCTACGGCTGCAAGCCCGCGCCCTCGCTCAAGCTCGCCACCAATACCGCGCTCTTCGAGCACCAGGAAGAAGACATGGACATCAATTGCGGCACCGTCATTGACGGCAAGGAGTCGGTCGAGGAAGCCGGCCGCAGGTTCTTCGAACTGGTGCTGGAAACGGCCTCGGGGAAGAAGTCCAAATCCGAGCTGCTCGGCTACGGCGAGGATGAATTCGCGCCCTGGGTGCTCGGCGCGACGATGTAATGCGAGAATTCCCGCATGAAGGATCGCCAGGGGCGCACGCCGCGCCTGTACGTCGACGTCGAACTGCGCCCGCGATCCAGCCTGGCGCTGCCTGAGGACGCCGCGCACCACGCCGCGCGCGTGCTGCGCTTGCGCGATGGCGATGCAGTAGTGCTTTTCGACGGCCGCGGAGCAGAATATGACGCGCGCCTGTCGATTTCCGCGCGCGAGCGCGTATCCGCAGAAACCGGCGAGCGCAACGACGTAGCGCGCGAGTCGCCGCTGCAGGCTACGCTGGTGCAGGCCGTCTCCTCGGGTGAAAAGATGGACTTCACCATCCAGAAGGCGGTCGAGCTGGGCGTGGCGGCGATCCAGCCGGTGCTCAGCGCTCGTTCGGTAGTGCGCCTGAGCGAAGAGCGCGAGGCGAAAAAGCTTGCGCGCTGGCGGCGCGTGGTCATCGCCGCCTGCGAGCAGTGCGGCCGCAATCGCCTGCCGGCGGTGCGCGAAACGCTGTCCGTGGAAGCTTACATCCGGGCGCCGGGCGAGGCATCGCTGCGCCTGCTTTTCTCACCTGAAGGGAAAGCGGGCCTCGGCGAGCTAAAGCAAAAGATCGGACCCACGGTCACTCTCGCCGTCGGTCCGGAGGCCGGTTTCAGCGACGCGGAGGTGCGCTTGCTCGAGCGCGCCGGTTTCGTGCCAGTGCGCCTCGGGCAAAGGGTCCTGCGTACCGAAACCGCCGCGCTCGCTGCCCTTGCCGCGCTCAACGCGTTGGCTGGAGACTTCTAGACGGATCAACCGATGGATCGATGCGCTGCAGCCCACGCGCCGTGAGGTAAAGCTCCACCGCGATCCGGTCGCCGCGCCGCACGGCCTCGAGAAACTGCCGCTCGTCCCAGTACTTCAGTCCCATCGCGTGAAGGTCCTTGCGTGCTTGCACCGGGTCGTCCAGCGGTTGCCAGCCGCCCGCAGCTTGTGCCGCAGATTCCGTGCCCGCACGGGCACGCTCGCGCCGTGCCAGCACCAGCAGGTCGCGGCCAAGCGCGACGAACACGCTGCGCTGCTCGGCCGGCACGTCCTGCAGGACCTCGTCCAGTACACCCGCGGCAACCCGATTGGACCGTGCATTTTCGCCGGACAGCACTCCATCGACTGCTTTCTGCGCTGCGTTCGGATCCGGAGAATTTGCGGCCTGGTGCACGATTTGCTGCACCAGGGTGAGCATGCCACCGATCAGCTTCCAGTCATCGATATCCTCCGACGCGCGGGCCGGGGAAACACAAACTGGAAAAAGTACTGCGATTGCCAGGATACGGAGGACGAGCATCGTTTTCTCCAGAGTCAGCGCTTTTGATCAACGCAGCCGCTGCAACGCGGTTGACCGTCCGGCACCTTGCCTTAGAATCCCCTGCCGTTCCGAACTTCAGGGGCCACATGAGCACGTTACCGCATCCGGAAGCTTTCGTGCGCTGGTTCCGCCAGGCCGCGCCCTATGTGCATGCCTTCCGCGGCCGTGTGTTCGTGATCGGCTTTGGCGGCGAACTGGTCGCCGAGCGCGGCCGCTTCGTCAGGTTCGTGCATGACCTCAATCTGCTTGCCGCGCTCGGCATTCGGCTGGTGTTGGTGCACGGGGCGCGGCCGCAGATCGAGGCAGAGTTGCGGGCGAAGCGGCTTCGCTCCCGCTACGCCAAGGGCTTGCGCATCACCGACGCCCAATCGCTGGTAGCGGTGAAGCAGGCAGCGGGCGTGCTGCGCGTCGAGATCGAGGCCCTGCTGTCGCAGGGTTTGCCGAATTCGCCCATGGCCGGGGCGCAAATCCGCGTTGCCTCGGGAAACTACATCGCCGCCAAACCGATCGGCGTGCTCGACGGGGTGGACTTCCAGTTCACGGGGGTGGTGCGCAAAGTGGACAGCGTCGCCATCATGCGGCGCCTGGAGGCTGGCGAATTGGTGCTGGTTTCGCACCTCGGCTACTCGCCCACCGGCGAAGTGTTCAACCTCGCTTGGGAGGACGTGGCGGAGAGCGTGGCGCGGGGGCTGAAGGCCGACAAGCTGTTGCTGGCGGTGGACCAGTTGCCAAGCGGAAGCCGCGGCCAGATCCCGTCCGAACTCACGGCGCGCGAAGCCGAAGCGCTGCTGAGAAAAGACGGGCTTGCCGCACCGACCAGGCGCGCGCTCGAGCACGCGCTGCGCGCGGTGCGCGGCAGCGTCGGCCGCGCGCACCTGGTTTCGCGCCGCGCCGAGGGCGCTACGCTGCTCGAACTGTTCACGCACTCGGGCGTCGGCACCATGATCACCGCGGACCCGCTCGAGCGGCTGCGGCCCGCCAAAATCGACGATGTGGGCGGAATTCTTGCGCTGATAGAGCCGCTCGAGGCCGATGGCACGCTGGTCAAGCGCAATCGCGAACGCCTGGAACAGGAGATCGCCAACTTCGACGTGATCGAGCATGACGGCGCGATCCTCGCCTGTGCCGCGCTTTATCCGTATGCCGAAGAAAAGGGCGCCGAGCTGGCCTGCCTCGCGGTCGCGCCCGAGTACCGGGACGCGGGTTATGGCGAGCGCTTGCTGCTCGCGTGCGAAGCGCGCGCCAAGCAGGCGAAGATCCGGCGCATATTCGCGCTGACCACGCGCGCCCAGCACTGGTTTATTGCACAGGGATTTCGCGAAGCCGGCATCGAGGTGCTGCCGGAGAAGCGCCAGGCGCTCTATAATTGGAAGCGCGGCTCCAAAATCTTTCTCAAGCGTCTATAGCGACCCCAGCCCATGGCAAGAATGGTGAAATGCATCAAGCTCGGCCGCGAGGCCGAGGGGCTCGAGCGTCCGACCTACCCCGGCGAACTCGGCAAGAAGATCTTCGACAACGTCTCGAAGGAAGCCTGGGCGCAGTGGCTCAAGCACCAGACCATGCTGGTCAACGAGAACCGCCTCAACCTGGCCGACGCAAAGGCGCGCAAGTACCTGGCCGAGCAGATGGACAAGCATTTCTTTGGCGAAGGCGCCGACGTCGCCTCCGGCTACGTCCCCCCAGTCGAAAAATAAATGGGGTCAGAACAACATTTCGGGAGCACCAGGTAATCTGGAAATGTTGTTCTGACCCCCTTTTATTTGCGGTAGGTCTTTACTCCGTCGGGTGAACCCAGCAGCAGGAGATCGGCGCCGCGTCGCGCGAAGAGTCCGTTGGTTACCACGCCGGTGATGCCGTTGAGTTCCGCCTCCAGCGCCGGCGGATCGAGGATCGTCAGCCCGTGGCAATCGATGATCAGGTTGCCGTTGTCGGTCTTGAAGCCTTCGCGCAGCACCGGCTGCGCCCTGCGCTTGAGCATCTCGCGGCCGACGTAGCTGCGCGCCATCGGGATCACTTCCAGCGGCAGCGGGAATTTGCCGAGCACCGGCACCAACTTGGAGGAATCGCAGATGCAAACGAAGGATTTCGCCACCGCGGCGACGACCTTCTCGCGCGTCAGCGCCCCGCCGCCGCCCTTGATCATGTGCAGGTGCTCGGTGACTTCGTCAGCGCCGTCCACGTAGACCGGCAGGTCGTTCACGCTATTCAAGTCGAACACGCGAATGCCATGCTTCTTCAGCCGCTCCGCGCTGGCCTCAGACGCCGCCACTGCACCTTCGATCCGCCCCTTTATCGTCGCCAGCACATCGATGAACAGATTCACCGTCGAACCCGAACCCACCCCGACCACGGCATCCTCCACCAGATAATTCAGCGCGGCCTCGGCGACCTGCCGTTTCAGTTCGTCCTGGGTCACTTCTTGTTCTGCGGCGGCAGGTCGGTGCAGACGCCCTCGAACAGTTCCGCCGCCATGCCTATCGATTCACTCACGGTCGGGTGCGGGTGGATGGTCTTGCCGATGTCGGTCGCGTCTGCGCCCATTTCGACCGCGAGCGCAAGCTCGCTGATCAGGTCCCCGGCGCCGGTGCCGACGATGCCGCCGCCGACGATCCGGTGCGTCTCGGGATCGAACAGCAGTTTGGTGAACCCTTCATCGCGCGCGTTGGCGATCGCGCGGCCCGACGCTGCCCAGGGAAACTTGGCGACGCCGACTTTCTGGCCGGATTTCTTCGCCTCTTCCTCGGTAACGCCCACCCAGGCGATTTCCGGGTCGGTATAGGCGACCGAGGGAACAACGCGCGCATCGAAGTGCGCCTTCTGTCCCGCGGCGGCTTCGGCGGCGACATGGCCTTCGTGCACCGCTTTGTGCGCGAGCATCGGATTGCCCGAGATGTCGCCAATGGCGAAAATGTTCGGCACATTGGTGCGCATTTGCGAATCGACAGGGACGAAACCGCGCTCGTCGACCGACACGCCCGCGGCCTCGGCGCCAATATTCTTGCCGTTCGGCACGCGTCCCACCGAGACCAGCACCAGGTCGTAAACACCGGGTTCGCCCTTGTCAAAGCTGACCTTGATGCCGGACTTGGTCGCTTCCGCCTTGGTGGTCTTCGCTTTCAGCATCACCCGGTCAAAGCGCCCGGCGTTGAATTTCTGCCACACCGCGACCAGCTCGCGGTCGGCGCCCAGCATCAGTCCATCGAGCATTTCCACCACGTCGAGGCGTGCGCCGAGCGTCGAGTAGACCGTGCCCATCTCCAGGCCGATGATGCCGCCGCCGATCACCAGCAGTTTTTTCGGCAGGCTGCGCAGTTCGAGCGCACCGGTCGAATCCACGATGCGCGGATCGTCCGGGAGAAAAGGCAGCTTGGCCGCCTGCGATCCGGCGGCGATGATGGCGTTGGCAAAGGTGATTTTCTTGCCGTCGATCTCCATGGAGTTCCTGCCAACGAACTTCCCAACCCCCTGCACGACATTCACCTTGCGCATCTTCGCCATCGAGGCTAGGCCGGCAGTGAGCTTGCCCACCACCTTCTCCTTGAAGGCACGCAGCTTGCCGAGGTTGATTTTCGGCGCGCCGAACGCGACACCATGCGCGGCAAGGCCACTCGCCGCGTCGACGATCGCCGCCGTGTGCAGCAGCGCCTTGGACGGAATGCAGCCGACGTTCAGGCATACGCCGCCCAGCACCGGATAGCGCTCGACCAGGACCGTCTTCATGCCAAGATCGGCCGTGCGGAACGCAGCCGAGTAGCCGCCTGGCCCGGAGCCGAGCACCAGCATGTCGTAGTCGAATTTCCCTTTCTCTGCAACGGGCGCGGCTGCAGGCTTGGGCGACTCCTGCTTTTCCTTGGGGGGCGTTTCCCCTGCAGGAGTTTCTGTTCTCTCCGCAGGCGTTTCTTTAGATGAATCCTGGGATTCGAGATGAAGAATCAATGTGCCCTGGGAAACCTTGTCGCCGAGCTTGACTGTGATTTCCTTCACCACGCCCGCCTGCGGCGCCGGGATCTCCATGGTCGCCTTGTCCGACTCGAGCGAAATCAGCGACTGCTCCTTGGCGACGGAATCGCCAGGCTTGACCAGCACCTCGATCACCTCGACATCCTTGAAATCGCCGATGTCGGGGACCTTCACTTCCACGATGGGCGAGGAAGATGCGGCCATCTAGAGCAGCGTCCGGCGAATGTCGGAAAGCACGTTGGCGAGGTAGGCGGTAAAGCGCGCCGCCAGGGCGCCATCGATGACCCGGTGATCGTAGGACAAGGCAAGCGGCAGCATCAGGCGCGGCACGAACTCCTTGCCGCTCCACACCGGGCGCATCTGCGAGCGGGCGACGCCGAGGATCGCGACCTCGGGCGCATTGATGATCGGCGTGAAGGCGCTGCCGCCGATGCCGCCTAGGCTCGAGATCGAGAAAGTTCCGCCCTGCATGTCGCCGGCCTTGAGTTTCTTGTCGCGCGCGAGCTTGGAGATTTCGGCCAGCTCCCGCGCAAGATCGAATACGCCTTTGCGGTCGACATCGCGCACCACCGGCACCACCAAACCCTCGGGCGTGTCGACCGCGACGCCGATATGGAAATATTTCTTGAGCACCAGGTTGTCGCCGGATTTGTCGATCGAGGCATTGAAATCCGGGAATTGCCGCAGCGCCGTCACGCTCGCCTTGATCAGGAACGAGAGCATGGTGAGTTTGAAGCCGAGTTTTTCAGTTTCGGCCGTGTTCGACTTGCGGAAATCCTCCAGGTCGGTGATGTCCGCCGCATCGAAATGGGTGACGTGGGGGATCATCACCCAGTTACGGTGCAGGTTCGCCGCCCCCAGCTTCTTGATACGGGGCCTTGCCTTTAGCTCGATCGGGCCGAATTTGCCGAAATCGACGTCCGGCCACGGCAGCAGGTCGAGCGCTGCGCCTCTAGCGGCAGTTGCCGAGGCCTCGGCGGGTTGACCCGACAATGCACCTTTGACATAGCCCTGTATGTCTTCCTTGAGAATGCGCCCCTTCGGTCCGCTGCCTTGCACGCGCCGCAGGTCGACGCCGAGCTCGCGCGCGAACTTGCGCATCGACGGGCTCGCGTGCGGCAGCTGGGCTACGGCGTCTTTCGGCTCAACCGGCACCGGCTCGACGCGAGTGACCACGGTCGGAGCGGATTGGGTTTCCTTGGTCGGAGCCGGCGGGCTTTCTTTTTTCGGCGCCGGTTTCGCATCGGGTTCCTTTTCGGTCTCGGCGGGCGCCGTGCCGCCTTCTTTGAGAGCGAGCAGGACCGATCCCTGCGAAACCTTGTCGCCCACCTTGACCTTCAGTTCCCCCACCACGCCGGCCGCGGGCGAGGGAATCTCCATCGTCGCCTTGTCGGACTCCAGCGAAACCAGCGATTGCTCCTTGGCGATGGTATCGCCCGGCTTGACCAGGATTTCGATGACCTCGACGTCCTTGAAGTCGCCGATGTCCGGAACCAGGATGTCCTTCATACGCTGGATGGATCCGGCTTCTCGGGATCGATGCCGTATTTCCCGATCGCCTCGGCGACCGTCTTCGCCTTGCCCTCGCCCGACTCGGCCAGTGCCTTCAGCGCTGCAACGGCGATAAAGTAGCGGTTCACTTCGAAGAAGTGGCGCAGCTTGGCGCGTGAATCGGAGCGGCCGAAGCCATCGGTGCCGAGCACCTTGTAGACGCGTTCCTTGCCCGCGTCTTTCGGAATGAAGGGACGAATCTGGTCGGCGAAGGTTTTCATGTAATCGCTTGCGGCGACCACCGGTCCAGCGTGTTTTTCCAGGCATTGCGCGACATAGGAAACCCGCGGCTTGTCCTCCGGGTGCAGCAGGTTCCAGCGCTCGGCTGCGAGGCCGTCGCGCCTGAGTTCGGTGAAGCTGGTGGCGCTCCACACGTCTGCCGCGATGCCCCAGTCCTTCTCGAGCAGCTCGGCCGCGGCAATCACCTCGCGCAGGATGGTCCCCGACCCGAGCATCTGCACGCGAGATTTTGATTTCGCTTTCGACTTCCGGAATTGGTACAAGCCTTTTAATATTCCCTGCTCGGCGCCTTGCGGCAGCGCCGGGTGCTCGTAATTCTCATTCATCAGGGTGATGTAGTAGTACACGTCTTCCTGGTTGGTCACCATGCGGCGCAGCCCGTCATGGACGATCACGGCGAGTTCACAGCCGTAGGTCGGATCGTAGGAAATGCAGTTCGGAATCGCCGAGGAAAGAACGTGCGAATGGCCGTCTTCGTGCTGCAGGCCTTCGCCGTTCAGCGTGGTGCGTCCCGCGGTGGCGCCGAGCAGGAAGCCGCGCGCCCGCTGGTCAGCTGCCGCCCAGGCGAGATCGCCGATTCGCTGCAAGCCGAACATCGAGTAGAAAATGTAGAACGGCACCGCAACCTGGTTCGAATGGCTGTACGCGGTGGCTGCGGCGATCCAGGACGAGAACGCGCCCGCCTCGTTGATGCCTTCTTCGAGGATCTGACCGGCCTTGTCTTCGCGGTAGTACATCACCTGGTCCTTGTCCACCGGCTCGTACTTCTGGCCCTCGGGGGCGAAGATGCCGAGCTGCCGGAACATGCCTTCCATGCCAAAAGTGCGCGCTTCGTCGGCGACGATCGGTACGACGCGCTTGCCCAGTTCCTTGTCTCGCACCAGCGCAGTGAGGATGCGCACGAACGCCATGGTGGTGGAGATCTCGCGGCCTGCGCCCGAACCTTTCAATACCGTGTCGAACGCGGATAGCGGCGGCACCGCCGGCACGGAATCCGCCTTTGGCCGCCGCTGCGGCAAAAATCCCCCCAGCGCCTGGCGCTGCTTGTGCAGGTATTTCATTTCGGGCGAGTCGGCCGGCGGCACGTAGAACGGCAGCTTCTCCAGCTGGTCATCCGGAATTGGTATGTTGAAGCGGTCGCGCAATTCGCGGATGGTCGCGAGCTCCACCTTCTTCAGCTGGTGGGTCGGATTCTTCGCCTGGCCCTGCTTGCCCAGTCCGTAGCCCTTGATGGTCTTGGCGAGGATCACCGTGGGCTGGCCCCGGTGCTTGGCCGCCGCCGCGTAGGCGGCGTAGATCTTGTGCGGGTCGTGGCCGCCGCGGTTCAGGCGCCAGATGTCTTCGTCGGTCATGCGCGAAACCATTTCCAGCACCTTGGGATGCTTGCCGAAGAAGTTTTTCCTGACGAATGCGCCGTCGTTGGCCTTGTAGTTCTGGTATTCGCCGTCGACGGCTTCCTCCATGATCCGGCGCAGCAGCCCCTCCTTGTCGCGCGCGAGCAGCGGATCCCAGTACGAGCCCCAGATCAGCTTGATGACGTTCCAGCCGGCGCCGCGGAAATCTCCTTCCAGTTCCTGAATGATCTTGCCATTGCCGCGCACCGGTCCGTCCAGCCGCTGCAGATTGCAGTTGACGATGAAGATCAGGTTGTCGAGCTTCTCGCGCGCCGCCATGCCGATCGCGCCCATGGACTCGGGCTCGTCCATCTCGCCGTCACCGCAAAATACCCAGACCTTGCGGTTGTCGGTCTGCGCGTGACCGCGCGCCTGCAGGTACTTGAGGTAGCGCGCCATGTAGATCGCCTGGATCGGCCCCAGGCCCATCGACACCGTCGGAAACTGCCAGTAGTCGGGCATCAGCCAGGGATGCGGATAGGAAGACACGCCCTTGCCGTCCACTTCGCGGCGGAAATTGAGCAGCTGCTCCTCGCTGATGCGCCCCTCCAGCAATCCGCGCGCGTAGATTCCGGGCGATGAATGCCCCTGGAAATACACCAGGTCGCCGCCGTGCCCCTCGTGCGGAGCGTTCCAGAAGTGGTTCTGCCCGATGCCGAACAGCGTTCCGACCGAAGCGAAGCTCGCGATGTGCCCGCCCAGCTCGTCGTCGTTCTTGTTGGCGCGCGCCACCATCACCATGGCGTTCCAGCGGCAATACGAGCGGATGCGCTCTTCCAGCGCCGGATCCCCCGGCGAGCGCTCTTCCAGGTGCGCCGGAATGGTGTTGACGTACGGCGTGTAAGGCGAGAACGGCAGATGCACGCCGGAAGTGCGCGTCTTCTCGGTCAACTTTTCGATCAGGTAATGGGCGCGCTCGCCGCCTTCGCGTTCGAGCACGGCCTCAAGCGCGTCGAGCCACTCCTGCGTTTCCAGGCTGTCAGGATCGTTTGCCGCAGGCTGCTGCGGAACGGCAGACATGGTGTCCTCCTGTGTGTGGTTTTATAGTATGCCATGCTCGCAAAAATCATCGACGGGAAATCGCTCGCTGCTGCGCTTCGCGCGTCACAGAAACGCGCCATTGAAGCGCTCGCTGCCCGTGGGACGCGACCTGGTCTCGCGGCGATCCTGGCCGGAAACGATGCGGCTTCGCGCGTCTATGTGCGCAACAAAGCGCGCGCCTGCGAGGAAAGCGGCGTGCGCTCCGAAATCCATGAATTTCCGGAGCACGTTTCCGAAACTTCGCTGCTCGCCCGCGTTGCGCAGCTCAACGCCGACCGCACGGTGCACGGCATCCTGGTGCAGTTGCCGCTGCCGCGCCAGCTGGACGCGGGTCGAATCATTGCCGCGGTTGCGCCGGCCAAGGACGTGGACGGCCTGCATGCATCGAACCTGGGCGCGCTGCTGCGGGGGCAGCGCGGGTTCGTGCCCGGCACACCGGCCGGCATTCTGCGCCTGATCGAGCACGCGGGCCTCGCCTTGCCCGGCAAGCACGCGGTGATCATCGGCCGCTCCACCATCGTCGGCAAGCCGCTTGCGCTGCTGCTCTTGCAAAAGGACGCCACCGTCACCATCTGCCATTCGAAGACTGCGGATCTGGCGGCCATCACGCGGCAAGCAGATGTGCTGATCGCGGTTGCCGGACGCGCGAACCTAGTCACCGCGGCGATGGTCAAACCCGGCGCCTGCGTAATCGATGTCGGGGTCAACCGGATGCCTGACGGAAAGCTGGCCGGCGACGTGGATTTCGAGAGTGTCAGGGCGGTGGCCGGCTCGATCACGCCGGTTCCGGGTGGCGTCGGACCGATGACCGTCGCCATGCTGATCGTCAACACGGTACGTGCAGCGGAGCTATCGATTGGAGATTCTATTGAGTAATCCATTGCTGGATTTTTCCGGGTTGCCCCGGTTTTCCAGCATCGAACCAAAGCACGTCGCCCCTGCGATGACGCAACTGCTGGCCGAGGCGAGGTCGGCGGTACATGCCGCCGAACGGGCTCGGGCCACCTGGCAGGATTTCGTGCAACCGCTCGAGGACGCGACCGAGCGCCTGTCGCGCGCCTGGGGACAGGTCGAACACCTGCACGGCGTGCTCGACAGCCCGGCGCTGCGCGAAGCCTACAACGCGAGCCTGCCGCACGTTACCCAGTTCTGGACCGAGCTCGGGCAGAACCTGCGCCTGTTCGAAAAGTACCGCGAATTGCAGGCCTCGCCCGAGGCCGCCGGGCTCGCGCCAGCACGCCGCAAACTGCTGGAGAACGCGCTGCGCGATTTCCGCCTCGGCGGCGCCGAGCTGCCGGCCGAGCTGAAACCGCGTTACGCAGCGATTCAGGAGGAACTCGCTTCGCTGTCCGCCAAGTTCTCCGAGAACGTGCTGGATGCGACCAACGCGTTTTCGCTTGTCGTCGGCGAGGAAAGAATCGCCGGGCTGCCGGAGGACGTGCTCGCGGCCGCCCGCGAAGCAGCCGAAAAGGACGGCAAGCCCGGCTGGAAATTCAACCTGCAGATGCCCTCCTACCTGCCGGTGATGCAATACGCAGACGATCGCGCCCTGCGCGAAACCCTGTACTGGGAAAGCGCGACCCGCGCCTCGGAGTTCGGCAAACCGGAGTGGGACAACACGCCGTTGATCGAGCGCATCCTCAGGCTGCGCAAGGAGGATGCGCAGCTGCTCGGCTATGCCAACTTCGCACAACTGTCGCTGGTGCCGAAAATGGCCCAGACACCGGAGCAGGTGATCGATTTCCTGCGCGACCTGGCGCACCGCGCCCGACCCTTCGCGGAGCGGGACCTCGCGGAACTGCGCGCCTTTGCGCGCACCGAGCTCGGCCTGGATCCGCTGCAGTCCTGGGACCTTGCGTACGCCTCGGAGAAGCTGCGCGCGCAGCGCTACGCTTTCTCCGACCAGGAGGTGAAGCAGTACTTCCCGGAGCCGCAGGTGCTGGCGGGAATGTTCCAGCTGGTTCAGACCCTATATCAAGTGGCAATTTCCGAGAGCGCTGCAGAATCCTGGCATGCGGATGTCCGCTTCTTCGATATCCGCAACCTGCGCGGCGAACTGATTGGCCGGTTCTTCATCGACCTCTATGCGCGCGAAACCAAGCGCGGCGGCGCCTGGATGGACGGCGCCATTTCGCGGCGCCGGCGCGAGTCTGGCATTCAGGTGCCGGTCGCCTATCTGAACTGCAATTTCTCCCGACCGATCGGCGGCAAGCCGGCGCTGTTCACGCATGACGAAGTGATTACGCTGTTCCACGAGTTCGGCCACGGCCTGCACCACTTGCTGACCCGCGTCGAGGACCTCGGCGTGGCCGGCATCAACGGCGTGGAGTGGGACGCGGTCGAACTGCCGAGCCAGTTCATGGAGAATTTCTGCTGGGAATGGCAGGTGCTGAAGCACATGACCCGCCACGTGGACACAGGGGAAGCGCTGCCACGGGCGCTTTTTGACCGGATGGTGGCGGCAAAAAATTTCCAGTCCGGACTGGCGACGCTGCGCCAGATCGAATTTGCGCTGTTCGACATGCGCCTGCACTCGGAGTTCGATCCGGCTGCCGGGCGGCCTGCACACGCGGGCGGCGCGGCGCTTGAGCTGCTGGACGAGGTACGGCGCGAAGTCGCGGTCCTCACGCCGCCGGCATGGAACCGTTTCCCGAACAGCTTCTCGCATGTCTTCGCCGGCGGCTACGCCGCGGGTTACTACAGCTACAAGTGGGCCGAGGTTCTGTCGGCCGACGCCTACAGCCTGTTCGAGGAGAATCGCGCAGAGGACGGTGCGCCTGACCCGGCGACCGGGGTGCGTTTCCGTGATGAAATCCTCGCCGTCGGAGGCAGCCGGCCCGCAGCAGAATCATTCCGCGCCTTCCGCGGCCGGGAGCCGAGCGTAGATGCGCTGCTCAGGCACAGTGGTATGATTCCCGCATGATTTTTAGGGTTTTTTTTGTTCTGCTGGGCCTTGCCGCGCTCGGGCTGGCGCAGGCGCAGCCGTATCGCTGGACCGACGAACGCGGCGAGGTCCGCTACACGGACCGGCCGCCGCCCGCGAGCGCGAAAAATGTGCAGAAACTCGACAGCGCGCCCGCCAAACCCTCGGCGGCGCCGTTGCCTTTCGAGCTTGCGCGCCTGCAGAAGGATTTTCCGGTCACGCTCTACACCTCGCCCAATTGCAAGGAAGGTTGCGAGCTCGCGCGTGGCGCGCTCAACAAGCGCGGCGTGCCGTTCAAGGAAGTGCAGGTCTGGAATCCTGAGACCAACGAGGAGCTGAAGCGCGTCTCCGGCGCGGTCGAAGTACCGACGCTGCTGGTCGGCCGTTCATCGCAGCGCGGTTTCGAGCAAGGCGCATTCGATGCGCTGCTCGATAGCGCAGGTTATCCCAGGGCAGGCATACTGCCGGCGCTATCGCAGAAGCCGCCTGGCACGCCGGAAGGCTACGTCGCCGAGGGCAAGGCCGCCGAACCGACGGTGCAACCGCTCACGCCCCAGGCGCAGCAGAAGCCCGGTCCCTACGACACCAGCGGCCTGAAGGGCCCGCCGCCCAAGACCGGCCCATACGGTATTCCAGGCGGGACTAAATAGCCCTGCCGTCGCAAGATGAAGCTTGCGACGTGGAACGTGAATTCCCTGAGAGTCCGCCTGCCGCACCTGACGGACTGGCTTGCGCGGGTGCAACCCGACGTCGTATGCCTGCAGGAAATCAAGACCGAAGACGCCAATTTCCCCGCCGCGCAGCTGCAGAGCGCTGGCTACGCGGCGGCGTATTACGGGCAGAAAACCTACAATGGCGTGGCGATTCTTTCGCGCGGCACCACGCTCGATGTCAGCCGCGGCATTCCCGGCTTCGACGACGAACAACGGCGGGTCATCGCCGCAACGGTTGATGGTGTGCGCGTGGTCTGCGTCTACTGCCCGAACGGCCAGGCGGTGGGCTCCGAGAAATACGAGTACAAGCTGCGCTGGTTTGCCGCGCTCAAGGACTATCTGGCGGCTGAGCTGCAGCGCCATTCGCGGCTTGCGGTGGCCGGCGATTTCAACGTTGCGCCCGAAGACCGCGATGTGCACGATCCCAAGGCCTGGCAAGGCCAGGTGCACGTTTCCGAGCCGGAGCGAACGGCATGGCGCGCGCTGCTCGCGCAGGGACTAAAGGACGCCTGCCGTCTGTTTGAACAACCAGAGAAGGTTTTTTCCTGGTGGGATTACCGCATGCAGGCATTTCGCAGAAACGCAGGCCTCAGGATCGATCAGGTCCTGCTGTCGGCCGAACTCGCCCGCACCTGCACCGCCTGCAGCGTCGACCGCGAGCCGCGCAGGCTCGAGCGCCCCTCCGACCATGCGCCGGTAGTCGCGGAGTTCGGCTGAGGAACGCGTGGAACCCGCGGACAGCATCCAGCGCATCGGCTTTCGCCGCTGGTACGAACGGCAGCTGATCAGGGGCCACGTCTGGTTCGTCGCCGGCTTCCTGGGAATGTTTGCGGTGGCCGCCTTCGTTGAGCAACTGCGCTTGGGCGATCCGCTGCTCCTGCAGCTTGCCGTTACCGCGGGCATCGTCGCTGCGGGTTCGCTCGGCGGCTACGGGCTGCTGCGCTACCTGACGATCATGACGACGACGCTGCGGATCGGTGAGCATGCGACCTGCCGCGCTTGCGGCACCTACGGGCGTTTCAGCATGGTCTCGCCATCGCGCGCGCACTGCCGCAAGTGCGCGAACGAGTGGTTGCTAATCGATTAGCGAATAGGCGGGAAGCGTCAGGAATTCCACGTAATCGCCGGACGTAAGCTGCTCGAACAGCTTGGCGGCGTCTTCGTATTTGCCCGCCTTCCAGCCATCTTCCCCGAGAGCCTGCCTGACCTTCGGCAGTTCCTCGGCCAGCAGCTGGCGGAAAAGCTCGACCGTGACCTTGCGGCCGTCCTCCAGCACGCCCTTGGGCGAGCGGATCCACTGCCAGATCTGCGAGCGAGAAATTTCCGCGGTCGCGGCATCCTCCATCAGGTTGAACACCGGCACGCAACCGTTGCCCGCGAGCCAGGCGCCCAGGTACTGGATGCCGACCGAGATGTTATTGCGCACGCCGGCTTCCGTAATCGGCGCCGCAGGCCTGAAGTCGAGCAGGTCGTTGGCGGCGACCCGGACATCCGGTCGCTGCTTGCCGTACTGATTCGGCTTCGGCATGTGCTTGTCGAACACTTCCTTCGCGATCGGCACCAGCGCAGGGTGCGCGACCCAGGTTCCGTCGCAGCCGTCGGTAACCTCGCGCAGCTTGTCCTGGCGCACCATTTCAAGAGCCGCTTCGTTCGCCGCCGGATCGTCCTTGATCGGGATCTGCGCCGCCATCCCGCCCATCGCAGGCGCGCCGCGACGGTGGCAGGACCTGACCAGCAGCAACGCGTAACTGCGCATGAACGGTGCGGTCATGGTGACCTGGGCACGGTCGGCGAGGCAGAAATCCGGATTGCCGCGAAATTTCTTGATGCAGGAAAAAATATAGTCCCAGCGGCCGATATTGAGGCCCGCCGAATGATCCTTCAGTTCCCAGAGGAACTCATCCATCTCGAACGCGGCGAGCACGGTCTCGATCAGGCAGGTTGCCTTGATGGTTCCTTTCGGCAGGCCGAGCGTTTCCTGGGAAACCACGAAAATCTCATTCCACAGCCTGGCCTCCAGATGCGATTCCATCTTCGGCAGGTAGAAGTACGGCCCGCTGCCGCGCGCGATCAATTCTTTCGCGTTGTGAAACAGGTACAGCACGAAATCGAAAATGCTCCCGGCCACTGCCTTGCCGTCCACCGTGACGTGCTTTTCATCGAGGTGCCAGCCGCGCGGCCGCGGCAACAGCACCGCGGTCTGTTCGTTCAGCTGGTAGCTCTTGTCGCCCTGCTCGAGCGTGATCGTGCGGTGTACCGCATCGCGCAGATTGATCTGTCCGTCGACCATGTTGAACCAGGTCGGGCAGTTCGCGTCCTCGAAATCCGCCATGAAGGTGGAGGCGCCGCAGTTCATCGCGTTGATCACCATCTTGCGATCGGTGGGCCCGGTGATCTCGACGCGCCGGTCGAGCAGGTCCGCTGGCTGCGGTGCAATTTGCCAGTCGGATTCGCGGATTTTCTTGGTTTCCGGCAAAAAATCCGGCAGCGCGCCTGCGTCGAACTGCTTCTGCCGCTCGGCGCGGCGGGCGAGCAACTCGTGCCGGCGCGCGTCGAACTGCCGATGCAGTTTCGCGACGAAGGCGAGCGCCTGCGGCGTCAGAATCTGCGCAAAAGCAGGCGATATCGGCGCCGATACTTTGACGCCGTTTGGCAACGCAGGGGTTGGGCTCACAGCCTGTCAACCGTGGAAGAAAAGGCAGAGCCATCATTTTACGCACCGCAATGCGGCACCGCAACATGAAATCGTATCGGTTCGTCCGTTTGCAGCGAAAAAAAGTACGGGTTAGTCTGATCTTGCGTCCTGCGAGTTTCAGTTCCACATTATGAAAAAAGCTTACGACGTTCTGATTTTTGGTGCCGCCTACGGCTCCTTGCTGGCAACGAAGCTGGTGCTCGGCGGGCACAACGCGCGCCTGGTCTGTCTGCCTGCAGAAGCGGAACTGTTCAACCGAGATGGCGCCGTTGTGCGCATGCCCGTCAAAGGCCGCGAGGGGCCGGTCGAAATTCGCTCGCGTGCACTGCCCGGTAAACTGTCCGCGTGCACCCCGACCGAAGCGAGTCCGGCGGGGCACGACCTGGCGGTGCTTGGAATGCAGGAGCCGCAGTACCGCTCGGCAGGCGTGCGCGAACTGCTGGACGCCGTAGCCAAGGCGAAGCTTCCCTGCATGTCGATCATGAACATGCCGCCGCTGCCCTATCTCGCGCGGGTACCGGGTGTTTCGGTCGATGCCTGCCGCGGCAGCTACACCGAACCGTCTGTCTGGGACAGTTTCGACCCGAAACTGATGACGCTGTGCAGCCCGGACGCGCAAGCGTTCCGCCCGCCAGAGGAAAAGCTCAACGTGCTGCAGGTGCGTTTGCCGACCAACTTCAAGTCGGCGCGCTTTGAGTCGGACGCGCACACCGCGATCTTGCGCAAGTTGCAAGCAGACATCGAGGCCGCGCGCTTCGACACGGCTGCCGGCAAGATCGAATTGCCGGTGAAACTCAAGGTGCACGATTCGGTATTCGTGCCGCTCGCAAAATGGGCCATGCTGCTCGCGGGCAACTACCGCTGCGTCACCAAGAACGAAATTCGCTCCATCAAGGAGGCCGTGCACTCCGACCTCGAAGCGTCTCGCTCGATTTTCAACGGGGTGTTCAAGCTTTGCCTTTCCCTGGGCGCCGATGAAAAGGACCTGGTGCCGTTCGAGAAGTACGCTGCAGCCGCGCAAGGGCTAGCGAGTCCTTCCTCGGCAGCCCGGGCTCTGTACGCCGGCGCCGCCAACATCGAACGTGTGGACCGACTGGTGCAGGCAATAATGAAACAGAAAGGCATGCCCTCGGCCGCGGTGGACGAGATCGTCGCGCTGGTCGACGCCCGCCTGGAGCTCAACCGGAAAGCCAAGTAAGGCTAATCCTGCGGGTCGCTGATGCCGAGATCTTCGATCTTGCGAGTGATGGTATTGCGCCCCATGCCGAGCAGGTTGGCGGCCTCGGTTCTGCGTCCGCCAGTGTGCGCCAGGGCCTTGGAGATCAGCGTGCGCTCGAACTGGCGCGACAGCTGATCCAGCACCCCGGTTTCGCCACGCGCGAGGCGCCGTTCTACCTCTTGCTCCAACGCCGCAATCCAGTCCGGGGCGGCAACCGCGCCGGCGCCCGAGGACTCGGCGCGGAATTCGGCCGGCAGGTCCGCTACACCGATCGCCTGTCCCGGCGCCATCACCGTCAACCAATGGCACAGGTTCTCCAGTTGGCGCACGTTCCCGGGAAAATCCATGCGCGAAATGTACGCGAGCACTTCGACCGAGAGGCGCTTCGGCTCTACCCGGAGATTCTGGGCGCTGGTCGTAAGAAAATGCTGCGCCAACAGGGGAATGTCTTCACGCCGTTCGCGCAGCGCCGGAATTCGGACGCGGATCACGTTCAAGCGATGATAAAGGTCATCGCGGAACGTGCCGTCGCGGACCCGCACGTCGAGATTCTGGTGCGTGGCGGCGATCACCCGCACATCGGCCTTGAGTTGCTGGTGGCCGCCGACCCGGTAAAAGGTGCCGTCGGAAAGCACGCGCAGCAGCCGCGTCTGCAATTCAGCCGGCATGTCGCCGATCTCGTCCAGGAACAAGGTGCCGCCCTCAGCCTGTTCGAAGCGGCCGCGCCGCAGCGCCTGTGCGCCGGTGAAAGCGCCGCGTTCGTGACCGAACAGCTCGGATTCGAGCAGGTCCTTCGGCATCGCTGCAGTGTTGATGGCGACGAAAGGTTTCGCGGCGCGCGCGCTATGCCGGTGCAGCGCACGCGCGACCAGTTCCTTTCCGGTGCCTGACTCGCCGGTAATGAGCACCGAGGCGCTCGATTGGGACAGCCGGCCGATGGCGCGGAACACCTCCTGCATCGCCGGTGCCTGGCCGAGGATCTCGGGCACTTCACGGGCCGGCTCCAGCGCCGCCTGCTCCCTCTGGCTCTCCTCCAGCGCGCGTCGGATCAGCTCCACGGCCTGGTCTACATCGAACGGCTTGGGCAGGTATTCGTAGGCACCGCCCTGGAACGCGGCCACCGCCGACTCCAGATCTGAGTACGCCGTCATAACGATCACCGGTACCGCGGGATGTTTCAGCTTTACTTCCTGCAGCAACTCGATGCCGGATTTCCCGGGCATGCGGATATCCGAGATCAGCACCTGGGGTGGGCCGCCGGGCAGCGCGTCCAGCGCCTCGCGCGCCGAGGCAAACGAGCTGTACGAGATGCCCTCGCGGCTGAGCGCCTTTTCGAATACCCAGCGAATCGAGCGGTCGTCGTCAACGATCCAGACAGGTTTCATGCCAGTGGCAGCAGCATAGTGAACACGGTTCGTCCTGGGCGGCTGTCGAATTCGACCACGCCGCCATGGTTTTGTACGTAAGTCCGGACCAGCGCGAGGCCGATCCCGCTGCCCCCCTCCCGCCCCGAAACCAGCGGATTGAAGACACGGTCGCGGATTTCCTCGGCCACGCCAGGCCCGTCGTCAATCACTTGCAATTCCAGTGCCAGCTTGTGCCGCTGCCGGGCGATGGTCACCTGCCGGGCGGAGCGGGTACGCAGCACGATGCTTCCGCCGCTGCCGGCGTTGGCTCGGGAAAGGAGCGCCTGGGCCGCATTGCGGACCACGTTGAGAACCGCCTGAATCAACTGCTCGATGTCGCCAAGCAGGTCCGGAACACTGGGGTCGTAATTGCGCAATACCGAAATTCCGCTTGGAAACTCCGCCTGCACCAGGCTGCGGACACGCTCCAGCACCTCGTGGATATTCACCCGCACGAGCTGCACCGCCCGCTGAGGCGTCAGCAGGCGGTCGAGCAACACCTGCAGGCGGTCGGCTTCCTTGATGATGACGCGCGTGTATTCCTTGAGGTCGGAGCGCTCCAGCTCGCGCTCGAGCAGCTGCGCGGAGCCGCGCAGGCCGCCGAGCGGATTCTTGATTTCGTGCGCGAGATTGCGCAGCAACTCGCGGGTCGTCTCCTGCTGCTCGAGCAGGCGTTCCTCGCGCTCCAGCCGCAGTTGCTCGCCGATCGGCCGCAGCTCGACCAGCAGCTGCGCCTCCGGGGTCTCGATCCGGGTGACGACGCAATACAGCGGCAACGCCTCGCCGCCGGGACGCTCGTAACTCACTGTCAGCGCGCGGTAGTTCCAGTGCACGGCGAGCGCCTCGGCGAGCATGCCCTTGAGGGTTTCACTGTCGGTGAACAGCCCGGGAAACGGCTGTCCAAGCAGCGACTTGGCGCCCGCCCCGAGCAGGTTCTCAGCGGCCGGATTGGCATAGCGGACAACGCAGCCCCCATCGAGCACCACGACCGCAGTGGCGAGGAGTTCCAGGCCGGAAAACGCAGCAGATTGAGCGGCGGCCATGGGCCGGTTCGAGGCCGCTTCAGCGCGAAAAGTTGCTCAGCTCGCGCTTGAGAGCTTCGACGTTCTTTTGGTGTACCTCGACCGTGTCCTGATACGGCTTGAGCCGCTCGAGCACCCTGGCGTAGTTCTTCTCGTTGCCGGTCCGGACCGCCTCCTGCTCCGCGAGCTTCTTGCGGGCGTCGGCGAGCATGGCCTCTTCCTGGCTGAGCTCCTTCTCGATCGTATCCTTCTGCTTGGCTTTCGAGGCCGCGCGATCGGCCGGCGTCTCGCGCGGGAAGCCGGCCGGCGACTTCGCCTTGGACGCTGGCACCACGGTTACGCGCTCCTGCTGCACGATTCGGCAGTCCTTGCCGACGGTGTCTTCCTTCAGGTTGGTAACGTGCGTGCGGCCGCTGCCGTCCTTGCAACTCCAGATCGTCTGGGCGAACGCCGGCGCCGCGGCCGCCACGCCGAACGCCAGAACGTACAATGTACCGATCCGCAACATGAACAGAAGACGCCTCAAGGGAACACTGTAAGTCTATGCGACAAATGGCTTTTTCACAATCGCGGCCAGAATTGAAAAGGACGGGCGCCGTTGTTCCTGCGGCCCGTCCTTCCCTTTAACGCACCAGCTTGGGAGCCAGCTACAAACTGTAATACATGTCGAATTCGACAGGATGCGTGGTCATACGGAAGCGCGTCAGCTCCTCTGACTTGAGCGCCATGTAGGACTCGAGAAAATCGTCGTCGAACACGCCGCCCTTGGTCAGGAAGGCGTGGTCCTTCTTCAGGCACTCGAGCGCTTCTTCGAGCGAGGAGCAGACCTGCGGCACCTTGGCGGCCTCTTCCGGAGGCAAGTGGTACATGTCCTTGTCTACGGGATCGCCTGGGTGAATTTTGTTCTGCACCCCATCCAAGCCGGCCATCAGCAGCGCGGCGAATGCCAGATAGGCGTTCGCGGTCGGATCCGGAAAGCGCACTTCCACGCGACGCGCCTTGGGATTCGGCACGTACGGGATGCGGCAGGCCGCCGAGCGGTTCTTCGCCGAGTAGGCAAGATTGATCGGTGCTTCGAACCCTGGCACCAGGCGCTTGTACGAGTTGGTGCCCGGATTGGTGATCGCGTTCAGCGCCTTGGCGTGCTTGATGACGCCGCCGATGTAATGCAGCGCGAACTCCGAGAGACCCGCGTAGAGATTGCCAGCGAACAGGTTGTTGCCGCCCTTCCAGACCGATTGATGCACGTGCATCCCGGAACCGTTGTCGCCAACCACCGGCTTGGGCATGAAAGTCGCGGTTTTGCCGTAAGAAGCCGCGACGTTCCATACCGTGTACTTAAGGATCTGCATCCAATCGGCGCGCTGCACCAGCGGTGCGAACCGGGTGCCGATCTCGTTCTGCCCCATGGCGCCAACCTCGTGGTGATGGACTTCGACTTCCACCCCCTGTTGCTCGAGCGCTAGGCACATCGCGTTGCGGATGTCCTGTAGCGTGTCGGTCGGCGGCACCGGGAAGTAGCCGCCCTTTACCGGCGCACGGTGTCCCATGTTGCCGGCCTCGTAGTCGATCCCGCTCGACCAGGGCGCCTCTTCGGATTTGATCTTTACCGAAGAGCCGGACATGTCCACGCTCCAGGTCACGCCATCGAAGATGAAGAATTCGGGTTCCGGGCCGAAATAGGCAACGTCGCCGAGCCCGGTGGACTTGAGATAGGCCTCCGCGCGCTTCGCGATCCCGCGCGGGCAGCGATTGTAGGGCTTGCCATCCGAAGGCTCGATGGTGTCGCAGGTGATATTGAGCACCGCTTCATCGGTGAACGGATCCATGCGCGCGGTGTTCGGGTCCGGCATCAGCAGCATGTCGGAGGCCTGGATCCCCTTCCAGCCAGCGATGGACGAACCATCAAAGGCATGGCCGTCGGTAAACTTGTCCTTGGTGAAGTATTTTCCCGGCACGGACACATGCTGTTCCTTGACACGCGTGTCGGTGAAGCGCACATCGACGAACTTCACCTCCTTGTCCTTGATCAGCTTCAATACGTCATCAGGCGTCATCGCCATTTCAAATCTCCTAAGCGGGTAGTGAGTAAGACAGGCCGGGCGCACCAGCCGGATCCGCGATATAGAGCAGAATCCGTGCCAAAGCCCCCACCCAGGCCAGCCCCTCTTCTGGCCAAGTTGGTGCGATTCTACCCGACCAATTTGCACTGTGATGGTGCAAGATCGGGCCCTATCGTACCTTGGCAGTGCGGCGTGTTTAGGAACCTATAATCGGGCCGAATATGGACGACATCAAAGGCAGGGCCCGGGATCGCGGCCGGAATCTGAATCTCAGCTACGCCGGGGCGCTGCTGCCCGCGGAAGCCTATGCCCTGATGCAAACCGGCGCCAAGCTGATCGATGTGCGGACCAATGCCGAATTGCATTACGTGGGTTCTGTGCCGGGCAGTGCGGCCATCGAATGGAACACCTTTCCTCAGGGTCAGCGCAATCCGGATTTCCTTGAGCAGCTGTCGAAGGCGGTGCGAAAGGACGAGCCGGTAATGTTTCTGTGCCGATCAGGGGTGCGTTCGCACCACGCCGCGATCGCCGCCACCGAGGCCGGCTGGGCCGAGGCCTACAACATTCTGGAAGGCTTCGAGGGCGACAAGGACGCGACCGGTCATCGCAACGCGGTCGGAGGCTGGAAGTTCGCGCGCCTGCCCTGGGTGCAGAGTTAGCGCGCCCAGTTCACCCAACCGAAGTGCGCGCTCAGCAGCACCAGCGCGCCGAATACGATCCGGTACCAGGCGAACGGCTTGAAGTCGTGCGTGGCGACGTAGCGGATCAGCCAGCGGATCACCGCGAAAGCCGAAGCGAACGCCACGGCAAGACCAACGGCAAACATCCCGAGGTCGTCGGTCGAGAACAGCGCCCGGTTCTTCCACAGGTCCCAGGCACCTGCAGCGCACAGCGTCGGCACCGCGAGAAAGAACGAAAACTCGGTCGCCGCCGGGCGCGACAGGCCAAACAGCATGCCGCCGATGATGGTCGCGCCCGCGCGCGACGTGCCCGGAATCAGCGCAAAGCATTGCGCCACGCCTACTTTCAATGCATCCATCCAGGACATCGATCGCGTGCTTTCAATTCTTGGCTTGAGCGTTCTTCGTTCCACAAAAAGAATGATGACGCCCCCCACAATGAAGGCCAGCGCGACCGGTACCGGCTTGAACAGAATCTGCTTGATGAAGGAGCCGAACACCAGGCCGAGCACGGCGGCAGGGATGAACGCGACCACCAGGTTTCGCCATAGCGCCGGGTCGGCGCTGAAGAACCGGGCCCGATATTCCCAGACCACGGCCAGCATCGCGCCGGTCTGGATCGCCACGAAAAACACGCCGCTGCGCGTATCGTCGAAGCCGAGCAGGTCACCGGCGAGGATCAGGTGGCCGGTGCTGGAAATCGGCAGGAATTCGGTAATGCCCTCGACCAATCCGAGAATCAGCGCGTGCAGCAGATTGGCGTCCATGTCCTTCAATTTACCTTCTGCGCAAAAACCGCGCGGATCGACGGCCAGAATAGCGGATGGTCGTCGGTGGTGTTGTGGCTGGCCTCTTGCAGGATTACCTTGCGCTTCGGACCGCCCCAGGCATCGAACAGCCGCTCGCCGTGCACCGGCGGAATGACTTCGTCGCGCTCGGCAATCAGGCAGAGCAGCGGCTGTTTCAAGCCGGGGGCTTTGCCGATCGAATCGAAACGGTGCTTCAGCAGCAAATCCACCGGCAGGTACCAATAGTAGCGTTTCGCCACCGCTGCCAGGCTATCGTAAGGCGTAGCGAGGATCAGGCCTGCGACCGGGCGCTCTGCAGCCAATGCTACCGCCACGCCGCTCCCCAGGCTGCGGCCAAAAACAAAGATGCGCGTTGGTTCGACGCTGGGTAATGTCAACGCGCGGTCGAACCATTGCAGCGCATCGGACACCAGGACAGCCTCTCCGGGCGAGCCCTCGCTCAACCCGTAACCGCGATAGTCCACGAGCAGCCAGCCAACGCCTGGCGTCTCCCCGCGCTCCGGATGGCCGATGCGCTCGAGCATCCAGGAAACTTCCTCGGCATTTCCACCGAAGTAAATGACCAGCGGGCCAGGCGCCGAAGGAGACGATTTCACATGCCAGGCATGTTGCTTGGTGCCGTCCTGCGCCTGAACGTAGACTTCCTGCACTGCCGCAAGGCGCCGCACGAGGTCGGAGCGGCGCGCCTCGGCGAGCGGTTGGCGGTAAAAGATCAATCCGTCCTGGGTCAAATAGACGAACAGCGGCAGGCCAATGACAACAACCGCGGTCACCTTCAAGACCGCAGCGGCTAATCCTTCCATGCTTTTATTCTAGATGCATCATCGATTCCTGAAATAGCATCCGAATCTTCCGCACAACCGGGCCATCGCGGCCGGTTCGGCTCACTCGCCCAACGAGGTGAGGGGCAAATGGCGGCATTTCGGCTAACTGTTCGCGCCCGGGTTCGAGAAACGACCTGGCGGTGCTTAGGTCGGCGCGCTAAATTGGTTCTTTCTTCTCAGGCAAGCCACCCTGGAGGAATCTTGAGAGCACTAGAAGAGACTCGGTGTCGTGCTTGCAATAGCGACGCAGTGCAATTTCAAGCTCCCGCCGCCGCTGAGGCGACGTTTCCGGGTAAATCGCCTCAAAGTAGGCATCCTGAGCAGCGCCACCATCCCTGACTTCTTCCAGCAGGTCGTATTCCTGACCGCCCGGGATCGTCGGCATTACGGCCTTGAGCGACCACGAACCGCGCATGTCCGGATGGTAGTAATGCTTGCGCGTTATCGGATACAGATCAACCAAACGGTCGCGTACGCGTTCAAGCGCTCTGCGGCGGGCGGGAAGCAGATTTCCGAGTTCTTCCAACCGAGAATTCTCGAAGGCGGCGTTATAGGCGAATACCGGGCCTTCGTCCGGAATGACCGCGAGCATTGCATCGACTAGCGCCTTCGCGGGCAGTTCACCCGAAAGATCGAGAAATTCGTGGTGCGTGGTCTTGGCGCGCGGTCCCTCGACGTGCATCGACCACAGAAACGGAATCTGTTGAAACGGGCTTGTTCCCCTCCAGATTGGGACGGCGAAGCCCACAGTTTCGAAATCGAAGAACGTCCTCGGATAGCGGAACTCGCGCATGAGCTTGCCGACTGCCGGGTCGAAATATCGCTCGACCTTCACATGCGCACGCCTCACGCGCTCCTGCGCCTCGCTCTTCAAGCGGCCCTCAGGAATGTCGCGGAGCGTCTTGAACCCTTCCGCCTCCAGCCCAGGAATGGTCTTTCCCGCGAATGGCAGTAACGTCAATGGCAAGTCGACAGTCGGTACCAGACCGGTGCAGTATTTGACAAACGGGCATGGATACGGATCCGAGCACTGCTTACCCATTCCTATCTTCGGTTCGCGTCCCGCGAGAGTGCGGCGCGCCTCGGCAACCCACTCCGGCACCTGTTTCAGCAATGGCTTCACGTCATTCGCGATCGGAACCTCGGTAAATAGCCCGAGATAGTTTTCGTCGCCCGGATACACGAATTCGGTGTCGATGTGCTGAATTGACACGGCATCCACCTTCAGGCCCGCCGACCCAAGCACCCATGTCTGGATTGCCGCATCGCTGAGGTGATGGTCCTTCAGCGAACCCGACGCCTTTACTTCGCGAATGCTCGCCTTGCCGCGCCTCAGTTCGAGAATGTCAGTGCGGACGAGCACGCCGTCATACTCGATAGTGGCCTCGAAGAGGATCTGTCTGCCGCCTTTGTCCAACCTCCTGCGCGTCTCTTTTAGCGCATCGACCAGGCGCTCCTGATGCTCGATCAATACGCCGCCGGGCGTAAGACGCCTTGCCATCTCGCCGACGTCATGACCGAAGGCATACAGGCGTTCCCGCCCAATGTCCTCTGGAATCAGTTCCGGACGATGCACTTCCAGCCACAGCCGCTTTCGGCACTGGAGGGACGAAAGGATCTTGGTCTTGGAGAGCCCGCGACGCTTCATGCGCGCATCCTACCGACGGGATGCGACAGAATGTGTCGCAGCGCACTGTAATATCGTTTCATGCCAACAGGTCCGGCCAGTTTCGATCAAAAAGAGATTCCTCGATGAGCGATACGCGCAATACCTTGTTTAGGCAGTGGCACATGCTGCTCCTGATCCCTCGCTATCCGCGCAAGACGACTGTTCGCGACATCCGCGATCGTCTCGCGGCCAACGGATTCCACACTACGACCCGCACCATCCAACGGGACCTCCTCGAACTGTCCGGTTCGATGTTTCCGATCGAGTACGACGACCGCTCAAAACCCTACGGCTGGAGCTGGGCGAAGGATTCAGCGCCCTTCCATCTGCCGTCATTGTCGGTAGGCGATGCAATGGTGCTGCAGATGGTCGAGAAGCATCTGCGCGGACTGTTGCCCGAGTCTTCGCTCGAAACACTTGCTCCATACTTCCGCGCCGCCGAAAAGCAGATCGAAGCCGCGCTCGGCAAAAGGCGCCACCAGTGGCTCGACCTCGTTCGTGTCGTGCCTCCCACGCAACCGCTGATTCCGCCAGAGGTGTCGCCGGCGGCTCGAACCGAGGTTTACGAGGCACTGCTGGGTGGGTCGCAGGTGCGAATTAAGTATCTGACACGCGGCAAGGCAAAGCCCGCCGAATACGACGTGAATCCACTCGCGATTGTTCAACGAGGACCAATCACGTACGTTGTCGCAACGATCTTCAAATACACTGACATCCGACTGCTTGCTCTGCACCGTATCAAGTCCGCCACGCGCATTGACCGCGAAGCGCAGAGGCCACCTGGCTTCGACCTCGACAAGTACTTGCACGAGGGCCATCTAGATTTCGGCAGTGGGAGGAAGGTCAAGCTCCGGCTACGGTTCTACGAGGGCGCGGGCGATCATTTGTACGAGAGCCCGCTCAGCGCAGATCAGAAGATCAATGATATCGGCGACGGCACTGTTGAAGTCACTGCGACCGTGCCTCACACGCCTCAGCTTGAATGGTGGATACCGGGATTCTGCAACGAGGTGGAAGTGCTGAGTCCTGTTGCCTTGCGGTCTACCCTGCGCGAGAGACTACGAAAAGCATCAATGCGTTACCTCCAGACGGAAGCATGACTATGATCGCGGACCTCGAAGCCTAGGAAGGATCTAGATGGCGTTCAACCATATTGCGGCAAAACACAAAATATTTGAACTCGCTCGAGCCCATCAATTTTGTGACCCTATATCGTCGCGGTCACTGAGCGAGCAATCTCGGGAAGAGGAACTATCGGCTCTCTTAGTGTTGCGAAGTCAGCTCAAGTACGTCAATTGGCATCAAGTCAAGCTCTGGGACATTCAACCCGATCCCGCGCACAATAAAGACAGCAATGCGCGAGCAAGTATGTCAGGTGTGACTGTGGGAAGCCTATTTCGGGGCAAGATCTGCGTCGTGAACGAGTTTCCGCTGATGACAACCTCAAAACCGCAAGTACAAATCTGGGGCGACATGAAAGCCGATATCGTCCTCTACGAGAGTGATCACGCAATTGTGCTGATCGAGAATAAGGTTGGCGCCTCGTTTACTGGTTGTGGTGACGATCCGAGGTATGGGCAGCTCGCACGCCAAGCTAGGTACCTCGACTCGCTGGACGGCAAGCTAGAAAGGTACTTAATGCTTGCGAGTGGATACGATTTCTTCAATAAGTACTGGTACTCAAGTGAACTCTTCCGATTGATCGAGTACCGCAAAAAAAAGAGACTCAACAAGATCAAGTTCAAGCTTCTCGTATGGGAGCAGATCATTTGCCCCGAGTGGCAACCTCCTAACGGTAGGTGAAACGGGATACGACGCAACCTGTCGCACCCTAAGCTCATCATCCGCGCATCTGGTGGAGGATGGATCGTGGATATCGTACCTGCCTGGCGAGTGGATTCGTCGCGGTATCACAAACAACTTGCCGAAGTCTGGGCCCTTCGTCTAGCGGCAGATAATCAGTTCTGGGAGTCTGGCGGAGATTTCAAGGCTCTCCACTACATCGGCTGTCATCTAGGCCTGGATTGCGGTCTATCAGTAGGGTCTGCGGTCAAGCCTCCACAGGTCGTCGAACGAGCCCGGGTTCGGCTTGCCGAGTTGGAAAGCCTTCCATTTCCTAGTGACGGGCGGCTCTGTCGAAACGTGCGATTGCTCGGATCGCACCTCGGACTGAATGCGCTTGAGGAGGATCTGCTTCTCTTCGGCGTGCTTGCGCGCATCGATCGGCTTTTACGTACGATGGTCGAGGGAGCGGGTCCCTGCGACGGCGCTCGTTTCGCCGACGTGTGGGCCGTTGCGGTAGGCCGAGATCCGCATGAAATCTGCTCCGTTCTTGCCGGGTCGGGAAAACTGCTGTCCTCCGGCCTCGTCTTCTACCAAAGAGCAATCGACAATCCGATCCGGAAGCTTGGGCTGAGAGTGGGCCTCTGCGAAGCTCTTCTCAGCGTCAGCGATTCGATTGAAGAGTTGCTACGCAGATTTGCAAAGCCTGTCGCAGCACCGACCCTTGGTATGGACGACTATGCGCACGTTGCTGCCAAGGTCGATGTCCTGACGAGCTACCTCCGGCACGCGATTGCCACGCCGCGTCCGGGACGCAACATCCTCCTGTACGGTCCTCCGGGCACGGGAAAGACGGAACTCGCGCGGCTGGCGGCGCAGACCGCTCAGGCGGCTCTATATGAGGGGGATGTCGAAGGCGATGAGGGAACGCCTCTGGGTGTGGTCGAGCGGCTCCAATCGCTCGTTCTCGTGCAGCGGCTTGTCGAGGGTATCCAGCAGGGCGCCGTTCTCATTGACGAAGTCGAGGATGTGTTCAAGCCGGTGCAGGGTCCAGAGCCGGAGAACAGAGGTGTGTCAGCAGGTGATTCCAAGGGCTGGACGGTGCGTCTGCTGGAATCGAATCTCGCTCCCACCATCTGGATTTCGAATCGGGTGGAACACATCGATCACGCGATACTGCGGCGTTTCGACTTGGCGTTGGAGCTTCCTGCGCCGCCTTTGCGCGTCCGCGAGCGCATTCTCGCGAGCGCCCTCGGGCGCGCCCCTGAGGGAAGCGAGAGGATCGCCCGGATACTGCAATACGCGGCCCCGGCGCCGGCGATCCTGACGCGCGCGGCCGAAGTGGCCAGAAGCGTTGCGGCCCGGGATTCGGACATCGTCCCGCACCTTGAGATCGTGCTAGTGGGGTATCTCGAAGCAATGGGTAGAGAAACGTGCCAAGACATCTTCGTCGAGGGCATGCCGTTTGACATATCCATCCTCAACGCTTCGCTCGACGTTTCCAGCTTGACCGCCAGCGTTCGCAAAGGAACCGCCTCCCGCGTTCTCGTTTATGGCCCTTCCGGAACCGGCAAGACTGCACTCGCCTATCATCTGTCGCGATCCCTCGGACAGTCGATGCTGCATGCGCGGGGCCGGGATCTGATCGGATTGATGGCCGGAGAAACCCAGATCCGAATTGCGGAGCTGTTCGAGCGCGCAGCCGCCGATGAGAGTCTCCTTTTGCTGGACCATCTCGACTGGATAATTGCAGCGTGTCCGGACGGACGCATGAGCGACGCTCTCCGGGCTCACGAGCAACTCTGCGCCGAGCTCGACAGATTCGACGGCACTGTCGTATGCACGACCACTATTTCACGCGGATTTGATCAAGCCTTGCTGCGTCGCGTCCCGATCCGAGTCCGACTTGACTACGCCGACGCAAATCGACTATGGCAGCTCTTCAATTACGCCCTTCGTCAAGCGGGACATGGCCTGCAAAATAAATTCAACGAGTCCGCCATGCCGCCACGTCTTCGCGCGTTGAATGCGCTGACGCCCGGCGATTTCGCAGCCGCCATAGGGCCACTTCGCGATCGTACCCAGATCGATGCACCAGAAGCACTGCTTGCGATGCTAGAGGATGGAAACGCATTGAAGCTCGGACATGCGAATGGCGGAATCGGTTTCGTGCGGACGTGATCTCGCCGCAATCCGAACGAACCAGCGAGCCAAGGTTCGGCGAGCGTGGCTCGCCTACAACGCCTGACTTCTCGTTCCAGGAACTATCTGATGGCAGTTCCCTGGCCTAGGCTTTTTGGTAAATCTCGGCGCCTTTTTTCACGAATTCGACCGATTTTTCCTGCATCCCTCGCTCGACATAGTCGCGCACATCCTGCGTGATTTTCATCGAGCAGAAATGCGGCCCGCACATGGAGCAGAAGTGCGCCACCTTCATGCTGTCTTTCGGCAGCGTCTCGTCGTGGAAGTCCTTGGCGGTATCGGGATCCAGGCCAAGGTTGAACTGGTCGTCCCAGCGGAATTCGAATCGCGCCTTGGAAACTGCATTGTCGCGGATCTGCGCGCCGGGATGACCTTTGGCAAGATCCGCCGCGTGCGCGGCGATCTTGTAAGCCATGATGCCGTCCTTCACGTCCTTCTTGTTCGGCAGGCCAAGGTGCTCCTTGGGCGTGACGTAGCACAGCATCGCGGTACCGTACCAGCCGATCTGCGCGGCACCGATCGCGCTGGTGATGTGGTCGTAACCCGGCGCGATATCGGTGGTGAGCGGTCCCAGCGTGTAGAAGGGCGCCTCGTGGCACTCCTTCAGCTGAATCTCCATGTTCTGCTTAATCAGTTGCATCGGCACGTGGCCGGGGCCCTCGATCATCACCTGGACGTCGTGCTGCCAGGCGATCTTGGTCAGTTCTCCCAAGGTCCTTAATTCTGACAGTTGCGCTTCATCGTTGGCGTCGTAGCCGGAGCCGGGGCGCAGGCCGTCGCCCAGGCTGAAGCTCACGTCGTAGGACTTCATGATCTCGCAGATGTCCGCGAAATGCGTATAGAGGAAGCTTTCCTTGTGGTGTGAAAGGCACCACTTGGCCATGATCGAGCCGCCGCGCGAGACGATGCCGGTCATGCGTTTGGCGGTCATAGGCACGTAGCGCAGCAGCACCCCGGCGTGGATGGTGAAGTAATCCACGCCCTGCTCGGCTTGCTCGATCAGCGTGTCGCGGTAGATTTCCCAGCTCAAGTCCTCGGCCTTGCCGTCCACCTTTTCCAGCGCCTGGTAGATCGGCACGGTGCCAATCGGCACCGGCGAGTTGCGGATGATCCACTCGCGCGTTTCGTGAATGTGCTTGCCGGTAGACAGGTCCATCACCGTGTCGCCGCCCCAGCGGATCGCCCAGGTCATCTTCTCGACTTCCTCGCCGATGCCCGAGGACACCGCGGAATTGCCGATGTTGGCGTTCACCTTCACCAGGAAATTGCGGCCGATGATCATCGGTTCGCTTTCCGGGTGGTTGATGTTGGCCGGGATGATGGCGCGTCCCCTCGCGACTTCGCTGCGGACGAACTCCGGCGTGATGGTCTCCGGGATCGCCGCGCCGAAACTCTCGCCCCGGTGCTGCTTGAGCATCAGTTCCAGCATCTTTTCGCCGGTTTTGCCGCTCGATTTCAGGCTCTCGATGTACCGAGCGCGCTCGAGATTTTCGCGCACCGCGATGAATTCCATTTCCGGCGTGACGACGCCCTGGCGCGCGTAGTGCATCTGCGTAACGCAGCCTTTGCCTTTCCTGGGTGTTCTTTTCAGATTGAAGCGCAGTTCCGCGAGCTTCGGATCGTCGAGCCGCTCGCGCCCGTAGGCGGAGGACGGGCCTGCCAGCAGTTCGGTGTCATTCCTCTCGAGAATCCACGCTTCGCGCAGGGGCGGCAGACCCGAGCGGATATCGATCTGCGCCGACGGATCGGTGTAGGGCCCCGAGCAGTCGTAAACGAACACCGGCGGGTTCGGTTCGCCGCCGAACATGCTCGGCGTGTCCGACTGGCTGACTTCGCGCATCGGAACTTTCAGCTTTCCGACATAAACTTTGCGCGAATTCGGCAGCGGCTTGACGGCCGCTTCATCGACTTGCGCTGTGGCAGCGAGGAACTTGGGATTGGCGTTCATTGGCGCTTCCTTCGGCGGCATTACCCGCATCAGGTTATGAGGGACTCTCTCACCCGTTCTCCGACCCTCGGAGGCAGGACCCCTGCGTAAGGTCAGGATTTTACGCCGCTTGGCGTTTCGGCACTGCAGCATTATATTGAACTGACATGACCCGAACACCGAAGCTTGTCATCGCAATCTGCATCGCCGCGGCGCTGGCTGCGGTCGGCTTTGCCGCGGTGCGCGGCAACCGCGCTGAGCAAAAACCCGCCGCTGCCGCGCAGGTCGCAGAATTCCTTCAAAACGACCTCTACATCGTCGAGCCCGGCCCGCTCGAGCGCTCGTTGCCGCTGACCGGGTCGCTTGAGCCGCTCACCGAAGCGACGGTCAAGGCCAAGGTCGCCGGCGAGTTGGTCGCTGTCACGGTGCGCGAGGGCGAGAACGTGACGCAGGGCCAGGTGCTGGCGCGCATCGACCCGACCGAAGTGCAGGCCCGGGTTGCCGCACGCCAGGCCGATGTCGAGGCCGCCAAAGCACAGCTGGTGTGGGCGGAGAAAAACCGCGGCACGCAAAAGGCGCTGCTCGATAAGGCCTTCATCTCGCAGAACGCCTTCGATAACATCCAGAGCAACTACGACGTCGCATCGGCCAGGCTGCGCGCCGCCGAAGCAGACCTAGTGGTGGCGAAGAAGTCGCTCGGCGACGCGGTGCTGGCAGCGCCGTTCTCCGGCATCGTTTCGATTCGCCACGCGCAGCCCGGCGAACGCGTCTCGCTCGACGCAAAGGTGGTGAGCGTGGTCGACCTGTCCCGCTTGCAACTCGAGGCCTCGGTGCCGCCGGCAGCGATCGGCAAGGTGAAGATCGGCCAGCAGCTGAACTTCCACGTCGAGGGGTTCGGCGAGCGCGAGTTTGCCGGGCGCATCGAGCGGATCAATCCGGCGGCCACCGCCGGCTCGCGCTCGATCAGCGTCTACGCGGTCATCGACAACCGCGAGGGCCTGCTGCGCGGCGGCATGTTCGCGCAGGGCTCATTGACTCTGTCGCGCGTCGACCAGGCCCTGTCGGTGCCGGCCTCCGCGGTGCGCGAGGAGATCGGCCAGACTTTCGTCTACGCCATCGACAACGGCAGGGTAAAGCGCAAGAACGTGCGAGTGGGCGCACCGGACGCGGCGGGCCGGGTGCAGGTGCTGGACGGGCTGGCCGCCGGAGATCGCATCGTGCGGGTCAACCTGGGGTCGCTGCGCGAAGGCGTGGCGGCAAGGCTGGCCGGTCCAGAACCTTTCGAATCCGTAAAGAAGTAGCACCGCCCCGCCATGTGGTTCACTCGGGTAAGCATCGCCAATCCGGTCTTCGCGACCATGATGATGGCCGCGCTGCTGGTGCTGGGTGCGTTTTCTTATTCGCGCCTGCCGGTCGAGCAATTCCCCGATGTCAGCTTCCCGGTAGTGGTGGTGCAGACTGCCTACCCTGGCGCCTCGCCCGAGAACGTTGAGGAGGAAGTAACGCGGCGAGTCGAGGAAACCGTCAACACCATCAGCGGCATCAAGACGCTTTCCTCGCGTTCCTACGAGGGCGTCTCGGTGGTGATCATCGAGTTCGACCTGTCGATCGACCCCAAGCTTGCGGCGCAGGACGTGCGCGAGAAGATCGCGCTGATCCGCTCCACCTTCCGCGAGGAAATCAAGGAGCCGCGCGTGAACCGCTTCAACCCGGACGATTTTCCGATCGTCTCGGTGGCGGTGCAGTCCACGGGCCGCAGCTTGCGCGAACTCACCACGCTCGCCGACCAGGTGATCAAGAAGCGGCTGGAGAACGTCGGCGGCGTCGGCCAGGCGACGCTGGTGGGCGGCGTCAAGCGCGAAATCAAGGTCTACCTGAATCTCGAAGCGCTAGAAGCGCAGAAAATCGGCGCCGACCAGGTGATCCAAGCCCTGCGCTCCGAGAACCAGGAGGTTCCGGCCGGATCGCTGCTCACCCCGGGCCAGGAAAAAATCGTTCAGCTGCGCGCCCGGCTCACGGGTCCGCAGGACTTCCGCAACCTGATCGTGGCGCGCCGCGGCGGCAAGCCCGTCACGCTGGGTTCGCTCGCCGAAATCGAGGATGGCCAGCAGGAAGAAGAAAACGCCGCGCTGGTGAACGGCCAGCGGGCCCTTTCCATCGACATCGTCAAATCGCAGGGCGAGAACACCATCGCGGTGGTCGACGGCGTAAGGCAGGTGGCGAAGGAGCTGCAGGGTTTCCTGCCGGCAGACGTGAGAATCGACATCGTGCGCGATGCCTCCATCGGCATCCGCAACTCGGTGGCAGACGTGAAAACCACGCTGCTCGAGGGCGGCCTGCTGACCATCGCCATCGTGTTTTTGTTCCTCGCCTCCTGGCGCAGCACCGTGATCACGGGCCTCACGCTGCCAATCGCGTTGATCGGCACCTTCCTTTTCATCTACGCCTTCGGTTTCACGCTCAACGTGCTCACGCTGATGGCGCTGTCGCTGTCGGTGGGGCTATTGATCGACGACGCCATCGTGGTGCGAGAGAACATCGTGCGCCATGTGGCGCTCGGCGCCGATCACCACACCGCGGCGCTGGAAGGCACGCGCGAGATCGGGCTGGCGGTGCTGGCGACCACCTTTTCGATCGTCGCGGTCTTCCTGCCGGTCGGCTTCATGGGCGGAATCATCGGGCGCTTTTTCCACCAGTTCGGCCTCACCGTGGTTTCCGCGGTGCTGATTTCGATGTTCGTATCGTTCACCCTCGACCCGATGCTGTCCTCGATCTGGCACGATCCGCAGGCCGAAGGCAAGTACAGCGCCGGACCGCTTGGTCGGCTGCTGGCCTGGTTCCACGGGTTTATGGAGCGGATATCGCGGACCTATGAACGGCTGCTGGGCTGGAGCCTCGCGCACCGCAAGAGCGTGCTCGCGATCGCCTTCGTCAGCTTTTTCGCCAGTTTCCCGTTGATGACGCTGGTCGGTTCGGAATTCGTGCCCGAGCCCGATCTGTCCGAGCTGCAGGTCCAGTTCAAGACGCCGGTCGGGGCTTCGCTCGAGCTGACCACGCAGAAAGCGCGCCAGGCGGAATCTGCGCTGCGCGAGTTTCCGGAGGTGAAATACACCTACGCCACCGTCAACACCGGCTTCGTCCAGGGCAAGAATAGGGTCAACATCTTCGTGCAGCTGGTGCCGCGCAAGGAACGCAAGAACTCGCAAAGCGCCCTCACCAAGCCGATGCGCGAGCGGCTCTCGCGCATTGCCGGCATCGAGCTGCAGCAGATCGGCGCCTATAAATCGGTTTCCAGCGGCAAACCCCTGCAGGTTTCGATTCTCGGCCAGGAACGCAAGGTGCTTGCCGAAATCGCCGATCAGGTGATGGCCGCGGTGCGCGAGGTCCCCGGCGCGGTGGACGCCGAATCGAGCGACGAGGCGGCCAAGCCGCAGATTTCCGTGGAACTGAAGCGCGAACTGGCAAGCGACCTCGGCATCGGGGTCGGGCAGGTCGCCGCCGCGCTGCGGCCGCTGCTCGCCGGGCAGGCCGCCGGCAATTGGCGCGGGCCGGACGACCAGTACTACGACGTGCAAGTCCGCCTGTCGCGTGCCGACCGGGCGCGCGTCGAAGACTTGCAGCGGGTACCGCTCGCCTCCAGCCGAACGGATGCCAACGGCGCGCCGAGGATGGTCAACCTGCGCCAGATCGCAGGCATCGAACCGGGCACCGGGCCGCTGCAGATCAACCGCAAGGAACAGTTGCGCGAGGTGCTGATCACCGCCAACGTCTACAACCGGGCCGCGGGCGATGCGGCGGCGGAACTGCGCGGCAAGCTCGAGCGCATTTCTATGCCGCCAGGCTACCGCTTCACGATGGGCGGCTCTTCCAAGGACATCCAGGAATCGCTCTACTTCGCCAGCCAGGCACTGGCGCTGGCGGTGGTCTTTATCTACCTGATCCTCGCCTCGCAGTTCGGCAGCTTCATCCAGCCGGTGGCGATCATGATGTCGCTGCCGCTGTCGCTGATCGGCGTGGTGCTGGCACTGATCCTGTTCCGCTCGACCATGAACATCTTTTCGATCATCGGCTTCATCATGCTGATGGGCCTGGTGACCAAGAACGCGATCCTGCTGGTGGACTTTGTCAACCTGGAGCGGCGCCTGGGCAAGGCGCGCCGCGAGGCTGTCCTCGCCGCGGGCCGCATCCGGCTGCGGCCGATCCTGATGACCACGCTGGCGATGATCTTCGGCATGATCCCGCTCGCGCTCGGGCTGGGAGAAGGTGGCGAACAGCGCTCGCCGATGGGCCAGGCGGTCATCGGCGGCGTCATAACCTCGGGGTTACTCACGCTGGTGGTGGTGCCGGTGATTTACACTTATCTTGACGATACTGCCGCCTGGGCAAAACGCTTTGGTAAGATTGCGCCCTCCCCCGGCACCAGTGCGTGACATGAATCTCGAACAGGCCCGCGTCAACATGGTTGAGCAGCAGATCCGCACCTGGGAGGTGCTGGACCAGGATGTGCTCGACCTGCTCTACACCGTGGCGCGCGAAGAGTTTGTCCCGCCGTCCTGCCGCAACCTCGCCTTCACCGACATGGAGATTCCGATTGGTGAAGGCGAAAGGATGTGGCCGCCGAAGATGGAAGCGCGCGTGCTCCAGGAATTGACGGTAAAGAGAACCGATCGCGTCCTCGAAGTAGGTACGGGAAGCGGTTATCTCACTGCGCTGCTCGCGCATCGTGCGGCACACGTTTATTCGGTTGAAATCAAGCCCGCGCTGGCCGCGTTTGGCAGCGCGAACATCGCGCGCCACGGCCTGGACAACGTCACCCTCGAAGTCGGCGACGGAGCGCGCGGCTATGCGAAACGGGCTCCTTACGACATTGTGGCGCTCACCGGTTCGGTGCCGCTGCTGCCGCGGGCGATCCTTGAATCGCTTGCCCCGGGCGGCCGCGTGTTCGCGATGGTGGGAGAAGCGCCGGTGATGAGCGCGAACCTCGTCACTTGCACCGCGCCGGGCGCTTTCCGCACGGTCAAGCTGTTCGAGACTTTACTTGCGCCGCTCGCCAATTGCGAGCGGCCCTCGCGCTTTACGTTTTGAGATGCCGGTTTACTGACAAGGCTCCATCGATGCGCGCGCTACCGATTGCCCTCTTCTTCCTTGTGCTGCCAGTGGCCGCGCAGGACCTGCAGCAGGTCTACCGCGACGCCAAAGGGTACGACGCGCAGTACGCGGCCGCGCGCCATGCGCTGCAGGCCGGCATGGAAAAGCTGCCGCAGGGCCGCGCGCTGATCCTGCCGACGCTCAACCTGTCGGGCAACATGACCAACTCGCGGACCGAGACCGAGCCGCACAACGCCTCGATCGCTTCGCGCTCGCTGCGCGACGCGCGCGCCTACGGCTATTCGCTCTCCTTCTCGCAGCCGATCTACCGCAAGCAGAACATGCTGCAATACGACCAGGCCGAGTTTCAGGTCAAACAGGCCGAAGCGGTCTTCGGCCAGGCGGGCCAGGACCTGATCGTGCGCGTCGCGCAAGCCTATTTCGACGTGCTCGCGGCACAGGACACCCTGGCGCTGGTACAGGCGCAGAAGATCGCGATCGGCGAGCAACTGGCGCAGGCCAAGCGCAATTTCGAGGTCGGCACCGCCACCATCACCGACACGCACGAGGCACAGGCGCGCTTCGACCTGTCTGCCGCGCAGGAGATCGCCGCGCAAAGCGACCTCGAGAACAAGCGGCGCGCGCTGCAGCAGATTGCCGGCAAGGAGTATGCGGCGCTCAAGCCGCTGCGCCCGCAGGTCAAGCTCTCGCCGCCGAACCCGGCCAACATGCAGAGCTGGGTCGAGATCGCCGAAAAGCAGGGCTTCCCGGTGCAGATCCAGGAAGCGACTACGGAAATCGCCAGCCTGGAGGCCAAGCGCAATTCGGCCGGCCACTATCCGACCGTGGACCTGGTGGCGAGCTACGGCTGGACCTCGCAAACCGCTTCGCAGCTGTCGACGGTCCCGAGCAATGTCACCTCCGGCGTGTTCGGCGTGCAGCTCGGCGTGCCGCTCTACCAGGGCGGCGGAATCAGTTCCAGGGAACGCGAAGCCGCGGCTAATTTCGAAAAATCCAAGCAGGACCTGGAAAACGCGAGGCGCAGCCAGGCGCTGGCCGCGCGCCAAAGCTACGTGCAGGTGACCAACGGTATCGCCCAGATCGGCGCGCTGGAGCAGGCGCTGGTGTCCTCGCAGAGTGCGCTCGCCTCGAACAAGCTCGGCTACGAGGTGGGCGTGCGCATCAACATCGACGTGCTGAACGCGCAGCAGCAGCTTTTCTCCACGCAGCGCGACCTCGCGCTGGCGCGCTACAACACCATCACCAGCCATCTGCGCCTGAAAGCCGCCGCGGGCAGCCTGCGCGACGAGGACCTTGAAGAGGTCAACCGGGCGCTGGCTCAGTAGTTCCGGTCCGCAGCAGTTCCTCGCAGACTAGAAGGTGCTTTTGCGTCGCGCCGCGATGCGCGTCGCAGAGCGCCTTGCCCGCGGCGCCCATCCTGTTCCGTAGTTCCTCGTCCGCCAGAATCCGCAGGGCTTGTGCGATTGCGCCCGCCGCATCGCGCTCCTGGATCGCCGCACCGGCCGCCAGCGCGAGGCGCGTCGTTTCCGCAAAGTTGAACATGCTCGGACCGAGCACCACCGGCACCCCTGCCGCGCAGGCTTCGATCAGGTTCTGGCCGCCGCGCTGCGCGAACGAGCCGCCGATCACCGCGACATCCGCGGCCGCATAGTAGAAATCCATCTCGCCCATCGTGTCGCCGAGATAGATCCGGTCCGTCGCAGCCGGCATGGGGTCGCGGCTGCGCCGTACCGCGGGGAATCCGTCCCTCGCGGCAAGGGCGGCAACTTCATCGAATCGCCTGGGGTGCCGCGGCACCATCAGCACCAGCCGCTTTTCGTCCCAGGCCGGCATCGCGTCCAGGAGCATTTTCTCCTCGCCCTCGCGCGTGCTTGCCAGCAGCAGCACCGGGCGCGCCAGCCGCGCGCGCCAAGCCTTGCCGGCGGAGCGCAGATCCTCGTCGGGCGTACTGTCGAATTTCAGGTTGCCCGCCACTTCGACGCGGCGCGCGCCAAGCGCTCGCAGGCGCGCCGCATCTTCCTCGCTTTGCGCGCAGACCGCCGTCAGTGCAGCGATTGCCGGCTGCGCAAGGCCACGCCAGCGCTGGTAGGCGAGCTGAGATTTCCCAGACATGCGCGCGTTCGCGAGCAGCACCGGCACGCCGAAATCCCTGCAGGCAGCCACCAGGTTGGGCCAGATCTCGGTCTCCATCAGCAGCGCTAGGCGCGGCCGGTAGTGCTCGAGAAAGCGGCGCACCGAGCCGGGATAGTCGTAGGGCAGCCAGGCGATCTGCACCGACTCGCCGTGCAGCTCCTTGAGCGTCTCGCGGCCTGCGGCAGTCATGCAGGTCACCAGCAGCTCGTGATCGGGATGCGCCGCCGCGAGCGAGCGCACCAGCGCCGCGCTGGCGCGCGCCTCGCCTACCGAGACCGCATGCACCCAGAGCAGAGGGCGCGTTCCCGGCTCCTCCACGTAACGGCCGAATCGCTCGGCGACATGGCGGTGATAGCCAGGCTCGCGCCAGCCCCGCCACCAAAGGCGCAGCAGGATGAAGGGCACTGCAGCGTACAGCCCCAGCGTATAAAGCACGCGCCACATCAGTGCACCACTCCTAACGCGGCAAGCGCAGCCTGCACTTCCTCAACCGCCGGCGGCTCGCCAGCGCGGCCAACGTTCCGTACGCGACCGTTGCCGTGCAGCCCGGTCAGCGCTGGATCGGAGCCGCAGTAAATGCCAACCACTGGAACGTCCAGCGCCGCCGCAAGGTGCGCGAGGCCAGTGTCCACCCCAACGACGCAATGCGCGCCTCGCGCAAGGCGGGCGAGCTCACCGAGCGCCCTATGCTCCGGTACCACCGCGCCCGCAATCGCTGCGGCGATGCGCGCGCAGCGGCCCCGTTCTTGTTCTGTCCCCCAAGGGAGCAGGCAGCGGATGCCTCGCCCATCGAGCCAGTTGCCGAGCGCACACCAGCGTTCCTCGGCCCAGAGCTTGTCGTCGCGGCTGGTCATGGTCAGCAGCAACGCATGGCGGTTGGCTGCGGGCGGGCGCCCTTGCGGCGCCGGCGCTTTCGGAACACGCAAGCCATAGTCGCAAGGGCCTTCGAGCCGATAGCCAAGCGCCGCTGCGGCAAGGTGGCGATTGCGATCCACCGCGTGCAGATTTCCCGCCACCGCATGCTGCGCGTCGTAGAAGCGCGCGGCGAAGGGCTCGCGCGCGCTGGCGCGGTCGAGGCCGTGCTTGCGGCCTCGCGCAAGCGCGGCGACGAACGCGCTCTTGATCAATCCCTGGCTGTCGATGATCGCGTCATAACGCTCGGTGCGCAGCTCGGCGCGAAAGCCAGCGAACTCCGACCAGGCGGAAGGCGAAAACAGTGCCCCCCGCCAGCGGCGGATCGCGACCGGAATCACGCGCCGCAGCGAACCGTGCAGCGCGGCGACCTCGGCAAACGACTCTTCGACCACCCAATCGATCTCGGCGTCCTTCACCTGGCGCGCGACGTCGCTCACCGCCGGGCAGTTGTGCACGACATCGCCGAGCGAGGAGGTCTTGATGAAAAGGATGCGCGGCACGTTAAGGACGCCCTCCGGGCGTGGGAGTCGCCCAATGGGCGTGGGCTAGAATACCGCGTTGATTTCGTTTCATTTTATAACGGAATACGCCTTGCCCCTGTCTGTCGTCCTGATCACCCACAACGCCGCCGCGCAGCTTCCGGAATGCCTCGCCAGCATCGCCTTCGCCGACGAAGTGGTGGTGGTGGATTCCGACAGCAGCGACGGGTCCGCCGACATCGCGACGCACTACGGCGCGCGCGTGATCCAGAAGGAGTGGCTCGGTTTCGGCCGGCAAAAGCAGTTTGCCGTAGAGCAGGCCACGCACGACTGGGTGCTGTGCCTGGATGCCGACGAGCGCGTTTCGCCCGAGCTCGCGGCGAGCATGGTGCGCGCGCTGGAAGCGCCAGCGGCCCAGGTCTACCGCATGGCGCGCCGCAACCGCTTTCTCGGGCGCTGGCTGCGGCACGGCGAGGGCTACCCGGACTGGAGCCCGCGCCTTTTCGACCGGCGCCACGCGCGCTGGAGCGACGACGGCGTGCACGAGAAGGTGCTCTACGCGGTTTCGCCGGGCGCGCTGGAAGGAGACCTGCTGCACGAATCGGCCGAAGACCTCGGTCGCTACTTGGAAAAGCAGAACCGCTACAGCACGCTCGCTGCCGAAGAATTGCACCGGCTCGGGCAGCGTGCCGGATTCACCGAGCTCGCGTTCTCTCCCTTGGTGCGCTTCCTCAAGTTCTACCTGCTGCGGCTGGGGTTCCTCGACGGCCTGCCGGGCCTGGTGCACATCTCGATCGGCTGCATGAACAGCTTCATGAAGTACGCGAAGCTGATCGAACTGCAGCGGGGTCAGGGCAAATGAGCGCACCTGGCGCGAGCGAATTGACCGCTTTCCACGACAGCCGGCACGCCTTCGCCGGCTGGGCGAAAAGCGGCGCCGCGGAGCATCGCGATGGCCTGTGGCAGGCGATCGAGGACAATCACCGCTGCAATTGCCTGCTGTGGGACGAGGAAGACCTGGCGCGCCGGCGCAGCGTGCCGGATGCGGAGATCGCCGCCAACAAGCGCGCCATTGACGCCTTCAACCAGCAGCGCAACGACGCGATCGAGCGGATCGATGATTTTCTGTTGGGTTTATTCTCGAGCAACAAACCAAACCCGAGATTGAGCAGCGAAACGCCCGGCGCCATGGCCGACCGCCTCTCCATCCTGTCGCTCAAAGTTCACCACATGCGGCTGCAGACGCTGCGCACCGACGTCGACCGCGCGCACATCGATCAATGCGTGTCGAAGCTGGAGCGGCTGATTGAACAGAGGACCGACCTGGCCGCCTGCTTCGACCGGCTGCTTGCCGAGTGCGCGCGCGGCGAGAGCGCCTTCAAGGTCTACCGCCAGTTCAAGATGTACAACGACCCGGCGCTCAATCCCGCGGTCTATGGGGAAAGCAAGCGCTCGAGCCGGCCGTAAACCAGCGCGTCGGGCAGTTCGCTCACGCTTTTTTCGGCCTCAAGCCAATCCGCCTTCGGTCCGCGCGGCGCCCATTGCGACGGAGCGGGCGAAACATCCGCTTCGGCAAAAAATCCCAGCACGCCGCCCGGGCTCGCGGCGGCGAAGTGCATCAGACCGCTATCCGGAAAGAGGCTCGTGCGCGCGCTCCAGATCAGGCCCAGCGCCTCCGCTATCGGGCCGCGGAAGGGATGAATCTGCGGCGCGTGCGAATCCAGCACAGGTTGCGCCACCTCGTCGTCGCCCGGGTAAAGCGGGTCGCCGGAGGCGCCGGGCGTCCACATGAAGACCGTGTCGAGCCCCCAGCGCTGCTTGAAATGCGCGCTCCAGGCGAGCACCTGCGCCGTGCTCGGCTGCTTCTACGGCCGGCGCGCGCCAAGGCCGAGCACCACGTACCCCCCGGGCGCGAGGCCGCGCTCGGTGAGCCAATCGCGTGCAAATGCCGTCGACGCTGCCGGCAAAAGGTAACTAGGTTGAATTTCTCCATCCGGATTATTCAAGCCAAGAGGGGTACGCAAACCCAAAAGCCGATCTACCTCGTGGCTCGAAGGATCCAGCGGCAAAGGATCAGTCAATCCAGGATATTTCGCCGCATCGGCGCAGCGCGCCACTGTCCGCGCGCCACGCAAGGACAATGCGCGCCGGATTGCGCGCGGCGACTCCTCGCCATTCGCGACGAGCACCCAGTCGTAGCGCTCGCGGCGCAATGCGAGCCGCTGCCAGATCCAGTCCCAGGCCGCGCCGAAGCTCGCGCGGCCGCCCTGCCGCACGCGGCGATAGACCCAGATCCTGTCGAGGTGCGGATTGCCAGACACTACCCAGGCGTTGTAGGCATTCGCCAGCAGATGGATCTCGGCTTGCGGCAAGGCCGCCTTCAATTGCGCAAGCAGCGGCGTGGTGAGCAGCAGGTCGCCGATCTTGTCGCGCTTGAGAACCAGGACCTTCATCGGGAGCGAAACATGCGCGCCGATTATAATCGCCGCCTTTCCTCGATGATCCACTTCCACCACGTCAACCTGCAGCCGTTTGTCGGCGGCGGCGAAATCTACACGCGCGCACTGACGCGCGCGCTCGCAGACGCAGGCGCGACGCAGACCCTCTACGTGCATCCGTCGGTCAGGCTCTGGGACGAACTCGCAAGTGACCGCGTTCAGGTCGTCAAAACAGAAAACGAGCGGCAGCTGCTCGAGCGGCTGCCGAAAGAGCGCTCGGTCGTGCTGACGCAAAGCCCCATCTCGGTGCAGGGCGTAGAGCGCATGGCGGCGCGCCATTGCGTCGCCGGCTTTGCGCACATGCCGATGTTCCAGCGCAGCGCCGACGGTTTTCGCCCCTACGCGCTCGTTTTCACGGTATCGCGCTATTGCATCGAGTTGCTGCGCCTCGCCGGATTGCGGCAGGTTTACCCGGAACCCATCTACGGCACCGCGGACGTGGACCGCAGCAGCGAGCCGGTGGTACAGCGTTCGCCGTACCTGGTGGATCGCAGGAAATTCCGCGACGTACTTGTCGGCGGTTTCATCTCTTTGAAGGAATTCTCAAAAAGAAAAAAAGCACCATTCAGCAAACGCCCGGGCCTCACGCTGGGACTGGTGTCGCTGATCGGGCCGATCAAGCAGTTCCCGGCACAGTTCGCGATTCTCGCGCCGCTCCTTGCGCGCCGCCCTACCGTGAACCTGGAGATCTTTGGCGCCGGCGGCTATGCACAAGTGCGCGACCTGCGCCGCGCACTCAGGCCGCTTGGCAAACGCGCGCGCTTCTGGGGCCACCAGGCGAACGTCGGCGCCATCTATCCGCAGCTTGATTATCTGATGACCGGACTGCCGGAAAAGGAAGCGCTGGGCTTGAACGCCCTCGAAGCGCAGAGTTGCGGCACGCCGGTGCTTGCGCCCGATGCGCCGCCCTTCTCGGAAACCGTGATCGACGGCGCGAGCGGCTTCCGCTACCGCGACCCGCGCAAGGACGGCGGCCGGCATTTCGAGGAAATCGTCGATGCTATTCTGGCCGGGCGCCCGCGGCCGGATCCGCGCGTTGCCGCGAAAGCGCATCTCGCACAGTTCACGCATTCAGCGCTGGTCGAGCGGGCACGCGAGCTGATCAAGGCGCTTTTAAGCCTCGAATAGCTTTATGTTCGAGACGATTTTTCTCGAGACGCTCTATGGCGGCACGACGCCAGGCGCACGGCAAACTGCTAGAATCAAACCGTTCACGTTCGATTCCTTTCTCGAAGGACGCACTCATGAGACAGGTCGTAATTGCTCCGGGTGAAGACGGTTACTGGGTCGCCGAGTGCCCGAGCCTGCCGGGCTGCGTGAGCCAGGGCCGCTCCCGTGAAGAGGCCATCGCGAACATCAAGGAAGCCATCGAGGGCTACGTTGCCGCCCTCCAGGAAGACAAGCTGCCGGTACCCGAGGAGAGCTTCCGGACGCTGTTGGTCGCCGTTTGAGCAAGCTGCCCCGGCTCTCGGGCCGAGATTGCGTCAAAGCGCTCGCCAAGGCAGGTTTCTATGCGAAGCGCCAGCATGGCTCCCATATCGTGGTGCGGCGCGACCAGCCTTTCGCTCAACTCGTGGTGCCCGACCACAAGGAACTCGATCGGGGTACGCTGCGCGCCATCTTGCGGCAGGCCGGTCTCGGCGTAGATGAATTCAACGCGCTGCTGTAGAGCATGTCCCGAGAAATAGTCCCCGTCATCCTCTGTGGCGGCGCGGGCAGCCGGCTGTGGCCGGTGTCGCGCCAGATGCTGCCCAAGCAGTTCCTGCCGCTAGTTACTGACCGAACGCTGCTGCAGGACACGGCGCTGCGCGCCAAGGCCGCCGCAGGCGACGTGCCGATGATCGTGATCTGCAATGAAGCGCATCGCTTCCTGGTGAGCGACCAACTCGCCGAAATCGACATCCAGGCACGCATCATTCTTGAGCCGGTGGGCCGCAGCACGGCGGCGGCGGTCGCGGTCGCCGCGTTCGCCTGCGAGAAAGATGACCCCGTCCTGCTCGTGCTCGCGTCCGACCACGCGATCCGCGGCGAGGAGGCCTTCAACGGCGCGGTGCGCCGCGCCGCCGAAGTCGCAGCTGCGGGAATGCTCGCAACGTTCGGCATCGCGCCTGCGCGCCCCGACAGCGGCTTCGGCTACATCAAGCGCGGCGCGCCACTGCCGGGCGGCACCGCTGCTTTTGAAATAATTCGTTTTATAGAGAAACCGTCAGAGGAGAAAGCGCGCGCGATGATAGCCACCGGGCACGCCTACTGGAACAGCGGCATGTTCGCGTTCACCGCCAAGCGCGTTCTCGAGGAACTCGGCCGCTTGCGGCCCGACATTCTGAATGCCGTGCGAAAAGCATTCGCAACCGCGACCGAGGACCTCGGATTCCTGCGCCTGGGCAAGGAAGCCTTTGTCGCCTGCCCGGCCGAAGCCATCGACCGCGCCGTGATGGAGCACACCGCGCAGGCCGCCGTGATTCCGGCTGAATTCGAATGGAGCGATGTCGGCTCCTGGGCAGCGCTATGGGACCTCGCCGAGAAGGACGCTGCCGGCAACGCTGCGCGCGGCGATGTAAAACTGCAGGATACTCGCGGCTCTTTCGTTTTCGCCGAGCGGCGCCTGGTCGCGACGCTCGGCGTCGAAGACCTGATCATCGTCGATTCGGACGATGCGCTGCTGGTCGCGGACCGCTCGCGCAGCCAGGACGTGCGCGAAGTGGTCGAGGACCTGAAGCGCGCCAACCGCGCCGAGCACTTGAGCCACAAGCGCGTCTACCGGCCCTGGGGCTACTACGAGTCGATCGACGCCGGCGAGCGCTTCCAGGTCAAGCGGCTGATGCTGAAACCCGGCGCGGCGCTTTCGCTGCAACTGCACCGCAAGCGCGCCGAGCACTGGGTAGTGGTCTCCGGCCGCGCGCGCGTGACGCGCGGCGAGGACACGCTTTACCTGGAAGAGAACCAGTCCACCTACATCCCGGTGGGCATCAAGCACCGTCTAGAAAACGCGGGCAAAGCGCCGCTGATGATCGTCGAAGTGCAGTCGGGCAGCTACTTGGGCGAAGACGACATCGAGCGGTTCGAAGACCGCTACGGGCGCGGCTAACAAAGCATAAAAGGAGAACCAACGTGCTTGCAGTGATTGGGGGAAGTGGGGTGTATGGCATCGAGGGACTGAAGAACGACCGCTGGATCAAGGCCGAGTCGTCCTTCGGCAGTCCGTCGGATGAGTTCCTGATGGGGGACCTGGGCGGCGAAGCCGTCGTCTTTCTGCCGCGCCATGGCCGCGGCCACCGCGTCCCTCCTTCGCAGATCAACTATCGCGCCAACATTGATGCCCTCAAACGACTCGGCGTAACGGACATCGTCTCGGTCAGTGCAGTGGGCTCCTTGCGCGAGGATCTTTCGCCCGGGATGTTCGTCATCGTCGACCAGTTCATAGACCGCACCTTTGCACGCGAGAAAAGCTTTTTCGGCGAAGGTCTCGTCGCCCATGTCTCCATGGCGCACCCGGTGTGTGCGCGCCTCGGCGAGCACCTGCAGAGCGCGGCGGCAGAGGCGGGCATCAATGCCGCGCGAGGCGGCACCTATCTCGTCATGGAGGGACCGCAGTTCTCCACGCTCGCCGAATCTGAGCTCTACCGCAGCTGGAACTGCGACGTCATCGGCATGACCAACATGCCCGAGGCCAAGCTCGCGCGCGAAGCCGAGATCTGCTACGCGACCGTCGCAATGGTCACCGACTACGACTGCTGGCACCCCAACCACGACGACGTCACAGTCGAGGCGATCATCAAGGTGCTCACCGAAAACGCCGATCGGGCCCGCACGCTCATTCGCCACGTCGTGCCGCGGCTGCCGAAGGACAGCAGCGCCGGGGCCTGCGCCTGCCGCAGCGTCCTCGATCATGCCCTCATCACCGCGCCCGAAGCGCGCGATCCCCAACTCGCACAACGGCTCTCGGCAATCGCCGGCCGCGTGCTCAAACCCAGCGTTTAGAGGCCGCAGCCATGCCCATCAAGTCGCTCATCCGGACGATCCCACACTACCCCAAGCAGGGCATCATGTTCCGCGACATCACCACTTTGCTGAAGGACCCGGTGGGGATGCGCCTGACCATCGACGAGATCGCAAAACGCTACAGGGGTCAGAAAATCTCCAAAGTGGCGGGTATTGAATCGCGCGGCTTTATCATCGGCGCGCCGGTCGCATATCTTCTCGGCGTTGGTTTCATACCGATTCGCAAGAAAGGCAAACTTCCGGGCGAGACCATCGGCCACGACTACCAGCTCGAGTACGGCGCCGACCGCATCGAGATCCACGTCGACGCGATCTCGAAGGGCGAGCGCATCCTCCTTGTCGACGACCTGATCGCCACCGGCGGCACTGCCGAGGCCGCGGCGACCCTGATCGGCAAGATGGGCGGCGAGGTGATCGAGTGCTGCTTCGTGGTTGACCTGCCCGATATCGGCGGCCGCAAGCGGCTGGAGAAGATGGGCCTGAAGGTATTCACGCTCTGCGAGTTCGAGGGCGAATAGCGGACGATGTCGCAGCGCAACGTCACGCTCTCGGTGGTCAGCCACGGCCAGAACGCGCTCGTCAACCAGCTACTCAAGGATGTCCAGCGGCACTGCGTGGAGCGTGTTGCGCTCGTCCTCACCGAAAACATCCCCGATCCCATACCGCTCGCCACAGCCGAACTCAGCTGCCCGGTGCAACGGATTGCGAACGACCAGGTCAAGGGCTTCGGCGCCAACCACAATGCGGCGTTCAAGCATTGCCGGACACCCTACTTCTGCGTTGCCAATCCGGACATACGCCTGCCGGCGGATCCCTTTCCATCGTTGATTTCAAATTTCTCCAACACGGCGGTTGCGGTGGCGGGTCCGCTGGTTCGCAATCCGGCCGGCGCTGTGGAGGATAGCGCGCGGCGCTATCCCACCCCAAGCATACTTTTTCAAAAAGCGTTTGGACGCGTCCGCAGCCAGGACTATCCCGTCGACCGAGGCCCGGTCGAGGTGGACTGGCTGGCGGGAATGTTCCTGTTATTTCAGACGGAGGCTTTCCGACAGGCGGGCGGGTTTGACGAGCGCTATTTCATGTACTACGAGGACGTGGACATCTGCCACCGGCTGCGCGCTAAGGGCCGTACCGTCATCTACGAAACGAGGGACGAAATCATACACGACGCGCGACGCGCGAGCCGGCGCAACCCTCGGCTCGCGCTACATCACCTGAAAAGCGTGATCAGGTTTCTGTCGCGCCGATGATGCTGACGCGAGATTGCCGCGAATTTCGAGCCGAGAATGATTTGCGAGGTTAGCCGCTGAGGCGGCGCAGCGCGACAACAGTAAGACGGCGCACAAATTTCATCAGCGAGAACACGCTGAGCGCCAATGCGGCCGGAAGCGAGATCAGGTGCTGGCCGCGTAGCGCCCAGTAATTGGCCAGCTCCGCGAGCTCCATCGCCAGCAAGTCCGCGCTGAGCCCGCCTGCGCCATAGCGCGCTTTGTGAATTGTAGCGAGCGGCGCCTGCAGGATCGCGATCCGCTCGCCCGAAAGCGCCATAATTTGCCACAGCAGATGGTCCTCCATGTGGCGGCGTCCCTCCAGAAATCGGTACTGCAGGTCGCGCCTGAGCATGACAGACGGCGTAATGAAGGGGTTCTTCAGTAGATAGCTGCTTGGCGATAGGAACCGCACCGCGGGCGGCTCTTGCACTGCTGCCGACGCTTGGCCGCGCGGTTGCATCGTAGATTCGTGGGCCGATATCCGCACCGCCGGATTTGCCGCCATCCAACCGTGCTGAATCTCGAGCTTGCGTGGATGCCAGCTGTCATCGGAATCGAGAAACGCGACGTATTCTCCCCGCGCCGCTTGCCATCCGGCGTTGCGCGCCGTGGCCGCGCCGCCATTGCGCTCGAGGCGGATCACGCGAAGCCACTTGTCGCCAAAAGTTCGCTGCAACGTTTGTAGCACCGTTGGCGTTTCGTCATCGCTGGCATCGTCAACTATTATGAGTTCGAGCGCTGAGGCACTCTGTTCGCGCGCGGATCGCACCGCTTCCGCCACGCTGCGCGCGCAACGATAGCAGGGCATCACAACCGATACCGGTACCTGCGCCAATACCTGCGTCCCCTAGCGAATCTGGTCCTGGGCAGCCTGCAATCGTTCGGGAGTGCCAATATCGATGAGCGGGCCGCTAACGGGAAATGCAAAACACCGCCCCGAGTGTACCGCCACGGGAAAAAGGTCGCGCTCAAGCGAAAACGGGCCTACGGGCGGGGCCAGGCCCATCGCTTCGCGCTGCATGACGTAGATCCCGGCGTTCACATGGCGCTTCCCGCCGTACTCGCGCGCCGGCTTTTCGGCGAACTCGACGATGCGGCCCGCACCGTCGGTACCGATTACGCCAGCGTCGTCTCGCCCCGCTGGCGGCGTAACCACCAGCGTCAGCAGCGCGCCCTTACTCCGGTGGGCTTGTAGTAAGTCAGCGTAGTTGACCTTGCAGAAGGAATCTCCATTGACGACCAGGAACGGATCGCTGCGCACTTTCGGCAGAGCGTGCGCGATTGCGCCGCCGGTGCCAAGCGGCTGGTCCTCGGTCGAAAACACAAACTCGGTGTCGCTGCGGTCCTTGTTGCGCTCTTTATAGTGCGCCGCGATCTGGTCGCCGCCGTAGCCCGTGCACAGTACCAGCCGTTGCAGGCCCTTGCGCACTAGCTCCTCAACCAGCAGGTCAAGAAACGCACGTCCCTGGATCTTCGCCAGCCCCTTCGGCCGATCGGAGACCGCCGGCCGGAGGCGCGTTCCGAGGCCGCCGCAAAGGATCAGTGTGTCGATCTGAGCGCGGGTCACACCAGCCACGCTAGGGTCGCGGAATGCCGCGGCTTCGCCGGTACCAATCGAGGGTCCGCGCGATGCCATCGCGAAGGCCGGTATTCGCGCGAAAGCCGAGCATTGCTTCTGCTTTAGAGGTATCCACTAGCCTGAGCGGAATCATGGTCGGCTTGGACGGATCGAAACGCACCTTTGCATCTGTGTACCCATCCTCCTCGAGAATAAAGCGCAGGATTTCCTTGACGGTGTGACCTTTCCCCAACCCGATGTTTAGCGTCGCATACGTTGTCAGCTTTGCCGCCGCCTGCACCATCGCCTCGACCATGTCGTCCACATAGATCAGGTCACGGACTTCGGTCCCGTCCCCCCAGACTTCAATGGGGTCCCAGCGTTCCACGGATTTCCGAATCAGCGCGGGAAGTACGTGGGAGGTGGCGAACTCGAAGTCATCGTTTGGGCCATAGACGTTGGTCGGCCGCAATACGACGGTCGCCATTTTTTTTGATAGCTTCTCACCGTACATCCTGCACAACACCTCCATGAATCGCTTCGCCCACCCAGCGTAGTAGTATTTCTCGAACGGCTCGCCTTCGAGGATCTGGTCCTCCTTCATCGGCTTGTCCGACACCGGATAGGCGACCGTACTTCCCAGCCAGATGAATTTCTCCACGCCCGCCTGGTAGGCTGTCTCGAGCATCTGCGTGTTGATGATCACGTTCGGCGTCACGTGGATCATGGGCGTCGAGGCAATGGCCGCTGCGCCGGACGTCGTTGCCGCGCACAGATGCAAGTGCTGTATTCCCTCTACGACCCTGCGGCAATCCTCTGGCCGGGTCAAATCGCACTGGACGTACTCAATCTGGGGGTCGGGGGCTACCGGCACCTTTCGATGGAACGTGGCTCGCACCACTGCACCTTCTGCCAACAGCCGCGCGACCAGATTGCTCCCGATCAGTCCCCCGCTGCCCGCCACCAGCACCTTAATGCCCTTGAACCGCATTGCGCGCGCCCCTTAGCGTTCGACGAAAAATTGGTTTCCCTGATAAATCTCGACGATAGCCGCGCGCTCTGCCTTCGGCAAGGCGCCGAGCCCACTCGCCCGGGCATTCTCCTGGACGTGATCCTCCGTTAGCATGCCCGGGATTACGCTCGACAGCGCCGCAAATGAGAGGCAGAAGCGCAGTGCAAACTGCGCTGGAGTCTGCTCGGTGTTGCTCTTGACTTCGGCCAGAAATAGACCCAGCGCACTCGCCCAACGCTCACGTTGCTCGGGGCTCCAGCGGCTCCTATGGTCGTCAGGGTCGAACAGCGCGGCCGGTGAATACCGGCCAGTCAGAAACCCGAAACACAGCGGCGTACGGCCGATGATGCCTGCGCCTTCGCGCTGGCAGACCTCGAACAACCCGTTCTCCCTAGCGCGCTGGTCGAGCAGATTGAAATTCACCTGCACGCAGCGAAAACCGAGATCCCTCACGGCGATCAGCGCATCATCGGGCGAACGCGCCGAAATCCCGTACTCGCGGATCCTGCCCTCGCGGCGCAGACGATCGAGCGTCGCGACGCACCGATCGTCGCGCTGCAGAAGGTCGATTGGTGGGCTGTGCAGTTGAAACAGGTCAATGTAGTCGGTTCCAAGACGGGCCAGGCTTTGTTCAAGCGAACGCAGAAGATGTTCAGGGGAGAAGTCCTGCGCGCCGACCGCCGAAAGCATGCCGGCCTTGGTGGCGATCACCACATCGCTGCGCACGTCGCGAAGCGCATTCCCCAACACTGTTTCGCTGTGCCCGAAGCCGTAGAAATCTGCAGTGTCGAAGAAATTAATGCCGCTTTCGAACGCGCGGCGCAGCGCGCGGCGGGAGTCGTCGTCGTCCGTCGGGCCGTAGGCGACCGCGCCATTCGCGTTGCCCCCGATTCCCCAAGCGCCGAAACCAATCTCGGAGACGCGAATCCCCGTGGCGCCCAGCGGCCGGTAGCGCATCTTGTTGTAGGGACGCCGGCGGGGAGCGCCAGCTAGAAATGACCCGCCAGCTGGCGCTCGGAGGCGAGTGGCTTGTTGCCGGAACTGCGGTTCGGATACAGGTAGGCGCCTTTCTTGTTGCCCCACCACACTACTTCACGGCACCAGCGATCTAGCTCGGCGTAATGCGACTTGGAGCGCTCCACGTCGATGGTGAAGGCTCCCGCCTCCAGCGGAACGGGTTGACCCTCAAGAATGCCACGCCAGAATTCTAGGATGTTGTAGCGCAAAGTCAGCGTCGTATCCTCGGCAACGAATGGCTGGCTTACCAGCGCGTGATTCACCTTGATTGCGTCCACCACCGCATCCATCGGGACAGTGCCACCCGCGGACCGTGCAAGGTCCACCATCAGCTCCGATACCTCAGCGTAAAAGGCGTCGAACCTGCCCTCTACGGTGAGCTTGATGAACACATACTCGTCCGCCGGCCAGTAGATCTGCAACCACCGCTGCGAGTAGACGTACTCCGGACCGCCCTTCTGAATCGAACGTGCCTCCTCAATGAAGAAGTCGCGAATCTCGCCGATCACCGGGTACCTGACGCGATCAACTTGCATGAAGCGCTCAAATATTTCCCGGTACGCGATGCCGGTGATCTCATGCACAAGTATGATCGGAATCTGCACAATTTTGTCGAAATGCAGGAAAGCCGCCATCCACGAAAAGGCCCGCGTACGCCGCCAGTCTTCCTGGTTCATCGAATAAGTTGAAATGACGAGGTCCTGGATTTCCGGCACGTCGTCCGCCAACTCTTCCTTAGAGCCGTGAATGTTGATGATCTCGCTCTTCACCGTGACCATCTCGAACTTTCGGAGGTATTCCGGGTCGCCCATCTCGGCGTTTGGCAGGATCGACAGATTGTTGAACTGGATCCGGTTGTGCTGGCCGGCGCGAATCAGCGTGTCGATTCCGTCGACGTAGGAATCGTAGGTCTCCCCCGGCAGCGCGAGGATCAGGTCTGAATAAGTTTCGACCCGGTCGCGGGTGAATCGGCGCGCCAGTTCGAGATAGGTATCGAGCGAAATGTTGTCTCGCTTGATGTTTTTCAGCGTCGTCTCGTCGAGGCTCTGCATCGACAATGCGACACCCTTATTGAGACCGGCATCGGCGAGGATCTTCTGCGTCAGGTAGGCCCGCTCGGTTGCGTTCTTGGTGTTCTGCACAGAGAACCCCTGCGGGAATCCGGTGCGTTTGCGAATGTCGGCGACACGTTCTGCTATCTCGACATCGCGCTTTTGGATGCCGAAATTCGCGTCGCAGACGAAAATGTACTCGATACCGTTGCTCGCAAACCAGTCCAGCTCCTGGTAAAGGCGCTCCAGCTCGAACTTATTGACCTTTGCCGCGGTAGCCGACCCCCAGTCGCAGAACGTGCACTGGAACGGGCAGCCTCGATTGGTCTCCCACAGGCCAATCCACTTCTCGCTCGGATTCGCTGCGATCAGGTGGTCGAAATCCCCTTTCAGGAACGGCGATGGGACTTCCTCCAGATCCCGGATGCGTTCGGTCGTCGCACCCTTGACATAGCGGCCGTCCGGCGCCAGGTAGCTGACGCCGGTGAGCCCGTCCCATTTGCGCCCCGGCAGGCGATCGAGCAGTTCGAGAAACGTCCGCTCGCCCTCGTTGTGGACCACAATATCGATGAATGGGTGCTCTCGCAGGAACTGTTCCGGCTTGTCCGGAACCTGTGGGCCGCCAAAGACGATCACTACAGCCGGATTCTGCTGTTTAAGACGGCGCGCTGCCTCTAGCGAGATATTCGCGTTCCACACATAGGTGCTGAAGCCGACCACATCCGCTTGCTGCATGCCGGCCACGATGTCGCGTACTGGCATGCGCTTGTAGATCATCGGCAGGAACGTATAGCGGGCGGCATTGGCCGAATGCGCCTCGACGTACGACCTGAGACAGGCAATCGAATACGGCAGATAGTTCTGGCCCGAAAAGCTGTTGTTGACTTGGACCAGTCCTATCTTCAGCGGCGCAGTGGCAGGGACAACCTGGTCTACGCGCCGATTAACAAGTTTGACCACTTTGCTCATCTGACTTCCCGAACTGGGGCCGAGCATTGTAACAGGCAGATATTATGGCCATTTCGCCCAAACTGTGCACGCTAGCGCATCAGCCGGCGCGCATCGGCCACATGGGTGCGGTATGCATCGAAAACTTGCTTGAGCGCGTCCGGCATGCCAATCCTCGGTCGCCAGCGCAGGTCGCGCGTGGTGTTCGCTATCGCCGGTACACGATGCTGGATGTCCTGATAACCCTTGCCGTAGTAGGCGTTCGCGGTGGCATTCACTAGCTTCACCCGCTTCGCTTTTGACCGATATTCCGGATACTTGAGCGCCAACTCGACCATCATCTGCGCCAACTCGCGCACAGAGTAGTTGTTGCGCGGATTGCCAATGTTGTAGATCTTGCCGGTAGCAACCCCGCTCTTGTTCGCGATGATTTTGATCAACGCGTCGATGCCATCATCCACATGCGTGAAGGCGCGCTTCTGTCTGCCGCCATCGACCAGCTTGATCGGCTCGCCGCGCACGATGTGCCCGAGGAACTGCGTGATTACCCGCGAGCTGCCTTCCTTTTGCGCGTTGATCGAATCGAGCCCCGCGCCGATCCAGTTGAACGGCCTGAACAGAGTGAAATTCAGGCTGCCCTCCATGCCGTAGCCCCAGATGACGCGGTCGATGAGCTGCTTGGAACAGGCGTAGATCCAGCGCGGCATGTTGATCGGGCCATACACCAGCGGCGAGGTCTCCGGATCGAATTCGGCGTCCGGGCACATACCGTAGACCTCGGAAGTCGAAGGGAACACGAGGCGCTTGCGGTGCTTTACACAGGAGCGCACGATCGGCAGGTTGGCCTCGAAGTCCAATTCGAACACGCGCAGCGGCTCGCGCACGTAGGTGGCCGGCGTCGCTATTGCCACCAGCGGCAGCACGATGTCGCACTTGCGGATGTGGTACTCGATCCACTCCCGGTTGATGGTGATGTCGCCTTCAAAAAAGTGAAAGCGCTTATTGTCAATCACGTCTGCAATACGGTCGGACTGCATGTCCATGCCGTGCACATCCCAGTCGGTCTCGGCCATGATGCGCTTGGAAAGGTGGTGGCCGATGAATCCATTGATACCTAGAATCAGAACCTTCATTCTGCTCATCTGTGCTGATCTTCGTGAGAGTAGTAGATGATCTGGCTGCCCAGGTGGTCGAAGCGCGACGGCACGAAAAGCAGCTTGCTTAGCGCCGCCGTAACGCGCTGCTGCTGCTCTGGCCGGACGAAAAGCAGCAGGAAACCGCCGCCGCCTGCACCAAGCAGCTTGCCACCGATCGCGCCCGCGCCGAGCGCCGCGTCGTACATTTCGTCGATATCTCCGGTCGATATCCGGGCGGACAGTCCGCGCTTGATCCGCCACTGCTGGTCGAGCAGCCGCCCAAAGTCTTCCAGCCGGTCCTGATTCGAGGTCAACGCCGATTCGGCTTCCCCGACCAGGCGAACCATGTCGCGCAGCTCCCGCGTGCGGTTCGGAATCTGCTCGATCTGGTCCTTCGCCACCTCGGAGGCAGTGCGGGAGTATCCAGTAAAAAATAGCATCAGGTGCTGCTGCAGGCGCTCGAGCCGCTCCGGCGCGACGATCAGCGGCGTCACTGCAACCTCGTTCGCGCCGCCGAACTCGATCCTATTGAGCCCGCCGAAAGCGGCCGCGGTCTGGTCCTGCGAGCCGACATGCTCACCGATCCGGTCCTGCTCGACACGGATCGCGTTGATCGCCAACTGGCGCTTGGTCGGCATCTCGTGCTTGAGCGCATATAGCGCGTGCAGCAAACCCACGGTAAAAGTCGAACTCGACCCTAATCCCGAGCGCGCGGGAAGGTCGGCGTGGTGGACTAGATCCACGCCGCGCTCGATCTCCATGAACCGCAGGCTTTCTCGCACAGATGGATGCTGGATCTCCTCCAGTGTGCGGGCCTCCTCGCGTTTGTAGTACCGGATCAGGTACTTGAAATCGTGAAACGGCGGCAAGTACCGACAGGTAATGTAGCAGTATTTGTTGATCGCAGCGCTGAGCACGGCGCCGCCGTGCTCGCGATACCAGGCGGGGTAGTCGGTGCCGCCACCGAAGAACGAAACGCGAAACGGCGTCCTGCTGATGATCATCAGTGGGCCGTGGCGTCAGACTACAAAATGCCCGGACTCGTCGCGTTGCGAGAGGATTGGTTCCTTAATCGGCCACCAGAGCTTCAGTTTCGGGTCGTTCCACTTGTAGGTGAACTGGCCCTTCGGATTGTAGTAGGTCGTCTGCTTGTAGTGGAAGATCGCCTGTTCGCTTAGCACCACGTGACCGTTGCCGTGCTTAGGCGGAATAAGCACCTGTAGCCGGTTTGCGTCCGACAGCACGAACGACTGCCATTGGCCAAAGTCCTTCGAGCCGGTGTCGCAGTTCACCACAACCAGGTAAAACTTGCCGTACATGCACGACACCAGCTTCCAGGTTTCCGCGTCGCCATGAATGCCGCGCAGCACATGCTGCGACGAAACCGAGATGTCATCCTGTACGAACTTCGCAGTGATACCTTGCTCGGCATACATCTGGTCGTTGTAGGTTTCAACGTACTGCCCGCGGAAATCCTCGAAAACCTCGGGTTTAATAAGAAGAACGCCTTCTAGCTTTGTCTTGCTGACTTGCATCGCCGCCCCGCCTAAATTGGTCGCCAGGCTACGTAGGAATAGCCTTCGTGGTAGATACTTCCAAAATTGAACCGCCGAGTCTCCAGGATCTGAATCTTCTCCTGCGTCTCGAGCTGCCTCAGCTGCGTCAGCAAACCATCAAGGTAACCCCGTTTTCTGTGAAAACTGAGCGCCAGATAGTCGACGAGGTCGCTTTCGTCGTAGAGCTCGGCGAGCGGCTCCATATTCACACAGATCGCTGGCCGCTGCCCGAGCAGGTACTGCACGAACTTGTCGTGACGAGGGCCAACCTGCTCCAGTGCGCACATGGTAAAAACAGCCGCGCTTTGATCGAGCTTCAGCGCCGGATCGGGTTTGAAGAAGTCGAAGTGCCGTCCGGTGATGTTTAGGCCGAGTTTCTCACGGAACATTCCAACCATCTCGTAGGACGACTTCGACCAGTCGAGGCCACAAAGTTTTTTACCCGGAATCTGTTTGGCGAGAGCAATGAGGTTGAAGCCGCTGCCGCAGCCGAACTCGTATACTGACGGCGCATCCTTGAGAAAGCGCTCGAATAAGTAAGCCCTGCACACCTGCAGGAAATCGAGCTCGAAGCGCGGATTGCGCGGCATGACATAGTTGCGGTTAAGGCGAATAGGCTGCTCGGGCTTGATAAAATTCGGGACCAGCCGCTCGGGATCGAAGCCGCTTTCGGTAAATTTCTGCAAATTTTCGGCCCAGCAGCTTTCCCAAATACCGGCGCGCTCGGGTCCGACCTTGGTCGGTTTGCCCGATTCGAGGTGCTTAATAACGCCGAGCACAATACGGTCGCGCGCGGGGCCTTGCGGTACCACGTAGTGGAAGTCCGCCGCGGTCGCGAAATGCTTGCAGGCAGCCGGCAAATCAGATTCGGTGATGCCGAATAGCCGCGCGAAATCTGTAGCGGTGAATTCCATCGCCTAGAACGGTCCCTTGAACTTGTTCTCGTAGCTGTAGAAATCCTCCCCCGAGAGGTCGGTTGCACTCAGCCCAAGCTGCGACTCAACTGCGCGAATGATGTCAATGGCGTTAGGGTAGAACTCGTCTTCCAGCGGACGAGTACATGGGCATGGCACCGCCTCGTAGCCGATGCGGCTGATCGGCGACTTGAGTTCCCGCAGGCAAGCCTGGTATACGCTGGCCGCCACCTCGGCGCTGAAGCCGCAGTGGACCCAGTCGTTGTCGGCAACCACGCAGCGTCCGGTCTTGCGCACCGAGCGCACGATGGTTTCGCTGTCGAACGGTGAAATCGAGCGCGCGTCGACGACTTCCAGGCTTACGCCACGCTTCTCCAGAATCTGCGCCGCCCTGACCGCCTCGACATTCATCCACGAGGTACCGACCACGGTGACGTCGCTGCCCGCCCTCAACACTCTCGCGCCGTCAAGCGCAACTGTGCTGCAGTCGTCGGGAACCTCGCCGACTGCATCGTAAAGCCAGCGGTGCTCGATGAACACCACCGGATTGTCGTCGCGAATAGCCGCGATCAGCATCCCCTTGGCATCGCGTGGCGTCGAGGGCATCACCACCTTAAGTCCCGGCACGTGAGCAAACCAGGAGTGCAACGCCTTGCTGTGTTGGTAGGACTGGCCCCAGCCCCGGCCGATGATGGCGCGGATCACGATCGGCACCTTCATCGCGCCGCCCGAACCGTATCGGTGCGTGGCAATCATGTTGACCAGCTGGTTCATCCCCAGCAATAGGAAGTCCACGCGCATGTGGACATGGACTGGGCGCATGCCATTGATCGCGGCGCCAAGCCCGAACCCGGTCATCGCGTCTTCCGCAAGCGGGGTACTGAAACAGCGCTTAGGCCCGAACTCTTCGACCAACCCCTTGGTGCTGTTGAAGATTCGCTTGTGGTCACCGACATCGATTCCATAGGTGAACACGCCGGCGTCGCGTCGCATCTCTTCAGTCATCGCCTCGTTCAAGGCGTCGCGATAGCTGATGGTCCGGGTCATGCCAGCACATCCTCGAAAAGTTCCTCGCGGCCGGCAAAAGGCGCTTCGCCCGCTCGCTTGACGCTCGCCGCAACCTGTCCATCGATCGCCTGCTCAGCGATGCGTAGATCCGACTCGCTGTACCACTGCGCAAGCTTCTTACGCTGGAGGGCGAGAGGATCGATCTTCAGCCAGCGTTCGTAATCAGCGCGGTCTCGGTAGCCTTGGTTGAAGTCCTCGTTCACACCAACATGCTCCAAATAGCGGTAGTACTTGAGGTACAGAAACGACGGCTTGCTCGATTCGCGCATCGCCTTGATCGCCTCAAGCGTCAGGGCGTGGACCAGCTCCACGTCGGTAGTTGCAGAGCTAAACACATTGCATTCGAAGCGCGAAACAACCTCGGTAATCGAGCCGTAGCCGTGCCGCTGCTGCTTGGGCACGTGCACTGCATAGCCGTTATCCTCGCAGATGAACAGGACCGGCAGCTTCATCGAGCAGGCGCTGTTGAGGCTCTCCCAGAACACCCCCTCGTCGGTCGCACCGTCGCCGAAGAACACCGCCACCACACGGTCCAGGTTTTTCTGGCGATTCGCGTACACGGCGCCGAGCGCCACGGGAATCGTAGTGCCGACAATTGCCGAAGTGCAGATCATCCCGTCAGCGGGCGCGGTAAGATGCATCGAGCCCGCCTTGCCCTTGGCCATGCCGGTTGCGCGGCCATACATCTCGGCGAAAAAGCGGTCGGTCTCCATGGTCTTCGCCAGGTAGATACCGTGGCTGCGATAGGTGCCGATCACCTGGTCCTCCTTGCGCAGCGCATGGCACACCCCTGCGCAGATCGCCTCGCCCCCGGTAGACATGTGCATCGGGGTCTTCATCGCGTCACTGGCGTAATTGCTGCGAATCGCTTCCTCCGCACGGCGGATCAAGTAGAGCTTCAGGTAAAGCGCGTAATTGAGTTCCTTCATTCCGGAGCTTGTTTCCCTATAGGCGTTTCAAGTAGTGGGGCGGCGCGAGAACAGATACGCACCGATGATCGCGGCCGGCACGGCCACATAGATTTTACCCGTGGCGATCATCCCGGCCACCCGGTCGAAGGAAACGAGTTCGACGCTTTCGATCTCGCTGTCGTGCGCTGTCCGGCTATCGAACTCCTGCTGCGTCAGGTCGACGCGAAAGACGTACACCAGCTTGGGCATGCGATTGGGTGACACGGCGAGCGGCGGCATCGGCACCAGCCGCTCCGCAGACACGGCGATGCCAGCCTCTTCCGCCAGTTCGCGCGCGGCGCCCAGCGCCGGGTCCTCGTCCTGTTCGGCGCCGCCCGCCGGCAGCTCGAGCGTCGTGTCGCCAAGCACCGGGCGCATCACTCGCACCATTACGATGCTGCGGCCCTCCACCACCGGCAGCACAATCACCTGCGGCTGGCGGTACTCCATGGTGTAGTAGTTGCCGCGCTGCCACACCGTGAACCAGGCGTTCTCGTGCACCGGTTCCGCCGGGCTCAGCCCGGCGCAAGCGATTTCCCGCAAGCGAGAATCCCACTCGCCGTGCGGCGGAAAGGTCACATCGCGATAGCGCGTCATGTCAGCGGGTGAGGAACTTTTCGCCGCCACGCACTCGCCCGCGCCAGTACTCGAGCAGGTCCTGCATGGTAGTTTCGAAGGGAATCTCCGGCTGCCAGCCGGTATGCGCCTGGAACTTGCGCGTATCCGGCACCTGCAGGTCCGCATCGATCGGCCGCATGCGCGCCGGGTCGGACTCCAGCTTGATGTCCTTGCGGGTGGATTTCGACAGAAGGTACTTCAGCATATCGCCGATGGTGCAGGAGTAGCTGCCGCCAATGTTGTAATAGGCGCCCGGTTGCGGATTTACCGTCACCAGCATGTAGTACGCGCGCACCGCGTCGCGCACGTCCGCCCACGTACGCAACGACTCGAGGTTGCCCACCTTGAGCAGCGGCGGAATCTGCCCGGCTTCGATCATCGCAATCTGCTTGGCGAACGTGGACTCGGCGAAGACGTCGCCGCGGCGCGGGCCGGTGTGGGTGAACATGCGCGTGGTCATCACCTTCTGCCCGTACGCCTCGGCGTGAAAGCGACCGACCAGATCGGTTCCGACCTTCGAGATCGCATAGGGCGACGCCGGATGGAAGCTGCACTCCTCGCTGATCGGCACCTTCTCCTTCGCAACGCGCCCATATACCTCGGACGACGCGCAGACATGGATCACCGAGTCGAGGTCCTTCGACCTGCGCAGCACTTCCAGCAACCTCGCGGTGCCCTGGATATTGGTGTCGTAAGTGTCCAGCGGCGTGGTAAAGCTGGTGGTCGGATAGCTTTGCGCGGCCAAGTGAAAAACGTAATCGGGTCTCGCCTCCTCGACGACGTTTTGCAGCGAAATCGAATCGCGCAGGTCCCCGTACAGGAAGCGCACGCGATCGCCCGCGTTTGCGCGCGGCAGCAGGTGCGCCACGTTGTCGAGCGGGCTGCGCCAGCGGCACATCCCATAGACATCCCAGCCGGTGCGCTCAAGCAAGAAATCTGCAAGGTGCGAACCGACCATGCCGGTGATTCCGGTTATCAATGCTCGTGGTGTTTGCATGCGCAACAGGACAGAAACCGGCAACAACGGTCCGAGTTTAAAGCGCGCGGATTATAGCACCCTGATTTAACTGTTGATTGTGCGTTTTCGGCGCTCTTGTCCGGTTGGCTTGCAGTGCCGAAGCTCCTTGACTAAACTGCGTCGCGCTATTGCTCAGGCGCACCGAATTCCAAGTGGGTGCGCTCCCGATTTCCCGCTACTGGATCCGAATTTTAATGGAAACGCTGCACCAACGATGGCTCGAACGCTCTTCGAGCGACACCGAGCGCATCAAGGTGCAGCCTCTCGTCTCGATCATCTGTTTCTGCAAGGACAGGGCGAGCACAATCCGCCGCTGCATAGCGAGCGTTCTCAACCAGTCCTACCGCAACATCGAGTTCGTGGTGCAGGACGGCGCTTCGACCGATGGCACGCTCGAGATCCTGCGCAGCTACGACGATTCGCGCATCAAGCTCGTCTCGGAGAAAGACTCGGGACCCGCCGAAGGATTCTGGAGGGTGATGAATCGCTGCGAGGGCGACATCATCGGTACCTGCTTGTCGGACGAGGAACTGCTGCCCGACGCGGTCGAGCGTGCCATCGGGCATTTCCGCGCCGCGCCGCACCTCGGGGCGATCAGCTGCGACGGCTATGTCACCGATCCCACCGGCAAGATCATCAACGAGTTCAACGCCGGCGAGTTCAACTTCGTCGACTACCTATTCGGCTGGTATTGCCCGTTCTGGCCCGGCAGCTTCTTCCGCCGGCAGGCGCTGCTCGAAGTGGGTCTGAAAACGCATCTTTGGACCATCGAGTGCCTCGAGTTCGAAACCTGGTGCCGGCTCGCCACCATGCATGAAGTCAAGTACATCCCGGAACGGATGTCGAAGTACGCGATCCACGAGAAGCAGCTGAGCCAGACCAAGGCGGCGTTCCACGAGCACTTTGACAACCGCGCCGTGCTGATCCGGCGCATGTTCTCCAAGGACGGTTTCTTCGGCGAGAACGACGCTTTTCTCGGCGGCTGCCTTTATAACCAGCTCTACCTGCTCTACAACCATGTCCGCGCGTACAAGCTTCAGGAGCAGATGGAACTGCTGGCGCAGCGCATGCGCGACCTCGTATCGGGGATGGATCTGCGGAGCCGGATTCAATCGATGGAGTACTTCAACTTCGTCGGCGCCGGCCTGCACAACAAAAAAGCCGCGGCGGGAGGCATCAGTTTCGTCCAGAGAGTGTCGCAGCTCTGGAATATTGTCGCGCTCAGATTGCCTGCGTCCTGGCGCCAGCGCATCCCGAGGCGCGTGAAGCGCTTCCTGCGATTGCTGTTAACTGGGGCGATACTCATCGCCGTCAATCTCAAGGACTCGCCCAAACATGTGTTGGGCACACTCGTCGGATTGTTTCGCAATTACAGAAAATCCAAAGATCTCTTCGCGCCCGAATTTTCCCCTCGCGTCTATCACGAGATCGCCAAGTTGTATTACGCCCGCGGCCAGATCGAGGAAGCGTTGCAATACTGGCGGCGCGCGGCGGTACTGGAGGATGCCGTGGTGGACGGACTCGCGTGCCAAGCGATGCTGATGGCGCCCTCGGCGAGCTACGAGGGGTTACTCGCCGCGCAGACGGCCTGGGCCGGCCGCTACGCCAGTCCAGTCCCTGGGTTAGGAAAACACACGTGGAAGGCCTACGATGGCAAGCGGCGCGTGCGTGTCGGCTACTTCTGCTCGTTCCTCGACAGCGACACCATTCGCTTTATCATGTTGCAGGTGATCAAGCAGCGCGATGCGACGCGCTTTGAAACCTACGGCTACTCGCCGTCACCGTCGTCGAGCGACATCGTCGAAGGATTTGACCATTTCCGCGTTACCGGCTCGATCTCAGACGAGAAGTTCGTGCAGCAGATCCGTTCAGACGGCATCGACGTCTTCGTGGAACTTTCGGGGTTTTCTCCCCACCACCGCTTTGCCGCTATGGCGTCGCGTTGCGCACCGGTGCAGATTTCGTACCTCAATCACACCGGCACCAGCGGCGTACTAAACGTAGATTACGTGCTCGCTGACGCAATTTCGGTGCCGTCCGAGGAGGATTGCCATTTCACTGAGACGGTCTGGCGCCTGCCGGGTTGTTTTCTCTGCTACAACTACGACTCGGCGGATCTTCCCGAAGTCGCGCCTTCGCCCTACCAGCACAACGGCTATGTGACGTTCGGCTGCTTCGGCAGCGGCGGGAAAATCAACCTGCAGATCATCGAGTTGTGGGCCGAGATCATGAGGCGGGTGCCAAACTCAAAGTTCTTCATTCGCAATGGACAGCTGGATTCGTCCGACAACCGGCAGTACCTGCTGGATCGGTTCGCAAGGTACGGCATAGCGCAGAATCGACTCCGGATCCTCGGCGGCACCGACCGCAATACCATTCTGAAAAATTACGCCGAGCTGGACGTCAGCCTCGATACCTGGCCGTACTGCGGCGGGAATTCGATCGCCGAGCCGATCTGGCAAGGCGTTCCGGTGATCACCCTCAAGGGCGAACGTTTTTCGAGTCGCTACGGCGCCTCGCTGGTCATTGCCGCCGGGACTCCGGAACTGGTTGGCACCACGGCGGACGAATACGTGGACATCTCCGTCAGGCTTGCGCTGGCGCCGGAGCGCCTGGATCACTACCGGCGGAACCTGCGCGGCATGGCGCGCAAGAACGGGCTGAGCGACGCCAATGCATTTGCGCGGAAGCTCGAGGCTGCCTATATTGAGATGCTGCGGCGCGTTGCCGCATAGCCATTAATCCTGAGGATCTCAAGCAATGAAGATCAGACCCACGACCGATGCAGAACGCAAGACCTGGCCGAAGAACGTCATTGTGCCGCTGGAGAAACCGTTCGCCGACGCGCGCGGCGACATCCAGCCGCTGGTCGACCTACCGATGGAAAGCTGTGTGCTGATCCGCTCGAAGAAGGGCTCGGTGCGGGCGAACCACTATCATCAGACCGACTGGCACTTTTGCTACGTGCTGTCGGGCTCGATCGAGTACTTCCATCGCCCCCACGGCAGCAGCGTCAAGCCTAAAAAGGTGCTGGTCAGAACCGGCCAGCTGTTCTTCACCGGGCCGATGGTGGATCACGCGATGGCGTTCCCCGAGGACACGTCATTCCTTACATTTGGCAGAAATTCGCGCGCGCAGGAAGTGTACGAGGCCGACGTCATCCGCATCGACCCGATCCACGAGTGACCTGCCACGACGTTGGCGAAAAACTACATTCACCGGAACACTTGTCGGCTTTGTTCTAGCGGCGATCTTCTCAAGGTCCTCTCGCTCGCACCGACGCCGCTCGCCAATGCGTTCGTCGGGCCCGACGAGCTGGGCCGTGCACAACAGTTCTACCCGCTCGACGTCCATTTTTGCAACGCCTGCGCCCACCTGCAGCTGCTCGACGTCGTTGATCCGACCGTGCTGTACGAGCACTATGTGTACGTTTCTGGCACATCGCCGGTCTTCGTGCGGCACTTCAAGGACTACGCCGGCTACGTAATCGACGCGTTCGCCCCCCCCGCGGACGGGCTGGTGGTGGACATCGGCTCGAACGACGGCACGCTGCTGCGCCAGTTCAGGGAAAGCGGACGCCGCGTGCTTGGCGTCGACCCGGCGCGCGAGATCTCCGAGAAGACGCGGGCCTCGGGTATCCCGGTGGTCATCGATTTCTTCAATGCAAAGCTCGCCGACCACATTCGCGCCGAGCATGGGGCCGCAAGCGTCGTAACCGGCAACAACGTCATGGCGCACATCGACGACCTGCAAGGCGTGATGCAGGGCGTGCGCCGCCTGCTCGCGGCCGACGGCGTATTCGTATTCGAAGTGTCGTACCTTGGCGCGGTGGTCGAGAACACGCTGTTCGACACCATCTACCACGAGCACCTCGATTTCCACTCGGTGAAGCCGCTGGTCGGCTACTTCGCGCGCAACGGCCTGGAGCTGATAGAAGCGCTGCAGGTGGACAGTCATGGGGGCTCGCTGCGCGGCGTGGTGCAACTGCTGGGCGGGCCGCGCAGGCCCGGCGCATCGGTGGCCGCGATGGTGGCGCAGGAAGAAGCGGTGGGCCTCGACAGGCCGGATACATTCCGCGCTTTCGCCACGCATATCGACAAGCTCCGCAACGAATTGCTCACCGTGCTACGCAGGCTGAAAGCCGAAGGCAAGCGTATTGCCGGATTCGGCGCGCCGGCGAAGCTGACCACCCTGATGTATCACCTGAGCCTCGAGCCCGGCATGATTGATTTTGTCGTCGACGATAGCCCGCTCAAGCAGGGACTGTTCACGCCGGGCATGCACATTCCGGTGGTACCTTCGCAGGCGCTGTACGATCGCCGCCCAGATTACGTGCTGGTGCTGGCGTGGAACTTCGCGCAACCCATCATGGCGAAACACGCGGCATTCCGCGAAGGCGGCGGCCGCTTCATCGTGCCGCTACCGACAGTCGTCATCCACTAGCGTGAGCCATACGCTGCGCCTGGGCTTGATCGGTGCCGGACGCTGGGGGCGCAACTATATTCGCACCATCGGCGCGCTACCGGGCATGCGCCTCGCGCGGCTTGCCAGCCGCAGTCCCGACAGCGCGCCGCTCGTGCCGGCCGGCTGCCAGATCTTCGCCGGCTGGCGGGACCTTCTCGATCCGCGCGTGATTGACGGCATCATCATCGCGACGCCGCCTGCGCTGCATGCGGAAATGGCGTTGGCGGCCATCGACTTGGGTTTGCCGGTACTAGTGGAGAAACCGCTGACATTGAACGTCGCCGAGGCACACGCAGTGCTAGCCCGGGCACGCGAGCGCGGAGTGCTTGTGATGGTCGGGCATACGCATCTTTTCCATCCAGCCTACCGCGCGGTCAAATCGATGCAGCCGCGCTACGGAAGGATTCACGCGATTGTTGGCGAAGCCAGCAACCGCGGGCCCTATCGCCCCGATGTGTCCGTGCTCTGGGACTGGGGTGCGCACGACGTAGCGATGTGTCTCGATTTGCTGGGCGCCCCGCCCAAGCGCGCCGCAGTGACGATTCTCGAGCACCGACCAGTCGAGGGCGGAATCGGCGAGTCGGTCCAACTCGAGCTTGCGTTCGCGAACGGCGTCTCCGCGTCGCTTCGGTTGAGCAATCTTTCGGAAAAGCGCCGTCGGCTGGCGGTGCAGTGCGAGCGCGGCCTGCTCGTATACGACGATCTCGCGGCCCAGAAACTCATCGTCACGGAAGGCACCAGTGAGCAAGCAATCGGAATCGCGGATGATCCTCCGCTCAGCGTCGCGGTGCGTGAATTCGCCGCAGCTACCGCGGCGCGGAGCCGCGACCTGGCGGGGCTGGAGCTGGGCACCATGGTCGTGGAGGTACTTGCTAGCTGCGCAGCCGCCGCCGAAGCCAGCGCAGCGGGGCCATGATACGCCAGCTGATGGTGGCGTGCGTAGCTTTCAGCTCGGCGGACAGATGCTCGACATGCGCCTTCAGGTACCGAACGTCGTTCGATTCCGCAGGCGTCGACGCCGCCACCGCTGACGGATCCGGATTGAAGTACTCCTTCAGATAATCTTTGTAACTCACGTTGCGCCCGCGAATCGACGGCGTCAGCAAGTTAAGCAGTCCTTCGCAATTTACGTATGGGGCGAGCGCCTCTCGGTTCTCGATGATCAGCTCGGCCGCGCAGTCGTTGAGGGAGTAGATCTCGAACAGCGAAGCCGCCTTGAGCAGCTGCGCCACACCGGCAGCCGTCCGAATGCCACGATTCGCCGGCAGCAGCAGATCGCGGAAGTAGAGCGCATCGCCGTCCATTACCTGTCCGTGGCGCGTGTAGGCGAAGAAGCGCTCGCCGCTCGGCTGCCGGTAGTCCTGCAGCCCTTCGTAGGGGAGCACGTGCCGACTCTGGTGCGAGAACTGCATGCCGAACAGGCGGAAGCCGAATTGCCGCACATGCGCATCGAGTTGCCAGAAAACCGGCGAACCGTTGATCTCTTCCTGAAAGCGGAACTCGGCCAGCACGCCGAGTAGCGACTGCGAGCGCACGCAGCGATCCCCTCCGCGCAGCACGTCAAGCTCCGCGCCTTCGACATCGAGCTTGACGAAATCAACCGGCGGCACTCCGTGCTGCGCGATCGCTTCGTCTAGCGGCGTTACCTGGATCGTCTTCTCGCCAACCACTCTGGCGTTGTCGCGGTTCAGCAGCCGCGAGAAAAATTCCATGTTGGTGCGATACAGGCCACTGCTTGCGCTAAGCGCAGTTTCGTAAAGCTTCGCTGGTCCGCTCTTCTCGCCCAGCGCGAACGGCAAGTAAATCACGTTTTCCGCCGCCGTCGCGTTCAGCTTCGCGCACTCGGTTGCGTCCGGCTCGAAGCAGTACACGCGCAGGCAGTCGCCGAACACGCCCCACTCGGCGTTGAAACCGCCGCGCGCGCCCACGTCCAGGATGACCACGGGATGCTCAAGAAATACTCCGGTCTTTCCGACCAGATGGCGCGTCATCGCCGGTGCGGGATTGATCGCAATCGGCGTCATCTAGGCTACCTGCCCGCGTTCAATCCGCAACTGACACTCCCTGATCGGTCCACGAAACGTTCGCATAAATTCCGCGACAAGCTCGCGCTGCCCCGCTACCGCGCCGGAGCGGATGCGCGGGTCCGCAGAGCCAAACGCAATCGGAACACCATCAAATCGAACGTACTCCAGGCCTGCAGCCCAAACCAGCGCGACCCCGCCGCAGATGTCCCACTCGCTCTTGGGTTCGATGGAAAAGTACAGTGGCTCCCGCCTCGCGGCGACCCGCAGCAGCTTGTACGCCACGCTGCCGAGCGGGCGAATTTCCTTCAACCCGAATTCAAACGATTGCAGGCTTCCCTTGCTATGCTCAGATCTGCTCACGCTCGCAACGGCGTCCGCGATGCTTAAAGTTGCTTGGCGCGTCGCGCCGCCAGGGTAGCCGGAAAACTTCAAGCCTTCCAGCTTGCTCCATAGCCCAGTCTCTCCGGTAATTGGATTCGCAACCATACTCAGTACCAACTCTTGCTCCGCCACTAACGCCACTGAAATACTGACCTCTGGAATTCCTCGAACAAACTCCTTTGTACCGTCCACTGGATCTACGACCCAGAGCAGGTCTGCACTCGTACTGCCTGCGCCGTCCTCTTCTTCCTCACAGCGCCACCCAGCACCCGCCGCAATTCGCGTCAGGCGTGCCTTGAGGGAGGCCGCGATCTCAATATCGGCACCACTTACCGGTGTGGCATTGGCCTTCATCTCGTGCGCAATCGCCATGCTTCCAACGCCGAAATAGCGACGCGCAATTGCAACCGCCTCGTTCATGGCAATCTCGACCTCCGCCAGCGATACCAGCGGCGCGGTCATTTGGTCGCCTTACAGCTTGAGCAAATCGAATCTGAAATGACGTGGAACCATTGCATCACAACTTCATCGACTCGACTAATCGCACGCTCAGGACACCTGAAGCGTTTGGTCTACGCTGAAATTGTTGCGCAACACCGCTTCTTTGACCGTTAGAGCATGAGGTCGTTTGGAGCTATTACAGACGTGCGTGATATCTCCCCAGGCTAGCGCCGACACAGGGTCTTCGCCGGGGAGAACACGGAAGTAAAGACGATAGACGTCGCTAAGTCGGGACTTTAGATCATAGTTGTGCACGTGGCAGGGAATGTTGCATGAGTAGAAAAAGCCATCCAAGCAGTAGTGCAGCATCGCGCAGTAATGGTCGACCTGCGCCTCGGTCATTTCCTGCATAGACCACGTGTTAATTGCGAGATGAAAAGGGGCGCCGGCGTAGACCAGCTCCAGCATATAGCTGGGGATGAAGAACAGATCAAAGTTGTCACTAATCTCACTAAATCGCGTGTTCAGATGTCGGGCTGGGTCGAAGATAAAGAGTCTCTTGCTAGGCATAGTGGCCTGGCAAAATGCGGCTTGCAAGTAGAGGGTCTGGGGTATGTCAACCAGAACGTATCGGCGTGGTGCCGCTATCGAAACGAGATGATGACAGATCTGGCCGGAACCGGAGCCGATTTCGATCACAGTCTTATCTTTGAGAAAAAGCAGTCCGAGGTTGTAGAGCGAGCAGACGAAACCCTGGTAGCGAGTGACCTCCTAACTCGGCTGTTTGCCATCAACCGCCATACCCCATTGTTCGGCCGCGGGGAATGCGGGTTCCTGCAAGTGGTACCGCAGTGGAAGGGTCGCGGTCACTGAGCGATATCGCGCGATGAAGCCGATGGCTTCCTGTTCCGGCCGGGGGAGTTTGGAAAAGTTCGCATAATCGGCGGCCTTGTAAGGGCCGCCACCGTAAAGCTCCGCAACTTTAAAGCGCAGATTGCTACCGACAACATGATCTGCCCAATTGGGCACATGCGGCAAGGAATCAAGATACCTCCAGTACGACCCTTCAATGCCGGGACTTCCAGGTCCAATGCTCCGCATATAGTCCATCGAGAGCGTAGCGATCGAACCGAGGCTATCGTCCATTACCTCACCTCAGTAGTTAAAAAAATGCGCCGTCACCGCTACTTAAATAGTTCTGGACTGCAATGACGGAATATTGTGCGTTGCAGGTCAAAAGCGTCTTGAAATCTGCGGGAACGGGGTATGATGGCCGAAGTCTATCGGTGTCCAATCTGAATGCGACCGCGCCGAAAGTCCTCCTCGTATACTGCCAGATCTGAAACGCTGTCCACTTCCCCCCAGGGCCCCTTCACCGCGACGCCGCGCACCTCCGTCCCCACGGCGATCAAGCGTTGCAACAGGCCCGTCATGTCCAGGCGGTCGCGCTCGGCCGGCGCCAAGCCCTCGAGGAGGCGCGCGACACGCGCCCATCCCGGAGGCGTGAATTTCAGCAACCCCATGTATTGGCCCTTGATCTTCGCCACGCTATCAGTACGCCGCCCGATATCCGTAACACGTCCTTCGGCATCGGTCTCGAAGCTTTCGGCGTCGGCAAGCGGATCGGCAAAGCGGCGCGACCACTGCACGAGCCATTCGGGATCGTAGGTAATGGTGATGTCCCCGGCAAAAGCGATTAGCGCCTGTACCGCCGATGCCGGATAGAAGACGTCCGAGTAGCTGACCACGCAGGGTTCGACCCCGAGCCACTCCGCCGCCGCCGCGAGCGACATCACCATGTTGGTCTCGGACCAGCGCGGATTGTGGAAAGTCTCCGCGCCTCGCCCGGCGAGCTGCTCCGCCTGCCAGCCGGTGACGATCGCGATGTGTTCGATCCCGGCGTCGCGGAGCGCCAACATTTGCCATTCCAGCAGCGGCCGGCCACCGAGCCGGACCAGGCATTTCGGACTGGTGTCAGTGAGTCCACCCATGCGGCTGCCGCGGCCTGCGGCAAGGATGATCGCCCTCACGCCATGGTGCCGAAAAACCGCCGGAACATCGCGATGTCGCGCTCATCGAACGGCGCGACGCGCTCCGGATGCCACATCACCGCGAGGATCGGCTCGCGCGCATGGCGCACGGCTTCCACGCTGCCGTCCCACGCGGTGCCCCAAACCTGAAGCTCAGGCACGCTCGCGCGGGCGAAAAAATTATGATAGCTGTTGACATTGCGCGGCGCGCCCTCAACGACAGCGGGATGCGACGGGGTGACGTGACCGGACGCACGCTCGAGCGCGACGCCGAAGTCCTGCTGAATCACCTGCATACCACGGCAGACACCGAGCACCGGCGATGCACGCCCTCGCGACCAGGCGATCAGGGCCGTTTCGGTGGCGTCGCGCTCCGGCGCATCGCCTCCGTACTGGGCCAAGTCGTTGCCGCCGGTCAGCACCAGACCGCGGATACCAGATGCTTCGGCTAGCTGGACGGCGAGGTCGGGCTGGTTTGGCAGCGGAATCGCAGCCAGCCCAGCTACGGCGAGAAATGCCGGCCAGCGCTGGTCTAGCGCGTTGCGCCGCTCCCCATGCTTCGGATCGATCACCACGCGCTGGGTAATGCCGATGAGCTTCAACGGATGATCCGCACCTGGCGGTTGGCGGCGTCGATCTCGAGGACCTGTGCGTCGCACCACTTGCCGAACAGCACCTCGCCCGCACCAATCACCGCGGGTAGTTGCAGTTCGCCCGCGCGGATTGCCATGTGCGAGTTTGCGCCGCCATACGCCGTAATGAATCCGACAATGCCGCGCGAAAAGATCCAGTCGTAGCCGGGATCGGCATTGGTGATCAACGCGATCTTCCCGGCCAGGTCCGCATCGGCCGCGACCTTGACCACCGTGGCGCTCACTCGATCTTGCGTAATGAAGTTCGGGTCCGTCGGCGGCATTTCGAAGCACCAGACATCCTGCCCCGTGGGCAGCAGCGGCGGTAACACCACCGCCTGCGTGCGCTCGTAAGCCAGGCGGCCCCGCTCGATCGAATCCGCGAGCACTGCGCGCACATCAGCGCTGCTCGCGTAAAGGGAGTAGATCGCGCGAATGTCGAGGTAAGACATGTCATCTAGCGAGAAGCCGTTCTCGACGCCGAGCCGCTTGATGAGCAACAGCGCATCGCTCAAGCTGCGTGTGAACACGAACTTGGAATACTCGCGGCCGCGGATGCCGGCCTCGAGGAAACCGAACAGGCCGACCACGTCGTGCTCGAGCTTGTGCTCCTCTAGCAGCTTCTCGATGACGCGCATCTGCTGCAGCGACAGCGCGAACGGCTGGCGCTTCTCTTCCGCGGCCTTCGCTCGTGGCCGGCTCCAGTCGAAATAGCGGTCTGGCGCCTCGTCGTAGCGCGGCGAAAGGATATCGTAGGTGCCGGGGCGCAGGTGACCGTAGGTCCGCAGGAATGCGTCCCGGTCGAGCGTTGCCAGGTCGCGCCCCATCCGCGAGCTGATCGTGTCGAGGCCTGCCATAAACGACGCTCGATGGTGCTCGCTGAGCACGCCGGTGCCGGCCAGCGAGCCCAGCATCTGCACCGCGATGAAGCCGGCGCGCGCGAGACCGGCAAACGGCAGCGTGCCGTAGCGCTTGCAGTCTTCGAGCAGCCAGTAGATGCGCGAAACCGTGTCCATGTCCGCCGCCGAGACCAGCGCCTGACGCTGAATTAGCCTCTCGACGCGTTCGGAGTCCTGCCGCCATAAACCGGTTTCGCGGTGGATGATGCGGTTGGTGAGCCGGTTCAGGCTGTCCTTCAACAGATCGCAGTCGGCGCGCGAGAAATCGTGCCGGCGCAGCGCCTCCAGACGACGATCGAGATCGAACGAATAGCACGACAATACAATCTCGAACTCGATCTTGTCGTGCAGCGTCGGCGTGGCGAGCAGCTGGTCGATGTAATAATCCACCAACCGGTTGGAAAGCTCCGCGGGCACATCGGCAGGAACGAACGAATTGAAACTGACCCGCACATCGATGTAGGGCAGGCCCTCGAATTCGACCAGCAGCGGAAAGCTGCGCAAGTTCTTGTATCCGTAGTTGTGGCGCTGGTAGGCCCAGATCGCGTCGGTTATGATCTCGCGGTACAGCGACAGCGCCAGCGGGCGGGGCCGCACCCCGACGATCTCCGCCGGATTCCAATCCGGCATCACGCCGTAGATGGTGCGCCGGCCGTGCAGAAAAGGGTGAGGACGATTCGCCGCGTCAATCTTGGCCGCGATTGCGGAGAGCATTTTGGTCTGCTGTGTCCTCTGGACAGCCGTCACATTGCGTAACACAAGCGCCCGCACCTGGAACAGGTAGAGCGCGCCGCTGGAATCCTGCGCGAATTCGATGTCCAATGGCGCACCGCCGAACAGGCCTTCGAGCTCCTTCACGAGTTCGACCACTGCGCCGAGGGGCTGCGGCGCCGGCACCGGGGTCTCCCGCCATATGTAGGCTGTACGCAAGCCGCTGCCACGCCCGCCAGTGACTACTGTGGTGTCGGCGCCGGTGTCGTAGTTAACAACGATGTATGCGGAACCCGTGTTGGGATCCTGGCTGAAGGCAACCCCGCTCAGCCGGACGTTCTGGAGCATTGGCTGCACTAGTACGCGATTGCCAGCGTGGTTCGAATCGCCGTACGACGCGATGATTTTGTCCACGGCCTCGCACAATGACGCTTTGCCTTTGACGTTGGTCTCCGTAAGAAAATGACCTGCAAGGGATTGCTGTGCGCCGTCTTCGCCGAGCCCGCTGCTGCGAACGATGAGCGGATCGCGGCCCCACTTGCACGCTTCAATCTTCGAGACGATCTGAGCCGAGTTCTTGCGCCAATCGGTGACCGTAAAGTGCTGGAGCGGCAGGATAGCTGCCGCCTTGATCCGGCCGGCGACAGCCTCGAGGGTTTCCGCTTTGGTCTTGAACGTCAGTCTGGCCATCGTGCCGGATGCTCATTCATCGGCGCATTGCGGTCCACGCCCGCGTCAGGTAGGTGGTTTGCACCGTCGGCACATCGCGCAGCCGTTTGCGAACATACTCGAGGAATTCGGCAAACTTCTTCGGGCCCAGCTGGAACTGAACATCGTTCACCGAGCGCCAAGTACCAATATATTCCTCCACCGTCTGTTCGCGGATGTGGCGGCCTTCCAGGTAGACGACGTCGTTAAAATCCGGATGGGCCACCAGCAACTCAGTGATTTTTTCAGTAATCCCAGAGCGCCCGGAGGACACGCGCTTTAGCTCCGGGCACAGCACGCGCAAATGCGCCTCGGTCTCGGCCAACAGCGGGTTTGCTTCGAGCAACCGCGGATTCCATAGTGCGACAAACCGGCCGCCAGGGCGTAATACCCGGGCGAACTCACGGGTTCCACGATCGAAGTCTACCCAATGGAAGGACGACGCCATGCTGAGAAGATCCGCGCTCTGGGCCGCGAGCCCCGTCTGCTCGCCGCTGCCGTTGCGCCATTCGATGCGCGCGGCACGGTTGACCTCGGCGCCCTGCTCGCGCATGTCCTCGTTTGGCTCGACCGCGACCACACTGCGGCAGCCGCGTGCCGCCAGCATCGCCGTCCAGATTCCGGTCCCCGCGCCGACGTCCACGACGTCGATCTGCCCGATCGGCTTGCCGATTAATGACAGCAATGCCGTCAGCACCGATTCCGAATAGCCCGGCCGGAACCTGACATAGTCTCCGGCAAGCCCGGTGAAATCCCCATGCTTCATTGCGGTCGCGCTCATTTTCCGAAATTTCCCCGTTTTGGTTCAACAAAGACATCCCAGATCAAGCCGACGGTTGAATCGGCGGAGATTTTCGAGTGATTATCGATTACTAAATCCGGATTCTCAGGCAACTCGGCCGGAATATCCACGCCGACCAAGTTCCGGGAGTCGCCCCGCTGTACTGCCCCGTACAAGCCTTTCGCGTCCCGGCGCCGCAGCTCGTCGATCGGTACGCGAAGGTATATTTCACGATAGCCTAAGATATTCTGTCGATTCCATTCGCGCACCGCATGGAACATCGATACTGTCGCACAGACGACGTAAATACCCTGGGCGGACACCTCTCGGCACAGACGGCCGTACGACATAGCAAGGCGAAATCTCTCCTCTGGTGAGTGCGCAGCGTCCGGAGCAAAAATCGCGCGCAACACATCTCCATCCAACAGCAGCGCCGGCTGCGATACCGCCCGCAGCCGCTCTACGAGCCGGCTGGCGACGGTGGTCTTGCCAGCGCCCGACAATCCGGTGATCCAGAAAACGGTGGCGCTCAATTACTCGTGCTCCTAGAAGCGATGTCGAGGCGGCCTCTCAAGAGTCGATCAATGTACAAAAGAGAAGTCATAGCCGAACGGCGCATAGACGCCCGCGAGGTCAAGACGCTCCATAACCTGCTTGAATTCGTAGCGCTCCCATTCCGTCCAAGCCTCATATTGTGCCCGCGGATGTGCGGAACGCCCTTTGCCCATATGGCGGCCGGACTGCAAATGAGTTTCGGTAAACAGTTGGTCGAGAAACTCTTTGGACGGCATGATCTCGTGGTTGGTGATCTCCCAAACCAGCCACGCAAAATAGTCGCGCTGAGTCATGAGCCGCTCGATGGTCACGTGACAAGCCTCGGGCACGCCGGTGATCTCTCCCGCCCAGCAATCGTTATGAAGAGCACGGCAATAGGAATATAGTACAGCGCGGTTTCGCACATTGCCGAAATCAACCCCGAAACGGCGCTCGATTTCTCTGCGTCGCTCTGCCTGCGTCTCGACAATGGCATCGATGCCTTCGGTAATTCCCCGGTGCCAGTCCGAATCTTGATAATGAGTCGCAACCGAAAGCACGCCCTTGATCGCCGCTTCCGTGCGCGGAATCGGATGGCGAATGAGATTCACCATTGCGATATCTCGGTCGGCGGGAAATTCACGCAAGTATTCGAGCGCCTGCTGCGCGAAACAGACGTGCACGTTGCCGTAGTGTCGCGACTTGGGCTCGAACCATTGTAGTTCTTCATACATGCTCTGCAGCATGCGGATCGGGTTCTGCCGCACGAGGTCGCCATCCACAGAAACGCCCAGGTCCGCGAACTTCTGCTTGAAATGCTTCCGCAGCGTTTCACTGTAAAAGCCGTGTCGGAGCGGCGCCGGGTCCACGATGCTGTCGGATCGTTCCTGTACCTGATCGCCGTTGTAGTAGAACCGCATCGAAACCAGCGGATGGTCGATTCCCATCGAACAAGTGATCTCGGGATGAAGATTGAGCGACGAGGCGAGCCACGCCGAAGCTGCGAGCCCTTGCGAAGTCACGAGAAAATACCGGGGATCGGTGTCTGTGCGAGCAGGCGCGCCCGGCGCGGCCGGATAGATAAACGGGCGCACGCGCAGCATGCGCCAGCCCGTGGGATCGGGATTGCCAGTTTTTTTAATGGTCTCCTCGACTGCGGCCTGCACGGCCGCAACTTTTTCCGCCTGCCTGATCAGGTCTGCGCGGCGCAACACGACGCGGATCGTGTAATCGAGAATGCGCAGAATAAATCGTTTAAGAAATTGGGGCATGGTTCGACGCTTGCGGAAATTGGCACGAGCGGACGGGATTATACGGCTCGCGGCGCGGACTCGCTCTGGCATCGGCGCGCCCAAGGAGGCGATCGAAGGCGCACGATATAATCACGCCATCGCCAGCCGAGCCGGGCGCGTGCCGGCGCAGATACCGTGTCGCAACCAGACATCTCCGTCGTCGTGTTCGCGCTCAATGCAGCATCCACCATCGGCCGCACCCTGGAGAGCGCGTGTTCGCAGCTCGATGGCCGAAACGAACTACTGGTGCTGGACGGCGGCTCCACCGACGGAACGCTCGACATCATTCGTCGCCACGAGACGCATATCACCTATTTCCGCAGCGGCCCCGATGGCGGCCCGACCGCCGCCATCAACGAGGGCGTGGAACGGGCCCGGGGCGATGTGATTGCCCTGCTCCCCGGTGATGACTGGCTCGAGCCCGGTGCACTGGCGCGGGTGGCCGCGGAGTTCGCCGCCGACCCCGATCTTGAAGTGCTTTCCTGCGGAACCCGCTACGTAACGGTAGGCGCCGGCGAGCATGTTCTCTTTGCGGCGGAGTTCGTCACTCCCGCCATGCTCGAATTCACGCTGGAAAAGATTCTACGCCACCCGTTGACGGCAGCGCGCTTCATCCGCCGCCGCGTCTATCAGCGCTTCGGCGGCCACAGCGGCGAATGCGTATTCGGCGATTATGAATTTTTGGTGCGCGTCTGCCTAGCGAAAGTCAAGTCGAAGGTGCGCGCTGAACTTGCATACAGCTACCGAATGCACCCGCGGTCGACTACGTTGAGTGGCCGGCCCGAGATGACGATGGCAATGATGCGCAACAATCTCCGGCTCTCGAACAAGTACCTCGACGCGCCGGAACTCGACGCATGCGACCGGCGCGCCCTGTTGCGGCTGAATGCCGCCGCGACCATGCGGCTTGGTGGCATGTTGATGGTCCGTGGTCAGTTCAAAGAGGCCGGGCGGGTTGTCGCCGAGGCCTTCCGGCGGAACCTATTTTGGCCAGTGGCGGCGTTAGCCTGGTTTGCTGGCAGCGCGGCAAGCAAGCTCCGCACGACGTCCGCGCGCTGAGCGCAATCGGCAGCGCGCCGATGCCAGTTACATGGATAAAATGCCCCGCCTGTTCAATCATCAATCAAGAGCAACCGATCACATGATCAACATCAGCCATGCGGGCCCGCCGTACGCGAGAAAAGGCGTCAGCCAAAAACGCATGATGGCAGCTTGGGCCGTGTGGGACTTGGTGGAAGGTCTGCGCCTGTGGAGAATGTGGTTGCGCCAGAGCTGGAACGAGGTACGGCGGCGCTACAAACGCACCATGCTTGGCCCGATGTGGGTCACGGTGAGCCTAATTGTTTTCGCGGTGGTCCTAAGCTTCGTCTGGGCCGCGCTTTGGAACATGAAGGTCACCGAATTTCTGCCGTTTCTGCTTTCCGGCTTGCTTCCCTGGACGCTGATCTCCGGCGCGATCGGCGAGTCCTGCGTGGCCTTCATCGCGAATGAAGCGCTGATGCGATCCCGGCAGTTTCCATACTCGACGCTGGTGTATGTCGTGCTCACGCGCAATGCGGTCATCTTCGGCCACAACCTGATCGGCTATGTCGCGGCGGCCGCGCTGTGCGGCGTGGCGGTCGGATGGTCGACGCTGCTCTTCGTGCCGGGAGCCGTTCTGGTGCTGCTCAACATCGGCTGGATGTCCGTCATGGTGGCGATCTTCTGTCTGCGTTTCCGAGATTTCCAGCAATTGGTTGTATCTCTGCTCCAGATTGCCATGTTCGTGACACCGATATTCTGGTCGGCCGGTCAGCTGCAGGGTAAACGCGCGATGATTGTGGACTGGAACCTCTTGCACCACATGGTCGAGGTGGTGCGGCAGCCAATGCTCGGCAAAATAGCAGCACCTGCCAGCTATCTGATTTGCATGATCGCCGCGGTAGCAGGGTGGCTAATCGCGTATTGGCTGTTCGCGCGCAAGCGGCATCGGCTCGCGTACTGGTTCTGAGGGCCAAGGGGCGCAAATGGCCGTCATGGTGCTAGACCAAGTCGGGATTGATTTTCCAATCTTCGGTGCAAGCAAAAACCTCCGGCTGTCACTGCTAAGCGGCGTTACCGGGGGGCGCATCCTGCCTAAGCACATGCAGAGCAATACGGTCATTATTAAGGCGCTCGAAGAGGTGTCCCTCGAACTCAAGAGCGGGGACCGCGTCGGTTTAGTGGGGCACAACGGCGCGGGCAAGTCCACGCTGCTCCGCGTGATGGCGGGGGTGTATTACCCCACCTACGGGCGGCTCCACGTAGAGGGACGTCTGACGCCACTGCTGAACCTGTCGCCGGGTATCGAAGTTGAGGATACCGGTTATGAGAATATTCTTACCGTCGGCATGCTGCTTGGTATGTCTCTGGCCGAGATTTCCGCGAAAGCGCCGGAAATCGTCGCATTCTCCGAGCTCGGCGATTTCATTCATTTCCCGGTACGCGGCTATTCGAGCGGTATGCAGGCGCGCCTCGCGTTCTCGATTGCGACCGCGCTGGACCCCGGGATCCTGCTGCTCGACGAAGGAATCGGCGCGGCGGACGCGCGTTTTGCCGACAAGGCGAGCCGCCGCGTCAACGAAATGATGGAGAAGACGGAAATCTTGGTGCTCGCCTCGCACTCCGACGATCTCATCGATTCGATGTGCGACAAGGCAGCGCTGATGCACCATGGGCGCCTGCTGGAACTCGGGCCAGTGGAATCCGTCTTGCGCGCTTACCGCAGGATCGTCGCGAACAGCTAGATCTCCGCTGTACGCTTGCGGTAGGCTTCGTACACGAGCGCGATGCCTTCGCGCAAGCCGATCTTCGGTTGCCAGCCGAGCGCCTTCAGCCGCGCGCTATCAAGCAACTTGCGCGGCATGCCATCGGGCTTTGACGAGTCGAAAACAAACCGGCCCTCGAAACCGATCACGTCCTTAATCAGCGCCGCAAGTTCGGCGATGCTCCGGTCCTTGCCGGTGCCAACATTTATCAACGGCAGCGCCTGAGGCGCGATCAACCGCGCATACTCTGCTTCGCCGAGCCCCATCAGGAACACGCAGGCCTCGGCCATGTCGTCGCTGTAGAGGAACTCGCGCCGCGGCCGGCCACTGCCCCAGAGCGTCACCTCGGGCACGCCGCGCTGCTTTGCTTCGTGCATCTTGCGAATCAACGCCGGTAGGACATGCGAATTCTGCAGGTCGTAATTGTCGCCCGGCCCGTACAGATTGTTCGGCATCGCAGCAAGGAAGCGCGCGCCGTGCTGCCGGTTGTACGATCGGCACATTTCGATGCCGGCGATCTTGGCCAGCGCATAGGCTTGGTTGGTCGGTTCGAGGGGCCCGCTCAGCAAGTACTCTTCCTTCATCGGCTGCGGACAATCGCGTGGATAGACGCACGAAGAACCCAGGAACAGCAACCGCTTCACGCCCGCGCGCCAGGCCTCGTGGATCACATTCAACTGCACCGCGAGATTTTCACGGATGAAATCAGCCGGGTAGGTATCGTTGGCGAGGATGCCGCCAACCTTGGCCGCGGCAAGGAAAACGTACTCGGGGCGCTCGCGCGCAAAAAAATCGCGCACCGTAGGCGCATCGGTCAGCTCAAGCTCGACATGCTTTCGCAGCACCAGGTTCGAATGTCCTCTGCGTTCGAGCGCCCGCACGATGGCCGACCCGGCGAGCCCGGTATGGCCGGCGACATAGATTCTGGCTCCGCGCTCCACTTCGTTACTCGCGCCCGCCGTAGGCGCGGTAGCCGTGGCGGCTAACCAGCGCGTCTCGCTCTGCGGCCTTCAGGTCTTCGCGCGCCATTTCGGCGACCAGTTTGCGGAACGTGACGCGCGGCTTCCATTTCAGCTGCCGTCGCGCTTTGGCGGCGTCACCAAGGAGGGTATCGACCTCGGCGGGGCGGTAGTAGCGCGAGTCCACGGCGACGATTACGCGGCCATTGGCGTCGTAACCTTTCTCATCTGCGCCTTTGCCGCGCCAGCTGATCTTCATCTTCAGTTCCGCCGCCGCCGCCTCGACGAATTCGCGCACGCTGTGCTGAATACCGGTCGCGATCACGAAATCGGCGGCTTTCTCCTGCTGCAGGATCCGCCACATTGCCTCGACGTAGTCGCGCGCATGGCCCCAGTCGCGGCGGGCGCCGAGATTGCCCAGGTACAGGCAGGGCTGCAGCCCGAGCCGTATGCGCGCCAGCGCGCGCGTGATCTTGCGCGTGACGAAAGTTTCGCCGCGCGTCGGAGACTCGTGGTTGAACAGAACCCCGTTGGCAGCGAACAGGCCGTAGGCCTCGCGATAGTTGACCGTAATCCAGTGCGCATAGAGCTTGGCCACGCCATAGGGCGAGCGCGGGTAGAAGGCCGTGGTTTCGCGCTGCGGCGTTTCGCGCACCAGGCCGAACAATTCCGAGGTGGACGCCTGGTAGAAGCGCGTCCGCTTGCCGAGGCCGAGGATACGGATCGCCTCGAGCAGGCGCAGTGTGCCCAGTCCGTCCGCGTTCGCGGTGTACTCGGGTTCTTCGAAAGAGACCGCGACGTGGCTTTGCGCAGCGAGGTTATAAATCTCGTCGGGCTGCGACTCCTCGACGACACGCAACACGCTCATCGAATCGGTCATGTCGCCGTAGTGCAAGATGAGCTTGCGCTCGGGCACGTGCGGGTCCTCGTACAGGTGATCGATGCGCGCGGTATTGAAAAGCGACGAGCGGCGCTTTAGGCCGTGCACGACGTAGCCTTTCTTGAGCAGCAGCTCGGCAAGATAGGCGCCGTCCTGCCCGGTAATGCCCGTGACCAGGGCCGTCTTGGTCGCTTGTGCTGTTCTTTTCATCATCGTTTCCTTACATTCTCCAGCATATGCAGCCCGCCTGCCGCAGCGCCGCCAGGTCGAGCGCGCCCTTGAGGTCGAGAACGCAGCCGCCAGGCGTCACCTTGCCGAGGAAATCGTCACCGCCGCGTTTCAAGAAACTTGCGTGCGGTACCGCGAGGATCAGTGCATCCGCGCGCGGCAGCGCTTCCCAGGTTTCGAGCGCGATACCGTATTCGCGCCGCGCCGCAGCGGGATCCGCGATCGGGTCGTGCGCGTGCAGTTCTGCACCCCGCTCCAGCAAGTCCGCGTGAAGATCGGCCACCTTCGAATTGCGCAGGTCCCTTACGTTTTCCTTGAAGGTCAGGCCGAGCAGATTGACGCGGGCGTCGCGCACCGGCTTGCCGGACCGATGCAGCAGGGCAGCCACCTTGTCGGCGACGAATTTCGCCATGCCGTCGTTGATGCGCCGCCCGGCGAGAATGATCTGCGGCTGGTAGCCCGCCATCTCGGCGCGGTGGGTGAGGTAATAGGGGTCTACCCCGATACAGTGGCCGCCAACGAGCCCGGGCGTGAACGGCTGAAAATTCCATTTGGTTGCGGCGGCCGCCAGCACCTCGCCCGTGTCGAGCCCGAGGCGATCGAAGATGATCGCCAACTCGTTCATCAGCGCGATATTAAGGTCGCGCTGGGTGTTCTCGATTACCTTGGCGGCCTCGGCGACTTCGATGCTCGACGTTTTGTGCACCCCCGCCGGCACGATCCCGGCATAAAGCGCCGCCACGCGTTCCAGGGTTTGCGGCGAATCGCCCGACACGACTTTCACGATGCGCGCCAGCGCGTGCTCGCGGTCACCCGGATTGATGCGCTCGGGGGAATAGCCGACGTGGAAATCCTGCTTCCATTTGAGACCTGAAGCTTCCTCCAGCACCGGCACGCACACGCCGGCGGTGGCGCCGGGATAGACGGTGGATTCATAGACCACGATCGCGCCCCGTTTCAGGTTCGAGCCCACGGTGCGCGAGGCCGATACCAGCATCGCCAGGTCTGGCCGCTTCGCTTCGTCCACCGGGGTCGGCACCGCTACGATCACGAAATCGGCCTCCTTGAGCATCGCGGCGTCGGTTGTAACGCCAAGGTTCTTAGCCGCACGCAGCTCCCCGTCGCCAAGCTCGCCTGAGCTGTCCTCGCCGCGCCCGATTGCATCGACCCGTTCGCGCGAGCGGTCGTAGCCAATGGTGCGCTGGAGCTTCCCGAACTCGATCGCGAGCGGAAGACCGACGTAGCCCAGACCGACCACCGCGACCACCGGGCTCATGCCGCGAGTCCGCTGGCGCCAGCGTAGTAAGTCCTGTACCAGGCTACAAAGCGTTCGACGCCGGTCTCGATTGTGGTGGAAGGGGCATAGCCGATTTCAGCGCGCAGCTTGTCGGTGGCGGCGTAGGTCGCCTGCACGTCCCCTTGCTGCATCGGCGCCAGTTCGATCTGCGCCTTCTTACCCAGCGCCCGCTCGATGCCGTGCACAAAATCCATCAGCTTGACCGGCGCGCCGTGGCCGATGTTAAACAGGCGTGCCTGCGTGCCGGGATGCGGCCGCTCCACTATCGCGGTCACCGCTTCAACGATGTCGTCGATGTAGGTGAAATCCCGCAGCATGTTGCCGCGATTGAAGACCTTGATCGGCTCGCCCGCGAGAATCGCGCGAGTGAAGATGAATAGCGCCATGTCCGGCCGGCCCCACGGCCCATACACGGTGAAAAAACGCAACCCAGTGCACGGAATGCCATACAGCGCGCTGTAGCTGTGGGCCATCAGTTCATTCGCGCGCTTGGTCGCTGCGTAAAGACTGATCGGGCGATCGACCTGGTGCTCCTCGCGGAACGGCAGTTCGGTGTTCGCGCCGTAGACGCTCGAGCTGCTGGCGTAGCAGAGGTGCGCGATCTTCACCTTGCGGCAAGCTTCGAGAATGTTGAGAAAGCCCGCCACGTTGCTGCTTATATAGGCCATCGGATTCTCGAGCGAGTAGCGCACGCCGGCCTGCGCGGCCAGATGCAGCACGACCTCGAAGCGCCCTGCTTCGAAGAGCGCGGAAAGCGCGCGCTCCTCGGCAATATCGAGCTTCTCAAAAGTGAACTTCGGAAACTGCCGGAGTTGTTCGAGTCGGGCCCGCTTGAGGGCCGGATCGTAGTAGGCGTTGAGATTGTCGATGCCGACCACGTCGTGCCCGCGCTCGAGCAAGCGCTTGCACGAATGCATGCCGATGAAACCCGCCGCACCGGTGACGAGCAGATTCACGATTCTGGGCAGCCTACCTGGATCCGGAGAAGGCGTTGATTTTACTAGAGAACCTTTCAAACGCGGCGCTCCAGTCCTCGAGCGCGATGCCGAACGATTGCTGTAGCTTTCTGTTGTCGAGGAGCGAGCTCCTCGGGCGCCGGGCCGGCGTCGGGTACTCCGCGCTCGGCACCGGCACGACCGGTGTGTTTATTCCGCTCACTGCAACAATTTTTTTCGCAAACTCGTACCACGTCGTCTCTCCTCCCGCGCTCAGGTGGTACACGCCGCTGGGTTTTCCATGGAGATCTGAACTCGAAAGCACACTTGCAATCGCCGTGGCGATCGCGCTGCTCGAGGTCGGCGCGCCGCGCTGGTCGTTGACCACGCGTAATTCGGGCTTCGTTTTCGCCGCGGCGAGAATCGCGCTGACAAAATTGCGGCCGCCGGGCGCGTAGACCCAGCTGGTGCGAAAAACGAAATGCCGGCAACCGCTCGCGGCTATCGCGCGCTCGCCTTCCAGCTTGCTCCGCCCATAGACGCCCAAGGGGTTGGGCGCATCGGCTTCAAGATAGGGCGTCGGCTTTTCGCCGTCGAACACGTAGTCCGTGGAAAAGTGGATCAGCAAAGCGTCGATGGACTTCGCCATGCGTGCAAGTTCCTTCACTGCCTGGAAGTTCACCGCAAACGCAAGGTCTCTTTCCCGCTCGGCGCGGTCGACCGCCGTGTAGGCCGCCGCATTGACGATGATGTCCGGCTTTTCTGCCTCAATTTTCCGCCGAACTGATTGCAAATCCAGCAAGTCGAAACCTTGCCGGTCGAACGCGCTCAACTCGCCGAGCGACGCGAGTTCCGGTGCAAGCGCAGTGCCGACCTGCCCGGCCCGGCCGGTGAGCAGGATTCTCACCGGCGGCTCAAGTGGAGTGGGTCATAATGCCGCAGTTTCGCATGCCCGCCGATCCATCCCTGCGTCACACGCTTTCCGCCATTAAGCCGATGCTCTCCGGCCGCGGCCTGGGGCCGTTTGTCGCTTCCTTTTTCCTCGTCGCCGCGCTCGAGGCGGTGGCCGTGGGTTTGCTGCCGGCCTTCATCGCTGCGCTGAGCGAGCCGCGGGCGCTGCTTGCGCGGGTGGGCCTGCAGGACGCCGAGCTTTTCAGCCGGATCGGCGATGAACAGATCATTTTTGCGCTCGGCGCGATGCTGGCCGGATTCTTCATATTGAAGAACCTGCTGCTTGCCGCCGTCGTCTATTTTCAGGCCAGAATCGTCGCCGCCTGGCAGGCCAAGCTGTCTACGCGCATGCTGTCTGTCTACCTGCACCGCCCCTACACCTTTCACCTGCAGCGCAATTCGGCCGATCTGATCCGCAACACCACCGGCGTCACCTTCAACGTGTTCGGCTGCGTGGTGCTTCCCGGCTGCATCGTGGTAACCGAATCGCTGGTCGCGCTGCTGGTGACGGGCCTGCTGCTTGCGGTCAGCCCGCTGGCGACGCTGCTGGCGATCGGCCTCATCGGCGGGGTGTCGATTGCGTTCTACCTGCTTTTTCGCACGCGCCTGCACCGGCTCGGCGAGCGCCAGCTGACCGAGCGCGGCGACATGGTCAAGTGGGTCACGCAGGCGCTGGGCGGGATCAAGGAAGCGATCATTCTTGGGCGCGAACCGTTCTTCGTGAACACCTACGCGCGCCATGTGGTCGCCTATTCGCGAGTGGACACGCTGTTCCAGAGCATCGGCACGCTGCCGCGGCTGTTCGTGGAGGCGCTGGTGGTCTGCGGCCTGGTGCTGGTGGTGTTCGTGCTGGTGAGTTCAGGTGCCGCCGTCAGCGCCGTGTTCCCGACGCTGGTGCTGTTCGCTGCCGCCGCCTTGCGCCTGATGCCTTCGGTGACGCGCATCGTAGGCGCGCTGACGATGATCAAGTTTCACCAACCGGCCGTCGATACCATCGCAGCGGACCTCGCTGCGGCAACCTCTGACCGGCGGCCCACGGAACGAACGCCACCGGCTCGCCTCTCCCTGGCCGGGCAAATAGAGGCACGCGCGCTTTCCTACACTTACGCCGGCGCCGCAGCGCCTGCGCTACGCGACGTTTCCTTGCGGATCGCTAAGGGTTCGATGGTCGCCTTCGTAGGACGTTCGGGGGCCGGAAAATCTACCCTGGTGGATATCTTGATCGGCTTGCACCTTCCCACCAGCGGCGCCGTGCTCATCGATGGCCAGGATATGGCCGCCAATGTCGGCGGCTGGCAGCGGAATATCGGTTATGTACCGCAGAGCATTTTCCTGACCGACGATAGCTTGCGCCGCAATGTCGCCTTTGGGCTCGACGATGCGGCAATCGACGATGCCGGCGTGCGGCGCGCGCTCGATGCGGCGCAGCTCGGCGAATTAGTCGAAAGTCTCCCGAAGGGCCTGGACACCATGGTCGGCGAGCGCGGCTCGAGGCTCTCCGGCGGACAGCGCCAGCGCATCGGCATTGCGCGCGCCCTGTACACCGATCCCGAGGTGCTGGTGCTGGACGAACCCACCACCGCGCTCGATCGCCCGACCGCCGAGGAAGTCGCCGCGGTTCTGGTTTCGCTCGCGGGAACAAAGACCCTATTGTTGATTGCGCACCAGATGGCGACCGTCCGCCGTTGCCAGCAGATATTCTTGCTGCGGAACGGCGCGCTTGCCGCCGAGGGAAGCTACCAGGATCTCGCCGCCTCGCATCCGGAGTTCCAGTCGCTGGTGGAATGACGGCGCCGCGCGGCGCAGCCAGGGGGGGGATTCAGGCAAAGGTCTCGCTGCGCTCGAGCGGCGTGCCGCGCCGGTCCTTGTCGGTCATGATGGGTTCGCCGGCAAGCGGCCATGCAATGGCGAGCGCCGGATCGTTCCACAGCAATGTGCGCTCGTGCTCGGGCGCGTAGTAGTCGGTGGCCTTGTACTGCACGTCGGCCTGTTCGGAGAGAACGAGAAAGCCGTGCGCGAAGCCGGCGGGAATCCACAGCATGCGGCGCGACTCGGCATCGAGTTTCATTCCGGTCCAGCGGCCAAAGGCCGGCGAGCCGCGCCGAAGGTCTACCGCCACGTCCCAGATCTCGCCGGAGGTGACGCGCACCAGCTTGCCCTGCGGCTGACGCACCTGGTAATGCAGGCCGCGCAGCACATGGCGCGCGGAATGCGAATGGTTGTCCTGAACGAAATTCGCGCTGATTCCAAGCTTTTCAAAGGTCTTTTGGTTCCAGGATTCCATGAAGAACCCGCGCGCATCGCCGAACACCTTCGGCTCGAGCACCAGCACGTCGGCGATCGACGCCCGCTCGAGCTTCACGGCTGGGGCGTTTCCGCGAGGATCCGCAGCAGGTATTCGCCGTAGCCGCTTTTCGCGAGCGGTTTCGCGAGCCGGCGAAGCTGCGCAGCGCCGATATAGCCCATTCGCCACGCAACTTCTTCGGGGCAGGCGATCTTGAGGCCCTGCCGGCGCTCGATCGTCTCGATGAAATGCGAAGCTTCGAGCAGCGATTCGTGGGTGCCGGTGTCGAGCCAGGCGTAGCCGCGGCTCATCGGCAGCGCTTCCAGTTCTCCCCATTGCAGGTACTGCCGGTTGACATCGGTGATCTCGAGTTCGCCGCGCGCCGAGGGTTTGAGCTTGGAGGCGATCCGGACCACCCGGTTGTCGTAGAAATAAAGCCCGACCACCGCATAGCGCGACTTCGGACGCGCGGGTTTCTCTTCGACGCTCCTGACTTTGAATCCGGGACCGAACTCGATGACGCCGTAGCGCTGTGGATCATTGACCGGGTAGGCGAACACCGTGGCGCCTTTCTTGCGTGCTGCCGCTCTTTTGAACAGTCCCCGCAGGTCATGGCCGTGGAAGATGTTGTCGCCCAGCACCAGCGCCACTGCATCTTTGCCGATGAACTTCTTGCCGATCAGGAACGCCTGCGCGATGCCCCCAGGCGAAGGTTGTTCCGCATAGGACAGGCGAATGCCCCAGCGCCGGCCATCGCCCAGTAGCTGCTCGAAGCGCGGCGTGTCCGGCAGCGTGGAAATGACCAGGATTTCCCGGATCCCGGCCAGCATCAGGGTGGAAAGCGGGTGATAGATCATCGGCTTGTCGTACACCGGCAAGAGCTGCTTGGAGACGACCAGCGTGGCCGGATAGAGACGCGTGCCCGACCCTCCGGCAAGAATGATGCCCTTCACGAAAGCGCTCCCTTTTCGAGCCGGCCGAGATCGGCATCCACCATCATCGCCACCAGTTTTTCCAGGCTTGTTCTCGGCGCCCAACCGAGTTTCGCCTTGGCCTTCGCCGGGCTGCCGAGCACGACATCGATTTCGGCACGGCGAAACAGCGCCGGATCCACTTCAACGTGCTTCTCGTAGTCGAGTCCGGCGTGCGCAAACGCGAGGCGGCAGAATTCGCGCACCGAAACATTGCGCCCGGTGGCGATCACGTAATCATCGGCCGCGTCCTGCTGCAGCATCAGCCACATCGCTTCAACGTAATCGCCCGCGTATCCCCAGTCGCGCTTCACGTCGAGATTGCCTAGCAGCAGCTTCTGCTGCGTGCCGAGCTTGATCCGCGCAACACCGGCGCTGATCTTGCGCGTCACGAACTCAAGCCCGCGCAGCGGCGACTCGTGGTTGAACAGGATCCCGCTGGAAGCATGAATGCCGTGACTCTCGCGGTAGTTGACTGTCAGCCAATGTCCGAAAGCCTTGGCCACACCGTAGGGGCTGCGCGGGTGGAACGGCGTAGATTCATCCTGCACCCCCGCCTGGACGCGGCCGAATACTTCGCTCGACGTCGCCTGGTAGAAGCGGATCTTCGGGTCGGTGCAGCGGATCGCCTCCAGCACGTTGGTCACCGCCATCCCGGAAACCTGCACGGTGACGGAGGGCAGGTCCCAGGACTTGTCGACGAAGCTCTGCGCCGCGAGATTGTAGAACTCCGCAGGCTCTGCCTGCTCGATGGCGCGCAGAATCGACGATACGTCGGTGACATCGCCCACCAAAAGCCGCACATCGGCTTCGGCGCCGAGTTCGCGCAGCCGCCAAAGCGCATCGCTGCCGCGCCGCGCCACCAGGCCGTAGACCTGGTAGCCCTTGTCGAGCAGCAAACGAGAGAGATACGCGCCGTCCTGTCCGGTGACGCCGGTGATCAGCGCGCGCTTGCCACCCTTCGTCTTATTTTTGTTCAAGGTACCAGTTCACCGTCTTCTTCATGCCGGATTCGAAGCGCTCGCGCGGCCGCCAGCCCAGCTCGCGCTCGATCTTCGAGGCATCCATCGCGTAGCGTCGGTCGTGGCCCGGGCGATCCTTGACCATGGCGATCAGGTCCGCATGGCGACCGGTCTTGCGCGGCCGCGCTTCATCGAGCAGCGCGCAAATTGTCTTTACCACTTCAAGGTTGGTCTTCTCACTGGCACCGCCGATATTGTAGGTCTCTCCGACGCGGCCCTTCTCCAGCACCAGGCGCAGGGCCTCGCAATGGTCGAGCACGTAGAGCCAGTCGCGCACATTGAGGCCGTCGCCGTAGACCGGCAGCGGTTTGCCTTCGAGCGCCTGTGCGATCACCAGCGGAATGAGCTTTTCCGGGAACTGGCGGGGGCCATAGTTGTTCGAGCAATTGGTCGTCACCACGGGCAGCCCGTAGGTGTGATGGTAGGCGCGCACCAGATGGTCGGACGCTGCCTTCGAGGCCGCATACGGGCTGTTCGGCGCATACGGATGCGCTTCCGTGAAAGCCGCTGCCGCGGTTTCGAGAGAACCGTAGACCTCGTCGGTCGAAACGTGCACGAAGCGGAAAGTCCCTTTTGCCTCGCCCGCGAGTGAATCCCAGTAGGCACGCGTCTCCTCCAGCAGGCCGAAAGTGCCGACCACGTTGGTCTGGATGAACTCGGCCGGCCCCTCGATCGAGCGGTCGACATGGCTTTCGGCGGCGAAATGCAGAATGGCCCGCGGCCGTCGTTCGGCGAGCAATCGGCGCAGCAGCGCGCGCTCGGCAATGTCGCCCTTTACGAACTCGTGGCGCGCGTCTGCGGCGAGCGGCGCGAGATTTTCAAGATTGCCCGCGTAGGTCAGCTTGTCCAGGTTGACGATCGCCTCGCCGGTGGCGGCAAGGGTCGATAGAACGAAATTGGAGCCGATGAATCCTGCGCCACCCGTGACCAGGAGCATGGGCCAATTATCGCATCATGCTGCATAATTCCCGCCGCATGCTCCAGCTCACATGACGCCGCTCATCCTCGTTGAATTGAATGAAGTCAATTTCGAGTTCGTCGAGCATTACGCGCGGCGTGGGCAGCTGCCGGCCTTTGCGCGGCTGATCGGTGCGCACGGCTATTCGCGCACGCGCTCGGAGGACGCCTACGAGCAGATCGAGCCGTGGATCCAGTGGGTCACCGTGCACACCGGCAAGACCTACGCGGAACACAAGGTGTTTCGCCTCGGCGACGGCCCGCAAGCCGGGATTGCGCAGATTTGGGAGCAACTGGAGAAACGCGGCCTCAAAGTCGGGGCCTTTTCTCCCATGAACGCGGGCAACGCACTGGCACAGGCGGCTTTTTTCGTTCCCGATCCGTGGACTCGAACGAACGTCTCGGCCCCGCCGCTGATGCGCGCTGCCTACCAGGCGATCTGCCAGGCGGTCGGCGACAACGCCGAGGGACGCATCAAGGCCGGGTCCGCGCTGAAGCTTCTCGCTGGCCTGCTCGCCTACACACGCATGCGCAACTGGCCACACTATTTCGCCGATGCACTGGCCGGGCTGCGCAGCCACTGGCCGCGTGCGGTTTTCCTCGACCGGTTCCTCGCCGATTGCTTTTTTGATCTCTGGCGCAGGACGCGCCCGGACTTTGCGAGCGTGTTCTTCAATGGTGCAGCGCACCTCCAGCACCATTACCTGTTCAATTCCGCCGCCTATCGTGGCCCGTACCGCAACCCGCCCTGGTACCTCCCCGCGGGCATCGACCCGGTACTGGAGATCTACCGGCTCTACGACCGGGTGCTGGCGGATTGCCTGGCGCTCGAGCCGCGGCCGCGTCTGATGCTCGCCACCGGATTGCACCAGGATCCGGTGAACGAACCGGTGTTTTACTGGCGCCTGCGCAACCACGCGGCGTTTCTCAAGGCGGCAGGCTGCGCCTTCACGGCGGTCGAGCCGCTCATGTCGCGCGACTTTCTGGTGACCTGCGCGGACGGCGCGCAGGCGGCCGCGACTGCGGCGCGTCTTGCCTCCGGCCGCGCGCCGGACGGCCTGCCGCTGTTCGAAATCGACAATCGCGGTGCGTCGCTCTTCGTGACGCTTGCTTACCCGCGCGAGGTGAAATCGGGTTTTGCCGTGCAGTTCGATGGCGCGAGTTGCGAGGACCTGGCGCGCGAGGTGGTGTTCGTGGCACTCAAGAACGGGCACCACAACGGCATCGGCTATTTTCTGGACAGCGGCGTGCCGGGATCGCCTGCCGCGGAGCCGATTCCGCTCACCGATCTCTGGCAGCGCATGGTCACGGCGTTCTAGCGATGCTCGAGCAACTGCCGATCGGCGCCAATCGTCTCGCGTTCTTCCTGCTGCTCGCGTTCGCCGTTGCTGCCGTCGCCGCACGGGCCCTGTCGCGCATTGCGCTCCGCATCGGCCTCGCCGATCTGCCGGGCGGCCGCAAGCAGCACGAGGGCACGATCCCGATCACCGGCGGGATTGCGATGTTCGCGGGTTTTGCCGCGGCGGCACTCACATCCGGCCTGGTGGCCGGGCCGACGCTTGCGCTGGTCACCGCGCTCGGCTTGCTGGTGGCCGGCGGCGCCGCCGACGACATGCACGACATTTCGCCGCGCTCGAAATTCTTCTTCCAGCTCGCGGCCGCGCTGTTCATGACCTCCTGGGCGGGCGTTCAAGTGGCGGAACTGGGCGACCTGCTCGGCCTCGGTCCCGCCCGCCTGCATGGCTGGGCGATCCCGTTTTCCATCATCTGCGCGCTCGGCCTCATCAACGCCTTCAACATGCTCGACGGCCTGGACGGCGCGGCCGGCGGCGTCGCGCTCGCCGCTTCCCTTTGGCTTGCCTGGTGCGCCGCGGTGCAGGGGCTGGGCACGCAGTTCGTGCTGCTGCTCCTGCTGGCGGCCGCCATCGCCGGCTTTCTGGTCTGGAACCTGCGCATCCCGGGCCGCACGCAGGCCGCCGTGTTCATGGGCGACGCGGGCAGCATGATGCTCGGTCTCGCGCTGTGCTGGTTCGCGATCGATCTCACGCAAGGCGCGGGCCGCTCGCTGCCGCCGATCGCCTGCGTATGGCTGCTCGCGGTGCCGCTCCTCGATATGGCGCGCGTCATGTACCTGCGGCTGCGGCGCGGCGTGAGCCTGTTTGAAGCGGATCGCGAACACTTCCACCACGCGCTCCTTGCACGCGGACATTCGGTTGCCGCCACGGCCTGGATTCTCATCGGCTCGACCGTGCTTGCCGGCGCGGTCGGCGCAGGCGCCTGGAAGCTCGGCGTGCCCGACTGGGCGATGTTCTACGCGTTCCTTGCGCTGCTCGCGGCCATGCTGGCGTCAGCCCGGCCGCGAGAGCTCGGCGCAGGCGGCGACGACCGCCTGCAAGGGTAAGTCCGCAAGATTGCGCGAGGCGGGCTGCACGACACGGTGCGGCACGCCCCAGGGCCGCCAGCGCTCTACCGGCGAATCGCCGAACAGCGCCACCACCGGCTTGCCGAGCGCCGCCGCCAGGTGCATCGCGCCGCCGTCCGGACAAACGACGAAGTCTGCGAGCGACAGCGCGGCGATCAGCGTTTTCAGGTCAGGCGTTGGCAGGGGGAACGCAGTGCCGCCTTTGATACGCCGCAGAACCTCCGCCGCCGCTTCATCGTCGCCGGGGTGACGCGGGTTGTCGCTTGCTCCTGGCGCCCAAAGTAGGACGACTTTTGCATGTAATGACAAATACGCAATTAGTTCAGCATAGCGCTCGAGTGGCCAGCGCTGCGCCGGCCGGCGCGCGCTGATGTGGACTGCGATAAACGGACCGCCACCGACCGTTCGCAGCAGTTCAGCTTTTTTATCCGGATCCGGGAACACGCGCATCGTGCCGGGCTTGCCGCGGATTCCCAGCGTTCTGCCGAGCGCGAAGCTTCGCTCGACCTCGTGGATGTTCCTATCGACGGCGCTGGGCGCTGCAATGACCTGGCCCGGCTTCAGGCTGCGCGCGAGCTTGAGCGACTGCGGCGAGGGCGAGGGAACCAGCACTTGATCGATTCTTCGCCCGCGCAGACCGCTTAGTTGGACCAGGCGCGACCTGAGGTGCGACAGCAGGCCGCCGGTGCGGTGCTTCAATTTCTCGTAGACGAAAACTTCGTCCAGCGCCGGATTGCCCGCGAGTACCTCGGCGTTATAGGTCGTGACCAGCGCGCCCAGCCACGCGCGCGGCAGCTGCGCGCGCAGGGCATCGAGCAACGGCGTCGTGCAGACGAGGTCGCCGATGTTGTCGCGACGCAGGATCAGGATGCGCGGCGCGCCCGCAGCGTCGATAGCCATAGGCCGAGGAGAAGCGCGGCGAGCAGGCCGTGCTCGTGGTGCAGGGTCGTGTTCACCGTGCCGACGCCCGCGGTGACGAACCAAGCGCTCGCGGCACCGCCCCAGGCGAGCCAGGCAAAGTCCGCGTCCTGGGGCCGCGGCCGCCAGCGCACCAGCGCCGCCAGGGCGGCAAGCAACACGACAGCCAGTGAGCCCAGGCCGACGAGGCCCCGCTCGGCGAGCGTATTCACGTACAGGCTATGCCCGTGCGGAAAGTGCACGTAGCGTGCTTCCTCGTAGTCCTTGCCTGCCGCCGTGCGCCAGGTGCGCACCCGTTCGTGGGTAATCAGGACGAAATTGCTCTTGCCGACCCCGAACCAGGGGTACTTCTCCCACGCCGCGAGTCCCATGCGCCAGATGCCGTCGCGAAAAGAGAGCACGTTCTGCGCTGCCGCGTTGTCCAACTGCTTGCGAACGACTTCAGCGCCAATGCCTAGAAGCAGGCCCGATACGATGGCAAGAACGGCCGCGGTCGCGGCAAGCGGAACGCGCCAGCGCGGCCACCAGGCGAGCGCGAGCACCAGCAGCAGCACGAAGCCGACGCCGACCGCCGCGCGGCTTGCGGTCACCACCAGCGAGGCGAGCAACAGCGCAGTTACCGCGAGCGCTACGAGGCGGCGACCGCCGGGCCAGGTTCGCCAACCCGCGAACAGCCAGCTCGCGCAAACCCCCAGCACGATCGCAATATAGATCGCGGTGTGATTGACGTGCCCGACCGAGTGCAGTTGCAGCGTGCCGCTCTTGCCCACGCCACTCCACATCCGCCAATAGCCGATCGCCAATCCGATCACGGTCGATGCAACCAGCGCGCCGAGCACCCAGCGCTGTTCCTGCTCGCCGTAGCCGGCACGACTGACCATCCAGAACAGCAACGCGCCCAGCGCGACGTCGGTGGTCTTGGCCCACACCGGTCCGTCCAGGCCGGCAAATCCTGCTGCAAGGTAGGCCGAGCCGAGCCACAACAGCGCCAGGCTGTCCGCAGTCCGCCACGGTCCGCCCGCCTCTGCCGCCCGCACCCGGTTGACGGCCCAGGCGCCGGCGTAGAGCAACCAGGCCAGGTTCTTCGGCGCTTCCACCAGCGGCAGGAAAATGCAGAACGCGAGCAGCAGCCCGGTCTCGAACGGATAGCGGACCTTCTTCAGTTCAGCCAGCATGGCGCGCGCAGTCTAGCGCGGCCTGCGCCACTTCCTCGGTGCCGATGGCGTGCATGCAGCGCGGCGCCGGGCACTCGGCAAGCGTGCGCTGGCAGCGCCGCACCCAGGCGATTTCGCGCTTGAACAGAAGTTTCTGGTCGCGGCAGGGAAAGTCCGCCACCGTCACCGTGCGAAACGGCGATTCGCGCCAGAATTCCCCCGGCCCTGAGAGGGGCGCCGAGGTCGGACCCAGCAGCGCAACGGTAGGCGTACCGGTGACCCTGCCGAGGTGCATCACGCTGGTATCCGGGCAGACCAGCAACGCGGCACCCGCGACGAGGTGCCACAACTGCGGCAAGTCGAGCTTTTCGCCGAGCGCGGGGAAGCGCCCGGAAGGATCGATACGCTTGAGCAGCGCGCCGCCCGTCGGGCCCGCGCTCCATATGGGATCAATCTTATTTTCGGAGAGTGTTTCGGCCAATGAAAGCCATTTCGCGTCCTCCCAATGCCGCAGCACAGTGCTCGCTTCGACATGCAGCACCGCGTAGCGGCCGGCGGGCGCGTCGAACGGCGCGCATGCGGGCGCCGGCCAATCCGCCGGACGATACGGTCGCGGCGGCGCGCCCTGCGCCAACCGTGCCACCATGTCGCCCCAGGCCGCGGGCGAATCATCGTAGGAAACTTCCTCGTCCACCGGCCAGCTCTTGACCGCCGGCCGGTCGCCGGCAAACGCCACGATCCAGCGCGCGCCGGCCGCTGCCGCGAGCCAGCTATAGCGGTTGTCTCCCGGAACAAAGGCAAGATCGAAGCCCGGTTCGTCGAAAAACGCGTTCAGCGTACGGGCCTCGCGCGGTTCATAGACGAGCGTACGAACGCCGTAGGGCCGGCCCGAATATAGCGGCGCCACCGCGCCGCGCACTGCAAGCACGATATCGGCGTCCGCGTGCTGCTCGCGCAGCTTGGCGAGCAGCGGCGTCAGCATCAGCACATCGCCCGCGAGCAGGTGGTGCGCGATCAGGATGCGGCGCGGCGCGACCGGCCGCTCGCGCCGATGCACGCGCAGGAATCGCCTCAGCAGGGCGCGCGGCAGCACCCGCGCGCGGCCGGCAAAGCGGCCGCCTGGGCGGCTTGGAGCGCTGTTAGAAAACGCCGGAGACATTGCGGTAGATCGTTTCCATGCGATCGAGCATGCGCTCGTAGGAGTAGCCCTCTACGCAGTGCTTGCGCGCCGCTTCGCCGAGTTCGCGCCGCAGGCCTTCGTCGCCCGCCAGTCGCTCAATGGCGGCCGCCAAGGCGCTCGCGTCCCGCGGCGTCACGAGCAGCGCGGTGCGCTCATGCTCGGCCAGTTCGGGGATGCCGCCAACCGAAGTGGTGACACACGGCAATTCCACCAGCATCGCCTGCACCAGCGCCTGCGGCACACCCTCGTTGGCATAGGAAGGCAGCGCGAAAATGTCCAGCGCGCGCAGCCAGGGCAGCACGTCGGCCTGCTGCCCCTGCATGCGCACGCGGCCCTGCAGACCCAGTTTCGCGATCTTTTTCTCCAACGCCTCGCGCTGCGGACCGTCGCCTACGATCACCAGTTCGATGGTGGAGGGCAGACGCGTCATGGCGTCGAGCAGCACGGAATGCCCTTTCCAGCTGCGCAAGGTGGCGACGATGCCGACCAACGTCTTGTCCTGCGGCAGGCCGAACCTGGCGCGCGAGGCCTTGCGCTCGCCCGGCCGGAAATGCCCGGCATCGATGCCGGTGGGCACCGACTCGATGCGCGAAGCGCGAAAACCGTTGCGCTCCACCAGTTCGCGCCGCAGCGCCTCGCCGGTAGTGACGACCTGGGCGGCAGCGCGCATGTAGAGCCAGTGCGACAGCGGCCCGCGCGCTACCGGCGCCGAAATATGGCGCGTGCGCACGCTTCGCGTCGGGCGGCCGAGCGCAAGCAGCGCCAGTGCCGAGAGCCAGGAGTCGGTCGAACTATGGGTGTTGATGATGTCGCTCGTATTGGCGCCGAACCACTGGTACAGCGCACCCAGACCGACCGGCCTTTTGCGGTCGATCGGCAGCGCCACCACCGGCACGCCCCAGTTCGCGGCCTCGGCAACAATGCGCGACTGCGGCGGGCACAGCAGCTTCACGTCATGGCCGCGCCGGATCAGGCCCTGCGATTCCGACAGAATGCGGATCTCCTGCCCGCCCCAGCCGAGCGAGGACTCGGTGTGGACGATCTGCAGCGGCCTCATGTCTTCGCATCTTCCGCCGCAAACTGAATGCGGTACAACCTCGCGTAAGCGCCCTCCTTGGCAAGCAACTCGGCGTGGGTCCCCGACTCTGCGATCTGGCCGCGCTCGAGCACCACGATGCGGTCGGCGCGCTCGATGGTGGACAGCCGGTGCGCGATCACCAGCGTGGTGCGGCCGCGCATCAGCGTTTCGAGCGCCGCCTGCACCAGCCGCTCGGATTCGGAATCGAGCGCCGAGGTCGCTTCGTCGAGAATCAGTACCGGCGCGTTCTTCAGCAGCGCGCGCGCGATCGCCAGGCGCTGGCGCTGCCCGCCCGAGAGGCGCATGCCATTTTCGCCGATCAGCGTATCCAGCCCCTGCGGCGTCCCGCGGATGAATTCCATCGCGTGCGCCGCCTCGGCGGCGGCGATCACCGCTTGCTCGCTCGCCGTGCCCATCGCGCCGTAGGCAATGTTGGCGCGGATCGAGTCATTGAAGAGCACCACGTCCTGCGATACCAGCGCGAGGTTGGCGCGCAGGTTCTCGAGCTTGAGCTCCTGCAGATCATGGCCGTCGAGCAGGATGCGGCCGGCATCGGGCGCGTAAAAGCGCGGCAGCAGGTTCACCAGCGTGGTCTTGCCGCCGCCCGATCCGCCCACCAGTGCCACCGTCTCGCCCGGCCGGATTGCGAGATCGACGCCGGCGAGGGCGGCTTCGCTGCGCGTCGGATAGGTGAAGCGGACCTTCTCATAGCGGATATCACCGCGCGCACGCTCCAGCCGCTGCGTACCACGGTCTTCCTCGACCGGCGCATCGACCATCCAGAACACGCTCTCGGCGGCCGCGAGTCCGCGCTGCAGCGGCGCGTTGACGTCGGTGAGGCGCTTAAGCGGGGCGAGCAGCATCAGCATCGCCGTGATGAACGAGGCGAATTCGCCCACCGTGGTGTGGCCCGCGAAGCTGTCCTCGAGCGCCAGGAAGATGATGATGCCGAGCGCGGTCGAGGCCAGCACCTGCGTAATCGGCACGATCGCCGAGGCGGCCACCGTCTGGCGCATGCCGAAGCCGCGCAGCTGCTGGTTGGCGCGGGCGAAACGCCGCGCCTCGTACTCGTGCCCGCCGAAAATCTTCACTACCTTGTGGCAATCGATCGTTTCTTCGAGCACGTGCACCAGATCGCCCATGGAATGCTGCGATTCGCGCGCCATGCTGCGCAGGCGCCGGGAGAAAAGCCGCACCACCAGCGCGATTACCGGGCCGACGGCGAGCGCGATCAAGGTCAGCTTCCAGTTCAGGTACAGCAGCCAGCCGAGCAGGCCGGCGACCGCGATCGTGTCCTTGACCACGACGGTGAGGACGGTGGTCGCCGCCGAAGTGACGCCAGTCACGTCGTATGCGACCCTGGACAGCAGCGCCCCCGCGCTGTGATCGTCGAAAAAGCGGGCTGGCATGCGCACCAGGCGCGCAAACATTGCCGCGCGAAGATCGAGCACTACGCGGCTTCCCACCCAGGCGAGCAGGTACGAAGAAAGGAAGGTGAGCGTGCCGCGCAGCAGGAAGATTCCGACCACTGCGAGCGCGAAGAACAGCGGCGGCCAGGCTGGCTTCTGGCCCGCGCCGAATCCTCCATCGAGCAGCGGTTTCATCAGCGCCGGGAACAGTGGTTCGGTCGCCGCTGCAGCGACCATTCCGAGCACCGCCAAGCCGAAATTTTTCGAGTGCGGCCGCACATAGGAAAGCAGCCGCAGGTAGAGCAATCGACTGCTGTCCTTTCCTGCGCTCATGCCGCTCTGCGGTGCGCGGCGCGCCATTGGTTGATCGCGGAAAGCATCTCGCCGGCACGGTGAGCATAGGCGTGCTCGCGCATAACGCGCGCATGGGCCCGCGCGGCGATTGCCCGAGCCTCACCGAAGTGCGCTAAAAAATACTCGATGCGTTCGAGCGCTTCGTCCAGGCTGCGGAACTCGGCCCATTCGCTGCCCGGATCGAAAGCCTCTGCGGCATGCAGCCGCCGGTCCGACAGCAGGAATCCGCCGCAGGCTGGCACGCCAAAACTGCGCTCGGGCAGGCCATGGCCCACGTCATAGCCGTATTCGCAGCCCGCGCCAAAACTCATGTTGATGCGCGTCGTCTGGATGAGCTCGCGCTGCCGCGCCGGTGAAAGCAGCGTGCGCCGGGTGTCGATGAACGAGTGCACGATGCCGCGGCTCGCCAGCCGCTCGGCCAGCGCGGCGAAGAACTGCGCGCGCGCGCGGTACTCCTTGTGCGTCTCACCATCCAGGTTGCCGAAAAAACCGACATCACAGCGATAGCGCGCGGTGTCGTCGAGCTCTTCCAGGCGCGCGCTGCCGAGGTTGTACAGCCCAGTTTGCGCCGCGTTCTGCAGCAATAGTTGCGTATGCGCGAAACGCCGTCCGTCGGCGAGCGCATGCGAGGCGTAGATGTCGATCAGTTTTGCGCGTTCCAGCAGGGCGAGGCGCCACGAAGCCTTGTTCAGATAGCCGGGTGCGTCGCGGTTCCACACCACTAACGGGGTAGCGCGCCGCGCAAGCGCGCGCCGCAGGCGCCAGACATCCAGCGGCCGCTTGAGGCAGTCGTAGAACGTCACGAAGCAGGCATCGAGACGATCCAGCAGCGCTTCGCCGGGCTGCCAATCGCCACGCAGCACCTCGACCCCCGCGGCTTCGATCGCCTCGATGAGCGGGGTCGGCCCTTTGGGCGCGTTGTCCAGGATGACGCGCACCTGCCTCATTTCCGATCACTCTCCGGTTTGCTCTCGGTGGGCAGTTGCGGCGGCGGCGAGGGCTGCGGGCGGCTGATCTGCACCTGGCGCACGAATTCGATTGCCTTCGGGTGGCCCTTGCGCGAAGCCTCCAGCATCCAGCCGTACGCCTCGGTGCCATCGCGCGCCACGCCACGCCCCTCGGTATAGGCGACGCCAAGCTCATAGGCCGCTTCGGCATGCCCCTCGCGCGCGGCGGCGCGCAGCAATTCGGCCGCCCGCTTCAGGTCGCGCCGCACTCCATACTTGCCGTGCGTGTAGACGGCCGCGAGCAAATATTGCGCGTCAGTCTGCCGCTGCGCGACTGCCTTGCGCAGCCACTCCAGCGCCAGCTTGTCGCTGCGCTCCACGCCCTGCCCGGTGCCATACAGGAGCGCGAGCCGGTATTGCGCGTCGCGATCTCTCCCTTCGGCGGCGACGCGAAACAGCCGTGCCGCCTCGGCCATGTTGTGCACGATTCCAGCGCGGCCCTCGATGGTAAGCAAGCCAAGCAGGTACTGACCGCGGGGCGTGGCCTGCGCGGCCGCTTTCTCGATCCAGCCGCGCGCTTCATCCAGGTCAGCGGGGCCGCCAATCCCCTCGGCAAACATCTGTCCCAAGTTTGCCTGCGCCGCGCCATAGCCCTGCTCCGCCGCGATCCGGTACCAGCGGCGCGCTTCCCGCGGATCCTTGAGCGGGCCGCGCGTGTGCTGGTAGATCACGCCCAGGTTATGCGCCGAGTCGGCGCGCCCGCCGGCAGCGGATTTGCGAAACCAATCCACCGCAAGCGCCTCGTTTTGCGGCACACCCCTGCCATCGAGATGCAGGCGGCCGAGGTAATGTGCGGCGAGCGCGTCGCCCTCGGCGGCAAGGCGCTCCAACTCGGCCCGCGCCGACGGGGACGCACCGGCCGCCTGGTTGGCAAGATTCGATAATTCCGCTTCGGTCGCGGCTTGCCCGTTCGGCACAGGCAGCGCCATGCATATCAGCAACAGAAGGCTCGTCGTGCTTTGCCGCATCAGCTTGCCTGCTGCGCCATCAGGGCGCTATAGAGTCCGGTGAGTTTTCCGGCCATGTCGTCGATTCCATATTTCTCTGCCGTGCTTCGCGCCGCTGCGCCCGCCGCCTCAGTGCGCGCGGCAAGTGCAGCTTCACGCATCACCTGCGCTAGCCCTGCGACGTCGTTCGGCTCGCAGGTCCAGCCGCCCTCTCCCGCCTGCAGAAGCTCCGCGGCGCCGCTGCGCCGGCCGACGATCGCAGGCACGCCCATCGCCAGCGCTTCCAGTACCGTGTTCGGAAACGGGTCGTAGCGTGTCGGCAGGATAAAGCAATCCGCTGCCGCGTAGAGCAGGCGCACGTCATCGCGACCGCCGAGGAGCTGCAACTGGTGGGCGACGCCTGCCGCCGCGGCCCGCGCCGCATAGTGCGCCGCATCCCGGTCGCGCCCAGCCACGACCAGCCGGAAATTGGCATTGCCGCTTGCGGCGAGCGCGCCGATCGCTGCGTCCAGGCCCTTGCGCCAGAATCCGGAGCCGACGAAAAGGAACAGGACTTGCTTTGCGTTGGCGTCCAACGCCGTGCGCGCGGCAGCGCGCAGGGCAGCGCGGTGGCGCGGGTGAAAATGTTCGAGATCGGCGCCGTTATGGATTACGTGCAGTTTTTCCGGCGCGACGCCGAAGCGACTGCGGATTTCGCCACGCACCATCTCCGAATTGCAGACTACGGCACGCAGACGCGGGTGCTCGAACATGCGCCGCTCGGCGGTACAGACGTAGCGGTGGTAAGGATTGAGCGCGATGCCGAGCCGCCCGGCAGACCAGGAAGCGGGCCCGGCGGCAGCGCGCCTGACCTCCAGCCACTCGGCGTGCACGCCATCGCCTGCGCGGTAAATGTCGCAACCGGCTATGCGTTCGTGCGACTGGACCAGGTCGAACCCTCCTGCCTCCCATGCCGCGCGTGCCGCGCGTGCGAACGACGCGTCGCGCCAGGTATTGCCGACAAAGAACGGGTCAACCGTGACGATACGGCGGCCGCTCAATCCTGCAGAATTTCCGTTCCAATCGCGCGCGATCAGCGTCAGTTCCGCGCCTGCACGCTCCAGTGCCGGCAGCGCTCGCTCGATGAAGCGCTCCGCGCCGCCGTAGGGGTTGTAGCGCTGCCGCACCAACGCAACGCGCACTCGTTCAGCGCTCCTTCGCCAGCAGTTCCTGCGCCGCCGCATAGACCTCGTCCACGCCCAGCGTGGTGAGGCATTCGCTGACCTTGCCGCCGCCGCAGCCATCGTTGCCGCAGGGCCGGCAAGGGTGAGCAGTGGCAACAATGCGGTGCGCGACGCGCCAGGGCCGCCATTCATGTTCGCCGCTCGGGCCGAACAGGGCAACCGCCGGCGTGCCCATCGCCGCGGCGAGGTGCATCGGCATCGAGTCAACACCGATGAACAGGCGCGCGCGGCCGGTGAGTGCACCCAGTTCCTTGACCGAAAGCTTGCCCGCCAGATTCACTGGGCTTGATCTGATTTTCGAAAGTATTTTCTCGATCAAGGAAATTTCAGCCGGCTCGGGCGCCGCGGTGAGGACGACCCGATGCGCCGAAGACAGGCGGTCGATCAGCTCGGCATTGCGCTCGGCCGGCCAGCATTTGAAGCTCCAGCGCGAGGCAGGATGAATATGGATGAAGCCGTTTTTCGAAAGCCCTTCCGACTCGAGCAGCGCACTGACGCGTGCCTCCGCTGCGGCGGTCGGCACAAACAGCACGCGGCGCTCCTCTGCGCCGGGCTGCAGTCCGATGCGGCGCAGCGCATCGAGATTGGCCTCGACCTTGTGTCGCCGACCATTGCGCACCAGCGGGTAGAGGTGCGTGAAGCTCTGCTTCCAGAATCCGCCTCTTTCCGGGGCAATCGGCGCGACGCTGTAGCGCGCACCCAGCGTGCGGGCGAGCCAGGCCCCGCGCGGCTGGTCGGTCAGGTGCACGATCAGGTCGTAGCCCCTGGCGCGTAGCGCGCCAAAAAGCCGCGCTTCCAACGCCATCCTGGAAAGGATTCCCTCATTCTTCCAATCGCGCCCGACCACATGCAGTTGGGTCAGCGCGGGATGGTCCTCGAGCATCGGCGCGGTGCGGTCGTAAAGCAGCGCATCGATTTCGGCGCGCGGCATGTGTCCCTGCAGCACGCTCAGCACTGGCGAGGCGAGCAGCACGTCGCCGTGATGCCGCAGCATGACGATCAGAACGCGCGCAATCTCTCCGAGGGGAACCGCGTCTTTCAGCATCCGGGGAAGATAGCAGAATTGCCGTCTTCCGCCGCCCGAGCTACGGCATCCGGACTTCCGCGGACACGCCGATGGTTCGCCCCGGCAGCGGATAGACCGCGTAGCGATCGGCGATGAATGCGCTGCGCACAGCGTAAGTGTAATGATCGCTGCCGAACAGGTTGTTCACCGCAATCGCCAGCTTCCCCCAGCCAAAGCGATGGCTCAATTTGACCTCCACAGTCGCATAACTCGGAATCTTGACGCCCAGCGTGTTCGGCTCGTCGTTGTCCATGAATTGGCTCGATACCGCGGTCAGGGCTCCGGATAGTCGGGTCTCTGCCGACACGTCCCAGGCGAATCCCGCGTTCAGCTTATGCCGAGGCACCAGCGGGACCTGCTTGCCGCCGACGTTCAGATTGGTACCAATCGCTGCGGCGCTGCCGGCGAGCACGCCCTCGAGAAACTTCGCATCAGTGTAGGCATAGCCTAGCCGCAGCTGCAGGCTCGGCGCAGCCTGCCAGCTGGAATCCAGCTCAATCCCGCGCCGGCGGGTCGGCGGCAGATTCGTATTGCCGACGCCGGTCGAAAACGGATCCAGGTGGATCTCATTGGTGACCGCAGTGTCAAACACAGTAGCGCGCAAGGAATGCATGCCGTGGCGCCATTGAGCGCCTGCCTCGTGGGTCAGCGAATGTTGCGGCCGCAGGATCTGGAACTGGGCGTTGAAGGCGGCATCGCTTTCGTAGATTTCGTCCACATTGACGAAGCGGAAACTCCTGCCCGCGCGTCCGAACAGCGTCCACGCGGGGGACAGCGCATGACGCAGCCCGATTTCCCAAGCCCGCTCGCGCTGCCTGTCGTGTACGGCGCTCGCCGCCGTGTTGAAGAAGAAACCCGGTGCCGTCGCATCGAGCGCGTCGCTCGCGGCGTAGCGGACCCGCTCGGCGCGCGCACCGAACGAGAGCTGAGTTGCCGCCGAAATCTCGATCAGGTCCTGAAAATAAAACGCGCGGGTATTTTGCGAAGCCCGCACGCGGTTGATCGGCCGCGCCGTGTTTTCGGGCAGATTGCTGCGCCGCGAGTCGTATCGCCAATCGGCCAGATCTACGCCAATCACCACCCGGTGACGCATCCCTCCGACCGCAAGCGGCAAGCGCAGGCGTGGCGTGAGCGAAATTACCTCGAGCTTGTCGGCGCGATAGATCGGAAACCCGCTTTGGTCGAAGTAGGAGCGCTGATCCTTTTCGCGCCAGTCCAGACTGGCGCTCAATTCCGCGTCGCCAAATCGCTGTTCGATGGCGAGGCCCGCGCGCTTGCCGTCGCGGCTGGCAAAGTCGAGCGGCGTCTGGGCGCCACGCGGATCGGCAAGGTACTCGTTCAACCCGACCGACGGCTGGATGCGGCGCGCGCCGGGCAGGCGCAAGTCCTGGGAATCGGTGGCCGCGCGCAGGTCGAGCGTGGTATCGCCGGCAGCCCAGCGCAGGCTGGCCGTGTTGTTCTGCTGCTCGTTGCGATTGTTGGCGCGGTAGCCGTTCGAACTGTAGCCGTACACCGAGCCGTTGATGCCGAAATTGTCGTTCGCGTATCTGCCGTAGAGCTGGCCTTCCTGCGTATTGAAGGTCGCAGTGCGGCCAAACCCTTCCAGCGCGGCCCCCTGCTTGAGCGGCGAGCGGGTGACGATGTTGATGACCCCCGCCGAGGCGCCATCGCCATAGAGCACGGCGCCGGTGCCGCGCAGGATCTCGATGCGCTCGACGCCGGCAAGCGGGATCGCCGACCATTGCACGCTGCTCAGGTCGATATCCACGATCCGCCGCCCATCGAGCAGGATCAGCGTGTTCTGCGGCCCGGTCACGCCGAAGCCGCGCAAATCGACCGAGGTGGTCGCGCCGTTGTTGCCGTAGAAATCCTTCATCGTGATGCCAACCTGCTCCTGCAGCAGTTCGGGCAGCGTGCGCGCGGTGCTCTTTTGGATGTCCTCCACGCTGATCACCGTAGTGCTCGCCGGCAGCCGGCGCGCATCCTCGGCAAAACGCGTCGCGGTGACCACGATCGCATCGTCGGTCTGGGCAAACGCCGGCATGGCAAAGACCGCCAGGACGGCCAGGGCAATCACGGTGCGCATTGGAACCCTTCCGGCGTCTTCCCCGACGCCACAAACAAAAGTGGATGAAAAGCGGCAAGGCCGGTCTCCGGACTCGCGAGTCGGTGAGTTATCCACCGGGTGCACGCCTTCCCGTGAACACAAGATCGTTCACAGTGGCGGGGTGTGCACCCCCTCGCTTACCGTTGCGGGGGCAGTCCAGGCATTGCGCCGTCCGTGCGGACGGCAACGCACCTGATTCCCGTTTCAACCGCGGCACATGGAAAGAGCGCCGCGGCCACCTTGCAACTGATTACGCGGGGAATTATAGCGCCGCAGCATGATCAGGAAGCACTTGCACAAACGGCCCTTATTTCTTGACGCTGCGGCAGTTTTGAAAGATAGTTCCGCCGTGGACGCGGAGTTCAACTCCCTCGAGGCCAAGGTCGCGCAATTCGTCGGCCTGTGCGAGCGATTGCGGGCCGAGAACCACGACTTGCGCCAGCAGCTGGCGATGGCAAGGAACGACGCCAAGCGCTTGAACGAGCGCATCGAGGGCGCCAAGGTCAAGCTGGAAGGCCTGCTTGCGCGCATCCCCGACTAGCCCGCAGTACTGCCGACGGCGCGCCGACCACGGACATGGCTGAAAGCGCCAAAACCATCGAGATCACCGTTCTCGGGCGCAGCTACCGGATCGCCTGTGAAGAAGGCGAGCGCGAGGCGCTGCTGGAAGCAGTTGCCTATCTCGATGGCAAGATGGGCGAAATCAAGAAAGCGGGCAAGGTCAGCGGCACCGACCGCATCGCGGTGATGGCGGCGCTCAACATCGCGCACGAATTTCTGACCATGAAACTCGGAAACGGCTTTGATATCGGCCAGGCCAAGCGTAGAATTTCTTTGATCGAGGCGAAGTTGGATGCGGTACTCGCCCAGCAGGACAAGCTGTTTTGAGCCGCGCGTCGGGCGTTATGCGGCGAACCTCCTTGTCCCCTGCTGTGTTCGACCGGGCCCATATTTTCCGAACCGATAGCTTCCCAAGGTCGCGGCCCCACGTGCCACTGTTGTGATCGTCCCTCGCCTTCGGGCGCGCCGGACGGACCTGATGTGGCCGGTACGCGACCACCCTGATTAAGCAGGGTTCGGAGGCCGGGCCCACCGGCACGAGCGGGGGGCACCACCCTCAAGGTTTATGAACTATTGGCTCATGAAATCCGAGCCCGACGAGTGCTCGATCGACGACGTGCTCGCCGCGCCCAAACGCATTACCCGTTGGAGCGGCGTGCGTAACTACCAGGCCCGCAATTTCATGCGCGATCAGATGGGAATTGGCGACGGCGTGCTGTTCTACCACTCGAGCTGCGCCGAGCCGGGCATCGCCGGATTGGCCGAGGTGGCATCGGCGCCGTACCCGGATCCTTCGCAGTTCGACCGCAACAGCCCTTACTACGACGCCAAATCCAAGCGCGATGCGCCGCGCTGGATTTGCGTGGACGTGCGCGCGCAAAAGAAAACACGCCTCGTGCCAGCGGCCGAATTGCGCAGCCAGTTGGCACTGGCTAAGCTCTGGACGCTGCGGCCGGGCAACCGCCTGTCAATCACGCCGGTCAGCGCAGCGGAATGGAAGTTCATTTGCAACAAGCTGCTCTGAAAAACGACACGCTGCTGCGGGCGCTGGCGCGCGAGCCAACCGCGTACACGCCAATCTGGTTGATGCGCCAGGCAGGCCGCTACCTGCCCGAGTACAACGCCACCCGCGCAAAAGCGGGCAGCTTCCTCAAGCTCGCCAAATCGCCCGCGCTTGCCACCGAAGTCGCGCTGCAGCCGCTGGAGCGCTACCCCCTGGATGCGGCAATCCTGTTCTCCGACATTCTCACGGTGCCAGACGCGATGGGGCTGGGGCTGTACTTTGCCGAGGGCGAGGGCCCGCGTTTCGAGCGACCGCTGCGCGACGAAGCGGCGATCGCCCGCCTTGCCGCGCCCGACCCGGTGGCGGAACTGGGCTATGTGCTAGACGCGGTGCGGGAAACCCGGCGCGCGTTGCAGGGGCGCGTGCCGCTGATCGGCTTCTCGGGCAGCCCGTATACGCTTGCCTGCTACATGATCGAAGGCTCCGGCAGCGACAACTGGCGCCGGGTCAAGGAAATGCGCTACGCGCGAGCGGACCTGCTGCACCGAATCCTGGCGGTCAACGCGCGCGCGGTGGCAGATTACCTGAACGCGCAAATTGACGCCGGCGCGCAGGTGGTGATGCTGTTCGACACCTGGGGCGGCAATCTGAATACACCGGACTACGAAGAGTTTTCCCTCGGCTACCTGCGCAAGGTACTGGCCGACCTGCGTCCCGCGCCCTCGATCCTGTTCACCAAAGGCGGCGGCGCCTGGCTGGAGAGCATTGCGGCGAGCGGCTGCAGCGCGGTCGGCCTGGATTGGACCGTGGACCCGCGAGATGCGCGGCGGCGAATCGGCGGCAAAGTTGCGCTGCAGGGAAACCTCGATCCCGCGGTACTTGCGGCGCCAGATGCGAGCGTGCGCGAGCAGGCGCGACGCGTGCTGGATGGATTTGGCGCTACGCCCGGCCACATCTTCAATCTCGGTCACGGCATTACGCCCAAAGCGAGACCTGACGCGGTTGCCGCGTTGGTAGACGAAGTGCGCGCTTACAGCAGCAAACTCAGGGCCAACCGGCGCTAGTTATCCACACGGGCTAGACAGAGGGAGAATCCGCACTTTCTCCGGGCGTCACGCATCCGGCGACCGCACAAAGAGTTGATCTAAAAATGAAAATGCCTGTCGCCGGAGATGCCTGTCGCGTGTGTTCGGCCGTCCTGTGGAGAACTTCCCAGGGGGCTGGAAAATTATTCACAGGTTTATCCACAGGCCGAGCTCGGCTGCCAGTTTCCCTCTGCAAATGAGAGTGTTGCGCGTCGCGCTTGAAGTGCCGGTCGCAGTGCTGTTCGACTATCTGGCCGATGATCAAACGCCGGCGAGTCCCGGGGATCGCGTCGTGGTTCCGTTTGGCGCGCGCCAGCGCGTTGGGGTCGTGATCGAAACCGGCGACGGCAGCACGATATCGACCGCGAAGCTCAGACCGGTCGCGCGAGTGCTGGAGGATGCGCCGAGACTTTCCGCCGAATGGCTTGAGCAGATGCGGTTTCTTGCTTCGTATTATCAGCGCCCGCTAGGCGAGACCGTGGCAGGTGCACTGCCGCCGCGCCTGCGCTCGCTCAAGCCGCTGCCGAAGAAGCGCAAGGCAGTCGCAACCGGCAGTCCGATGCCCAAGGCGTTGGTGCGCCCCGAACCCAATCCGGCGCAGCAGTCGGCGATTGAGCGCATCAGCGCGTCGCTCGGCAGCTTCAGGCCCTTTCTGCTGCACGGCATTACCGGCAGCGGCAAAACCGAGGTTTACCTGCGGCTGATGGCTGAAGTCATCGCGCGCGGCCAGCAGGCGCTCGCGCTGGTGCCCGAAATCGGCCTCACGCCGCAACTGGAAGCACGCTTCCGCGAAGCCTTTCCGCAGGCGCGCATCGTGGTGCTGCACAGTGCGCTGCAGGATGCCGCCCGTACCCACGCCTGGCTGGAAGCCGCGCGCGGCGACGCGCAGGTCGTGCTCGGCACCCGGCTTGCCGTGCTCACACCGCTGCCGCGGCTGGGTTTGGTGGTGGTAGACGAAGAGCACGACGCTTCTTTCAAGCAGCAAGAAGGCCTGCGCTATTCGGGGCGCGATGCCGCCGTCCTACGCGCCAAGCTGGCCAGTTGCCCGGTGGTGCTGGGCACGGCCACGCCGTCGCTTGAGACCTGGTTCAACTGCCGCGCAGGGCGCTACGAATTGTTGACGCTGCCGGAGCGCGCGGTCTCCGGCGCGAGGCTGCCGGTCGTGAGCACCGTCGATTTGCGCGGCGAAACTGCCGAGCATGGCCTGGCGAAATCCGTGACCGAGGCGATTGCGGCATGCCTGGCGCGCGGCGAGCAAAGCCTCGTCTTTATCAACCGCCGTGGCTACGCGCCGGTGCTTTCCTGCGAAGCCTGCGGCTGGGCCGCAGGATGCGAGCGTTGCAGCGCACGCCTGGTGCTGCATTCCGCGGACCGGAGCCTGCGCTGCCACCACTGCGGCGCGAACCAGGCGATCCCGCGCAACTGCCCCACTTGCGGCAACGTCGATCTCAGGCCGCTGGGCCGCGGTACGCAGCGCGTCGAGGAAACGCTGGCCGGGCTGTTTCCCGCCGCGCGGATCCTGCGCATCGACCGCGACAGCACACGGCGCCGCGCGGACCTCGCGCGCACGCTGGATGGCATCGGCCGTGGCGAAGGCGACATCCTGGTCGGCACGCAGCTGCTTGCCAAAGGACACGACTTCCCAAATCTGACGCTGGTCTGCGTGCTGAATGCCGACAGCGCGCTGCTGTCCACGGACTATCGTTCCGCAGAACGCCTGTTTGCCACGCTGGCGCAGGTTGGCGGGCGATCGGGCCGCCGCGAGCAGCCGGGCGAGGTGCTGGTGCAGACGCGCTACCCGGGCCACCCGATGTTCCAGGCGCTCAAGCGCCACGACTACGCCGGTTTCGCCGCATCGCAGCTAGCCGAACGCGAAAGTGCAGGCTTTCCGCCGTTCGTGCATGAAGCGGCGTTGCGTGCCGAAGCAAAAAAGCTCGAAACCGCGATGGCTTTCCTGAAGGCCGCTGCCCGGCTCGTGCCGGTGCCCGAGGAGGTGCGCATTTACGATCCGGTGCCGCACGTGATCACTCGCCGTGCGGGCTACGAGCGCGCGCAGCTGCTGCTGCAGTCGCCCTCGCGGCCGGCGCTGCAGGAGTACCTGCGGCTCTGGTCGGCGGCGCTTCCCGCTGCAGCGCCAAGCGGCGTGCGCTGGCACCTTGACGTGGATCCGATTGAATTCGACTGACGCGCAGCCGCGTTCCTGACGATAATCTGGCATGGACGCCAAAACTCAGCTGACGGCGCTGTTCCGGGGCGCACTCCGGGAGATCGCGCCCGAAGCCGCGGACACGGAAATACTCTTCGAGCGGCCGCGCGATCCGGCGCACGGGGACCTCGCGACCAACGTCGCCCTGCAGTTGGCGCGCAAACTCAAGCGCAATCCCAGACAGCTTGCCGATGCACTAGTCGAGCGCCTGCGCCCGAAAGCTTCTACTGCGGTCGAAAGTTTCGCAGTGGCCGGCGCCGGGTTCATCAATATCCGCCTGCTGCAGTCTTCCAAGATCGGGATCGTTGCCGGCATTCTCGAAGCGGGCGCTGGTTTCGGGCGCGCCAAGGCCGCAGCTGCGGAGGCGGTTCAGGTCGAGTTCGTCTCTGCCAATCCGACCGGTCCGCTGCATGTCGGCCACGGCCGCCAGGCCGCGCTCGGCGACGCGCTCGCCGCATTGCTCCAATCGCAGGGCTACGCGGTAACGCGCGAGTTTTACTACAACGACGCCGGCGCGCAGATCCAGAACCTTGCGCTCTCGGTACAGGCGCGCGCCCGGGGCATCGAGCCCGGCGCCGTTGGCTGGCCCGCCGACGGTTACGCCGGGGACTACATCCGCGAAATCGCGGAGGATTTTGCCAACCGCAAGGGCGATCTGGCAGACCTCGACGCGGTGCGCCGCTTTGCGGTCGCGTTTCTTCGCCGCGAGCAGGATCTGGATCTGCAGAAGTTCGGTGTGCGCTTCGACGTGTATTTCCTCGAGTCGAGCCTGTACAGCGATGGCAAGGTGGCGGCCGCGGTAGAGGCGCTCGTTGCAAGCGGCAAGACCTACGAGAAGGACGGCGCCCTGTGGCTTCGCAGCACCGACTACGGCGACGACAAGGATCGCGTGGTGCGCAAATCCGACGGCAGCTACACCTACTTCGTGCCGGACGTTGCCTACCACGTCAGCAAATGGCGGCGTGGCTTCAAGAAGGTGATCAACGTGCAGGGCACCGATCACCACAGCGCGGTGACCCGCGTGCGGGCAGGCCTGCAGGCGCTCGGCATCGGCATTCCGCAGGGTTATCCCGCCTACGTCCTGCACAGCCTGGTAAAGGTGATGCGCGGCGGCAGCGAAGTGAAAATCTCGAAGCGTGCCGGAACCTACGTCACGCTGCGGGACCTGATCGACTGGGTCGGGCGGGACGCGGTGCGGTTCTTCCTCGTGTCGCGCAAGGCCGACACCGAGTTCACCTTCGACATCGACCTCGCGCTCAGCCGCAGCGAAGAGAACCCGGTCTACTACATCCAGTACGCGCATGCGCGCGTGTGCAGCGTGCTGGCGCAATGGGGTGGCGACCCGGCGTCGCTCGCCGCCGCCGATTGGGCAGTTTTAAAGTCGGAAAGAGAACTCCAGCTCGCGCAAAAGCTGTCCGAATTCCCGGAGATGCTGGCGGCCGCGGCGCGCGAGCTCGCGCCGCACGCGATTGCGTTCTACCTGCGCGCGCTCGCAGGCGAATTCCACAGCTACTATAATGCCGAGCGCATTCTGGTCGAGGACGAGGCCTTGCGCCTGGCGCGCCTGGCGCTATGCGCAGCAGTCCGGCATACGCTGGCCAACGGTCTTGCGCTCCTCGGCGTCAGCGCGCCGGAGAAAATGTGAAATCCAAGTACGCGCATCGCGCTGCAGGTTCCGCCCCACGGCGCCGTTCCGGCGGCGCCTTCATGTTCGGCATGTTCGTTGGCCTGATCCTCGGGCTGGGGTTGGCGCTCGGCGTAGCGTTCTACCTGAACAAGACGCCGATTCCATTTCTCGGCAAGACCAAGCCGGCTGCGACCACCGATGGCAAGGAGGCAGCGGGAACCCGGCCTGGCACGGTCGCCGGCATGCCGCAGGGCGGCGCGGCGCCGGCCAAAGGAATCGACAAGCCCAAGTTCGACTTCTACAAGATCCTGCCAGGAGGCGAGGAGCCAGTCTCGGAGAAAGAACTGAAGGAGGCCGCCAAGGCCGCGAAAGCGCAGCCGGAAGCCGGGCGGGGTGTTTTCTTCATCCAGGCGGGGTCGTTCCAGAATCCGGCCGACGCCGACAACCAGAAGGCGAAAATCGCGCTGCTCGGGTTTGAATCGAGCGTCGAACCGACCACCCTGCCCGACAAGGGAACCTGGTACCGAGTCCGGCTGGGACCCTACACCACGCTGGACGATTTGAACCGGGTGCGCCGGACGCTGTCGCAGAACGGAATCGACGCAAACCTGGTCAAAGTGAAAGATCTCACCGCCAAAGACAACTAAGGGAAGGACCGAAAGACTCCTTATGCACAGAATCCGCCGCACCCTGATCGCCGCGCTGGCGGCCGCCGTGACCGCCGTCCCGCTCGCCTTGCACGCCCAGCCGCGCGGCGAGGGCGCCGACTACACCACACTGCGCGCCGAACTGCCCATCGAAATCCCGGGCAAGATCGAAGTGGCCGAATTCTTCTGGTATGGCTGCATCCACTGCTTCAACCTTGAGCCGGTGGTCGAGGCCTGGGTTCCCAAGCTGCCCGCGGATGCGTATTTCCGTCTCATCCCCGCCGTGTTCAACGAGCGCTGGGCGCACGACGCGGCGATCTTTTACACTTTTGAAACGCTCGGAGTGCTGGCCAAGCTGCACCGGCCGCTGTTCGACGCCATCCACAAGGACCGCCTGAAAACCGACAACCCCGCGGCGCTCAATGAATGGCTGACCCGCAACGGGCTCGATCCGAAAAAATTCGAGACCACCATGAAATCCTTCGGCGTGCAAAGCAAGGTCAAGCGGGCGGCGCAATTGACGGCCAACGCGCGCATTGAAGGCACACCCGCACTCATGGTCCAGGGCCGCTACACCATCAGCGCTGAGCAGGGCCGCTCGCACGAGGGCATGCTCGCCAGCGCGGGTCGCTTGATCCCGGTGGTGCGCAAGACGCTGGCCGAAACCAAGTAGCGCCCGCGCACCGCCGTGCGCCGCGTCTTCATCACCGGCGCTTCAAGCGGAATCGGCGCGGCGCTCGCCAGGCATTACGCGGGCGCGGACACCGCGGTCGGGCTGTTCGCCCGCCGCCGCGAACTGCTTGAGCCGCTGGCAGCGGCACTTCCCGGCCGCAGCGCTATTTACAGCGCAGATATCACCGACACTGCCGCGCTCGCCGCCGCGGCACGGGACTTTATCGCGCGCTTCGGTGCGCCGGACCTCGTCATTGCCAATGCTGGGGTCTCGGTCGGCACACACGGCGAGGACCTGGCGGACATAGAGAAATTGCGCCGCGTGCTGGAGGTGAACGTCGCCGGCCTGGCAGCGACGCTTGCCGGGTTCGCCCCGGCAATGCGTGCCGCGGGCAGCGGCACACTGTGCGGCATTGCCAGCGTGGCGGGCTTCCGCGGGCTGCCGGGCGCCGGCGCCTACAGCGCCTCCAAGGCCGCAGCGATCAGCTGGCTCGAATCCTTGCGCGCCGAGCTCGCCGGCAGCGGCGTCTCGGTGGTTACGATTTGTCCCGGCTACATCGATACCCCGATGACGCAGGTGAACAATTACCCCATGCCATTCATCCTTTCCGCCGACGACGCGGCAAAGCGATTCGCGCGCGCAATCAGGGCCAAGCGCCGCCTGGCGGTGATCCCCTGGCAGATGGCCCTGGTGTCGCTGCTGCTGCGGATCCTCCCCAGCGCGCTTTACGACCGGCTCGCCGCACGCGCGCCGCGCAAGCCGCGCAACCTGTCCGTCTGAACCGGATCGTCTGCCTCGTTCCGTCGATCACCGAACTGCTTTGCGAGCTCGGCCTGGCGAGCGAGCTGGTCGGCAGGACCGGTTTCTGCATCCACCCGAAGGAAGTATTAAGAAAAGTTCCGAAAGTCGGCGGCACCAAGTCGGTGAATCTCGGCAAGATCAAGGCGCTCCACCCGACCCACGTGGTCCTGAACGTGGACGAAAACGAGAGAGAAACCGCCGATGCACTGGCCGAGTTCGTGCCGAACTTGATCATCACCCACCCGCTCGCGCCGCTCGACAATCTCACGCTGTATCGCCAGATCGGTGAAGCCTTTGGCCGGGAGCGGGAAGCACACACGCTATGCGAGCAGTTCGAGGCCGCTTACGAGGCCGCTCTGAGAAAAACTTTTCAGAAAAGAAACGTTCTCTATCTGATCTGGAAAGATCCCTGGATGACGGTGTCGCGCGACACCTACGTTTCGCGCACCCTTGCACTGTTCGGACTGCAGACGCTGCCTGAATCAGCGCCCGCGCGCTACCCGGAAATTTCTCTCCAGGAATCCTGGGTACGGAACGCCGATCTCGTGCTGCTCTCCTCCGAGCCTTACCGGTTCCGGGAGAAGCATCTGGACGAAGTCAAGAACATCCTCGATAAACCCGTCCGCCTCATCGACGGCGAGATGACCTCCTGGTACGGAAGCCGCGCCATCCTCGGCATGCGTTATCTTTCGCAGTTCGCCGATTCGCTTTCAGGGAACCTGTCATGAGCCAGGAGATCAGCATCCAGTTCACGCGCTTCTCGGCGTTTTACTCGCCGCTCATCGCCACCATGGCGGCTGGTTTTCTCGAGCGGGAAGGGCTGCGCGCCCGGCATTCGGTGTCAGCGCCGGGCACATCGGCGATCGCCGGCCTGCTCGATGGTTCGGTGCACGTGGCCCAGTCCGCGCCTTCGCAGGGGTTCAATCCCCTCGAGCAGGGCAAAGCGCCGCCCGCCCTGCACTTTGCGCAGATCAACGAGATGGACGGGTTCTTCCTCGTCGGACGCACGGCCGAGCCGCAATTCGCCTGGGACCGGCTCAAAGGCCGCAAGGTGATTGTCGACCACGGCGCGCAGCCGCTTGCGATGTTCAAGTACGCCTGCCACAAGCGTGGACTGCCGTACCAGAGCATCGTCGCGGTCGACGCCGGTTCGACCGAGCGCATGATCGAGGCCTTTCGCAAAGGCGAAGGCGACTACCTCCACCTGCAGGGACCGGCGCCGCAGCAGCTCGAACACGATGGCGCCGGCCACATCGTCGCGTCGCTCGCCGGACCCATCGGGCCTTGCGCATTTTCGAGCCTCGCCGCAACGCGCGCCTGGCTTGCTACCGACATGGCGCTGCGCTTCATGCGCGCTTACCGCAAGGCGCGCGCCTGGCTGATCGCCACGCCCGCTGCGGAGGTCGCCAAAGCCGAGGCGCCGTTCTTCCCAGGGATCGATCTCGCGGTGCTCACCAAGACCATCGCCACCTACCAGACACTCGGCAACTGGACCCCGCACGTGGAGATCACGCGCCCGGCCTGGGAGGCGACAGTGGATGTCTTCCTCCACGCAGGCCTGATCACGCGACGGCATCGCTATGAGGATGTGATCGCGCCGCCGCCAGGCGCCGCCTAAGCGTTTACCTTGCCGAGCCGCAGCATGACGTAGCTGCCAGGCGCGTCTTGCAGTGGATTATTGGGAGTTCGGGCGGGGACCTTCTCGCCCCCGTTGCGCGCATCGATCCACGCCTGCCAGTCGTTCCACCACGAGCCGGTTTGCTGGCTGGCGGTGCGAAACCATTCATCGGCTGAATCCGGGCGTGTGTCGTTGGTCCAGTAGTGGTACTTCTTCGCCGCCGGCGGATTGACGATGCCGGCAATGTGGCCCGAACCGCCCAGTACGAAGCGCACCTCGCCGCCCAGATACTGTGCGCCCTTGTAGGTCGTTTTCCAGGGCGCGATATGATCTTCCACGGTCGAGATGAAATACGCCGGCACATCCACTTTCGACAAATCGATCGGCACACCGTCGAGGGAAATTCCGCCCGGCACGCCGAGCAGGTTCTTCAAGTACATGTTCCTCAGGTAGAAGCTGTGCATGCGCGCCGGCATACGGGTCGAGTCTGAGTTCCAGTACAGCAGGTCAACGGGAAACGGATCCTTGCCCATCAAATAATTGTTGATGACGAAGGACCACACCAGGTCGTTGGCGCGCAGCAGGTTGAAGGTCGAGGCCATCTCGGAGCCTTCGAGGTAGCCGCGCTCGTTCATCTTCTTTTCCAGATTTTCGACCTGCGCCTCGTCGATGAAGACGCCCAGTTCGCCGGGCGCGGAAAAGTCCAGCAAGCTGACAAAGTAGGTCGCGCTGCGTACCCTATCGAGCTGCCTTTGGTGCGCAAGAAAACCCAACGTCGCGCCGAGCAGGGTGCCGCCCAGGCAGTAGCCGATGAAATTTACCTGCCGCTCGCCGGTGGCTTTCTCAACCGCTTCCAATGCGGCGAGCGGCCCCTGCTTCATGTAGTCCTCGAAGCCCATCTGCGCGAGGCGCGCGTCCGGGTTGATCCAGGAGAGCACGAACACCGTGTGGCCCTGGTCGAGCGCCCACTTGATGAACGAGTTCTTCTCGCGCAGGTCGAGGATGTAGTACTTGTTGATCCACGGCGGAATGATGACCAACGGCGTCTTGCTGACTTCTGCGGTGGTTGGGAGGAACTGGACCAGCTGCATAAGGTCAGTCTGGAAAATCACCTTGCCCGGCGTGGTGGCGACGTTCTTGCCGAGCTGGAAGGCGCTTTCGTCGGTCATGCTGATGCGCAGGTTGCCGCCACCCTTGCCGATGTCGGAGAGCAGGTTGTTGAGTCCCGTGAGCAGGTTCTGGCCGCCGCTCGCCACTGTTTCGCGCAGCACCTGCGGGTTGGTGAGGGCGAAGTTGGAAGGCGCCAGCGCATCCACGTACTGGCGCGTGAAGAAGGCGACCTTCTTCTCCGATTCCGGCGGCAAGCCATCCACGCTGGCGACCGCGTGCTGGATGTGGCGCGAGGCGATCAGGTAGGACTGCTTGACGTAATCGAACAGGAAATTCGAACTCCAGTCGTCGTCCTTGAACCTTGCGTCGCCCTTGGCGGGCACGGCGACCGGCGAGGTCTGCAGGCCCATTATCTTCATCCAGCTCGATTGCCAGAGCTGCATGTAATCGAGTGCCAAGTTGGTGGAGAATGCGGCGAGCCCGGCCGGATTCGACAGCATGCGCGAATACAGATCCATGTAGGCCTTGGCAATGCCCAGTTCGTCGCCCGCCGCCGCAGCGACGCTGGAACCGATATCCTTGCGGGCGAGTTCGCCGAAGATCTTGGCCGAGCGGTCCGCCACCTGCTGCAGCACGCGCGCGGTTTCCTCCGGATCGGGGGCCTGCAATTTCGCTTCCATCGCGTCTCCTCTATGCCGGCGCGAAGCGCGCCACGCCGTCGGCGCCGACCGTGCGCGCCAGCTGCCCATCGTAGTGCAGATAATGCAGATGGGCGATCGCCTCGCCCATCGCGAAAAAGATCTGGCTGGTATCCAGCTTGCGCCGGAACAGGACCTCCAGCACCTCGGCCGCGCTGCGCGGCGACGCCGCGCAGGCCGCCTGCAGTTCCACGAGCCGCTCGGCGTGATGCGCTTCCAGCTGTGCGACGCGTGCGTGCGCGCCGCGGAACGGCAGGCCATGCGAGGGTAAGACCAGCACATCCTCGGCAAGTTCACGATAGCGCCGGATCGATTCCAGGAACAGGCGCAGCGGATTCGACTGCGGATCGATCGGCCGCACCGCGATGTTGGTCGAGATGCGCGGCAGCAGCATGTCGCCCGAGATGAGCACGTTGAGCGCCGCACAGTAGAGCGACGCATGCTCCGGCGCGTGCCCGTAGCCGATGATGACCTTCCAGGCGCGGCCACCGATCATGATCTGCTCGCCTTCGAACATCCGCCGATGGGAAAACGGGAAGTCCGGCACCATCGTCTTGTACAGCCCGCCGCGCGCGAGCAGCGCGTTCGCCTGCGCCTCGTCCAGGCCGTTGGCGCGGAACAGTTCCTGCTGCGCTTCCGGCGAGTAGCCGGCGGCGCCGTGGCGCGCCGCATGCACGGTCAGATACTCGCCGCGCGTCATCCACAGTTCGGTGCCAAAGCGCCGGCACAGCCACGCCGCGTTGCCCGCGTGATCCGGATGGTAATGCGTGACCAGCACGCGCCGCACCGGTTTGCCGGCGAGCTTGTCGGCGAAGATTCGCTCCCACGACGCACGCGTGGCGGCATCGCCCAGCCCGGTGTCGACGAGCGTCCAGCCGGGATCGCTCTCGCTGCCGTCCTCGAGCAGCCATAAGTTGATGTGATCCAGCTGGAACGGCAGCGCCATGCGCAGCCAATGCACCCCCGGCGCGACCTCGATGGTGGTGCCCGCTGCAGGCGGTTGCGCGTGTGGATAATCGGGGGCGGACATGAATCGAGGACGCGCTTAAGACCTGCCGGGAAGCTGGGCTAGAATCGATCAACCCTACCATGCAGCAAAGCGAAAAGGAACGCGCCGAATTTTCCATCGGCGAGCTGGCGAGCGAATTCGACGTCACGCCGCGCGCCATCCGCTTTTACGAAGACCAGAGGCTGCTCACGCCGACGCGCGCCGGACAGCGCCGCATCTATTCGCCGCGCGACCGCACGCGGCTCAAGCTCACCTTGCGCGGCAAGCGCCTCGGCCTGACGCTGTCGGAGATCCGCGAACTGATCGACATGTACGAGCCGGGGCGCGATGAGCGGCCGCAGCTGTCGCGCTTCCTGGCGGTGCTGGAAGCGCACAAGGCGAGCCTGCTGCAGCAGCGCAAGGACCTCGAGGCGCAACTGACCGAGCTGCAGGCGTTCGAAAAGAAGATCCACCGGCAGTTGAAGCGTGGTTGACGTTTACGTAAACGTTAAGTAAGCTGGCGGGTTCTCTCCCTAACGATCATGGAATATCCCTTCCTCAGGTTCGAGCACGGCGAAACCATCGACATGCTGCGCGCCACGGTGCGCGATTTCGCCGCCATGGAAATCGCGCCGCGCGCCGCGGAAATTGACGCCGGCAACCAGTTTCCGGCCGATCTGTGGAGGAAACTCGGTGCGCTCGGCCTGCACGGCATCACCGTCGAAGAGGAACTCGGCGGCACGCATATGGGTTACCTCGCCCACATCGTCGCAGTTGAGGAAGTAAGCCGGGCCTCGGCCTCGGTCGGCCTGTCCTACGGCGCGCACTCCAACCTCTGCGTCAACCAGCTGCGGCGCAACGGCAGCGATGCGCAGCGCCGGAAATTCCTGCCGAAGCTGATTTCCGGAGAGCACGTTGGCGCATTGGCAATGTCGGAGCCGGGTGCGGGATCGGACGTGGTCGGCATGCGCCTGCGCGCCGAGCTGCGTGGCAGCCATTACCTGCTCAACGGCAACAAGATGTGGATCACCAACGGCCCGGATGCGGACGTGCTGGTGGTCTACGCCAAGACCGATGCCGAGGCGGGGCCGCGCGGCATCACCGCATTCGTGATTGAGAAGGGAATGAAAGGCTTTTCCACCGCACAGAAGCTCGACAAGCTCGGCATGCGCGGCTCCAACACCTGCGAGCTCGTGTTCCGGGATTGCGAGGTTCCCCGCGAGAACGTGCTGCAGAAGGAAGGCGACGGCGCCAGGGTGCTGATGTCCGGACTCGACTATGAGCGCGCGGTGCTGGCGGGCGGGCCGCTCGGCATCATGGCGGCGTGCCTCGATGCCGTGATTCCCTACGTGCATGAGCGCAAGCAGTTCGGCCAGCCGATCGGGGAGTTCCAGCTGATGCAGGGCAAGCTCGCCGACATGTACGCCACCTTCTCCGCCTGCCGCGCGTATGTGTACGCGGTCGGACAGGCGCTCGACCGGGGAGAGACCACGCGCAAGGACGCGGCGGGCGCGATCCTGTACGCCGCCGAAAAGGCGACCTGGATGGCAGGCGAAGCGATCCAGGCCCTGGGCGGCATGGGGTATATCAACGAGTCGCCCACCGGGCGGCTGTGGCGCGACGCCAAGCTCTACGAGATCGGCGCCGGCACCTCCGAGATCCGGCGCTGGCTGATCGGCCGCGAATTATTCGAGGAAACGCGATGATCGGCGTAGCCGAACTTTTTCAGCGCAACCGGGACTGGGCGAAGCGCATGCGCGCCGCCGATCCCGGATTCTTCAGCGAACTGGCGGGCCAGCAGACGCCGGAATTCCTGTGGATCGGCTGCTCCGACAGCCGGGTGCCCGCCAACCAGATTACCGGACTCGCGCCGGGCGAAGTGTTCGTGCACCGCAACGTCGCCAACCTCGTCGTGCATACGGACCTGAACTGCCTGTCGGTGCTGCAGTTCGGCATTGACCTGCTGCGCGTGCGCCACGTCATCGTGTGCGGACATTACGGATGCAGCGGCGTGCGCGCTGCGCTGAACGGCCAGAAGGTGGGCCTCGCCGACAACTGGCTGCGCCACGTGCAGGACGTGCGGCGAAACCACGCTGCGGAACTCGACGCGATCGGCGACGCGACCGCGCGCGAGCGGCGACTTTGCGAATTGAACGTGCTGGCGCAGGTCCAGCATGTCTGCGAGGCGACCGTCGCGCAGGATGCCTGGGCGCGCGGCCAGCCGCTCGCGGTGCACGGATGGGTTTACGGCCTGGAGGACGGCCTGCTACGCGACCTCGATTGCACGCGCGATGGAAAATCAATGAAGGAGTAGAACCATGCCAACCGATCCGATCGTCATCGTCTCCGCCGCCCGCACACCGATGGGCGGATTCCAGGGGGAGCTCAAGGGTTTCACCGCGCCAGAACTCGGGGCCGCGGCGATCCGCGCCGCCGTAGAGCGCGCGAAACTCAAGCCCGAGGAGGTGCAGGAGACCTTGATGGGCTGCGTGCTGCCCGCCGGACAGGGCCAGGCGCCGGCGCGCCAGGCGGCGCTTGGCGCAGGGCTCACGCTTTCCACCGGTTGCACCACGGTCAACAAGATGTGCGGCTCCGGCATGAAGGCGGCGATGCTCGCGCACGATGCACTCAGCGCGGGCTCCGCGGACGTGATCGTTGCCGGCGGGATGGAATCGATGAGCAACGCGCCCTATCTTCTTCCGAAGGCGCGTGCCGGCCTGCGCATGGGCCATGGCCAGGTGATCGACCACATGTTTCTCGACGGCCTGGAGGATGCCTATGAAAAAGGCCGCCTGATGGGCAGCTTCGCCGAGGATTGCGCCGGCAGCTACCAGTTTTCGCGCCAGACGCAGGACGAATTTGCCATTGCCTCGCTGACCAGGGCGCAGAAAGCGAATCGCGAAGGCTGGTTTGCCTGGGAAATCACGCCGCTCGCGATCAAGTCCGGCAAGGAGCAGAAATTCATCGAAATGGACGAGCAGCCGTTCAAGGCAAACTTCGACAAGATCCCGGCGCTCAAGCCGGCCTTCCGCAAGGACGGCACGGTTACCGCGGCGAACTCGTCTTCGATTTCAGATGGCGCGGCTGCGCTGGTGCTGATGCGCCGCTCCGCCGCTGACAAGCGCGGCCTGGCACCGATTGCGACCATCGTCGGCCACGCCACGCATGCACAGGCGCCGGCGCAGTTCACCACCGCACCGGTCGGCGCCATCCGCAAGCTTTTCGAGCGCACCGGATGGAGCGCGGACCGGGTCGACTTGTACGAGATCAACGAAGCCTTCGCTGTGGTCACTCTCGCGGCGATGAGGGAGCACAAGCTCGCGCACGAGAAGGTCAACGTGCACGGCGGCGCCTGTGCGCTCGGGCACCCGATCGGCGCCTCGGGGGCGCGGATCCTGGTCTCGCTGACCGGCGCGCTGCGCAAGTACGGCGGCAAACGCGGCGTGGCATCGCTGTGCATTGGCGGCGGGGAAGCGACCGCGATGGCGATCGAGCTGGCGTGAAGGCGGGCAAGGCGACCAAGCGTGCGCTCGAGCAGCTGCTCGGTCGGTCACGCTTTATCGGCGGCTACGGATTCCGGGTGGCGTCCGTCAGCGACGAGGCGTGCACCATCTCGATGCCGTTTCGCCGCGCGTTCGAGCGCCCGGGCGGTGCGGTCAACGGCCCGGCGCTGATGGCGGCGGCCGACTGCGCGATGTGGCTGGCGATCAAGCGCCGCATCGGCATCGAGCACGACGCGGTGACCTGCGAACTGAACACCGCCTTTCTCAATGCAGCGCGCCGCGAGACGGTGTACTGCACCGCGCGCGTACTGAAACTGGGCAAGCGCATCATCTACGGCGTCGCTGAATGCCATGACCGCGCCGGCAAATTGTTCAGCCACCATACCCTGACCTACTCCCGCCTCACATGACCCTGGCGACGCATCACCTGCAGTTGCGCGACGCCGTGCGCCGCTACGCGCGCGAGCGCCTGGCGCCGAATGCCGCGCGCTGGGACCGCGAAAAGCATTATCCGCGCGAGGAAGTCGCCGGGCTCGCGGCGATGGGTCTGTGCGGCGTCGCGATCCCTGAAGAGCTGGGCGGGGCCGGTATGGATGTCACGGCGCTCGCGCTTGCCTGCGAAGAGATCTCGGCGGGCGATGGCGCAACCTGCACCATCGTCATGGTTACCAACCTGATCGCCAATATTCTGCTCGGCTACGGCAACGCGGCGCAGAAGAAAGAATTCTTGAAGCCGCTGGCGCAGGGCAAGGCGCTCGGGGCATTCTGCCTGACCGAGCCGCATGCGGGTTCGGATGCCGCGGCGATCACCAGCCGTGCCGAGAAATCAGGCGCGCATTGCGTGCTCAACGGCGTCAAGCAGTTCGTCACCTCCGGCCAGAGCGCCGAACTCGCGGTGGTATTCGCAGTTACGGACAAGGCGGCCGGCAAGCGCGGCATCAGCGCCTTCGTCGTCCCGACTTCGACCCAGGGCTACAAGGTGGCGCGGCTGGAAGACAAGACCGGGCAGCGCGCATCCGACACCGCGCAGATCGTCCTGGAGAACTGCCGGATCCCGGCGGCAAACCTGCTCTCCGAGGAAGGCGCCGGCTACCGCATCGCGCTCGCCAACCTGGAATCCGGCCGCATCAACGTGGCGGCGCAGGCGACCGGCATGGCACAGGCGGCGCTCGACGCCGCGCTCGCCTATGCCGCGGAACGAACGAGCATGGGCAAGCCGCTGACCGGGCACCAGGCGGTCAACTTCCGGCTCGCCGACATGGCAACCGGGGTAGAAGCCTCGCGCCGGCTGTATCTGCACGCGGCGGCGCTGCGCGATGCCGGCACGGCCTGCCTCAAGGAAGCCTCGATGGCCAAACTGTTCGCCTCCGAAACCGCGGAAAAAGTCTGCTCGGACGCGATCCAGATCCACGGCGGCTACGGATACCTGGCGGATTTTCCGGTCGAGCGCATCTGGCGCGACGTGCGCGTATGCCAGATCTACGAAGGCGCAAGCGACATCCAGCGGATGGTCATTGGCAGGGCCCTGGAAACCGGCTGATGGCGGTCCTCAAGAGCCAGCTCAACCCTCGCTCGGAAGAGTTCCGCGCCAACGGCGAGCGCATGCGCGGCCTGGTGGAGGATCTCAGGCAGAAAGCAGTGGCGATTTCGGCCGGCGGCGACGAGGCAGCGCGCAAGAAGCACACCGCGCGCGGCAAGTTGCTGGTGCGCGACCGGGTGCGCACCTTGCTCGACCCCGGCTCGCCGTTCCTTGAAATCGGCCAGCTCGCCGCCTGGGGCATGTACGGCGGCGACGTGCCCTCGGCCTCGATGGTGGCCGGCATCGGCCGCGTCGCCGGACGCGAGTGCGTGATCGTCGCCAACGACGCGACCGTCAAAGGCGGCACCTATTACCCGATGACCGTCAAGAAACACCTGCGGGCGCAGGAAATCGCACTGCAGAACCGCCTGCCCTGCATCTACCTGGTCGACTCGGGCGGCGCATTCCTGCCCGAGCAGGACAACGTGTTCCCCGACCGCGAGCACTTCGGCCGCATCTTCTACAACCAGGCAAACATGTCGGCCGCCGGCATTCCCCAAATCGCCTGCGTCATGGGTTCCTGTACGGCGGGTGGCGCATACGTGCCGGCCATGTCCGACGAATCCATCATCGTCAAGGGCCAGGGCACGATCTTTCTCGGCGGCCCGCCGCTGGTGAAGGCGGCGATCGGCGAGGTGGTGACCCCGGAGGAGCTGGGCGGGGCCGAAGTGCATACGCGCATTTCCGGCGTCGCCGATCACTACGCGCTGAACGACGCGCATGCGCTTTCGATCGTGCGGAGAATCGTTGCGAATTTGAACTTTAAAAAGAAAATCGACCTGAACATACTGGAGCCCAGAGATCCCCTTTACCCCGCCGAGGAGATCTACGGCATCATCCCGGCCGATCCGAAAAAGCCTTACGAGGTCCGCGAAGTGCTGGCGCGGATCCTGGATGGCTCGGAGCTGGACGAGTTCAAGCAGAACTACGGCACTACGCTGGTGACCGGATTCGGCCATTTGCACGGCTATCCGCTTGCCGTGCTCGCCAATAACGGCATCCTGTTCTCCGAATCCTCGCTCAAGGCGACGCATTTCATCGAACTTGCCTGCCAGCGCGGCATCCCATTGCTGTTCCTGCAGAACATCGCCGGCTACATGGTCGGCAAGAAGTACGAGGCGGGCGGCATCGCCAAGGACGGCGCCAAGATGGTGACCGCGGTCGCCACCGCGCGCGTGCCGAAGTTCACCGTGATTCTGGGCGGCTCCTACGGCGCCGGCAATTACGGCATGTGCGGGCGCGCCTACTCGCCGCGCTTTCTGTGGATGTGGCCCAACGCCCGCGTGTCGGTGATGGGCGGCGAGCAGGCCGCGAGCGTTCTCGCCACGGTCAGAGGCAACTTCAAGACCAGGGAAGAGGAAACTGCGTTCAAGGCGCCGATCCTGGAGCAGTACGAACGCCAGGGCCACCCTTATTACGCAAGCGCGCGCCTGTGGGACGACGGCGTGATCGACCCGGCCGACATGCGCCGGCTGCTCGGGCTCGCCATCTCGGCTTCGCTCAACGCGCCGGTCGAAGCAACGAAATTCGGCGTGTTCAGGATGTAACCGGCGCAGAGATGACCATGCCCGAAGACCTGAACGTAGAACTGCGGGACGCCGTCGCCACCGTGACCCTGAATCGTCCGGCGCTGCGCAATGCTTTCGACGATTCGTTGATCTCGACGTTGACCGGGACGTTGTTGGAACTGGAGAAAAATAAAGCGGTTCGCGTCGTGGTGCTTGCCGGCGCGGGTTCCGCGTTCTGCGCCGGCGCCGATCTGAACTGGATGAAGCGCATGTCGAACTACGGCCACGAGCAGAACCTGGGCGATGCGCGGGCGCTGGCGACAATGCTGAAAACCCTCGATCGGCTGTCCAAGCCGACCGTCGCGCGCGTACACGGACCCGCCTTTGCGGGAGGCGTCGGTCTGGTGGCCGCATGCGACATCGCCATAGGTTCCACTGCCGCGGAATTCTGCTTGACCGAGGTTAAGCTCGGCCTGTCTCCCGCGACCATCAGTCCCTACGTCGTGCGCGCCATTGGCGAGCGCGCGGCACGAAGGTATTTCCTCACCGGCGAGCGTTTTGGCGCCGAACAAGCGCACCGTCTCGGCTTGCTCGGCAAAGTTTCGGCAGCGCAAGCGCTGGACGCCGACCTTGGGGAAATGCTCAAGCACCTGACGCAGGGCGGACCCGAAGCGCACCGCAAGATCAAGGACCTGATTGCGGCAGTCGCCAGGGGCGGGCCCGTGACCGACGCCATGATTGACGACACCGCGCAGCGCATCGCCGAAATTCGCGGCTCGGCCGAAGGCCGCGAGGGCATCGCTTCCTTTCTGGAAAAGCGCAAGCCCGGCTGGCTGGCGCGGGGAAGCTGAAATGTTCCGCAAGATCCTGATCGCCAACCGGGGCGAGATCGCCTGCCGCGTCATTGCGGCCGCGCGCGACCTGGGCATTCGCAGCGTCGCGGTCTACTCGGATGCAGACCATGGAGCGCGTCATGCGGCGATAGCAGACGAAGCGCGTCGCATCGGTCCGCCCGAAGCGCGCGAAAGCTACCTGAACGTGGCAGCGATCATCGCCGCTGCCCGCGACACGGGCGCCGAGGCAATCCATCCGGGCTACGGCTTCCTGTCGGAAAACGAGGACTTCGCCGCTGCCTGCGCAAAAGCGGGCATCGTCTTCATCGGGCCGACGCCGGAGGCGATCGCCGCCATGGGCGACAAGTCCGCGGCCAAGCGTTTGATGGAGAAAGCCGGCGTGCCGCTGGTGCCGGGCTACCACGGCGAGAACCAGGATTTCGCGATGCTGCGCAAGGAAACCGACAAGATCGGCTACCCGGTGCTGATCAAGGCGTCGGCGGGCGGCGGCGGCAAGGGCATGCGCATCGCGCAGGACGGAAAAAGCTTCGCGGCGGCACTCGAATCGGCGCGGCGCGAAGCGAAAGCCGCATTCGGCGACGACCGGGTGCTGATCGAGCGCTACCTCGAGCGCCCGCGTCACATCGAAGTGCAGGTTTTCGGCGACCAGCAAGGCAACGTGGTCCACCTGTTCGAGCGCGACTGCTCGGTGCAGCGGCGCCACCAGAAAGTGCTCGAAGAGGCTCCCGCGCCGGGGCTGAGCGCCCGGCGGCGCGCGGAAATGGGCGAAGCCGCTGTCGCCGCGGCGAAATCCATCCGGTACCGCGGCGCGGGCACCGTGGAGTTCATTGCGGACCAGGACGGTGCGTTCTATTTCATGGAAATGAACACCCGCCTGCAGGTGGAGCACCCGGTGACCGAGATGATTACCGGCCTCGATCTGGTGAAATGGCAGCTGGCGATCGCGGCAGGGGAGCCGCTGCCGCTGCAGCAGCAGCAGATCAAAATGCGCGGCCACGCGATCGAAGCGCGCATTTACGCCGAAAATCCCGCCAAGGGATTTCTGCCTTCCACCGGCACGCTGCGGCACCTGCGTGCGCCGCAGGCCATCGAATTCTGCCCTGCCGGGCCGGCAATGCCTGCCTCGGTACGCGTCGATTCGGGCGTGCGCCAGGGAGATGCCATCACGCCGTACTACGACCCGATGATCGCCAAGCTGGTGGCCTGGGGCGAGGACCGCGCGGTCGCGCTCGGGCGGCTGCGCGCTGCGCTGGTTGGCTACGAGATCGTCGGCGTCTCGAGCAACGTCGAGTTTTTATGGCGCACTGTGGCAAGCAAGGCGTTCACTGCCGCCGACCTGGACACCGGGCTGATCGAGCGTTGCCGCGCCGAACTATTCCCCGCGAACACTGAGCCCAGCGACGAGGACCTGGCCGCCGCCACGCTCGCCGAACTGCTGGCCGAGCAGGCGCAAGCCGCCGCCGCGGCAAGAACTTCCGGGGACCCTTACTCGCCCTGGCATATGGTGGACGGTTGGCGCCTCAATCTGGGCTCGCACCATGAGCTGGCTTTCGCCTCCGGCGAGACCGTGCACCCGGTGCAGATTCATTTCACTGCGGCTGGTTACCTTTTTACGGTAGGTGGCCGCGAGTACCGTTTCAGCGGCTGCGAAGAAGCGGGCGCATTGCAGGTGACCCTCGGCGGCACTTCGTTCCGGGTGCGCGCAGTTCGGGACGGCAGCCACTGGCATTTGTTCCGCGACGGAACCCACCGCGTGCTCGCGTTGCAAAGCGCGCAGAGCGCGCCGGAAGCTGACGCCACCCTTGGCTCGCTGGCCGCGCCGATGCCAGGCAAAGTACTGCAGGTGCTGGTCAAGCAGGGAGCGGCTGTCGCCAAGGGCACGCCGCTGCTGATCCTGGAAGCGATGAAGATGGAACACACCATCGCCGCCCCGTACGAAGGGCGCGTGGCGGAAATCCTCTACCAGGCCGGCGAGCAGGTGGACGAAGGCGCAGAATTGCTGCGACTGGAAGGAACCGACCGATGACACGATCTCTGGCGCTGCTACGCGAGCGGCTGTTCAGCTCGGTGCTTTCCGATTGCCTGGACGCAACGGGGCATCGCAACCAGGCCATGCATGCGCGCATTCGCCCGCTGGACGATACGCTGGTGCTGTGCGGCCGCGCGCGCACCGCACTCTACATGGACGTCTACGACGCGCCGGAAGGCGAGAATCCCTACGAGCTTGAAATCCGCCTGGTGGACGACCTGAAAGCCGACCAAGTGCCGGTGTTCGCCTGCGGCGCCTCGGGCCGCGTGGCGCCCTGGGGCGAACTGCTTTCCACGGCGGCGCGGGCGCGCGGCGCAGCCGGCAGCGTGATGGACGGCATGACGCGCGATATCCGCGCCATCCGCGAAATGAAATTTCCCGTGTTTGCGGGCGGCATCGGACCGCTCGACGCCAAGGGCCGCGGCAAAGTCATGGCGATCGACGTGCCGGTCGAAGTCGGCGGCGCGCGCGTTGCGCCGGGCGACCTGATATTCGGCGATGCCGACGGCGTGGTGGTGGTGCCGCGCGCACTGGAGGAGCGGGTCGTCGCCGCGGCACTCGCCAAGGTCGCGGGCGAGAACGCCACGCGCGAGGCGCTGGCGCGCGGCGAGAAACTGGCCGACGTCTTCAAGCGCCACGGCATCCTGTAGCATCCCCGCATGGGCAAGCTGCCGAAGAAAGTGCGCCTCGTCGAGGTCGGGCCGCGCGACGGGCTGCAGAACGAAAAGGGCGAAGTGCCGACCGCGGTGAAACTCGAACTGATCGAGCGCCTGGCCGAAGCGGGCTTGAGCGCGATCGAATCGACCGCCTTCGTTTCGCCGAAATGGATTCCGCAGATGGCGGACCACACCGAAGTGCTGGAAGGCATCCGCCGCCGAGCCGGCGTCTCCTATCCCGTGCTCACGCCGAACCTCAAGGGCTTCGAGGCGGCGCGCGCCGCGGGCGCAACCGAGGTTGCGGTGTTCGGCGCGGCGTCGGAGGCGTTCTCCAAAAAGAACATCAACTGCTCGATCGCCGAATCCCTTGAGCGCTTCCGGCCGGTGGTCGAGAAAGCCTTGCAGGAAAAAATCAAGGTTCGAGGCTACATCTCCTGCGTCGTCGGCTGCCCCTACGAGGGGACGATCGAGCCGGAGAAAGTGGCCGACGTTGCCGGCGCGCTCTACGACATGGGCTGCTACGAAGTGTCGCTCGGCGACACCATCGGTGTCGGCACGCCGGGGAAGACCCAAGCCATGATTGAAGCCTGTGCCAAGCGCACGCCGGTCGAGCGGCTGGCCGGACACTACCACGACACTTACGGGCAGGCGCTTGCCAACATCTATGCTTCGATGGAGCTGGGCGTAGCGAGCTTCGATTCCTCGGTCGCGGGCCTGGGTGGCTGTCCCTATGCCAAGGGCGCTTCGGGCAACGTGGCGACCGAGGACGTCGTCTATATGCTGGATGGCCTTGGCATCGAGACCGGCATCGACCTCGACAAGCTGGTCGAGACCGGCCTCTGGATTTCGTCGATCCTGAAACGGGTTCCGGGTTCGAAAGCCGGGCGAGCCATCGCCGCGAAAAAGAGGGCATGATCTCGCCCTGCAACAAGGTGTGCGTGATGGATGCCGAGGCGCGCTACTGCCTTGGCTGCGCGCGCACGCTGGATGAAATCGCCCGCTGGGGCGAGATGAGCGACGCCGAACACAAGCAGGTGCTGGCGGAACTGGCCAGGCGAATTGCTGCTCGGGCGGCTTCCGCCGCCTAGCGCGCCGCCCAGGGCGGCGCCTCCTTTCGCAAGAACGCCTGCATTCCGGCGAGCGCTTCGGGTCGGCGCAGCAGGCGCACCAGCTCGACGCTGGCGCGATCCATTACCGCTTCGTCGCTTTCGCCCGCGCACATCAGCGTCAGGCGCTTGGCGGTCGCCAAGGCATCGGGCTCCATCCTGCCGATGTCGCGCAGCACGCCCTTCAACGCTCGGTCCAGCGCCGGACGCGTGGCGCAATGGAACTGGCCGAGGCCCGCGCGCAGCGCCGCCTTCGCGTCGAGGATTGCGCCCGTTACCGCCAAGTAGCGTGCCGCGCCCTCCCCCAGGCGCCGCACCATGAAAGGCAAGATTTGCGAGGGGATGAAGCCAGATTTTGGTTCAGGGACGCCGAATTTCGCCGAGCGGTGAAGAATGACCACATCGGAACAGCACACCATGCCGAAGCCGCCGCCCACGGCCGGACCTTCGACCATGGCGATGACGGCCTTGGGAAGCCGGTTCAGTTTCGCCAGCACGTCGCCAAACATTCGGTAGTTCGCGACCAGCGGATCGGGACCCTGGGTGGGCTCGGGCGGCATGTCGGCCATCGCGCCCAAGTCGCCGCCGGCGCAAAACGCGCCGGCCGAGCCGCGCAGCACCAGCGCACGCGCCGTAGGGTCGTCCGCGACCCGGTCGACGGCCTGCCCGATCTCGCTCATCATGGCGCGGTTCAGGGCGTTGCGCCGCTCGGGCCGGTTGAAGGTGAGATGCCAGGCGAAGCGCTCCCGACGCAGGGCGATAAACCGGAATTGCATACTCGCTATAGTAAGCTGAGGGGAAGAAAACCATGCAGCTCAAGGACAAGGTTGCTGTTGTGACGGGGGCGGCGCGCGGCTTGGGGCGCGCCTATGCCGAAGCGATGGCACGCGAGGGGGCCGCGGTCGTGGCGGGCGACGTGCGCGATTGCGCGGATACCATTGCGGCCATCCAGCAATCGGGCGGGCGCGCCATCGGCGTCACGCTCGACGTCGCGAACTTCGCCTCCTGCCAGGCGATGGCTGAGACAGCGCACCGCGAATTTGGCCGCGTCGACGCGTTGGTCAACAACGCGGCGCTTTACGCCAACCTGAAGGGCGGCCGTTTCGATCAGCTCGAGGAAACGCAGTGGGACCGAGTCATGCAGGTCAACGTCAAGGGCATCTGGAATTGCTGCCGGGCGATCGTGCCGGGGATGCGCCAGCAGAATTCCGGCTCGGTCATCAACATTTCCTCGCTCGCCCCGGTCTACGGTCTGCCCTATGCGCTCGATTATTCGGCCTCCAAGGGCGCGGTCATCGCCATGACCCGCTCACTCGCCCGCGAGCTGGGACGCGACTGGATCCGGGTCAATGCCGTCGCCCCTTCGGCGGTGATGACCGAGGGCACCAAGGAGTTCTTTGGCGCAAAGCTGGAGAAGGCGGCGCAGGTCATCGCTTCGGGCCAGTCGCTGCAACGCAACCTGGACACCGGCGATCTGACCGGCACGATCGTCTATCTCGCCTCGGACGCGAGCAAGTTCGTCACCGGCCAGACCCTCATGGTCGACGGCGGCACGGTATTCAGCTAGCGCTCAGATATCGCCGAAGTCGCCGTGCCGGCCTTTGCCTGAGGAAAAGCGCGCCGCGCCCGCGGCACCCTCGGCGTAGAACGCCGGCAGCCCGTTGTACCACTCGCGCCGCATGCCCTCGCGGATCGACTGGCCCTGCTGCGCGTAGACCGAGCGCCGGTCGGCGCGCGTGCAGGCCTGCGGAAAGCGCGCGATCTCGTGCGCCATGGCCTCGGCCCGTTCGCGCGATTTGCCCTCCGGCACCACCTGCTCGCAAAGGTTGATGCGCAGCGCTTCCTCGGCGGGCACCTTGCGGCCGGTCAGAATGATCTCCAGCGCCCGTCCGGTGCCGACGACGCGCGGCAGCCTGACCGTGCCGCCGTCGATGAGCGGTACGCCCCAGCGCCGGCAGTACACGCCGAAGTAGGCGGACGCCTCCATCACCCGCACGTCGCACCACAGGGCGAGCTCGAAACCGCCCGCGACCGCGGGTCCGGCCACCGCGGCGATCACCGGCTTGTCGAGTTCCAGGCGCGTCGGGCCGAGCGGCCCGCGCGGCAGCTGGCCGTTTTCCCTGACCCGCTCGTCCAGCGGATAGGCGATATCCTGCAGCGCCTTCGGATCATCCAGCAGCGCGGCGCAGTATTTGAGGTCCCAGCCGGCGCAGAACGCGCCGCCCTCGCCCCAGAGCACCGCCACCGCCGCGTCCTTGTCTCGATCGAAGGCAACGAAAGCCTCCACCAGCGCGTTGGCGCTCTCCGGATCCATGGCGTTTCGCGCCTGCGGGCGCGAATGAATCACGGTCCAGACTTTCCCCTTCTTCTCGATTCGTACGGTCATGGTATGGCCTTTCCGCTGTCACGCCATTTCACGGCGGCGTGAAATCCGTGTTTCTCCGCGTACTTCTTGAACCACGTGCCCTCCGGCGAATGGCGCGTGATGCCGTCGAACAGCGTCGCAATCATCTGCGTATTGGCGAGGCCCATGTTCTCGTAAGCCTGGTTGATCATGAGTTTTTGCATCATTAACTGGTTTTTAGGCACTCCCGCCATGCGCGTGGCAAGCGCATCCACGGTTTTGCTTAGATTTTTCGCCGGCACCGCCTGGTAAACCAGGCCCATGCGCTCGGCGGTCCTGCCATCGACCGTGTCGCCGGTTAGCAGCATGCGCTTCGCCTTCTCGGCGCCGAGGCGATAAACCCACATCGCGGTAGTCGGGCAGCCCCATACGCGCGCGGGCATGTAGCCGATTCGCGCCTCCTCGGCCATGATCACGATGTCGGCGCAAAGCGCAATATCCGAGCCGCCGGCCACGGCATAGCCGTGCACCTTGCAGATCACCGGCTTATAGCTGCGCCAGATGGCGAAAAAATCGTCGGTATTGGCCTTCATGCCCCGGTAGTCCCGCATCGGATCCCAGGGCATCGACTGCGTCCAGCGGTTGGTCGCGTCGCCCTCGGCGAACTGCTTCAGGTCGTAGCCGGCGCAGAACGCACGGCCCGCGCCTGCCAACACGATCACATGTACCGCATCATCGGCGTTGGCGGCCTCGACGGCGCGCCGGATCTCCCCTGGCATGCGTTCGTTGATCGCGTTCAGGCGCTGCGGACGGTTGAGTGTGATGCGCGCGATGCGTCCCGCCACCGCGTATTTCAAAGTGGTATATCGCATGGAGCCTCCTTGCGGCTAGGATATCAATCCATGCGCAGCGCCCTCTGGTATTTCGATTTCGTTTCGCCCTTCGCCTATATCGGCCTGCACCGGATGCGGGAGCTGCCTGCTGACCTGGCGATCGAATACCGACCGGTGCTGTTCGCCGGGTTGCTCAACCATTGGGGGCAGAAGGGCCCGGCCGAGTTGCCGACCAAGCGCCGCTACACCTACCGCTGGAGCCACTGGACGGCGACCCGGCTCGGCCTGCCGTTCAGATACCCGGCCGCGCATCCGTTCAATCCCCTGCACCATCTGCGCCTCGCCATTGCCTGCGGCTGCCGGGCGGAGGCGGTGCGAGAAATCTTCGATTCAATCTGGACCACCGGCGCAGACGCGGCCGATCAGGCGCGGTTTGCCGCTTTATGTGAAGAACTTCGCGTACCGGCCGATGCACTCGCCGCCCCCGAGGTCAAGGATGCCTTACGAAAGAACACTGAGGCCGCCGTGCAGCGGGGTGTGTTCGGCGTACCGACTTTCGATGTCGAGGGCGAACTCTTCTGGGGCGCCGATGCGATGGATTTCCTGAAAGCTTTCATTGCCGATCGCTCGGTCCTCGATAACGCGGAAACGCGCAGGCTGGACAGCCTGCCGCAGGGCGCGACGCGGCGAGCCAGTTAAGCAGCGGGTGGCCCAGCCTCGTATCGCGTCGGCAGAACTGCGCGCGGCGATTGCCGATGCGGACTTGCGCGTCCTGCTGATGTGCCTGGTGCATCTTACGGGCGAATTGCGCTGGCTGGAAGCGCCGTACCGGCCGGTGCGCGACGTGCGCCTGATCGCCGATCCGCAGGCCGGTATCGCGCCGCACGCGCAGGAGGAAATCCGCGAGACGGCGATCGGGCTGCTGCAAGCCGTTGCTCGCCCGCCGGCGATCGGCGATCCCGGCGACACGCTGCTGCTGCGCATGATGAGCGTGTGCCTGGGCGAGACGGTCCCGCCCGAGTATCTCCCGATGATGCGCGAAGACATGGGATTCGCCTCCGGCGATCCGGTCTGGCGCGCGCCGCCCGAGCCGCAGCAACTTGCCGCCGTGGAGGTGCTGATCGTCGGCGCCGGGCTTTCAGGCCTGGCGCTGGGCTACAAGCTCGCCAAGCTGGGCGTGACCTACACCATCGTCGAGCGCAATCCCGAGGTCGGTGGCACCTGGTACGAGAATCGTTACCCCGGCTGCGGCGTCGATACGCCGAACCATTTCTACTCCTTTTCGTTTGCGCCGAACCACGGCTGGAAGCACTACTTCTCGCCGCGCCACGAGCTGCAGGCTTATGTCGAGCGCTTCGCCAGTGAAGCGGGCCTGCGGCCGAACATCCGCTTTGGAAGCGAGGTGGTTGGCGCGCAATGGCGAGAAGCCGATAAACGCTGGGCCGTGAGCCTGCGCACCGCAGGGGGAAACTCGCAGTTGCATGCGAAGGTGCTGGTGGCGGCTACCGGCCACTTTGAACGGCCGGCGCTGCCTTCGCTCGAGGGGGCGGAAGCGTTCGCCGGGCCGCTGTTCCATACGGCCTGCTGGCCGGACGACATCGCCCTCGACGGCAAGCGAGTTGCGATCGTCGGCACCGGCGCCTCGTCGATGCAGATCGCGCCGACCATTGCCGACCAGGTGGCCAGCCTGGCCATTTACCAGCGCTCGCCCCAATGGGTGCGGCCAGTGCCGGAGTACAGCCTGCCCGTCCGGTCCGGCACCAAGTGGCTGCTCGAACACGTGCCTTACTACGCCACCTGGAACCGCTTCACGTTGTTCTGGCGTTATGGCGACGGGCTGCTGCGGTTCCTGCGCAAGGATCCTGACTGGACGCAACCGGAAAGATCCTTGAACCGGGTCAACGACCGTCATCGGCAGGAGATGGCCGATTACATCCGCAGCGAACTTGCGCAACGGCCCGAGCTGGTGGACGCCTGCCTGCCTGGCTATCCGCCCTACGGCAAGCGCATTCTTCTGGACAAAGGCTGGTTCAAGACGCTGTGCAAGCCGGGGGTGGAACTGGTGACCGCGCCGATCGATCACCTCGACGCGGCGGGCGTCGTCACCACGGACGGCAAGCACCGCGCGGCCGACGTCGTGATCCTCGCCACCGGCTTCGTGGTCACCGACCTTGCGGCGCGACTGGGCATCGTCGGGCGTGGCGGTCGCACGCTGGCCGAGGATTGGGCGAATGACAATCCCACCGCTTACCTGGGCATGACCGTGCCGGGATTTCCGAATTTCTTCTGCATGTACGGGCCAAATACCAACATGGGCCACGGCGGCAGCGTGATATTCCTGGCCGAATGCCAGTCACGCTACATCTCGGGCTGCATCGTCGAGATGGTGGAGCGCGGCGTGGCGGCCCTCGAGTGCCGGCCAGAAGCCCGCGACGCCTGGGTGCGGCGGGTCGACGAGGCCCACCGCGAGCTGGTCTGGACCCATCCGGGCATGAGCACCTATTACCGCAACCGCGCCGGTCGGGTCGTCTCCCCCTCGCCGTTTCGCCTCGTCGATACCTGGATGACGACGCACCGCCCGGACTTCGCCGACTTCAAGATGACGCTCCAAGTCGAGGCTGCTGCCCGGGGATGATCTAGGCGTACTTCCTCAGGTCCTCGATCACCTTGCCGTCGTTCGGCAGGCTTCCGATTGCCACCAGCTCTACCTCCCCCCTCAGCTTGGTGAGATCCCGGATCGAGGCGGTCAGCGCCGCCGCAAGGCCTGCGGGCTGCTCTATTACCTCGCATTTCAACGTCATGCGCTCGGACCCGGTCTCGCCCTCGATGACCAGCCGTGCTCGTTTTACCTCCGCGTGGCGGCGCACGATCTCATTCACCTGCTTCGGGGTCACGAACATCGCCCGCACCTTGGTGGTCTGGTCGGCCCGCCCCATCCAGCCCTTGATGCGCAAATTGGTGCGGCCGCAGGGGCTTGGCGCATCGAGTACCGCCGATAGATCTCCGGTAGCGAAGCGAATCAGCGGGTAGTCCCGGTTGAAGGTGGTGATCACCACCTCGCCCACTTCGCCGGGCGCCACCGGGTCGCCGGTACCCGGTCGGACGATCTCCAGAATCAACCCTTCCTCGAGGATCATGCCGTCGTTCACCGAACCGTCCGGCGCCAGCGTTTCGTAGGAGATCAGGCCGAGGTCCGCGGTGCCGTACATCTGCAGCACCTGGATGCCGCGCTCGCGCATGGCGCTGCGCAGCGCCGGAGGCAGGTACTCGGCGCCGACCAGCGCCTTTTTCAGGCAGATGATATCCGCCTTCATCTCGGCGGCTTTCTCGACGATCAGCTTGAGAAACGACGGCGTGCCCACAAAGCTCGAGATGCGCAGGTCGCGGATCGTCGAGACCTGCATTTCGGTCTGGCCGGTGCCCGCAGGCACCACGGTGCAGCCAATCGCTTTCGCGCCGCTTTCGAACATCGAACCGGCCGGCACGAAATGATAGGCAAGCGAATTGATCACCAGATCGCCGGCACGAACTCCCGCCGCGTAAAGCGCTCGCGCCGAGCGCCACCAGTCTTCGCCTTTGCCTTCCGGCTCATAGACCGGCCCCGGCGAGACGAACAGCTTGGCCAACTGGGCGAGCGGCGTGGCGTTCAGCCCCCCGAGCGGGGGTAGCGCTTTCTGCAGCTCGCCAAGGTCGGATTTGCGCGTCACCGGCAGCTTCGCGAGCGCCTGGCGCGACGTCACGTTCGCGGCGTCAACCCCGGCAAGGATGCGGGCGAATCCGGGGGCATTGTTCATGGCGTGCGCGATCTGGCCAGGCAGCGCCGCCATCAATGCCGTCTCGCGCACCTCCCGAGCACGCACCTCCAGCGCATCGAAATGTTGCATGGGTCGCATTGTATCGGCATCATGCGCAACGGGTTCTGGAGGGGGCTTCAGTTGGCTGCTGGCCAGGTACAGCTTCGCATCGACCGCGTCGCCAAGCAGTTTGGCGGGGTGACGGCTGTCGACGAGGTCAGCCTGGAAGTGCGCAAGGGAGAGATCCTTTCCGTGATCGGGCCCAACGGCGCGGGCAAGACCTCGCTGCTCAACATGGTGAGCGGCTTCTACCAGCCGGATCGCGGGCGCATCTTGTTCAATGACGAGGACATCACCAGCCTGTCGCCCAGCCGCGTCGCCGAACGCGGCATCGCGCGCACCTTCCAGAACATAGCCCTGTTCAAGGGCATGACGGTGCTCGACAACCTGATGCTCGGCCGGCACGTGCGCATGAAGGCGGGGGTTTTCTCCTCGTTCATCTACTGGGGCATGGCGCAGAAGGAAGAACTCGCGCACCGCGAGCAAGTCGAAGACCTGATCGAGTTCCTGAAGCTCGAGGACCTGCGCAAGCAGCCCACCGGATCGTTGTCCTACGGCCTGCAAAAACGCGTCGAACTCGGGCGCGCGCTCGCGCTTGAGCCGCAGTTGCTGCTGCTCGACGAGCCAATGGGCGGCATGAACCAGGAGGAAAAGGAGGACATGGCGCGTTACGTGCTCGACGTCAACGAGGAGCGCGGTACCACCATCATGCTGGTCGAGCACGACATGGGGGTGGTGATGGATATCTCCAAGCGAGTGGTAGTGCTCGACAACGGGCGCACCATCGCCGATGGCAACCCGAAGTCGGTGCAGGCGAATCCGGAGGTGATCCGCGCTTACCTCGGCACCTCGCGCGGCGAGGCAAAGGCGGCATGACGCCGATCGCTGTGGCAGACGACGCGACGATTCCGCGCTTGCTTGAGCGCAACGCGGAAACGCGCGGTGCGGCGCCGGCCATGCGCGAAAAGAACATGGGCATCTGGCGCACGCTCACCTGGTCCGGCTACTACGATTTGGTGCGCGACTTCGCGCTCGGCATCGCCGCGCTCGGCTTCAAGCGCGGCGACGTGCTAGCGGTGATCGGCGACAACCGGCCGAGACTGTACGCGGCGCAGCTCGCGGCGCAGTGCCTCGGCGGCATTCCGGCGCCGCTTTACCAGGATGCGGCAGCCGAAGAACTCGTCTACGTGCTCGAGCACTCCGAGGCAAGCGTGGTGATAGCCGAGGACCAGGAACAGGCCGACAAGATTCTCTCCATCCGCTCGCGCCTGCCCAAGCTGCGCGTCATCGTCTACGAAGATGCGCGCGGCATGTTCCATTACCGGGACGAAAACCTGCGTTCGTTCCAATCCGTCGAGGCGCTCGGCCGCGAGTTCGGCGCAAAGCATCCGCAATACTTCGATGCGGAAATGGCGAAGGGGCGGCCCGGGGACGTCGCGCTGCTTTGCTACACCTCCGGGACCACCGGCAAACCGAAAGGCGCGATGCTGTCGCACGCGAATATGCTGGCCGGCGCGCGGGCTTTCCTCTCCAGTACCGATCTTCAGCCGACCGACGACTGGCTCGCCTATCTGCCGATGGCGTGGATCGGCGATGCGGTCTACACGCTGGTGCTGCAGGTTATGGTCGGTTTCTCCTGCAACTGCCCGGAAAGCCCGGAGACGGTGCAGCGCGACCTGCGCGAGCTCGGTCCCAGCGCCTTTCTCGCCGCGCCCCGCATCTGGGAGAACCTGCTTACGCAGATCCAGGTGAAAGCGACCGATGCCTCGTGGGTGAAAAGGAAAACGTTCGAGTACTTCCGCGACCAGGCGATCGAGGCGGAGCTGCTGCGCACCGACGGCAAACGGGTGCCGCTGTCGCTGCGTGCGCTGGTTGGCATCGGCGAGTTTCTGGTCTACGGGCCGGTGCGCGATCAGATCGGACTGCGCCGCGCACGCTGGTGCCTGACCGGCGGCGCGCCGCTCGGCGCCGACACGTTCCGGTTTTTCCGCGCCTTTGGCGTGAATCTGAAGCAGGTCTACGGATCGACGGAAATGAGTGCATTCGTTTCAGTGCAGACGGACGCGGCGGCCAATCCGGACACCGTCGGCCCTCCGGGGCCCGGCATCGAAGTGCGCATCGCGGAAAACGGCGAAGTGCTGGTGCGCGGCGCGAACGTGTTCCGCGGCTATCACAAGCAGGAGCAGGCAACGCGCGAAGCCGTGGATGCCGAAGGCTGGTTCCACACCGGCGATGCGGGCTTCATCGATCCGACCGGCCAACTGGCGATCATCGACCGGGCGAAGGATGTCGGCAAGATGGCGGACGGCACGCCGTTCGCGCCGCAGTTCGTCGAAAACAAGCTCAAGTTCAGCCCTTACATCGGCGAGGCGATCAGCTTCGGCAACGACCGCGACAAGGTGACGGCGATGATCGCGATCGCACTCGCGCCGGTCGGCAACTGGGCCGAGCGCCAGGGACTCGCCTACAGCGGCTACCAGGACCTTTCGCAAAAGCCCGAAGTGCGCGGCCTGATCCGCGCCGAGATCGAAAAATGCAATCTGGGGCTGCTCGAGTCGACGCGGGTGCGCCGCTTCCTGCTGCTCGCCAAGGACTTCGACGCCGACGATGCCGAGATTACACGCACCAGGAAATTGCGCAGGCGGGTCATTTCCGAGAAGTACGCGACCGTGATCGAAGCGCTCTACGGCGGCGCCAGCGAGACCGAGATTGCCACCGAAGTCAGCTACGAGGACGGTCAGCACGTGACAGTGCGCGCCAAGGTCGCCATCGAGGACGTCCATGTTTGACTGGGGATTCACGCTGGTGCTGGTCACCAATGGTGTGCTGATCGGGCTGATGTACTCGCTGATCGCACTCGGCTTCGTGCTGGTCTACAAAGCCACCGACGCGATCAATTTTGCGCAGGGCGAGTTCGTCATGCTGGCCGGCTTCATCATCGCCGGCATGCTGGTGCTCGCCGGGGCGCCGTTCTGGCTGAGCGTGGTAGTGGCGGTACTCGGCATGGTCGCCTTCGGCTTTGGTCTGGAGAGGGTGGTGCTGCGGCCGCTCATCGGCCGGCCGATCATCGCCGTCATCATGGCGACGATTGGCCTGGCGACCGTGCTGCGCGGCGCGGCGCCGCTGTTCTTCGGTGCCGAGACACGCGCGCTCGCACTGCCGATGTCCGACGAGCCGATTTCTTTGGGCGTGATTACGCTGCCGCCGGTGCAGGTGGTCGGCGCGCTGCTCAGCCTGGGCTTTCTCGCCGCCTTCACCTGGTTCTTCCTCAAAAGCCGGATGGGCGTCGCCATGCGTGCGGTCGCCGACAATCAGCAGGTCGCCATGGCCATGGGCATCAACGTGCAGCGGTATTTCGCGATCGCCTGGGGCATGGCAGGCATCGTCTCGGCGCTGGGCGGGCTCGCCTGGGGCGCGCTGCTCGGCGTCGACGTACACCTTGCGCTGATCGGCCTGAAGGTGTTCCCGGTGGTGATCCTCGGCGGGTTGGATTCGATTCTGGGCGCGATCGTCGGCGGGCTCATCGTCGGCGTGGTCGAGAACCTGGCTGCCGGCTACCTCGATCCGCTGGTGGGCGGCGGTACCAAGGACTTTGCGCCCTACGTGCTGATGATCCTGATGCTGATGGTCCGGCCCTACGGCATCTTCGGCAAGCGGCGCATCGAGCGCGTCTAGGCAAGGAGAATTCGACTTGTTCCATCGCGAGAGCGGCTACTTCAAAACCACCTACGCCGCGGACATGGCGCTGTATCCGTTGCCGATCGCGCGCTGGACGGTGGCGGCTATCGCGCTCGGCATGTGCATCGCGCCGTTCATGCTGCACGAGTACTACGTATCGATCATCAACCTGATCCTGGTCGCGACCGTGGGCGCGCTCGGCCTCAATATCCTGGTCGGCTATACCGGGCAGATCTCGATCGGACACGGGGCCTTCATGTCGGTGGGCGCGTACACCGCGGCCAACCTCGCCGTGCGCATGGACCTGCCTTTCTGGATCACGCTGCCGGCCGGCGGGCTGATGGCCGCCGCAATCGGCGCCATCGTCGGCATTCCCAGCCTGCGCATCAAGGGCCTCTACCTCGCCATCGCCACGCTCGCCGGGCAGCTCATCATCGAATGGACCATCAACCACGTCGAGTGGATCTCAGGCGGTATGCAAGCCTCGATCGAGGTGCCGCGGCCAACGCTGTTCGGCACCGAACTTAAGACGCAGCACCAACTGTACTGGTTCCTGCTGTTCTTCTCGGTGCTGTCGATCGTGGGGACGCTCAATCTCGTGCGCAGCAGGATTGGCCGCGCTTTTATCGCCATTCGCGACCAGGATATCGCCGCCGACATCATCGGCATCAACATTTTCCGCTACAAGCTGCTCGCCTTCGCCATCAGCTCGTTCTACGCGGGCGTGACCGGGGTGCTGTATACGTATTACCTCGGTATCGCCAACTACGAACAGTTCCAGATCGTCACCTCGATCGACTATCTGGCGATGATCATCATCGGCGGGCTGGGCTCGGTTCTCGGCTCCATCCTGGGCGCGATCTTTGTCACCCTGCTGCCGATCGCGATCCGCCTGGGCATGGAGAACTGGGGCTCGTTCCTGTTCAGCAGCGGCGACGTCTACAACCTGATCCCGAATCTTCGCCTGATCGGCTTCGGCGGGCTTATCATCCTGTTTCTGGTGCTGGAGCCGGAAGGCCTCAACCGGCTTTGGCGCAACATCCGGAGCTACTTCCGGGTCTGGCCGTTTTCGTACTGAGCTGAGGCAAATTCGAGGAGGATCGACATGTTAAGCAACTTCAAGCTACTGGGGGGCGCGCTGGCGGGTGCGGCGATACTTCTGTCGGCAAACCCGTCCTTTGCCCAGAAGGATATCGTGATCGGCCTGCAATGCGACCGTACCGGGCCGACGCAAACGGTGGGCGTATTTCTCTGCCCCGGCTACCACGATTACATCGCGCTGGTGAATTCCAAGGGCGGGGTTGGCGGTGCCAAGATCAAGGCCATGGAGATCGATCACGAATACAAGGTGCCATCGGCAGTGGAGTCCTACGAACGGCACAAAAAAGAGGGCGCGGTGCTGATCAGCCTCTACGGCACGCCACAGACGCAGGCGCTGACGCAGCGCTTGACCGAGGACAAGATTCCCGGCACCTCGCCGGGCTTTGGCACGGCGGCAGCCGCCAATGGCGACAAGTACCCGTACATCTTTCCCATCGCGGCGACCTACTGGTCGCAGGCCGCGGGTGCGGTGCAGTTCGTCAAGGACAAACTCGGCGGCAGCTTGAAGGGCAAGAAGATCGCGTACCTCTACTTCGACAATCCGGCCGGCCGGGAACCGCTGCCGGTGCTCGAAGCGCTGGTGAAGGAAGAGGGGTTCGAGATGCGGACGTTTGCGGTGCCTTCGCCCGGCGTCGAGATGGGCGCGCAGGTGCTGGATATCGCGCAGCGCTTCCGGCCCGATTTCGTCATCGCGCACCTGTTCGGTCGCTCGCCGTCGGTCTCCATCAAGGAACTGAAGCGCGCCGGCTATCCGCTCTCTAAGGTGGTCAGCTTTGTCTGGGGCGCCTCGGAAGCCGACATCGCCGCGGCGGGCGGCTGGCCTGCAGCCGAAGGCTATTACGGCATTCAGTTCGCCGGCGTCGGCAGCGACTATGCAGTGCTAAAAGAAATCACCGAGATGTACAAGAAAGAGGGCAAGCCCGCGCCGAAGGAGATGGAATCTACGGTGTTCTACAACCGTGGCGTGCTGATCGCGGCGATCCACGTAGAGGCGATCCGCAACGCGGTCAAGGCCAAGGGCAGCGCCAACATCAATCCGCAGGACGTGAAAAAGGGCTTTGAAAGCATCCGAGGCTTCACGCTCGGCGGGCTGGTTCCGCCGCTGGCGATCAACGACGTCGATCACGAGGGCGGCGGCTGGGTGCAGATCTTCCAGGCCAAAGGCGGCAAGTGGGTCAAGGCGACCGAGTGGTTCCGCGCCTACCCAACGCTGCTGAGGAAGCTGCTGGCCACGGGCGGCTGATGGCGACGCGGGGGAGGCCCTGGCCTCCCCCGGGGCCGCGCGCATGCTGTCGCTCAATAACGTCGAGGTCGTCTACGACGGGGTAGTCCTGGTGCTGAAGGGGGTCTCGATCGAGGTCCCCGAGGGCAGGATTACTACGCTGCTCGGCGCCAACGGCGCCGGCAAAACGACCACCCTGAAGGCGATCTCGGGCATTCTGCGGGCCGAACGCGGCCAGGTCGCCAAGGGTTCGATCGAGTTTGCCGGCGAGCGCATCGACGGCCTGCCGCCACACGACATCGTTACGCGCGGCATCGTGCAGGTGTTCGAGGGACGGCGCGTGTTTGAGCACCTCACGGTCGAAGAGAACCTGATCGCCGGCGGCCATTCGGTGGCGAGCTCGCGTGACGTGCGGCAGGGAATCGACCTGGTCTATTCGTATTTTCCCCGCATCAAGGAACGGCGCTCGCAGCAGGCCGGCTACCTGTCGGGCGGCGAGCAGCAGATGCTCGCCATCGGCCGCGGCCTGATGTCGCGGCCGAAGCTGATGATGCTGGACGAACCTTCGCTCGGCCTCGCGCCGATGCTGACGGAGGAGATCTTCCGCATCGTGCGCCGCCTGGTCGAGAAAGAGCGCATCGCCGTCCTGCTGGTCGAACAGAATGCAGTGCTCGCGCTCGAGCTCGCCGAGCACGGCTACGTCATTGAGACCGGCCGCATCGTGCTGGAAGGCAGCGCCGAGGAACTGGCGCAGAATTCAGACGTGAAGGAGTTCTACCTCGGACTGAACGAGGTCGGCAGCCGCAAGTCCTACCGGGAGGTGAAGCGCTACCGTCGTCGCAAGCGCTGGCTGTCTTGACTCAGAACAGGCCCAACGCGGCCTGCAGGCGCTGGTGGAAGTGGATCAACGCCGGTTCGTTGCGGCCGTACACCACTTCCGCCTGCAGTCCGCTCATGAAACCGCGCTGCATGCGCTCACCGAGTGCGAAATCCTCGTCGAGCACCGTCTTGATCGCCAGGTCGTAGTTCTTTTTCCAGTAGCCGCGCGCCTTGTCGGTTGCGGGCGGCTCCGGCACATACAGCGCAAATTCGATGTTGCTGCGGTCCGGCGCCGCGCCCGGAAGCATGCGCCATGTTTCCAGATGGTCGGACTGGAAGACGATGATCGCGTTCGGCAACACACGGTACACGCACACCATGTGCGAGAGCACATCCCATTCGGCTTCCGGCTTTCCTTCCCAATCGCTCGAAGAAAAGCGCACCAGCGACATGCGCCCGTGATCGCCAAAGGCGTCGAACGCCACCAGATTGCCGCGGATCAGCGGCGCGATCGACGCGCGGTGCAGCGCCGGCAGGTGATAGGCCTCGAGAAAAGTATCGATGCCGAACTTCCAGTTGATCGCCGGCGTCATGACTTCGGAAGCGAAGTAACTGTAGCGCTCGAAGCCGTAGGCACTGAACTCATCACCCAGGCCGGCCAGGTGCGTGTCCACGTCGATATCGATTTGCTGTCCGGGTGTCAGGCAGACGAAGATCATGCCGTGGCGCTCGCCTACCGGCAGCGCAAGCAGGCCGTGCTTGCCTTTCTCGATTCCGGGAAACGACGCGGCCTCGGGAATCCCGACCAGCGTGCCATCGAGCGCGTAAGTCCAGCCGTGATAGGGACAAGAGAACGAGCGCGCCTTGCCGCAGCCGCTCGCCACCGGCGCGCCACGGTGCCGGCAGATGTTGGCGAAGGCCCGCAGCTTGGTGTCGCGCCCGCGCACGACGAGCACCGGCACGCCGGCGATCTCGTCGGCGAGGTAATCGCCGGGCTCAGGCAGGCGGCAGGACATCCCCATGAAGATCGGCATGCCGCGGAACAGGCGCTCGCGCTCGAGTTTCGCGCGCGCCGGGTCACTGTAGGCGGCGACCGGATTGCGGAAGATCGCGGGTGCCAGCGCCGTCGAGCCGTTGCGCACGTGCGTCTGCAGGACGCGCGCCAGCTCCAGTTGTGTCTCGCGTTTCACGATACCTCCTTCGCCGCGTGATTATGTAGGATATTCTCGGAACAGGAGGAATCTGGCAATGCGGTTCGGAATCTTCTACGAAATGCAGTTGCCCCGGCCCTGGGCTGCGGACGACGAGCGGCGGCTGTTCCATGAGGCGCTCGACCAGGTCGAGCTGGCCGACCGGCTGGGCTACGACCACGCCTGGGAAGTCGAGCACCATTTTCTGGATGAGTATTCGCACTCATCCGCACCGGAAGTATTCCTTGCCGCCGCTGCCGCCCGGACCGAGCGGATCCGCCTCGGGCACGGCATCCGGCAGGTGATCCCGAACTACAACCACCCGGCGCGCACCGCAGAGGGCCTCGCGACGCTCGACATCATTTCCAACGGGCGCGTCGATTTTGGCATTGGCGAGGGCGCTACGCGGCTCGAGCTGGGCGGCTTTGGCATCAAGGCCAAGGAAAAGCGCGCCATGGCGCTGGAGGCCGCAGAGCAGATCGCCAACATGATGGCGCTGGAACCCTATCCCGGATTCGAAGGCCGGTACTTTTCGATGCCGTGCCGCAATGTCCTGCCTAAGCCGGTGCAAAAACCGCATCCGCCGATCTGGATGGCCTGCACCAACCGCGACACCATCAAGGTGGCGGCGTCGATCGGCGTGGGTGCGCTGGCATTTTCCTTTCTCAACCCCGAGGAAGCGCGGCACTGGGCGGAAATCTACTACGGCATCGTGAAATCGGAGGCCTGCCTGCCGATCGGCCGGGCGGTGAACGCCAACATCGCGATGGTGTCGTCGTTCTCCATCCACAGCGACCGCGCCGAGGCGATCCGGCGCGGCCACGAGGGATTCGAGTTCTTCAGTTTCGCGATGAACGCGCTGGTGGCGCGCGACACTGTGCCCGGCCGCACCGACCTGTGGGACGAGTACCTGAGGATCCGAGGCAACCGCACCGAGCAGATCATCGCCAATACGGCGCTCGGCCCGCAGAGTTCGGGGATCGGCACGCCCGCGGACATGCGCGCCCACCTGGCGGGCTTCCAGGAAGCGGGCGTCGACCAGGTGATTTTCCTGCAGCAGGCGGGCCGCAACAGGCACGAGCACATCTGCGAGTCGCTGGAGCTGTTCGCCGCAGAGGTGATGCCGCAGTTCAAGTCCGACGTCCAAGCGCGTGAAGCACGCAAGCGCGAAGAGCTTGCGCCGTGGATCGAGGCGGCGCTCGCGCGCAAGCAATGGATGAAGGCGCTGGCGCCGCAAGACATACCGATCGTGCGCGCCTCGGTGCCACAGGCGCAGTTCAACCAATCGCGCGAGGCCGGCAAGGCGTGAACGGCGAGCCGCGCGTCTGCCTGATCACGGGGGGAGCGAGCGGCATTGGCGCGGCCTGCGTGGAAGCGTTCGTCGGCTCGGGTTACCGCGTCGCCTTTGGCGATGTCCAAGCCGCGAAAGGGCAAGCGCTGGCGCAGCGCATCGGTGCCGGTGCGCAGTTCATGCGCCTGGATGTGAGCAGCGAAGCCGATTTCGCGCGCGCCGTCGCGGCGACGCTCGAGCGCTGGGGACGGCTCGACTGCATGGTCAACAACGCCGCCATTGCGGGCGTGCTCGGCCCGATCGCCGAGATCCCGCTCGAGGAGTACGAGTACTGCTGCAGCGTGGTCCAGCGCAGCGTCTTTCTCGGCATGCGCGCGGCGGCGCGGGTCATGCAGCCGCACCGCGCCGGCTCGATTGTCAATATCGCGAGCGTAGCGGGCCTGACCGGAGGCTCGGGGCCGCACATCTATAGCGCCTGCAAGGCAGCGGTCATCGCGCTCACCAAGTCGGTGGCGCTGGAGCTTGCCGAGTCCGGAATCCGGGTGAACGCCGTGTGCCCAGGCAACGTGGAAACGCCGATCCACACCGGCGTCACCGACCAGCGCTGGGTGGAACGCATGGCGAAGATCCGCCCCGCGCGCCGCGACGACCAGGCCATGGACCGCATGGCGCAGCCCCAGGAAATCGCCGCCGCGGTGCTCTGGCTGGCAGGCGACGCGGCAAGCTACGTCACCGGGCACGCACTCACTGTGGACGGGGGTCTGATGGCAGGCCTGCCCTGGAGAAAGCAGCCCGCGCACCTGCGCGAGCTGCATGCCGCAAAGAAGCTATAGCCAGCGCTTGCGCCGGCGGTAGGACTTGACGTCGCGAAAGCTCCTGCGGCCGCCGGAAGAAAAACCCAGGTAAAACTCCTTGACGTCCTCGTTCTGCGCCAGCGACGCGCCCTCGCCGTCCATCACCACGCGGCCGTTTTCCAGAATGTAGCCGTAGCCCGCATATCTGAGCGCGACTGTGGTGTTTTGCTCGGCCAGCAGGAAACTGACCCGTTCTTTTTGGTTGAGGTTTCTAACGATCTCGAAGATCTCCTCGACCAGCTGCGGCGCGAGGCCCATCGAGGGCTCATCGAGCAGGATCATCTTCGGCCGCGCCATCAGCGCCCGGCTAAGCGCCGTCATTTGCTGCTCCCCGCCCGAGGTATAGCCGGACTGTGAATTGCGCCGGCTCTTGAGGCGTGGAAAGTACTGGTAGACGCGCTCCAGATCGGCGCTGGTTTCAGTGCCGCTGCGCGTATAGGCCCCGGTCAGCAGGTTCTCCTCCACCGTCAGGTGCGGAAAGCATCGCCTGCCTTCCATCACCTGGATCACGCCGCGCTTCACCAACTCCGCTGGCGTCAGGCGCTCGATCCGCTCGCCCATGTACTCGATGTAGCCCTTAGTCACCTCGCCGCGTTCGCCCTTGAGCAGGTTCGACACCGCCCGCAGGGTGGTGGTCTTGCCCGCGCCGTTGGCGCCGAGCAAAGCCACGATACCGCCTTCGCGCACCGTGAGCGACACGCCCTTCAGCACGAGGATCACGTGGTTGTAGATCACCTCGATGCCATTCACCGAGAGCATTGCCGGGCTGGTGGACATGGTCTGCAATTGTCGAAAAAAAAAGCGCCGGGCACAAGCCCGGCGCCGCACTACGCTTGGAAAATCAGCCCGCTTCCTTGGCGCAATCGCGCCTGACGATCTTCTTCTCCGCCGCATACTTCTCGGCCGAAGCCCGGATCATCGGCTTGATGATCTGCGAGTCGGCGACCAGCGTGGTGCCTTTCTCGACCACCCATTTCTTGCCATCCCAGGTGTGGATACCGGCCGTGCTGCCGCCATGATGGTCGGCGCAGGTAGTGCCGATCGGCGACATGAAGCCTTCGAAGCCGAGCTTCTTGATCAGGGCAGGATCAATGGCGAGGTTCTCCAACCCCCAGCGCACCTCTTCGCCCTTCAACGGTTTCTTGCCGTGTTTGATCTGGGCGCGCTTGACCGCTTCGATCGTCACCAGGGCTGCGTTCATACCGCGGTTGTAGAGGACTTCGCCGATATCCTCCTTCTTGCCGGTGCCTTGGCCCTTGTCGTAAACGTACTTGATGATGTCCCTGTGGACGGCACCCTGGCCCGAAGGCGCCATAAAGGTGAGCGCGTTGTAGCCCTTCGCGCCGTCACCCGCGGGAGTCACGTCCGGCTCCGCGCCCGACCACCATACGCCGTACATCTTCTCGCGCGGGTAGCCGGTCGCCACCGCCTCCTTGATCGACGTGGAGTTCATTACGCCCCAGCCCCAGAGGAAGACGTAATCCGGGCGTTGCTGGCGAATCTGCAGCCAGGTCGCTTTCTGCTCCACGCCGGGGTGGGTCACTGGCAGCAGCAGCAGCTCGTAACCGTGCATCTTGGAGCGCTCCTGCAGCAACGCGATCGGCTCCTTGCCGTAGGGCGAGTCGTGGTAGACGAGAGCGATCTTCTTGCCCTTGAGTTTATCCAGCCCGCCCTCCTTCTTGCCGACGTGCTGCACCAGCATGTCCGACGCATCCCAGTAGGTGCCGCCGAGCGGAAAGTTCCAGGCGAACACCGTGCCGTCGACCGAGTCCGCGCGGCCATAGCCGGGGGTGATGATCGGAATCTTGTCGCTAAAGGCCTTGTCGGTCAGGGCGAAGGTGATTCCCGTGGACAACGGATGAAACGCCGTCGCGCCAGTCGGCCCCTTGCCCTTGAGCCGCTCGTAGCACTCGACGCCGCGGTCCGTGGCATAGCCGGTCTCGCACTCTTCCCACGTGATCTTTACGCCGCCGATGCCGCCGTCGCGCGCGTTGACCAGCTTCAGGTAGTCCACGAAGCCGTTCGCAAACGGTACGCCGTTGGGCGCATAGGCGCCGGTGCGGTACGACAGTATCGGGATGAACTGCTCTTTGGCCTGCGCCTGGACAGGCGTGCTCGCAAACGCCGCGGATACCGCGAGAGTTGCCGCCAGTACCGTCATTTTCACTCTATGTCTCATCTCCATCCTCCTCGAGTTAAAGCCGCCGCGGGCGTCTCCCCGCGAGCATGCGAAATATGATAACCCGGTCAATGCGGAAAAGGCCATAACCGCATCTTCTCCTTGCCGATGGCCCACAGGCGCGCCAAGCCATGGGGCTCGGCGATCAGGAAAAATACGATCAGGGCGCCGAAAATCATGAATTCCAGATGCGACGCCATGCTCGTCGAGATTGGCACGCCCAGCCACGCCGGCACCTGGTTGAGCACGATCGGCAGCACCACGATAAAGGCGGCGCCGAAGTAGCTGCCCAGCAGCGAACCCATGCCGCCGATGATGATCATGAACAACAAGTTAAGGCTTAGAGTGAGGTTGAAGGCCAATGGTTCCCATGATCCGAGGTGGATGAAACCCCATAGGGCCCCGGCCACGCCGACGTAAAACGAACTGATCGCGAACGCGGTCAATTTGGCGTACACGGGCCGGATGCCGATCACTTCCGCGGCGACGTCCATGTCGCGGATCGCCATCCATTCGCGGCCAATGTGACCACGCACGAGATTCTTGGCGATCAGGGTGAACACCACCAGCACGCCGAGCAGGAACAGATACTTGTCCTGCGGCATGTCTATCTTCCAGCCGAACATCTCGACCGGCGCGGTTTGCACCGAACCCGAGTGCGCGTAGTTGGTAAACCACTTTACGCGCGCGAACAGCCAGTCCATGAAGAACTGCGCCGCGAGCGTCGCCACGGCGAGATACAGACCCTTGATGCGCAGGCTCGGAATACCGAACAGCAAGCCGACCGCGGCAGCAATCAGCCCGGCAAGCACCAGCACCACCAGGAAATTAAGCTGCGGAATGCGCAGCGCCAGGTTGTAGGCCGCGTAGGCGCCCACTGCCATGAATGCCGCGTGGCCGATCGAGATCTGGCCGCAATAGCCGACCAGCAGGTTCAGGCCAAGCGCGGCCAGCGTCAGAATCAGGAACGGGATCACCATCGAAAGAAACACGTAGTCGGTGACCACGAACGGCACCACGAAAAAAGCGAACGCCAGCAGCCCGAACATGAACGCACGATCCTGGGAGATCGGCAGCATCTGCTGATCCGAGGCGTAGCTGGCTTTGAACTGGCCATTTTCGCGGTAGAGCATCGTCAGACCCTGTCGATGTGCTTTTCGCCGAACAGGCCCTCGGGCCGCACCAGCAGGAACAAGAGGGCCAGCATGAAAGCGAACCAGTTCTCGATGCCGCCGCCGGCCAGATCAAAGGCCTTCACCAGCACGGGACCGAGGAACACTTCGGCCATCTTCTCGCCCACGCCGATGATCAGGCCGCCGATGATCGCGCCGGTCACCGAAGTTAGACCGCCAAGAATCACCACCGGCAGCGCCTTCAGCGCGACCTGCGAGAGCGAAAACTGCACGCCGAGCTTGGCGCCCCAGATCACGCCGGCGACCAGCGCCACGATGCCGGCCACCGACCAGACGATGACCCACATGCGGTTGAGCGGGATGCCGACCGATTGCGCCGCCTGGTGATCATCGGCGACCGCGCGCAGCGCGCGTCCGGTCGGCGTCTTCTGGAAAAACAGGGCGAGCCCCGCCACCAGCGCCGCGGCCACCACGGCGGCGACGAAATCCTCCTTGTTCACCAGGATCCCGCCCTGGAAGACGCGCTGCAGCACCATCACCGGTTCCTTGGCGATGCCAAGCTCGATCGCATAGATGTCGCTGCCCCAGATGGTCTGGCCAAAACCGTCGAGAAAGAAAGTCACGCCGAGCGTCGCCATGAAAAGCGCGATCGCCTCCTGATTGACCAGCGGCCGCAGCACCAGCCGCTCGATCAGCCACGCGAGCACGATCATGATGCCGATCGAGAGCACGATCGCCGCCCACAGCGGCATCCGCTCGGCCAGGCGCGCCACCGCGAGCGCCGCAAACAGCACCATCGCGCCTTGCGCGAAATTGAACACGCCCGAGGCCTTGAAGATCAACGCGAAGCCGAGCGCGACGAGCGAGTACAGCACGCCTGCCATCAGACCGCCGAGCAGCACCTCGACGTAGAAGCCGGGCGCCGAGGCCCCGGTGGCAAGGGGCAGCGCCAGGCCGATCAACAGCACGGCGCCCAGCGTGAGAACGGGCCAGTTTTTCATCGGCTCAGTGGCTCACGCCCAGGTAGGCGTCGATGACCGCCTGGTTGGCGCGCACCTCGTCGGGCGTGCCGTCGCCGATTTTCTCGCCGTAATCGAGCACCACCACGCGGTCGGAAATGTCCATCACCACGCTCATGTCGTGCTCGATCAGCACGATGGTGGTGCCGAACTGGTCGTTGACATCGAGAATGAAGCGGCACATGTCCTGCTTTTCTTCCATGTTCATGCCCGCCATCGGCTCATCCAGCAGCAGCACGCGCGGCTCCATCGCCAGCGCGCGCGCGAGGTCCACGCGCTTCTGCAATCCGTACGGCAGGCGCCCGACCGGCGTCTTGCGGTAGGCCTGGATCTCCAGGAAGTCGATGATCCGCTCCACCACCTCGCGATGCTCGATCTCTTCGCGCAGCGCCGGGCCGATGCGCAGAGCCTGCAGCAGGATGTTGGAACGCATCTTGAGGTTGCGCCCGGACATGATGTTATCCAGCACCGACATGCCCTTGAACAGCGCCAGGCTCTGAAAGGTGCGCGCCACGCCGAATGCCGCCACCTGGTGCGAGTTCATGTCGTGAAATTCCCGGCCGAGGTAGCGGATCGTTCCCTTCTGCGGGTGGTAGACGCCGTTGATGACGTTCAGCATCGAGCTCTTGCCGGCGCCGTTCGGCCCGATGATCGCGCGCAACTCATGCTCGCGCACGCTGAACGAAACGTCCTGCAGCGCCTTCACGCCGCCGAAGGAAAGCGACACGCCCTCGACCGCGAGGATCACGTCTCCGAGGGCGTGGCGCCCGGACGCGAGGCGCGCATCCTGCGCGCTCTGCGCCTGCGCAGTCAGCGGCGAACTCATGCCGCCCGTTTCAATTCGCCGGCGCCGAAAGTCTTCGCATCGGTGACGCCGAGATCAGCAGAGACCGTGCCGCTGCGACCATCTTCGTACTTGATCTGCACCTCGATGTGCGCGGTCTTGCGGCCGTCGTAGAGCGCCGCTACCAGTTCCTGGTACTTCTGCGCGATGGCGCCGCGCCGGACCTTGCGCGTACGCGTCAGCTCGCCGTCGTCGGCATCCAGCTCCTTGTGCAGGATCAGGAAGCGATGGATCTGGGAGTTCGCCAGCTCCGGATCCCGCGCGAGGTCGGCATTCACCTTCTCGACGCACTCGCGGATCAGGTCGATGATTTCGGGCCGCGACGCCAGGTCGGTATAACCGGCGTAGGGCAGATTGCGCTTCTCCGCCCAGCTGCCGACGGCTTCCATGTCGAAATTGACGAAGGCACACACCTTGTCGCGGCCGTCGCCGAACATGACGGCCTCCTTCACGTAAGGAAAGAACTTGAGCTTGTTCTCGAGGTACTTCGGCGCAAACAGCGTGCCGTCGGCAAGTTTGCCCACGTCCTTGACGCGATCGATGATCCGAAGATGGCCTTCCTGGTCGACGTAACCCGCATCGCCGGTGTGGAACCAGCCTTGCGCATCCTTCGCCTCCTTGGTCGCTTGCGGGTTTTTGTAATACTCCTTGAACAGGCCGGGCGAGCGGATCAGCAGTTCGCGCTGGGGCGTGAACATGAGCTCCACGCCCTTGACTGCCGGCCCCACCGTGTCAGCCCTGACTTGGCCGTTGGGCTGGATGCAGACGAAGACGCTGGTCTCGGTCGAGCCATAGAGCTGCTTGAGATTGATGCCGATCGAACGGTAGAAAAGAAACAGGTCGGGCCCGATCGCCTCCCCCGCGGTATAGGCCACGCGCACGCGGCTCATGCCGAGCACGTTGCGCAGCGGGCCGTAGACCAGCACGTCGCCGAGGCGGTACAGGAGCCGATCGGTGACGTTCACGTCCTTGCCATCGAGCAGCGAGCCGCCGACGCGCTGGGCCAAATCCATGAAGTACTTGTACAAGCCGCGCTTGAATGCGCTGGCATCTTCCATGCGGATCGAAACCTGCGTCAGCAGCGCCTCCAGCACCCGCGGCGGCGCGAAGTAGTAGCTGGGGCCGATTTCGCGCAGGTCGGTCATCACGGTTTCCGCGGATTCTGGACAGCAGATGCAGTACCCCGTGACGAACGGTTGCGCATAGGAAAAGATGTTCTGCCCGATCCAGGCCGGCGGCAGGTAGGCGAGCACCACGTCTTCATCGCTCAACCCCTCCATTTCCGCCGCTGCCCTGGCGCGGTCGATCAGGGAATGGTGCGTCAGCACCACGCCTTTGGGATTGCCTGTGGTCCCGGAAGTGAAAAACATCGCCGCGGTGTCTTCGCCGGAACCCTTGGCGATCTCGGTTTCGAGCAATGCCGGGTCGCTGCGCAGCGATTCGCGGCCCTCCCCCAGGAGCTTCTCGTATGACATCAATTCGGGCTGGCTGTAATGCCGCAGCCCGCGCGGGTCGTCGTAATAGATGTGCTTGAGCATCGGGCACTTGGGCAGGATCTCGAGCAGCTTGTCCACCTGTTCCTGGTCCTCGGCCAGCGCATGGGTGATCTCCGCATTCTGGATCGGGTACGCCATCTCGGCGGCCACCGCGTCCTGGTACAGGGGCACCGGAACGGCGCCAAGGCATTGCGTCGCGGCCATCGCCGCATAGAGGCGCGGACGGTTGTCCCCTACCATCGCCACGTGATCGCCGCGCTTCACGCCCGCCGCGGCGAGTCCGCAGGCCAGCGCGCGCGCCTCGTCGGCAAATCGTTTCCAGGTCCAGGTCTGCCAGATGCCGAGATCCTTCTCGCGAATCGCGGCGCGCTCAGGACGCACCTGCGCGTGGTGGAGCAGCAGTTTCGGAAACGTGTCCTGGCCGGAAGGGTTCCCCGCCATTGTTTACTCCTCCTCTAGAACAGCCGCGGATTCTATAATGCGCCACAGCATTCTTGCATGTAAATCGACGATTTTTCGAGGATTCGGGCATCGGTCGGCCAGAACCCGCGGTCCATTGAATCGGACGCCGGGAAAAGCCCGCCGCCTTGCCGCACGGTAAGCTTTTGCTGCCGGCGACCACTGGCCGGGGGCGGAGGCGCGGTGACCCGCGAGATCGTCGAAACACTGAAAAAGATCCTGAAGGCCCGCGGCATGACTTATGCCGAACTGGCACGTGCCTTGCGGGTATCGACGCCCACCGTCAAGCGCCTGTTTTCGCAGCGCAGCTTCACGCTCGCGCGCCTGGAGGAGATCCTGCGCGTACTGGAGATGGATTTCCACGAGCTGGCGCGCTTGAGCCACGGCCGCCGCGGCGGACCGGCGGAACTGTCGATCGAGCAGGAAAGCGTGCTCGCCCGGGATCCGCGCCTGTTCTCGGTCTTCTGGCTGGTCTGCAACGAGTGGCGGTTCGACGAGATCGCCGCCGAATTTCGGCTCGGCGCCGCGCAGATCACCTCTTATTTTGCGCGCCTTGACCGGCTTCGCCTGATCGATTGGCGCCCCGGCAATCGCGCGCGTCTGCGCGTTCCCAAGCACTATGTCTGGCGCGCGGGCGGGCCGCTGCGCAAGGCCTACGGCCTGAAGGTGGTCAACGAGTTCATGCGCTCGCGCTTCGACGCTCCGCACGACGCGTTCCACTTCGAGGCGCAGGAACTGTCCCCCGAGTCTGCCATCGTGGTAAAGCGGCGTCTCGAGCGCGTCGCCGCGGAGATCAATGAAATGGTGGAAATCGATGCGTCGACGCCGCCCAAGAAGCGCGTTGCCCTGGGCGTGCTGCTCGCCTGCCGGCCCTGGAACATCTCTCTCGTTCACGCGCTGCGCGCACCAGGCGACCAAGGCAAGCGCAGCGCTGCCGACTAGCGGGTCAAAGTCCGCGAATCAGGGAACGCCAGCGCAGATTCGCTGTCCTCACAATATAGGGCGTGCATTCCTGGAGCGCGCCAAGGAGGCGACAATGAGGATAAACACCATGCGGTGCCGGGAATGCCATGGAGAAATGGCGCCGCGCACCCTTGATTCGATGGCAGGCGAGGATACCGGGCTGCGCATGCAGATCGACGGCATGCCGGTGATGGCCTGCGCCAAAAATCACAAGCGCTTTGTCGCGCCGAATTTCGCGGTCAAGATGATGCAGGCGCTGGTCGAGGGCGATCCGTTGGTGCCCGTGGATGGGGCGAAGCAGAAAGGCTTGCTGCGCAAGCGCTTCGTTTGCCCGGGGTGCGATACGGATCTCGATGACAGCGCCGGAGAGCATGTAGAAGTCAAGCGCACGCTTGAACTTGAAGGTATCGAGGCCATCGGCGTGCGGGTCGAGGTACCCAAGTTTCGCTGTGCAAGCTGCGGCAAGGAATGCGCGCTGCCGGCGAGTTTGCTCGGCAATGCGCTGATGAAGGCCTCCTCGCAGGCTTTCCGCTCGGCCGAGGTGTCGCCGATCTGAGCGGCGACGCGGCCCCTACGTAGCGCCGCTAGATGCCGCCCGAGAGTTTTTCGTGCTGCGCCTGGCAAGCGGCACAGCGCAGCGCCGAGGGGTTGACCTCAAGCCGCGCCGGCAGAATAGGCTCGGCGCAATCGACGCATTTACCGTGGGTTCCGTGGTCCAGCCGCTCGCGTACCGCGGCGATCTCGGCCAACTCCCTTAATGACCGCACGATCAGGTCCTGCTCGACCTCGGCATAGGCACGGCCAAACGCCTTGTCGGCGCCGTCGCCCGCCGGCTCATGCGCGTGCACGGCGACGTCGAGCGCATCGCGGTGCTCGGCGATCCTTTCACGCAGGTCGTTTTCGCGCGCTTCGAGCGCCTGCAGCAGCTTGCGGGGTCCCTGGGGCATGCAGGTTAGACCGGGAACCCGCGTTGCGAGTTTCAAAATCGCCGAAATCCGCGCCGCCATTTGGAAAAACCCGTTATGCTGCACACGTTTACCTGCTTTCTGGGGTCTGCCCACCACGCTCGGCGAATCATGGAAGTTGCACCTGCCAAGGCACGATCCGGCACGGCGCTGCGATCGAAGCGCTACGCCCTCGACGACGCCATCGCGGCACAGGAGTTCTTTCACGCCCGCGGCTGGACCGACGGCCTGCCGGTCGTGCCGCCGACGCCGGAGGCGGTGCAGGCCTGCCTTGACTGGGCCTTGATGCCGGCCGACCAGCTGGTCGGCATCGAGCCGGTGCGCAACCGCGCGATCAGCGCGGAGAAGCTGGCCGTCAACGCGGTGATGGCCGGATGCCTGCCGATGCATTTTCCGGTTGTCGTGACGGCGTTTTCCGCGATGCTGCAGGCGCCGTTCCTCCTGCACGGCGCCACCGCGAGTACCGGCGGCTGCGCGGTGCTGGTCGTGGTGAACGGGCCGGTGCGCGACGAACTCGGCATGTGCGGGACGTTCAACGCGCTTGCCTCCAGCGATCGCGCAACCAGCGTCATCGGCCGCGCCATCCGTCTGATCCTGTGCAACCTGCTCGACGCCCGCCCCGGCGACGTCGATCGCTCCACGCTGGGGCATCCGGGTAAATTCAGCTACTGCGTCGCGGAGGACGAAGCGCACAGCGCCTGGCTGCCGCTCGCCCAGGAGCGCGGTGTGCCGCCCCAGGCCTCCGCCGTCACCGTGATGGCCGCCGGCGCGCCGCGCCAGTTCATGAACGAATGGACCACGCGCCCGGAAGAGATCCTCGACACCGCCGTCGCCGAGATCAGGGCGAACATGCGGCACTATTCGATCTGGCCAGGCAACTACGCGATCGTCCTGCCGCCCCAGCTGCGGGCGCATTTCGAGCAAGCGGGCTGGTCCAAGGCGGACGTTCGCCGCTACGTCTTCCAGAAAGCACGCGTGCGCCGGCTTGACTGGGCCGAGTGCGGCAAGGGCGCTGTGGTCGGCGGGCACGGCGACCGGGAGTACGCGGCCTTCGACGCGGCCGACGATGTGCTGGTAATAGCTGCGGGCGGCCCGGCGGGCGGGTTCGGCGCGGTGATACCGCCCTGGTACGGCAACAAGAGCCGGGCCGTAACGCTGGCGATCGGCGCCTGCGTGAGCTGCGAAGTCTGAGGGCGAAGGACAGCCCATGAGCTTGCAGATCCTCGATCCGACTCATGAATCGGATGCGCGCGCGTTTGTGCCGGCCAAACGGCTCGCATCGCTCGAGGGCATGACCGTCGCCATCGTTTCCAACGGCAAGAAGGGTACGCGGCCGTTCTTCGACGCCTACGAGCGGGAGCTGGTTGCGCGCCACGGGGTCGCCCGCGTGGTGCGGCTCGCCAAATCCAATTACAGCGCGCCGGTCGAACCGGAGTTGCTGAACGACGCCGAGCGCTGGCACGCGCTGGTCTCGGGGGTCGGCGATTGAGGGAGCTGCTCGTCGTGCAGTCTGCACGACGCCATCATCGGCGAACAGCTGGGGCTGCCGTCGGTCGGCATCATGACCTCGATGTTCGTCAGCGCAGCCGAACTCATGGCGCGCGCGCTCGGCGCGCAGCAGTTTCCGCTGGTGGTCATCGACCATCCGATCAGCAGCGCGGCTCCCGCGGCGTTGGCGGAGCGGGCGCGCAAGGCTGCAGCGCAGAGCGCCGCCGTGCTGCTCGGCGCGGTTCGCTGAGTTACATGCTTCTGCGGTACTGACCGCCCACGTCGAACAAGGCGTGGGTGATCTGGCCAAGCGAGCAGACGCGCACCGCATCCATCAAAACCTCGAACACGTTTTGGTCCTTCATGACCGCTTCGCGCAGCCGTTCCAGCATTGCCTTTGAATAGGTCGAATTCGTTTCGTAAAAAGCGCGCAATCGCTTTAGCTGAGACTGCTTCTCTTCCTCGCTGGAACGGATCAGCTCCAGCTTGTGCGGGGTCGAATCGCCGTGCGGGTTGCGGAAGGTATTGACGCCGACGATCGGATAGCTGCCGTCGTGCTTGCGGTGCTCGTAGAGCATCGATTCTTCCTGGATCTTGCCGCGCTGGTAGCCGGTTTCCATCGCGCCGAGCACCCCGCCGCGCGAGGAAATCGCCTCGAACTCCTTCAGCACGGCTTCCTCGACCAGGTCGGTCAGTTCCTCGAGGATGAAAGAGCCCTGGTTCGGGTTCTCGTTCTTCGCCAGGCCCCACTCGCGGTTCAGGATCAGCTGGATCGCCATCGCGCGGCGCACCGATTCCTCGGTAGGCGTGGTGATCGCCTCGTCGTAGGCATTGGTATGCAGCGAGTTGGTGTTGTCGTAGGTCGAAACCAGCGCCTGCAGCGTGGTGCGGATGTCGTTGAAGGCAATCTCCTGCGCGTGCAGCGACCGCCCCGAAGTCTGGGAGTGGAATTTGAGCTTCTGCGAGCGTTCGTTGGCGCCGTAGCGCCGCTCCATCGCCACCGCCCAGATGCGCCGCGCCACCCGCCCGAGCACGGTGTACTCCGGGTCCATGCCGTAGCTGAAGAAAAACGACAGGTTGGGCGCGAACGCATCCACGTCCATGCCGCGGGCGAGGTAGGCCTCGACGAAGGTGAAGCCGTTGGCGAGCGTGAAGGCGAGCTGGCTGATCGGGTTGGCGCCGGCCTCGGCGATGTGGTAGCCCGAGATCGAGACCGAGTAGAAATTCTGCACCTTGTTCGCGATGAAATACTGCTGGATGTCGCCCATCACCTTGAGCGAGAACTCGGTGGAAAAAATGCAGGTGTTCTGACCCTGGTCTTCCTTCAGGATGTCGGCCTGCACCGTGCCGCGCACCTCCGCAAGGGTTTTCGCCTTCAGGGTCTCGAGCTCTTTCTGGACCGGTTCCCGGCCATGCTCAGCCTTGAACTTTTCGGCTTGCTGGTCAATGGCAGTGTTGAAGAACATCGCCAGGATGGTGGGCGCCGGGCCGTTGATGGTCATCGATACCGAAGTCTGCGGCGAACACAGGTCGAAGCCGGAATACAGCACCTTCATGTCCTCCAGCGTCGCGATCGAGACGCCGGAATTTCCCACCTTGCCGTAGATATCGGGCCGCTCGTCGGGGTCGAAGCCGTACAGCGTCACCGAGTCGAAGGCCGTGGACAGGCGCTTCGCCGGCATGTCCTTCGACAGCAGGTGAAAGCGCCGATTGGTGCGGAACGGGTCGCCCTCGCCGGCGAACATCCGGGTCGGATCCTCGTTCTCGCGCTTGAAGGCGAACACGCCGGCGGTATACGGGAACTCACCGGGCACGTTTTCCCGCAGCTGCCAGCGGAGGATCTCGCCGTGGTCCTGGTACTTCGGCAGCGCGACCTTGCGCACCCGGGTCCCCGACAGCGAGGTGGTGGTAAGCCGAGTGTGCACTTCCTTGCCGCGCACCTTGACCACGTGCTCGTCGCCCGCGTAAGCGGCGAGCGTTTTCGGCCAGCTGTCGAGCAGCTTTCGTGAGCGCGCATCCAGCGCCGCCTCCTTCTCGCCGAGCAGACCATCGAGCTCGGCAGGCGCCGCCTTGCCCAGCATCTTCCGTGCGGCCGCCAGTTGCTGGCGCTCGCGCGCGATACGGGCCTGCGCTTCGGCGTGCTGGTGGTAGTCGCGCACCGTTTCCGCAATCTCGGCGAGGTACCGCACGCGCTTCGCCGGCAATACGACGTGAACTTCGGAGGAGTATTTGCCCTTGACCGGCGCAAATTTGCCTGCCGACAGCTGCAATCCCTTGCCCTTCAAGTTCGCGGCAATGCCCTGATAGAGAGCCGTCACCCCATCGTCGTTGAAGCGGGAGGCGATGGTGCCGAAAACGGGCATCTGCTCGGGGCGCTGGCTGAAGCTTTCGCGATTGCGTTGCAGCTGTTTGCGCACATCGCGCAGCGCGTCATCCGCGCCGCGCCGGTCGAACTTGTTGATGGCGACGAAATCGGCGAAATCGAGCATGTCGATTTTCTCGAGCTGGCTGGCGGCACCGAACTCCGGCGTCATCACGTACAGCGAACAATCGACATGCTTCACCACTGCGGCGTCGCCCTGGCCGATGCCCGAGGTCTCGACGATCACCAGGTCGAAGCCGCTGACGCGGCAGGCTGCAATCGCTTCCGGCAGGCAGGCCGCGATTTCGGCGCCCGAGCCGCGCGTCGCCAGCGAGCGCATGAAGATGTTCGATCCGTGGATTGCGTTCATGCGGATGCGGTCACCGAGCAGCGCGCCGCCGCTTTTGCGACGCGAGGGGTCGACCGCGAGGATGGCAATCTTCAGGCGCTCTTCCTGGTCCAGGCGAAAGCGGCGCACCAGTTCGTCGGTGAGCGAGCTCTTGCCCGAGCCGCCGGTGCCGGTGACGCCGAGCACGGGGACCGGATTGCGCTTCGCCTGATCGAGGATCTTCTTCTTTAGTTTCTCGTCCAGCACCTTAAATTCGAGGGCGGAAATCACCCGTGCCAGGGCGCGGAAGTTGCCCGGCTCAAGCGCGGCGGGCGCAGGCTCGGCCGGACTGAAGTCGCAGCGCGCCAGCATGTCGTTGATCATGCCCTGCAGGCCCATCTTCTGGCCATCTTCGGGCGAGTAGATGCGCGCGACGCCGTGCTCCTGCAGTTCCTTAATCTCGGCGGGCACGATCACCCCGCCGCCGCCACCGAACACCTGGATGCGCGTGCCGCTGTCCGGGTTCTGATCCCGCTCGCGCAGCAGGTCCATCATGTACTTGAAGTATTCAATGTGCCCGCCCTGGTAGGACGAGATGGCGATGCCCTGCACGTCTTCCTGCAGGGCCGCGCTCACCACTTCGTCTACCGACCGGTTGTGGCCAAGGTGGATCACCTCGGCGCCCGACGCCTGCAGGATGCGGCGCATGATGTTGATCGAGGCGTCGTGGCCATCGAACAAGCTTGCCGCGGTGACAAAGCGGATTTGGTGGCGCGCCTTGTAGCGCAGGCTCTTCGATTCGGAAAGATCGGTCATGAGGGCGTCAGCCTACTTAACGTTTACGTAAACGTCAATCACGGCCCCGCAACTTCAGCGCAGCAGGAATGCCCGGACGGCCGCGATCTGATCGTAGCTCATCAGCGCGGGCGCGTGGCCGATTCCCGGCAGCTCGAGTACCTTGACGCCCGGCCGGTGCGACTGCATCGCGAGCACAGTCTCGCGAGAGAGCACGTCCGAATCGGCACCGCGCAGAACCAGCGTCGGGCAGCGGATTTCGCCCCAGGTCGCCCACAGGTCGATTCCGGACAGAAAGTTCGGCCCAAGCGGAAACTCCGGGTCTGGCTGGCCGCCACGCATCGCATCACCGATGCCAGGGTCGTAGCGAAGCCGGTAGCCGCCCTCAGCCAACGGTGCGACGCTGTGTTTGGCAAGATGACGCCATTGCTCGTCGGTTAGCGGCCCGAACTGCCGCAAAACCTCGCGAAGATGCGTTTCGACGTCCGCCAGGCTGCGAAACGAGGCCACAGCTCCGACATACCCCTTCAACCGGTACAGCGATCCCCAGGAAATAAACGGCCCCACGTCGTTCAGCACCAGGCGACGAATCGGTGACCCCGGCTTCGCCGCGAGAAGCATGCCAATCAATCCGCCCATCGAGGTTCCGATCCAGTCGATCTGCGCTGGTCCGGAGGTTGCGCCGCGCCGAGCGCGAAAGGTGCCAAAGGAAACGGGCGGCAGCGGCGCGGTAATGCGCGCGATCAGGGCCGCTGCGTCGGCGAGATAGGTCGAGAATCGATAATCGCCTTTGTCCGCGAGCCACTCGCTATCGCCGCGCCCGACCACGTCCGGGCAAACGACCCGGCATTCGCGCGCCAGATCGCGCGCCAGAAAATCGAAATCCCGGCTGTTGCGTGAAAGACCGTGTACGCACACTACCACCTGTGCAGCGGCGGGATTTCCCCAGGAAAGATAGGCAATGCGATGGAAACCCCCTTGCGATAGACTAAGGAACGATTCTTGAGTGCAGTTCATTGCCGTGCATTTACGCAATTCCCATGCCTGCTGTGACCACCATTCGCGCCGCGGCCAGGTCTTCTAGCGCGGTGCCTACCGATTTGAACAACGTTATTTCCCGAGTTGATTGGCGGCCGTGCACTGTGCCGCGTACCAGTTCGGCCAGTTCACCCACCAAGTGCTCGCGCTTGATCCGACCGGCTCGCAGCGGCTGCAGCAGGTCACCCGCCTCGGCCAGGGTACCCTCATAGGTATCGACACAGACACGCGCGCGCAGCACGGCGTCATCATCCGTTTCGCGCATGTCGACCTTGAAGCTGCCCACCAGATCGAGATGCGTTCCCGGCGCAAGCCAAGCCCCCTTCACCAGCGGCTCGCCGGAGGACGTCGCGCAACTGACAATGTCGGCCGCGCGCACCGCGGCTTCGAGCAGCGGTGCGGCCTGTGCAGGCAATCCTTCCGCACGCAACAAGTGCGCGAGCGCGTCGCGCGCCTCGGCGCGGCGCGCCCAGACCAGCACGCGCTCGATGCCCGGCCGCAACGCTGCATGCGCGCGTGCCATCCACGGCGCCAGGCGCCCGCCGCCGACGATCAGCAGGCAGCGCGCATTGGCACGCGCCATATAGCGTGCCGCGAGTGCCGAGGCCGCAGCGGTACGGCGCAGCGTGAGCGCTTCGCCATCGAGCAGTGCCAGCGGCTCGCCGGTATTGCGATCGAGAAGCAGGTAGGTGGCCTGCACGGTGCTCGCGCCGCGCGACGCGATGCCCGGCATCACCGTGACCAGCTTCACCCCAAGCGCGGTGCTCGACCAGGCCGGCATCAGCAGCAGCGTATCGGCGCCGCCGAGCGAGTGCGAATGACGCACCGGCACCTCGGCGCCCGCGCCGAAGGCCGCCGCCAGGTGATTCACCAATCCCGGCCAAGGCAGGGCGGCGTGCACTTGCTCGGCTGAGTACACTCGCAGCATGCAGCGCATTGTAGTGATCGGGGGCGGGGTGATGGGGGCGGCCGTGGCCTGTTTCCTGGCGCGCGACCATGACATGGCGCCGATCGTGATCGAGCGCGACCCGACCTACCGGCGCGCCTCGAGCGCGCTGTCGGCTAGCTCGATCCGGCAGCAATTCTCGACACCAATCAACATCGCGCTTTCGCGGGCCAGCCTCGAGTTCTACCGGCGCATCGGTACCGAGCTCGAGGTCGCTGGCCAGCGACCCGAGATCGGCCTGGTCGAACCAGGCTATCTGTATCTCGCCGGATCCGCCGGTGCCGCAATGCTGCGCGAGCAGCACGCGCTGCAGCGCCGCATGGGCGTAGAGGTGGCGTTGCTCGATCCCTCAGCGCTGGTCGCGCGCTTTCCCTGGCTCTCGGTGGAAAGCGTAGTGCTGGGCTCGGTCGGCCTCTCCGGTGAAGGCTGGTTCGACGGCTGGAGCGTGCTGCAGGCCTTCCGGCGCAAGGCTATCGCTTGCGGTGCGCGTTTCGTGCAGGCCGAAGCACACGCATTGGAGACGCGCGACGGCAGAGTCGCTGCAGTGTCCTGCGAGGACGGCCAGCGCTTCACCGCCGATGAGGTGGTGGTGGCCGCGGGCGCCTGGTCGGCCAGCCTGCTCGCGCCGCTGGGTACCGACCTGCCAGTGCGGCCGCGCAAACGCGACGTGTTCGTCTTCGATGCGCCAGTGCGATTGCCGCAGGCGCCGTTGTTGATTGACCCGAGCGGCACCTGGTTTCGGCCCGAGGGCGGCCGCTACATCGCGGGAGCCCCGCCGCGCGGCGAGGATGTCGACGAGCCGCCGCTCGAAGCCATCGACCACGGTTTGTTCGAACAGGTGATCTGGCCAGCGCTGGCGCATCGCGTGCCCGCCTTCGAAGCGCTGCGCCTCGTCAACGCCTGGGCGGGCTATTACGAAATGAACACCTTTGACCAGAACGGCCTGGTTGGTCTGCTGCCCGGGTGGCACAACTTGCGCGTGGCCTGCGGTTTCTCCGGCCACGGCATGCAGCAAGCGCCAGCGATCGGGCAGGCCCTGGCCGGGCACATCGCCAGCGGCCGCTGGGGCGAGATCGATCTCGCGCCGCTCTCGCCCGCGCGCATCGCTCGCCGTGAGCCCATCGTAGAGCATTGCATCATCTGAACAGGACCAAGAAAAAGCCCAGCCCTTCGCGGGCCCGGGCTTTTGGGGCGAAGACCGCGTTGGGTCAGTAAATCGCGACCGGATTACCAGGCGAGCCGGTAGCGCCTTTGATCTTCAGCGGCGACCAGACGAACAGGAACTCGTAGGCCTTGTCGGCGATTAGATGCGTCAGGTCGAGGTTCTCCAGGTTCCAGATGCCGCGCTTGGTCTGCAGTTTGATGTGGCATTCGAACGGCTGCTCTTTCTCGCCGCCGAAACCGGGGCCGACTGCATCCGTGCCCCAGGTGTCGGCGCCGGTGAGCGCGACTTTGCGCGAAGCGAGATACTCGCAGGCCGAGATGCCGAAGCCGGGTTCGCCCGAATTGAACAGCGCAATGCGCCGCTGCTTTTCCGCCGCATCAAAGCTGTCCCACTTGGTCGGATGCCAGATGTCGCCGTGGCCGGTGTGCAGGAACACGCAATCGCCCTCGCCGATCGGCGCAATTCCCTGGCGCTTGACCATTTCCTGCACGTCCTTGTCGGTGATGATTCCCGGATCGCTCGCGCTGTTTTTCACGGGATTCGGCAACTGCTTGCCGCCGCGCAGCGCCACCGCATCGAGCACAACGCCGCGGCAAACGTAGCCGACCTGGCCCACATGCTCGACGCCGAGCGAGCCCAGGCCGTAGGCACCCATGTCCTTATCGTGCAGGTAGCGGCCGTTGTAGAAAAACATTCCTTTCGACGTAATCACGCCGATGTGGCCCGGCCCGTCGAACTGGGTGCCGATCTGGCCGATCTCGGTGGCTAAGTACTCGTCGTTGTAGACCAGTTCCTGCTTGCCGAACGGCCCGCCAGTGGGCAGACCGGGAATAGTCATGCGCCATCCGCGCGAGCCGAACGCCGGTGCATCCTGCTGATACACCTTGCCAAGCGTCGCGACCTTTCCCTTCTTCACCAGCTTCATCGCCTTTAACACGGACGCGGCAGTGCGGCGATTGGCCGCGCCCACTTTGTCGTCGGGTCCCCATTCGCTGGGCGCCCATTTGTCCTTCAGCGGCTCGTCGTTCACCGCCATTGCCGCGGGCCCATAACGAAAGTCTCTCTCTTGCGCATCGCGACGGCCTAAAATGCCGCTCAGATGCCGTAGCCTTGATTGATGCGCGGGACCTTGTTTTCGAGCGCGATCGGGCATGCATTGGCGCAGCATATCGCCACCGGCCAGTGAGGCGAACTGGATCTGGCGCCGCTGTCGCCCGCGCGAATCGCGCGTGTCGAGCCGATCGTCGAGCATGGCGTTATCTGAATGCACTACCGCATCCGGCCAAGTTCGATGCCGGCCATCATCACTTCCACGGAATGCCGATGACCCATGCTGGCGACTTGCTGTAGCGCGGCGCGAGCGCGCTGGCGCGCGTCAGAGGGCACCATTCCGGCGCGCCGTTCTCCCGACAATGCCCAGATGGCCAAATAGAAGGACGCCTCGGCGCGCTTGCCGGGCGGGGCGGCCGACACCGCATCCGGCGCCCGGCCGGAATCAAGATATGCCAGCACCAGGGGTCCCGGCCACTCTCCGGGGGAGAACGCCGCCGAGGCCTGCTGCAGGACCTCGCGGGCATCCATGCCGGAGCGCACGCGCGCCAAGGCGCGCCACAGCGCCAGATACTCGTAGGGATAGCCGAGCCACTCGCAACGATCTAAGCGTTCCACCGCCTCGCGGTAGCGCGCCGTCGCGAACAGTACGAGGCCATGAAACGCCAGCGCCTCCGGATCGTCCGGAGCGCCCGCAAGCGCCGCGGTCAAATCGCGTTCGGCTTCGACAAGGCGGCCGGCATAAAGGCGCGCCGCGCCCCGATCGCGAAACGTTTCGGAGTAGCGCGGATTCAGCGCCAACGCACGCGCAAACGCCTGTTCCGATCCCGGCGCATCGCCGAGACGCGATCGAATGGTGCCGAGCTGTCGGTAGGCTTCGGCGGACAACGGAAATTTGACGATCGCCGCCTCAAGGTCGCGCCGTGCCGGCTCCAACTCACCGAGCAATCCGAACGCGCGCGCGCGCCTGCCGAGCAATGTCGCGTGCGTCACGGAGTCGGGCGGCAAAATCAGTGCCAGCGAGCAGGTCGCGACGTCCTCTCGCGGACTGCCGCTGCCGGCGTAACAGTCCGAAACGGCGTTGCCGCGCGCGGCGAACTGCGCACTGGCCGGCGCCGACCAGGCGAGCACCGCCGCGATCAGCAGCAATCTTGGCATAAATCGCTGGCGGGCAATGGGGGTTTAGACGCCGTACCCTTGATTGATGCGCAGGGCCCTGTTTTCGACCGCAACGACCCCCTCGACTTTGGCGATCTTCTCGATCGCGCTCTTCAATGTCCCGGCGCCGCCGGTCACACCTGTGAGCGTCACCTTGCCTGCGGCGACGGCAACATCGAGGCCGCTGCCGGTCGGTCGGTCGGAAACCTGAGCGTCGAGGATAGTGCGCGCCCGCGCCTCGATCAGCTTGTCGGCCAGCATCGCCCGCGAAGCGTCGGTCTCGAGGTGAGAAGAGCTCTCGGCCAGTTGACGCACAATCGCGACGCAGGTCGCGATGGGCACGAAACCCGTGTTCAGCACGATGTCATATTGGTGCGGACCCTGCCAGTCTTCGCCGAACTGCCGCTGGATCGTCCGGCTGTGCGCGCCATCGTTGCGTTCAATTTCGCGCTCGGCCGCAAGCGGGTCGGAGATTCCCAGTCGCTCCTGCATGACAGTAATCCGCTTTGCCATCGGCGCGCAAACCCGGACGCAAACGACGTGCGCCACCTCGCGCAGCAACTGGGCCGCACCCCAGCCGCGAATCACCACGTTGCCGCGTTGCGCGAGCAGAAGTATTTCTTCCGCAGTGAAGCGCGACAGTCGCGATGGGTCTATTTTCCAGCGCTCCCATAGCGAGGGTTGCCCTTCGAGGAACAGGTGCACGGCGCTCGCGCCCATGGCCAGGCGCTCGGCCAGATGGCGCTCGACCAGTTCGTGATGTACGACCTCGAGTCCCAGTTCCTGCGCCAGCCCGGCTGCAACTTCCTTGCCCTGCGATCCCATCTCGCGAGTCATTGCGATGACAGTCATGGCGCGCCTCCTCGAGCTTGGTAGCCTTCCAAGCTAGCGATTGACTCTGGATTGTCTGCCCATTGCTCCGGCTTGACCAGAGCGCCGGGTCAGCTGCCTGCAATGGGTTGTGGACGAGCCCGGCTTGCGAGTATCTGTGCGGCGAGGACTGGAACCACCAACGCGAGCCCGATCAGGCTGGAGGTGAGGTTGGGGGCGATCAGCAGCAATGCTGCGACGCCGAGCAGCCAGCACTGCCAGCCCGGCATCGGCCGCAGCAGGTAGCCGGTGAGCGCGGCGCCCAGCAGGATCACGCCGACCGTGCAACCGGAGAACGCGATCCAGAACTCCGCCCAGCTGAATCCCGGCGCCACCATCAGCAAGGAGGGCGAATAGACGAACACCAGCGGCACCAGCGCCTTGCCGTTGCCCAGCCGGAACGCGGTCATGCCGGTGCGGAACGGGTTGGCCCCGGCGATACCGCCGGCGGCGTAGGCCGAAGTACAGACCGGCGGCGTGATGTCGGCGAGCACGCCGTAGAACAGCACGAACATGTGCGCAGCGATGGCCGGGATGCCGAACTGCACCAGCACCGGCGCGGCGATGGTGGCGACAATGATGTAGAGGGCGGTAGTCGGAATGCCGGCGCCGAGCGCTACGCAGCACGCGGCGATGAAGATCAAGGAGAAGAACAGCGTCAGCGCCTGCTGCGTGAACAGCTCGAAGGGCAGAATCGACAGCAAGGCGAGGACGCTTTCCGCAGTGCCCAGCGCCGCCTGCGTCACCATGAAGGAAATGCGGAACGGCGCGCCGGTCACCGTCACCACGCCGACGATGATGCCGACCACCGCGGCCGCTGCGCCCACCGCCAGCGCATATTTCGCGCCCAGCTGAAACGCATCGACCAGGTCGCGCAACCGCATGCGGTGCATCGGATTGAGGAATCCCACCACGATGCAGCCGGTGATGCCCCAGAACGCGGCCATGAACGGCGTGTAGCCCTTGATGATGATGGTGACCACCAGCACCAGCGGGATCACGGTCGGCCAGCCGCGCCGCAGGACCGTCCACAGATGCGGCAGTTCCTCCCGCGGCAGCCCTCTCAGGCCGAGCTTTCTTGCTTCCAGATGCACGATCGTAAACACCGCCAGGAAATGCATGGCGGCGGGGATGATCGCCGCGGTGATCACCGTGACGTACGAAACTTCCAGAAATTCCATCATCACGAACGCCGCTGCGCCCATGATCGGCGGCGTGATCTGGCCGCCGGTGCTGGCCGCCGCCTCGACTGCGCCGGCGAAATGCGCCGGGTAACCGACCCGCTTCATGGCCGGAATGGTGAGCGACCCGGTGGTCACCGTATTGGCGATCGAGGAACCCGAAATCGTGCCGAACATCGCCGAAGACAGCACCGCGACCTTGGCGGGCCCGCCGGCATACCGTCCTGCGATGCACTGCGCAATGTCGATGAAGAACTGGCCCAGCCCCATGCGCGTCGCGATCACGCCGAACAGCACGAAATGAAAGACGAAGGTCGATACCACCTTGACGGGAATGCCGTAGATGCCCTCGGTGGTCATGTAAACGTGGCTGATGAAACCGCGCCACGAGGTGCCGGGGTGCGCCAGCACGCCCGGCGCATGCTGGCCGAATAGCGCGTACAGGATGAAGACCAGCACGATGATCGGCAGCACCAGCCCCATCGCCCGCCGCGTCGCCTCGAGCGCAAGAAAAATCATGGTCGTGCCGACCGCGACATCGAGCAAGTTCGGATTGCCAATGCGGAAAGTGAGCGAGTCCAGCGTCACCGGCAGGTAGAGCGAGCAGAAAATCGCCGCGGCGAAGCACAGCCAATCGTAGAGCGGCACGTTGCCGGGCCGCCACCAGCGCCCCTGCGGCTCGGCCCTGGTAATCCGCTCGGTCGCGCCGAACACCAGGAAAATCAGGCCAAGCACAAATCCGAGGTGAATGCCCTTGTGCCAGTGCTCTGCCAGAATGCCGAAACCGGCGGTGTAGTAGTGAAAGCCCGACAGCGCGACCAGCATGCCGGTCACCAGCGCGGCCGCCGGGTTGAGCATGCGCCGGAAGCGCATCTCCGGGTCGTACTCGCGCTCGAGTTCCTCGGCCTTGCGCAGGTCGATCCGGGATTGGGTCATGGCGTCGGGCGTTAGAGGGGCGAGCCGGCCCCGCGCAGGGGCCGGTTGATCGGGCTCAGGGTGACTGCGGCCGCCGCGCGGCGGCCGCAGGACCGGTCAATTCGCGATCTTGGGAATCTTAATCCCCCGCTCGGAGTAGAACTTGGCCGCACCGGGGTGCACCGGGATGCCGACCGCGTCGAGCGCAGTTTTCAGCTGCACCACCTTGCCCTTGGCATGCCCTGAATCGAGCAGTGCGCGGCTATTGTCGTTCCACAGCGCCTTGGTGATCTCGTAGACCAGATTTTCATCGGTATCCGCGCTGACCAGCCATTGCGCGCCTACCGTCAGGGTCTCGACGTCCTTGTCGAAATCCTTGTAGGTGTTGGCCGGAATCACGCCGTCGGAGTAGAACGGCGCCACCTTGATGACGGCGTCGCGCTGCGCTTTGGCGATGGACAGCAGCTTGCCGCCCGCGGTCGAGAACAGTTCGGCGACACCCGACGACGGGTAGCCGGTGACCGTGATCATGCCGTCCAGCTGGTTATCGCGCAGCCGGTCCATCGATTGCTGGGTGTTCAGGTATTCGGCTTTGTAATCGACGTTCTCCTTCATGCCGAACGCGTCGAGCACCAGCGTGGCACCGACTTTAGCGCCCGATGCCTGCAATCCGATGCTGATGCGCTTGCCTTTCAGGTCGGTCACCGCGTTGTACGGCGCATCCTTGCGCGCGACTACGTGGATGTGCTCCGGGAACAGGTTCGCGATGATGCGCAGCTTCTTCAGCGGCGGCTGACCAGCGAAGGTGCCGGTGCCGGTGTAGGCCCAGTAGGCGACATCCGACTGCGAGAACCCGGACTCGATCGCGCCGCTCTGGATACCATTGACATTGGCGACCGAACCATTGGCCGACTGGGCTACCGCGATCAGTCCCGGCACGCCGCAGCTGCCACCCTTGTCGCAAGGCCGAGAGCCCGGCGGATTGCTGATCGCATTGGCGATCATCCCGGCCATCGGGAAATAGGTCCCGCCGGCCGCGCCACTCGCGATGCGGAAAAATTTCATCTGCTGCGCCGTCGCGGGTGCCGACGCCAGCGCGAACACTGCTGCCAGGGCAGCCGCAAGCGGCTGCCATCCTTTCATCTTCATTGCCATCCCCCCTCATTTGACCTGCCTCTAGCGGCAGGCCGACATTCTAGTCCAGCAACCCGCGCTTTAGCTCAGTGCCGCGCAGGCCGCCCCGATCCGCTCGGCGCCGCGCCGCAGGTCGGATTCAGAGGCGACAAAACTGGCGCGGAAATAGGGCGACAAGCCGTAGGCGACCCCTTGCACCACCGACACTTCGGCGAAATCAAGCAAGTAATCGACGAAGTCGGTGTCGGTTTCGATGCGCTTGCCCTGGGGCGTGCGACGGCCGATGAAGGCTTCGCAGGCGCAATACAGGTACATGGCGCCCTCGGGCAGGTCGCAGCGCAGGCCCGGTACCGCGTTCAGCCCGGCGTACAGCAGGTCGCGGCGCCGCTGCAGGTTGGCGGTGCGCTCGCGCACGTAGTCGAGCGGGCCGTTCAGCACCGCAGCGGCAGCGGCCTGGCTCACCGCGCAGGCGCCCGAGGTGCTTTGCGATTGCATCTTCGACATCGCAGCGATGATTGGCTTCGGACCGCCGGCGAATCCGATGCGCCAGCCGGTCATCGAGTAGGCCTTCGACACACCGTTGCAGGTGACGGTGCGCGAGGCGAGGCGCGGTTCGATCTGCGCAAGCGTCGCAAAGCGCCTGCCGTCGAAGATCAGGTGCTCGTATACATCGTCGCACAGCAGATGCAGTTGCGGATGCGCAAGCAGCACTTCGGCGAGCGCGGCCAGCTCCTCGCCTCGGTAAGTCGCACCGGTCGGGTTGCTGGGCGAACTGAACAGTAGCCACTTGCTGCGCGGCGTGATCGCCGCAGCGAGCATCTGCGGGGTCAACTTGAAACCCTGCGCCTGAGGGCAGGCGATGATGACCGGCGTACCTCCCGCGAGCCGCACCATGTCCGGGTAGGAAGTCCAGTACGGCGCCGGAATGATTACTTCGTCCCCGGCCCCAACCGTCGCCATCAAGGCATTGAACAGGACCTGCTTGGTGCCCGAGCCGACCGCGATCTCGTCCAGCGAAAACTCCAGCCCGTTGTCGCGCCTGAACTTGGCCTGGATCGCCTTACGCAGTTCGAGCGTGCCGTTGACCGCGGTGTAGCCGATCTGGTTGCGCTCCATCAGGTCGCGTGCGGCCGACTTGGCGAGATCCGGCGTCGGAAAATCCGGCTCGCCCGCGGTCAGCTTGACGATGTCGCGGCCCTGCGCGATCAGCTCGCGTACCTTCGCCGTCGCCAGTTGGCTCGCCGAGGGTTTGAACCGGCTCATGCGGGGAGCGAAAAAATCTGCCTGGACTGCCTGGGTCATGTGCTGCGCCTTGACTGGAAAGTTCTGACTGCCGCAAGCCTAGAGGCAGGCGGCGCTAAAATCAAACGCTTCCGGCCGTGAAACCCTGCCTGCGCGCGCTGTTGATCGCTCTGCTGCTTGCGCTTCCCGCGCAGGCGCAGGACGGCGGCCCGTTTGGCATACTCGAGCGGCGCGAGCTGCCGCTCGAACGAACCGTCGCATTTCCTACGCATACCCTCAGGCTGACACTTGCCCAGATCGATGGCAGCGGCTGGGCGCCGGAATCGATCCACATAGCACTGGGGGAAAGTGCAAAGATCCTTGGGCAATGCGGCATCATCCTGGAGAAAACCGAACTGATCCTGGTCAGAGCGCCCGAGCGTTACCGCGATTTCCACAGTCCGCGCTCGCGGGAACTGGCCCGCGCCTTGCCTCTGGAGAAACCAACGGTCTACTTCGTCGCCGGCACCCGCCAGCGCCCGGCCTTCGAGGCCGAGGCCATCGGCCGCGGCAACAGCCGCACGCGCCCCGAGCTCGCGGACACGGTCTGGGTCACCCGCGGCACCCGCGACCTCGGCATAGCGCTCGCCCACGAACTCGCCCACATACTGATGGACAGCGGCGAGCATTCGGATCAGCCGGGCAACCTGATGCGCGACGAAACCGCGCCGGAAAGCACGCGCTTGTCCGCCGCACAATGTGCGCAGATGCGCGAGACCGCGACGTCGAATGGCCTGCTGCGATACGCACGGCGCCGCGATCGCAGCGAGTAGCGCACCGAAACGAGGGTCGGCCGTCGCCCGGCTATTCGGCAGGCTTGATCCCCTCCAGATACCGGATCCACTGCTCGGGCAGGCCGTGCGCGCGCGCACCTTCGCGAAGCAGCGTAAGGTAGCGCAGCGACGGGTTGCCCTCCTCGCTGCCGCCCTGCGCGATGTAGGTGACGGCGCCAAGCCGCCGGCTTTCCGCATCTTCGGCCTCTATCCACAAAGGGCGGTAGCGACTGCCGGGCACGCCCTCGGTGGAGTCGAGCCAGACGAGGTCCTTGCGCGAGATGCGGTAAAGCACGCCCCATACTTCGGATCCGGGGTGCGCAGAGATGTTGGCGGGCGCGGCCCTGCCTTTCGGCCGGCCTTCGAGGTTGAAACGCAGGCGGTATCCCAAGATGCGGCCCGCCCGATATTCCCGCGGCCGCATTGCTCGCCGTTCGCGAAACGCGCTGTCATGCATGTTCGCGCCAAAAGCGAAGTACCAAACTTCATCGTCAGGGCTTCCCTCCAGCCGAAGGCCGTGCAGCCGATACCAGAGCTTGGACAGGCCCCAGGAACGGGCGATCCGGCGCCGCAATATTTGCCAGGGCGGCCGCATCACCGGTGCAGGCGCCGCACGATGACGAATTCCACCAGCGCCGCCGCCACGGCCGCCACGAATACGACCTGCAAGGAGATCAACTCGATCAGGACCGCGCCTGCCAGCGGCAACAGCGCGGCCGGCGCCACCAGCGCGTTAAAAAAGCCGCTGTACGCGGGGCGGCGATCGTCCGGCGAAATCTCCATCAGGTAGCCGAGTTGCGCAATGGTGCCGCCGTTGCCCACCGCGCCGAGCACGAAGAAAATCGCCGCAAACCAGGTAACAGCGAGCCCCGAGCCCGCCGCGCCGGGGAACGGCCACGTGAGCGCGAGGACCGGCGCGAGCACGCCGAGTGCCGCCGTGCCTGCGAGCAGACTGCGCTTGCCGAGGCTGTCGCCCCACCAGCCCCAGAGCGGATTGGAAAGCAGCGCGCCTGCGATCTGTGCGGCCAGAAAGTATGCAACCTCCGACGGCGAGATCTCGCTCGCCATCGCCAGCAGCACATAAAACGGCAACGCCATCGCCACCGCGCCGTTGAGCCAGCGCGCGTAAACGAAGAGCCGAAACCGCGTATCGCTGTGAAATACGCCGATGCCTTCCGCAAAAAACGCCCGCAAGCTGCGGGCCGGATTGACCGCTGCCGGGGCGTCCGGCTCGCCGGCGGAAACGAAGGCGATTGCAGAAACCAGCAGCAGCGCCGCGCCGAACAGCAGGATCGCGGCGTAACCGCCGGGAAACCCCAGCGCCTCCAGCAGCCGGTGCGCAGCCGCCGCGACGGCAAGCGCCAGCAGGCCGCCGCCGAAGAAGCGCAACGCAAGCAGCCGGCTGCGGCGCGCGGGCGCAACCGCCCGGGCGACGATATCGTTGTAGGGAATGGCGACCATTCCGCCGACGAAAGCGTAGCCGGTCCACAGCAGGAAGAATCCTGAGATCGCGACCCCAGGCGTCACTGTGTCGCTCGCGGCGAGCAGCAGCGCGAGCAGCGCCAGCAGGAGCGCCCGCCCGAACGCGCCGGCCTTGTAATATGGCATGCGGCGGCGCGAGCGTTGCGCGAAGTAGGCGACGAAAAACTGCGGGAACAGCCAGCCATAGCGGGCGATGGCCGCCGCGGCGCCGACCGCGGCCGCACTCCCGGTCATCGCGTTGACCAGACTGGCGATGACGGTGCCGGTATCGATCGCCGCCGCGCCGCCCTGGAAAAACACCCCTGCGGTTGATATGCGCCAGAACCGGCCGCTCGCCTCAGCCACCGCGCGCCTCCGCGGACGCAGCCTGCCGCAGATCTGCGAGCGTGAACCCCTGTCGCCACAGTGCAAACGCGCCAATGACTGCGACTGTGGCGATGCTCGCGACCTGGACGACGAGCGTCATCGCCACGGCCCGTTCGAGCTCGACACCGAAAAGTCCGAGCGCAAACACGGCGCCCACGATGAAGCCGCCCGCGAGCCGCGCAAAATGCGTCAGGATCACGATGAAGCCGAGAAACACGATCAGAAAGAGATAGTCGGCGGCACGCAGCACGACGCCGAACGCGAGACCCGCCCACAGGAAGTGCGTCGCCGCGATCAATTTAATGAGGACGCTCGCGAACAGCACGCCGACCCGGCGCCACGTCTGCGTAGGCCAGACCACGCCCTGGGCGAAGGATCGCAGGATCGCACGCCCCCGCTGGACGAAGCGCGCAGGCAGGCGATCGGCGAGCCGCAGGCTCCAGCCCGACCCATCGAGCACATCACGCCGGTAGCGCGCGAGCAGCGCGAGCAGCAGCGCGAACAGCGCGAAGCTGCCGATGCCCGCGATCACCAGGCCGAACCTCAGATTGCCGTCGGGATCCGGAAAGGCGGCGAGCGCAAGCACGACGGCGACAAAACCGGCGAAGACGATGCCGTCGACCAGGCGATCGATGGCGACCGAGGCGAGTACCGCGCTGAAGGTCAGCGCTTCCAGCCGGGCGATCAGCCAGGAGCGCAGGATCGGGCTCAGGCCCAGCGGTACCAGCAGATTTCCGAGATAGCCGGCCATGATGGCGCCGAACAGTCGCAGCGTCGGCACCACGCGCAGCGGGTGCAGGATCTGGCGCCACTTCCAAGCCCGCACCGCCTGCTCCAGCGCGACCGCGATCGGCAGCATGAGAAGTATCTTCAAGTCGGCCGCCGCCAGCACTTCCCGCAGGCGCCCGTAGTCGATCCGACCGAACACCCATGCAAGCGCGGCCAGGCCGATCAGTACGCCGCCGACGGCCCAGGCGCGGCCTCGGCCGGTGCTCAGCGCCGGAACACCCTGAGGCCGTGTGAATCGGCGCCGGGATTGTTCTTCATGGGCATGAGGTCGCTCTCATTTCAACTCACGGAGCAGCAGCTCTTGCTCACCGTAAACACGGCAACTCCGGACGTGCAAGCCGGATTCTTGAGATCGTTGATCGCGGTGAGCGGATTGGCCCCGCGCAGCATCACGAACAGCCGGTTGCCTCTAAGCTCACCGACATCCGGCTTTGGGTCCGGACTGAAGGCGCGCGCGATCGAGCGGGTCTCGACCACCCGACCATTCTTGAGCGCCACCACATTCACTTCGTTGCTCACGCGCATCACGGTTAACATATGTTCGGCGCCGGCCTCGTCGACGCAGAAAGCGGCGCTGTGGGTGTCTTCTCGCGGAAGCTCGATCTTCAGCGGCTCCGGGAATTTGCCGGCCGCGGCGAGATCGAATACCGTGGGCTTGGCCGTCGCCGGCCCGGCGGCGATGGCGTCGCTCGTCCAGATGTACAGCAGCCCGCCGCCCTTGCCCGCAACCGTGTCCGCCCGGTCCAGGGCCCATACCTCAAAGCGATCCGCTTCGGCCGCTCCTGCAGAGGCGATCCAGTCGCTGCCGGCGATCAGCACGGCGACCAGCAGCAATTGAGCGGCAGCGAAAATCATGCGCCTGTCGGCCATATTTCCTCCTGTACCTGACTGTCGACGGACCGTTTACCCGAGTCGCTGTAAGAACAAGTCTACCGCCGCGCGAGCGACTCAAACGGCCAATTCGGGGACGACGATGTGCAACTCGCCCACGCTGGCGCTGTCATAGCCGACAGATATGTCGCAGTCCAAATCACAGACCGCGCCGCTGCCGGGGTCCGGCGTGACGCAGAAAAGAGGCAAGGCCGGGGCCCTCGGCGCGGCTGGTGTCACTGGGGTTCTGGCTTCGGTCTGTTGCGTGGGGCCGCTGGTCGCCGTGTCGCTTGGCGTCGGCGGCGCGCTGGTAGCCGGGATGGTCGCGTTCGAGCCTTATCGGCCGGCATTCATCGCCATGGCGCTGCTCGCCCTCGGCTACGCCGGGTGGCAGATCTACCGCAGCCCGGCCGCAGCCGCCGAGTCCGACGCGTTCTGCGCGCTGCCGAGGGCGGATCGAACCTACAAGATTGGATTCTGGCTGGTGGCGGCGCTCGCCGCCGCCTCGATTGGCAGTCCCTATCTAGCGCCGTTCTTTTACTAGGAGCTCCGCCATGCGCATGCTTTCAGCTCTCATCGTAGCGGCGGCCGCCGCGCTCCTCGCGCCGCCCGCCGCGGCCGCGTTGCGCACCGTGACGCTCGACGTTCCCGGGATGGTTTGCCAGTTTTGCCCAATCACTGTGCGCAAGGCGCTGGAGAGGGTGCCCGGAGTCGAAAAAGCCGAGGTCAGCCTGGAGCGCAAGGAGGCGGTGGTCACCTTCGACGACACGAAAACCGCCGTGGGCGCGCTGCTCGAGGCGACCAGAAATGCCGGCTACCCCTCGAGCCTGAAGTCCGGCCAGGCGACGCAATAGAAAAACGCGCCGCCGCGCCGCGTCATTTCAACAGCAGCCACTCGATCGCCGGCGCGAGCCCGGCCTGGAACGCGCTCACGTAAAAAAAGTAAGCGGCGACGAGCAGCACCACGACCCCGCCGGCATGCTCGATCCGCGGCAGGACCGGCGCGACGCGGGGTACGAGCTTCACCAGGTCGGTCGCCACGGCCGCGGCGAGGAGCGGCGCGCCGCGTGCGATGCCGAACACGAACATCAGCGCCGCGCCCAGCCAGAGCGATCCCGTCGCCGCGGCCGCGGCGAGAATCGGCAGCGTCATCGGCGTGCACGCCGGGCAGGTCGAGAAGCCGAACGGCAGTCCGAGCGCGAACGCGCCGCCGAACGATTTCAACTCGCGCGGCTGGGCGTTCAGCCGCAGCCATGGCACGCGAATCACGCGCAGCATCGCCAGGCCGACCGCCGCGAGCAGCAGGCCGATCAGCAGGTTCATGAGCCCGAGGTTTCTGCCGAGCACGGCGATCACGGCCTGCCCGAACAAGCCGAACAGCGCGCCGATCAACGCGTCCGCCGCCGCGATGCCGAGCGCGAAGCCGAGCGCGAACAGGAGCGCGCGGCGAGGTCCGGACGGCCGGCCGATTCGAGCGGCAACCGATCCGACCACCACGGAATACATCGGCAGCGAGCTCGGCGCGACCCCCATGACCAACCCCGCCGCGCCGACCAGAAGAAAGGCCGCAAGTGAGGCCGCGGAGAGGGTCTGAAGTTGCGTTGCAAGGTCCATGCTGCGGTGGTTCAGCGCCGTCCGCCGGGCCAGGTGAGCAGCGGCATATTGATGACCACGCCGGGCTTTTCGATGGTGAGTTCGCCGCCTGCCGCCGCCTTGGTCACTTCGTCGGCGTGCTTAAGTTCGCGCGCCTTGCGCTCGTCCTTCCAGGTGACGAGGTTCAGCTCGCGCAGCGGGCTGTAGCTTTTCGCGCCCGGCGCGCCGTCGAACACGTCCGGCTGGAACTTGAACGGTCCTTCGCCCGCTACGCCATTCTTGAAGACATACACCGGGGTCAGCATCTCCTTCGGCGCCTTCGCGAGCGACGGCACGACGACCACCGGCGAGCCCTTCATCCTGGTGAGCAGGTCTGCCACGCCAGGATCGGAAACCTCGGTGTGGATGAACAGGATGCGCTCGCCGTCGAGATAGGCGTCCACCGGGGGCACCACGGTTCCGGTGTAGAACCGCGCCGCGATCACGAATCCAGCGACCAGCACCGCGACCAGCGCGGTGATGACGATGTTACGAATCAGATTGGATCCCATATCAGGCTCCTTTCATGCCGCGTCGTAGCCGCGGGCGCGAATCGCCCGGCGGATGCCTTCGGGGCCGATCGCCTCGGGCCGGTAGGCGACGTTCACCCGCTTTTGCGCGGGATCGCCGCTCACCGCCTCGACGCCTTCAATCTCGAGCAGCCCCTTGCGGATGGTGTCGACGCACTGCTCGCAATGCATGTTGCCCACGGCGACCTCGAGCGCGGCGCGTTCACGCACGCGCCGGCGCGGCAGCAGCCGCCCGGCGAACGAATTGGTGAGCACCGCGGTGACGCTCGCCGCCATTGCGATCATCGCCCAGACCGGGTGCACGAGACCCGAGGTTGCCAGCGGCACGCCAATGCCGTTGAAGGAGAACGCGAGCGCGAGGTTCTGCACCGTCTTGCGGTAGGACGCGCGGCCGATGTCGATGGCGTCGGCGACCGCGCTGAGCCGCTCGCCGACCAGCACCACGTCGGCGGACTCGATGGCAATGTCGGTTCCCGCGCCGATCGCGATGCCGACGTCGGCCTGCATCAAGGCGGGCGCGTCGTTGATGCCGTCCCCGACCATGGCGACGCGCGTGCCGTCGCGCTGCAGGGCGCGGATTCGCTCGGCCTTCTGCGCCGGCAGCAACTCGGCGTGAAACTCCCGGATGCCGAGCCTGCGCGCGACCGCCTCGGCGGTGCGCCGGTTGTCGCCCGTCAGCATGACCGGCTCGAGTCCGCTTTCCCGCAGGCGGGCCACGGCATCGGCGGCGTCGGCTTTGAGCGGATCGGCGATCGAGACGATCGCCGCAAGCTCCCCGTCCACCGCCAGTGCGATCACGGTTTGCGCCTCGGCCTGCATGCGCTCGATCTCACCGCGCACCGGCTGAAGATCCGCGCCGAACTGCTCCGCGAACGCCGGGCTGCCGACGCTGACTTTGCGTCCGGCGACGCGCGCCGTGACGCCCTTGCCCGGGGTCGCCTGGAACGCCTCCGCCCGGTCGATCCGCGCATTCGCTTCCTTCGCCGCCGCGCCGATCGCGCGCGCGAGCGGATGCTCGGAGACTTCCTCCACCGCCGCGGCGAGCCCGAGCGCTTCGCCCCGTTGCCATCCGTTCAGCGCGAGCACCTGCACAACCGCCGGCTTGCCCGCGGTCAGGGTTCCCGTCTTGTCGAACACGACCTTGCGCACGTCCTTCAATACCTGGAACGCTTCGCCCGCGCGCATCAGGATGCCGCGCTCGGCCGCCATGCCGCCGCCGCGGATCATCGCGAGCGGCGTCGCCATGCCCAGCGCGCAGGGATAGCCCATCACCAGCACGGCGAGCGACGCGAACACGGCTCGCGTGCCCATCGGCTCGCCCAGAATCCACCACGCCCCGAGCGTCCACGCGAGGAACGCCGCCGCCGCGAAACCCAGCACCACCGGTACGTAGACCTGGAGAACCCGGTCGACCAGCACCAGCACGCCCGGCTTGAGCGCGCGCGCCTCCTCGACCTGGCGCGCCACCTTGCTCAAGAAACTGTCCTCGCCGACCCGCGCCACGCGAAGGAGCAGCGTGCCGAGCTGATTGACCGAGCCGCCGATCACCTCGTCGCCCGGCGATTTCTCGACCGGGATCGGCTCGCCGGTGACGAGACTCTCATCGACGCCGGATGCGCCCTCGGCGACCACTCCATCGACCGGGATGGATTCGCCGGGCCGCACGCGCACCAGCTCGCCCGGCCGCACCTCGCCAAGCGGGACCAGCGTTTCCTCGCCGTCGCGCAGCACCCGCGCGGTGGGCGGCACCAGGGCGAGGAGCTTGCGCACCGATTGCGAGGCCCGGGTACTCACCAGCGCCGAGACAAAGGCCGACAGCAGGTGATAGGTGGTGACGAACACGCTCACGCCGAGGAAATCGGGCACCGGGAAAGCGGGATCGACATAGCCCAGGAAGCCGCCGGCGAGCCCGGCGAGCGCGCCGAATTCGAGCAGCACGTGCTGGTTGAGGATCCCCCGGCGCAGGCTCGCCCAGGCCATCTCCAGGATCTGCCAGCCCGGCCCGAAAATCGTCGCGAGTGCGAGCAGCGGCATCAGCCAGTACATCGAAGCCATGGCGCCCGGCCACAGCAGCGGCCACAGCTCGAGCCACATGAGCGTCATCGCGGACAGGGACACCAGCGCCAGCGCGGCGGCGAACAGCAGATCGTCGCGCTTGCGCCTGAGCTCCGCCTGCTCCTCCTCGTATGAACGCAGCCGATCGAGGCTGCGCACGGTGTAGCCCAGCTCGTTCAGCGCCTGCTTGAATTTCTCGGGCGCGACGCGGCCCGGATCGAATTCGATCAAGGTCTCTTCGTGCGCCAGGTTCACGTTGACGCTGTGCACGCCGGGCATGCGCCCGATCGCCTTGCCGATCGTTGCGACGCAGAAGCCGCACGCCATGCCGCCGATTCGGTATTGAACCTTCGCGCTTGCAGCGGCTTGGGTCATGTCAGCGGCACCTCGACGTAAAGCCCGAAATAGATCGACCAGGCGCCGAGCAGGATCAGAACCACGCCCGACCACTTCGGGAAGCTCCCCGCCCAGTGCGCGAGTACGTCGAGCGCGCGCCGCGCCCGCGCGAAGAACACCGCCGCGACGAGCGGCGCGGAAAGCGCGATGCCGAACACTCCGAGCGAGACGAACCCCGCGCCGAGCGTCGCGCCCGAAGCACCGGTCGCCGCCGCCGCGCCAAGCAGCGCGGCGAGCAGCGGCGCCGCGCAGGCCGGGATGTTGAGGCCGAAGAAAACGCCCATGCCCGCCGAGCCGCGCGCTCCCGCGAGCTTCGCGATGCCCGGGCCGATGGTCAGCATCAGGCTGCGCGCATACCCGGCGAGCAGGATCGCGCCGATCAGCGCATAGAGCACGCCGAGCACCACCCAGGCCGACTTCTGGAACGAAACGAACGCCGCGCCCACCGCCACCGCAGCGACGCCCAGCGCGCCGATGAACGCCGCGCGCGTGGCGGCGAAGAGCGCGGTGTGCTTCACTTTCTCGATGGCGGGCCTGTCCTCGAGGTACTTGACGAACAACAGGCTCGAGCCGATCGAGCACGGCTCGACGAACCCCACCAGCCCGAGCGCCGCGGGCAGGACCAGCAGCTGGAACAGGCCAAAATCGCTCATCGCCTGGACGCCAGCTTGAACCCCGCGCGCTCGATCGCTGCGGCGATGGCGGCCTCGCTCACGCACTGCGGATCGAACTCGACGCGGGCTTCGCGTTCCCGGAACGAGACCGAGACGCTTTTGACGCCCGCTTCAGCGACCACCAGCGCTTCGATGGTCTGCGCGCACCCTTCGCAGTGCATGCCATCGATGCGATACCGGCTTACGGTCACAGTGTCACCTCCGTTTAGGCAAAGAACCAAGCCTAAACCCTGGAGCCCACTCCAGAGTCAAGGGTTCGACCAGGAATCAGTGGCGGGGTTCGGGGTGCGGTGCCGTCCGAGCTACACCGAGTCCTGCGCGTTCCATCGCCGCCAGGATCGGACATTCTTCGAGCGGCCGGGAGGAATCGTCACAGGCGGAGATCAGGCCGTCGAGGATCCCTGCCATCGCTGTCAACGTTCCGATGCGCTGCTTGAGCGCGAGTCGCTTTTCGGTCGCCACGCGGCGCACGTCACCACAGCATCCGTCTTCGAGCGCCTTCACCTGCAGTAGCTGGGCCACATCGGCCAGCGAAAAGCCGCATTGTTGCGCGTGCTGGATGAACGCGACCCGGTGTGCATCCGCATCGTCGAACAGGCGATAGCCCGATGCGGTGCGCGACCTCGCGCGCAGCAGACCTTCGCGCTCGTAGAATCGGATCGCATCAGGGCTGACACCGCAACGCGTTGCAAGTTTGCCTATGGTCATCATATTTCCCCCGCCCGTCTATTTACGTTTCGGCATTCTGCAGCAGCGCTTCACCGTAGCGCATCTGATTCGTGCGCTGACCCAGTTCAAACGCCTCCTCTAGCGACAGCAACAGTGTGCCGACATGTTTTTCGGTCCAAGCGAGGCCCGACGCTTGCGACGCAAAGAAATGGATAAAGTGGCAAAGCCGCGAAACCACGTCTTCCAGCATATCTTCGCGTGGTTCAAGCATGGAAACGAACGTGCCGCGCGGTGCGGCGGCCGCTACGCTGTCGGGCGCAACCGTGAGACGGATGGTCGCGCCGGTTTGCGCATCTTCAGACTCCACCTCGGCGGATCGGCCGAGAATTTTTGGAATGAACAGCGCGTCCCATGCACACCAGGTATAAAGCGTGCGTCCTGCCGTGTGAAAGCGATGCTTGGAAAGCTTTCGAATGGTCAGGCCCCAGAAACCGATCACCTTTCCGTCTTCCCGGTATACGGCAGGCACCGTATTGAGCAGGTCGTTGACCTGGTGCACGGCTGCGCCGGTGCGCAGCGCAATCTGTCGGGGCGGCACCGGCTCACCCAACGCGAGCAGGCGATACAGCGCGACGGCGATCCTGCGCTGTTCCGCGTTCAGTTTGGGAAAGTGGGCGACGAAGCGATCGGCCAGCGCCGCCAGGTCGACCGGCGTTGCGGGCTTGAGAGGGCTCATGACGATGTCCGGGCAGCGCGAAGAACCAGGCCGCGGCGAAAATCCCACAGGCTCGAAGCGACGCAAATCGCCAGTCCGGCAATTACCACGAGCGGGGCAATCCACAGACCGACGAACGCGGCGATTCCGCCGCCGAGCGCGACCCAGAACGGCCGCAGATCGCGGTGTGAGCGCGACGACTGGAATAGCAACCACAGGCTGAGCGCGATAAAGCCGAGAAAAAGCGGAATCAGAAAGACGTCGTTGATCAGAAATCCGGCGCCGATCGCAGCAAGCGCCGAGAGCGCGGCAGTCACGCCAAGACAACAAGCTGCGGCAAACGAGGTGCCCATCAGGCTGCCAAATTGCTTTGCAAGCTCCTTCATCGGCGTCACCCCGCGCAGCAGGAAAGCTTCTTCACGTCGCGCGTGAAGATCTGCGCGCACAGCTTGATCGCTTCTGCCATGGTGAGATAGGGAAATAGCTCGCTCCCCAGGTCCTGTACCCGCATCCGGTGCCGGATCGCAAGCGCCGCGATCTGCACGATTTCGCCGCCGTCGTGCGCCACGATCTGGGCGCCAAGCAGCTTTCCTGACCCCGCTTCGGCCACCAGCTTGACGAAGCCGCGGGTGTCGAAGTTCGCCAGCGCGCGCGGCACGTCATCGAGCGCGAGAGTTCGCGATTCCACGGAAATGTTCTGCATGCGCGCCGCCGCCTCGTCGAGGCCGACGGTCGCCACCTGCGGATCCGTGAAGATCACCGCCGGCATCGCCGAGAGGTCGAGCGACGCTGCGCCGCCCAGCATGTTCTCCGCCGCCCGCGTCCCGGCAGCAGCAGCGACGTAAACGAACTGCGGCCGGTCGGTGCAATCGCCCGCGGCGTAGATGTTCTCGGCGCTGGTGCGCAACTGGCGATCGACCTTGATCGCGCCGCGCGCATCGGTAGCGACCCCGGCAGCATCCAGGCCAAGTTCTTCGGTATTGGCCGCGCGGCCAGTGGCGACCAGCAGCCGGTCGCCTTCGATCTCGCCTTCCCTAGTGGATACGCGGAAGCGGCCATTCGCATGCGCTATCGTCCGCACTTCGGCGCGCTCGATCACGCGCATCCCCTCACCGCGGAAAACGCCCGTCAGCGTGTCGCCAATCGACGGATCTTCGCGTGTCAGCAAGGTTCCGCGCGCAAGCAAAGTGACGCGCGCGCCAAGGCGCAGGAACGCCTGCCCCAATTCCAGCGCCACGATTGACGAACCCAGTACGATCAGATGTGCAGGAAGGTTTTTTTCCGCCAGCGCTTCGGTAGAAGTCCAATAGGGCGTGCCCGCCAGCCCCGCAATATCCGGAATCGCCGGCCGCGCGCCGGTCGCAATCAGGAATCGGTTCGCGGCGACGCGCGTGGTTCTGCCGCCAGCGAGGACCACTTCGAGGTTGCCTGCATCCAGGAAACGCGCGCGGCCGTGCATCCGCTCGATGGTCGGCTCGCCATCGATGAGCGCCTCGTACTTGGCGCTGCGCAGTTCCTCGACACGGCGCTGCTGCTGCGCGACGAGCCGGGCACGGTCCACCTCCGGCGCCGCGATGCGCAGCCCTTCAAACGGCTGGCTGCGCGCGTGCTGCGCGAGCTGCGCGCCCCGGATCATGATTTTGGAAGGCACGCAACCAACATTCACGCAGGTGCCGCCGATGGTGCCCGATTCGATGATCGTCACGCGCGCGCCCTCTTCCGCAAGGCGCAATGCACAGGCAAACGCTGCCGAGCCGGCACCGATGATTGCGGCATGCAGCGCCACGCCCCTTCCGGTGCGCGGCGCAGCACTCTGTCCGCTTGCCATGAGCGCCTGGCGCTTCACCGCTGGTTCATTCTGCGTCGATACCACATGGGCTAAGCTTAAAACCGTATCCGGGTACGGAAGCAAGGCAGACAGGAGGGCCACGCAAATGGATGGGATGACGATCGGCACCGTGGCGCGCGAGGCGGGCGTGAACGTGGAGACGATCCGCTACTACCAGCGGATCGGCCTGCTGCCCCGGCCGGCGCGTCCCTACGGTCGCGTGCGGCGCTACAGCAAGGAGGACCTCGCCCGCGTGCGCTTCGTGCGGGCCGCGCAGCGGCTCGGCTTTTCGCTCGAGGAAGTCGGGCAACTGCTCAAGCTCGAAGACGGGATGCATTGCGGCGAAGCGCGCCAGCTCGCCGAGCGCCGGCTCGCGGATGTGCGCGGGAGGCTCGCCAAACTGAAGCGCATGCAGGGCGCGCTCGAAGCCCACATCGCGCACTGCAGCACGAGGCGCGGAAATATTACCTGCCCGCTGATCGGGGCGCTGCTCAGCGATCGGGCCGCAGCATGATATTCCCCCTCGCGGCGGAGGAAAATGCTGCGCTTGAGGCGCGGCGTCGGGGCTGCCCTCGGCGCGGCAGCTCTATTCGGCGCCAGCACGCCATTCGCGAAACTGCTGCTTGGCGAAGTGTCGCCGCTGATGCTCGCCGCGACTCTCTACCTCGGCAGCGGAATCGGTCTCGCGATATGGCTTGTGCTGCGCTCGCGGCTGGAAAGCGGGGCGCACATGGCGCGCATCGCTCGTTCCGACTGGCCGTGGCTTGCCGCCGCGATCATTGCCGGGGGCGTCGCCGGCCCGGTCTTGCTGATGGAGGGCCTCGCTCGCAGCGAAGCCGCCACCGCTTCCCTGCTAATGAATCTGGAGGCGGTGCTCACTGCGGTAATCGCTTGGACCGTGTTTCGCGAGAATGTGGATCGCCGAGTATTCGCGGGAATGGCTGCCATCGTCCTGGGCGGGATACTGCTATCCGCGGGCGCCGCGCTGCGGAATGCGGGTCTTCTCGGTGCCACGTTGGTCGCCGCTGCCTGCCTTGCCTGGGCCGTGGACAACAATCTCACGCGCGGCGTTTTGGGCTGCTGCAGCGCTGATGGGGCTCGGCGTGTGGCTGCATTTCACCGAGCGGCACCAGCACCAGCATGCGCACGAGACGATGGAGCACGATCACGAGCACGTGCACGATGCGCATCACCGGCACGAGCATGCGTTCGAGTGGGACGGCCGCAAACCGCATGCACATGGGCATCGCCACGAGCCGCTGGTCCACGCGCACCCGCATTACCCCGATCTCCACCACCGCCATACCCATTGACTAGTGCGCCGGCTGCAGAACCATGATTCCTATTCCAACGAGGGCGATTGACGCGCCGGCGAAATCTCAGGTCCAGAGGTACACAAGATAGCAACCGAGAGTCTCGGCCACCGCGGGCATTGCAAATAGCCCGAACGTCTTGCCGAAGGCGGTCATTTCGCGCGCGCTCCTGGGTGGCAGGCGCAGGCCTCGCCGTGTGCGGCATGGATCAGTTCCTCCAGGATGCCACAGTCGGCGACGCGGTGGCCGCTCGCGCACTGGCCGTCGAGCGCGACCAGTTGCCGCTCGAGCGTATCGAGCGCCGCGCGCTTGGCACGCACCCGATCCAGGTGCGCGCGAACGAGGTCGTTCACCTCGTCGCAGGAGACCGAACTGTCGCGCGACAGCGCGAGCAGGCGCTTGACGTCGCCGAGCGCCATGTCAAGCGACCGGCAATGGCGGATGAAGTTGAGACGCTCAAGGTGGGAAGGTGCGTAGTTTCGATAGCCGGAGGCGGTGCGCGCCGGCGCGTCAATCAGTCCTTCGCGCTCGTAGTAGCGTACCGTCTGCACGTCCACTCCGGCCTGTGTCGCCAATTGTCCTATGCGCATGGGGGCCTTTCGCGGTTGGCTTGACACGATAGTAGCTACAGGGTTTGCAATACGCAAAGCATGACCGAATACTGCTACCCAACTTCCGCTACCAACGAGAACCCGCGCTACCGCAAGATTCTATGGATTGCGCTCGGCGTCAACGCGGCGATGTTTGTCGTCGAACTATCAGCAAGCGCGATGTCAGGCTCGGCCGCGCTCGCCGCCGACGCCGTGGACTTCGCGGGAGACGCAGCCAATTACGGCCTCAGCCTCGCCGCGATCGCGGCGGGCGGAGTTTGGGCGTCGCGCGCCGCGCTTGTAAAGGGCCTCGCGATGGGCGCCTTCGGCATTGGTGTGCTCCTTTTGTCCGCCTGGCGGATCGTCGACGGTGCTGCCCCTGAACCCATCACCATGGGAGCTGTCGGGGCATTGGCGCTCGCCGCCAACCTCGGCGTAGTCTGGCTGCTCTACGCCTACCGGGAGGGAGACGCCAATATGCGCTCGGTATGGCTGTGCACCCGAAACGATGCCATCAGCAATCTCGCCGTGATTGCCGCCGCCGCTGGGGTGTTCGGCACCGGGAGCTACTGGCCGGATGTTTTGGTCGCCGCGCTCATGGCCTCGCTTGCACTGCATTCCGCGGCGACCATTCTCAGACAGGCGCGGCGGGAGATCGAGTACGCAGGCGTGGTGCCGGCGCCCCCTGCTTCAAATCAACAACGGGGATAATGCGAATCACATGAGCCCAGCGCGGCGCCTGCTTAGCGCTCTGCCAGACGCGGCCGTTGCCGGGCTCTATCTGTGGTGCTGGATCGCGCCGGTTGCATGGCAGCCGAGATTGGTGGCCTTCCTGCTGCTGGTCCTGCTGATCGAGTTCGTGGTACTACAGGCAGGCCCGTTTCTCGGCTCAGTCATCTACGGCGAGATAATGGGTTTGGAGCGAAGACAGCGATCGCGGTGGTGCTTGGATCCACCTATCTGATCTTCGCGGGGCTCGCGGCGGCTTCGTTCGACGCCTGGTTTCCGTTGTTCATCTTCATCTCGCTATTTGGCGCAAAGGTCTTTGCCGCCGTTGCAGCCTTCGACCGCAATGCGGCGCGACGAGAGCTGGAAATGGGTATCTGGAGGTTCTCCATGATCTACCTTTTCGGCGCGTTTTTTCTCACCTTTTTTGCGCCGGTCCCGATGTTCGGAATCACGGAAGATGGAGAGGTCTACGGCCTGCGCGGGCAGTACGAATGGGCGAACTTCCCGTACAAGGCGATCGCGGCGGGTTTCATTTATTTTTTTGCGCTGGCGGTGACCCGTTTTTTCCACAAGGGCGGAACCCCGGATCTTTCCAGAGCCAAGGCAGCAGCCGGTCAATCAGACGCCGATTCAACATGATTCGCGAGGTAGATCAGCGCAGTCCAGCGCTTCAGTTTGCAATGCATGCGAAAGACGTAGGCATATCCTGCAGCAGCCTTAACTGAATCCAAGGAGCGCCTGGGCGCGGCGGATGCTCTGCGTGGAGGCACCGACAATGACGACGCTGCCTTTACCCGCCGGCACGACAACCGCTTCCAAACCGTTCGCGGTCTCGGCCACGCGGGAAGTGGCCGGCCGCCCGGGAAGCAGCAATAACGTGATCTTTCCATAAGGGGTCTTGACGAAGAGGTGGTGCGCCGGCCCCGCGTCCAACGGGTACAGACAAACGTAGCGCATGTCGCCGAGACGTTCGGGCAGCGACACGCCCATTTCGCTCGCCACCTCGATAAGCGCCCTCCATTCGGTCGGTTTCGCGTCCACGATCGACTGGGCTTCGTCGAACACCACGAACTCGATTCCCGCAAGCGCAAGCGGATCGGGGCGTAGCTTGCCGACCCAATAGCCGATGCCGGTCGCAAGAACAAGGCTCGCGGAAAGCGCCAGCCAGCGTAGGGGTCGATGCGCGTTCGCGGTTCGACCCAGTATCCGGTCCGCCAGACCGTCCGGCAAGGGTACGCGCAGTTCTTCATCGAGCCGATTTTCGAGCTCGAGTTCTCGCGCTCGAAATTCCCGGCACGCCATACACTGCTCCGCATGGCGTTCAGCCCATTCGCCGAGCCGGCGTGGATCGGAGAACAAAGCGCGTCGGAACTCTAGACAGTTCATAGTTTGGAAAGGTCGCTAAACCCGGGAAAATCTTACGTCCAGGGACAGTATGGATTCGACTTCATAGACGCCATCGACTACGCCGCCTGGCGTCGCTCGGCGGCGCGAACAGCGTCCCGGGAACCAGCAGCCGCCCGGAATCGTACGACGATCCTGTAGCCGAGCAGCACAGCGAGGATCGCGGCGTAGATCGCCGGCTGCGTGAGGTCGCGCTTCACCATCCACCAGAAGTGCAGCACGCCGAGCGGCGCGATCAGGTACACCAAGCGGTGCAGCGCGAGCCAGCGCTTCGCGCCCAGCCGCCGCACCATCGCGTTGGTCGACGTGGCGGCGAGCGGGATCAGCAGCAGGAGCGCGGTAAAGCCGACCGTGATGAACGGCCGCTTGGCGATGTCCTTCAGGATTTCCTCCAGCTGGAACACGCGGTCGAACCCGGCGTAGCTCGTGACATGAGTGACGGCATAGAAGAAGACGAACAGCCCGAGCATGCGCCGGAACCGCAGCAGCCAGTTCCAGCCGGTGAGCATGCGAAGCGGCGTTACGGCGAGCGTGATGAGAAGGAAGCGTAATGCCCACCTGCCGGTCGCGCGGTTGATGAACTCGGCCGGGTTGGCGCCGAGCCACTCGGGGAACCAGAACGCGCCGGCGACGAGCTGCGCGAGCGGCACGAGCGCAAGCGCAAAGACGAAGGCCTTGAGCACGCCCAACAGCCGGTCGGTCGGCCGCACGGCGGGCCTCAGTAGAATTTCTTCAGGTCCATACCGGCGTACAGGCCTGCCACCTGTTCGCCGTAGCCATTGAAGAGCAGGGTTTCGCGCCGTGAGAAAAAATCGGGAATTCGGCGCTCGCGAGCCTGACTCCAGCGCGGATGGTCCACGCCCGGATTGACGTTCGAGTAAAAGCCATACTCGCGACCGTTGGCCTTTTCCCAGGCGATTCTCGGCTGTTTTTCGACAAAACGTATGCGCACGATAGATTTGCCGGACTTGAAGCCGTACTTCCAGGGCACCACGAGGCGCAGCGGCGCGCCGTTCTGGTTCGGCAGCACCTCGCCGTAAAGACCGACCGCCATGATCGTGAGCGGGTGCATCGCCTCGTCGATCCTCAGACCCTCGACATACGGCCAGTCGAGCACGGGCGATCTGACCCCGGGCATCGTCTCGGGTTGAACCGCGGTGACGAACTCGACGAACTTCGCTTTCGAGCTGGGCTCGACGAGTTTCGCGATACGGTTGAATTCGAAGCCGATCCACGGGATCACCATCGACCAGGCCTCGACGCAGCGCAGCCGGTAGACGCGCTCCTCAAGCGGGAATTTGAGCATTTCCTCGATTTCGAACGTGCGCGGCTTCGCTACTTCGCCTTCGACCGCGACCGTCCACGGCCTGACCTTGAGACGCCCAGCGTACCGCGCCGGATCGTCCTTGTCCGTACCGAATTCGTAATAGTTGTTGTAGCCGGTAACGTGCCTGTAGGCGGTCGGCGGCTCGGCCGTACTGAAGCTGCTCTTGCCTGGATAGGGGAGCTTCTGCAGCCCGAGCGTTTTCTCCTGCGCGCCGGCGCGCGGCGCAAGCAGCCCGGTCGCGCCCAGGATCGATCCGGCGGCAGTGAGTTTTATGAATTCGCGACGACCGTCGTAGAACCGCCTGGGGGTAATTTCCGAGGGACGGATGTCGTCTGTTTGTTTGATCAGCATCGTGAAACTCCGTTAGCAGCACGCCTTGACGCGTTTCCTTTGTCGCGCAATCGGTGATTTCTTTACAAGTTCTGGGGCGGGAGTCGCCGCGTCACGCACCATCCTAGCGCTCCTGCCCGATCACCAGATGCTCGGTGGACAGGAAGCGGTACGGCGGAATAAGGAGATTCGTGGGCGCGGGCGAGCCTTTGAACACGCGGCCCGCAAGGTCGAACTTCGAGCCGTGGCAGGGACAGTAAAAGCCCCCTGGCCATTCGGATCCCAGCGAGCCGGGTTCGGGACTGAAGCTCGGGATGCAGCCAAGATGCGTGCACAGCGACACCGTGACGAACAGTTCCGGCCGGATCGACCGGCCCGCGTTGCGTGCGTATTCCGGTTGTTGCGACACGACCATCGAGTCTGGGTCGGTCAACGGGCCGCGTACCGACTCCAGGCTGGCAACCATCGCGGGCGTCCGGCGCAGCAGCCAGACCGGCTTGCCGCGCCACTCGATCGTTGCCAGCGCGCCCGGCGTCAACGGCGAAACGTCCACTTCCACCGGTGCGCCTTGCGCCCGCGCGCGCTCGCTCGGCAGAAAACTGACGGCGAACGGAACGCTCGCAGCGCCGAGCGCGAGGCCGCCGGTGGCGACGGTCGCTTGCAGCAGCACTTCGCGGCGCTGGGGGTTGGGGAGCTCCAGGGAATGTCCGGTGGATTTCATTATCGATCTCCTGAGGCGGCGGCGCGCGTCAGCGCGAGCCAAATCGCGATGGGCGGCAGGATCAGCCATTGGGCGATCGGTGAAAGTCCGAGTTCGACGCCGAACACGCGCAGTACCGGCATCCAGTCCGAGTACGCCCACTCATTCCGCGCTACGGTGTTCATCCACTCGCTGAATCCGGTATACGCGGTGCCGGCAAGCGCGGCCACGAGCGCGATGCGCCGCCAGCGCCAGCGCGCGAGTTGCTGTGCACGAGTGGCGATCAGTGCAATAAGGAGCGCCGCGGCGCCAATGAGCACATCTCCCAGCGTGCAATGCACAACCGAAAAGGCGATGAACGCCGGCGTGCCCTCGCCCCACAAGGTATAGAGCGGCAGATGCGCGATCTCCCAGGCGAGGCTGAGCCCCGCCAGCCGCGGGAGGTAGTGCAGGCCGATCAACCGCCACGCGTCGCGGTCCAAATACCAGCGGCTCAGTGATCTCGGACTCATCAGCCGATGCGCCCCAGCACCGGAAACGCCTCCAGCAGCCAGAAACCGAACCTGGTCAGCCAGCCGGTCACCATGGCCAGGCCCATCACGACCATGATTGCGCCGGCGGCCATCTGCAGCCTGCTGCCGAGGCGGCCGAGCGATTTGAGCCTGCCGGCGATCTCGCCTGTGAAAATGGCAGAGACCAGGAACGGAATGCCCAGCCCCAGCGAGTAAGCGGTGAGCAGTACGACTCCGCCGGCTACCGTGCCCTGCGCCGCGCTCACCGTGAGAATCGCACCGAGCACCGGGCCGATACAGGGTGTCCAGCCGAAGCCGAAGGCGAGCCCAAGTACGAGCGCGGCGACCGGGTGACCGCCGCGCAAACGTGGATGAAACCGGAATTCGCGATTGAACCAGGAAATCGGCTGCGCCAGGCCGAGCATCGCCAATCCGAAAATCATCACGACGACCCCGCCGATGATGTTCGCCTCGTAGCGATACTGGAGCAGCAGGCGGCCGAGCGCCGAGGCGCTGGCGCCGAGCGTAATGAAGACCGCGCTGAAACCCGTGACAAAGAATATGCTCAGCGCCAGTGCCGAGCTGCGTGCTTGAACATCCGGTCGTCCCCGCGCGCCGTGCAGCGAATCGCCAGCAACGTAGGAGACATACGCCGGCACCAACGGCAGCACGCAGGGAGAGAGAAACGAGACGATCCCCGCAGCGAACGCGATCAGCAATCCAAGCGCGGATACCTCAGCCATTGGCGACCGGCTGGTCCTTCCGGAGATGGATTTCTCTGGTCGCCCACACTGGTCTCATCTGCCCACGCCGCGCTCGGCGATCTGTTTCCAGCTGCGTGGGCCGTCGGCGGACAGGTATACATTGCGGCCGAAAGTCGCGATGGCGTACTGGCTCCGCTTGAGTGGGTTCTGCGCAATGTATGCGACCGCGTCGCGCTCGAGCGGCGGCAGTTTCATCTGCACGGGCATGCCGCCAGCAACGGGCATGCGCGCAAGGCGCGCTTGGCCGTTGTAGGCGCCGTACCACAGGTGCTTGCCGTCGAGATCGAAGAACACTGCCAGACCTTCTGCGCCTGCGGCAATCACTGAAAAACGGGCGCCCGAATCATGCGAGACGTACACGCCTTTGGTTGTCGCCACGGCGACCGTCGCCGCATCGTCTGGATGCACCGCGAGCGCCCGCGGATCGCCGTCCAGGCCTGCGGCCACCGCGGGTTGCCACGAAAATCCGTTGCTCGTCGTGTAGTGCAGGCCGGGCTGCTTCATGCGGGTGCTGGGCGCAGGGTTCCAGACGTAGATCGCGTTAGCATTCCAGCTTGCGGCGAGAAGATGAAAGTCGGTCTCGCCCTCGAGCCCGAGCTTGTCCCAGGTCTTTCCGCCGTCTTTGCTGCGGATCAAGCCGAAGGGATTGACGAATCCCGAACCCTGCGCCGGATGGCCGCTGCTGTAGAGGTGTTTCGCGGTCGCAAAAAAACCCATGTAGTCGTGCTGCGGCCCCGGCGCCTTGGACCATTTGCCGTTTTCGTACACCGCGAGGCCGTGATGGCTCGGGATCATCAGTTTCTTGCCGTCGGCGCTGTAGGACATCCCATGCACGTGCGTTAGAGTGACCGCGGACTGCGCAAACGTTGCGCCAGCGGCGATTCCGAGCACGAGCGCCGTGACGGACCGCAGCGCGGTCATGATGTTCTGCATTTTCCATCTCCTTGTCGCAGGTTCAACGTTTTGGGGGCGAGGCCGCGTCGAGCAGCCGGGTGACTTCATCGAGCGGATTCGCACCCTGATGGCGCTCGCCGTTCACCAGAAACCAGGTCGGCGTCGAATTCGCGCCGAGCCGGCGGCCCAGTTCGACCAGCTTCTCGATCGGCGTGTCGCAATCGGGCACTGCGCTCGGCTGGATGTCGCGCAGCATCAGGTCGTCCCAGGCCTTGACGCGGTCCTTCGAGCACCAGACCGATTTGGTCTGCGCCACGGATTGGGGCTTGATGACCGGATAAAGGAAGATGTGCACCGTGATGTCGTCGAGCTTCGCCAGGTTCTTTTCGAAAATCTTGCAGTACGGGCAGTTGGGGTCGGAGAACACCGCGATTTTGCGTCGCCCGCTGCCTCGCGTGGTGGTCAGCGCCCAATCGAAGGGCAGCGATTTCCACTCCACCGCGTTGAGCCGCCGCATGCGTTCTTCGGTAAGGTTCTTGCCGGACTTGGCTTCGAAAATCTCGCCTGCCACGATCAGCGAGGCGCGCTCGTCCACGTAGAAGATCCGCGGGCCCTCGGCGCTACGAATAACGACCTCGAACAGACCCAGCGCGGGAACCCGCTGCACGCTCTCGACGCGAACCTCGGCACCGAGCTTGGCGCGCATCATGCGGCGCACGGCCGCTTCGTCGGCGAACGCCGTCGAGGCAAGTGTGAGCGCAATCACCATTGCAAAGCCTTGCCTCATCGGGACCTATCGCCCGGCAATCTGACGTTAACCATCTGCTCGATAGGCGCATAGCACACCCCGACGTCCGCGCAACCCTGCGACGTGACCTTCAGGTTGACACTTCCCGTGGCCGCGTCCTTCGGCGAAACGGCGACCCGGATGCGCACCAGATCCCGGAAGGTCTCGGACTTGCCGAAGAACGCGTCTTCCTTCAACTTGCCGCGCGGGATCTCGACTTCGGCGAGCGGCTCGCCCGACTCGGTGGCGAAGCCGAAGCGATTGCGGTACATGTAATAGCCGCCGGCGATCTTGAACTCGATTTCCACGCGCTTCGCGTCGAGCGCCCGAGCCGAAATGCGGAACGCCTTTTGCGGCTCGAGCAGCTCGTCCGACGCATTGAAAAGGGGCTGGGCGCCGGCGGCCGCGAGCCAGAATGCCAGCGCTACTGGCAGCACCATGCGCCTTGCGGTTGCGCGCTCAGCAGCCATCGCGGATGAAACCGGAGATTTCTCCGGGATTCGAAAACACCACCTGCGCCCGGTCGCCCTGCATGCCCTGGCCGACCATGACCGGCGCGCCCGGCGCCGGGCCGCTTGCGCTGGCGTCGGTCTTGAAGCGCAGGTTGAAATCCCAGAAGGGGCGCGTTTCCCCGGCGCCATTGGTCACCAGATAGGTGTCCTTGCAGTGGCGGATCGCGACGATACGCGCGCCGGGCGGGGCGTTTTTAAGATCAGGAAATGGCCGCGGTTTGCCCGCAAGCGGACTGCCGGGTTCGGACGCGACCTTGAGGAACGCGATGAGATCGGCGCGTACCTTCTCCTCCGTCACGCCGTCGAACTGCATGAAGTTGCCCCCGACCAGCGCCGCCGGATCGCGCAGAAAGCGATCGAGCGTTGGCCCGTTCCAGACCAGGCCCGATTTCTTCAGCGCGGGCGAATAGCGCGGAAAATCATCCCGCGTTCCCGCCTTCCGCTCCCACACGCTGGAGAGCGTCGGGCCGGTGAGGTTGCGTCCCGGCTCGAGCGAATGGCAGGCGGCGCAGGCGCCGAATGCGCGCGCGCCGCGCGCTGCATCTCCCGCGGTTTGGGCGCTCGCGGGCTGCGCAAGTGCCACCATAACCGCGGCGGCGAAAAAACAGACCGAGCCGACCAGGCCGAGTTGCGAGGCGTTCACCTATCGCTGCCTTTCCCCAAGAAGCGCTTTGACATGCTTCACGATCAGTGCGCTCAAAGGAGGAGCGCCTTCAAAATTGGTGGAGAAATACCAGCGCCGCCGGCCGGTCTGGTCGATGACGAAATTGGCCGGAGAATGCGCCTTTTCCTTCGGCTGATTCGGTTTTGGCGGGCCCGATCCCACCATGCCATAGGCTTTCCAGACGGCATGCATCTCCTCGGGAGTGCCGGTGAGGAAATGCCAGGTCGGAATCTCGTCCATGCCCCACTTCCTGGTCGCGGCCATCACGTCGTCCACCGAGGTCTTCTCGTCATTCGCATTGAAAGCGAGGAACGCCACTTTTCGTGAGTCTTCCCCCAATGATTGATAAGCCAGCCGGTAATGGTAGGCATAGATGGGACAGATGTCGGTGCAATCGGGATCGAGCAAGGTAAGGACCACCACCATGCCGCGCAAGTCCGCAAGCGACACGGAAGCCGCATTCTGATCCAGCAGCCGAAAGCCCGGTGCCGCGCCCTCCAGCTTGTCCAGTTTGGTCCCCTCGTAGGATGCGGGCAATCCGCGGAAACTGACGGTGCCGCCCGCCTGGTACCCCGTCTGGTACCACGCTACTAGCGCAAGCACCGCTACAAGAAGCGCCCCCGCCAGGACGCTCCGCCAGACGACGCGCGGAAGCACCGCGCTGGTCGGCGATCGGTTCACGAAGGCGACGGCGCCAATGTTCGTGCCTCGATCTAGGTTCTGTCATCTGCCTTGACCGACGAAACCGGCTCCGAAGGCTTTACCGCGGCATTCAGGTCACCCGCCTTCGATCCGGTGGCATTCGATTTTTCCGGCATCATGCAAAGCCCGAGCGCGCACATGGCGGCGCAGGGCGCGAGGGCGAGCAGCAGTGGTGCCATCCCCGCAGCCACCAGCCAAGGCCAGTTGAAGTACGCCCCCACTCCCAAGACGGCCATGGCCAAAATCGTCAACCTGCGGCGACCGCCGAGGTAATGCCGCAACAGCGCCACCCCTGTCTGCGGCAATGACGGCTCGCCTGCCTTCGTCGTCTCCATCGTTTCGCTCATTCGTCGCCTCGCAAGGTTATCCAACGATAATAAATGCGGTGCCCAGACTAGGCGCCGAATCGGCAGTTGCGCATCATCCCGCCGTCCTCGTGCTCGAGGTTGTGGCAGTGGTACATGAAAAGACCGGCGATTTGCGGCGCGATGCGAACGCGCACGCGCTCCCCGGGGAAAATACCGAACGTGTCCTTGAATCCGACGCCGAGCATGCCGTCGCGCAGATCCGCCGGCACTCCGCCCGAGCTACGCTCAATGAGCTGAAACTGCACGCCGTGGATGTGAATGGGGTGCGACATCGGCATGCCCCGCCCGTCGTTCGTGAACGTCCACACCGATGCTTCGCCCGCGGGGAGCCGCTCGTCCTCCGCCACTGCCATCATGCTCTCCGTGTCGAAGCGACGGCCATTGAGGAAACCGCGCATCATGCGGAACGCGAGCTGCGTGCGCAGCTCATGCTTACCTTCACGTACCAGGGGTTCGCCCTCCGGGAGCGCGAGCGCTTGCGCGGCCGCCCGCGCTCCGGGTGCGACGCTGAAGCGCGCAATATGAAGTTCGTCGCCCTGCGAGGGCCCCATCATTCCGCTCATCATGCCGCCGCCCATCATTCCCCCCATCATGCCGCCCATCATGTCCGTATCGGAAAAGGCCTGGCTCACCAGCGCAATCTCGGCGCCGTCTCGCCGCGCGCCAAAGTCCTCGAGCAGCTCGATGCGCTCGAACGGAAACAACGTCACGTAAGGCAGTTCCTGCACGCCTTCGGCGCGATTGAACAGCCCGCCATCCGAAGCAATGGCGCGCAATGGCCGTCCATCTGACCACGCGAGCTTGTAGGTGCGCGCATTCGACACGTTCGCGAGGCGCAGCCGGTAGGCGCGCGGCGCGACCTTGAAGGCGGCGTCGTCCATGCCGTTCACCAGCACCCGGTCGCCGAGCACGCCGGTCATGTCGTCCATCATCGTGCGCCTGAAGATCAGCTGGTTGTCCTGGCGGAAGCGGCGGTCCTGCAGTACCAAGGCCAGCTCGTGTTCCGGTCCGGGCAAGCCCATCTCCCGCTCGCCGGGCTCGCGCACGATCAGCAGGCCAGCGAGTCCCCCGTAGGTCTGCCGCCCGGTGAGGCGGTGCGGATGGGGGTGGTAGAGATAGGTTCCGGCGCGATTGCGCACGGTGAACTCGACTGTGTAGCCGGCGCCCGAGCGCACCGCCTGGTGCGGGTGGCCGTCGGCGGAGTCCGGCAGGATCATGCCGTGCCAGTGGATCACTGTCTCGTCGCCCGTACGGTTTACGACCTCGATGCGCACGCGCTCACCGCGGCGCAATTCCAGCGTCGGGCCGAGATTGCCCGCGGACGGGAGGATCGCGTCGCGGCGGCCGCGCAGCACTTCGCCCGTATAGCGCAGGCCGCGCGTTTCCGGTCCCGGGCGGATCGCCATCGCCGCCGGCGCGGCAACGATCCTCAAGACAAGGTCCGGAACCTCGGTACTGAAGGCCGGGCGCAGCGCTGCCGGCATCGCCAGCATCCCGCCGCCGCCTGCAAGGGATTGCAACACTTTTCTTCGCGTCCACATGGCAACCGCCTCAGGAGGCGCGTTCGCGCAAGTGCGCGCGCAGCGACTCGACGAATTCGGGCGCGTCCCATTGCGCCGGCCCGGTCTTGCGCCAGCGCTCGCCGCCCTCGCGATCCAGCAGCAGCGTCGTCGGGATACCTACGGTGCGCAGCTTGCTGGTCGCTTCCATTGACGGATCGACGTACAGCGCGAGCGAGCGGACGCCGATTTCGTCGTAAAAGCGCTGCACGGCGGCTGCGCCGCCGCTGTCGATCGACAGCGCTACGACCTCGAACCCGGGCCCGCCGAGCGCCTGCTGCAGCCGGTCGAGCATGGGCATTTCCTCGCGGCAGGGGACGCACCAGGTAGCCCAGAGGTTGAGCAGAACCACCTTGCCGCGGAAATCGGCGAGCGAGACGGGCTTTCCGCCAGCACCGAGAAAGCGGACTTCGGCAACCGGCTGCGCCGTGCCTGCCCACCCTACACTGTCCCGGTGCGGCCGGTCGACGGGCGCTACGCGGTCGCTGCCCGCCAGGTACGCTACGACGCTGATGGCAGCGAGTACCGCCAGCCCGGCGAGCGCTAGCCAGACGCGCATTCGATTCGTAGAACGGGGCGCTGTTGCTTGGCTCATGCTTACTTACGCAGTTTCTCGATGAGCGGCAAAATCCTGTCCTGCAATATCTGGGGCGTCACCGCGCCGATGTGCTTGTAGGCAATGCGCCCTTCGCGGTCAACCAGGAACGTCTCCGGCACGCCGTACACGCCCCAGTCGATCGCCACCCGTCCGTCGAGGTCCGCGCCGGTGCGGGCGTAAGGGTCGCCCAGCTTGTCAAGCCAACCCGCGGCATCGTCGGGCTGGTCCTTGTAGTTGAGACCGTGAATCGGAACCACGCCGCGCTGGCGAAGATCCAGGAACACCGGATGCTCGTCGCGGCAGGCCACGCACCAGGAAGCGAACACGTTCACCAGCGAGACTTCGCCTCTCAGGTCGCGGCTCGCCAGCCCGCGCGAACGGCCTTTCACCGGCGGCAAATCGAACTGGGGAACCAGCCTGCCGATGAGCGGCGACGGGATCTCGCGCGGGTTCAGGCCCAGGCCAGCCGCAAGAAACACCGCCACAGCGCCGAACAAAACGAGCGGCAGCACGAACACGATCGTGCGTCTGGGTTTTGCCGCGGGCACGTCCAGCGCGTCATTCATCGAAATCTCCGGCATTCATGGTTCTTCGAACAAGGTGCAATAGTCATGCGCGCGGCAACCCACCGCACGCACCGGTCAAGCGACCGGTTGAATCAGATGACGGAGGATTTAGGGGGAGCGGTGTCCGGCGCGCGCGCCTGGGACGCCGATTGTGCCGAGAGCCGGGCGGTCAGACAGACCGAGCTCCCGGTCCAGGAGACCTGGGAAGATTCCGCAACTATCGCGGCCCCGCCCGCAGGGCAGCCGATCGAACACAGGGGGGTGGACAGCTCATCTTTGCAGCACCCGGAACTGCCCTCTTCCGCAGCCGCCGAGGCGCACGGGATACCAACCGGCGCGGTCCAGGCGTTCAGCGGAACTCCAGCGGCAAGCGCCAGAGCCAGGAGCGCGGGAAGGAGGCGGTGCAGCAGGTTCATATCTCGGAAGGTCGGTCCATTCTACGAAATTTTCGTCAATCGAAGCTTAGTGGGACATCGTTCCGGGACAGAAGTTCGGGGTCTCACTCCAGTCGCGCCCGCCTAAGCCGCAGCGCATTGGTCACTACGGACACCGAGGACATGCTCATCGCGGCGGCGGCGATCATCGGGCTGAGCAGCCAGCCGAAGACCGGGTAAAGCACGCCTGCGGCAATCGGTATGCCAAGCGCGTTGTAGCCGAAGGCGAACGCCAGATTCTGACGGATGTTGCGCATGGTCGCACGCGAGAGCAGGGCCGCGCGCGCGATGCCGCGCAGATCGCCCTTGACCAGCGTCACGCCAGCGCTTTCCATCGCCACGTCGGTGCCGGTGCCCATGGCAATGCCGACATCGGCCTGCGCGAGTGCCGGCGCGTCGTTGATGCCGTCGCCCGCCATGGCTACTTTGTGGCCCGCCGCCTGCAATCGCTTGACATGTTCCGCCTTGTCGGCGGGCAGCACCTCGCCGATTGCTTGATCGATGCCCAGTTGACGCGCCACAACCTCAGCGGTGCGGCGGGAGTCGCCGGTCAGCATCACGACCTTCACGCCCAGGCCGCGCAGCGCCGCGATTGCCTCGGGCGTGCTTTCTTTGACCGGGTCCGCGACGCCGGCCAGTCCGACCGCCTTGCCGTCGACTGCAAAGAACACCACAGTCTTCGCCTGCGCCCGCCAGGTCTCTGCCTGCTCTAGCCATTGCTGCGGATCCGCGCCCTCCTGCTTGAGGAATGCGCTGCTTCCGACCAGGACCTTCTTTCCGCCTACTTGCGCCCGCACGCCCAGGCCGTTCGTCGCATGAAACTCTGTCGCCGGGGGCAGCGCTGCGCCACGGGTCTTCGCGCCCTCGACGATCGCCCGTGCGATCGGATGCTCCGATAATTGCTCGACCCCCGCGACCAACGCCAACGCATCGTTTTCGGCGATTCCCTCCGCGGTGAAATCGGTCAACACCGGGCGGCCGAGCGTAAGCGTGCCGGTCTTGTCGGCCACCACCACGTCAACACCTCGCATGCGCTCGATCGCCTCGGCGTTACGAAACAGGATCCCCGAGAGCGCGCCCTGCCCCATTGCCACCGTCATCGAGATCGGTGTCGCGAGACCGACTGCGCAGGGGCAGGCAATGATGAGCACTGCCACGGCGTTGAGCAGAGCGTAGGCGAGCCGCGGCTCCGGGCCGAAAAACCACCACGCGAGCGCAGTTGCGACCGCGATCAAGACGACCGCCTGCACGAAGTAGACTGCGATCAGATCCGCGAGCCGCTGGATCGGCGCTCGGGTGCGCTGTGCCTCGCCGACCATGTGGACGATGCGCGCCAGCAGCGTTTCCGATCCGACCCGCTCGGCCCGCATGATGAGCGAGCCGCTGCCGTTGATGGTGGCCCCAGTGACGCGGTCGCCAGCGCTTTTCGAGACCGGGATCGGCTCGCCCGAGATCATCGATTCGTCCACGTGGCTGCTGCCCTCCTGCACCGAGCCGTCTACGGGAATTTTGTCGCCCGGCTTGACGCGCAACCGGTCGCCGACCGCCACGCTGTCGAGCGGTACCTCTTCCTCCGAGCCGTCAGCGCGCAATCGCCAGGCGCGGTTCGGCGCTAGTTGCAGCAAGGCCTGGATCGCCTTGCCCGTCTGGCCCATGGCGCGCGCCTGGAGAACATCGCCAAGGATCACCAGCGTCACGATGACCGCGGCAGCTTCGAAGTAGGTACCGACGGCGCCGTCGTGCGCGCGGAACTCCGCCGGGAAAAGCTCGGGCACGAATACCGCCGCCAGACTGAAGAGGTAGGCAAGCGCGACGCCCAGCCCGATCAGCGTGTACATGTTGAGCGCCCAGTGCGCGAGGGAAAGCCAGAACTTGCGCAGGATCGGCCAACCCGCCCACAGCACCACCGGCGAGCCGAGCGCCAGTTCGACCCAGCCGCGAACGTGCGGCGCCAGACCGAACGCATCGTGAACGCCGACCATGGGCGCCATCGCCAGCACTACTAGCGGCACGGAAAGCGCGACGCCGAACCAGAGCCGTCGGGTCAGATCGCGGAGCTCGGCGTCATCGGCTTCCCCCGCCGCCGCCCCGCCAAGGGGTACCAGCGCCATGCCGCAAAGCGGACAGTCGCCCGGCGCATCGCGCACGACTTCGGGATGCATGGGACAGGTGTAAGTGCCGCCCGCAGCCGCCGGCGCATGTCCCGCGCCCGCTTTCTGCTCGCCGCCGGTGTAGCGGACTGGATCGGACTTGAACGAAGTCACGCAGTGCTTCGAACAGAAGTAATAGGTTCTTCCGTCGTGTGTCGCGCTGCCTGCTGCGGACTTTTCGTCCACCGTCATTCCACATACCGGATCTTTGGCCATGCTGTCCTTAGCTCTTGTGGCGGTCGTCATTGGCTGTCGGGAGCCGAATTTTATGGCAATCTAGAACGCTACATCACCGGATAGAGCGTCAGCGGAAATCCGTATATTAAACAGTGCGCCAATGAATGCCGCAAAAGCGCCGAAGGAACGCCAACGAATTGATGATGACGAGCGTCCGCAACTCCTAGGCTGGTGCATCATGTGCTTCCACCCTCATTGCTGTCTCCTTTCCCCGGCGCGGCCAGGCGCGCAGAAGCCCTGCGCCGGCACCGCCAGTGCCGCGTTGAATTTGCTTGAGAGATTCTGGAAGGCGACGAGCGCCGTGAATTCGAGTACCTCCTGTTCGCTAAACTGAGCGCGCAGCCGTTCGAATGCCGCATCGCTCACCCGCCGCGCGGGATCGGTGACTGCTTCCGCATAGGCGAGCGCGGCCCGTTCCCGCGCGCTGAACAAGGGCGAACGCTCGTATTCCTCGAGCGCCCTCAGCTTTTCAGGTACGGCATGCCGCTCCAGAGCTGCAGCGGAATTGAGATCGACACAGAACGCGCACCAGTTGATCTGCGAAATCCGCACCTGCACCAGCGCGCGCAACGCCGGTTCGATCGGCGAGCCCGGGCGGTCGAGCGAGCGGTAAAGCAGCGTCAGCATGAGGAAGGCGCGCGGCAGGCGGCCCCACAGCCGCGCCGGCTCGAGTTCGACGCCGTACTTGCGCCGCTGCAATGCGAGGATGAGACGCACGTACCACGGATACGCGTATTCCGGTGGCGTAGATACCCTCGGCGCCGCACTGGTTCGCGCTTCTTGGTCAGTGTGATTCACCGCCGCATAGTTTGGCATGAATGCCTCAGGTTGATAGATCGCGCTTGATCCGCTCGAATTCTTACTTGTCGATTTCGCCGCCTGCATAACGTTCCTTAAAAAGCTCAAGCGCGTTGCTGACGCCCTTGCGCTCTCCGCCGGAGAGCCATTTCACGAGCACTACGATGCCCAGAACGATCAGCACCCACCACAGAACCATATGCACTGCGCCGAGCATCCCCAACCACCACCCCAGCTCATGCTTGCCATATCACCCCACATGTCGTGCTCTTTTACGATGTTCGACAGGTCGCTGCGCCAGAGACCTAGCCCGGCGAGCTCGCCTATCGGCAGTTTGCGAGGAGACCCGGACGATCCAAGCTCCGTTTCGCTCTTGACTACAGGTGACCGCGAAAGAACAGCTTGGTTCACCTTTGGCGCCGCGCGTCGATCTGCAGCGGCAAAACACAGCGTCGACACAAGGCGCGCATTCTGGCCTCAGTTCGTAATCTCGATATTGGTCGCGGTAAGCGCACCACCGTTCGCGTGAGCGTGAAACTTCACCTTGTCGCCGGCCTTGATTTTCTCGAGCAACGCTGCGTCCGGGACCTCGAATCCCATCGTCATGGACGGCATGCCAAGATTGAGCAGCGGACCATGGCTGATAGTGACGTTCCTTTCGACCCTGTCGACCGACACCACCACGCCGTTGCTAAACGCGGTCGGGTCGCCCGCATGGCTGGCGTGCTCTTCAGAAGGTTGCCCGGCATCCGGGCGGGGAGCGCTTGGCAGCTTGTACCAGGCGAAGCCGGCGAATGCGGCGAGCGCTGCAGCAACGATCAACGCCTTTGTCAGAGCGAACCCGGCAACGCGTAATCTCCAGCTTCTCGACGGCGGCAACAACTGTTGGAACCTGTTTTGAAACCGCATGGTCCCAGTATAGGATAAGGCGATGACGAAACCAGTATCAGCGAAGCATCTCGCGCTGGGCGCCGCGGTAGCTGCGGCGATGTTCGTTGCGCTCGGCACCGTTGCGGCGCTCTGGTCCAATCCGCTGTTTGTGCGCATGACGCCGACCGGGGGGTTCGAGGTCGCGTTACTACTGTTACAGTCGGTCCTCGCCGGCGCATTTGTAGCAATTCCACGAGGTCCGTGCGGCAAGCGGACCGCAGGCGCTGGCGCCATCATCGGCTTTCTCGGCATCGCCTGCCCTGTCTGCAACAAAGTACTCGTCCTTGCGATCGGCAGCGCCCTGCTGCTCGAGTACTACGAACCGGTGCGCCTCTTTGTGGCGCTTGGTGGCGCAGCGCTACTCGCGGCCGCCGTCTGGCTCAAACTGACGCGCCCGGACTGCCTGCAGCCGATCTGATTCCGATGCGCTGGCTGGCGTTTCTGGCGGGCGCCCTCGCGATCGCGGCGGTGAAGCAATTCGGCGCGCGGGGCGTCTGCGTGGACATCGATCCACAGCGCATCCGGGAAAGCCGCGCGAATGCGCAGCGCTCCGGCGTCGCTGAGCGCATCCTCTTTTCGAATCAGGACCCGTTCGAGACCGATATTGCGGACGCAACCGTGGTGACGCTCTTTCTCTGGCCGAGCGTGAACCTGAAGCTGCGCCCGAAGCTGTGGCGCGAGCTCAGGCCGGGCACGCGGGTGGTTTCCTATGTTCACAGCATGGGCGACTGGGCGCCGCGGGGGACGTGGAATGTGGAGACGGCCGATGGACCGCGCAAGCAGTTTCTGTGGCTCCTTCCGTATGATGGACGCCCGCCGATCGAATCGCCTCGATAGGGGCGAGGCAACGGGCGCAAGCAGATAGCGGACGAGCTCTGCCATGGACACAAAGTTGATCTGGATCATTGCCGCAGGTATCGCGGGCGGCGCTTTGAGCCTCCTCGTCGCCGCTGTATTCGCGTATGCCGTCCTGTCGGCCTGGGTGCCGCGCATGGTGAGCTATGCGGTCGGGGCCCTGCTGGGCGCCGCGCTGCTGCGCTTGCTGCCTGAAGCTTTCTCGGCCGCCGACAACGTCGAGAAGGTGTTCGCAGTGACTCTGGCCGGGCTGCTGGGATTCTTCCTGCTGGAAAAATTCGCTCTTTGGCGGCACGCGCATGCGCACGGAGCGACGGAGCGTGCACACGACCAAAGCCGGCGCAGCGGCCTTTTGATCATCGTAGGGGACGCGATCCACAATACGGTCGACGGAGTGGCGATCGCCGCGGCATTTCTCACCGATGTCAGGCTGGGCGTGGTCACGACGCTGGCGGTGATCGCCCACGAGATCCCGCAGGAAGTCGGCGACTTCATGATCTTGCTGCACGTCGGCTACTCCAGGCGCACGGCGTTGCTGCTCAATCTGCTCGCCAGCCTGACCTCCGTGGCTGGCGGCATCGCCGGCTACTTCGTGCTGCGGGAGAGCCAGGCTGCGGTACCCTACGTGCTTGCCGTTTCCGCAGCGGGGTTCATCTACATCGCCGTCGCCGATCTGATTCCGGACATGCACCGCAGCGTCGACCTCCGAAGCACCGCCTGGCAGGTAATCCTGATTGCGGTCGGGGTGGCCACTGTTGCGTTACTCCGGGAGCTTGGCCCGGCGCACTGAGAACATTTTCACCAGGGCGGCGCGAAGAGCCCTGAATTTCGGAATAATCGAGCGCGCCTTCATGTTAGCCGCAACGATACCCAAGGAGACCGCCATGGAAAACCCCGCTTGCTCGTTCCGTTCCCGCTTGAGCCGGCTGCTTGCCATTATCATGGTTGCGACGGCAGGCGGGGCCTTCAGTCCCGCCGCGCTCGCGCAGGCCGGGCCTGTCAAACTCGAGTGGCTGACGTGGTCGTTTTTCCGTTTCACTACTCCCGGCGGAAAGGTGGTCCTCACCAATCCTTTCATTACCGGCAACCCCGATGCCGCGGCCGGAGTGAAGCTGGAGGAGATCGGCAAGGCGGATCTCATCCTGATTCCCAATGGCCACGGCGACGAGATCGGCGATGCGGTGGCGATCGCCAAGGCCACCGGAGCACGCATCGTGTCGCCGTTCGAGCTCGGCAGCTGGTTCGTGAGCCAGGGTGTGCCCGAGACGCAGGTAATGCGGCGCAATCCGGGCACGCGCTTCGCCTGGGAAGGAATCACGATCCGCGTCGTCGGCTCGGTGCACGGCTCGGGTTCCGGCAGCGACACGCCCTCCAAGCGCGCGCCAATCTACGGCGGAGCAGCGGCCGGCTTCATGATCACCTTCGAGAACGGCTACACCGTGTACTTTCCGGGCAGTTCCGCCGCGACGCAGGACATGGCGATGTGGGCCGAGGCGTACAAGCCCGACGCGATGATCTTCCTCATGGGAGGAACCAGCGAGCCGCAGGACATCGGCATGGCGGTCAAGCTGGTCGCGGGCAAGAGCCCCAACCTGAAGATGCTCACGCCGCATCACCACCGCGTCTCACCGCCGCCCGGCGCCACGACCGTCGCCGATGTGCGTTCGGCGCTGGATGGCATGGGCATTCGCATACCGATCACCATTCTGGCGCCCAAACAGTCGGTCGAGCTATCCAAGTAGGCCGGCCGGGACCGAACCAGATCAGGAGTTCCCGGATGCGCGCTTTACTGCCGAATAAAGCGCCATGGTGCCGAGCGGGGTCGCGAAATCCCGTCTGTGGCGCACGCCGACGAAACCGGCCTGAGACATCAATTCAGGCAGCACGCCGGCAACGCTGTCATTCGTCGTTTCCCTCCCATCGAGCGCCTGCACGAGCAGGAATGCCGCCCGCAGCATGATGTTCGCCGGCCGGCCCCAGTCGGCGACGTGCAGCGATCCGCCGGACTTCAGCACGCGGAGGATCTCGGCCAGCACCACGCGTTTTGCGTCGCGCTTCAGATGGTGAAAGAACAGGCTCGACACCGCGCCATCGAAAGACTCCGCCGCAAACGGCATGCGGTCGGCGAACGCCTGTTCAAATGCCACCCGGACGCCCGCGTCGGCGGCCTTGGCCCGCGCGATGGCGAGCGCCGAGCTGTCTGCATCGAGACCGACAACGCTTGCCCCCGGAAATCGCAGCGCCAGTTCCACGCTGAGCGTCGCCGTGCCGCAACCAACGTCAAGCAAGCTCGCTCCCGGCGCTTGACCGAGCTGCGCAAGCAATGCTTCCTTGAAAACCTTCTCGCGCGTCGTCCAGCGAACGAGAGCGTCGTAATAGCGGGTAAGAAAATGAAAACGAAGCGGCGGAATGTACGAGTCCGAGTGCTGTCGCATTGGAACGGGGACGGTCTTCTCGGCGCGTACTCTCCAGGCCGAGTCTAGCGTATCTTGAGGGCAACGCGGATCCCGCTCAGGAGGCGTCATGAATCGAATTCAAGATCGAAGCGGCCGCCGCAGGCTGCTGGGCGCCGCGCTTGCGCTGCCGTTCGCGTCGATCGGCCCCGTCTCGGGCCAGACTTTGCCGCTGACGCCGGCTTGCGGTGAAAAACCCGAGCGAACGCCGTCGCAAACCCCAGGCCCCTTCTACACCCCCGATTCGCCCCGGCGTAGTTCGCTGATCGAGCCGGGCAGCAAGGCCGAACGGCTCGTGCTGACGGGTCTGGTGCTCTCGCCGCAATGCAAGCCGATCGCGAACGCGCTGCTCGACTTCTGGCATTGCGACGAGGCAGGCGGTTACGACAACCAGGGCTTCCGCTATCGCGGGCACGTGCTAGCCGACGCGCAGGGACGCTACAGCCTGGAGACCATCGTTCCGGGCGAATACCCGGGACGCACGCGCCACATCCACGTCAAAGTGCGGCCACCGGGCGGGCGCGTCCTGACGACGCAACTTTACTTCCCGGATGAGCCGGGCAACCGCGCCGACGGCATCTTCCGCCGCGAGCTGACGATGCGAGTTGCGCGCGACGGCGTTCAGCGCAGCGCGAGATTCGACTTCGTGGTCGCAGCCTAGCGCCGGCGCCTGATAGGGAATCGATCCCCGGCTGCCGGTGTAACGATACATATCCAATTGAAAGCGATTCAAACACTCTCAAGGCACTTCGTGGTTCTGCTCCTGGGAGTGCTGCTGACCTATCTGTTCCTGGATGTACACTCGAGATGGGCTCCCATTCATCGCAGGAACCGCGCTTTTGCCGATGCTTCACTGGTGCTGCTTGCCGTCGCGATGATGATCGGGCCGGTTGTCAGGCTTCGGACTTGCGAACATACTCGGGCTAGTAGCGTTGGTCTACGGAGCGATTCTTTTGACGACATCTAACGACGATGCCGTGCGATGCCTTGGCGGCAGCGTTTGGAAATTTGTTCAGCGCAGCGCGTATGTACTGTGGATACCAGTCGTGGCTCACACGGCGTACTTCCTGTACATGCACTTCCTGCATTTTGACCGCCCCCTGCCTGCGCCAAACCCGCTGCAGTGGCCCTTTGCCGGTCTTGTGGTCGCCGTCATGCCTTTTCGGACGATCGCGACGGTGCGAACATGGCGGCTCAAACGCAGCGGCTCGTTGAGAGTTTGACCGTCCGAAGTTCCCGTCAGGAGCGTGTGACACTATCGGCAATGGGAGATTTGCATATGGGACATCTGTTCATCAGTCAGGTCGCGTGCGCCGCCTTTCTGCTGCTCTTGGGAGCGGCACGCTTTCACTATTTCGTGGCGGCGAGCACGCAGCCGGCGGATCGGTCCAGTCCGCCAGTGAACTGGGCGCGCCACGTTCCCGCCTACCTTGCCTCCACCACGTGGGCGATTTACGTCGCGTGGCTCATCATCGCTCCCGTGCGGGTCGTCGAATGGGACAGATGGCCCCTAGACCATTGGGTCTCCGGCCTGCTCGGCTGGTTCGCCGTTCCGCTTCTGGGCGCCGGAATCTGGTTGTTTTGGTACAGCCATCGCACGATCGGGCGTTACTGGAGCATCCGGGTCCAGCTAAAAACGCAACATCGGCTCGTAACCGAGGGGCCTTACCGTTACGTTCGCCATCCTCTCTATACCGCGTTGTTCCTCGGCTATCTCGGGACGCTGCTCGCGCTGCAGTCCTGGACGCTGGCGGCCTGGTTTCCCGTATTCGTTGCGTCGTACGTGCTGTTCGCAAGGGAAGAAGAGAACGTCATGGAGCAGGGCTTTGGTGAGGCGTACTGGATTTACCGCCGGCAGACGGGGATGTTTCTGCCGAAGCGGGCCGACATGAAATCGAAGGACGTCACGCGCTTTTGAGCCTCGCCAGCCGGGCGTACAGGATCGCCGCGAACGGCAGCGCAAGGCCGATCAGCATCTGCGTCACCAGCAGCTCGCCGAGTTCGCCGTAGTCGGCCGGGACTTGGATCGCACCGGTGGCGGGGTCGCGCACCTCGCGCGTGACGAGGAAGGCCTGGTTCAGATACTTGGCGCCGAGCTGCGAGAGCGACAGTGCGAGATTGGAGAACGAGGCCATTACCGCGAAATAAGTGGCTTTGAGGTTGGCCGGAGCGGAGTTGGCGATCCACGCGAGCATCGGGATCATCGCGATCTGGCCCAACGGCGACTCGAGCGCGGTGTCCACCAGCGCGATGAAGCGCGCGTCCACCACTCCTCCCGTGCGCGCGGCAGTCCACTCGTGCAGGCCGTAGAACATGCCGACGATGGGCGTCGCGAGGACGGTGCCAGCAAGAGTGAGAACGCCCACCACGTAGGCGATGGAGCGCTCGGCCATGAAACGGCGAAAGATGAACATGCCGGCGAGCGTCAGCACGCTCGAAACAAGCGCCAGCACGGAAAGGAACTGCTGGTCGAACCCCAGCGCGTCAATCATCCACCAGGTCACACCCGGGCCCGGCGTCGGGACTGCGCGATAGACGAAGATCACAATGGCGGTGCCTATCAGCGTCGCTCTCGCCCCGGCTTCCAACTCGCGCGTCAGCCTCACCATCAGGAAGCTGATGATGGCGAACGATCCGGCGAAAATAATCTCCTGGCCATACGGCACCCTGTTCAGGCCCATGCCCAGCGCGAAGACGACGAAGGCGAGGCTTGCGCCGAGAATCCACCAGTCCGGCGCCGGGCGTCCGGCGGGCCCCACGACGAGCATTTCCGCTTCCTCGTGCCTGACGCCCCGCAGCAGCAGCTCCCGGACGCGCCGCGCCTTGAGCAAAAAGTGCACCACCACGCCCAGCACCGAGATCGCGGGAATGGCGAGCGCCATCAGATACACATCTCGGTAGATGGCCGCCTTCTGCGCTTCCGGCAGCGCCTGCGCGCCGGAAAAGAGATAGATATTGACGAGCGCGACCAGCACCGTGCCGCCGATGATCGCCACCCGCCCCAAGGTCTGCATGGTGGTGTTCATGAGCTTGCGTGCCTCAGCGGCAATTGGCCGTCCGTCCGCGGCCACGCGCGGCACCGCTTCAACGGTCATGGCATCCGCGACGACGTCCTGGACCACGTAGCCGACCGGCGCCAGCAGCGCGCTCAGCACGTACCACGCTGCGGCGGGCATCACCGCGATCATTGCCTCGCGGCTGCCGATGAGAGCGGCCATGACGAGCAGGCTCACGGCAATCAGGCCAGCGCCGAGATAGACGAGCGCGCCCTTCCAGCGCCAGATGAGATCCACCAGATGCCCGAGCGGCATCTTGAGCGCCCAGGGAATGCCGGCCCAGAAGCCGAGGGCGGCGAGAAACTCGGCGGATAGCCCGAGGTAATCCTTGACGAAAAAGACGCCAACGACGCCGGTGAGTCCCGAGACGCCGGCCGCCAGGTACACCATGAGCGGCGGCAGGTACGAGAGCCGCAGTTCGCGCCCGAGAGCAAAGATGTTGAGGTCGATCCAGCGATACGCGGCAGCTAGCATGGGCCGGAATTAACGACAGCTAGAGCCCACCTATCATCGACCGTCACCGGGTGGCTGACATTTCTGAAGCGCGTTTCATCGATCGGGCAACTCGACATCGGTGAATACGCGTGCTGCGCTGCTGATCAGTCCGGAGTGGAGGATCTCTGACTTCCTCTTGCCTGGGCCGCGAGGCGCACGGTCAGGCTGATGGCACCGCCAAAGCGCCCCCTTCGCGCCCATCGCTACGTTTGCCGGTACGTGCCTTGTCCGGCTAATTGCTGTCGCCGTAAACGATGGGCGAAAGCGCGTCAATTAAAGCAACTGACAGGGTAGATCGCTCGATTTTCCGACCGAATCACTGTTGTGCCTTCCGGTACGACTCCGGCAGCGCGACAACGGCGTCCGTGACTGGCGCCTCGTAGGCGATTTTCCAGCGCCCGCCCTCCTCGACCCAGTACTGGCGCTTGCGCGTTTGTTGCGCGAGGTTGCTCGAGCGGTAGTCCTGATCGAAACTGACCGTGATCACGCCGGGGGCGCCGGGCGCGCGAAACACGCTCAGATTCGAAAGCGACACCTTGATCCAGGTCTTCGCCGCATTGACGCGTAGCTTGTGCGCCCGCCAGGCCGCCAGATCCATGCCGCCCGAGCGAAAGTCGGGTGCGTAATGGGAGAGGTAGCGCTCGGCGTCGCGACTCTGCCAGTCCGTAAGCCACGCCTCTAGACGTTTTGCGAACGCATCGCGCTCCCCGCGCAATGCTTCCGGCGCTACCCATTCGACGCGTTCGGCGATGATCACCGGGGTCGCGCCTACCTGCACCCGGCTACCGAGCTCCTCGATGTCCGGATTCGCGAGCGCGATGCAGCCATCGCTCGCGAGCGGCGCGCGCGCGTAGGTGTCCGAGGGCACGCCGTGCAGCCAGATGCCGTAACCGGTCTTGCCGCGAAGCCTGTCCCACTCGTTCGGATAATTGATCGGAAACGCACCCCAGCCGTAAAGATCCGGCAGCTTCTTGCCGGCAATCTGCGACACCACCTGGTAAACGCCGATCGGCGTTTTCTTGTCGCCCTCGCGTTCCTTCGGGATGCCCTGTTTGCCGAGCGTGGTGTAGTAGTTCTCCACCAAGCGGAGCGTGCCGTTCGCGTTCTGGAAAACGTAGACGCGCGAGCGATCGCTTTCCACCACGATCGCATGCCGCTGCCGCGCATCCAGTTGCAGCAGGTAGCGGGGCACGAGATCGCGCGGCGGATGGCCGTTGTAGGCGCCCAGGCGAAGCCGGGCCTCGGCGCGCAGCTCCTCGAGCCGCTCATTGCCCGCATGCCCGGTGTTGCCCAATCCCTCGATCGGCCGAACGCGGGCGAGCAACAAATCTCCGCGCACCAGGTGCGCAAGCCTGAAATTCGGATGGCGGGCGATGAGCCGATCGGTTTCCGCCAACGCTTCACCCAGGCGTCCTTGCCGCACGGTCTCAAGCATGCGCAGCAACCGATATTCAGCGCGATCGACGCTCCCTTCGGGCGGCGACGCCGCGCCGGCAGCACCAAGCGTAGACACGAACGTCAGCGCAATGCGAAGAATCAGAACGCGCAATCGAACGCTCATGATCTAGAGACTTCGTGTCAGGATTCTGCTGCCGTCTTCAGCGCCATCTCCTTACTTCGCCGCTTCGATCCTCGTGACCGTAAACGCCCCGTCGAGCTTCTTTGCCTCGAATTTCACCTTGTCGCCCGCCTTCACCTGCTCGAGCATGGCGGGCTCCTTGACACGGTAGACCATGGTCATTGGCATGGGCATGTCCATGCTCGGCATGGGGCCGTGCTTGATGGTGATCTTTCCCGCGTCCTTGTCCACCTTGCGTATCTCGCCGTCGGCAAGATTAGCAGACGCCTGCGCAAAGACCGCGGCGGGCATCGCGATCGCCACCGCGATCAGCATCTTCGAAATTTTCATTTTCAATTCCTTTCAATTAAATATCAATCAAGCACATTCAATCCCGCCGCGCTACGCTGATCCTATCGATCATCCCGGCCTCAACATGCCCCGGAATCAGGCAGGCGTAATGGAATTCACCCGCCTTGGTGAACTGCCACGCGATGGTTTCGGTTTTTCCCGGGCTGACATGCGCCACGTACGGTTCGTCGTGTTCCATCCCCGGATGTTTCTTCATCACCTCGGCATGCTTGCGCAATTCCTTCATCGTGCCGATCACCATTTCATGCATGATCTTGCCTTGGTTCGTGACGACGAACTTGATGGTGTCTCCCTGTTTTACATGAACGTGGCCCGAGGTGAAATGCATCTGGTCGTTCATGCCAACCTTGACCGTGCGCGTTGCTTTTTCGGGATCGCCGGGGCGGCCGAAAGACGTTTCCTCATTAGCGGCTGCAGCGCTTTTTTTCGATGACGATCCGGCGTGTTTTTCACCGTGGCCATAAGCAACACCGAAACTGGATGCCGCGAGGCCAAACGCTAAAACTGTTGCTCGGTACATGGCAAGTCTCCTTTTTAGTAACTGACAGCATTGAAAAGCTTTTTGTTCAATAGCGGCCGTGGCCCCGCGGCTTTTTCACCCTTATCGTTGCGTCTCCTGACGATGACGGCAGATTCCGCTCGGCTTCTGGAGGCTTTCCTTGCCACTCATAGGCAACCGTTCCATCGGGGTGCTGGTACCGGCCTGGGTCCTTGTAGTCGTTACGCGCGAGGCCCTGGCGGATTTTCACGGTGGTGAACATGCCGCCCATCTCGATCGCGCCAAACTGCCCCGCGCCGGTCACCATGGGAAGGGTATTGTCGGGACGCGGCATTTCCATCTCGCCCATGTCGGCCATGCCGCGCTCCCCCATCACCATGTAGTCGGGTACCAGCTTGATGATCTTCTCAGCAACACCACGGTGGTCCACCCCGATCATGGTCGGCACGCCGTGTCCCATCGCGTTCATGGTGTGGTGCGACTTGTGGCAGTGGAACGCCCAGTCGCCGGGATCGGTCGCATCGAACTCGATTGCGCGCATCTGCCCTACCGCGACATCGGCCGTCACTTCCGGCCAGCGCGAGCCCGGCGGGGTCCAGCCGCCATCGGTTCCGGTCACCACGAATTCATGGCCGTGCAGATGAATCGGATGGCTGGTCATGGTCAGGTTGCCCATGCGGATCCGCACCCGGTCACCTAGCCGGCACACCAGCGGATCAATGCCGGGAAAGGCCCGCGAGTTCCAGGTCCAGAGATTGAAATCGAGCATCGTGCTGACCTTCGGCGTATAGCTGCCGGGTTCGATGTCATAGGCATTGAGGAGGAACACGAAATCGCGGTCTACCCGCATAAAGCCCGGATTCCTCGGATGCGTCACCCAGGAACCCATCATGCCCATCGCCATTTGGGCCGCCTCGTCGGCGTGCGGGTGATACATGAACGTGCCCGGCCGCTTGGCGGTGAACTCGTACACATAAGTCTTGCCGACCGGAATCTGCGGCTGATTGAGTCCGCCTACGCCATCCATGCCGTTGGGCAGCCGCTGCCCGTGCCAGTGAATGGTGGTGTGTTCGGGCAAGCGGTTGGTGACAAACAGGCGCACCCGGTCGCCCTCCACTACCTCGATGGTCGGTCCCGGCGATTGCCCGTTGTAGCCCCAGAGGTGCGCGGTCATCCCGGGCGCAATCTGACGGCGCACGGGTTCGGCGACGAGGTGAAATTCCTTGACGCCATTTTTCATCCGCCAGGGCAGGGTCCAGCCGTTCAGCGTGACCACCGGGTTGTACGGGCGGCCGGTATTCGGAACAAGCGGCGGCTGGGTGGCCGGCGCGTCCATGCTTGGCGCTTCCGGTACCGCGCCGTGCGCGACCCGACTCACTGTTGCTGCGCCGAGCATCGCCGCACCAGCGGTTCTCAGAAATTTCCTGCGATTGGTCATCGTTTCTTCTCCGAACTCAGTGCTTTGCGCCGCCACCGGCGGGCACCGTCATTGATCTCGAACCACCCCCCATCGCACCCGGCGAGCCCGCGGTCAGCGCCGCCTGCAGATCCGATTCGGCTAGCCAGAAGTCGCGCAAGGCTTCGATGTAGGCGTTTACGCTCATGACCGAGTCTCGTGTATCGGCAAGCAGTTCGAACACGCTCGCGAGCATGCCGTTATAGCGCAGCAGAATTTCCTCGGAGATGCGCTTGCGCAGCGGCACGATTTCGTCGTGGTAGTGCCGCACCAGATCGAACGCGGTGCGATAGGCGTTGTAGCTCTCCCGCACTTCGGATCGGGCACGGATTGCAACGTCCGCCGTGCGATTCACCGCCTGCAGGTAGACGTGTTCGGCGCGAGCGACGCGCGCACCACCGAAATCAAAGAGCGGAATGCGCAGCTCCACTTCCCAACCGCGCTGATGCGGGCGGGGCGATTCGGAGTTGTTGTGCACGCCAAGTTCGAGCAGATTGACGAAGCGCGACACCTGCGTGAGACCCATTGACTCCGCCAAGGCCTCGGTTTCGCGCCGCGCGGCCTGCACGTCCAGCCGCTGGGCCAGCGCCTGCGTTTCAAGTTCAGCCGCGTCGCGCACGGTTTTCGGCGCTTCGGGCAAGCGCACGGGCAACGCGAACCGGAGGTCGTCGCCCCACAGGCCGAGCAAACGCGCCAGCTTCTCTCGCGCGCTCACCTGCATCTGCATAGCGCGGGCGAGTTGCGCGGTGGTTTCCGCATAGAAAACCTGCTCGCGCGACAAGTTGAGCTTCGGCCAGTTGCCGACCGCCGCCATGCGGCGCGCCAACTCCGCGCTCGCCTCGGCGGCGTCCTTGACCTGCTCCATGTAACGCACGCTTTCCTGCGCGGCCACCGCCGAAAAGAATGCCTTGCGGGTGTCGAGCGCAAGCCGGAGCGCCTCCGTCGCGGCGCGCGCCCTGGCGGAGGCAAAGCGCTTCTCCTCGGCCTTGGTCGAAAGCGGAATCGTGACCAGGCCGAGCAGGTCGAAAAAGACGCTTCGCTCATATTCGATCTCATCGCCGCGCCGCAAGCGCGCGAAGGAGAGCTTCGGGCCGCTCCAGCGGCTTGCCTGAACCAGGTCCGCCTCGGCGATCCCCATCTCGGCGTAGGCCGCCTGCAGGCCCGGATTGTTGAGCAGCGCGATCTGGACTGCGCTCTCGGCGGTCAGCGGCTGGGCGAGCAGCTCCTTCGTTCGGGCGCCGACCGAATCAGCATCCTTCTCCGAGCGTACCCAGACCGCTTCCAGGCCGCTGCGCATTTTCACCGCGTCGCCGACTTCGCCGAATCCGCCGTCCGGAGAAAAACTCGCGCAGCCTGAGGCGGCCAGCGCAAGAAAAGCAATCGCCGCGACTCTCATTTGTGTCCTCCCTGACCGGTCGCGGGCGGGGGTTTAGTTGCCGCCGAGGATCCCCGCCCAGGCGCCGCACCGGGTACATGCCCGACGTGGCCGTTCAACCGGCCCATTTCGTCGTTTACTTCGCGCCAGCGCGCAAGATCGGGATCGGAGTAAGCGCGGTAGCTCTTGAACACCGACTCATAGGGGCGCGCGGGCGCGGCCGCTTTCGGGTCGGCGGGATCGGGTCGCTTTGGCATCTGCGCGGCGACACTACCGGCGATGCATGCCGCGAGCGTAAAACAAACTGTCTTCAACATGACTCTCCCAACGCAATCTGGTGCACGCGCGAGCGTGCAGGAGCGGCGCGTTTAGCGCGCCGCGGCCATTTCAGCAGTCAGCGGGAGAGCGGAGGTCGCTCGGGATGCTCGGGGACAAATACCGCAGCAAGCCGTTCGGTGAACGGGATGGCATCGGCGATCGGCATTGCCGGAATGCGCAGCTGGCCAGGCGGCAGGACGACCAAGGTGCCCACGCAGTGCCCGGTACTGTAGTTGCAGCTGTGAGTCGCATCGCCAGGGGATTCGTTGCCGCGATGCTGCATCGCAGCATTCTCGGTGGCCTGGTAAGCATGCGATGCCACGGGATCATAGTCAGCCGAATGGAATCCAATTGCTACCGCCGCAATCGCGCGCACCGGAACCAGCGCGATAAGCAGGAGCATGATCAGGGTCTGGATGCGGTGCAACATGGGGCAATTATGACAGAATCCCGGTGCAATAGTTCCGCCCCCCCGCCTGGCCGGCAGCCTCGTCGCCACGCTATCCGATATCCCGCAGCACCTCTCGGGCGCAGTTGTGTCCCGGCGCGCCGGTGACGCCGCCGCCCGGATGCGCGCCCGCGCCGCACAGATACAGCCCCTTCACTGGCCCGCGGTAGTCGGCGTAGCCCAGCAGCGGCCGCGCCGACCAGAGCTGGTCGAGGGTCAGGGCACCGTGGAAGATGTCGCCTCCGGTGAGGCCGAAGTCGCGTTCCAGGTCGGCGGGGGAAAGCGCGCTGTGGCCAAGGACCCTGGCACGAAATCCCGGCGCGTGCGATTCGACTACCTCGAAGATGCGATCGATCGCCTCCCCCTTGCGGGCCGACCAGTCAGTCTCCGGCGCAAAGTGCTGGCAGAACAAGCTGGCGACGTGCGCCCCTTTGGGCGCGAGCGTGTCATCGACCGTGCTCGGAATCAGCATCTCGACGATCGGCGCTCGTGCGATCCCCTCGGCACGCGCATCGAGATAGGCGCGATCCATGTAATCGAGCGAGGGCGCAAGAATGATCCCGGTGGCAAGGTGCGGTCCTGCTTGAGGCAGGCAGGAAAAGCGCGGCAGCTCAGAGAGCGCCACGTTCATGCGGAAGCTCGCCGAACCGCACTTGTAGCGTTCCATTCGGGCCACAAAGGCGGCGGGGAGGTCGGCCCGATCCATCAGCTGCAAGTACAAGAGCTTCGGATTTACGTTGGCGACGATCACCCGGGCCCGCAGTTCTCTGCCATCGAGGCGGGTGACTGCGCCTTCGCGCACCCGCGCCACCGCCGTGTCGCATTCGATCGTCACGCCCAGGCGCCGCGCTTCGGCGGCGAGCGCATCGCTGATTGCGCCCATGCCGCCAACCGCATGGCCCCAGATTCCCCGCTTGCCGTTTACCTCGCCAAAACAGTGGTGCAGCAGGACGTAGGCGGTGCCGGGATGGAACGGGCTCGCGTAGTTGCCGACCACGGCGTCGAAGCCGAACGCCGCCTGGATCGGCCCGGACTCGAACCAGCGCCCGAGCAGTTCGGCCGCACTGCGGGTAAAAAGCTCGAGCAGGTCGCGCCGCGCTTCCATGTCGAGTTTCTTCAGCCTCAGTCCGATGCCCAAGAATCGCAGCAGATCGGAAATCCCGCCGCCGATATTTGGCGGCGTCTCCAGCACCGTGCTGCGCAGCACGTCGGCAACGGCTTCGATGGTCCGGTAATAATCCGGTAGCCGCTCGGCGTCACGGGTGGAGAACTTCGCAACCTCCTGCTGCGTCGCTGCCAGCCCGCCGCCCACCTTCAGATAACCGCTCTCGAGCGGCAGGAAATTCGAGAACGGCCGCTCGAGGATGCGCAGGCCGTGCTCGGCAAGCCGCAGCTCGCGGATCACCTTAGGCTGCAGCAGGCTCACGGTGTAGGCCGCAACCGAATTGCGGAAACCGGGATGGAATTCTTCCGTGACCGCGGCACCGCCGACCACGCCGCGGCGCTCCAGCACCGTGACCTTAAGTCCCGCTTTGGCCAGATAGCAGGCGCACACCAGGCCGTTATGGCCCGCGCCGACCACAATGACGTCCGGGTTCACTCGACCGTGACGGACTTCGCGAGGTTCCTGGGTTTGTCCACATCGGTGCCGCGCGCGAGTGCTGTGTGGTAGGCGAGCAGCTGCAGCGGCACCACGTGCAGGATCGGCGACAGCAGGCCGTAATGCTCCGGCAGGCGGATGACGTGGACGCCTTCTTCCGCCGCGATGCGCGTGTCGGCGTCGGCGAGCACGTACAACTGGCCGCCGCGCGCGCGCACCTCCTGCATGTTGGACTTCAGCTTCTCCAGCAGCGCATCGTTCGGCGCCACCGTCACTACCGGCATCTCGGCAGTAACCAGTGCGAGCGGCCCGTGCTTGAGTTCCCCCGCCGGATAGGCCTCGGCATGGATATAGGAGATCTCCTTGAGCTTGAGCGCGCCTTCGAGCGCAATCGGATAGTGCAGGCCACGGCCGAGGAAAAGGGCGTGCTCCTTTTTCGCGAATCGCTCCGACCACGCAATGATCTGCGGCTCCAGGGCAAGCGCCGCGGCCAGCGCCTTGGGAAGATGCCTGAGACGGCGCAGATGCTTGCGCTCCTGACTGAGCGAGAGTTTCCTTTTAACTTTAGCCAGGGTCAGCACCAGCAGAAGAAGTGCGACCAGCTGCGTGCTAAAAGCCTTTGTCGAAGCAACGCCGATTTCGACCCCGGCGTGCGTGAGGAAGCGCAGCTTGGTTTCGCGCATCATCGCGCTGGAAGCGACGTTGCAGATGGCGAGGGTTCGCTTCTGCCCCAGCGAGCGCGCGTGCTTGAGCGCGGCCAGGGTGTCGGCAGTCTCGCCCGATTGGGACACGACGACCACCAGCGCTTTCGGGTTGGCGACGCTGTCACGGTAGCGGTATTCGCTGGCGATTTCGACCTGCGTCGGCAGGCGCGCGAGCGATTCAAACCAAATCTTCGCCGTCAGTCCCGAGTAGTAGCTGGTGCCGCAGGCGAGGATCAAAACCGAGTCCACCCCGCGCAGCACGCTGCCGCGAGGGTCATTGAACAGCGAAGGGGTGATTCCCGCGACGCCTTCCAGGGTGTCGGCGACCGCGCGCGGCTGCTCGAAGATCTCCTTTTGCATGAAATGGCGGAATTGACCGAGCTCCGCGGCATTGCCGGTGATTTTCACCGTCCTGACCTCGCGCTTTGCCTCGCGGCCCGCCGCATCGTGCACGTGGAACCCCTCCAGGGAGATCTCGGCGACATCGCCTTCCTCGAGATAAGCGATTTGCTCGGTGGTCCCCGCGAGGGCCAGCGCATCGGAGGCGAGGAACATCTCCCCCTTGCCGACGCCCACCACCAACGGACTGCCTGCACGCGCGCCCACCACCCTGTGTGGCTCCCGCTTGGTCACCACCGCAATGGCGTAGGCACCCGCCAGCCGTTTCACCGCGCCCCGCACCGCGGCCAGCAGGCTACCCTGGTAAAGGCTATGCACCAGGTGCGCAATCACCTCGGTGTCGGTCTGGGTTTCAAACGCGTACCCGTTGGCTTTGAGCTCGACGCGCAGTTCCTCGTAATTCTCGATGATGCCGTTGTGCACCAGCGCAATCTCGTCCTTCGAGACGATGGGATGGGCGTTGTGCGTCACCGGCGCGCCATGCGTCGCCCAGCGGGTGTGTGCAATTCCGGTTTGCGCGGACAGTTGCCTCTTTTTCATCTGCGCCGCCAGATCCGCCACGCGCGCGACGCTGCGCAAGCGATCCAGCCGGCCGCCGGCGACTGCCGCCACGCCGCAGGAATCGTAGCCGCGGTACTCCAGGCGCCTGAGGCCTTCGACGAGGACCGGCAGGATGTCGCGCCGGGCCGCCGCACCGACGATCCCGCACATGGCTATTTCTTTCCGGCCGGCGGTTTGCGCGGCGGCGTCCAGCGCGGCAGCGAGACCTGCTTCGCGCGCGCCACGGTAAGCTGCCCCGGTGGCGTATCCCGGCTGATGGTCGAACCGGCACCGATATAGGAGCCCTTGGCGATTCGCACCGGGGCAACCAGCGTCACATCCGATCCGATGAAGCAGTCGTCCTCGATCACGGTGCGGTGTTTTGAGGCGCCGTCATAGTTGCAGGTAATGGTGCCCGCACCGATATTGACGCCGGCGCCGACCTCGGCGTCGCCGATGTAGCTGAGGTGATTGGCTTTCGACCCCGCGCCGATACGGCTCGCTTTGATTTCGACGAAATTGCCGACATGGACATCGGCGGCAAGTTTCGCCCCCGGCCGCAGCCGCGCATACGGGCCGATGCGGCAGCCGGTGCCGACCTCGGCATCTTCCAGCAGGGAAAACGCGTGCACTTCGCTGCCGGCCCCGAGCGTGACGTTGCGCAGCACGCAGTTCGGCCCGATCCGGACGCGGTCGCCCAGCCGTACGTCGCCTTCGAAAACGCAATTCACGTCGATCGACACCTCGCGCCCGCAGACCAGTTCGCCGCGGACATCCACGCGCCAAAGGTCCGCCAGCGCCACCCCGGCCGCAAGCAGCTTGCGCGCCTGGCCGTTTTGGAATGCGCGCTCTAGGATGGCAAGTTCGACGCGAGAATTCACGCCCGCCACTTCGCTCGCATCGGTCGCCTTCACCGCATGGATCGGCGATCCGGAGGCCGCGGCAATGGCGATGACATCGGTCAGGTAGTACTCCTTCTGCGCGTTTCGATTGGCCACCTTGGCCAGCCAGCCGGCGAGGCGCGAGGCGTTGCCGGCAAGGAAACCCGCATACCACTCACGGATTGCACGCTGTTTCGGCGTCGCGTCCCACTCCTCGACGATGCGCTGCACCCGGCCCTGCACGCCGCCGCCTTTTAACTCCCTCACGACGCGCCCATAGCCCGCCGGATCGCCAAGATCGCAGGTGGCGATGACGATACCCTTGCCGGCGGAGCGCACCAGTTTGCGCAGCGTCGTAGCGCGCAGCAGCGGCACATCGCCGTTTAGCACCAAGACAGTCGCGGCGCGAGGTATGCCGGGCAGCGCTTGCATCAGCGCGTGCCCGGTGCCTAGACGCTTTACCTGCTCAACCCATTCCACCGTAGCGCCCTCGAACGCCGCTCTAACTTGGGCGCCGCCGTGGCCGTAGACAACGTGGATGCGCTCCGGCTTGAGCGCGCGCGCCGTATCGATGACATGCGCGAGCAGCGGCCGCCCGCCGATCCGGTGCAGCACCTTGGGCAGCGCGGAGTGCATGCGCTTGCCCTGGCCGGCGGCGAGGATGACGACGTGAAGTGGCATGCAGGGTCGGGCCGGGAATTCTAGCACTGCCGCGAATCGAACTCCTTGATACTTCTTGAAAAAGCGGGCTACACTCCGCGTCCTACCATGGTTAACAGCATCAGCGGCGATTACCTCGAAATGTGTTTCCGGTTGATCGTGGCGCTGGTGGCGGGCGCGTTGATCGGCCTGGAGCGCAGCTATCGCGGCCGGCCTGCGGGTTTTCGCACCCACGCGCTGGTTTGCACCGCTTCGAGCCTGCTGATGCTGGTGACCGTCTATGAAGCGCTCTGGTTTTCGGGCGGCAACCACGCGCGCATCGTGCTCGACCCGACGCGCATGTCGCAGGGAATCATGACCGGCATTGGTTTCCTTGGCGCCGGCGTGATCGTGAAGGAAGGGTTATCGGTGCGCGGCCTCACCACCGCAGCCTCGATCTGGATGACAGCCTCGATCGGCATCCTCATCGGCATCGGTTTTTATTTTCCGGCCGGCATCGCCACCGTGCTGACGCTGGGCACACTGTCGGTGTTTCGCTGGATCGAAGGCAAGATGCCTTCCGAGTACTACGCCAACTTCCTGGTGCGTTTTCCGCGCGAGAAGGTCATGCCTGAGCCCGAACTGCGCGGCCTGATCAAGGAACACGGCTTTGACGTAGCCAACCTCAGCTACCGGATTGCCGGGCAGGGACGCGAATTCGAGTACCAGATGGTCCTGCGAACGCTGCACGCATCGAACACGCAGAAGCTTTCGGCGCGCCTCGCGGCCGAGCCCTCGGTCACGGAGTTCCGAATCTTTTCTACCGGGGACTGAAGTTAGCCGCGCAGGCTGAGCACGTCGTAGGCTGACACCGGCTTGCTCAATCCCTTCAGCGTCATTTCACCGACGTGCGCGGCCTCGATGCGCTCCTCGACTTTGCCGTGGACGCGCTGCGAAATCAGGACCTGGCCCGCGTTCGCCTCGGCGCAAAGCCGCGCCGACAGATTGGTAACCGGCCCGATTGCACCGTAGTCGCGCCGACCCTCGAAGCCGATCGCGCCCAGCGTCGCGTAGCCGTTGGCGATGCCGACGCCAAAGCCCAGTTCGTGGCCGCGCTTCTTCCAGCCGGTGGCGAGCGCCGCGACCGACGTCCGCATCTCGATCGCCATGCGAATCGCGGCCAGTTCGGGTTCTTCCAGCGGCAGTGGATCGTTGAACAGGATCATCACGCCATCGCCGGAGAAATGCTCCACCGTCCCCTCATGCGCGAGCACGATGCGTCCGAGCGTGGCATGGTATTCGCGCAGCACGCCCATCACCTCCTCGGGCTCCGCGGTTTCGGAAAAAGCAGTGAAGCCGCGCAAATCGGTGAATACGACCGTGATCTCGCGACGGTGGGTCTTGAGCGGATCGTCCACCTCGCCGGCGAGGATCAAGTCGCCGACTCGCGGCGAGACGAAGCGTTTCAAGCGCGCCAGGCGGTCGATCTCGGACACTTGCTCCGCGACGCGCTTTTCCAGGTTTGCGTTCAAAAGCGCGAGTTCATCGTGCAGGGCCTTAACCCTGAGCAGGGATTTCACGCGCGCGAACAATTCCGGCTGGTTGACCGGCTTGGAAAGAAAGTCGTCGGCGCCCGCTTCGATCCCTTTGACGCGCTCCTGCTGCGGATCGAGCGAGGTACACATGACCACCGGCAGCAGCGCGGTCGCCGGCTCGGCGCGGATCCGTCGGCATACGTCGTAGCCCGAGATCCCCGGCATCATGACGTCGAGCAGCACCAGGTCGGGCTTCTCGGCCGCGACCTTGGCGAGCGCGTCTTCGCCGTTGACCGCAGTCGATACCTGGTAGCCCTTGGATGCAAGCAAGTCCCCAAGCAGTTTGACATTGGCCGGGGTGTCATCGACCACGAGGATCTTCGCCGGCGTGCTCATGCAGATCCGTGCTCGAGCGCACGCTTCACCGTCTCGAGGAATTCCTTGAGGTTGATCGGCTTGCTCAGGAAGCCATTGAATCCTGCAGCGGAGATCTGGCTGCGGTCGGTCGGAGTAACCGAGGCTGTGAAGGCGACCACCGGGATATGCGCGCAAGCCGGATCAGCGCGCACCTGTCGCAGCGCCTCGATGCCATTGATGCCGGGCAACTGGATGTCCATCAGGACGAGATCGGGTTTCTTCTCGATCGCGATGCGGACGCCGTCCTCGCCGGTTACGGCCTCGAGCGTACTGTAGCCCCTGGACTGGAGCACGTCGCGCGCCAGCTTCATGTTTTTTTCGTTGTCTTCGACGATCAGGATCGTGCTCATGGGCGCAGTGGAAGGGTAAAGGTAAAGGTCGAGCCCTTGCCTGGCTCGCTTTGCAGGCTAAGCTCTCCGCCGTGCAGTTCGACGAATCGCTTGGCGAGCGCCAGCCCCAATCCCGTGCCCTCGGCCTTGCGCGTGTAGTCGCGGCCGACCTGCTTGAACTCCTCGAACACCGCAGCCTGGTCCTCCGGCGCGATGCCGATCCCGGTGTCCTGCACCGCGATTGCGATCCTGTCGGTTTCACGTTTCGCGATCACATCCACGCGACCGCCGTCCGGCGTGAACTTGACTGCGTTGGAGAGCAGGTTCAGCAGGATCTGCTTGAACTTGCGTTCGTCCGCACGAATGCTGGCGATCTCTTGACCGACTTCCAGGCCGAGCGAAATACCATGCCGCTGCGCGCGCTCGCGCACCAGCGTGAGCGCATTTTGCAGTGCCGAGGGCAGGTCGAAGTCGGACGGGTCGATCTCCATCCGGCCGGCCTCGATCTTGGACAGGTCCAGAATGTCGTTGATCAGTGAAAGCAGGTGTTTGCCGGAGGAGTGGATGTCCCTCAGATAATCAAGCTGCTTGTCGTTGACTTCGCCGAACATCTTCTCCACCAGCACCTCCGAGAAGCCGATGATCGCGTTCAGCGGCGTACGCAGTTCGTGCGACATATTGGCGAGAAAGTCGGACTTGTGCTGGTTGGCGATTTCCAGCTGCCGGCTCTTTTCCTGGATCTCGCCGAACAGGCGCACATTCTGAATCGCAATCACTGCCTGGTCGGCGAACGTCATCATCAGTTCCAGCTGCTTTCTGGTGAGCCTGAAGCCCGGCTCCGGATGGGTCAAGGTGATGACGCCGATGCCTTCATCATCGCGCACCAGCGGCACCATCGTAGCGGATCGCCAGCCGCCTGCCCGGCCGATTCTCTTTGCCATCTCCAGCATCCCGGGGTCCTCCGAATCCAGGATCTCGACGACCTTTCGGTCCACCATGGCCCGGGCAGAGAAAGTCTTATCAGGATCAAACGGCAGCGGGTACATGCCCAGCGTCTGGTCCACCCCGGTCAAAGTACGCCCCGCCGAGGCGCGCAGTTGGATGCGGTCGCCGTCGCGCATCAGGATGCTGGCGGCACAAGGCCCCATCAACCGGGCGGCGCTGGCAGCGATCGCGTCCAGCACCGGCTGCACATCGGTCGGAGTGCTGCTGATCACTCGCAGAATCTCGGCGGTCGCCGTCTGCTGATCCAGCGTAGCCCGCAGCTCGGCGGTGCGCTCGTCCACCTTTCGCTCAAGACCCGAGTAGGACTCACGCAGCTGCACCATCATCTGGTTGAACTGCTCGGCGAGCGCTTCGAGCTCATCGCCGGTTTTCACCTCGATCCTCTGCTCGAGGTTGCCTGCGCCAATGCGCGCGGCGCCCTCCTGCAGCGTGCGAATCGGCCGCACCATGCTGCGTGCCAGCCAGGTCGCCGCAAGAATCGAAAACAACAAACCTGCCACCATCAGCGCCACCGTGCGCAGGATCGCTGCGTCCAAGGTCGCGAATACCTCCGCGACCGGCTGCTCGACGAACACCTTCCAGCCGAGCGATTCGATCGAACCGTAGGCGGTCAGCACCGCGACCCCCGCCAAATCGCGCGCCACCAGCGCGCGCGAATCATCATTGCCCTTTTCCAGGGCGAGCTTGACGTGCGGCAATCCGGATAGGTCGGTTTTGCGCAGCACCAGGCCGATATCCGGATCGGCGACCAGGTGACCGGTTCCGTCAATTACGTAAGCCTTGCCCTTCTTGCCAATCTTGATGCGGGTCACCACGTCCCAGATGAACTTGAGATTGACGTCGGCAATCGTGACCGGCCCGTTCTCGCTCGAGCGCACCGCGATCGACATGTAAGGCTCGGTTTCCTTGCGGAAACTCACTGGGCCGAACCAGGTCTCCTTGGGTTTGGCGCCCTTGAAGGCCGGGTCCTGCGACCGGTTGCGCTTGGATTCCACCACGTCCATCGCCAGGCGCGATACCGCCAGCTGTTCCCAGCCGCTCGGGTCGATTTGCACGGTATCGGTGATCGCGGGCACCAGGCGCTGCAACTTGAGAAATTCGATGCGACGCTGCTCAATGCCGTCTGCGCCGAGCTGCGGCAGCGCGGCGAAAGCGAGCTGCTGCTCGATCTGCCGGATGAACTGCTCGATGCGCGCAGCGGCCGCGACCGCTTTCTCGCGCTGCAGGCTGGAAAGCGCAACCTTGTTCTCCTGGTAGGAAAAATAGATGCCGATGCCGCCGGAAATCAGCAGTGCACCGCAAACCAGCGCCAGGATCAGCAGCACGTACTTGCGAAACAGCCGCCCGCGCTCGATCCCCCGGATTGCGCGGTTCTGCTCGATGATGGCGTCAACCGGCTTCAAGCGCCAAGACCAATGAGCGCTGCGGACAGCCGGTGACGCAGAACCGAATTTCGACTCATTCCCTCCCCTGGGACGAGCCCGCTTGCCGGGACAAACGCCAGCTTACCGCTATCTGGCGGGGTCGGAGCGCGCTGGCTCCACCTCGGTGTCCTCGGCAATGACGAACTCGATCCCTGGATGCTCGGCGGCGAGCGCCAAGCGGACCGGCGGCGCGCCCGCGCCCTGGGCGGGAAACGCGAGCGAAAAGGTCGCGGCGGCTAGTAACAGCAAGGTGGGGATCATCATGACCAGTAGCTGCAGGTGCTCTTTGAGGTTCATTGCTCTCTCCCGCCGTTTTGAGAATACGGTGCCAGCGTAGGCCGGGCCTGGCCTCTGGTGCAGCGGAGAATTACGGCGCCGGGCTGTGCGAAATGCACATCCGGGCGCCAGGGGTTACCAGTGTTCGGGCGGTTTGCGGTGCAGCACGATGCCGGTGCGTGATTGGGTCAGGTAGCCGCCGGTGGTCAGATCCTTGAGGATGCGGCTGACCATTTCGCGCGAGGCGCCAACGCGGCTGGCGATATCCTGTTGGGTAAGGCGCTGCGAGATTACGTAGCTGCCGTTGGATTCCTCGGCAAGCTCGAGCAATAGCCGCGCCACGCGTCCGTAGACGTCCATCAGCGCAAGGCTCTTTACGCTGGCGGTGAGCGAGCGTACGCGCGCGATCAGCTTCTCGATCAGGCTCAGGGCAAAGGCGGGATTCTTCACCACGAATTCGTGGAAGTCCGGCTGCGGCACCACCAAAAAGCGCGAGGGCTCAAGGGTCATGACCGAGGCGGAGCGCGGGCCTTCGTCCAGGACCAGTTCGCCGAAATACTCGCCCGGACCTTGCGTCAGCAGCACGACGTCGCGGCCATCGCTGTCGCTGACGTAAACCTTCACGCGTCCTTCGAGAATAACGTAGAGCGAGTCGGTGCGATCGCCCTCGGTCACGATAACGGTGTTCTTCGCGTAGCTGCGCGTGATGCCGTGGGATCCCACGGCCCTCAGGTCTGCGTCCGAGAGCGTGTAGCTGTGTTGCCCCTTGGCCGCCATGCGTGCCCGCCTAGCGCGGCAGTTCCGAGAATCCCATCAGAAACTCGTCCACCGCGCGGGCGCACTGCCGCCCCTCGCGTATCGCCCACACCACCAGGGATTGTCCGCGGCGCAGGTCGCCGGCGGCAAAAACCTTCGGCACATTGGTGGCGTAGGCACTCGCGCCCTCCGTCTCCGCGCGCGCATTGCCGCGGGCATTCCTTTCGACGCCGAATTCCTCGAGCAGTGTCGCCACCGGCGAGACAAAGCCCATCGCCAGCAGCACCAGGTCGGCAGGCATCTCGAATTCCGAGCCCGCAATCTCGGCGGGCCTGCCCTCGCGCCATTCCAGGCGCACCGCCTTGAGCCTCTGTACCTTGCCGTCTTTGCCCACGAGCGACTTGGTGGCGATCGACCAATCGCGCGCGACCCCCTCCTCATGCGAGGAAGAAGTGCGCAGGCGCGTCGGCCAGTAGGGCCAGACCGGATTTCGCTCCACGTCGGGCGGCATCGGCAGCAGCTCGAACTGCGTGACCGAGGCCGCGGCATGACGATTCGCGGTGCCGACGCAGTCCGAGCCCGTGTCGCCACCACCGATGATCACCACGTGCTTGCCGTTTGCGCGCAGCTCGGGCACGCCTTGGTCGCCAGCGACTCGCTTATTCTGCAAGGGCAGAAACTCCATCGCGTAATGCACGCCCTCGAGTTCGCGCCCCGGAATAGGCAGATCCCGCGGCAATTCGGCGCCGCCGGACAAGACCACCGCATCGAAGTCCGCGAGCAGTGACTCCGGAGCGAGGTGGCGATTTGCATCGTAAGGTACGCCCTTGCCGGGACGCGCCTTGCCAATGCAGACGGCGGTATGGAATTCGACCCCCTCTGCTTTCATCTGTTCCAGCCGCCGGTCGATCACCCGCTTCTCTAGCTTGAAATCCGGGATGCCGTAGCGGAGCAGACCGCCGATGCGGTCGCTTTTCTCGAATACCGCGACCGCGTGTCCGGCGCGCGCCAGCTGCTGGGCACAGGCGAGGCCCGCGGGGCCCGAACCGACGATCGCGACCTTCTTGCCGGTACTGCGGATCGCGGGCTGCGGCTGCACCCAACCTGATTCCCAGGCCTTGTCGATGATTGCGTGCTCAATCGACTTGATCCCCACCGGGTCCTCGTTAATGCGCAGTACGCACGCTTCCTCACAGGGCGCCGGGCAGATGCGGCCGGTGAATTCGGGAAAATTGTTGGTTGAGTGCAGAGTCTCGATCGCGCGCTGCCAATCCTGTCGGTAAACCAGGTCGTTGAAATCGGGGATGATATTGTTGACCGGGCATCCCTGCATGCAGAAGGGGATGCCGCAATCCATGCAGCGCGCGCCCTGCAGCTTCGCGTCATTGTCGTCGAGCCGTTGGTAGATCTCCTGGTAATGCTTCTTGCGCGCCTGCGGCGCCTGGTGAGGTTCCTCCAGGCGCGAGTATTCCAGGAATCCGGTGACCTTGCCCATGACCGGTTAGGCCGCGAGACGCTTTTGCTTGGCGTTGAGCTCGCCAAGCGCGCGCCGGTATTCGTTCGGGAACACCTTGACGAACTTGGCGCGGTATTCGCTCCAACGCTCGAGGACGCGTTTCGCCTGAACGCTGCCCGTAAAGCGCGCGTGCTGCTCGATCAACTGCCTGGCGATCGCCTCATCCGTTTGCCCCAGATGCCAGAACTCGCGCGCAAGGCGGGCCTCCTGCTCGGCTTCCGCGGCCAGCGGTTCGAGCGTCACCATCACGGTATTGCAATGCCTGGCGAAATCGCCATTTTCGTCCAGCACGTAGGCGATGCCGCCCGACATTCCGGCGGCGAAATTGCGCCCGGTTGCACCGAGCACGACCACCGTGCCGCCGGTCATGTACTCGCAGCCGTGATCGCCCAGGCCCTCGACCACTGCCCGGACACCGGAATTGCGGACCGCAAAGCGCTCTCCGGCAACACCTCTGAAGAAAGCTTCGCCCTCGATGGCACCGTACAACGCGACGTTGCCGGTAATGATGTTCTCGGTCGGCTCGCCGCGGAACTTGGGCGAGGGCTGCACCGAAATGCGGCCGCCCGACAGTCCCTTGCCGCAATAGTCATTGGTGTCGCCGATCAGATCCAGCCAAACGCCGCGCGCAAGGAACGCGCCGAAACTCTGACCCGCCGAGCCCGCAAGCCGTACGTGCACGGTCTCGTCGGGCAATCCTTCATGGCCATAGCGCTTGGCGATCTCGCCCGAAAGCATGGTGCCCACCGTGCGGTTGATGTTGCGGATGGGCATTTCGATGGTCACCTTCTTGCCGCGCTCGAGCGCCGGGCGCGCCAGCTCGATCAGCCGTTGGTCGAGCGCCTTGCCCAGGCCATGGTCCTGCGTTTCGCAATGGTGCCTGGCGACCTGCGCCGGAACCTTTGGCATATGGAAGATTCTGGAGAAGTCCAGCCCTTTCGCCTTCCAGTGCGCTACCCCCCTGTCCGTATCGAGCAGGTCGGCGCGGCCGATCAGCTCCGAGACGCGGCGCACGCCGAGTTTCGCCATCAGCTCACGCGCTTCCTCGGCGACGAAGAACATGTAGTTCACCACGTGCTCCGGCCTGCCCTCGAATTTGCGACGCAGCACCGGGTCCTGCGTCGCGACACCGACCGGGCAGGTGTTGAGGTGGCATTTGCGCATCATGATGCAGCCCTCGACGACCAGCGGCGCAGTGGCGAAACCAAATTCGTCCGCCCCGAGGAGCGCGCCGATGACCACATCGCGGCCGGTTTTCATTTGGCCGTCCACCTGCACCGCAATGCGCCCGCGCAGCCGATTCAGGGTAAGCGTTTGCTGCGTTTCGGCGAGGCCCAGTTCCCAGGGCGTACCGGCGTGCATGATCGACGACCAGGGCGAAGCACCGGTGCCGCCATCATGTCCCGAGATGGTGACGTGGTCGGACTTCGCCTTGGCGACGCCGGCGGCAATCGTTCCGACCCCGACCTCAGACACGAGCTTGACGCTCACCGCTGCCGCCGGGTTGGCGTTCTTCAGGTCGTGGATCAGCTGCGCAATGTCCTCGATCGAGTAAATGTCGTGGTGCGGCGGCGGCGAAATCAGCTCGACGCCCGGTGTGGAGTAGCGCAGCTCGGCGATGTACTCGGATACCTTCTTGCCCGGCAACTGCCCACCTTCGCCCGGCTTTGCGCCCTGTGCTATCTTGATCTGCAGCATTTCGGCCGAGGCGAGATACTCGGCGGTGACGCCGAACCGGCCTGAGGCGACCTGCTTGATCTTCGACTTGAGGGAGTCGCCTTCCTTCAGCGGCAGATCGATCTCTACGCGCTTGCGCCCAAGCCTTGCCATCAGGCTTTCACCGGCCAATACCGGCGCATAACGTTTGCGGTCTTCGCCGCCTTCGCCGGTATTGGAGCGGCCGCCGATGCGGTTCATCGCGATGGCAAGCACCGTATGCGCTTCAGTCGAGATCGACCCAAGCGACATGGCGCCGGTAGAGAACCGCTTGACGATCTCGGCCGCCGGCTCGACTTCCTCGATCGGCACCGGTTTGCAACGATCAAAGCGGAACTCGAACAGGCCGCGCAGCGTCATCTGGCGCTGCGACTGATCGTTGATCAGCGTCGCGTATTCCTTGTAGGTTGCGTACGAGTTCTGGCGCGCCGAGTGCTGCAGCTTGGCGATCACGTCAGGCGTCCAGGCGTGTTCTTCGCCACGCACGCGCCAGGCGTATTCGCCGCCCGCATCTAGCATTCCCTGCAAGACGGGATCCTTGTCACCGAAGGCGGCGCGATGGATGCGGATGGTTTCTTCGGCGAGCTCCGGCAAGCCGATCCCTTCGATCGCCGAAGCAGTGCCGCGGAAATACTTTTCCACCAGCGAGCGCGCCAATCCGACCGCCTCGAAAACCTGCGCTCCGGTATAGGACATGTAGGTCGAGATGCCCATCTTCGACATCACCTTCTTCAGGCCCTTGCCGATCGCCTTGACATAGCTCTTGATGGCCTTGGAGCCGGCTGCAGGATCGCCAGCATTCGCCGTAAGCAGCGTTTCCATCGCGAGATAGGGATGCACTGCTTCGGCGCCGTACCCGCCCAGCAGCGCAAAGTGATGAACTTCGCGCGCCGAGCCGGATTCGACCACCAGTCCGGTCGAAGTACGCAGTCCTTTCGCCACTAGGTGCTGGTGGATTGCCGAGAGCGCGAGCAGCGCCGGGATCGCGACCCGATCCTTGCTCAGCTGGCGGTCGGAGACGATGACGATCGAATAACCCGAGCGCACTGCGTCTTCGGCCTGCGCGCAAAGCGAAGCGAGGCGCGCTTCGATCGCCTCCTTGCCCCAGGCAACCGGGTAGGTGATGTCCAGTTCCAGCGAGCGAAACTTGCCATCGGTGTAGCGCTCGATGTAGCGCAGTTTCTCCATTTCATAGAAATCGAGAACCGGCTGGCTGACCTCGAGCCGCAGCGGCGGGTTCATCTCGTCGATGCCGAGCAGGTTGGGCTTTGGTCCGATGAACGATACCAGCGAGGTCACCAGCTCCTCGCGGATTGGGTCGATGGCCGGATTGGTCACCTGCGCGAACAACTGCTTGAAGTAGTGGTAGAGCGTCTTGTCCTTTTTCGACAGCACCGCGAGCGCGGCATCGTTGCCCATCGAGCCGGTCGATTCCTCGCCTGCCTCGGCCATCGGCAGCAACTGGAACTTTAGGTCCTCTTGCGTGTAAGCGAAGGCCTGCTGGCGGTCGAGCAGCGGCACTGCCGACTTGAGCGGTGCGGTCTTCTCGGACTCGACCTCGTCCAGTTTTACGCGGATCCTCTCGATCCACTCGGCGTAGGGCTTCGCGCCGGCAAGCGATTCTTTCAGCTCCTTGTCGTCGATGATGCGGCCACGCTCGAGATCGACGAGGAACATCTTGCCGGGCTGCAGGCGCCACTTCTTGATGATCCGCTCCTCCGGGATCGGCAGGCAGCCGCACTCCGAGCCCATGATCACCAGATCATCGTCGGTGACGATGTAGCGCGAGGGCCTGAGTCCGTTGCGGTCGAGTGTCGCTCCGATCTGCCGCCCGTCGGTGAAGGCGATCGATGCCGGACCGTCCCAAGGTTCCATCATGGCTGCGTGGTACTCGTAGAACGCGCGCCGGCTGGGGTCCATCAGCGTGTGGTTCTCCCAGGCTTCGGGGATCATCATCGTCACCGCGTGCGCCACCGAGTAGCCGCCCATCACCAGCAATTCCAGCGCGTTATCGAAGGAGGCCGAGTCCGACTGACCGTCGTAGATCAACGGCCAGATCTTGGCCAAATCGTCGCCGAGCACCGGGCTTGAAATCGCCCCCTGTCGCGCGCGCAGCCAGTTGACGTTGCCGCGCACCGTGTTGATCTCGCCGTTGTGGCAGATCATGCGGAAGGGGTGCGCCAGGTCCCAGGACGGGAAGGTATTGGTCGAAAAACGCTGGTGTACCAGCGCCAGCGCCGATTCGACGCGCCCGTCCTTCAGATCCAGGTAGTACTCGCCGACCTGGTGCGCAAGCAGCATACCCTTGTAGCAAATCATGCGCGCCGACATCGACGGCACATAAAATTCCCTGCCGTGCGCGAGCTTCAACGCCTGGATCGCATGGCCGGCGCTCTTGCGGATGATGTAGAGCTTGCGCTCGAGCGCATCAGTGACCATGACACCCGTGCCTCGCCCGATCAATACCTGCCGAATCACCGGCTCGAGTTTTCTCGCCGGTTCGGCAAGGTCGCTGTTGTCGACCGGCACATCGCGCCAGCCGAGCAGCACCTGGCCCTCGTCGTTGATCGCGCGCTCGATTTCGTATTCACAGGCGATGCGGCTCGCCGGGTCGCGCGGCAGGAACACCATGCCGACGCCGTACTGTCCCGCCGGCGGAAGGACCACGCCGCGCTTGGCCAGCTCCTCGCGCAGAAAGCGGTCCGGCATCTGGATCAGCAGTCCGGCGCCGTCGGAGAGCTTCGGATCCCAACCCACCGCACCGCGGTGGTTGAGGTTCTTCAGGATCGTCAGGCCCTGTTCGACGATCGAATGCGACCTGCGGCCCTTGATATGGGCAACGAAACCGACCCCGCAGCCGTCGTGCTCACGGGCCGGGTCGTAGAGGCCTTGCGCTTCCGGTTGAAATGACCAGGCCACAGGTAACTTATTGATTAACCTCAGTTATAAAACCGTTTCGCCGCGCCGCACAAAACAAGGTGCCGAACGTTGAAATATACCCGTGCATCCGCGGGCTTACAAGAGATCAAGGGCGCGGCGACGCGCTACTGCACTGCAGCGACGATGCTCTCGTGCACCAGCAGCGGATCCAGATCGCCGCGCAGCGTGGCGCTGCCGAGCCCGTCGAGCAGAATGAAGCGCAGGCGACCGCCCGTCGCCTTCTTGTCCACCTGCATCAACTCCAGATAACGCTCGGCCGCCAATTTCGGGCCGCGCACCGGCAAGCCAGCGCGCGCGATGAGCGCCTTGACGCGGCGGGCGTCTTCCGAGCGCAAGCTGCCGGCACGCACCGAAAGTTCAGCCGCCATCACCATGCCGGCAGCGACCGCTTCGCCGTGCAGCCACTCGCCGTAGCCTACGCCCGCCTCGATCGCGTGACCGAAGGTGTGGCCAAAATTGAGGATCGCGCGCCGCCCGGCTTCGCGCTCATCGGCGGCAACCACCTGCGCCTTCAGTTCGCAGGAGCGCAGCACGACGTGCGCCAGCGCCGCGGCATCGCGTGCCAGCAGTTTATCGACGTGCTGTTCCAGCCACTCCAGGAATTGCAGGTCGAGTACTAGCCCGTGCTTGATGATTTCGGCGATCCCTGCACGCAATTCGCGGTCAGGCAGCGTGTTCAAAGTCGCAACATCCGCGACTACTGCCAGGGGCTGGTGGAATACGCCGACCATGTTCTTGCCGCGCGCATGGTTGATCGCGGTTTTACCGCCGACCGAGGAATCTACCTGCGCAAGCAACGTGGTCGGCACCTGAAGGTAGGGCACGCCCCGTTGATAGATCGCTGCAGCAAAGCCGGCCAGATCGCCGACCACTCCGCCGCCCAGCGCGACAATCAGCGAATCGCGTCTGAGGTGCGCGGCTAGCAGCGCGTCGATCACGCGATCGAGCGTCTTCCAGTCCTTGGCCCGCTCGCCGTCTTCGATCAACACCGGGACGGTCTGCGCGCCCGCCTGCGAGAGTGACTTCTCGATCCTTCCCAGGTAATGCGGTGCCACCACTGGATTGCTCACCACGGCGACGCGCTTGCCAGCCACGTACGGGGCAAACAGGCGCGGCTCCCCGATCAGGCCGGTGCCGATATGGATCGGGTAGGATCGCTCGCCGAGCGCTACGCTGAGAGTTTGCACGCGGCGTCCAGACGAGCGAACAAGTCCTTGGCGAGCGTCTGCACGCTTTGCTTGCCCGTATCCACCACCAAGTTCGCGACTTCCCGGTACAGCGGATCGCGCTCGGCGTACAACTGCTCCAATTTGCGCTGCGGATCCGGAGTCGCGAGCAGCGGTCGGTTGCGATCGTGGCGCACGCGCTCCCAGAGGTGGGCCGGGCGCGCATGCAGGTACACCACCGTGCCGCGCGCGGCGATGGTGCGCCGGTTTTCTTCGGCCAGCACCGCGCCGCCGCCGGTGGCGATCACCACGCCCTCGAGTGCGCAAAGCTCGGCAAGCGCCTGCGTTTCGCGCGCACGAAAACCGACTTCGCCCTCGATGTCGAAAATCACCGGAATGCGCACGCCACAGCGCCGCTCGATCTCTTCGTCCGAATCGTAGAGCGTGCGCTTCAGCCGCCGCGCCAGCAGCCGGCCGACCGTGGTCTTGCCGGCGCCCATCATGCCGACCAGGATCAGGTTGTTGCTGGCAATCGTCACGGCACCATTCTACGCAGGTGAAAAAAGAAACGGCCGGGAGGGCCCGGCCGTTCGATCGTGCCTTGCGGGCGGATTAGCGTACGGTCAGGCGCTCGTTGACGATGCGCGGCGTGATGAACACCAGCAGCTCGGTCTTGCTCGAGGTGGAGACGTTGTTCTTGAACAGGAAACCGATGTACGGCAGGTCTCCGAAGAACGGCACGCGCGTATTGTCGTTGCGGTCGCGCTGGTCGTAGATGCCGCCGATCACCACCGTGCCGCCGTTTTCGACCAGCACCTCGGTCTTGACGTGCTTGGTGCTGATTGCGATGCCGGCCGGGGTCGTTGCGCCAGGTTCGTCCTTGTTCACGTCCAGGGTCATGATGATGTTGCCGTCGGGCGTGATCTGCGGCTTGACCTTGAGCGAGAGATTCGCCTTGCGGAATGAGACGCTGGTCGCGCCCGAGGACGTCGCCTGCTGATACGGAATCTCGGTTCCCTGCTCGATCACCGCCTCGACCTGGTCCGCCGTCAGCACGCGCGGGCTGGAGATGGTCTTGCCCTTGCCGTCGGCTTCGAGGGCCGAAATCTCCAAGTTCAGGAACTGGGTCAGCGCCGAATTGAACAGGATGAACGAGAACTGGCCGGCGGCGAACGAATTCAGGCCGGCGGCTGGCATGTTGACGCCCAGGCTGCCCGGGATGAAGCTCGGCGTGCCGCCTTGCGCACCGCCCGCTGCGTGGGCGCCCACGTCGTCCAGGCCACCACCGAATTGGAAACGCGGACTGTTTGCGCCCAGAACGCGGTGACCCCTTGGGGCAAAGTCGTGGTAGCCCAGCCTTGCGCCCAGGTTGCGGTTGAACAGTTCGTTGGCCTCGACGATGCGCGCCTCGATCATCACCTGGCGCACCGGCACATCGATGCGCGCGATCAGCTTGCGCACTTCTTCGAGCCGCGACGGCGTGTCCTGCACGAACAGCGTGTTGGTGCGCGCGTCCACGACAGCGCTGCCGCGCTTGGAGAGCATGCGCTGGGTCGCGTCGGAAAGCAGCTTCTGCACGTCGGATGCCTTCTGGTAGTTCATCTGGAACGCCTCGGTGCGCGTTTGCTCCAGCTCGTTGATCTGCGACTGCGATTCAAGCGCCAGCTTCTCGCGCGTCGCGAGCTCGTCGCGCGGCGCGATCCAGATCACGTTGCCGGACTTGCGCATATCGAGGCCACGCGTCTGCAGGATGATGTCGAGGGCCTGGTCCCAGGGCACGTCCTTCAGGCGCAGCGTGATGTTGCCGCCGACCGTGTCGCTGGTAATGACGTTGAGGTCGGTGAAGTCAGCGATCACGTTCAGCACCGCGCGCACCTCCACGTTCTGGAAGTTGAGCGACAGTTTCTCGCCGGTATAGCGGCCGCGCTGCGCCAGCTTGGCCGGATCCTGCACCGCCGATTTCACCTCGACCACGAACTGCGTTTCGGACTGGTAGGCATTGTGCTCCCACTGGCCCTTCGCCTCGATCACCATGCGCACGTTCTCGCCCTGCTGGAACGCGCTCACGGTCTGCACCGGGGTGGCGAAATCGACCACGTCGAGGCGGCGGCGCAAGGTCTCGGGCAGCGAGGTCTTGAGGAACTCGACCACGATGTTCTGGCCCTGCTGGCGGATGTCGATGCCGGTAGAGGTATCGGTCAGGTCGACCAAGATCCGTCCCTCGCCAGCGCTGCCGCGGCGGAAATCGACGTCGCGTATCGCGTGCTTGGCATCTGCCTTGCCTTCCGCGAAGTACGAGGTCTGACCGGCGCCCGTGGGTGCGGTCGCGGCCGAAGTCAGCGTGACGATGATGTTTTTGCCATCGAGCGCGATCTCGTGCGCCACCGTGCGCCGCAGGTTGAGCACCATGCGTGTGCGGTCCGAACCCTGCACCAGATTCATGCTGCGCAATTCGCCCTGGCCCACGTCCTGCGCATTGCGGCCCAGCGCGTTGCTGGTATTGGCGAAATCGAACACGATGCGCGCCGGATTGGCGACCGTGAAGCTCGGCGGCACGCTCTTCAGCGGTTCCTTGGTGGTAATCCGGACCACCACGTTGCCGCCCTGCTGCGCGACGTCGAAACCTTCGATGCTGTTCGCTTGGGCGAACGCGGTTCCGCTAGCCAGCAGCCAGAGAGCAAGCAGTGCGCCCAGAACTTTAAGTTTTTTGAGCATAATCATTTCTTGCCCTCCGACATTTGCAACGTGGTGCTGCGTTCGACCCAGTCGCCGCCGCTGTCCTGGACCACTTCCTTCAGGCTGATCTGACTTTCATCGATGGCGGTGATGACGCCGAAGTTCGGCCCCATGTAATTGCCCTTCTTGACGCGAAACAGGTTGGTCCCGGCGCGAACCAGCGCGTAGGTATCCTTGTGCTGCGCCAGCGTGCCGACCATCTGCATCGCTTCCAGCGGGAATGCCTCGAGCGGTTCTTTGGGCCGGTTGAGGTCGGGCTGGATCCCGCCCCCGCCTCCGGCGCCGGTCGCCTGCGAGATTGCGATGCGCCCCGGCACGAATGGATCGAGCAGGCTTTCGCTCTTGTAGGGAACCGGCTCGTAGGACCGCACCTGGGGCAGCGGGTCGACCCGTCCACGCAGATCCTTGGTCATTGCGGCGAGTTCCTGGCGCAACTCGCTCTGCTCCTCGCCGCCGCAGGCGGCGAGCAGCGCCACGCTGGTGAGCACGATGAGCTTTCTCATTACCGCTTCCCGCCTTTCTTCGACGCTGCAGCCGCCTTGCGCTGTTCAGCGACTTCTTCTTCGTCGAGATAGCGAAAGGTCCGCGCCGTCACATCCATGGTCAGGTTGCCGTCCTTGCTCGCCTCGATCGCGACGTTGTTGAGCGTCACGATGCGCGGCAGCTGGCCAACATCGGCGGCGAAACCGCCCATGTCGTGGTAGGTCCCGATCAACTTCAGACTGATCGGCAGCTCGGAGTAGAACTCGCGCGCCGACTCCGACGGTGCCGGCTTGAACAACTCGAACTGCAGCCCGCGCGACAGTCCAGCCTGGTTGATATCCACCAGCAGCGCGTCCATCTGCGCCTTGTTCGGCAGCTGCTTGAGCAACGCGCCGAACTGGGTATCGATTTCCCTGAGCTGCTGCTTGTGCAGGTCGAGGTTGATCGCCTGCGTCTTTTTCGCAAGGTAGTCCTTCTTCAAGGTCTCTTCCTGCGCCAGGCCGCGCTCGAGCTCTTCGATCTGACCCTGCCAGATGCCGAAATAGCCGCCCACCGGTATCGCCGCGAGGATCGCCGCCAGCACCAGGATCTTCGGCAGGAATGTCCAGGTGCCGGGATCCTTCCAGTTGGTTCGCTTGAAATCGTCCGCAATCTGGTTGAAATCGATGGCCATGGCCTAGCCTTTCTTCTCGGCCGGCTTGGCCGGACCCTTGGCGCCGTCTTTCGATTCGGCCGCCACCGGTCGCTTCAGCGCCAACTTCAGATTGAACTCGGAGATGCGGATCTTGCCGAGGTTCACTGCCTTGATTTCCACCAGATTGGGATTGCCGAGCCAGGGCGAAGATTCGATGTTGCGCATCAGCGTGGAGACGCGCGCATTCGATTGCGCATAGCCGACCAGCTCGACGCCTGCGCCGACTTGCTTGATCGATTTCAGGAACACGCCTTCGGGCATCTGGCGGACCAGTTCATCGAGCAGGTGCACCGTCTGCACGCGGTCGGTCTGCAGCGTTTCGATGACCTGCTTGCGGGCAAGCAGCGCCGCGATTTTCGCCTTCACTTCCTTGATCTCGTCGATCTCCTTGTCGAGTTTGGCGATCTCCGCTTTCATGAACCGGTTGCGGTCTTCCTGCAGGCTGATCTGCTGCTGGTAGACGAACCACACGGCCGCGACGATGGTCACACCGAGCGCCGCGGTCATCGCACCCAGCACCGCAAAGTGAGTGCGTGCGCGCTTGCGCCGCTCTTCGCGGTGCGGCAATAGATTGATTTTGCCGCTCATACCGGGTCGAACCTGCGCATCGCCAGCCCGCAGGCCACGATCAACGAAGGCGCGTCCTGCATCAGGCGCTTGAGTTGAATGCGGGGCGAGGTCTGCATCGCACCGAACGGATTTGCCACCACGGTCGGGACCTGGGCGCGCGTATGAATCACTTCGTCCAGTCCGGGGATCACCGCCGATCCACCCGCCAGCAGGATATGGTCGACGCTGTTGTAGGAGGTGGAGGTGAAGAAGAACTGCAGCGCTCGCTGCACTTCCTGCGACAGATTCTCCATGAACGGTCGCAGCACCTCGGCCTCAAAGTCATCCGGCAGGCCGCCGGACCGCTTGGCGTTCTCGGCTTCCTCCGGGCTCATGCCGTAACGCGCCACGATGTCGCTGGTGAGCTGATTGCCGCCGAAGGCCTGCTCGCGGTTGTAGACCGACTGCTCGTTGCGCACCACGCTGACCTGCATCACGTTAGCGCCAACGTCGACGATGGCGACGTTCTGCTCGTTGCCGCCGCCCGGCAGCTGCTTGATCACCAGGTTGAGCGCCGACATCTGTGCGAACGATTCGACATCCATCACCAGCGGTTTGAGGCCTGCGTTCTCGGCCACCGCGAAGCGGTCCGAGACCTTTTCCTTGCGCGTCGCCGCGATCAGGACTTCCTGCTCCTCGGGGTTGGTGGGCGAAGGCCCGACCACCTGGAAGTCGAGATTGACCTCTTCCAGCGCGAACGGGATGTACTGGTTGGCTTCGCTTTCGACCTGAGTCTCCAGCTCTTCCTCGCGCAAGCCCGCGGCAACAATGATCTTCTTGGTAATCACCGCGCCCGAAGGCACCGCCATCGCGACATGTTTGGTCCGGGTAGCGAGGCGCTTGTAGCCGCGCCCGACCGCGTCGGCAACCGCCTCCAGGATGTTGATGTTGCCGTCGACCACGGCATCCTTCGGCAGCGCTTCGATCACGTAACGCTCGACCCGGTACGCGCCCTTGCCGGCTTCCACGATCTCCAGCATCTTCACCGAAGACGAGCTGATATCCAGCCCGAACAACGGCGGCGCCTTCGGCTTGAAGAAGTCGAGGTTCATCCCTTTTTTCCTTTGCGCATCGGCCTCTTAGGCGCGATACGTAGAATTTGCGTTAGATCGTAGCAACAACTCCCCCCAGTGTCTAGTGAATCTTCCGCGCGGGGAAAGACTTATAATGCGCCGTGTCCCTGCACACGTGCAACAATCCCCCGGCGTTGTCGTAACCCCCTTGAAGTGGCTACGTTTTCTGGCGTTTCCGCTGGTCCTGTTTGGCGGCCTGGCCGCCACCGGGACGATTCTGGCGGGGCTGGTGATTGCGCTTGCCTACCCGAATCTGCCATCGCTTGAAGTACTTACCGATTATCAGCCAAAGATTCCGTTGCGTGTATATACCGCCGAAGGCGCCCTGATCGGCGAATTCGGGGAAGAGCGGCGTTTGCTGGTTTCGGTCGGCGAACTGCCGGCGCAGCTCAAGCAAGCCATCCTTGCCGCCGAAGACGAGCGTTTTTACCAGCACACCGGCATCGATTACCTCGGCGTGGCACGGGCCGCCTATGCGAACTTGATGTACGGGGGCCGCCGCCAGGGGGCTAGCACGATCACCATGCAGGTGGCGCGCAATTTCTTCCTCTCCTCGGAAAAGACGCTGACGCGCAAGCTCTACGAGGCGCTGCTTGCGTTCAAGATCGAGAACAATCTCAGCAAGGATCAGATTCTCGAGCTCTACATCAATCAAATCTACCTGGGCCAGCGTGCCTACGGATTTGCCGCGGCATCGCAGATTTATTTCGGCAAATCGCTAGCTCAGCTGACTCTCTCCGAGTCGGCGGTTTTGGCCGGCCTGCCGAAGGCCCCCTCCGCGTACAACCCTGTTGTAAATCCGCAACGATCGCGCCAGCGCCAGCAGTATGTGCTGCGGCGCATGAAGGACCTTGGGCACATTACTGACCAGCAGCATGCCGAAGCAGTGGCGGCTCCGCTCAGGGTACGTCGGGATGTCGACAATTTTGCCGGAGTCCATGGAGAGTTCCTGGCAGAAATGGTGCGCCAGGCGGTCTACGACCAGTATCCAGAAGAGGCCTACACCAAGGGATTTCGCGTCTACACCACCATTCGCAAGCTCGACCAGGAAGCCGCCTACGAGGCTGTCCGGCGCGGCCTGTTGAGCTACGACCGCAGCCAGGGCTACCGGGGACCGGAGGCATTCGTCGAGCTCGCCGCCACCGCCACGGAAGACGACTACGAGGACGCCTTGGCCGAGCATTCCGACGTCGATGACCTCAAGGCGGCTCTGGTGCTCGCTGCCAGCCAGCGCGAAATCAAGGTGGTGCTGCGGAGCGGCGAGACGCTAACCGTGTCGGGCGAGGGCCTGCGCTTCGCGGCGCGTGCGCTGGAGGACAACGCGTCGCGCCAGCGGCGCATCCGGCGCGGCGCCGTGATCCGGCTGCAACGAGACGAAAATAAACACTGGCAGGTCGTCCAGCTGCCGGAAGCCGAAGCGGCGTTTGTCTCGCTCGATCCGGGCAGCGGTGCGATCCGGGCACTGGTGGGGGGCTTCGACTTCTACCGCAACAAGTTCAACCACATCACGCAGGCCTGGCGCCAGCCGGGCTCCTCGTTCAAGCCGTTCATCTACTCGGCGTCTCTGGAGAAGGGCTTTACCCCTGCGACGGTGATTGCCGATGAGCCGATCGTGGTCGAAGCCGAAATCACCGGCAGCCAGCGCTGGGAACCGAAAAATTACGACGGCAAGTTCGAGGGCCCGCTGCGTCTGCGCAATGCGCTGGCGAAATCCAAGAACATGGTTTCCGTCCGCATCCTGCAGAGCATCGACCCGAAGTACGCGCAGGATTACGTGACCCGCTTCGGCTTCGATGCGGACAAGCATCCGCCCTATCTCACCATGGCACTGGGGGCCGGCTCGGTAACGCTGCTGCAGATGGCACGCGGTTATGCGGTGTTCGCCAACGGCGGCTATCTTGTCCGGCCGCACTTCATTCAACGGATCGTCGATGACCGCGGCAACGAACTGGGGACCGCCAATCCGGCGCAGGCCGGCGACGAGGCACTGCGCGTTATCGATGCGCGCAACGCTTTCATCATGGATTCGATGATGCAGGATGTAGCCCGCTACGGCACTGCGGCGAGCGTAGCGAAACTTGGCCGGCGCGACCTCGCGGGCAAGACCGGCACCACCAACGATTTCGTCGACGGCTGGTTCTGCGGCTACCAGCCGGGGCTGGTCGGGATCGCCTGGGTGGGTTTCGATCAGCCCAAAACGCTCGGCAAGAACCAAACCGGCAGCCGTGTCGCGCTGCCGATCTGGATCGACTATATGAGTAAGGCACTGAACGGAGTGCCGGACGCGCTACGCACTGTTCCCGAGGGCGTAGTGTTCGCCAAAACCGACTCCGATCCGGCCGCACCCCCCGAGTCGCGCGGTGTCATGGAGTACTTCTACCGGGAGTTCGCGCCGATGGAGGAGGAGCGGGCAACCCCGCCATCGGGGGCAGCGCCGGGGGTGCCGGCCGAGCGGCCGCCGCGGCTCACGTTCTAGCGCGCGCTCAGCAGCACCGGCGTTCCGGACTGCTGGGAGGCGAGCCGGGAAACCACCGCAAACAGTTCGCCACCATCGCGGGTATCGCGCCACGCGCTGCCATCGTGGCGAAAGTGGAATCCGCCCGATTTTGCGGCAACCCAGATCTCGCGCGCCGCAGCGTGCCGGTTGATCACCATCTTCGAGCCGTCCTCAAACTCGATCTCGAGCAGGCCCTCGCCCTTGCTCTGCACGTCAGCGTCGGGCGCGCCCGCCTCGAACGCGCGCTCCAGCGCCGACAGTGCCTCGCCTGCAAGAGCCTCGAATTCGCTCTCGGTCATCCCGGTTGATCCTGCTAAGATCGCCATTTTAGCCGCCGTCTCCGCGTCCCGATGCGCTCGGCTTTCCTGCTCCTGCTGGTTTTGTTACTGGCCGCCGGCTGCGGCCAGCGGGGCCCGCTGTATCTGCGCGACAACCCGCCGCCGGGGGTAAAGCCGGCAAAGCCCGAAGCCTACAAGCCGGCTCCCTACCCCAAGGAGTCCGGCGAGGATGGCGAAGCCGTCAAGAAGCCTTAGCCAAGGCATGTCGTTCAGCTATCGAGATGGCGCACTGTGCGCCGAGGGAGTTGCGCTCGAAGACATCGCGCAGCGCTACGGCACGCCCTGCTACGTCTACTCGCTCAGCGCGATCGAGCGGGCGTATCGCGAGTTCTCCGACGAACTTGCCGGCCGACCCTCGCTGCTGTGTTACTCGGTGAAGGCCAACGGCAATCTCGCGGTGTTGTCGCTGATGGCCAAGCTCGGCGCCGGGTTCGACATCGTCTCAGGCGGCGAGCTTGCGCGCGTGCTCGCGGCAGACGGAGATCCCGCGAAGGTGGTGTTTTCCGGCGTCGGCAAAACCGAGGACGAAATCAGGCTTGCGCTGCAGGCCGGCGTACTGTCGATCAACCTTGAATCGGAGCAGGAACTCGTGCGCGTCAGCGCCATCGCCGCCGGTCTCGGGCTGCGTGCGCCGATCGCTTTCCGCGTCAATCCGGACGTCGACGCGAAAACCCACCCTTACATATCCACCGGGCTTAAGCAAAACAAGTTCGGCGTCGCCTACGCGGATGCCGAGCGGCTGTACCGCAAGGCCGCACAGCTGCCCAACGTCAAAGTCACCGGCATCGGCTGCCACATCGGCTCGCTGATGATGGACAGCGCGCCGTTTGTCGCCGCGACTCAGCGCATCGTTGCTTTGGTCGAGCGTCTCGAGCAGGCGCAAATAGGGCTCGCGCACATCGATCTTGGCGGCGGCATGGGCATTCGCTACGGAGAGGAGAAACCGGCACCGATCGCAGCGTTCGTGCACGGCGCGCTCGACGCGCTTGGGACGCGCAAGGAAAGGCTCCTGCTCGATCCGGGCCGCTCGATCGTTGGCAACGCCGGGGTACTGCTGACGAAAGTGGAATACGTGAAGCCGGGTGAGGCTAAGAATTTCGCCGTGGTCGATGCGGCGATGAACGACCTGCTGCGGCCAGCGCTCTACGACGCTTGGCACGAAATACGGCAAGTGCGAGAGAAGGAATCGGACGCCGTGCCGGGTATTTACGACGTGGTCGGACCGATCTGCGAGAGCGCCGACGTGATAGCCCGCGAACGGCCATTGGCTATCCGGCCGGGCAGTCTGCTTGCAGTACTATCCGCAGGCGCCTACGGAATGGCGATGAGTTCGAACTACAACAGCCGGCCGCGCGCGGCGGAAGTCATGGTCTGGGACACGCAAGCGAGCCTGGTGCGCCGCCGCGAAACTGCGCCCGAGTTGTTCGAAGGGGAGCAGGTACCCGAATGGCGGTAGTACGCAAAATGCTGTTGGCCGTGCTGGCGGCGCTCGCCACCGCGCTCGCCACAGGTTGCGGCGATGATGCCAAATCCGCGAAACGGCCTGCCGGTCCGCCGCCGGCGCCGATAAGCTCAATAGTTGTGCAGCCGCGCGACCTGGAGATCATCGAGCACGTCGTCGGGTCGCTGGAGAACGTGGTGGATCCCAGCATTGGCGCCGAAGTCGCAGGTCGCGTGGTGCGCGTGCTCGCCTTCACCGGCAAAAAGGTGAAGCGCGGCGAACTGCTCGCCGAGATCGATCCGCAGGATTTCGAGATCCAGTCGCGCGCCGACGGCGCCGAGATTGCGCGCCAGCAATCCTTGCTCGCGCAGGCCGAACGCCTGGTTGAGCGCCAGCAGAAACTGGTCAGCCAGGGTTTCATCTCCCAGAACGCCGCTGACGATGCTCTCGCGCAGCGCAACGCGCTGCGCGAGAGCATTGCCGTCGCCGGCGCGCGCGCCGAGCAGACGCAGCGCAGCCTCGGCAAGACACGCGTGGTCGCGCCCATCGACGGCGAGGTCGAGCTCCAGATCGTCACAGTTGGGTCCTATGTCAAAGTGGGCGACCTGCTGTTCAAGCTGGTCGGCACGCAGCGCCTACACGCCAATCTGCCGCTGCCGGAGGCCGCGAGCCAGTCCATCCGCCCGGGCCTCGCGGTGCGCCTGTCGGCGCCCACGTCGCCCGCCAAAGAGATCCGGGCGAAGATCGATGAGATCCGCCCGACGGTGGGGACGCAGAATCGGGCGCTGAACGCGATCGTCAAGTTCGACAACGACGGTTCGTTTCGCGGCGGCGGCAGCGTGAACGGCAAGATCATTCTGGCGGTGCGCGAAAAAGCGCTCACCGTGCCCGAGCAAAGCGTCGTGCTGCGTCCCGCCGGCAAGGTGGTCTATGTGCTGGCGGAGCAAGAAGAGCGCGTGGTCGCGCTGCAGCGGCTGGTTGAAACCGGGGTGCGGCAGGACGGCTACTACGAAATCGTCAAGGGGCTGAAGCCGGGAGAGCGAGTCGCCGTCGACGGTGCGGGTTTTCTCACCAACAATGCGGTGGTGACGCTGCCCAAACCGAAGCCCGCCGCCGAGAAAAGCGCCAAAAAGCAGGGTTGAGCCATGACGCTGCCTGAACTGTCGATCAAGCGCCACGTTCTCGCGTTTATGTTGAATGCGGTACTAATCCTGTTCGGCCTGATTGCCTACCAGCGCATCGGCGTCGACAAGCTGCCGTACATCGAATTCCCGGTTATCTCGATCACCACCACGCAAAAGGGCGCCAATCCGGAGGTCGTCGACGCCTCGATCACCAATCTGATCGAAACCGCGGTGAACAGCGTGCCGGGCATCGAGCACATCGCCTCGACTTCCTCGCCCGGCGTGTCGGTCGTGACCATGACCTTCAATCTCGACAAGCGCATCGACATCGCCTTCAACGAAGTGCAGGCGAAGGTCAACCAAACGCTGCGCCGCCTGCCGAAGGACGCCGACCCGCCGGTCGTCGCCAAGGTGGAAACCAATACTCAGCCGATCATGTGGACCGCGCTGCAGGGCGATCGCACCCAACAGCAGCTTAACCAGTACGCGATCAACATCATCAAGAAGCGGCTGGAGACCATCGACGGGGTCGGCGAGATCCGCATCGGCGGCCGGCGCGACCGCACGATCCGCGTCAACCTGCTGTCCGCGCGCATGACCGCTTACGGCATTGCCGCGCAGGACGTGGGCGCTGCCTTCGCCAACGAGCATCTGCAGGTCGCGGGCGGTTTCCTCACCGGGCAAACCACCGAGCACCTGCTGAAACTGGACCTGGAATTCCACCGGCTCGAGGACCTGGAGAAGATGATCATCGCTTACCGCAACGGTGCACCGGTGCGGCTCAGCGACATCGCCGAGATCGAGGATGGCTTGACCGATTTCCGCCAACTGGCGCGCTTCAACGGCAAACCCACCGTCGGCGTTGGCATCGTCAAGGTGCCAAATACCAACACCGTCGAAATCATCAAGCGAGTACGCGAGCGCATCGAAGACGAGATTCGGCCGCAGTTGCCACCCGGTCTGGTGCTGAACTACGTGCAGAACGACGCCATCTTTATCGGCGAGATGGTGGATTCTCTCAAAGCTCATCTTGTCGAAGGCACGCTGCTCGCGGCGCTGATCGTATGGCTGTTCCTGAAGAGTTTCCGCGCCACCGTAATCATCGCCACGGCAATCCCGGTGTCGCTGTTCGGCGCCATTGCGGTGATGTACTTCTTCGGCTTCACTTTCAATTCGGTCACGCTGCTGGCGTTGCTGCTGCTGGTCGGCGTGGTGGTCGACGACGCCATCGTGGTGCTGGAGAACATTTACCGCCACCGCGAACACCTGGTGCAGGACACCGAGAAAGCAGCGATCGAGGGCAGCCGCGAAGTGACTTTCGCCGTGATCGCGGCCTCGCTAGCGCTGGTGGCGATTTTCGCCCCGGTGATTTTCGTCTCCGGCATCACCGGCCAGTTCCTGCGCGCATTCGCCGTGGTGGTCACCTTCGGCGTGCTGGTGTCGCTGTTCGTCTCGCTGACGCTGACGCCGATGCTGTGCTCGCGCTACATGCACGTGCAGAAAAAGCACGGCCGCGTCTACTGGGCGCTCGAGCACACGTTCGAGCGGCTGGAATCGTTCTATAAGCGCGCCCTGGGCTGGGCGCTGTCGCGCCGCTGGACCGTGCTGATTGCCGGGGCGCTGATCAGTGCTGCCGCGGTGCCGCTGTTCCGGATGCTGCCGACCGAGCTCGCGCCGCAGGCCGACGAAGGTCGATTCCTGGTCGGGATCCGTACGCCGCTGGGCTCCTCGATCCACTATACCGAACAGAAGCTGAAGGAAGTCGAGGAGATCGTGTTCCGCTATCCCGAAGTGATTACTGAGTTCGGCGTCATCGGCCTGGGTTCCGCGGGCCAGGTGAACCAGGCGACGCTGATTGGCCGCATGAAGCCCAAAGCAGAACGGCGCAAGGAAAAGGGCATGACCCAGCAGGAAGTGCTGGTGGCATTACGGCGCGACCTGTCACAGCTTACCGGCGCAAGGGCCTTCCCCAGGGCGTTTGGCATTGTCCAGGGACAGCGCTCGGAGCCGTTGCAGTTCGTCGTCAGGGGGCCGAACCTGCAGGAGATGGGACGCTACGCCACCGAGCTGCAGCGCACCCTGCAGGAGGATCCCGCGATCGGCCGCATGGACACTGATCTGCAGCTCAATCTGCCGCAATTGGTGCTCGAGCCGGACCGCGCGCGTGCCGCGGCGGTGGGGCTGAACGCGCAGGACCTGGCGCTGGCGATCAGCATGCTCACCGGCGGTGTAGACATCGCCAAATACAATGACCAACCCGGCGACGGCGAGCGCTACGATATCCGGGTCAAGGCGAAGGACGCCGAATTCGGCGGCCAGGCTGACCTGTCGAAGATCTACCTGCGCAACCGCCAGGGCCAGCTGGTGCGCCTCGACACGGTAGCCTCCTTCAAGGAGCGGCTCGGTCCCGCGGTCATCGGGCGATTCGACCTGCAATACGCGGCGACTTTCTATGCCTCGCCGTCGATACCGCTTGCCGCGTCGATCGCCAAGGTGCGGGAAGCGAGCCGCCAGTTGCCGATCGGCTACTCGGTGGTGTTCATCGGCGAAGCCGAGCAACTGGAGAAGACCCGCGAAGCGATCTTCTTCACCTTCGGCCTGGCGTTGGTGCTCCTGTTCATGGTGTTGGCGAGCCAGTTCAATTCCTTCCTGCAGCCGCTATTCATCATGGTGGCGGTACCGCTGGCGATCATTGGCGGAGTTTTTGCGCTGTGGCTGTTCGTGCCACTGTCGCAGCTCGGCGCAGCGCTCGGCGTGAGAATTCCGCTGCACGCGCTGAACATCTATTCGATGATCGGACTGATCCTGTTGATCGGACTGGTTGCGAAAAACTCCATCCTGCTGGTGGACCTGACCAACCAGCGGCGCGCCCAGGGCCTGGGGGTGGACGCGGCACTCGCCGAAGCTTGCCCGATCCGCATGCGCCCGGTGCTGATGACCTCGCTCACCATCGTGCTCGCACTTTCACCCGCGGCGCTCGGACTGGGGGCGGGCGCCGAGACCAACGCGCCATTGGCGATCGCGGTAATCGGCGGCATGGTCACCTCGACTCTGCTCACGCTGGTGGCGGTTCCGTCCACCTACTCGCTGGTGGAAAACTGGCGGGTGCGCCGTGCGTCGCTCAAGAGCGCTGGCGGCGGAGTGGCGGTGCAAACGCCGCGGGCGCCGCGCAGGAATCCGGATTGAGTCAGGCGCCGCTAAAGCGCGCAGTGCTAGCATCGTGCCAAACCGGAGAAATCAAACATGGCGGCTAGCCACGAAACGCGCAACATGGCGCTGTTCTGCGATTTCGAGAACGTCGCGCTCGGCGTGCAGGAAGCGAAGTACGAGAAATTCGACATCAACCGCGTGCTCGAGCGCTTGCTGCTGAAGGGCTCGATCGTCGTCAAGAAGGCCTACTGCGACTGGCAGCGCTACAAAGAATTCAAGGCGCCGATGCATGGCGCGTCTTTCGAGCTGATCGAAATTCCGCACGTGCGGCAGTCGGGCAAGAATTCCGCCGACATCCGCATGGTGGTGGATGCGCTGGACCTGTGCTACACCAAGGAGCACGTCGACACTTTCGTGATCATCAGCGGCGACTCCGATTTCTCGCCGCTGGTGTCCAAGCTGCGGGAGAACGCAAAGATCGTGATCGGCGTGGGGGTGAAGAATTCCACCTCCGACCTGCTGATCGCCAATTGCGACGAATTCATCTACTACGACGACCTGGTGCGCGAGGATGAAAGCAAGCGGCGGGCGGCGAAAAAGCGCAAGGAAACCGGCCCCGCCAGCAGCGAAAAGCAGCACGAGGCCTTCGATCTGGTGATCGAGACCCTGCAGGCGCTGATCGCCGAGCGCGGCGAGGGCGAGCGCGTCTGGGGTTCGATGATCAAGCAGGCGCTGAAGCGCCGCAACCCGGGCTTCAACGAGTCCTATTACGGCTTCAAGGCCTTCTCCGATCTGCTGGAAGAGGCGCAAAAGCGAAAACTCATCACGCTGGAACGCGACGAAAAATCCGGCGGCTATCTCATCCGGCCAGCGGTGCGCGCTTAAGGGTTGAGCTGCTGGTAGACCGCGTTGGCGACCCTGAGCAGATCGTCCTTGCTGATGTCGGCCGAGGAAAGCGCGTAGCCGAGTTTGCGGTCGATCCAGTAAAACACGCTCACGTTGCCTTCGGCCGAGTAGCGAAACGCGGTTTCACGGTTGCCCTGGACATCGCTGCGCACGTAGAGCGTGAGCCGCGTACCTTGCTTGCTCTGGTACATGAACTGCGCCACGGGCGCGGGCATTCCCGCAGCGGCGCCTTCACCGGGCAACAGCCGACCGCCGACCAGGCTATAGCCGATGTCCTCGAGCTTGGGAGCGCGCAGCGGCGCGCCGAGGCGTTTGGAAAGCCAGGCCACGAGGTGCTGCTCCTGGTCCGCGCCGACTTCCACCGGATGGCGCACCTCGGGCGAGTAGACCACATGCGCGACCGCGGCGCGCTTGACGAAACTGGGTACCTCCGCTTGCGATGGCACGTTGACGCGCCAGGCATGGAGCTGCCAACCGGCGAGCACTCCGGCGGCCAGCCCCAGTACGACCCAGCCGGCAGCGAGCGCAGCAGCGCGCCAGCGCGCAGGCCGGACGCGCAGCCGCTCGGGTACCGGTTCATCCAGAACCGGGTCGTAGAGCTGGTGCAGCGCCTGCGAAAGCGCTTTCAGCTCGACGTCGTCCTGTGGCGCGCTGGTCATTCCTATTTCACAACCTTCAGTTGCTTGTCGCCTTGGGGCAGGCCGGACATCAGCGCCCGTAGCTTTTCCCTGGCGCGCGCCAGACGCGACATCACCGTGCCGACCGGGATCCCCAGAGCGCCTGCCGCCTCGGCGTAGCTCATCTCTTCCAACGCCACCAGCAGCAGGATCTCGCGCTGCTCCGGCGGCAGCAGCCCCAGCGCAGCCTCCAGATCGCGCAGCACCAGCGCATCAGTCTCGCGCGCGGGCTGCGCCAGTTCCGGCATCGCTTCATCGAGCGCTGCGGTGGGGCGCATCGCCCGCAACTGATTGACGTAGACGTTATGCATCACAGTAAACAGCCAGGCCCGCAGATCCGTGCCGCGCCGGTACAGATGCAGCTTGGACCAGGCGCGCTCGAGCGTGTCCTGCACCAGGTCGTCGGCCGCACCGCGGTCTCCGGCGAGCGCCCGGGCATAGCGCCGCAGGCGGGGAATCAACTCGACGATGCCTTCAGCGTCGTTCATCCTGGATAACAGCCCGTCCCCACCTTTATTCCTTCGAAATAGCTCGATGCCCCCGGGAATAGCGGACCGGCGGGTGTGTTTACTGCTAAGCCAGCATAATAGGCTGGCGGAGGCATTCTGCCACCCACGTTACGCACCTACTAAATTGGAGGAAACATGAAACAAGTCGGTCTTGCAATTGCGCTCGCTGCCTCACTCGCCCTGACAAGCGGCGCGGCGCTGGCAGGGAGCTGCCCGAAGCACATGAAGGAAATCGACGCCGCCCTGCCGGCAGCCAAGCTCGATGCCGCGAAAATGTCCGAAGTTAAGAAGCTGCGCGCCGACGGCGAAGCGGAGCACAAGGCAGGCAAGCATGCGGAATCAGTTGCCACGCTGGGCAAAGCGAAAGCGATCCTCGGTATCAAGTAGCGGCATTCGAAGTCGACCAAACGCCGCCTGCGGGCGGCGTTTTCGTTTGCGCGCCGCTCGGGCCGCAATCTTGGAATTCGGTTCAGCGCGGTTCGTCCGCGAGCGGCGCAAGCGAGCGCAGGTAGGCAATGACCGCCGCCAGGTCCGCCGCGGTCAGCTGGCTGGTGGTATTGCGGATGACCTCGTCCATCGTATCCGAGGGTACATCTCCCTCAGGGGTGGCGCCGCTGCGCAGGAATTCAGTCAGCTGCGCATCATTCCATTTTTTAAGCCGCGTCGGCGTCAGGTTCGGCACCCGGCCTTCGGGCAGCTTGCCGCCGGCGAGCCAGCGCTCTTTTTTCCAGCCACCGAGGAAATTGCGCGGCGTGTGGCACTCACCGCAATGCCCCAGCGCCGTCACCAGATAGGTGCCCCGATTCACCTGCAGGCTTGCCTGCGGATTCGCGAGGAACGGCTGCGGCGCGAAAAACAGCCATTTCCAGAAACTCACCAGCGTACGCCAGCCAAATGGAAAGCGCAGCTCGTGCGCCCGGTTCGGCTGATTGGCGGGCGGAAGACTCTGCAGGTACGCCCAGAGGTCGCGGACATCCGGGTCGGTCATGCTCGCGAAGGAAGGGTAAGGAAAGGACGGATAGTAATGGGCGCCGTCGGGACGCTCGCCTTGGCGCAAGGCACGCCGAAATTCGGTTTCCGACCACTTGCCCAGACCGTGTTGCGGATGCGGCGTGATGTTCGGGCCGTAGAACTTGCCGAACGGCGTATCGAGCCGGCGTCCGCCAGCATATGGCATGGCGGCAGCTGCTGTATCGGTGTGACAGCCGACGCAGCCGGCGGCCTTGGCCAGGTACTGGCCCTTTTTCGCGTCGCCCTGGGCGACTGCCGCGCCGGCACCGACAAGCAGCGCGCACCCGAGCGCGAATACTCGTCGGCCGGCAATAGGCAAATCTACTCGACCTTGAATCTAAATTCGAACGTCGCAAACGCTTCGTGGCAGGAATTGCAACTGCGACCTACGGTCTGCGCTGCAGTTTTCACGGCGCCCTGATCTCCGCTACGCGCCGCCGCGACCAGTTTCTGAACATCTGCTTGAAGGGTCTCTATCCCGGCCTTGAACTTCGCCGCGTCTTTGTAGACGTCGTCCTTCGTCCTTGTGTTGGCCGCACCGGCGGTATGGGGCTGGAAGTCATCCCAGGGCAACTGGGTCAGGAGCGTGAGGTAATCGGCGTTGCGCTGCACGACGCGCAAATCAAATGGTACGCGGCCCATCGCCATCCCCAGGATCGGGCCGAAATATTTCACCTGCAGGTTCATTGCGCCTTTGCGCTGCGCGATCAACTGGTTCGGATTGGTCTGGGCGAACCCCTCCGCAGCAATCACTCCACCTAGCGCAAAACCCACTGCCACAACCAGCAGCCGCATATTCATTCCGTCCTCCTTGATTGACAACAGAGAACTGTAACACCCGAAACCGCCATTTATTCCACGCCAGAGCATGAATGGAATACCGGGTCGGCTGGGGTGTTCTACTTCCGGTACGCCCAAAAAGGAGGAATGTCGTGAAAACGCTGATCACATTGATCGCATCGCTGTCGCTCGCTGCCTGCGCCGGGATGATGTCCGGCGGCCACACCGTGAACTTGACGCTCAGTGGCGCCCAGGAAGTGCCGCCCATTTCGGTTGCGGGCTCGGGCAGCGGCAGCTTTACCATCGCTGAGGACGGCACGGTAACGGGCAGTGTCACCACTGCCGGGGTGGAAGGCACGATGGCGCACATCCACAACGCCGCGAGCGGCAAGAACGGGCCGGTCATCCTTCCGCTGACGAAGAACGGCGACACCTATAGCGCGCCCGCGGGCGCCAAGCTGACCCCAGCGCAGATGCAGGAATTCAAGGCCGGCAATCTGTACGTCAACGTGCACACCAACCGCAACAAGGGCGGCGAAGTGCGCGCACAACTAAAGCCCTGACCCTCAACTAAATCGCAAGGGTGGCTGAGCGGGGAGGCGTTTACTGGTCTCTGAACGCTTCCAGGCCGATCATCAGTTTGATTTCGTCGCTCACGGGCCCAACGCCGAACTTCATGCCGAACTCGGAGCGCTTGATCGCGCCCGAGAAATTGCCGCCGCACATGTAGCGCTTGCCTTGCGTGCGCGGATCGGGGCCGCACTTCCAGTTCTCCACCATCAGCGTGACCGGCCGGGTAACGCCCAGCAGGGTCAGCTGACCTTCGATCGCGGCGGGCCACTCTGCGCTCCAGTTGGCCGCGGCGCCCTTGAAGGTCATGCGCGGAAACTCCGCAACGTTGAAGAAGTCCGGCGTTCTGAGGTGGTCGTCGCGCGAGCGAGTACGCGTGCCTTTGTCATGGTCGCCGGTGTTGACCGACGCCGTCTCGATAGCGAGTTCGACGCTGCCGGTTTTGGCTGCGGTGTCGATCACGATCCTGCCGGCCATCTTGTCAAAGCGCCCGATCATGTTCATAAAACCCAGGTGATTGACCTGAAAATGGGGATGCGAATGATTGGGGTCGATGGTGAAGGACTCCGGAGCGGCCATCGCCGCAAGTGGAACAGCAGCGATGACGATACCAATGATAAGGCGTGACATTTTGATACCTCCTTCCTGAGATGGTGGATGGAATTTCGGTTGCGCCTGATGCTTCACGTGCTGAACTTCCAGGCGAGTAGACAATACGCGGCGCCTACCGGCAGCGTGTAGAGCGAGACAACGATCGCGCGCAGCCACGCGGGCGCGCGCGCGGGGATCGGCAGCCGCGCGGCGAGCGGCACCAGCGCGAGCAGCGGCAGCGACCACCACGGCGCTTCGGCGAGCACCAGCGCCGCCGCGCCGATCAGCGCAGCGATCACCGAGACGCTGAGCGCGAGGATCGTGCCGCCGGCCAACCGTTTGCCGAGAAACATGGCGACCACGAGAAAACCGCCCGTGCCGGCGGCCAGCGCGATGCCAAGCAGGCCGAGCACGGCCGATGCGCCAACGATGGCACCGATCCCCGTCCCCAGGCCCAACGCCAATCCGGTCGACCCTACCCGCAGCGCGTCGGCATGAAGCGGCAGGGTAAACGCAACGATCCAGAAGATGAAAGCGGCGACGCCGCTGCCCATCGCAAGCGCTTCGCCCAGCGGGCGCTGCGCGAGCACGCTCCAGAATACCCAGACCGAGGCTAATCCGAATAAGGCACCCAGCAGCGGGCCCGCGGCCTGCGTGGGTCTGAACGCAAGGTCCACGAGGATGCCCAGCGCTGGCGCGAGGATCGCAAGCAGCAGAAGTTTTCGCATCGCGGTCAGGGGCCAGAAGCTGAAGCTGCCGATGAGATACGCCGCGGTGAGAAAGCCGCCCACCGCCGCAAGCCCCGATAGCCGCAGCCGAGCGAGCGCAGCGGCGAGAACCAATCCGACGACTAACGGCAACACCCCGCCTTGCACGGCCAGCTGTTGCGGCAGATCTTCCAATGAATCCCCTTTCGTCAGCCCCGAATGAATCGGACCGGCCGACGGGGCAATTGGTTCAGCGCAGGCCTGCGATGTACTCCGCGACCGCCTGGATTTCGCGGTCGTTCATGCGCGCGACCACGCCGCGCATCATGCCGTTGGGGTCGTTGGCGCGCGTTCCGGCGCGAAACGCCTTGAGCTGGGCTTCGACGTACTCCGGAAACTGGCCCGCGACGCGCGGATACTGCGAGGGAATGCCGGCGCCTGCCGGCCCGTGGCAGCCCGCGCAGGCAGCGATGCCGACCGCGGCATTGCCGCCGCGGTAGATCTTCTGGCCGAGCGCGGCGAGCTCCTTGTCCTTCGCCACTTCGGGCTTGAGTATCTGCGACGCGTAGAACGCCGCAACATCCGCGAGATCGGGTCCGGACAGGTTGGCAACCATCGCCGCCATCACCGCGTTTTCGCGCTTGGCTTTCGTGCCGGCCTGCGGCTTGAAATCGTGCAACTGCTTGTGCAGGTATTCATAGATCTGGCCCGCGAGCTTGGGATTCGCGGCGACCGGGCTGTTGCCGTCCGCAGCATGACAGGCAGCGCACGCCTGGGATGCGATGGCCTGCCCCTTCGCCGCATCGGGCTTGGCGGGGGCTTGGGCCTCGGCAATGCCGGCGAACAGCAATGCAGCGGCGCTGGCGGCGTACGCCAACAGTCGACTCATGCGGCTACTCCCTGAAAATTGCCGTGGAAAGCCGCGATTTTATTAGAATTTCTGCCTTTAGGCACCCGTCCCGACCTTGCCGAGCTTCCAGCACGCGCGATTCCTCGTCTCTGCGGCCAAGCCGCAGGATTTCCCGCCCGAGGGCGGGCCCGAACTCGCCTTCGCCGGGCGCTCCAATGTCGGCAAATCGAGCGCGATCAATGCGCTTGCCGGCCGCAAGCGGCTGGCGTTCTTCAGCAAGACTCCGGGCCGCACGCAGATGATCAATTTTTTTGACCTTGGCGGGCGGGCCCGGCTGGCCGATCTGCCGGGCTACGGTTTTGCCTCGGCGCCGCGCTCCCTGCGGGCGAGCTGGGACGCATTGATCGGCGGCTACTTGACCGGACGCAGGTCGCTCGCCGCGGTGATCGTGCTGACGGACGCGCGGCACCCGCTGACTGCGAACGATCGTCATTTTCTCGAATGGCTCCGACCCGTAGCGGCGAGGCGCCTGCTGCTGTTATCCAAGGCCGACAAGCTGTCGCGGGCGCAGCGCGCCGCGACGCTAGCGCGCACCCGCGCGGCGCTCGACCAGGCGGCAATGACTTCGGAAGTGTTGCTGTTCTCCAGCAAAAACGCCGAGGGGGTGGAAGAAACGCGGGCACTGCTGGAAGGCTGGCTGCGGGCGCCGCAATAAAAAACCCCCGGAAAAGGGGAACTAAACCGGGGGCGGAAAACGCCCCGACTTGGGGTCGGGGCAACCCGCTCAGGGAGGAGAAGCGGGAGACGACTTGCATCGTCTGCAGGTAAGATTGTTGCCTGCGGAAAAAGTTCCGCGGCCCGACTTGAGCGCGGAAACCTCCCAATAATCAGATGAATATCTTCGGTTCCTTCCCTGCGGTACGGATGCGGCGCATGCGCCGCGATGAATTCTCGCGCCGGCTGATGCGCGAAACAGTGCTCAGCGCCGACGATTTCATCTATCCCGTGTTCATCATCGACGGCAAAAACCGTACTGAGAAGGTGGCTTCCATGCCGGGCGTCGATCGCCTGACCGTGGACCGGTTGCTGCCGGCGGCCGAGCGCTGCATGAAACTGCGCATTCCAGCGATCGCGCTATTCCCGGCGATCGAGCAAAGACTTAAAACCTTGGACGGCCGCGAGGCTTTTAACCCGAAGGGTCTGATTCCGCGCGCCGTGGCGGCGCTGAAAAAACGCTTTCCCGCATTGGGTGTGATGACCGATGTCGCGCTCGATCCCTATACGTCGCACGGCCAGGACGGCGTAATCGACAGATCGGGTTACATCCTGAACGACATCACGCTCGCGATCCTGGAAAAGCAGGCGCTGATGCAGGCAGCGGCCGGGGTCGACATCGTCGCGCCCTCGGATATGATGGATGGCCGCATCGGCCGCATCCGCCAGGCGCTGGAAAAAGCGGGCCATATCCATACCCGGATCATGGCGTACTCGGCGAAATACGCGTCGGGCTTCTACGGCCCGTTCCGCGATGCGGTGGGTTCGGCGAAGAACCTCGGCAAGAGCGACAAGAAGACCTACCAGATGGATTCGGCGAACACCGATGAAGCGCTCTGGGAGGTGGGACTCGACCTCGCCGAAGGTGCCGACATGGTGATGGTCAAGCCGGGCCTGCCTTACCTTGACATCCTGCACCGGGTGAAGGACGCGTTCAGGGCGCCGACGTTCGTCTACCAGGTTTCCGGCGAGTACTCGATGCTGCGCGCCGCTATCGCCAAGGGCTGGCTGCCCGAGTCCTGCATCATGGAGTCGCTCACCGCGTTCAAGCGCGCCGGCGCCGACGGCATTCTCAGCTATTTCGCGCTCGAAGCCGCGACCGAGTTGCGCCGCTCGCCGGGCGGTCGCTGATTACTTCTGCGCCGGCTGCAGGCGCGGGTCGTGGCCGGGCGGCGCGCCTTCGCGCGCATGCTTTTGCAGAATCGCCTGCAGCTCGGCGGCGGGCAGCGGCTTGCAGAAGTAGTATCCCTGGAACACGGTGCAATTGTGCGAGCGCAGGAAGGCGAGTTGCTCGGCCGTCTCGACGCCCTCGGCCAGCGACTTCAGCCGCAACAGGCGCGCCAGTTCGATCACCGTGGAAACGATCGCTGAACCCTCGCCAGCGGCCTGGATGTCCCGCACGAACGATTGGTCCACCTTGAGGGTGCGCACCGGGAAGCGCTGCAGATAGGCGAGGGAGGAATAACCGGTGCCAAAGTCGTCCACCGAGATCTGCACCCCCAGCGCACGCAGTTCGCGCATGCTGTCGATCGCGGCATCGGCGCGGTACATGGCGGTACTCTCGGTAATCTCCAGGTCGAGGCAGCCGGCCGCAAGCCCGGTCTCCTCAAGAATCGCGTGCACACTCTTCACCAGGTCCTTCTGCCGGAACTGGCGGGGCGACAGGTTCACCGCCATGCTGAGCGGGCCGTAGCCCGCGTCCAGCCAGACCTTGCATTGGCGGCAAGCCTCGCGCAATACCCATTCGCCAATTTGCAGGATCAGGCCGGTCTCTTCGGCGATTGGAATAAACTGCGCCGGACTCACCGACCCCAGCTCCGCGCTCTGCCAGCGCAACAGCGCTTCCAATCCGACCACGCGCCCGCTGGCGATTTCCACCTGCGGTTGGTAGTGCAGCGTGAATTCCTTGTTGGCCAGGGCACGGCGCAGGCGCGACTGGATGTCCCTGCGTGTCTCGCTTCTCGCGCTCATGTCCTGGGCGAAGAACTGCAGCGCGTTGCGGCCCTCCTGCTTGGCCTGATACATGGCCAGGTCCGCGTTGCGCAGCAGCGCCTCCGGATCGCGCCCGTCCAACGGATAGACGGTGATGCCGATGCTGGTGGACAGGTACAGCTCCTGCGCACCAATCGGCGCGCGCTTGCGCACCGCCTTCAGGATCTTCTTGGCGAGGTCTCTGATCTCGTCCGCCTCGCGCGCGCCCTCCACCAGCACGGTGAACTCGTCCCCGCCAAGGCGCGCCACGGTATCGGTGCTGCGCAGGCAGGACTGCAGGCGCTCGGCCGCCAGCTTGAGCACCTGGTCGCCGAAGGCGTGTCCCAGGCTGTCGTTGATTTCCTTGAACTGGTCAAGGTCGAGGAACATCACGCCAAGCAGGGTTTCGTTGCGGTCGGCGCGCGCCATCGCCTGACGGATCCGGTCCTGCAGCAGGGCGCGGTTGGGCAATCCGGTCAGCGTGTCGTAATGCGCCAGGCGGGCGAGGTCTTCTTCGGTGCGTTTTTGCTGCGTGATGTCACGCGCGACCCCGCGGTAGCCGGTGAATGCGCCGAGTTCGTCAAACACGGGTTCGCCGCTATGGCTGGTCGAGGTGACCTCGCCGCTCGGGGCGCGGCGCGAATAGCTAAAGTCGACAAACGGTCGACGCGCCTCCATGTCGGCGCGGTGCTTGTCCATCGCCTCCGGTTCGGTCGTCGGACCCAATTCCCAGCGTCGCTTGCCGACCAGCGTCGCGGGATCCCGGCCGCGCACCCGCCGGTAGCCCTCGGACACGTAAGTGAAGCGAAGCTCGGCGTCGGTTTCCCAATACCAGTCGGAGGAAAGCGAGGTGAGCGCACGAAAGCGCGCCTCGCTTTCGCGCAAGGCGTTCTCCACGCGTTTGCGCTCGGTAATATCGCGCGCCACTACCTGCGCCGCGGGGCGACCGGCGTAGCTAAACGGCGAGGCGGTGACCTCGGCGACGAACCGCGACCCGTCCATGCGCAGGTAGGCCACCTCGACGGTCGGAACAGCGGTTGGCTCCTTGTAGAGTTGGGCGATGCGCAAACGCACCAGCTCGCGCGAGTCGGGCGCCACCAGCGAAAGCACTTCCTTGCCAATCACGTCGTCTGGCCTGGCAGCACCGAACATCCGCTGCATCGCCTGGTTGGCCAGCACGATGCGCCAGTCGGCGTGCACGAACACCGTGTCGGGCGATAGCTCGATCAGCTGCCGGTAGCGCGTCTCGGTCTCGCGCAATTCACGGTCCGCCCGGTCGCGCTCGAGCAGGATGCTGGCGATGCCGCACGCGCGCTCGACCAGTGTGCGATCGCGCGCCGAGGGTGCACGAGCCTCACGGTAGTACATGGCAAAAGTGCCCAGCACCATTCCCGCCGCCGATTTGATCGGCGTCGACCAGCAGGCGCGCAGTCCGTGCGGCACCGCGAGCGCGCGATAGTCGGCCCAAAGCGGGTCGGTGGTGATATCGCTGACGATGACCGTCTCGCCGGCAAAGGCGGCGGTGCCGCAGGAGCCGGCGCGCGGGCCGATCTCAAGCCCGTCGATTGCCTTGCAATAAACCGGTGGCAAACCGGGCGCGGCACCGTGACGCAGGCGCTGCCCGCCAGCGTCCATCAGCAGCACCGAGCCGATCGCGCCGGCGTCCGAGCTGCGCTCGATTGAGCGCACCAGCGCATCCAGCACCTCGGAAACGGGGCGGCCGCGCGCCGCCATCTCGAGAACCTCGAGATTCCACTCTCCGCTTTCGGTCGCGCCGCCACGCGCCATCGTCACCATGCTACTCCGCAACCGCCATCCGCAGCGACTCGCGGGCCGTTATTCGAATATCAGCGCAACGCCATGCGCCTGATCGGCACCGATGGCGATCGAACCGTCTGGTAGAGCGAAAGGGGAGAACCCGCCGCGGCGCAGGGCCGCGGCAGTGCCTGCGCGATCGGCAACCCGCAGCGAAACTGCGGCGACCATGGGTGGCGCGCGCTGGGGCAGAGGCAACCCGCCGAAGCGGGACTTGAGCTTTTCAATGCTTGCGACCAGCATCGGCGCCGAACCAGTCTCGATCCGCAACCCATCTTCGCTCCTTCGCGGGGTTTCGCCAAAGACTGCGGCGTAGCTGGTGGCATCCTCCGCCACCAGCACGACACTGGCGATCCCGGTGGCGCCGATTGCATGCGCCTGGAATTCCGGCCGCCAGACGATGTCGCGCGTATGGTGCTGGCAGAGAAACATGCGCAGGCCCGGGGTTTGCGCTGGCTGCAGCTGCACCAGGCTTAAGCGCGCCTCGCCCAGACCATCGACGCGGCGCGACAAGGCAAGCGGCGGCGCGGCGGAAATTGCAGCTTGTGCGAGCTCTGCGTGAGCCGCGGCCGCATCGCCGGTAGCGAGCGCGATGGCGCCGAGGCCTTCGCCGCGCGCGAGAAAATCCGCGAAGTACTGCAGCGCCGGATGCGCTTTGGGCAGCGCCATCAATTCCAGGTAATCGCGCCCGAACATGATGCAGTGGTTTTGCGAGCCGAGCGAATGGAAGCCGCGCGGCGGGAGCGTGAAGCCAAGGCGCTGCCAGGTCTGCTGCGCGCGATCCAGGTCCCGCACTAGCAGCACCGCGTGATCGATGCCGAGGACGTGCCGGCGCATCAGTTCGCGCCGGCGAGTTCCAGCGTCCTGAGAAAGCGCTCCGCGCTCTGGTAGCCAATCACGCGCACGCCCTGCAGCTCGCGGCCCTGGGCGTCGAAAAAAATGATTCCCGGCGGCCCGAACAGCTGAAAGCGCCTGAGCAGCGCCTTGTGCTCATCGGTGTTGGCGGTGACGTCGACCTGCAGCAGCAGCATGCGGTCCATTTTCGCTTTGACGCCCGCATCGCTGAAGGTAAATGCCTCCATCTCCTTGCAAGACACGCACCAGTCAGCATAGAAATCGAGCAGCACCGGCTTGCCGGGCGAGGCGAGCTTCTGCTCCAGCTCGGCGACCGATTGAATGCGCAGGAAATCGGTGCTGCCACCGGCCGGCCGCAGCACCGGCCAGACGATCCACAGCGCCACCGCGAGCAGCAGCACTCCGAACACCTGTTTAACGCGCAGCATCCACGGTCCCACCCTGGGAAGCAGCGCGCCTTCCGAAATGCCCATCACCAGCAGCGGAATGCCCATGCCGAGTGCCATCGCGAACAGCGCAGCGCCGCCGAGGGCGACGTCGCGCGTCTGGCTGATTTAGAGCAGCGCGCCGGCGAGCGGTGCAGCCACGCAGGGACTGACGATGATCGCGGAGAGCACCCCCATGCCGGCAACGGAAGCCAGCTTGCCGCCGGCCAGGCGGCCGCTCGCCGCCGACAGCGGCCGGCGCAGGAAACCGGGCAACTGCAGCTCGAACAGGCCGAACATCGACAGCGCAAGCACCACGAAGATCAGCGCGAAGGTGCCCAGGCGTTCTGCAGCGCCGCCGCCAACATCGTTCCAGACCAGGCGGCGGCGACGCCCGCCGCGGCATACGCCACCGCCATGCCAAGCACGTAAGCAAGCGACAGCAGCAGGGCGCGCCGCTTGCCGAGCTGCCTGCCCTCGCCGACGATGATCCCCGAAAGGATCGGCACCATGGGCAGCATGCAGGGCGTGAATGCAAGCAACAGGCCAAAACCGAGGAAGCTTGCGAGCACCAGCGGCGGGCCGCCGGACTCGAACACGCGCGATACTTCGAAGTCGCTGACCTGCAGCGAAAATCCGGACGCGGGCGCGGCTGGCGTGCCCGCTGGCGGCGCACTGAACGCGGCGAGCTGGATCGTCGCCATGCTGTCCATGGGGACGTAGCACACGCCGATGTCCGCACAGCCTTGCGAGGTCACGATCAGCTGCAACGATTTCTGCGCGCTCTCGACCGGCAGCTGGATCGCGACCTGCTTCCGGTAAGTCTCCACCTCAACGAAAAATTCGTCCTTCTTGCGGATGCCGGTCGGGAACCGCGGCGTACCGAGCTTCGCCAGCGACGCCGGATCGGCGGCGAAGCGGAACCGCTCGCGGTACATATAGTAGCCCTCGGCGATGGCGAACTGCACTTCCACGGTGCGCTCGTCCAGCGCGCGCGCCGACATGCGGAACGCCTTCTCCGGCTCGAGCAGCGCGTCGCCGCCGGCGGCCGCCGCAGGCCCGGCACAGCAAAGGAAGAACAGAAGTAACCGGATCATTTTTCTGCCGCGGTCTCGTTCGCCACCCAGGCCAGATACGCGGCCAGGCCGCGTTCGACTGGGACCGCGATGATCTCGGGAAGTTCGTAGGGGTGCGCCGCACGGATCGCGGATTCGAGCGCGGGGTAGCGCTCGAGCGTGGTCTTGGCGAGCAACGGATACTCCGCGTCGTGCCGCACGGCGCCCTGCCAGCGGTACACCGAGCGGCACGGCGCAAGGAGGTTGACGCAAGCGGCGAGACGCTGCTCGATCAGCACGTCGGCGAGTCGCTCGGCGGCGCCGCGGTCAGGCAGGTTGGTGAATACCAGCAAGGCGCTCATGGTTCAGCCCTTCGCGCACCGTCGGATAGCGCAGCCGCAGGCCCAGCACGTTCTTCAGGCGGCTGTTGTCCAGCAGCCGCGACTCGGTCATGAACGAATACAGCTCGGGCGGGATCCTTGCGCCCGCGTCGGCGCGCGCGATGCGCGGCGCGCGTGCAAGCCCGGCGTGGTCGGCCACCAGATCCAGCCACTCCGCCATTTTCAATCGGCTGTCGTCAGCGGCGTTGTAGATTCCGGCCGGCGCGCCGTCTTCGAGCGCCCTCACGCAAATGGCGGCGAGATCGTCGGCATGAATGTGGTTGGTGTAGACATCGTCGGCCTCGCGCAGTACCGGCGTGCGCGCGCGCAGCCGCGCAAGCGGCAAGCGGTCGGGCGCGTAAATGCCTGGGGCGCGCAGCACCAGCAGCGCGGTGCGGCGCGCCTCGCACCAGCGCGCCAGTTGCGCCTCGGCGTGCGCGCGGCGGCGCGCCCGGGCGCTTTGCGGATTCGGCGCGCGGGATTCGTCCACCAGGGCGCCGGCGCAGTCGCCGTACACGCCGCTGGTGCTGATGTAGACAAAGCGGGTTGGTAGAATCCGCCTGCCGTCGAGCGCAGCTAGCAGGTTCGTTGTGCGAGTATCGGTGACACCGGAAGACGGCGGCGGCGCGCAATGCAGGATTGCGTCGGCGGGCTCGATCATCGTCAGCGAATCGGGCCGGTCGAGGTCGCAGCCCTCGGCGCGCGAAACAAGGCGGGTCTCGAATCCCGTTCCGAGCAGCGGCAGGGCACGGCGGGCGATGTCGCCGAAACCGGCGATCAACAGGCGCTTCATCGGCATCATTGTAGCGATATGCATACGATCACTTTGCAACCGAGCGGACAGCAGTTCCAGGTCGAGGACGGCGAGGCCGTGCTGACGGCGGCGCTGCGCCAGGGCTTTGTGCTGCCCTACGGCTGCAAGAACGGCGCCTGCGGCAGCTGCAAGGGCAAGATCCTCTCCGGCAGCGTGGACTATGGCGTGTACCAGGCGAAGGTGCTCACCGAGGCGGAAAAAACACAGGGCAAAGCGCTGTTCTGCCAGGCCAGGCCGCGCACCGATCTGGTGCTGGAAGCGCGCGCCATCGGTGCGACCAAAGACATCCAGATCAAGAAGCTGCCGTGCCGCGTGCAGAAGCTCGAGCGGCTCGCCGACGACGTGATGGTGCTGCAGATCAAGCTGCCGGCGAACGAAAAGCTGGTCTTTCTCGCCGGACAGTTCATCGAGTTTCTGCTCAAGGACGGCAGCCGGCGCAGCTTTTCCATCGCCAATCCGCCGCACGACGCGGCACTGCTCGAGCTGCACGTGCGCCGCGTGGCGGGCGGTCAATTCACCGACCACGTGTTCCAAACGATGAAGGAGCGCGACATCCTGCGCTGCGAGGGACCGCTCGGCACGTTCTTCCTGCGCGAGGATTCCGACAAACCGGTGGTGTTCGTCGCCTCCGGCACCGGCTTCGCGCCGATCAAGGCAGTGATCGAGCACATGCTGCACAAGGGTATCGCCAGGCCGATGACGCTGTACTGGGGCGGACGCAGGCCGAAGGATCTGTACATGAACGCGCTGGCCGAGAGCTGGGCGGCGCGCCATGCGCTGACCTACGTGCCGGTCGTTTCGGAGGCGCTGCCCGAAGACCAGTGGTCTGGGCGCACGGGTTTCGTGCACCGCGCGGTAATCGAGGATTTCCCGGACCTTTCCGGCTGCCAGGTCTACGCCTGCGGGGTGCCGGTGATGGTCGATGCGGCGCGCAAGGACTTTATCGCCACCTGCAGGCTGCCGGAGGACGAGTTTTACGCCGACAGCTTCACCACCCAGGCCGATCTCGCCGGCACCGGCTGATGCAAGCGGCCGTGTACCTGCTCGCCGCCGCTGCCGCGTGCGCAGTGCTGGGCTGGTACATGATCGCGACTCCCGGCAAATCGTTCAGCGGTCCGCTTGCACCGCTCGGCGCCGCGGAAATCCACTCGCGCGACCGGCTACGCACGCTGGTCGCGACCCTGGCCAGCACCGAGCGCAACACCCGCACGCCCTACCTGCTCGCAGCCGCCTCGCGCAATATCGAAACGGAGTTGTCGGCCGCCGGCTACGCCGTGCGCCAGCAGGCCTTCGACTCGGGCGATGGCATCGTGCACAACCTCGAGGCGGTGATCGAGGGGCGCGAGTCGCGCTCGATCGTGATCGGCGCGCATTACGACTCGATATTCGGCGCGCCGGGGGCCAACGACAACGGCTCGGGCGTGGCTGCATTGCTGGAACTGGCGCGGCTGTTTCGCGGCTGGCAGCCGCGGCACCGCATCCGGCTCGCGTTTTTCGTCAACGAAGAACCGCCCTATTTCCAAAGCACGAAGATGGGCAGTCGCATCTACGCGGACGATCTGCTCGCGCTGGGCGAACCGGTCGCGGCGATGTTCTCGCTGGAGACCATCGGCTACTATGCCGAGCGCCCCGGCAGCCAGCGCTATCCGTTTCCGCTCGGGTTGTTCTATCCCGGGCGCGGCGATTTTCTCGCCTTCGTTGGCAATCTCGCCTCGCGCGATCTGCTGCATACGGCAATTGCCGCGTTCCGGCATGAGGCGCGCTTTCCATCCGAGGGCGTGGCCGCGCCCGCTTTCATCCCGGGGGTCGACTGGTCAGACCAGTGGTCATTCTGGCGCCGCGGCGTGCCGGCGCTGATGCTCACCGACACGGCACCGTATCGCTATCCGCACTATCACCTGGAAAGCGACACTCCTGACAAGCTCGACTACGAGCGCCTCGCGCGCGTGGTCGCGGGCATGGAACGCATGTTCCGGATCCTCGACCAGCAACTCTAGCGACAGGGCGATCGGTGCAGCGGTTGCGCTAGCCGGCCGCCTCGCCCAGATACGCCTCCCGCACCCTGGGATCGGCGAGCAGATTCTTCGCATCGTCGGCCAGCGTCACGGCGCCAGACTCCATGACATAGCCGCGGCTCGCGATCTCCAGCGCGAGCTTGGCGTTTTGCTCCACCAGCAGGATGGTGACGCCCTGCGCGGCGATCTCGCGCACGATCTCGAAGATTTTCGCCACCAGCATCGGCGCAAGCCCCATCGAGGGCTCATCGAGCAGCAGCAGCTTCGGCCGCGCCATCAGCGCGCGCCCGATCGCGAGCATCTGCTGCTCGCCGCCCGAAAGCGTACCGGCGGTCTGCAGGCGGCGCTCCTTCAGGCGCGGAAAGCTCTGGTACTGCCGCTCCAGGTCGCCCATCACAGCGTCATCGTCCCGCGAAAAAGCGCCGATCGCGAGGTTCTCCTGCACGGTCAGCTGCGGGAAGATGCCGCGCCCCTCGGGCACCATCACCAGCCCCCGGCGCGGCAGTTCGTAGATCGGCGTGTTCGCGGTATCGGCGCCCTGGTAATTGACGGTGCCGCTGCGCGACACGAGACCGCAAATCGCCTTGAGCGTGGAACTCTTGCCGGCGCCGTTGGCGCCGATCAGACTCACCAGTTCGCCTTCGTTTACCTTCAGGTCAATGCCCTTCACGGCGCGGATGCCGCCGTAATGCACTTCCAGCGCGCGCACTTCCAGCAGGCTCATGCGGCGGCCGGCGTGCCGAGGTAGGCCTCGATCACTTTCGGGTCGCGCTGAACTTCGGCGGGCGTGCCTTCGGCGATGCGCTCGCCGTAGTCGAGCACCAGCACCCGGTCGCAGACGTTCATGACCAGGCGCACATCGTGCTCGATCAGCAGCACCGTGATGCCGTCATCGCGGACGGCCCGGATCAGTTTCGCCAGCGCCTGCCGCTCCGAGGGATTCATGCCCGCTGCGGGTTCATCGAGCGCCAGCAGCCGCGGCTCGGTGGCAAGCGCGCGCGCGATCTCGAGCCGCCGCTGGTCGCCGTAGGGCAGGCTGCCGGCCGCATCGTTGGCGCGCGTGCGGATGCCGACGTAATCGAGCAGCGTCAGCGCGCGCCTTTCGATCGCCTCTTCCTCGGCAAGCGTGCGGCGATCGCGCAGGATGGCGCCGATCACGCCGGCGCGGGTGCGCACGTGCCGGCCGATCATCACGTTCTCGAGCGCCGACACATTAGCGAACAGGCGGATGTTCTGGAAGGTGCGCGCAATGCCCCGCGCGGCGACCTGGTGCGGCGCGAGCCCGGCCAGCGGCGCGCCCTCGAAATCGAAGCCGCCGGCATCGGCGGGGTAAATGCCGGTGAGCAGGTTAAACAGCGTGGTCTTGCCGGCGCCGTTGGGGCCGATCAGGCCGTAGACTTCGCCGCGCTGGATCGCAAACGAAACATCCGCGAGCGCCTGCACGCCGCCAAAGCGCTTGCCCAGCGCGCGCGCGGCCAGCAGCTCGCTCATTCGTGGCGCTCCGCCAGTTCGCGCTGGCGCACTGCCGAGGGCAGCAGCCCGGCCGGCCGGAACAGCATCACCAGCACCAGGGCCAGTCCAAACAGCAGCATGCGGATCACCTCGGGCTCGACCAGCATGCCGCCGAAGACTGCCTGCTGCACCGGTTCAACCGTCCAGCGCAGGATTTCGGGTACGAACGACAGCAGCACGGCGCCCAGGATCACGCCCCAGATGTTGCCCATGCCCCCGAGCACCACCATCGCCACCACCATGATCGATTCGACCAGCACGAAGCTCTCAGGCGAGATGAAGCTCTGGATGGCCGAAAACATGCCGCCGGCAATGCCGCCGAACGAAGCGCCCATGGCGAAGGCGAGCAGTTTCACATCGCGCGTATTGATGCCCATCGCGCGCGCCGCGGTCTCGTCTTCCCGCACCGCCTCCCAGGCTCGGCCGATGCGCGAATTCTGCAAGCGCACGTTGATCACGATCACCACCACCAGCACCGCAAGCAGCAGCCAGTAGTACTTCATCGGCCCGCTTATCACCGCGCCGAGCACCGAATCGGTTTTGGACAAGTCCATGCCGCCGATAGTGAACGGATCGATGCGCGAAATGCCCTGCGGTCCGTTGGTGAGGTTCACCGGCCGCGACAGGTTATTGAGGAAGATGCGGACGATTTCGCCAAAGCCGAGCGTGACGATGGCGAGGTAGTCGCCGCGCAGTTTAAGGGTGGGCGCGCCGAGCAGGATGCCGAACAGCGCCGCCACCGCCGCGCCGATCGGCAGGATCACCCAGAACGGCAGGTGCAGGCCGAAATGCGGGCTGGCGAGCACCGCGTAGACGTAGGCGCCGACCGCGTAGAACGCGACGTAGCCCAGGTCGAGCAACCCGGCGAAGCCGACCACGATGTTCAGTCCCAGCGCGAGCAGCACGTACAGCATCGCGTAATTGGCAATCCGCACCCAGGTGGTGCCGACCATGGTCAGCGCGAAGGGCAGCAGCAGGAGCGCCACCGTGATCACGGCGAGCCCCAGCCAGACCAGTTTTGGATCGCGCTTGACGTCGAAGAGCGTGCGCATCGCTAGGCGCGGTCCCCAACCCGCTCGCCAAGCAACCCCGAGGGCCGGAAGACCAGCACCAGGATCAGCACCACGAAGGCAAATACATCCTGGTAGTTCGATCCGAACAGGATGAAATGGCCGCCCGCGGCGCAGCGCTCGCCGAGCGCACCGGCAAGCCAGCCATAGCGGCACAGGTCGGTGAGGTCGCCGATATAGCCCGCGCCGAGCGCTTCGACCACGCCGAGCAGCACGCCGCCGAGCATTGCGCCCGGCACATTGCCGATGCCGCCGAGCACTGCGGCGGCGAAGGCCTTGAGGCCGAGCACCGAACCCATGGTGTACTGCGCGATGCCATAGTAGGTGCCGACCATCACTCCGGCAACCGCGGCGAGTCCAGCGCCGATGATGAAGGTGGCGGCGATCACGCGGTTGACGTCCACGCCCATCAGGCCGGCCACTTGCCGGTTCTGCGCCGTCGCGCGCATCGCCGTGCCGAGGCGCGTGCGATAGACGAGGAAAGCGAGCCCCGCCATGATCGCTACGCACATCGCGAGAATGGTGATCTGCACGTTGCTGATGACCGCCCCCCCCACCGTGTAGATCTCGACGCGGATGATCTGCGGAAAAGCGATGATGTTGCGCGTCCACACCAGCATCGCCAGGTGCTGCAGAATGATCGATACGCCGATCGCCGTGATCAGCGGCGCGAGGCGCGGCGCATAGCGCAGCGGCCGGTAGGCGAGCCGCTCCATGGCATAGCTCACCAGCATGCACACCGGGATCGCGCAACCCACGCCGAGCAGCACGATCACCAGCGGCGGCAGGCCGCTCAGTGCCAGCGCGGTGATCACCGAGAAGGCCACCATGGCGCCGATCATCACCACTTCGCCGTGCGCGAAGTTGATCAACTGGATGATGCCGTAGACCATGGTGTAGCCGAGCGCCACCACGGCGTACACGCCGCCCAGCGTCACGCCGTTGATTACCTGTTGCAGGAAAATGTCCACGCGGCGGAGCCTAGCAGAAAGGAAAACGGCACCCGCAGGTGCCGTTTCTCCCGTGCTGAAAGGATGCGCTTACTTGCCGAACTCGGCGAACGGGATGGTCTTGCCGCCCTTGATCACCGCCAGCGGCTCGATCTTGCCGCCCTTCATGGTGAAGATCGTCATTTCGGCGTCCTTGCGATCGCCTTTCGCGTCAAAGGAAATGTCGCCCGTCGCGCCTTTATAGGTCATGCTCGCCAGTTCCGGCAGATACTTGGCCGGCTCGGACGAGTTCACCTTTTTCATCGCCGCGATCAGCATGTTGGCCGCATCGTAGGTGAACGGCGCATACAGGATCGGGTCGACGTTGAACTTCTTCTTGTACGCCTCGAGGAAGCTCTTGGAGGCCGCCGCCACCGGTATGCCGGCCTGCGAGCACAGCATGCCCTCGGCTGCAGCACCCGCCAGCTTGGTCATCTCGTCGGTGCAGGCGCCATCGCCGAAGGAGAACACCGCCTTGATGCCCAGTTCGCGGCCCTGTTTGACCAGCGGTCCGCCGGTCGCGTCCATGCCGCCGTAGAAAATGGCGTCGGGATTCTTGCCCTTCAGCTTGGTCAGCACCGCTTTCCAGTCGGTGGTTTTGTCCGTCCCCTTTTCACGCGCCAGCACCGTAACGTTGGCGGCCTTGAGGGTCTTCTCGACCTCGTTGGCGATGCCCTCGCCGTAGGCCGTGGCGTCGTCGATCACCGCCACTGTCTTGGGTTTGTTGTTGGTGGCCAGGTAGCTGGCGATCGCCGGACCCTGCTGGTCGTCACGGCCGACCACGCGAAACTGGGTCTTGAAGCCCTGCTCGGTCAGCTTCGGGTTGGTCGCCGAGCCCGAGATCACCGGGATGCCGGCCTGGTTGTAGATCGGCGAGGCGGGAATCGACGTGCCCGAGTTGAGGTGGCCGACCACGCCGGCAACTTTCGCGTCCACCAGTTTTTGCGCGACGGTGGTGCCGACTTTCGGGTCGGCCTGGTCGTCTTCGGCAAGCAGGACGAACTTCACGTCCTTGCCGCCGATCTTGACGCCGGCCGCGTTCGCTTCTTCGATCGCGAGGCGCGCGCCGTTCTCGTTGTCCTTGCCCAGGTGGGCGATGGCGCCGGTCAGCGGGCCGACGTGGCCGATCTTGACCTCACCTGCAGCTGCCGGGGCCGGGGCCGCGGGTGTTGCCGCAGGCGTCGCCGCCGTGGGTGCTTTTTTCTGCTCGGACGGCTTATCGCCGCAGCCGATCAGGCTGATGGCGGCCGCCAGTGCGGTGAATCCTACCAATGCGCGCTTCATGATCTCTCCAAAAAAGGGGTTGTTTTAATGGGTCAAGCAGGGGCCGGATCATACTCCCGCAACCCAAAAACGAAAAGGCCGGGGATACCCGGCCTCTTTGCCCACAATCTGACGCTGATCGGGCGAGTTTACTTGATCGACAGGACCCACTTCACCATCGCCTTGACGTCGCCGTCGGGCACTGCCGCGTTGGGGGGCATCGGCACCTGGCCCCAGACGCCCTGGCTACCCTTTTTTACTTTGTCGGCAAGCTTGGCCTCGGCGTCCTTTTGCCCGACGTACTTCTTGGCTATGTCGGCAAAGGTGGGTCCAATGGTCTTGGCGCCCTTGGTGACATGGCAGGTCGTGCACAGGTGCTTCTTGGCGAGGTCTTCGCTCGCCTGCACCGGGAGCGCTGCGCTCAGGGCCAGCAGGCTTACAGAAAGTATCAGTGATTTCATGGAGTTCCCGTATCGTAAGGTGGTAGGGATGCTACCTCAGTTCCGCCTGTTTGCAAGCGGCGCGCAATTCCTCCAGCGCGCTGATCGGTGCCAGGCAAGTAACGCCGCGGCACAGCCACCCGTTGACCGCGCCTGGCCGCATTGGTTTGTCCAAGGGGGGCGGCAACCCTGTGGCGGCGTCGGCCACCGGGATGACCAGCGTCGCTGGCACGTACTCGCGGGCTAGTTCCGAACCCCAGTGCGAAACCGCGCCGGGCTCGCCCCGCAACACTAAGACCGAAGGCGGCGTGAGGCGTTCCTCCAGCGCAATGCAGAGCTGGGCATAGCCGGCGGGGTGGTCGCGCAGCGCTGGGTAAAACAGTTCCAGCGTGCGCTCGGCGGCCCGTGCGTAGCGGTCCTCCCCGGTGAGCGCGGCGAGCCGGCCAAGCGCCCAGGCCGCGACACCGTTGCCCGAGGGTGTGGCGTTGTCGTGCCCGGGCTTGGGCCGGTGCAGCAACTGCTCGTGATCGCGCGCGGTGAAGTAAAAACCCCCCCCTTGCGGGTCCTCGAACTGCTCGAGCAGCACTTCGGCGAGCGATTCGGCGAACTGCAGGTCCGGCACCGAAAAACCGGCCTGCAGCAATTCGAGCTGTGCCGCGATGAGGAACGCGTAGTCGTCCAGGTAGGCGGCGAGGTGGGCGCGCCCGTCCTTGGCCGTGGCCAGCAGCCGCCCGTCGCGCCACATGTGGGTACGGATGAACGCGAGCGCGCGGCGCGCCGACGCGATCCAGTCCGCTCGGCCGAACACGCGGCCGGCGTGCGCCATGCCGCGGATCGCAAGCGCGTTCCAGGAGACGAGAACCTTTTCATCGCGTCCGGGCCGCACGCGCTGGTCGCGCGCCGCCAGCAGCTTGCGTTGGGCCGCTTGCAATCGCTCCGCGTCGCGCGCGGGCGCGGCTACGCGCAGGTGCCAGTGCCGGTTCTCGAAGTTGGGCGGCTGCTCGAGGCCGTAATGGGCGGCGGCCTCCTGGTACTCCTCGGGCAGGAGCAGCGAACGCAGTTCCTCGCGGTCCCAGACGTAGAACTTGCCCTCTTCGTGCTCGCTGTCGGCGTCGAGCGAGGAATAGTAGCCGCCCGCACTTTCACCTTCGAGGGATTGCATTTCGCGCATCATCCACGCCGCGGTCTGCTCGGCGCAACGCGCATAGAGCGGATCGGCAGCGATCAGCCAGGCGTCCGCGAGCAACTGCAGCAGCGGGCCGTTGTCGTAGAGCATTTTCTCAAAGTGCGGGATGGTCCACTGCGCATCCACGCTGTAGCGGCAAAAGCCGCCGCCCAGTTGGTCGTAAATACCGCCCTCGCACATGCGGGTGAGGGTGACCTGGGGGATGCCGGATTCGCCGCGGCGCAAGCACAATTCCAGATCAGTCGCGTGCGGAAACTTTGGCGCACCGCCAAAGCCGCCGTTGCGCGCATCGAAGTTCGCGCGCAGCTGCTGCAGCGCGGCGCGCAGCGGCGCATCGGAAAGTTCGGACCGGTGTACGCGCGCGACAGGCAGCGTACGCGACAGCGCGATCCGCAGCTGCTCGCCTTGCTCGCCGATTTGCGCGCGCTGCTCGCGCCAGACTTCGCCTACGCGGACAAGCAGCTCGGCGAACCCGGGCAGGCCGTAGCGCGAACTTTTCGGGAAATAGGTGCCGCCGAAAAACGGCGTGCCGTCGGGCGCGAGGAACATGGTCAGCGGCCAGCCGCCGGCGCCGCGCGCGAGCATCTGGTGCGCCATCTGGTAGATCTGGTCCAGGTCGGGCCGCTCTTCGCGGTCCACTTTGACGTTGACGAAGTCGCGGTTCATCAACGCCGCGATTTCTGCATCTTCGAAGCTCTCGTGCGCCATCACGTGGCACCAGTGGCAGGCCGAATAGCCGATCGAGAGCAGGATCGGCTTGGCCTCGCGCTTCGCGCGCTCGAGCGCCTCGGCGCCCCAGGGGTACCAGTCGACCGGGTTGCCGGCGTGCTGCTGCAAGTACGGCGAAGTCTGCTGCGCGAGGCGATTCGGCATATCGGGCATTATTGCGCCAATGGGCGCCGACGAGGTCCTGCGGTTCTGGTTCGAGCGCGATCGCAAGGCATGGTTCGAGAAGAACCTCGCCTTCGACGAGGAGATTCGCGCGCGCTTCCTGCCGCTCTACGAGCTTGCCGCGAGCGGAAGTCTTGCGGACTGGACGCAGACCCCGGCCGGCTGCCTCGCGCTAGTGCTCGTGCTCGACCAGTTCCCGCGCAATATGTTCCGCGGCAGCGCCAGGATGTTCGCCGCCGACCCGCTCGCGCGCCAACTGGCGCAGATCATCCTTGAGCAGGGCTGGGACAAGCAGATGAAGCCCGAGCAGCGGCTGTTCGCCTACCTGCCGTTCGAGCACTCGGAATCGCTCGCCGACCAGGAGCGCTGCCTCGCGCTGATGAAGGAGATCTCGGTCTATCCGGAAACTGCCGAAATGCCGAAATGGTCGGCGGCGCACCTTGCCATCATCCAGCGCTTCGGCCGCTTCCCGCACCGTAACGCGGCGCTCGGGCGCGAGAGCACGCCCGAAGAACTCGAGTTCCTCAAGCAGCCCGGCTCAGCGTTCTGAATCGGTGATTGCGCCCCGCGACGCCGTGCCGACCAGGCGGATGTACTTCGCTAGCAGGCCGCTGGTGTAGCGGGGCTTCGGCGCTTTCCATTTCCTGCGGCGGGCAGCCAGCTCCTTCGCCGGCACGTTGAGCTGGATCAGCAGCTTCTTCGCATCGATGCTGATCGAGTCGCCGTTCTTCACCAGCGCGATGGTGCCGCCGGCATAGGCTTCCGGCGCCACGTGCCCGACCACCATGCCCCAGGTGCCGCCGGAGAAGCGTCCGTCGGTGAGCAGTCCCACCGATTCCCCCAGGCCCTGGCCGATCAGCGCCGAGGTCGGCGCCAGCATCTCCTGCATGCCGGGTCCGCCCTTCGGCCCTTCGTAGCGGATCACCACCACGTCGCCCGGCTTGATGCGCTTGGCGAGGATCGCCTTCATCGCCGCCGGCTCCGAATCGAACACCCGCGCCGGCCCGGTGATCACCGGGTTCTTCAGGCCGGTGATCTTCGCCACGCAGCCCTCAGGCGCGAGGTTGCCCTTGAGGATCGCGAGGTGGCCTTGCCGGTAGAGCGGCTTGGACCACGGGCGGATCACGTCCTGGTCCCGGCGCGGTTCGGCCGGCACCTCCTTCAGCATCTCCGCCATGGTCTTGCCGTGAATAGTCATGCAATCGCCGTGCAGCACGCCGTTGGCGAGCAGGATTTTCAGCACCTGCGGCACGCCGCCGGCGCGGTGGAAATCCACCGCAACGTACTTGCCCGAGGGTTTCATGTCGCACAGCACCGGCACCTTGCGGCGCACCCGCTCGAAATCGTCGATGCTCCATTTCACGCCCGCCGCCGAGGCGATCGCCAGGTAGTGCAGCACGGCATTGGTCGAACCGCCCGTCGCCATGACCAGCGCGACTGCGTTCTGGATCGAGCGCCGCGTGATGATGTCGCGCGGCCTGAGGTTCCTGCGGATCGCTTCGGCCAGGACTTTCGCGGACTCGGCCGCCGAGTCGGCCTTCTCCCGGTCGGGGGCCGCCATCTGCGAGGAACCGAGCAGGCTCATGCCGAGCGCTTCGAACGACGACGACATGGTGTTGGCTGTGAACATGCCGCCGCAGGCTCCAACTGACGGGCAGGCGTTCTTTTCGATGCCGGTGAAATCCTCCTCGCTCATCTTGCCCGCGCTGTAGGCGCCCACCGCCTCGAACGCGGAGACGATGGTGAGGTCCACACCCTTCCATTTGCCCGGCTTGATGGTGCCGCCGTAGACGTAAATGCCCGGCACGTTCATGCGCGCCAGCGCCATCATGCCGCCGGGCATGTTCTTGTCGCAGCCGCCCACCACCAGCGCGCCGTCCATCGCCTGCCCGTTGACCGAGGTCTCGATGGCATCCGCGATCACTTCGCGCGACACCAGCGAGTACTTCATCGCCTCGGTGCCCATGCCAATGCCGTCGGTGATGGTCGGCACTCCGAACACCTGCGGCTTGGCGCCTGCCGCTTCCAGCGCCGCCATCGCCCGGTCGACCAGCGGCTGCAGGCCGGCGTTGCAGGGGTTCATGGTCGAGTGGCCGTTGGCCACGCCGACGATCGGCTTGTCGAAATCGTCGTCCCGGAAACCCACCGCGCGCAGCATGGCGCGGTTCGGCGAGCGGGCCGGGCCCTGGGTGATGAGTTTCGAGCGGCGGTTGCTGGGCGAAGTCATGGCGGTCTCCCCGAGTTCTAGGCAGTCTAAGCGAGCCGCTGTGTTGCGATCCAATACAATGAAAGGCGATGATTGATACCCTAAAGGTATGAATCCGCCGGACCTGCGCCAGCTGCGGCACTTCGTCGCGGTCGCCGAACGTCTGCACTTTGGCCGCGCCGCGGCCGCGCTGCACATGTCGCAACCGCCGCTCTCGCGCTCGATCCGGGCGCTCGAGCAACGCGTCGGTGCGACGCTGCTCGCGCGCACGCGGCGCCGCGTCGAACTCACTCCCGAGGGCCTGCGCTTTCTCGAGGAGGCGAGGCGCCTGCTGGCGCAACTCGAGCGCGCGGTGCTCGAGGTGGGCAGCATAGCCGCCGGCGATGGCGGGCAGCTGCGCCTGGGCTTCGTGTCGCTGGCCGACTACGGCGTGCTGCCCGGACTGCTGAAAGCCTACAAGGCGGCCCGACCTGCGGTGGCGCTGGCATTGCGCGAGATGCTGTCGCCCGATCAGGCGGTGGCGCTGGCCGCAGGGGAGCTCGATTTCGGGTTGCTGCTTCCCCCAGTCGCCGTCGCGGACCTCGAACACGTGGTGGTGCAGCGCGAGCGTTTTCTCGCCGCACTGCCATCGCGCCACCGTCTGGCGCGGCAACGCGGCCGAATCGCGCTGCGCGAACTGGCCAAGGAGTCCTTCGTCATGGCGCCGCGCGCTATCGCGCCCGGCCTGCACGACATTGTCGCCAAGCTCGCGGCGCGCGCCGGATTTGCGCCCCACGTGGCGCAGGAGGCGATTCAGATGCAGACGGTGGTGAGCCTGGTCTCAAGCGGACTGGGCGTCGCCTTGGTGCCCGCCTCGGTAGCCAACCTCGGCCGGCGCGGCGTCGCCTACCGCGAGCTCGCCGATGCCCACCCGCGGCTCGACCTCTGGCTCGCCTGGCGCCGGGGTGCGCTGGGGGTCGCGGCGCGCGAATTCGTTCAGCACGCGCGCCGCCTGGCGCGCTAATCTTTGCCCAGCATGCTCGTGCATCCGAATTTCGATCCGGTCCTGATCTCGATTGGGCCGCTGGCGGTGCGCTGGTACGGACTCATGTACCTGCTCGCCTTCGCCTCGTTCTGGTGGCTGGGGACGCGGCGCATCAAGGCAGGCCTGGCGCCGATCACGCGTGAACAGCTGGATGATCTCCTGTTCGGCGGCATCGTCGGGGTGATCTTCGGCGGGCGCCTGGGCTACGTACTGTTCTACAAGCCGGAGTACTACCTCTCCCACCCGCTTGAGATTTTCGCGATCTGGCAGGGCGGCATGTCGTTCCACGGCGGCTTTCTCGGCGTGCTTGCGGCGATGGCTTTCGTCGCCTGGCGCCAGCGCGTCCACTGGTGGGACCTGATGGACTACGTCGCGCCGCTGGTGCCGATCGGCCTCGCCGCCGGGCGCCTCGGCAACTTCATCAATGGCGAGCTGTGGGGGCGGGCCACCGAACTTCCCTGGGGCATGGTGTTTCGCGGCGCGGGTCCCTTGCCGCGCCACCCGTCGCAGCTCTACCAGATGGCGCTCGAAGGCTTGGCGCTGTTCGCGCTGCTGTGGTGGTTCTCGTCGCGACCGCGGCCGCGCACCCAGGTTTCCGCGCTGTTCCTGATCGGCTACGGCGTCGCCCGCTTCATCGCCGAATTCGCGCGCGAACCCGACGCCTTTCTCGGCTTGCTCGCGTTCGGTCTTACCATGGGGCAATGGCTCAGCCTGCCGATGATCGCTGTGGGCATCGCATTGTTCTGCTGGAAGGGAAAGCGGGAGTGAGGCGCATGGAACTGATTCTCCAGACGCCGTACTGCGCCGGTCTTGGCTAAGGTGGCGTAGTGGCGCCCGGCGGATGACGGCGATGAAGCCGACGACTGTGCCCGCGCGGTCGTGCTGCGGCGCTTAGCTCACATGGACTGCGCGCGTTCCGCCTGGCGCAGCCGGTAACGTGAGATCACATTCGACGGATTGCCCTGCTAGCGCGGCGTCCATGTAAGGACGGGCCTGGGCGTAGGCCTGTTCGCCAAGCACCTCCTGCGCCGGCCTTCCGATAATGTCAGCCGGCTGCAGGCCGAAGGTCCTGGCGTAGGGCCGGTTCACGTACCGGTAGCGCTTTTTCCGGTCGCGGTTCGCGACGAGCACCGGAGCCTGGTCCGTCACGACCCGCAGTTGTTCCTCATTCATGCGCAGCGCTTCCTGTGCTTCGATGCGCTCGGAGACGTTCTGTCCCACGCCGCGGTATCCGGTAAAGCGGCCTCCGGCATCGAACACCGGCTCGCCGGAGACCGATACGTACTGCACCGCGCCCGCGGCGTTGGCATGGGGATACTGAAAATCGTGAAACGGCTGACGCGCCTCCAGAACGGCGCGATGCTCTTCCCAGGTGCCGCGCAGCGGTACGCGGTCCGGCAATTCCCGGCGTCGCGATGCAACGCGGTAATCTCGATTCGCCGGTTGAGCAGCGTGCCTTCGCCAGTGGCGAGAAACTGTTCTAGTCCGCGCCGGTGCGCCTGCCGGCCAGCCGAAAATTGCTTCCGCTTGCGGATTTCTGCCGCCAGTCGGAGGTACGCGGCACTTCTCCGGACTGGTGGCCGAACAGTTCCTTGAAGCGCGGACTCAGCCATAACCGGTCGTCGGTCCGGACCAGCCGATACAGTTCCTGCTTCAGGTAATGTTCATCCATCGCTGTTCCTTGGTTCACCGGCCTGCAACGGCGCAATGGCCTGCGCTCCAGGTAGGACCTCCGTGGCGAGGCTTAATTCCCCCGAGCGAAAATTAAGCAAGCGCCTGCTCGAGGATCCGGGCGACGTGCAGGGACTCCTGGCCGGCTCCGTGCGCGATCTGCTGGCGGCAGCTGGTGCCATCGGCGACGACCACGGTATCTGCTGGTGCTTTCCTGACGGCAGGCAGCAGGTTCAGTTCGGCCATTTTCATCGACACCTCGTAGTGCTCGGCCTCATAGCCGAAGCTGCCCGCCATGCCGCAGCAGGAAGATTCAATGCTGGTGACCTCTAGATCCGGAACCAGGCGTAGCACACGTTCCACGGCATCCATTGCGCCGAACGCCTTCTGATGGCAGTGACCGTGCAGCAGCGCCTGCTTGGCCACCGGTTTGAGTTTCAGCGCAAAGCGTCCGGCCGCGACTGCGTCGGCGAGAAACTCCTCGAATAGAAAGACGTTCTTTGCCAAAGCTTCGGTTCCGGGCAGGAGCACGCTGTATTCATCGCGCAGCGTATAGAGACAGGTGGGCTCGAGCCCGAGCACCGGAATGCCGTGCGCAAGCCAAGGAGCGAGCGCCTCCAGCACGCGCCCGGCTTCTTGTTTCGCCTCGTCTACCAGGCCAACCGAGAGGAAGGTGCGACCGCAGCACAGCGGCCGGCCACCGCCGGCAGGTTGTGCCACGTGTACGCGGTAGCCTGCTGCCTGCAGCACCCGGATCGCGGCGCGCGCGTTTTCGGGCTCGAAGTAGCGGTTGAAGGTGTCCACCAGCAGCACCACTTCCCGCTCGCCGCTTTTCGGCCAGGCGCGCTCGATGAACCGGTCGTGCCGCCACCGCGGCATTTTTCTTTTCGTTGAGAAATTCAAAAAAGGCGCGCTCAGGCATGTCAGCAGATTCGACAGCGGCGCGAGTTGTGCCGCGAGCGGCGCGTAGCGCGGCAGCCAGGCGATGGCGCGCTCGCGCAGGGTCAGGCCGTGGCTGTTGCGGTACTCGGCCAGGAACTCGATTTTCATGCGCGCCATATCCACGCCGGTCGGGCATTCGCGCTTGCAGCCTTTGCACGACACGCACAGATCGAGCGCCTCTTTCACCGCATCGAGTTCCAGCTGGCCCGAGAGCGCCAGACGCAGGGTATTGGCCCGGCCGCGTGTGAGGTGCACTTCATCCCCGGTCACGCGGTACGAGGGGCACATGGTGCCGGCGTCGAACTTGCGGCAGTGGCCGTTGTTGTTGCACATCTCGACGGCCTTGTCGTAGCCGCCCCATTCCGACCAGTCGAGCGCCGGCGCCCGCAGCTTGATTTGATACCCGGGCTTGAAGCGGAACAGCGATTTGTCGTCCATTTTCGAAGGCGCGACGATCTTGCCCGGATTCATCAGACCCTTTGGGTCAAGCCACCCTTTGATCTCGCCGAGCGCCGCGGTGAGCCGCGGCCCGAAGAAGGGGGCGATCCACTCCGAGCGCACCAGGCCGTCGCCGTGCTCGCCCGAATACGCGCCCTTGTACTGCTTGACCATCGCGCAGGCTTCCTCGGCGATGGCGCGCATTTTTTCAGCGCCATCACGCCGCATGTCAAGAATGGGGCGCACGTGCAGGGTGCCCACCGAAGCATGCGCATACCAGGTGCCGCGCGTACCGTGTTTCTCGAATACCCGGGTCAGGCGTTCGGTGTACTCGGCCAGGCGCTCGAGCGGTACGGCGCAATCCTCGATGAACGAAACCGGCTTGCCGTCGCCTTTCATCGACATCATGATGTTGAGGCCGGCCTTGCGGACTTCCCAGAGCGCTTTCTGCGACTGCGCACCGGCGACCTCGACCACGCTGCCCGGCAAGCCAAGGTCCGCCATCAGCTGGGTCAGTTCCTTGAGCTTGCCGCCCTGATCCGCGTCGCCGGAGAATTCCACCAGCAGGATCGCATCCGGGTCTGCCTTGATGAACGCGTCCACGGTTTTGCGGAAGGCCGCAATCTCGCGCGCCAGGCCAATCATGGTGCGGTCCACCAGCTCGACCGCCGAGGGTCCCAGCTTGACGATGTGCTGCGTCAGTTCCATCGCCGTGTAGAACGTCGGGAAATGCACCACGCCGAGCGAGCGAGCGGCAGGTAGCGGCGAGAGTTTCAGTTCGAGCTGCTCGAACCAGGCGAGCGTGCCTTCGGAGCCCACAAGCAGGTGCGCCGCGTTGGCGTGCGGCGGGCCGAGATGGTCAAGGTTGTAGCCGGCGACTTTTCGCAGCAGCTTGGGGAAGCGGGCGGAGATTTCCTGCTTTTCTCGCTCATACAAGGAAGACAGTTTCCGCAGAAAATCCAGATACTCGGGCGGCCCCGCGGATTCCTGCATCGCGCCAAAGCGCCAGCGCTTTCCCTCCGCGGTTACCGCATCGATGGCGAGCACGTTATGCACCATGTTGCCGTAGGCGATCGAGCGCGAGCCGCAGGAGTTGTTGCCGGCCATGCCGCCCAGCGTCGCCTGGGCGCTGGTGGAGACGTCCACCGGGAACCACAATCCGTGGCCGCGCAGTCGGGCGTTCAGCGCATCGAGAACCAGGCCGGGCTGCACCAACGCAGTCCGGCGTTCGGTATCGAGGTTGACCAGTTGATGAAGATACTTGGTGTGATCGATGATCAGCGCCGCGCCGACTGCCTGCCCGCATTGCGAACTGCCGGCGCCGCGCGGCAGGATCGGCACGCCTTCGCCCGCGGCAACGGCGAGCGCGGTGCGCGCTGCCTCGGTAGTGCGCGGCACCACCACGCCGACCGGGTCGATCTGGTAGATGGACGCATCGGTGGCGTAACGACCGCGCGTTGCGGCATCGAACAATACTTCGCCGTCAACTTCGCGGCGCAGGCGTTCGGCGAGCGCGCTCACGCCGCCTGGCTTTGCGGCTGCGGCACGGGCAGATCGGCGAGAACGCTGGCGAGCTTGTGCGCGAGGTGATCCTGCAGCAGGACCTTGAGGCGCTTGATGTCGCGTGCGCCCAGCGCGGTAAGGATTTCATCGTGCTCGCGCACTGCGGCGTCCCAGCGTTCCTTGGAAAGGTTCGCCATGTAGCGCGCGCGCCGCACATTGCCGTTCATCTGCCGGTACGTGTTGTAGAGCACCGCGTTGCCGGAATACTTCACCAGCTTGAGATGGATCGCCTGATTGAACTTGAAGTAGCCGGCGAGATCGCCGCGCGCATGGTGGGCGAGCATTTCGTAGTGCAGCGCGCGGATCTCGTTGATCTGGGCGTCGCTCGCGTTGCCGCAGGCGAGTTCCCCGGCGAGCGCCTCGAGCGCGCCCATCACCGCCAGCGATTCGGCCAGCCGCACCGGGTCCATCTGCGAAACGACCGCCCCGCGATTGGGCAGCAACTCGACCAGACCCTCGGTGGCGAGTACCTTGAAGGCTTCGCGCAGCGGCGTGCGCGACAGCCCCAGCTGCGCCGTCAGCAGCCGCTCGTTCAGCCGGGCGCCGGCTGCGAGTCGGCCCTGGACGATCAGGTCGCGCAGGCGTTCGGTCGCTTCCTCGTGGAGCGGCCGGCGGATGATGGGGGTAGGTTGTTGCGAATTGTCCATTTTGCATGCAGAATACAAAAAGTGTCTGATATAAGCAAGGACCAGCCCTTATGTTGCGCAACATACGCTTTTTTGCATGCATTTGTTTGAGGAACGCATGAGTCGAGCCGCCGGACGCCACTTCCTGCAGATCCCCGGACCGACCAACGTGCCGGACCGGGTGCTGCGCGCCATCGACTTCCCGACCATGGACCACCGAGGCCCGGATTTCGGCCGTCTCGGCAAGGAAGTGCTCGCCGGCATGCAGCAGGTATTCAAGACCGCCGGCCCGGTCGTCATTTACCCGGCCTCGGGTACCGGCGCCTGGGAGGCCGCGCTCGCCAATACCCTTTCGCCGGGCGACGCGGTTCTGATGGTTGAAACCGGCCATTTCGCGACGCTGTGGCAAAAGATGGCCAGGCGCCTCGGCCTTGCGCCTGAATTCATCGCCGGCGACTGGCGCAGCGGCGCCGACCCGCAGGCGATCGGCGCGCGCCTGCGCGAGGACAAAACACACCGCATCAAGGCGGTCTGCGTGGTGCATAACGAGACCGCGACCGGGGTCGTCTCGCGCGTGGCCGATATACGGCGCGCGATCGACGCGGCAAAGCATCCCGCGCTTTACCTGGTGGACACCATTTCCTCGCTCGGCTCGATCGACTACCGGCACGACGAGTGGGGCGTGGATGTCACCGTCGGCGGCTCTCAGAAAGGACTGATGCTGCCGCCGGGCCTGTCCTTCAACGCGGTCTCGGCGAAAGCGCTCGCCGCCGCCGGCACCGCCAAGCTGCCGCGCAGCTATTGGGCCTGGGACGAGATGATCGCCAGCAGCAAGGAGGGCTACTTCCCCTACACCCCGGCGACCAACCTGCTGTACGGCCTGCGCGAGTCGCTCAAAATGCTGCTCGAAGAGGAGGGCCTCGAAAACGTTTTCGCGCGCCACCAGCGCCACGCCGAGGCGACGCGCCGCGCAGTGCGCGCCTGGGGGCTGGAAGTGCTGGCGAAGAATCCGGCCGAGTACTCAAGTTCCCTCACCGCCGTGCTGATGCCTGCCGGGCACGACGCCGACGCGGTGCGCAAAGTCATCCTGGAAAATTTCGACATGTCGCTCGGCACCGGCCTCGGCAAACTTGCCGGCAAGGTGTTCCGCATCGGCCACCTGGGCGACTTCAATGACCTGGCGCTGCTTGGCACGCTGGCCGGCTGCGAACTGGGGCTGGAACTCGCCGGCACGCCGATCAAGCGCGAAGGCCTCAAGGCCGCGATGGATTACCTCGCCGAGTGCCGCCGCGCGCCGGCGCGCGCGCTCGCACGCTCGGCCCGCTAGAGGACCCCGGCGGCGCGCAGCTGCGCGATCTCGGCGTCGCTCTTGCCGAGCAGGCCGCGCAATACCGCGTCGGTATGTTCGCCGAGCAGCGGCGGCGGCAGCCGATACTCGAGCGGCGTGGCGGAAAAGCGCATCGGACTGGCGACCAGCGGCAGCGCGCCCGCGCGCGCATGCTCGAGCTCGATCTTCACGCCGCGCGCCTTGACCTGCGGCTCGTCGAACACCTGCGCAAGATTGTTGATTGGACCGTTCGGCACCCCGGCGGCTTCCAGCCGTTCAAGCCATTCGGCGGTGGTTTTTCTGCCGAACACCTCCTGGATCAGGCGCGTGATCTCGACACGGTTCTCGACCCGTTTGCCATTGCTGGCGAAGCGCGGATCCTGCGCCAGTTCGGGGCAGCCGGCCACCTCGCAGAACTTGCGGAACTGCGCGTCGTTGCCGCAGGCGACGATCACTTCGCCGTCGCTCGCGCGAAACGGCTGGTAGGGCACGATGTTCGGATGCAGGTTGCCGATGCGCGCGGGCGGAGTGCCGGTGGAGAAGAAATTGGTATTTTGGTAGGCGAGCAGCGCGATCTGCGAATCGAGCAAGGCGAGATCGAGGTGCTGTCCCGCGCCGCCCTGGGCGCGGTGCGCGAGCGCGGCGCAAATCGCGATCGAGGCGTACATGCCGGTGATGATGTCGGCAATCGGCACGCCCGCGCGCTGCGGCCCGCCGCCTGGCGTGGCATCGGGCTCGCCAGTGACGCTCATCATTCCGCCCATACCCTGGATCATGAAGTCGTAGCCGGGTCGCTCGCGGTAGGGGCCGGTCTGGCCAAAACCGGTCACCGAGCAGTAGATGAGGCGCGGATGGTCGGCTTTGAGGTCTTCGTAGCCCAGCCCGTAGCGCGCCAGATCGCCATGCTTGTAGTTCTCGATCAGCACGTCGCACTTCGCCGCCAGCGCGCGCGCCAGTGCCTGACCTTCGGGTCGTGCGATATTCAGGGTGATGGATTTCTTGCCGCGGTTGGCGGAAGTGAAATACGCAGAGTCGCCGGTATTGCTACCGGCGCGATCCTTGACCCAGGGCGGACCAAAGCCGCGCGCGTCGTCGCCGACCTTCGGCCGCTCCACCTTGATCACTTCGGCGCCCAGATCGGCGAGGTTTTGGCTCGCCCAGGGTCCGGCCAGGACGCGCGATAGATCGAGAACCCGAATTTGCGACAGCGGGCCGGCCATGCATCACTCCTTCATCGGCATGCGAGAACGTGGGGCAATCTACCAGAGGTTCGCGAGCATGCGCAGCGCCAGCGCGAACAAAGTCAGCGCGAACAGGATGCGCAACCGCTTCACCGGCAAGCGATGCGCGAAGCGCGCCCCGAGCGGCGCGAGCGGCATGCTGGCGGCGACGATGAGCGCCAGCGCCGGAACATAGACGTAGCCCAAGCTGCCCTGCGGCAGGCTTTCGATACGCAGCCCGTTCAGCACGTAGCCGGCAGTGCCGGCGACTGCGATCGGAAAGCCATTCGCCGCGGCAGTGCCGACAGCGCGCTGGAGCGGGACATTGCACCAGGCGAGGAACGGGATCGACAGGAAGGCGCCGCCCGCCGCGAGCACGCTGGAAAAACCGCCGATCACGGCACCGGCGCCGAACAGTCCCGTCGCGCCGGGCAGCTGGCGCGAGGGCTTGGGCTTGGCCTGGAACAGCATCTGCGTCGCGGCGTAGAACATGAAAGCGGTGAAGAAGATCGCCAGCGGCCGCGTCGGCACGAAGCCCACCGCGAGCGAGGCCGCCAGTGCGCCGGCGAGCATGCCGGGCGCCATCGCGCGTGCCACCTTCCAGTCCACGGCCTGGTGGCGGTGATGCGCGCCCACGCTGGATAGCGAGGTAAAGACGATGGTCGCCATGGCGGTGGCGAGCGACAGGTGCATCAGGTGATCGGCGGGAAAACCCTTGGCCTTGAACACGAAGACCAGCATCGGCACCATCACCATGCCGCCGCCGATGCCGAACAACCCCGCCAGGAAGCCCACCGTCACGCCGATGGCGAGGTAAGCCCACCACCATTCCATCAGACGTCCCGGGCAGGCGGCGCAAGCAGATGCGCGACCAGTTCGGCAAATCCCGCCCCGGCAGCGCCGCGCGTCACGTAGCGCGGCTCGGCATCCAGCTTGCCGGCGAAGCGCGCCACGTTCGCCACGCCGACCGAGCACTCGAAGTGGGAGAACATCGGCGCGTCGTTCGGCGAATCCCCCGCAAAGGCAAACGCGCGGCGCAGCGTTTCCGGGGAAGTCTGGTACACCTCGGTGAACAGCCGCTGGGTCATCGCCAGCTTGTCGTAGCTCCCGAACCAGCCGTTGACGTGGATCGAGCTGACTTTCGCGGTCAGGCCCTCGGCACGCATCAGGGCCGCGATGCGCTCGGCCGTTTGCAGCGGCAGCGGCTCTACGTCTTCGCAATAGTCGATCGCCAGATCCGTTTCGCGGTAAGGCTGGTCGGAAGCGATGGCGCAGCCAGGGACTTCCTTCAAAATGCGCGCGCCGATCGCGGCCAGCCGTTTTCGATTGCGCGCGCGCGCGCGCTCCGGATCCTGATAAGTTTTGCGAAGTTTTCCGTGCTCGAAGCAAAAATAAAACGCACCGTTCTCGCCCACCACCGCATCCACCGGCCACAGGCGCGCGATCTGGTCGCACCAGCCGGCCGGGCGCCCGGTGATCGGCACCACCCGCTTGCCGGCGCGCTGCAGCCGCTCCATCGCCGCGTAGGCCTCGCTGGTGAGCTTGCCCTCGGTGGTGAGCGTCTCGTCGATGTCGAACAGCAACCCGCGCAGGCGGCCCGCGTCGCGCAGCGCCTCGAGCGGCTGCATCACCGGCCGAGCACCGCCGCGACGCGCTCGCGCTGCGCCGGCGTCATCAGCAGGCCGCTCTTGGTGCGCCGCCACAGCACATCCTCGGCGCTCTGCGCCCACTCCCGCTCGACCAGATAGCGCAGCTCGCGCTCGGTCAGGCCGCCGCCGTAGTCCTCGCCGAGATCACCGTCGCCGACCACCGCCTGCGCATGCGTGCCGTGGCGCCTGAAGATCGGCCGCAGGGTGGCCTCGGCGATATGCGGATGACTGGCGAAGAAGGCATCGCGCGCTTCGACGCGGGTCGCGTCGCCGAAATCGCTCCCGGAAAGTGCGCTGCGCTCGGTCCAGGCCGGTCCCATGGAAGGGAAGTACGGCGCCAGCCGGTCCATGGCCTGCTCAGAGAGGCGCCGGTAGGTGGTGATCTTGCCGCCGAACACCGAGAGCACGGGTGCTTGCCTTGCCTCGTCGTCCACGCGCAGCGTGTAGTCGCGCGTCACCGCCGACGGATCGGTGACGCCATCGTCGTACAGCGGCCGCACGCCGGCGTATTTCCACACTACCTGCTCTGGTCCGACCGGGCGTGCCAGGTAGCGATTCACGGCGTGGCACAGATAAGCGACTTCCTCGGCGCTCGCCTCGGGCCGCTGCTCTGCGTCCGCCACCGTTATATCGGTGGTGCCGACCAGCGTATGCAGGTCGCCGTACGGAATCATGAAGACGACGCGCCGGTCTTCGTTCTGCAGCAGGAACGCATGCTCGCCCTCGTAGAGCCGCGGCAGCACGATGTGGCTGCCCTTCACCAGGCGCACCGCATCGCGCGAGGGCTGCGACAGATTGGCGTTCAACACTGTTTTCACCCACGGCCCGGCCGCATTGACGATGGCGCGCGCGCTGACCTGCTCGCCGTTGGACAGGCGCGCGCTCCAGCGCCCGTCCTGCCGGTTCGCACGCAGGCACTCGGTGCGCGTCAGTACGCGCACGCCGCGCTCGCGCGCGTCCATGGCATTGGCGACGACCAGGCGCGCATCGTCCACCCGGCAATCGGAATAGATGAAGCCGTGCTTGAACTGCGGTTTGAGCCCGGCGCTGTACGGCAGCGCATCGAGCCGCACCGCACCCGAGCCGGGCAGGCTGGCGCGGCGCGCCAGGTGATCGTAGAGAAACAGCCCGGCGCGGATCATCCAGCGCGGGCGCAGTTCGGGCACCTGCGGCATGACGAAGCGCGCCGGCCAGACCAGATGGGCGGCCACCTTCAGCAGCACTTCACGCTCGGCGAGCGCCTCGGCCACCAGCCGGAATTCGTAATGCTCGAGATAGCGCAGCCCGCCGTGGATCAGCTTCGATGACCAGGAAGACGTGGCGCCGGCGAGGTCGCCCTTCTCGCAAAGCAGCACCGACAGGCCGCGACCGGCGGCGTCGCGCGCGATGCCGGCGCCGTTGATGCCGCCGCCTACCACCAGCAGATCGACCGTGGATTCCAAGGGAACGTGGGACTGTTGCGCCTGCAAGCGCGAAATTATACGGTGCGCGCAAGTCGCGCTTCGAAGGCGACGCCGCCCGCGCCGGGCAGATTTTCCGCGCGCAGCGTGCCGCCGTGGAATTCCGCGATCAGGCGCGCGATATAAAGTCCGAGGCCAAGGTGCGGCACTGCGCCGGCGCGCTCGCCGCGCAGCGAAACCATCGAGTCGAACAACGACTCGCGGATTGCGTCGGGCAGCGATGGACCCTGGTTTTCGACCCTGAGTACCACCGTGTCCTCGTTCTGCAGCAAACGTACGCGCACCGCAGTTCCGTTCGCGGCAAAATCCACCGCGTTCTCCACCAGCTTATCGAGCATCTGCGCGAGCAGGTCCGGCGCCCCATGCACGGAGGCGGCCGAGGACGGAACGCTAAGCTCGAAGGGCCGCGGAACGTAGGCGAGCCGGTAACCCTCCACACAACCGCGCACGACGGCAGCGGCATCGAAGCGCTCGCGGGTCGCGCTGGAGAGCCCCTGTTCGAGGCGGCTAGCTTCGCTCATGCGCGACAGAATGGTACTGAGCCGTGCCAGCCCTTCCTCGGCGCGGGCTACGTAGGTTTGCGTCTCCTCGGGCGTGCGCGCCGCGTGCAGGTTCTCCAACGACGATCGCACCACGGCCACCGGCGTGCGCAATTCATGCGACAGGCGTCCGGCAAGCGCTTCCAGATAGGCGTTATAGCGCGCCAGGCGGCCGAGCACCTTGCTGAAGCTGCGCGACAGGTCGCCGATTTCGTCCGCCGCTTCCGAAGCAGTGGCCAGGCGCGTGACGCGGCCGCGCGCGTCGGTCGCCGTCTCGGCTTCGTCGCTCAGGCGGCGGATGCGGTTGGAAAGCCGGGTCGCGAACCACAGCTGCACCGCCGCCACCAGCACGAACGCTGCCAGCGTGATTCCCAGCAGGCGCTCCAGCGCTGCACTGCGCAGCGAAGCTATCCGGTTGGTGGTTTCTTCCACCACCACCGCCCCGTGCACTTCGTCGCCGACCCAAATCGGGTGCGCGGCCGACACCACCACCGCCCGGCCGTCGCGCGTATTGCGAGTGCGGATTGCGGCTGCACCCTGCAGCGCCGCGGCAATCTCGCGCCCCGCCGCCAGCGCGTTCTCGGCGATCGCTTCATCGAATTCCTCGGTCGGCGGCGAGAGCAACCAGCCCAGCGCGCGCTGGGCGGCACTGGCGGGCGGCGGATCAGCGCCCTTTAGGCTGCCGACCAGCGCGAGCACGTGATAATCGCGGCTCACCACCCAGATGCGCGAACTGGCGCGCTCCAGCGCCTTCAGGATCGCCGCGATCTCGTTGTCGCCGGGGTCCTGCCCTGCCTGCTCCTCGTGGTCGATGACCCCGCCGGTGAGGCGGCGCAGCTCGCGCTCCGCTTCCCGCCGCAATTCGGATTCGCCGCGCGGCCGGTAGGCGAGCAGTTTCGGGCGCTCGTGCAGCGCCGTGGCGACTGCCCGCGCGGTCGCGGCGAGCGCCTGTTCCTGCGCCGCGAGCAGGAAGCGCTCCATTTCGCGTACGTAGCGCCAGCCAGCCCAGGGCAGCACCAGCAGCGCCAGCGCGACCAGCGCCAGCTTGGCGCGCAATGGAAATCGCCTCATGACGCTAGGCCTGCCAGCGGTAACCGAGGCCGTAGGCGGTCTCGATGCCCTCGAAGCCCGGATCGGCGGCGAGGAACTTGGCGCGCACGCGCTTGACGTGCGAGGTGACGGTCGCGTCATCCACCACCAGTTCGGCGTCGCGCATCAGCTGCTCGCGGTTCTTGACGTGGCCCGGATGCCGCGCGAGCGAGTGCACGATCCAGAATTCGGTGAGCGTCAGCTCGATCCGCTTGCCCTTCCAGCGCGCGCTGAAGCGCTTGAGGTCCAGCTCGAGGTCGCCGCGCAGCACGCGTTCTTCAACCGGTTTCGCTTCGGCGAGCGCATCCACGCGGCGAAACAGCGCGCCGATGCGCGCCATCAGGTGCGGCAGGCTGACCCCCTTGGTGAGGTAATCGTCGGCGCCGAGCCGCAGGCCCGAGACCACATCCACATCCGAGTCGCGCGCCGTGAGAAACACGATCGGCAGCTGCGGCGAGAGCGCGCGCAGGTCGCGGCACAACGCGAACCCGCCCTCCGCCTCGTCCCCCAGTCCAATGTCGATGATCGCCAGGTCCGGCAGCCGGGCGCGCAGCGCCTCCATGGCTTCGCGCCGGGCCGCATAGGCGGCAACTTCGTAGCCGTGGCGCCGCAGCGCTTCGGCGTAGTTGGCGCGGATAGCGACGTCATCTTCGACGAGCGCGATGCGGCGGGCCATGCGGCGACTATACCCGAAGGGACGCTGCCATTTTTCCGCCATCTTTGTTCGCCAGCTTGCCCTTGGATCGGCTCTGCGCCGGCATGCCGGTGCGGTGCAATGCCAGTCAACAACAAGGAGGCAACGGATGATCCGCACCAGCAGCTACATCGTCGAAATCGCTACCCAGGTGCTGCTTGCCGCCGTAGTCGGGATTTGCGTCAGCCTGCTGCTCGCCGGCGCCGCGCTGCTGCTCGCGGCATGAGCCCCGCATTGCGCTACGGCAAAGTCGCGCTCGGGGTGGAGTCGGCGCTGCCGGCCGCGATCGGTGCGCGGGCCCGGCGCACTCCTGCGCGCCGCCTGCTCGGCTGGCTGATGGCGGCGCTCAAGCGCTGGGCCTGAGTTTTACATCACGAACCGCGGCGGCGGGCGCGCCGGGCCCGGAAAGGAGGGTCGGGATACGGCGCCGGCGACGCCCGCCCGCTTCGGCAACGATGGATAAAATGCCGGAGATGAATTCGCCGCTAACCCTGGTCATCGGCAACAAGAACTATTCTTCCTGGTCGATGCGCCCCTGGGTGCTGCTGCGCGGGTTGAACCTGCCGTTTCGGGAACGCCAGTTGAAGTTCTCATCGCAGGACTGGGCGGACAACATCGAGCGCCTATCGCCTTCGCGGATGGTGCCGGTCCTGTGGGAAGGCGAGCCCGGCAAGGGATTCGCGACCTGGGACACCCTCGCGATCGCCGAGCGCCTGCATGAGCTGCATCCTGCCGCCGCAGTCTGGCCGGCCGATGCGCGGGCGCGCGCGCGCGCGCGTTCGCTCTGCGCCGAATTTCACTCTGGCTTCCGCGCGCTCCGCGGTGCGATGCCGATGAACATCCGCAGCCGCTATCCCGGAAAAGGAATGAATCCGGACGTCGCCAAAGACATCGAACGAATTTGCGCACTCTGGACGCAAACGCGCAAAGAGTTCGCTGGCAATGGACCTTACCTGTTCGGGGCTTTCGGTGCGGCGGATGCGTTTTATGCCCCCGTCGCCACGCGATTCGTCACCTATGGCGTGGAACTAAAGGCCGCGGTGCGGAAGTACCAGCAGGCGCTGCTTGATTCCCCGGGCGTCAAAGCGTGGAGCGGAGACGCGGTGAAGGAAACCGAGTTCGTCGCCGAAGACGAGCCCTACGCGTCGCCGCCGCGCTGAAGCGCAGCGCGCCGCTATTTTCTGCGCAGTCTGCGGATCGCGGCGAGCTGGGCGGCGAGCATCGCGAGTTCGCCTTCGACTACCGCGATTTCCTGCTTGTCTTTCGCCTTGGCGCGCGCTTCTTCGGCTTTCTGCAGCGCCTCATTCGCCTTGGCTTCGTCCAAATCGGTGCCGCGGATGGCGGTATCGGCGAGTACCGTGATTACCTTGGGCTGCACTTCGAGAATGCCGCCCGCGACGAACACCAGTTCCTCCTCGCCACCGGGCTTCTGGATGCGCACCGCGCCGGGCTTGATGCGCGTGATGAGCGGCGTGTGGCGCGGGTAGATGCCGAGCTCGCCCGCTTCGCCGGGCAGCACGACGAACTCCGCCTCGCCCGAGAAAATCGAAGCTTCGGCGCTGACGACGTCGACGTGGATGGTCGGATTGGCCATTACTGCAGGGTTTTCGCTTTCTCGAACACTTCCTCGATCGCCCCGACCATGTAGAACGCCTGCTCGGGCAGCGCATCGCAGTCGCCATTGACGATCATCTTGAAGCCCTTGATGGTGTCCTTGAGCGACACGTACTTGCCCGGCGTGCCGGTGAAGTTCTGCGCCACGGTAAAGGGTTGCGACAGGAAGCGCTGGATTTTCCGCGCGCGCGACACCGCCTGCTTGTCCTCGGGCGCCAACTCGTCCATTCCGAGGATGGCGATGATGTCGCGCAATTCCTTGTAGCGCTGCAGCGTCGCTTGCACGGCGCGCGTGGTGTTGTAGTGGTCCTCGCCGATGGTATTGGGGTCCACCTGGCGCGAAGTCGAATCCAGCGGATCCACCGCCGGATAAATGCCGAGCGAAGCGATATCGCGCGACAGCACCACGGTCGCGTCGAGGTGGCCGAAGGTCGTGGCGGGCGACGGATCGGTCAGGTCGTCCGCCGGCACGTACACCGCCTGGATCGAGGTGATCGACCCGACTTTGGTCGATGTAATGCGTTCCTGCAGGCGGCCCATCTCTTCGGCCAGCGTCGGCTGGTAGCCCACTGCCGATGGCATCCGGCCAAGCAGCGCCGAGACTTCGGTTCCGGCCAGTGTGAAACGGTAGATGTTGTCGACGAAGAACAGGATGTCGCGGCCTTCATCGCGGAAGCTCTCGGCCATGGTGAGGCCGGTAAGGGCAACACGCAGGCGGTTGCCCGGCGGCTCGTTCATCTGCCCGAACACCATCGCCACCTTGGATTCCTTGAGATTATCGGGCTTGACCACCTCGGCTTCGATCATCTCGTGGTAGAAGTCGTTGCCCTCGCGGGTGCGCTCGCCGACACCCGCGAATACCGACAGGCCGGAGTGTTGCGTCGCGATGTTGTTGATGAGCTCCAGCATGTTCACGGTCTTGCCGACGCCGGCGCCACCGAACAGGCCCACTTTGCCTCCCTTGGCAAACGGACAGATCAGGTCGATCACCTTGATGCCGGTTTCCAGCAAGTCCACCGAGGGCGACAGGTCGTCGAACTTGGGCGCGGTCTGGTGAATCGAGCGCTGGCTGTCGGATTTGATCGGACCAACTTCATCGATCGGCCGGCCGAGCACGTCCATGATGCGCCCGAGCGTGCCCTGGCCCACCGGCACCGAGATCGGCCCCCCCGTGTTGTCGACTTTCATGCCGCGGCGCAAGCCGTCCGAGGAGCCCATGGCGATGCAGCGCACCACGCCGTCGCCCAGCTGCTGTTCGACTTCAAAGGTCAGACCTTTTTCGACCAGTCCGCCTTCGCCGGTGTCGGCGAGCTTGAGCGCGTCATAGATCCTGGGCATTGCCTCGCGCGGAAACTCGATGTCGGTGACCGCGCCGACGCATTGAACAATGGTGCCTTGGGTTTTTGCCATGTTTGATTCCTAAGTGTTGATTCCGCTACACCGCAGCAGCGCCGGCGACGATCTCGGAAAGTTCCTTGGTAATGCCGGCCTGGCGGTTCTTGTTGTAGATCAGCGTCAGTTCGTCGATCAGGTCGCGCGCGTTGTCGGAAGCGGCTTTCATCGCCACCATGCGCGCCGACTGCTCCGAGGCCATGTTCTCGGCCACCGCCTGGAAGATGATCGCCTCGATGTAGCGCGTCATCACCTGGTCGAGCACTGCCTTCGCTTCCGGCTCGTACAGGTAATCCCACACCGATTCCGGCGCGCCCAGTCGCTCGCCCGACAGCGGCAGCAGCTGCTCGATCACCGGCTCCTGCTTCATGGTATTGATGAAGCGGGTGTAGCCGAACATCAGGCGGTCGAAGCGATCCTTGGTGTAGCCATCGAGCATGACCTTGATGGTGCCGATCAGTTTGTCCATCTGCGGCCGGTCGCCGATCTGGATCGCGTGCGAGACGATGTTGGCACCGAGGCGCTGCATGAAGCCGAATCCCTTATTGCCGATGCAGCAAACGTCGATTTCCTCGCCCTCGGCCTGCCAGGCCTTGTACTGGCTGAGCACCAGGCGCAGCAAATTGGTGTTGAGCGCGCCGCACAAGCCCTTGTCGGTGGTGACCACGATCAGCCCGACTCGCGTCACCGAGTCGCGGTGCACCAGGAAGGGATGGCGGTATTCGGGATTGGCGTGGCTGATGTGGGCCGCGACGTTGCGGATCTTCTCGCCGTAGGGCCGCGCCATGCGCATGCGCTCCTGCGCCTTGCGCATCTTCGAGGCGGCGACCATCTCCATCGCCTTGGTAATCTTCCGGGTGTTCTGCACACTGCGGATCTTCACCCGTATCTCTTTGGTGCCCGGCATTTTGCGTCAGCTCAGTAGGTGCCGTTCTTCTTCCAGTCGGCGATCGCGTCCTTGAGGGCCTTTTCGTCCTCGCCCACCAGGTCCTTCTTGTCGTCGATGCGCTTGATCAGATCGGCGAACTTGCTCTTCAGGTAGTCGCGCATCGAACGCTCGGCGGCGAGCGCCTTCTTGACGTCGACATCGTTGAAGAAGCCGTTGTTGACCGCGAACAGCGTCACCGCCATCTCCCAGACCTGCAGCGGGTGGTACTGCGGCTGCTTCATCAGCTCGGTCACCAGCTTGCCCAGTTCCAGCTGCTTTCGGGTGGCCTCGTCCAGGTCCGATGCGAACTGCGCGAATGCGGCAAGCTCGCGGTATTGCGCCAGCGCGAGCCGCACCCCGCCGCCGGTATCGCGCCGTTTCATGATCTTGGTCTGCGCCGCGCCGCCGACCCGCGACACCGAGATGCCGGCGTTGATCGCCGGCCGGATGCCGGCATTGAACAGGTCGGTTTCGAGGAAGATCTGGCCGTCGGTAATCGAGATCACGTTGGTTGGCACGAACGCGGTCACGTCGCCGGCCTGGGTTTCGATGATCGGCAGCGCGGTCAGCGAGCCGGTCTTGCCCTTGACCGCGCCGTCGGTGAACTTTTCGACGTAGGCCGGATTGACGCGCGCGGCGCGCTCGAGCAGCCGCGAATGCAGATAGAACACGTCGCCCGGATAGGCCTCGCGCCCGGGCGGGCGGCGCAGCAGCAGCGACACCTGCCGGTAGGCCCAGGCCTGCTTGGTCAGGTCGTCGTAGATGATCAGCGCGTCCTGGCCGCGGTCGCGGAAATATTCGCCCATGGTGCAGCCCGAATAGGGCGCGATGTACTGCATCGCCGCCGACTCCGAGGCCGACGCCGCCACCACGATGGTGTATTCCATGGCGCCGTGCTCTTCGAGCTTGCGCACCACATTGGCAATGGTGGACGCCTTCTGGCCGACGGCAACGTAGACGCAGAACAGATCCTTGCCTTTCTGGTTGATGATGGTATCCACCGCCACCGCGGTCTTGCCCGTCTGGCGGTCACCGATGATCAGTTCGCGCTGGCCGCGGCCGATCGGCACCATGGCGTCGATCGCTTTGAGCCCGGTTTGCACCGGCTGCGACACCGACTGGCGCGCGATCACTCCCGGCGCCACCTTTTCGATGATGTCGGTCAGCTTGGCCTTGACCGGGCCCTTGCCGTCGATCGGCTGGCCGAGCGAATTCACCACCCGGCCGAGCAGTTCCGGCCCCACTGGCACCGAGAGTATCCGGCCGGTGCACTTCACCGTATCGCCTTCAGTGATGTGCTCGTACTCGCCCAGAATCACCGAGCCGACCGAGTCGCGCTCGAGATTCAACGCCAGGCCGTAGGTATTTTTCGGAAACTCGAGCATCTCGCCCTGCATCACATCCGACAGGCCGTGGATGCGGCAAATGCCGTCAGTCACCGACACCACGGTGCCCTGCGTGCGCATCTGCGCGCTGGCGTCGAGGTTCTGAATGCGGCTCTTGATCAGTTCCGAAATTTCGGATGGATTCAGTTGCATGACTACTCCTTAAGCGTCCTGCTTCTATACCTTCAGTGCAGTCTCGAGCGCGCTCAACTGCGCGCGCGCGGAACCGTCGATGACTTGATCGCCAATCACGATCTTGACCCCGCCGATGAGGGATTTGTCCACGCTGACACGGGCTTTCACTTTGCGGCCGGTCTTTTTTTCCAGCCGCGACACCAGGTCGGCGACCTGGGCGGCATCCATGTCGAACGCGGCGTAGACCTCGGCCTCGACCGTACCTTCGCGCGCATTCTTGAGGATTTCGTACTGGGCACGGATCTCGGCCAGCACTTCCAGCCGGCCGTTCTCCGCCAGCACGCGTACGAAATTTTCCGCTTCGCCGCTGAGTTTCCCGGAAAGGACGCCGATGATCAGTCCGGCCAGCTTGGCGGCGGAATAATTCGGGTCGCCGATTGCGGCGCGCACGCGCGCATCCGCTACCACCGCGGCGAGGTTCGCCAGCGCTGCCGACCAGTCGGCCCGCTTGTCCTGCGCGTCGGCCAGCCGGAAGGCGGCCTCGGCATAGGGACGCGCGATGGTGCTGGGTTCGGCCATCAGAGCTGCTGCTTGATCCCGTCAAGCAACGCGGCGTGCGTCTTCGCGTCCACCTCGCGGCGCAGGATTTTCTCGGCACCCGCGACTGCTAGCGCGGCCACCTGCTCGCGCAACTGCTCGCGCGCCCGCGACACTTCCTGTTCGATGTCCGCCCTGGCGGCGGCTTTTTCGCGCTCGCCCTCGGCCCGGGCGTTGGTTTTCGCCTCTTCGATCATCTGGGCGTCGCGTTTTTCCGCCTGGCCGATGATCTCGGCGGCCCGCGTGCGCGCTTCGTGAATCGCCTGCTCGGCCTGCCGGCTGGAGGCTTCCAGGGACTTTTTGCCCTGCTCGGCGGCGGCCAGGCCGTCGGCGATCACCTTTTGCCGCGTCTCGATCGCGCGCAGCAGGTACGGCCACACTATTTTCGCCGTGAACCAGATGAACGCGAGGAACGCGAGCATCTGTGCCAGCAAAGTCAAATTGAAACTCATAGGTTTCTTCCCCCCGGGGCGTTACGCCGCGCCGCGCGAATCCGGATTCAGCGGAACGGCGTTGCGAGCGGACTGGCGAAGGCGAAGAACATCGCGATGCCAAGACCGATGATGAAAGAGGCATCGATCAGGCCCAGCAGCAGGAACACCTTGCCCTGCAGCGAATTGGTGAGTTCGGGCTGGCGCGCCGCCGCTTCGAGGAAGCGGCTGCACATGATGCCTACTCCGACGCAGGCGCCGAGCGCGCCCAAGCCGACCATGAGGCCGATGCCAATGCCGGTATAGGCCTGGACCATCGCCAGAAGTTGAAGTTTCTCCATGTTTGCTTTTCCTTTCCAGTGCGAAAAGAGGTTGTAGGGCGGATCAGTGGTGTTCGTGCGCCATCGACACGTAGACGATGGTGAGCATCATGAAGATGTAGGCCTGCAGAAACACGATCAGGATGTGGAAGATCGCCCATCCCAGGCCGAACAGGAAGCCGAAGAAGGTGCCGACCACGCCGGTCGCCGCCCACAGCCAGAGCAGGAAAAACAGGATCTCCCCGGCATAGATGTTGCCGAACAGCCGCAGCGAATGCGACAGCGTCTTGGAAAAGTATTCGACCAGGTTAAAGAGCAGATTCGCCGGCCACAGCAAAGGGTGCGAGCCGAAGGGCGCGCAGAACTGCTCGTGGATCCAGCCGCCGATGCCTTTCGAGGCGATGCCGAAATACAGCGACATCAGCAGCACCGAAAGCGATAGCGCAAAGGTCGTGTTGACGTCCGCCGTCGGCACCGGCCGCCACTCGGGGAAGCCGATCAGCTTGAGCGCGCCGGCGACAAAGTCCACCGGCAGGAAATCCATCGCGTTCATCAGCGCCACCCACACGAACACCGAGAGCGCCACCGGCGCCATGAACTTGTTGCGGTCACCATGGTGAAAGATGCCCTTCACCTGGTTGTCGATGAACTCGAACAGCAGTTCGACGAAGGCCTGGCGCTTGTTCGGCACGCCGGAGGTGGCGCCGCGCACCACCCACCAGAGAAATCCGAATCCCAGCACGCCCAGTAAGAGCGACGTGACGACCGTGTCGACGTTCAGCGACCAAAAGCCGCCGTGCCCAGGTTCGGTGAAGAACGTGAGGTGGTGCTGGATGTAATCGCTCGGTGTGAATTCTTTGGCTATAGCCATCGGATTATTCGTTATCACGCACAAAAAACGCCATCGCGAAAATTATTGCCGTCACGAGGAACGACCCGACGAAAGCGGCGACCACGACACCCTCGTAATTGGCAAGCACGGCCCATAACAGCACCGCCATCAAGCCGATTTTGAGGCCCTCGGCCATCAATGCCGCAATCAATATCCCCCCCGCGGACCCTGCTTTGCCCTTCGCCGCCACCAGCGCGGATAGCCAACCTGCCCCAGCGCTGACCGCGCCGCCCAAGGCGGCGGACAGCGCGCCGTGAACGCCTGTCCACAGCGCCGCCGCCAGCGTCAGCACGGCGGTGGCGATCAGCTGCCAGCACAGAACGGACCGGATCGGTTTGCTCAGCAAGTCGGAATCTGCGACTGCCGTTCCCGCCCTCGGCAGAGCGTTGAAATTATATTGGGTACGTGCACCGGGGGTCAACGTGCTGCGATGCAAAATCCGCGCATCGACGATCAGCGCAGCTTCTTCAGCAGCTGATCCAGATGATCGAGCCCGGAATAGCGCAGGACAATCCTGCCGCTGCCCTTGCGGCCGGGCCGGATCTGCACCGTGGTGCCGAGCCGCTGGGAGATTTCCTCCTCCAATCGCGCGAGGTCGCGGTCGGTCCGCTGCCTGCGCCGCGCCGCTGGGCCGCGCAGCAGCCGTGCCGCCAGCGCTTCGCATTCGCGCACCGACAGCCGCCGCGCAACCACGCGGTTCGCTGTTTCGATCTGGCGTGCGCTATCGAGCGGCAGGAGCGCCCGCGCGTGTCCCATTTCCAGCGCGCCGCGCATCAACATCGCCTGCACCGGCTTGGCAAGCTTGAGCAGCCGCAGCAGATTGGTGGTGGCGCTGCGCGAGCGGCCGATGGCGTCGGCAGCTTGCTCGTGGGTCATGCGGAATTCTTCGATCAGGCGCTGCACGCCGCCGGCTTGCTCGATCGGGTTCAGGTCCTCGCGCTGGATGTTCTCGATCAGCGCCATCGCGAGCGCGGCACTGTCCGGCACTTCGCGCACCAGGACCGGAACTTCGGTGAGCCCGGCAAGCTGCGCTGCGCGCCAGCGCCGTTCGCCGGCGATTAGCTCATATTGGTCGCCGCCCTGCGTGCCACCGACCGGCCGCACCAGCAGCGGTTGCATCAGGCCCTGCGCGCGGATCGACGCCGCAAGCTCCTTCAGTGCCTGCTCATCCATGTGGGTTCGCGGCTGATATTTGCCCGGCCGGATCGCGCCCACCGGCAGCGACGCCTGGGCGTCGCGGCGCGCGCTGCCTTCGCCGCCCAGCAGCGCATCCAGTCCGCGGCCCAGTCCTTTAGCTTTGTTCATGGCCTGCCTTTCAGAATTTCCTCGGTGAGGGCGACGTAGGCCTGCGCGCCTTTGGAGGCTTTGTCCCAGACAACTGCCGGCGCACCGTAGCTGGGTGCTTCTGCGAGCCGCACATTGCGCGGCACCATCGTGCGGTAAACCTTGTCGCCGAAGTGCTGCTCCAGTTGCTGCGAGACCTGATGCGCGAGCGTATTGCGCGGATCGAACATGGTGCGCAGCAGCCCCGCGATCTCGAGCCGCGGATTGAGTTTCGAGCGCACCCGCTTGATGGTGTCGACCAGATCGGACAGCCCTTCCAGGGCGTAGTACTCGCACTGCATCGGGATCAGCACCTGCTCGGCGGCGGCAAAGGCGTTCACCGTGAGCAAACTGAGCGAGGGCGGACAATCGATCAGGATGAAGTCGTAGTCCGCCGCTATGCGCTCAAGCGCCGCGCGCAAGCGGCCTTCGCGGTTGGGCAACTCGACCAGCTCGATCTCGGCGCCGGACAGTTCCCGGTTGGCGGGAATCAAGTCGTAGCCGCTAGCGACGCGCCGGCGCAAATTGGCCGCGTCTGCCAGGCCAAGCAACACGTGATAGACCGTACGCTCGAGACGGCTCTTGTTCACGCCGCTGCCCATGGTGGCATTGCCTTGCGGATCTAGATCCACCAGCAGCACGCGGCGGCCGGATCGAGCGAGGCCGGCGGCAAGATTGACGCTGGTCGTGGTCTTGCCGACACCACCCTTTTGGTTCGCGACCGCGAGGATGCGCGCCATGCTCAGGCGCCGCTCCGGCACAGCACCAGATGCCGCTCGGCCTCAAGCAGCGGCACCTTGAGGCGACGCACATCGCTGCAGTCGCAGCTCGCCGCAACCTCGGCGAGTTCCTCGCGCGGATACTCACCCTTCATCGCGGCAAGTACGCCCGCGGGCGCGGCGAGATGCCGGCAGGTGGCGACGAAATCCACCAGGCTCGCGAAGCCGCGCGAGATGACGACGACAAAACGCTCCGCCGGATGCCAGTCCTCGACGCGTCCGACATGCACGGCCGCATTCGGCAAGCCAAGTTCGATGATCGCCTGCCGCAGAAACGCGCCTTTCTTCTCGCTCGCGTCGTTCAGCGTCACGCGGCGCGCGGGCTCGGCGATGGCCAGCGGAATCCCGGGCAAGCCGCCGCCCGAGCCGACATCGGCCAGCGCGCCGGACCGGTCGGACAGTTCGCGCAATACCGCGAGCGAATCAAGCAGGTGCAGGCTGACGGCCTGCAGCGGGTCGCGAATTGCGGTCAGGTTATAGGTCTTGTTCCACTTCGCCAGTAATTCGAGGTAGGCGATCAGCTTTTCCGCCGCCCCTTGCGGCAGCACCAGCGCGAGTTCGCCCAGCCCGCGATGCAGCGCGGCCTGCGGCGTCATGCGCTCTTTTGGGATGGTGAAGCCTGCTTTTTGTGCCGCTGCAGGTGGACCAACAGGAGCGAAATGGCTGCGGGCGTCACGCCGGACATGCGCGCCGCCTGGCCGATGGTTTCGGGCCGCTGCCGCGCCAGCGTCTGGCGCACCTCGATCGACAGACCGCGCACCGCGGCGTAGTCAAGGTCTGCCGGAAGTGGCGCCGATTCTTGCGCTTCGCGGCGCTCAACCTCCACCTGCTGACGGGTGATATAGCCCTCGTACTTGGCTTGAATTTCGACCTGCTCGGCTACCGCCTGGTCCGGAATTTCTTTCCCAGATGCCATGATTGACGAAAGCGAGCGATAACTAACGTTTGGCCGGCGCAGCAGTTCATACAGCGAGTACTCACGCTCGATCGCTTGGCCAAGCACCGGCCCGGCTGCTGCTGGCGGAAGGGTTCGCGGATTGACCCAGGTGGCCTTCAGCCGCTCGGTCTCGCGTACCACGGCATCGCGCTTGCGGCTGAACGCGTCCCATCGGACATCGTCGACCAAGCCGAGCTTGCGTCCGGTCTCGGTGAGCCTCAGGTCGGCATTGTCCTCGCGCAGCATCAGGCGGTACTCGGCGCGGCTGGTGAACATCCGGTACGGCTCGCTGACGCCTCGCGTAATCAGGTCGTCCACCAGCACTCCAAGGTAAGCCTCGTCGCGACGCGGGCACCACGCTGGCCGTTCTTGGGCCTGCAGGCCGGCGTTCAGGCCAGCGAGCAAACCCTGCGCCGCGGCCTCCTCGTATCCCGTGGTGCCGTTGATCTGTCCGGCGAAGAACAGACCCGGCACGGACTTCGTTTCCAGCGAAGACTTGAGGTGGCGCGGGTCGAAGTAGTCGTACTCGATCGCGTATCCGGGACGCAGCAGGTGCGCGTTTTCCAGGCCCCGGACCGAGCGCACCAGCGCCAGCTGCACGTCGAACGGCAGGCTGGTGGAAACGCCATTCGGGTAGATCTCGTCAGTCGTCAGGCCCTCGGGCTCGAGAAAAATCTGGTGTCCCGACTTGCCCGCGAAGCGGTGAATCTTGTCCTCGATGGAGGGGCAATAGCGCGGACCGACGCCCTGGATTACCCCGGTGAACATCGGTGAGCGGTCGAGGCCGCGGCGAATGATCTCGTGCGTCCGCTCATTGGTATGAGTCACCCAGCATGGCAGCTGGCGCGGATGCATTTCGCGCCGGCCGAGGAACGAAAACACCGGCTCGGGCGAATCCCCCGGCTGGCACTCAAGAGCCGAGAAATCGACCGTTTTGCCATCCAGGCGCGGCGGCGTGCCGGTTTTCAGGCGCCCGACCGGCAGCTGCATCTCGCGCAGCCGCGCTGCCAGGGTCATCGCCGCCGGATCGCCGGCGCGGCCGGCCTGATAGTTCTCCAGGCCGACGTGAATCCGCCCGGCAAGGAAAGTCCCGGCGGTAAGGACGACCGTCCGGCCGCGGAAGTGCAGCCCAATCTGGGTTACGACGCCAACCGCCCGGTCCCCCTCGATCAGGATGTCATCCACCGCCTGCTGGAACAGCGTCAGGTTCGGCTGGCGCTCAAGGCGTGTGCGGATCGCCTGCCGGTACAGCAGGCGATCGGCCTGCGCACGGGTCGCGCGCACTGCAGGCCCTTTGGACGAATTCAGCGTCCGGAACTGGATGCCTGCTTCGTCGGTTGCGAGGGCCATCGCTCCACCAAGCGCATCTATTTCCTTGACCAAGTGCCCTTTGCCGATCCCGCCGATGGACGGATTGCAAGACATCTGGCCGAGGGTTTCGATACTGTGGGTCAGGAGCAGCGTTTTACAACCGAGCCGGGCGGCGGCGAGCGCAGCCTCCGTCCCGGCGTGGCCACCGCCGACCACGAGCACGTCGAATTTGCCTGGAAATTCCATAGAGGATGCGACTGAGGGGCGCATGATACGTGAATGTTTCACGTGGAACTAGGCGATCGGCTGCGCGCCCTGTGTTTCACGTGGAACCTCCACGCTTTAGCTTGATGCTGCAGCGCAGCATTGAGTACTGATATGAGACAATCCGGCCCCTTCCACGCATCGCCCCGGTTCCGCTTCCCGTGCTTTCCCTTGCGCGCTATACCGACTTGCTCGCCGTGCCCGAACTGCGCTCGGCGATCGCTGCCTCGGCGCTTGGACGCCTGCCCATCGGCATTGCCGGGCTGGCGATCCTGCTGCTGGCGCAGGAAACGACCGAGTCCTTCGGCAGCGGCGGCGTAGTCGCGGCCAGTTACGTCGCCGGCCTCGCCGCCACGGCACCGCTGATCGGGCGCCTGATCGACCGCTACGGCCCGCGTCTGATGCTGCTCTGCTGCGCGCTGGCGTTTCCGTTCGCGCTGGCAGCACTCGTAGCAGCGCTGTCTTCGAAAGCCCCGCTGTGGCTGGCAGCTTTGCTCGCAGCGGCCGCGGGCACCTTTTTTCCGCCGATTACCGTGTGCATGCGGACTTTTTTCAAGCGGCGCCTGACGCAATCAGCGCTGCTCGCCACCGCCTACTCCCTGGAATCGGTGCTGATTGAAATCATCTTCATCCTCGGCCCGGTGCTGGTGGCGATCTTCGTCGCGCTCGCGTCGCCTGCAGCCGCGGTAATGTTTGCCGCCGCCTGCGGGGGCATCGGAACCTTGCTGTTTCAGCGTTCGCGCACGTTGCAACGATGGCATATCGAACCGCGCGGTCGCCCAAGCCTGTTTGGGCCGCTTGCCGAACCCGGTTTTGTCCCGCTGCTCGCAGTGATCGTCTGTTATGCGAGCGCGTTCGGTTTGGTCGAAATCGGCACTACCGCCTATGCGCGCGAGACCGGCGGACCGGCGCTGGCCGGGGTGTTACTCGGCGTAATGAGCATCGGCAGCGCTGCCGGCGGGCTGGTCTATGGCAGTCGCAGCTGGCGCCTGCCGCTCGCGCGGCAGTTTCCCATCATGCTGGGATTGATGGGTTTGGGTGTGGCGCCGCTGGCGCTGTTGTCCTCAACCTGGGCGTTCGGTCTGTGGAGCCTGGTCGCGGGCGTCGCGATGGCACCGGCACTTATCATGCAATCGCTGTTGGTGGCCGAAATCGCGCGACCGGAACACTCGACCGAGGCATTCACCTGGTCGGCGACCGGATTGCTTGCCGGAGTCGGGTTAGGCCTCACCGGTGGCGGCTTAATGCTCGAATATGCCGATTCGCCGGCCGTGTTCGCGGCTGCCGCCGCGCTGTCCTGTGGTGCCGGACTGCTGGCCCTGCGAACCGTAAAAACGCGCAGCCAGGAACAGGAGAACCCGGGTTCCCCCGTTACTCCGTCCTAGGCGGCGAGCGCCTCACGCAGCCTGCCGCGGCGCGCCTCCAGCGTCTCGGGCAGGCGGCCCGCAAGTTTGGCAAACAACTCGCGGTGCGCTCTCAGCTCCGCGCCCCAGGCCTGCGCGTCGACGCGCGCGATCTCCTCGTAGCGCAGCCGATCGAACCGCTCCATGCCCGTCCAGTTGAGATCTTCGTAGCGCGGAATGACCCCGAGCGCGGTCTGCTCGCCCTCGGCACGGCCACTGCAGCGGTCGACGATCCACTTCAGCACGCGCATGTTCTCGCTGAATCCCGGCCAGACAAACCGGCCCTCGCCATCCTTGCGGAACCAGTTGACGCTGAAAATCCGCGGCGGGCGGGGCACCGTTTTGCCGATCTTCAGCCAGTGCGAAAAATAATCGCCCATGTGATAACCGCAGAACGCGAGCATCGCCATCGGATCGCGCCGCACCACTCCAACCTTGCCAGTGATCGCGGCGGTCGTCTCCGAGCCAAGCGTCGCACCCATGTAGACGCCGTCCTCCCAGTTCGGCGCTTCGACCACCAGCGGCACCGTCGAAGAACGCCGTCCGCCGAAGATGAACGCCGATATCGGCACCCCATTGGGATCCTCCCAACTCGAATCCATCGAGGGACATTGCGCGGCGGCGACGGTGAAGCGCGCATTGGGATGGGCCGCTGGCCGGCCGCAGTCGGGCGTCCATGGCTTGCCACGCCAGTCGGTGAGCCGCGCCGGCGGGGTCTTGGTCATGCCTTCCCACCACACATCGCCTTCGGGCGTCAGCGCCACGTTGGTGAAGATGACGTTCGCACGCAGGGTTTTCATCGCATTCGCGTTGGTCGCTTCGGAAGTGCCGGGCGCCACGCCGAACAGGCCCGCCTCAGGATTGATCGCGTAAAGACGGCCATCCGCGCCCGGCTTGATCCAGGCGATGTCCTCGCCGATGGTGGTCACCTTCCAGCCAGCAAAACCAGCCGGTGGAATCAACATCGCGAAATTGGTCTTGCCGCAGGCACTGGGAAACGCCGCCGACACATAGTGCTTCTCGCCCGCCGGCGATTCCAGCCCGAGAATCAGCATGTGCTCGGCGAGCCAGCCTTCGTCGCGCGCCATCACCGAGGCAATCCGCAGCGCCAGACACTTCTTGCCGAGCAGCGCATTGCCGCCGTAGCCCGAGCCGTAGGACCAGATCTCGCGCGACTCGGGAAAATGCACGATCCATTTTTCCTTCTCATTGCAAGGCCAGGCGACGTCCTTTGCGCCCGCAGCAAGCGGCGCGCCGACCGAATGCATGCACGGCACGAAGCGGCCGTCCTGGCCGAGATGCTCCACCACCGCGCGCCCCATGCGCGTCATCAGCTTCATGTTCACCGCGACATAGGCGGAATCCGAGAGCTCGACGCCAACCTGCGCAATGGGCGAGCCGATTGGTCCCATTGAAAACGGCACGACGTAAAGCGTCCGGCCGCGCATGCAGCCGTCGAACAGCCGGCCCAGCGTGGCACGCATTTCTGCCGGATCGATCCAATTGTTGGTCGGTCCGGCATCCTCCTTGCGCGCCGCGCAAATAAAGGTGCGGTCTTCCATGCGCGCCACGTCGGTTGGATGGGAGCGAGCCAGATAGCTGCCGGGACGCCGCGCCTGATCGAGCCGCAGCAGCGTGCCGCCGGCCACCAGTTCGGCGCAAAGCCGGTCGTACTCCGCCTGCGAGCCGTCGCACCAGTGCACGCGCTCCGGCTTGGTCAGCCGCACCATCTCGGCCACCCAGTCGCGCAGTTTCCGGTGACGCACCCAATCGGGCGTCGGCAAAGAACGAGCCTCGGCATTGCGGCGATCGTTCATCAACCTACTCCTGAAAAACAAAACGGCCCTGGGGCAAGCCCGGGCCGACGATATCCTCTTGAGGCCTGATTTTACCGCGCCCGATACGGCCCCTGGCGCTCGGCGCCAGCGTGGAAGATTCCCCTTTCATTCCAAAGCGATAGTCGCGAGCCGGCGGATCACTTGCCGATGCAGAAGCGGGAGAAAATCTCCCCCAGCAGATCATCTGCGCTGACACGGCCGGTAATCGAGCCAAGCGCTTCCTGCGCGAGGCGCAGTTCTTCGGCGAAAAACTCCCACTGTGCGTGTTGCGCCGCCGCTGCGTCGAGATGCGCGTGCGCTTGGTTCAGCGCTTGCAGGTGGCGCTCGCGGGCGAGAAACACCGACTCCCCGCGCGAGTTCCAGCCCGCGGCCTCCAGCAGCGCCGCGCGCAGCGCCTCCAGCCCGGTGCCGGTCTTGGCTGAGACGTAAATGCCATCGTCGCGCGCTCCCGGCAGCGCACCGGCAACGAGGTCGATCTTGTTGATCACGGTCAGGTGCTTGCCGGCGGCCGGCAGCGGTTCGGCGGGCGGTTGCGGATCGTTTGCCTCGAGCACCACCAGCACCAGGTCGGCGTGCGCCATCTCGCGCCGCGTGCGCGCCATGCCGAGCTGTTCGACTTCGTCGCGCGAATCGCGCAAACCGGCGGTATCGACCACGAGCATCGGCACACCTTCGATCTGAATCGATTCGCGCAGCGCATCACGAGTGGTTCCCGGCACGGCGGTGACGATCGCGCGCTCCTCGCCCGCGAGCCGGTTCAGCAAGCTCGACTTGCCGACGTTGGGGCGTCCCGCCAGAACCACCAGCACGCCGTGGCGCAGCAAGCTGCCCTGCCGGCTCTTTTCCAGCACATTTTCAAGCGCTGCGAGCAATCGGGCCAGCCGCGCCTGCGCGTCGTGCCGGTGCATGCGTTCGAGCTCTTCCTCCGGAAAATCGAGCATCGCCTCGGTGAGGGCCCGCAACTCGGTCAGTTGCTCGACCAAGGTGTGGATTGCCGCCGAAAATTCGCCCTCCAGCGAGCGCAGCGCCGAGCGCGCGGCTTCGTTGCTTGTGGCATCGATGAGATCAGCGACCGCCTCAGCTTGGGCAAGATCCAGCTTGCCGTTGAGAAACGCCCGCCGCGTGAATTCGCCAGGCTCGGCCAGGCGGGCGCCGGCGTCCAGTGCCGCGCGCAGTACGCCGTGCATCACCACCGTTCCGCCATGGCCCTGCAACTCCAGCACCGGCTCGCCCGTATAGGAATGCGGCGCGGCAAAGTAAAGGGCAAGTCCGTGGTCAAGCGCGGCACCCTGCGCGTCGCGCATGGTGCACAAGGTGGCAAAGCGTGGTTCGGGCAGGCGTCCGATCAGCGCCTGCGCCACCTGCGGCACGGCCGGGCCTGAAACGCGCACGATCCCGATCCCGCCCCGCCCCGCGGGGGTGGCTACCGCGGCAATCGTGTCCGGGGTCAACTCACCGCTGGGCACGGGCAGGTTTGTCGCGTGTAAACATGCGCTGGATCTGCCATTGCTGGAGGATGGAGAGGATGTTGTTGACCAGCCAGTACAGAACCAACCCGGCCGGGAAAAAGAAAAAGAACACGCTGAAGACGTAGGGCATGAATTGCATCACCTTCGCCTGTATCGGATCCGGCGGTACCGGATTCATGCGGGTCTGCAGGATCATGGTGATCGCCATCAGCACCGGCAGCACGTAATAGGGATCGAGCGCCGACAGGTCCTTGATCCAGAAAATGAAGGGCGCGTGGCGCAATTCGATCGCCGCCAGCAGCACCCAGTACAGCGCGATGAACACGGGAATCTGTACCAGGATCGGGAAGCAACCGCCGAGCGGGTTGATCTTCTCGGTCTTGTAGAGCTCCATCATCGCCTGGTTCATTTTCTGCCGGTCCTGCCCGTACATCTCGCGGATCTTCTGCATGCGCGGCGTGATCAACTTCATCTTCGCCATTGATTTGTAGCTGGCCGCCGACAGCGGGAAGAAAATGATCTTGATCAGCACCGTCAGCAAGATGATCGCCACGCCCCAGTTGCCAGACAGGTCGTGAAACCGGTCCAGCAACCAGAACAGCGGCCAGGCAATGATCGTCAGCCAGCCGTAATCGACGACTAGGTCGAAGGCCGGTGCGACCATGGCAAGGCGCCGCTGCTCCTGCGGACCGGCATAGAGCGGCACCGATACAGTGGCGCTGGCCCCGGCGGCGATGCTGCCGGCAGCGACCAACGCACGGCCCGCATAAGTCCCGTCGGCGCGCTTCTCGATCGCGTACTCGCGCGCCAGCTTGGCCGCAGGCAGCCAGCCGGCGACGAAATAGTGCTGCACATAGGCAAGCCAGCCGTCGCTCGCTTGTTTTACATAGTCGGCCTTTCCCTTTTCCAGCTCACTCAGATGCACCTTCTGGAATTTCTTGTCCTCGCTGTACACCGCAAAACCATTGAAGCTCTGCGCACCGAAAGTCTCGGCCACCGCGTTGGCGTCGGCCGAAGTCTTGCCGTTGTGCGTCAGCTGGAAATAGGTGTAGGGCGCGATCGCCTGGCCGCCGGCGTTGCGAATTTCCAGGTCGACCTCGATCAGATAGGTGTCGCGCTTGAAGCGGTAGGTTTTGATCGCCGAAACGCCGTCCTTGCCCTGCGCGCTCAAGCGCACCTCGAGCAGGTTCTGCCCGGCGGCCAGCGCGGTGCTGCCCGGTTGCAGGCTCCACAACGTGCGGTGATTCGGCCCGCCCTCGCCGGTCAGGCCGCTCTGCGCCTCGTACTGGTGTTCGGGCCCAAGCAGCAGCAGATTCTTGTCCGAATCCTTGCTTTCCTTGTATTTGAGCAGCTCCACCTTCTTCAGCGTCGCGCCCATCAAATCGATTTCCGCGATCACCAGGTCGGTGCGCACCACGACGGTCTCGGCCTTGGCGGCGGTCACAGCGGCGCCGGGGATGCCCGCATCAGGGACGCGTGGCGCCGCTGGCGCCGGCTGGGCGCCGGGTTTTGCGGTCGGTGTGGGGACTACCCCGGCGCTCGGGGTCTGTGGCGCCTGCGCGACCGGCTTGGGCCGGTTTTCCTTCTCCCAGGCGTCCCACAACAGGAGCAGCGAAAAACCGAACACGAAGAACAGGATCAGGCGTTGCGTATCCATAGTCAGTTGCGGCGGTCGCGAGCCGGTCGAGAAACCGGCACCGGGTCGACGCCCCCCGGGTGCCAGGGACCGCAGCGGCACAGGCGGCGCGCTGCGAGCCAGCCGCCGCGCAGCGCGCCGTGTTCCTGAAGCGCCTGTTCGGCGTAAGCCGAGCAGTTGGGATGGAACCGGCAGGCCGGAGCCAGCAGAGGGCTTATGAAGTAACGGTAGCCGCGCACCAGCGCGCGCAGTAATTCGCTCATTGCGCTGTCATTTTCCCAGTTCCGAGAACAACTCGCGCAGCCGGCGCAGCATTTGCGCGCCGGGCCGCGCCCCGTAGGGAGGCCGAACCAGGACGTCCAGCGCGCCTAAGCCGGGTTGCTCGAGCCGGAACGCTTCCCGAATGCAGCGTTTGATGCGATTGCGCACAGTTGCCTTGGTTGCGTGCTTGCGAGAAATAAGAATGCCGAGCCGTGGCGGTCCGCCTGCGCGCACCGACGTGAACAGCGTGTAGCCCGATCGGCTGCGCCTGGTTCCGTGCTGCAGCAGGCGCTCGAAATCGGCCTTGACCGCCAGCCGCCGCTCTGCGTCTAACCCATAACGCGCCCGCTTGGTCCCTCCAAGCTCGGATGTCACGGGCACGCCTGGCGCAAGCCTACACGGCGAGACGCTTGCGGCCCTTGGCGCGCCGGGCGCGCAGAACGGCGCGTCCCTTCGCGGTGCGGCTGCGCACGAGAAAACCGTGCGTTCTCGCACGCCGCGTCTTGGACGGCTGATAGGTTCGCTTCTGCTTCATTGGCCTGCCCGGTCGGAAAAAGGGCGGTATTAGAGCCCGCGCGGCGAAGCCTTGTCAAATCAAGTTTTTTCTTGCGCGCACGGTGGATAACGCGATGTGGAAAGGGTAAACTTCGAACCCTCCACGGCACACAAAATAAGATGCAGAATCTTTGGCACGCTTGCTTGCGTCGTTTGGAGCAGGAGCTGCCCTCGCAGCAGTTCAGTACCTGGATACGCCCTCTCGCGCCGGAGCCTGGCGCGGCCGATTCGCCGACGCTGATTCTTGCCGCGCCCAACCGCTTCATCCTGGAGACGGTGCGCGAACAGTTTGCGGCCCGCATCCAGCGCCTCGCCTCCGAAGCCGGCAATCGCGAAATCAACATCAAGCTGGTGCTTGCGCCAGCGCTCGCGCCCGAAGCGCCGGGCCGCTCGGCGACGCCCGCCGCACAGCGCCCCGGGGCAACGCCGGGCGCGCCCTACGCCGCGCGCCTCAACCCCGGATTTAGCTTCGATAATTTCGTGACCGGCAAGGCCAACCAGCTGGCGCGGGCGGCGGCAATGCAGGTGGCCGAAAATCCGGGCATCTCCTATAACCCCTTGTTCATCTACGGCGGCGTCGGCCTGGGCAAGACGCACCTGGTGCAGGCGATCGGCAACCAGCTCGCTGCCCAGCGCCCGCAGGCGCGCATCCGCTACATCCATGCCGAGCGCTACGTGACCGACGTGGTGCGCGCCTACCAGCAGAAATCCTTCGAGGAATTCAAGCGCTACTACCACTCCCTCGACTTGCTGCTGATCGACGACATTCAGTTCTTCTCCAACAAGGACCGCACCCAGGAGGAGTTCTTTTACGCTTTCAACGCCCTGGTCGAGGCGCACAAGCAGATCGTCATCACCTGCGACACCTATCCGAAGGAAATCGCCGGCATGCAGGAGCGCCTGATTTCGCGCTTCGGCTGGGGCCTCACGGTCGGCATCGAATTGCCGGAGTTGGAAATGCGTGTGGCGATCGTGTTGAAGAAGGCCGAAGCGGAAGCGCTGGCGCTGGCCGAGGACATCGCCTTTTACATTGCCAAGCACATTCGGTCCAACGTGCGCGAGCTGGAAGGTGCGCTGAAGAAAGTGCTCGCCTTCGCGCGCTTCACCGGCAGGGAACTATCGCTGGAACTCGCGCGCGAGGCATTGCGCGACATCCTGCATGTGGCAAACCGCCAGATCAACGTCGAAGGCATCCAGAAAACGGTCGCCGAGTACTTCAAAATCAAGGTTTCGGACATGCACTCCAAGCGGCGCAACCGCAATATCGCCCGGCCGCGACAGGTGGCGATGGCGCTGGCCAAGGACCTGACGCAGATGAGCCTGCCCGAGATCGGTGAGGCCTTCGGCAACCGCGACCACACCACCGTGCTGCATGCCTGCCGGACCATCGCCAGCTTGCGCAAACTGGATCTCGGCTTGAACCGCGACTATCACCTGCTGGAACAGGTTCTGAAGGGATGAAGCTGTGCAAAGCGCGGGAGCACTTTGTGGATAAAGCGATGCGCAGCGCTTTGCGCCAGAACGACGCACATCGACCCACAGTTCTCTCCACAGCCTGCGCACCGCCAGGCGGTGAGCCAAGTACCGGGCCGCAGGCGGATATCCGCCTTATACAGAATTCAGTGCGTCTCTATTAGTTGCTATTAAGAATTGATAAAGAAAAGAAGGTACAAAGAATGGTTTTGGTCAAAGCAAAGCGTGACGAACTCCTCGGCCCCCTGTCTGCGGTTAGCGGGATCATTGAGCGCCGACACACGCTGCCGATCCTGTCCAATGTCCTGATCGAGCGCGTCGCTGGCGCACTCGCCTTTCTCGCCACCGACATCGAAATCCAGATCACCGCGCTTAGGGCGGTCGAGCCCGCCGGCGAGGCTCGGGCGGTGACCGTGGGCGCGCGCAAACTGGTGGAGATCCTGCGCGCCCTGCCCGAAGGCGCCGAGGTGACGCTGCAGCAGCAGGAAAAGCGCCTGCTGGTGAAGGCGGGCAAGAGCCGTTTCGTGCTGCAGACGCTGCCGGCAGAGGATTTTCCTCGCCTGGCCAAGCCGGCCGGGGAAGCCGCGCGATTTTCCCTGCCGCAGAAGGCGCTGCGGCGGCTGCTCGGGCTGGTGCAGTATGCGATGGCGCAGCAGGACATCCGCTATTACCTCAACGGTCTGCTGATGGTGGTGGAGGAGAAAACCCTCAAGTTGATCGCGACGGACGGCCACCGGCTCGCCTATGCCGCGCTCGCGCTGGAGGCAAATCTGCCGCGCCAGGAAGTGATCGTGCCGCGCAAGACCGTGCTCGAGCTGGCAAAGCTTCTCTCGGACAGCGACGCGGAGGTGCGAATCGAACTCTCTGCAACCCAAGCCTCCTTCGCGTTCGGCAACGTCGAACTGGTGTCGAAGCTGGTGGATGGCAAGTTTCCCGATTACACGCGTGTCATCCCGGTCGGGCACAAGAACCGTCTGAGCATCGGGCGCGAGCCGCTGCGCCAGGCGCTGCTACGCGCGGCAATCCTGTCGAACGAGAAATTCCGCGGTGTGCGCTGGGTCCTGACCGACGGCAACCTGAAGATCGTCTCTTCCAATACCGAGCAGGAAGAAGCCGAGGAGACGCTGGAAGTCGGCTACAAGGGCGATGCCCTGGACATCGGTTTCAACGTCAATTATCTGCTTGATGTATTGAACAATGTGACCGGATCCGAGGTCGAATGCCTGTTAGGCGATGCGGCGTCGAGCGCACTGATGAGCTTTCCGTCCGAGGCCGAGTTCAAGTATGTCGTCATGCCGATGAGGATCTAGGGTGGGAGAAGCCGAAAAGCACGCGACCGACGGAAACGGCTACGAGGCCGACAGCATCAAGGTCCTGAAGGGCCTGGAAGCGGTGCGCAAGCGCCCCGGCATGTACATCGGCGACACTTCCGACGGCACCGGTCTGCATCACATGGTGTTCGAGGTTGTCGACAACTCGGTCGACGAGGCGCTGGCCGGCTACTGCGACGAGATCGTGCTGACCATCCATACCGACAATTCGGTGTCGGTGCTGGACAACGGCCGCGGCATACCGACCGGGATCAAGGACGACGACGACCTGAAGCGTTCGGCCGCCGAGATCGTCATGACCGAACTGCACGCCGGTGGCAAGTTCGACTCCAATTCCTACAAGGTGTCCGGCGGCCTGCACGGGGTCGGCGTATCGGTGGTGAACGCGCTCTCTGGATGGCTGCGGCTCACCATCTGGCGCGACGGCAAGGTGCAGCAGATCGAGTTCGCCGACGGCGTTGCGAGCGGCCCGCTGCGCGTCACCGGCACCACCGAAAAACGCGGCACCGAAGTTCACTTCCTAGCCTCGCGCAGCATCTTCGGCGTGGTGGACTACCACTACGACATCCTGGCGCGGCGCTTGCGCGAACTGTCGTTCCTCAACAACGGCGTCAAGATCGTGCTGGTGGACCAGCGTTCCGGCAAGCAGGAGGATTTCGCCTTCTCGGGCGGTGTGCGGGCCTTCGTCGAATACATGAACCGCGCCAAGACCGTGCTGCATCCCAGCGTGTTCCAGGGACGCGGCGAGAAAGACGGCATCACGGTCGACGTGGCGATGCAGTGGAACGACTCGTATCAGGAAAGTGTGCTGTGTTTTACCAACAACATCCCGCAGAAAGACGGCGGCTCGCATCTCACCGGCCTGCGTGCGGCGATGACGCGGGTGCTCAACAAGTACATCGAGGAGCACGAACTGGCGAAAAAAGCCAAGGTCGAGACCACCGGCGACGATATGCGGGAGGGGCTCGCTTGCGTGCTGTCGGTGAAGGTGCCGGAACCGAAATTCTCGTCGCAAACCAAGGAAAAGCTGGTGTCCTCGGAGGTCCGGCCGGTGGTGGAGGAAATCGTCGCCGAGAAAATGCGCGAATTCCTCGACGAGCGGCCCGCCGATGCGCGCGTCATCACCGCCAAGATCGTCGATGCGGCGCGCGCCCGCGAGGCCGCCCGCAAGGCGCGCGAAATGACGCGGCGCAAAGGGGTGCTGGACGGCATGGGCCTGCCCGGCAAGCTCGCCGACTGCCAGGAGAAGGACCCGGCGCAGTGCGAGCTGTACCTGGTCGAGGGCGACTCGGCCGGCGGCTCGGCAAAACAGGGCCGCGACCGCCGTTTCCAGGCAATCCTGCCGCTCAAGGGCAAGATCCTGAACGTCGAGAAGGCGCGCTTCGACAAGCTGCTCGGCTCGGCGGAAATCGCGACCCTGATCATCGCGCTTGGCTGCGGCATCGGCAAGGAAGAGTACAAACTGGAAAAGCTGCGCTATCACCGCATCATCATCATGACCGACGCGGACGTCGACGGATCGCACATCCGCACGCTGCTGCTGACGTTCTTCTACCGGCAAATGCCCGAACTGGTCGAACGCGGCCACATCTACATCGCGCAGCCGCCGTTGTACAAGGCGAAGTTCGGCAAGGACGAGCGCTACTTGAAGGACGAGTACGAGCTGAACGAATTTCTGCTGCGCCAGGCGCTGGTGAATGCGGCGCTGCATCCAGCGGCGCGGCGCGAGCCGATCGCCGGCGACACGCTCGCCGAACTCGCCAAGGCCTACCTGCTCGCCGAAGCCGTGATCGAACGCGTTTCTCGCTGGATCGATCGCGACGTGCTGGTGGCGATGCTGCGCGGCGTCCAGGTTGACCTGGGCCGGCGCGACGCCGCGCAGACCTCAGCCGAGTCGCTGGCAGCAGCTCTGCCGGGCAACGGCGTCGGCGTATCGGCGCATTTCGACTCCAAGACCGAGCGCTACCAGGTGCGGATCGAGCGTTCGCGGCACGGCAATATGCGGGTTACCACGATCGACTCCGAATTCGTGCATTCGGGCGACTATGCGCAGATCCGGCAGACCGCCGAGATGCTGCGCGGGCTGGTGGGCGTCGGCGCCTATGCGCAGCGCGGCGAGAAGAAGACCCCGGTCAAGGATTTCGGCGAGGCCATGCGCTGGCTGCTGGCCGAAGTGCAGAAATCGATGAGCCTGCAGCGCTACAAGGGGCTGGGCGAAATGAATCCGTCGCAGCTCTGGGAAACCACCATGGATCCGACCGTGCGGCGCCTGCTGCGCGTGCAGATCGACGACGGCATCGCCGCCGACGAGATCTTCACCAAGCTGATGGGCGACGAAGTCGAGCCGCGGCGCGCCTTCATCGAGTCGAACGCGCTCGGCGTGCGCAACCTCGACGTCTAGCCGAGCTTCAGGCCGAGCGCTTCCGGCGCGCGGATTTTGCTGCGGCTTTCTTGGCGGGTTTTGCCGGCGCCTTGGCCGCCTTGGCCGCCTTGGCCGCCTTTGCGGCGCGCGGCAGGAATTCGAAGCCGATCTTGCCCGCCGGCGTCTTGACCAGGAACGCTTTGAACTTGCGGTTCTTCCGCGAAACGAAGTTGCTCAGCAAGTCGGTGCGGCCGGTCGCGAGCAGCTTTTGCATCTGGGCACGCTCGACCGGCTGCTGCAGGATCATGCGCCCGGACCGGAAGTCGCAGCTGCGCTGGGGTCCGACCGCTTTCTCGCACACGTAGGCGACCCCGTGCTCGAATACGCGGCTGGCGCATTTCGGGCAGGCGCCAAGGGATTGCTGGCCGCTGAAATCGGGCGCTTCGGCGCTGTCGGATCCATCAGCCTGACCGAAATCGAACTCGATGCGGAAGTCGTCGGTCAGCTTGAGGCCGGCCGAAAACGGCCGGCCCTGCTTGCTGCGAAAGCCGTTGAGCGGGCCGATGAATTTCCGGGTCACCAGTTCGGCAACCTCCTCGGGCGACCAATCGCGACCGAGTAATACCGGCCAGATGTAGAAATCGCAGGACTGGCATTGGAACTTTCGGTAGGTCTCCTGGATCGCGCCGCCGCACTTCGGGCAGGGCACCGACACCGTGGCGAAGGCCTCCTCCGGGATGCTGCCGAGCTTGACGCGTTTCACCAGATCGCGTGCGACCTGCTCGATGTGTTTCATGAATTTCGCGCGCGGCAGTTTGGCCTGCTCCATCTGCTTGAGCTTGAATTCCCAGTCCCCGGTCAGTTCCGGCGAGGTGATTTCGTCGACGCCGAAATGCCGGAGAGCGAAAAACAGGCGAAACGCCTTCCAGGTCGGCTTCAGCTCGCGGCCGAGGCGCTCTACATACTTCTCGTTGATCAGCCCCTCGATCACCGCGGCACGGGTGGCCGGCGTGCCCAGGCCCTTGACGCCCATCGCCGCACGCAGCTCGTCGTCCTCGACCAGCTTGCCGGCGCCTTCCATGGCCGAGAGCAGCGTCGCCTCCGAAAAGCGTGCCGGCGGCCGGGTCTGGTTGGCTAAGGCGGTGGCTTCGCGCGCCAGCACTTTCTCGCCCTGCGCGATCGCCGGCAGGTTCTGGTCTTCTTCCTGGACCGATTTGCCGTAAACGGCAAGCCAGCCGGGGCTGCGCAGGACCCGGCCTTCAGTCTTGAACTGGGCTTCGCCGACGGAGGTAATGCGAGTGGTCTGCAGGAATTCGGCCGAGGGGAAAAACACCGCCAGAAACCGCCGCACTACCAGGTCGTAGAGTTTTGCCTCCGGTTCGCTCAGGTGGCCCGGGGCCTGCAGCGTCGGAATGATCGCGAAGTGGTCGGAAATCTTGCTGTTGTCGAAAATCCGCTTGTTCGGTTTCACCCAGCCGTTCTTGAGTACCTGCTTGGCGAACGGCGCGAACCCCCGCACCGCCGCGATCGCGTCCATCGTTTTCTTGACCGTAGCGATGTAATCCTCGGGCAGGGCGCGCGCGTCGGTGCGCGGATAGGTCAGCACCTTGTGCCGCTCGTAAAGTGACTGCGCGAGCGCGAGCGTTCCCTTGGCGGAAAAACCAAAACGGCCGTTGGCTTCGCGCTGTAGGCTGGTTAGGTCGTACAGCAGCGGCGCGGCCTGGTTCGAGGGTTTGCTCTCCTCGTTGGCAATGCCTTGCGCTCCGGCGCAGGCGGCGGCAATCGTTTCGGCGCGCTCTGCCGTCCAGATCCGTTCGGCCTTGCGCTCGATGTCGTCGTCTTTGCTGAACTCCGGGTCGAACCAGCGGCCCGCGTATTCACCGGCCTTGGCAGCGAAGCGAGCGTGCACTTCCCAGTAATCGCGCGGCTGGAAGGCGCGAATCTTTTCTTCGCGCTCGACCAGGATCGCCAGGGTTGGCGTTTGCACGCGGCCTACGGTGGTGAGGTAGAAACCACCTTCCTTGGAATTGAAGGCGGTCATGGCGCGGGTGCCATTGATCCCGACCAGCCAATCTGCCTCCGAGCGGCATTTAGCAGCATCCGCGAGGGGCAGCAGGTCGCGGTCCTCGCGCAGCGTCGCAAAGCCTTCGCGGATCGCCGATTGCGTCATCGACTGCAGCCAAAGGCGCTCGATCGGTTTCTTGGTTTTCGCGTACTGGGCGATGTAGCGGAAGATCAACTCTCCCTCGCGGCCCGCGTCGCAGGCGTTGACGATGCCGCTCACGTCCTTGCGCTTGATCAGCTTGAGCAGCACGTTGAGGCGAGCCTCGCTTCTTTCGATCGGGGCGAGGTCGAAGTGCGGCGGAATCACCGGCAGGCGCGCGAACGACCACTTGCCCTTCTTGACGTCGTGCTCGGGCGGCAGCGTGAGTTCCAGCAAATGCCCGACTGCGGAGGACAGCAGGTACGCGCCGCTCTCGAAATACTCGCCCTTGCGCGTGAAGCCGCCCAGTGCGCGCGCGATGTCGGCGGCGACCGAAGGTTTTTCTGCAATGATGAGCTTTTTGGACATGCGGGGGCGCGAAGGATACCCGCAAAGAGCGCGGCGTATCAACTTTGCGACCAGCGCGCGCCCGCGCGCGCGGGAATTTTCAGCTCGGCAGGCGCGCGCCGTTAGAGGACAGCAGGTCCTCGGCAACCAGGCGGCTGCTCGGGGTTTGCTGATTCCACAGCACCATCAGCACCACCAGCTTCAGCTGCTCGAGCGTAAGCCCTTCGCCATTGGCGGCGAGCGCCCGCTCGATCACGTGTTCACGCATCTGCGGCGTGAGGATCCCGGACTGCTCGAAATAAATCAGCAAGCCGCGGCACTCGGCGTCGAGCTTGGCGAGCTCCTTGGGCGCGTAGGCCCGAAACGCCGCGCCGGAGGCAGGCAGCGGCGCAATGCAGCGGTGCGGGCCGCGCGCCACGCCCGCCAGCCAGGAGAGCGCTTCGCTGATGTCGGAATCGTCGAAGCCGGCGGCGGAAAGTTTCTTCGCCACCCGTTCTTTTTCGTTCGACAGTTCGTACTGCTGGCAGTTTTCGAACAGGTACACGAGGATGTCGTACATATTTTTATTCTCTCCTCAGTTGAGCCGTCAGTTTAGCCGCTGATACAGACCGCCAGGCAAAACAGCGATGCGGCCCGCCAGCTCCAGGCGCAGCAGTTCCGCCGCAACCCGCTCGGCCGGCAGTCCGGCACGCGCGCACAGCGAATCGACATCCACCGGATCAAAGCCCATGTGCGCAAGCAGCGGCTCGCCGGCGTCGCCCGCCGGGCTCGCGGCGGCGGCCGGCGCGCGGGTGGAGGCGAAACCGGTGCGGCGGAACGCGGCAAGCTCGGACAGGACGTCCTCGGCGGACTCGACCAGCTTGGCGCCCGACTTGATCAGGCCGTGGCAGCCTTTGGACAGCGGCGAATGAATCGATCCGGGAACGGCGAACACTTCGCGCCCTTGCTCGGCGGCGCTGCGCGCGGTAATCAGCGAGCCCGACGCGAGCGCGGCTTCGATGACCAGGCAACCCTGCGCCAGTCCGCTGATCAGGCGGTTACGCCGGGGAAAATTGTGCGCCAAGGCCTGGGTGCCGAGCGGGAACTCGGAGATCAGCAGGCCGCGCGCCGCGATGTCCTCGGCAAGGGCATGGTTCGAGCGGGGATAGCTGAGATCGACCCCGGTGCCCAGCACCGCGATGGTCGAGCCCTGTGCCGCCAGCCCACCCCGGTGCGCGGCCGCGTCGATGCCCTGGGCCAGACCGGAGACGATGGTCAGTCCGGCGGCGCTGAAGCTGCGCGCGAACTGTTCGGCATTGCTTGCACCCTGGGCGGACGCGTTGCGGCTGCCAACGACCGCCAGCGCGGGCCGGTTGAGCAGTTCGGTCCGGCCTCGGCAGTACAGCAGCGCTGGCGGATCCGCGGTCTCGAGCAGCAATCGCGGATAGGCAGCGTCGGCCAGCGTCACCAGCGCATGGCCAGGACCCTCCAACCACGCGAGCGCCTTTTCGACGGCCTTGGCGACGACGTCCGAGTCGAGTGCCTGCAGGGCTTGCGCGCCGGCAATGCGCGCCAGATCGGCGCGTTGTGCGGCAAGTACGTTTTCAGGCAGGCCGAACTGCGACAGCAGTCGGCGGAGAGTTGCAGCGCCAAGGCCCGGCGTAAGGGTCAGTTGCAGCCAGCTCGCCAGCCCCGGGGCAGGCGTCATCCCGGCGGCACGCTCCGGCGGTGGTTCACGTCCCGGCGGTACCGGCGGTTACGGATTCTGGACAAGATCCTGTGCGTTGACCGGTCTGGAAACGTTCAACACCAGCGCATAGGACAGGCGGTCGAAGACGCGGAACACGAACGCCAGGCCATATCGATCGTTGGGCAGCTTTAGCGAGGCGCTGGATTTCGCAGTCGCTCCCGTGCCTTCTGCAACCAGCGCGCCCGGTCGGTAGAGCGCAAGCACGTGTCCAACCTCCACGCCTTGCGATTTTCCGCGGTTGATCGAGATGATGGTCTGATTGCCGGCCTCGCCGAGTTGCGTGCCGTCGCCATACAACGAAACGATGCGCCCTTGAATGGGCGAGGCGGGTGCGCGCGGCGCGTAGGTTGGTATTTCGGGTTTGCCAGCGGCGACCAGTTTGTCGCCAATGCCCACCTCTTGGGTGACCGAGGTCAACTGGATTACCGCGGGTTCACCCGCGCGCGTCACCCGAGCCGTGCCCAGGTAGGTCGCTTCGTAGCCAAGCGTGGTATTGCTCTCCGGGTCGACCAGCGCCCGACCGCGGCGGTAGACGAACCAATGGGTCTCCTTCGAGTCGCCCATGCCGCGCACGAAGGCGCTGTTGCCGGCTTCCAGAATGACGCGCGACTCTTCGGCCGCAACGATGGTCGGCGCGTTGTCCAGGCCATCGGGCTCGACCACCAACGGACGGGTCAGGAACGGCTCGATCGCCGATGGCGGGATGCTGGGAACCGCCGTCTTGGCGGTGGATTCCGCGCGCACGCGCGGGCTTAGCTTTACCGTGTCCGACAGCGCCAGCTGGCCGCGCGCGCGATCCAGAACGATGACATTGCCGGGGTAAATGCGGTGCGGGTTCTTGATCTGTTCCTTATTCAGATTCCACAGCTCGTTCCAGCGCCACGGCGAGTCGGTATAGCGCTCGGCAATCGACCAAAGCGTGTCGCCGGGAACCACGACGTAGCGCTCGGGGGCGTCCGGTTTGAGCGCAATCGGGGTGCTGGGCACCTGCGCCAGCGTCCCTGCCGAGATTGCCCAGGCAACGACAAAAGCGAGCGTTGTGATAGACTTACGCCATTGTTGGTCCATGGGGCCCCCGATCGGTGGCTGACGTCCCGGGCTGGTTGAGAGTGCCGTTTGCGTACCCAAATTTAGCATAAAGCCCTGACTGTTTAACCACAGCCTGAGATACTGCACGTAATCGGTTCAATTCGCAAGTAAATTACGGATCCATGGCACTCCTAAACATCCTTCGATATCCCGATGCGCGGCTGCACAAGCTTGCCGCCCCGGTCACCGAGTTCGACGCGCCGCTCAAGCAGCTGGTCGCCGATCTGGCCGAAACCATGTATGCCGCGCCAGGCATCGGCCTGGCGGCGACGCAGGTCGATGTGCACCGGCAGGTGATCGTCATCGACGTCTCCGAACGCCGCGATTCGCTGGTGGTGCTGATCAATCCCGAGATCCTGGAGGCGAGCGGGATCTCCGACATCGAGGAGGGCTGCCTGTCGGTGCCGGGAATCTACGACACGCTGGAGCGCGCCGAGCGCGTCAAGGTGCGCGCCTGCGACCAGAACGGGTATTCGTTCACGCTCGAAGCGCAGGGCGTGCTCGCGGTTTGCATCCAGCACGAGATGGATCACCTGCTGGGCAAGGTGTTCGTCGAAAGCCTGTCCCAGCTCAAGCAGCAACGTATCCGTGCGCGGCTTGCCAAGCAGCTGCGTAAAAGTGCTTGATCTTTTCGGTCGCCTGATTCCTTCCTGCGCCTAGTTTTCGCAGGCACGCCGGAGTTCGCAGCGCGCGCGCTGGCAGCCCTGCTTGGCGCCGGGCACGAAATCGCCCTGGTGCTCACCCAGCCCGACCGGCCTGCGGGCCGCGGTCTGCGCGCCGCGCCGGGCGCAGTCAAGCACCTCGCAACGCAGCGCGGCCTGGCGGTGTATCAGCCGGCAAGCCTGCGCCAGGCGGCCGCGCTCGAGCGCCTCGCCGCGGCGCGCCCGGAAGTGCTGGTAGTCGCAGCTTATGGCCAGCTGCTGCCGCCGGCAGCGCTCGCCATCGCGCCGCACGGCGCAATCAATATCCACGCCTCGTTGCTGCCGCGCTGGCGCGGCGCCGCGCCCATCCAGCGGGCGCTGCTGACGGGCGACCGCGAGTCCGGAATCTCCATCCTGCAGATGGACGAGGGCCTCGACACCGGGCCGATTCTGTCGCGCCACCCGCTGGCCATTGCCAGCGACGACGATGCGCAGACGCTGCACGACAAACTTGCCGGGCTTGGCGCCACGGCGATCGTTGCTGCGCTCGACGCTGTGGCGGCAGGCCGCAGCGCGCCGTCGCCGCAAGCGCAGGCGGGCGCAAGTTACGCGCGCAAAATTGCCAAGCAGGAAGCCGAACTCGATTGGCGCAAATCCTGCGTGGAACTCGAACGCGCGGTACGCGCCCTGCGTCCCGCGCCCGGCGCCCGGTCGTATTTGCACGGCGAAGTGGTGAAAATCTGGAGCGCGCGCTGCGTCGCACGGCAAGGGCCGCCCGGCGTGGTGCTCGAAACCGGTGCGGACGGCCTCCTGATCGGATGCGGCGACGGCGCACTGCGCGCGCAGGAGTTGCAGCGCGCCGGGGGCCTGCGCTTGGGCGCGGCGGCGTTCCTGCGAGGTCTTTCGATCGAGCGCGGAGAACGCTTTGGCGCCGCTCGCTGAAGCTTTGGCGGCGTCTGCCGTGTTGGTCGCCCGCGTCGCAGAGGGTCGCAGCCTCAGCGCCGGGTTCGAGCGCAGCTCCGGCGCAACGCATCCGGGCGCGCGCGCGGCATTGACCGACCTTTGCTATGGCACGCTGCGCCGCTACGGGCGCTTGCAGGCTCTGGTAAGTGCGCTGTCGCGGCGTGCCGGCGCGACCGATCCGCAGGTCGAAGCCTTGCTGTGGTGCGCGCTCTATGCGCTCGAGTCGGGGCGCTATGCCGACTACACGGTGGTCGACCAGGCGGCGCGCGCCTGTGTCCAGCTGCAGCGCACCGGCGCAAAGGGTTTCGTCAACGGCGTGCTGCGCTCGTTTCTGCGCTCGCGGGCGAGCCTTGAGACGCGGCTCGCCGCAGAGCCGGTGGCGCAGTATCAACACCCCGGCTGGTGGATCGAACGCGTGCGTGCCGCCTACGAAAACGATTGGCAACAGGTGCTGGCCGCGGGCAACTCGCACCCGCCCATGTGCCTGCGCGTCAATCTTCGCCGCACCACGGTACAGGACTGCGCGGCGCGCCTGGCGACACTGGGCGTAGTCACGCGCGGTGTCGGGCCGGCTGCCCTGCTGCTCGAGCAGCCGCTGCCGCTCGAGCGCTTGCCCGGATACGCCGAGGGCCTGGTTTCGGTCCAGGATGCCGGCGCGCAGCGCGCGGCGGGATTGCTCGATCTGCGCGCCGGGCAGCGCGTACTGGACGCCTGTGCCGCACCCGGCGGCAAAGCGGCGCACATTCTCGAATCGGCGCCGGTCTCTCTGGTCGCGCTGGATATTGATGCGCGGCGCAATGCCGATACGGCAAGCAACCTCGCGCGACTCGGCCTTGCAGCGCAGCTGCAGGACGCGGATTGCGCCGAACTGGATTCCTGGTGGGACGGCGTGCCCTTCGAGCGCGTGATCGCCGACGTGCCCTGCTCGGCTTCCGGCATCGCGCGGCGCCATCCCGACATCAAGTGGCTGCGCCGGGCGTCGGATCCGGACGCGTTCGCTGCGCGGCAGTCGCGCATTCTCGATGCGCTTTGGCGCACGCTCGCCCCGGGTGGTAAATTGCTGTATGTCACCTGCTCGGTATTTCCGGAGGAGAATAGCGCAGTGATCGGCGCATTTGCCGGGCGCACGCCGGGCGCGCGCCAGGCGGTTCTCCCCGGCGCCGCGGCGGCACAATTGCTGCCCGGGCCCGAGCACGACGGATTTTTTTTCGCCCTGCTAGAGAAGCCGGCCTGAGCCGAGGCCGAGGCGACGCGCCATGCGAGGCATCGCTTTCCTGACCAACCTGCTCGTCGCGGCGGTGCTGGGCACGGCGCTGAGTGCGGTCACGCCGGCGCGGGCCGACGACATCGAAGTTACCGACGCCCGCCTCAGCGTGACCGAGGACGGCGCCGTGATCCTCGCCGCCGATTTCGCTTTCGAGCTCAACCCCAGGCTCGCCGAAGTCGTGACCAACGGCGTGCCGCTTTACTTCGTGGTGGAATTCGAGCTGACGCGGCCGCGCTGGTATTGGTTCGACGAGAAGGCGGCCGCCAAGCGTTTCCAATTGCGGCTTTCCTACCACGCGCTGTCGCGCCATTACCGCCTCTCCACCGGCGTACTGCAGCAAAACTATGCGACGCTGGAAGAAGCCCTCAACGTGCTGCGCCGGGTGCGCAACTGGCAGGTGGTGGACCGCTCGGTCGGCCTCGCCGACGCAAACTATGAGGCGGCGGTGCGGATACGCCTGGATAGCGCGCTCCTGCCCAAGCCGTTCCAGTTGAGCGCCCTCACCAGCCGCGACCTGAATCTCGAATCGCCGTGGAAACGCTTTACATTCCGGCCGCCGGCGCCAGTGGCGCCGCCTGGCCCGGCGCCGGTAGAGAGCCGGCAACCGAAGGAGGTGGAGCCGAAATGAGGCTGCTGGTGATTCTCGGTGCTGCGCTCGCCGGCGTGCTGCTGTTCTTGCTCGCGACCGCAAGCGGCAACACCACGCTGTTTGCCCGGCACTATCCGCTTCTGCTCGGGCTGAATGCGGCGCTGGCCGCGCTGCTGGCCGCGTTGGTCGGCTGGCAAATGCGCGCGCTGTGGCGAAAATACCGTGCGCGCGCGTTCGGTTCGCGTCTGACGGTCCGCCTGCTGCTGCTGCTGGCGCTGATGGCGGTGGTGCCGGGCGCGCTGGTCTATACGGTATCGGTACAGTTCCTCTCCAAGAGCATCGAGTCCTGGTTCGACGTCAAAGTGGACGCGGCGCTCGAGGGTGGCATCAACCTCGGGCAGTCGGCGATCGATCAGATGCTGGCCGAGCTGCAGGCGAAGGCGCGCGCCATTGCGCTGGAGCTTGCCGATCGGCCGGTCAGCCAGCAGGTCAGCGTGCTCGGCCGCTTGCGCGACCAGGCGGGATTGCAGGAAGCGGTGGTGGTCAGCGCGAGCGGCCGGGTGCTGGCGAGTTCCAGCGCCGACGTCTCGCGCCTGGTGCCGGAGCTGCCGAATTCGCAGGTGCTGCGCCAGGCGCGCTCGACCCGCGGCTACACGGCGGTGGAGGCGGCGGCCGGCAAACCGCTGGCGTTGCGGGTGGTGGTGCCCGTCGCGAGCTTCAGCCTTACTGAGGAAGCGCGCTTCGTCCAGCTGCGCCAGACCGTGCCGGAGCAGTTCGGCCGCAGCGCCGAGGCGGTGGAGGCGGCCTATCGCGACTACCGCGAGCTGGCCCTGTCGCGGCAGGGGCTCAAGCGCATCTACATCGTGACGCTGACGCTCGCACTGTCGATGGCGCTGCTGGTGGCGATCGCGCTGGCAGTGCTGCTTGCCAACCGGCTTTCCGAGCCGCTTGCCAATCTCGCCCAGGCCACCCAAGCGGTGGCGCGCGGCGATTTCAGCCGCCAGGCGCCGGTGACCAGCCGCGACGAACTGGGCGTGCTGACTGAATCGTTCAATTCGATGACCCGGCAGCTCGACGAAGCGCGGCGCGTGGTGGAGGCGAACCGCAGCGCGCTGGAGAGCGCCAAGGCGCGCCTGGAAAACATTCTCGCCAACCTGTCTGCGGGGGTGCTGGTGTTCGACCGCGACCTCGCGCTGTCGATTTCCAACCGCGGCGCGCAGGCCATCCTCGGCGCCGAGCTGGAGAATTTTGCGGCGCAGCTGCGCGAACAGTTTCGTGCGCATGGCGCGCTGCCGTGGCAGCAGGAGTTCGAGCTCAAGGGCACCGGCAAGACGCTGCTGCTGCACGGCACGGCGCTGCAGCAGGATCCGGCCGGCGGCTATGTGCTGGTGTTCGACGACATTACGCAGCTGATCCAGGCGCAGCGCGCCACTGCCTGGGCCGAGGTCGCGCGGCGCCTGGCGCATGAAATCAAGAACCCGCTCACGCCGATCCAGCTTTCTGCCGAGCGCATGGAGATGAAGCTGGCCGGCCGGCTGGGCGCCGAAGACGCCGAGGCGCTGACGCGCGGCACCCGCACCATCGTCAACCAGGTGGCGGCGCTGAAGAACATGGTGGACGATTTCCGCGACTATGCGCGCTTGCCGGCGCCGGTGTTTGCGGGCCTGGACCTGAACGCACTGGTACAGGAAGTGCTGTCGCTGTACGAGACTTCGAAGACGCCGATTACCAGGAAGCTTGCGCCCGGACTGGCGCAGGTAAGGGCCGATTCGGCGCAGATCCGGCAGGTGCTGCACAATCTGGTGCAGAACGCGCAGGATGCGCTGGAGAACCGCAAGGGATCCGGCGAATCGCCGACGATCGAGGTGTGCACCGAGCCGGCGGGCGAGCGAGTGCGCCTGTCGGTGACCGACAATGGCGGCGGATTTCCGGAGGAAATGATCGCGCGGATCTTCGAGCCCTACGTCACCACCAAGCCGCGCGGCACCGGCCTTGGCCTGGCGATCGTGAAAAAAATCATCGACGAACATCGCGGCGAACTGGCGATCGAGAACCGTCCGGCGAACGGGGCCTCGGTCAGCATTCTGCTGCCGGCAGCGGAATCCGCTGCCAAGGCGGCCTAGCCCAATGGCGCAGATCCTGGTCGTAGACGACGAAGTGGGCATCCGCGAGCTGCTCTCGGAAATACTCGCTGACGAGGGCCACCAGGTCCTGCTCGCCGAGAGCGCGGGCGATGCGCGCCGGCTGCGCGAGAGCCATCGGCCGGACCTGGTGCTGCTCGACATCTGGATGCCGGATACCGATGGCATCTCGCTGCTCAAGGAATGGGCCGCCAGCGGCCAGCTCGGCATGCCGGTGGTGATGATGTCGGGGCACGGCACCATCGAAACCGCGGTCGAGGCGACGCGCATCGGCGCGCTCGATTATCTGGAAAAGCCGATCGCCCTGCAGCGCCTGCTGACCACCGTCAAGCGCGCGCTGCGCAACCGCGAGGCGGTGGCGCCGCGCGAACTCTCGCTGGCGACGCTGGGCCGGTCCTCGGCGCTGGCCGAGACCCGCAAGCGCCTGGCGCAGCTCGCACAGGCGGCAGCGCCGCTGATGCTGCGCGGCGAGCGCGGCATGCGGCCGGAGCTGTTCGGGCGCCTGCTCGCCGCCGCGGGCGTGCCGTTCATCGAGGTGCCCGAACCGCTGGCCGAGGTGTCTTCGGAGACGCTGGCGCGGGCGGGGGGCGGCGTGCTGTTCGTCGGCGACCTGGTCCGGCTCGGGCGCGCCGGACAGAAGAACCTCGAATTCCTGCTGGCGCGTGCCGACAAGCACAAGGCGCGGGTGGTGTCCTTTTCCAGCGTCGATGCGCGCGCCCTCGCGGAAAGGCACGAATTCGACAGCGGCATGCTGGCACGCCTGTCCGAGCTGGTGCTCAAGCTGCCGGCGCTGCGCGAATTCGCCGAAGACGTACCCGACCTCGCCACGCTGATGCTGGCGCAGCTGGTGGAGGCGCGCGCCTGTGCGCCGCGGCGCCTGTCGGTGGCGGCGTTGAACGCGCTGCGCCATTACCGCTGGCCGGGCAATCTGGTCGAACTGGAAGGCGTGGTCAAGAACCTTGCGCTCGGTGCGCTGGAAGAAGACATCGGCCTGGGCGACGTCGAGCGCGTGCTGGCCGCGCAGGCGGGTTCCGCGCCCCCGCCCGAGGTGACGCTCGATCGTCCTTACCGCGAAGCGCGCGAGGCCTTCGAGCGGCTGTACTTCGAGCACCTGCTTGCGCGCGAGAACGGCAGCATGTCGAAGGTGGCCGAGTATTCCGGCCTGGAGCGCACGCACCTGTATCGCAAGCTGAAAGCGCTCGGCCTGCCGGTGGGCCGGCGCGAGGAACCCTAGGCTAGGGTTTCTTTTTCTTTTTTACCCGCTGCGGGCGCGACTTGCCGTAGCTGCCCTTGTAGATCTTGCCGCGCCGCGTCCGCTTGTCGCCTTTGCCCATCGCCTGCGTTCTAGGTTGTGGTGCCGGCCATTATATCGGCCGGTTCGTAAGCCAAATAGGGCGCGAGCCATCGCTCGGCCTCGGTGAGCGGCATGCTTTTGCGCCGCGCATAGTCTTCGACCTGGTCGCGGCCGATTTTGCCTACTGCGAAATAGCTCGATTGCGGGTGCGACAGGTAGAAACCGGAAACCGCTGAGGCGGGCAGCATCGCGCAGGACTCGGTCAGGGTGATTCCCGCGTTCTTTTGCGCATCGAGCAGCGCGAACAGGGCCCGTTTTTCGGTGTGGTCGGGACAGGCCGGATATCCCGGCGCCGGGCGGATGCCGCGATAGCCCTCGGCGATCAGCTGCACCGCGCTCAGCTGCTCGTCGGGCGCATAGCCCCAGAACTCGCGCCGCACCCGCTCGTGCAGGTGTTCGGCAAAGGCTTCGGCCAGGCGATCGGCGAGCACTTTGAGCATGATCGCGCTGTAGTCGTCGTGCTGCGCTTCGAACTGCGCGAGCTTTGCTTCCAGGCCGCCCACCGCCACTGCGAAAGCGCCGATCCAGTCCGGAATCCAGGCGTCTTTGGGGGCGACGAAATCCGCCAGGCACAGGTTGGCTCGGCCGGTCGGCTTCTGGTTTTGCTGGCGCAGGTTGTGCCAGGTCATCGCCAGCTCGCCGCGGCCTTCACCGGCATGGATCTCGATGTCGTCGCCATCGACCTGCTGCGCCGGGAACAGCCCGAGCACGCCATTCGCCGCGACCCATCGTTCGCGCACGATCCGCTCCAGCATCTCCAGCGCCTCGGCGTGCAGCTTGCGCGCGGCCTCGCCGACCACCGGATCCTGCAGAATCTTGGGGTAGGGGCCGGAGAGTTCCCAGGCCTGGAAGAACGGCGTCCAGTCGATGTAGGGCAGCAACCGGTCCAGCGGATAGTCGCGCAAGGCGGTGATGCCCGGCGCGCGCGGTGCCGGCGGCCGGTAGTCCGACCAGTCAGCGGCAAGACCGAGGCGCCGTGCTTCGGCAATCGGCAGCAGCGTTCCAGGGCCCTTCTTGTCGCGGTGCTGGACGCGGATTTTCTGGTAATCGGCGCGCACGCCCTCGAGATAGCTTTCGCGCTGGCTGGCGGAAAGCAGGTTCTGCATCACCCCCACCGAGCGCGAGGCATCCGGCACGTAGACCACCGGGCCGGGATAGTTGGGAGCGATCTTGACCGCGGTGTGCGCGCGCGAAGTGGTGGCGCCGCCGATCAGAAGCGGCACGCTGAAGCCCTCGCGCTCCATCTCGCGCGCGACCAGCGCCATCTCCTCCAGCGAAGGGGTGATCAGTCCCGACAGGCCGATGACATCGGCATTCTCTCGCCGCGCCGTCTCGAGGATGGTCCGGGCGGGCACCATCACGCCCAGGTTGACCACGTCGTAGTTGTTGCACTGGAGCACCACCGCGACGATGTTCTTGCCGATGTCGTGCACGTCGCCCTTGACCGTGGCGATCACCAGCTTGCCCTTGGAACGGCCGACCTCGCCGGTGCGCAATTTTTCGGCCTCGATATAGGGGATCAGATGCGCCACGGCCTGCTTCATCACGCGCGCCGACTTGACCACCTGCGGCAGAAACATCTTGCCGGCGCCGAACAGATCGCCCACCACGTTCATGCCGTCCATCAGCGGCCCTTCGATGACTTCGATGGGCCGCGCGTACTTGAGCCTCACCTCCTCGGTGTCGGCGACCACGTGGCTGGCGATGCCGTTGACCAGCGCGTGCGTCAGCCGCTCTTCGGCGCTGCCGCGGCGCCAGGCGTCGTCCTGCTTCGCGGCGCGCGCGCCGCCCTTTACATCGGCAGCGAATTCGAGCAGGCGCTCGGTGGCATCGGGCCGGCGCGCAAGAATCACGTCTTCGACGCGCTCGCGCAGCTGCGGATCGATTTTTTCGTACACGCCGAGCTGGCCGGCGTTGACGATGCCCATCGTCATGCCGGCCTTGATCGCGTGATAGAGGAACGCCGTGTGCATGGCCTCGCGCACCGCGTCGTTGCCGCGGAACGAGAACGACAGGTTCGATACGCCGCCCGAGACGCCGACCCGCGGCAATTCGGCGCGGATCCAGCGCACGGCTTCCAGGTAGTCGAGGCCGTAGCGCGCGTGTTCTTCCAGCCCGGTGGCCACGGCGAAGATGTTGGGATCGAAAATGATGTCTTCCGGGGCCAGCCCGGCTTTCTGCGTCAGCAGCTCGTAGGAGCGCTGGCACACGGCGATGCGCCGCGCCAGCGTGTCCGCCTGACCGCGCTCATCGAACGCCATCACCACCACCGCGGCACCGTATTTGCGTATCAGCCGCGCCTGGCGCAGGAACGCCTCTTCGCCCTCCTTCAGGCTGATCGAATTGACCACGCCCTTGCCCTGCAGGCATTTCAGGCCGGCCTCGATCACGCTCCATTTGGAGGAGTCGACCATCACCGGCACGCGCGAAATGTCGGGTTCGGAAGCCACCAGGCTCAAGAAGGTCACCATCGCCTTCTCCGAATCGAGCATCGCCTCGTCCATGTTGACGTCGATCATCTGGGCGCCGTTCTCCACCTGCTGGCGTGCCACCGAAAGCGCCTCGGCATAGTCGCCCGCCAGGATCAGGCGCGAAAAGGCCTTGGAACCGGTGACGTTGGTGCGTTCGCCGACATTGACGAACAGGGACCCTTCGCCGATGTTGAGCGGCTCCAGCCCGGAGAGCCGCAGCATCGGCTTGCGCTCTGCGGCGCGGCGGGGTGCTACGCCGCGGACCGCTTCGGCGATGGCGTGGATATGCTCAGGCGCGGTGCCGCAGCAGCCGCCCACAAGGTTGAGGTGGCCGGCGCGCGCCCAACCGCCCATTTCCCTGGCCATCGATTCCGGTGTGTCGTCGTACTCGCCGAAGGCGTTTGGCAGGCCCGCGTTCGGGTAGCAGGACACCGGCACGTTGGCGACCGCGGAAAGTTCTTCCAGGTAAGGGCGCAGTTCTTTCGCGCCAAGCGCGCAGTTGAGGCCTACCGCGATCGGTTGCGCATGGCGCACCGAGTTGTAGAACGCTTCGGTGGTCTGGCCCGAGAGCGTGCGGCCGGAAGCGTCGGTGATGGTCCCGGAAATGATCAGCGGCAGGCGCGCGCCGCGCGCTTCGAACGCGCTCTCGATGGCGAACAGCGCCGCCTTGGCGTTGAGCGTATCGAAGATCGTCTCGACCAGCACGATGTCGACCCCGCCGTCGATGAGGCCGCGCAGCGCATCGCCGTAGGCAGCCACCAGCGCATCGAAACTGACGTTGCGGAAACCGGGGTCGTTGACATCGGGCGAAATCGACGCCGTCTTGGTGGTCGGGCCGAGCGCGCCGGCGACGAAGCGGGGCCGGGAGCGGTCGCGCCGTTGCCACTCCTCCACGGCTTCGCGCGCGAGGCGCGCTGCGTTCAGGTTGAGCTCGTAGGCGAGCTCTTGCATGCCGTAGTCGCCAAGCGATACGGCGGTCGCATTGAAGGTATTGGTCTCGATGATGTCGACGCCCGCCGCGAGATAGTCGAGGTGCAGGCGGCGGATGAGCGCCGGCTGCGTCAGCGCAAGCAGGTCATTGTTGCCGCGCAGGTCGCGCTCCCAGCCGCGGAAGCGCTCGCCGCGGAACTGCTCCTCGGTCAGGCGCGCGCGCTGGATCATCGTTCCCATGGCGCCGTCCAGCACCAGGATCCTTTCGGCGAGCAACGACTGCAACAGGGCGGTACGATCGTTCATCGGAGCCTGTAAAGCGAAACGCCCGTTCAGCTTGCGCAGAAACGGGCGTTTCCCCTCGTCTCTTTAGCGGTATTTGTTTTTCCCCACCCTGGGGTGGTTCGGCGCCCGCAAGCTGAACTTCAAATCGGCGCAGGAGCGGTAGTCTGCCCAACTTGTTCAGGCCAGTCAATCATGGGCAGCTTTCAAGTCTGCCGTAGAACGTCCGCCTTCGGCCAGTAGCCGTCGTTCGGTCCGAGGTAGACAGAATGGCTAAACGCTGAGAGGCGGCCTGCCTCCGGCGTATCGTGGGTTGCGTGCGGCGAGCACGCAGAGCCACATGTTGAGCACGAAGGCATCAACAACCATTCGAGGAGGCAGGCC